>Ga0164290_1000252_pt1 | contig 202877 bp, 150 predicted proteins | sample Micstemetagenome_FD_108782 | JGI IMG/M metagenome (GOLD analysis project Ga0164290, IMG submission 108782) | Contaminated culture microbial community from soil near Moab, Utah, USA - Microcoleus steenstrupii SON62 (Illumina Assembly) | ecosystem: Environmental > Terrestrial > Soil > Soil crust...
ATCAACTGTTTTTTCCCGAAAGCAATATCCTTAAGCATTTCAATGGCTTCCCTGGCTTCTTCATCGTTTGTCATTTCCACAAAACCAAAACCACGGCTCTTCCCGGTTTCCCGATCGATGGCTTCCGTTCCTCCTTGCGCCTGTTGAAGGACCGAGCCGGGCGAGGGTTCCATAATCAATTTTTAAAACCTCAAAACAAAAGATTATGGAAAAGAAAGCCTTGCAAGAGATGATGTCAGGAGTAGCAGAAGTAGAACTGATTTACCGTTCAAAAGTAAAAGCCTCCCAACGTCCGCTTATTTCCTCCTCTTCGGACGCTTACTACATTTTCAAAGACCTGTGGGAAGAAGGAAAGATGGACTTGGTAGAACAGTTTAAAGTCTTGTTTTTGAACCGCGCCAACAAGGTGCTTTGTGTAAACAATGTCTCCTCCGGCGGCATAACTGGCACAGTAGCCGATCCACGGCTTATTTATGCTACTGCCTTAAAGGTGAATGCCGTGTCACTGATTCTTGCGCACAATCACCCATCAGGCTCTCTCAAACCATCCCGCCAGGATGAAGAACTAACGCAGAAGATAAAATGTGCTGGATCTTACTTCGATATGAAGGTTCTCGACCACATCATACTCACCAGTGAAGCTTATTTTTCGTTTGCAGATGAGGGGCTCTTGTAGCCCCTTTTTTTATTCATTCCCTCTATTTTTTTATCCTTGTCCCTATGGCTCCAAAACTCACTTCTTTAAAAATCAAAAAAAGCCTGCATTTACGCAGGCTTTTGCAACGAAATGGCTGCTATGTTAGAGCGTTTTAAGCCGGCTATAAAAATCCACCAGCCCACTCTTTCGGAGCATCTCCTCCACCACTCCTTTTACTTCATTAAGCGACTCCTCCGGTAAAAAAGAAAGCAGTTCATCACCGCTCTCCTGGCCCCTGTTTGCTATGCCCTGCTCAATCAATCGGCTCAGAAGCAGGATTGTTTGCCTGCTTGGGCTAAGGACAATTTTGCAGGTCTCGCTCAGTCCCGGAGAGCTCAAAACGGTTTCAAAAATCCGGGCCCTTTCACTGCGGTTTACATCGTTCACACTACTCATACTGCACTTTTTTTAAATAAAGAAATAAGAGATCAAATCTACCAGCATTACGAATGCACTACTTGTTTAGAATATAAACCAGTCTTGGAAATCGATGTACCGGCATCCTAAATTGAACCGTGATACAGAGAAGGACTTTAGGCAGCGGGAACGCTGACCGGCAAGATGTCCAAATGTATCACGATTTGAGCTGCACCCTCACTCGGAACTCGTTTCGGGATAGGGTGAAAGAAAGCAAAGTGATTGCAGGATGTGAAAATGAACAGTGATGAAAGAAACGAAAAAAGAAGTGCGAAACAAATGGTTACACATACGGTTGAACCAAACTGAATACCAGGCTATTCACTGCTGGTGGCAAAAAACTACGACGAGAGAATTGAGTGACTATGCCCGCCGGGTGCTTCTGAAGAAACCCGTTACTGTCAATTACCGTAACCAATCAGCAGATGAACTTTTGGCAGAGCTTATCCGGTTGAAGGCTGAGCTTCATGCCATCGGCAACAACTTTAATCAGGCAGTCCACAAACTTCACACATTGGACACTATCCCTCAGATTAAACTCTGGTTACTAGCAAATGAGAATGTAAAGAACTCCTTTCTAAAGAAGACAGAGGAAATCAAGACGCGAATGAATCAAATTTATGAGCAATGGTCGCAAAAATAACTACCCCTTCCACCATTACACGGGCACTGAATTATAATGAAAAAAAGGTGCAGAAAGGCGTCGCTAGTTGCCTGTACGCCGGTAATTTTTTAAAAGACGCAAAAGCTATGAACTTCTACGAGAAACTGGGTCGATTCCAAAACCTGATTGCACTTAATACAAGGGCTAAAACAGCCAGTCTGCATATCTCCTTAAACTTCCATCCATCAGAGGCTTTGGACCGTGAAAAACTGGTTCAAATTGCCACTGTTTATATGGACAAAATCGGCTTTGGCGCGCAACCCTACTTAGTTTATGAACACCGAGACGCAGGCCACCCACATCTTCATATTGTAACGACCACGATTCAGGAAGATGGACGAAGGATCGTCACACAAAACATCGGAAGAAACCAATCGCAAAAAGCCCGCCATGAGATTGAGGAGGCGTTTGGTCTCATTCCAGCAGCTTACTCCAAATCACAAAGCTTGAAAGCACCAGAAAAAGATGTTGTTCAAAAAGTCACGTATGGTAAAACAGATAGTAAGCGAAGTGTTTCTAATGTGCTGGACAGGGTCCTGCACCACTATCATTTTACATCACTACCTGAACTAAATGCCATTTTAAAGCTGTATAACCTAAGGGCAGACAGAGGCAGTGAGACTAGCATGACCTACCGGAATGGTGGGCTTACTTACCGAATATTGGATGAGAAAGGAAACGCGGTTGGCGTTCCAATAAAAGCCAGCTCTATTTATTTTAAGCCGACACTGAAATACCTGGAAGCCCAGTTCAAGGAAGGCGAAGTAGCAAGAGCGTCACATAAGCAAAAACTAAAAACTGCCATTGATTTTGTACTGCACAAAAGGCCGACAAGCCTTTCCGAATTAGCCTTACACTTAAAGGAAGAAAGAGTCTCCACTGATCTCCGGATAAACACAGAAGGTTTCATTTATGGAATCACCTTAATTGACCACCGGACAAGGTGCGTTTTCAACGGCAGTGAGCTTGGAAAAGGATATAGTGCGGCAAGCTTACAACAGCAGATAACGGTTGGTGCGGTTGAAAAGAAAAACAGTAGCAACCTGCTGCAAAAAAGACAACCCGAACAAGCACTTCTTAAGGCGAAGCAAATCCCATCCAATCAGCAAAGTCCCGCGTCTGGTCAACTGGTAAAGGACTTACTCAACCCGGAAAGAGAAGACATCCGGATACCTTACGAATTCAAAAAAAAGAAAAAGAAAAGCAGAGGACTAAATCCATAAATCATGAGCTATGCAGGGCGGTACAGGAGAGAGCGAAATGGGGCTGAAAAAGCTAATGGATTTTACCCGGTTGGGGAGCATCGTTGTCCTGCTCGTCCACTTTTACTTTTATTGTTACGGCGCTTTCGAAGTATGGGAATTGACAGCGGCTTTCAGTGACCGGATACTAGAAAACTTGGAAAGAACAGGACTTTTTAAATCTGTCATTGTTACGAAAGGACTTTCCTTTCTATTACTCCTGATCTCACTGATTGGAGCCAAGGGAAAGAAAAGCGAGAACATTCAAAAATCGTCCATTGCTACCTACCTCATTTTGGGTCTAACGCTCTTCTTTGGAAGCCCATTTCTTTTATCGCTAAAGGGGGATATCATCCTCGTTGCCGTTCTGTATATGATCACTACTGGTATCGGCTTTTTATTGATCCTCACTGGTGGAGCAAGACTCTCCCGGTTTGTTCAACTAAACCTGGGAAAAGACATTTTTAATGAGCTGAATGAAACCTTCCCGCAGGAGGAACGGCTGCTTCAAAATGAATATTCGATCAACTTGCCAGCGCAGTATAATTTGAAAGGAAAAATGCGTAAAAGCTGGATCAATATCATCAATCCATTTCGGGGCTTGCTGGTCACTGGCACGCCAGGTTCAGGCAAGTCTTATTTCGTAATTCAGCATGTCATTCGGCAGCATATTCAGAAAGGTTTTTCGATGTTGGTTTACGACTACAAGTTCGATGACCTGTCAAAAATTGCTTACAACGCATTGCTACAAAATAAAGTTGCATACAAGGTTAAGCCTTCCTTTTATGTCATCAACTTTGATGACCTTTCCTGCTCTTACCGGTGTAACCCGCTGGACCCTTCCACGATGTTTGATATCACGGATGCCACCGAATCCTCCCGGTCAATTTTACTTGGGCTTAACAAGGACTGGATCACCAAACAAGGTGACTTTTTTGTGGAATCGCCCATTAACTTTCTAACCGCTATTATTTGGTTTTTGAGAAAGTTTAAGGGAGGGAGATATTGCACACTTCCCCATGTCATTGAACTCATGCAGGTAGAGTACGAAAAACTGTTTCCTGTACTTCGTACCGAAAAAGAAATAGAGGTCTTGATCAATCCTTTTATCTCTGCCTATAAGAACAACGCCATGGAACAACTGGAAGGGCAAATTGCCTCGGCCAAAATCGGGATGGCCCGTCTGTCCTCTCCTCAACTCTATTGGATCATGAGCGGGAATGATTTTACCCTTGACATCAATAATCCGGATGCACCAAAAATTCTTTGCCTGGCAAACAATCCACAAAAGCAGCAGGTGTTTGGAGCCGTTCTCTCGCTCTATGTCAACCGGATTATTAAACTAGTGAACCAAAAAGACAAGCTCAAATGCAGCCTTGTCTTTGATGAATTTCCAACCATTTTTATTGGCGGAATAGATAGCCTTATAGCTACTGCCCGATCCAATAAAGTAGCCACTTGCCTCGGAATGCAGGACTTTAGTCAGCTCAAAAAAGATTATGGGGCGGATCAGGCAGCAGTCATCATGAACATCGCTGGCAATATTATTTCTGGCCAGGTGATGGGCGATACAGCCAAGCAGTTATCGGAACGGTTTGGAAAGATTGTACAGGTAAAAGAAAGTGTTTCCATCAATCGAATGGACACTTCAATCAGCAAATCCGGACAGCTTGATTTTGCAGTGCCTGCATCCAAGATTGCAGGCCTTTCATCGGGAGAATTTGTAGGCATGGTGGCTGATGACCCGGATCAGAAAATCAAGCTGAAGACGTTTCATACTTCCATTATCAACAATACTGTGGGGCTGAAAGCTCAATCAACTAACAGCACGCCTTTACCCAAAATAAAGGTTGTTGAGAAAAATGATTTGATGAAAAATTTTTTAGAGATAAAAAATGATATTTCGACATTAATTGATGAAGAGTTAGAGACTCTTTTGAACACAGTCGAATGACAAAGATTGCTGGAATATTTCTCGAAATTTGAAATAGAAAAAACAGTGCCATCATTTTAATGACACCGTCAAAGTCTTTAGAAAGTCTCAACTCACCTTTTGTAATTTTTGCTTAAGTACAGCCATGTCATGACTGACTTTCTTGTCCAGAATTTTTGCATAATGCTGTGTTGTGCGGAGGTTCTTATGTCCCAGCATTTTTGAAACAGTCTCTATCGGGACACCATTTCCTAATGTCACAGTAGTTGCGAAGGTGTGGCGGGCGATGTGGAAAGTAATGTCTTTGTTGATCTCACAGGCATCAGCTATCTCTTTTAAATAGGAATTCATTTTCTGATTACTGAGCACCGGCAACAGCTTTTCTCCCTGTTTGCACTGCGGATGATCCTTATATTTTTCAAGCAATGTCAATGTAAGTGGGAGTAAAGGGATTCGGGAAGGCGCTTCTGTTTTTTGCCGACTGGTAAATATCCATTTTCCGCCGTCGATCCCAATTCCGATCTCATTTCGCTTAAGCTTTTTCACATCGGCATACGCCAGTCCTGTAAAGCAGCAGAAAATAAAGATGTCTTTAACCAGGTTTAATCTTTCTGTGGCAAACTCCTTAGACATAATTGAATCGAGCTCTGATTCGGTAAGCGCAACTCTCTCTACTTCTCTCTTCGTCATTTTAAATCCAACAAATGGATCTTTTTGTAACCAGCCGTTGCGGATGCATCGGTTGACAATTTTCCGGAAGTTGGCGATGTACTTAATACTGGTATTGTGATTACAGTTCCGAACACTTTTTAACCAGAATTCATAGTCACACACAAACTCATAATCCAGCTTTTGAATAGGCATGTCATCAACACCATACTTCCATTTAATAAAAGATCTGGTATGATCCAAGGAAGTTCTATAACGTTCCATTGTTCCCGGAGAAAACTCCTTTCCTACTAGTGCGGCCATTTGGTCATTATGCTGTTTGAAGACTTCCAATATTTGCCTTGATTTCTCTTCCCGCCCTGTTAAAAGACTTTTGATTGCTGCGGCAGTTACTGCCTTACTTTGTTCAATAAGCAATAATCTGGCTTCGAATACTTTCATGCGGTAAGTGCTGAGATAACGATTCAACTCTCTTACTGCTTCATTTTTCCCAGTCACTTTTTCTGCTCTTTTGTCCCAGCCTGTCAATTCACATTTTCGGGACGTACAAAGCTCTGTCACTTCGCCCTCAATGGTCATGCGCAGGTAAATAGGTACAAGACCTGACTCGTAGTTTTTTGGTTTCTTGGGATAGAAGTGTACGCTTAGATTTTTTCCTAACATCACTTTACATTTAAAGGTTATGAAATTAAAATCCCAGCTATACCCTGACAAGACGTGTTCAGATATTAAACATGCTCAATTTCAATGAGATAAGTCAAAAATCGTGAGTCATACTTATTCTTGGTTGAACTCATGATTTACTCACGAATACATTGAGCGTTTTTGCGGTTTTTTGGTGGAGTAGCGCTAATTAAAAAGCCCGCAAACAGTGTGTTTGCGGGCTTTTTACTTCTTTTGATATTGATTCTGGCGGAGAGAGAGGGATTCGAACCCCCGGACCTGTGACAGTCAACGGTTTTCAAGACCGCCGCATTCGACCGCTCTGCCATCTCTCCGGCGCAAAAATAGGGGGATGAGGTTATCAAAAAAAATCTTGGAAAAAATTATTTCAGAACGTCCGACAAAACGCTGACAGACCAAGCTAAAAATCCGCGTCTTCACAGTTTTGAAATGCCCAAAACGACGAAATCGAAATGATCAAACCTAAAGCGATAAGATTAATTTATCGTTCAATTAATGCGCCTGATCTTTCAAGCTCAACTTCTTGCGCAGGTAAAAAAGCTCTCCGTTTTTGCCAACACCTTCTACAACAAATAGCATGTCCTTCACTGCCGATGTATTAGGAAACGCAAAAGTCCCTTTGCCCGTCGAATCCGTATCAATATCAGGTTTCCAATGAAGACAGGCATATCGGTTGTACATTTCGCTGCCAATTGGCATGGTATAATTCTGCGTGTAATAAGCGGTAGGGATAGCATATCCTTCCAGCATTAACCGTTTGATTTGATTTGTCTCTTTATCTTTTGGTTCGGGTTGTGTAGTACGTGTTTTTACAACAATGGCGCCTCCAGCTCCAAATGCTGCTGTCAGGGTGCCGTATTTGTTTACTGCCACCGCTTCAACATCCCGCGTCGGAAAGGATTCAATAATTCGTAAATCTGACACTTGCGCGCCGTCGATTATTAAAACAGGATCAGAAGGCAAATCAAATGATGTTCGGAAATTAAAACTGACATGATAGACGATTCGTTTAAAGTTGGGATCGTTCTTGTCGAGTTCTACTCTCTCATAAACCCTAACGCCGTGGTTTGTCACTAGGTACTCCCGTAGATTTTGGTAACGTGTACGGTCACGATCGTTAAAGGTGTAAATTTTATCGCCCGGCATGAACAACTCGATCATTGGCATTGGTGGCCTCTCATCAACGCGATTTTTAATTTTGACTTCTTCCAATATATTGTCTTTTATTCGAAGTATTTCTATTTCTGCCTGGCTCAATTTGCTGGGCTGCGACAAAGGCCCCCGTGGTGAAGCAATTGTATCGAAAAAAAATGTTTGCGGCGGCACCGTAAGATTTTTATAACGCCTTGCCTCTGATGCACTACTGCCGAAAAGAGACACACCAACTCCTTTCTGCAAAAACAGTTGCCGAAACTCGAAGTTTCCAACGCTGTCCATTGTTGATTTTAGGAATAGCTCCTGAGAAGGAGAAGACAGAATTACATGCCCCGAGCCTTGGTTTTTTAAAGAAGCAAAACCAGGAACATGCCCGCGTACGTCAAACCCCTGTTCAAACGGGAAAATCGTTTTGGGATGTTGTTGATTCAGGATCGCCGTCCAATCATAGGATCGCCAACCCTGTACAAGCAACAACTCATCAAGGTGACGAAGCCGGATAGAGTCATCTTCTTCAAAGTAATAATGAGGATCTTCAATAAAGCCATTGATGTCATGCTCTAAAAGATATCTTGATAAAAGAGATGATGAAAACTTGTCGGCCTTCGTACCTGTTGGCAATATAGACACACTAAGATCAGCTTCTACGGGTACACCCTTATGATTTACGGCCAACAGATCGATGATACCGGTGTCTTTATACAGTTTGCCATCGAGAGTGACAACCGGTTTGGTCTTGTTCGGGATATAAATAGCCCGGTCAGCAATTGGTCTAAATGAAGAATCAAATAAAGTAATGTGAAGCAGGCCTTCCGGAAAATCTTTTTTCAGAAATTGTTGTCGCACTGTTGGCCGTTGGTTTGCGAAGCCTACCCAATGAAGTTTATGCACCGTTCCCTGCCGATGAAACAGCAAATAGAATTTTTGCCGCCAGATCTCCTTTGCGGTAACAGCATTCGTTCTCACTTCAACCGTCAGTAGGGAATCATTTAGTGAATAAGGGACGTTAAGCTGAATGCCTTTGGTGAATGGAGACGCTATGGATTGTTGTTTGACCTGCCCATTCGGCTGGGTCCATTCAAGCTCAAATCGATCCATTAAAGTTTGTTTTACATTGACGGCTGCAAAGCCGTAAACATTTGTAGTTATCACCTGCTGGACCTTACCATTTTTTTTGAGGGTCAATTCAGCCTTTTTTCCGCGGCCGTTTTTGTCGGTTAGCTTCAAACCATAAGTAGTTTCAGCGTCGGCTACGGCACTTCCGCCCTCAGGGAATACTTCAACTACAAAGTCATCATCTTTGACCAGTTGACTGTCTACAGGTGCTGCACCAAGAACCGTAATTACTTGTTGTGCATAGCTGGCTGTTCCAAAGTTGCGTGACCACGATGTATAAGCTCTTAATGTATAGTCACCAGGCAACAGACGTGCCAACAGCAAAAAATTCCCTATACCGCTTCCTCCTTCCGCGTAAATGATTTGGCGATGGATCATTGTACCCTCGGATGAAAAAAAGTCGATGTAAATGTTTCTTGTTTCGAGAAAAGGCAGTTGATTGTGCGCCGACAAAATATAAACCTTAAATGCTAATAACTCACCAGGAAGAAAAGTCTGCTTGTTGGCATGAATATGCAATACTTCCCGCTTGATAGAAAAATGATCGTTATAGGGTTTAACGATTGTAGCGTCGATTGAATCGGCCGGGGTCATTTGACCAAAACCACTTCGTCCAATCGATAGAAAAAATAAAAAGAAGCAGAAACGGAATAAAATACAATTCTTCATGCAGCAAGAATGGGTGAACTAATATACTAAATTCACCCATTTAGCCGGCCCAAACCGCTACTAAAGCCAATTTCATATTAAGAACCGGTTGGATCTTTTTCTTTGACCAGCGAAAGTTCACTCAAATCGATCTGCATAGGCAGCAGGCCAATTTTCACAACCGCCTTTTTGCCCCGAAGTTCCAGCACCTCTCCTACCTGCAGGTTGCGTTTCATCTTCACCTTATCTCCGACTTTAACTTCACCGCTGATTTCCTCATATTTGCTATCAAGCTGCTTTTGCTTTTTACTGACCGTCTTTTGCTCATTCTTCTTGAAGAGAAGCGACGCCATCTCTTTTACCACTTTGTTTTTGTCTTCGGACTTTTTCCATTCTATCACCATTGTGCGAAGCTTGCGTTCCATATCCTTCAAATAGGTGATACGGTCTTCGGTAATCTTGTTCTGTTGCTTCAGCACTTCCACCTGCTGCCGATGACGTTCTTTGTTCATCACCTGCTCCATTTCTTTTTTTAGTCGTTCGTTCTCTTTCAACAGGCGGTGTAAGTCCTTTTCCTTCTCCTGTACTTTCTGAAGATCCTGCTCCGTTCTGTTCAATAGCTTGTCAAGATTGAAATGATTCTCATCTACCATTTGCCTTGCCCGGGTGATTAGCCGTTTATCCAAGCCAATCCGTTCGGCTATTGCGAACGTGTACGAACTTCCCGGCTTGCCGACATTGAGTTGATACAGGGGTAAAAGATTTTTTTCATCAAAGGCCATCGCACCATTAATGATGCCAGGCGTTTTATTTGCCATGACCTTCAAGTTCAGGTAATGGGTTGTCACGATGCCAAAGGCATGTTTGCGGGCCAGTTCTTCCATAATGACTTCCGCGAACGCACCGCCCAGGTTTGGATCACTACCGCTACCTAATTCGTCGATAAAAAACAATGTTTTTCCATTAGCTGTTTCCATGAAGTGTTTCATGCTCAGCAAATGGCTACTGTAGGTACTTAGTTCAAATTCCAGGCTTTGTGTATCGCCGATGTGAATCATCAGTTGTTTGAAGATGCCGAATTGCGATGAGGGGTTAACAGGCACCAACAGGCCGCTTTGCACCATCATTTGCAGCAGACCGACCGTTTTCATGGTAACGGTCTTTCCTCCAGCATTTGGTCCACTAATGACAAGGATGCGAGCTTTATCGTTGAGCGTAAGATCGACCGGGATAGTTGGCTTGCCGGAACGCTGGTTATACAAATACAACAAGGGATGGTAAGCCTTTACAAGATGTACGTGTGCTTTGTCTGCCACCACGGGGTACTCGCCTTTTACATCCAATGCAAATGCGGCCTTTGCCCTGATGAAATCAAACTCGCCCACAACGGTATGGTAAACATGCAAAAGCGGTGCGTACTGGCCAAGCCGCTTCGTTAGCTGGCGCAGTATGCGATAAACTTCTTTGCGTTCAGAAATTTCCAGTTCATGAATGTCATTATTCAGGTCGATGGTTTCCTCTGGTTCGATAAAAGTTGTTCTACGGCTTTCGCTCTCGCCATGCAGAATCCCTTTCACTGTTCTTTTTTGTTCGGCAAAAACAGCCAATACACGCCTACCGTTCATAAAGCTCTCTTCAATATCTGCCAGGTAGCCTTGCTTATTCAGGCGCTGCACAATACGGTCGAAAAGCTTTCGCAGTTCCGAACGTTTCCGGTAAAGGCTCATGCGAATGGAGAATAGGTCTTCGGATGCATTGTCTTTGACGTTGCCACTTTCATCAATCACTTCATCGATCATTTCTTTAATCTTCTTCTCGTAGTGGGTGCCGCTGATCACCTCCACCAATCCGGGATAGGCTTCTCTCCTTTCCTGGTCAAACCAGCGGAAAATCTTTTCTATGCTTTCCGCCAGTTTCCTGATGTCTACCAGTTGCTCACCGGTTAGCAAGGAACCTTCTATACTCAACAAGCGGAGTTCCTTGCCCAAGTTCAACACATAGTCGTTGGGAAAGTAGATGGCGTTCTGCACAAGTTGCTTATACTCGTGTGATTGCTTTAGTTCTGTTTCAATAAATTCTTTCTTTGTATGAATACGCAAATCCAAGGCTTTTGTTTTTGCATATTCAGTGCGGCATTTTTCATGTAGCAGGTTCTTGATCTTATCAAATTCCAATTGCACAATCGCCGATTCGGGATAAACTTTCATTCCGTTCTGTCCTCTGGTTTTTTCAAAGGTAAAAAGGAACAAGTAACCATTATTTTCGGCAGAGGTTTCAAAACAGCGTGTTAAAAAGTTTTTGTTGGCTTTTCGTTTCGTAGTTTGAGACCCAAATTTGTAATCTAACCACTCTCTATGCTCACGAAACTGTTCATATCTCTTCTTGGTGTTGGTGCGATTGTGGCCTGCAATTCGGAAAAAAATTACCAGATCATGAGTTCATCTGTCAATAACGCAATAGAAAAAACAGATACAGCAACTTTTGGAACTGGATGTTTTTGGTGCACAGAAGCGATTTTCGAACAACTGAATGGTGTGTTGAAGGTTACTTCGGGCTACATGGGTGGACACAAAGAAAACCCGACCTATGAAGAGGTTTGCACAGGAACAACTGGCCACGCTGAATGTGTTCAGGTTGTTTATGAGCCCGGTAAAATTTCATATGACGAATTGCTTGAGGTCTTCTTTCAGGTTCATGATCCAACGAGCTTAAACCGCCAGGGAGCAGATGTGGGCACTCAATACCGCAGTGCTATTTTTTATCACTCTTCTGCTCAAAAAGAAAAAGCTGAGTATTATAAAAAAGAAGTTGACAAGAGCGGTGCTTACGAGAAACCAATCGTTACTGAAGTAGCAGCCGCTTCAAAATTCTACGGCGCCGAAGATTATCACCAGGAATATTATCAAAATAACAAGAACACCAACCCTTATTGCTCAATTGTAATTCGACCTAAGCTGGAAAAGTTTCAAAAAGTATTTGCTAAGAAGCTGAAGAGCAGCTAACCTATATCTCTCTAGTTGAAAGGCACCTATATCCGGTGCCTTTTTTATTAATTGATGCTGTAGTTTGATGATTAGAATTACTGGACGCACAAGAGTGCCTTTCGGAAATCTCAGGATAAACCTGCAACAGGTGCCGAATCATTATCATGCAGCTGATAACATACCCATCTTCCTTATCTTAGAACCCAATTGAAGAATGCTATGAAAAAACTCACCAGCCTACTCCTGTTTTTTTTCTTTTACTCTTTATCATACAGCCAGGGTCCAGCGATTGAGCTGCTCACCAGCGGCACGAAGTCCTCCGTCCGGGGTCTAAGTGTTGTCACAGACAATGTAGTTTGGGCCAGCGGCAGCAATGGAATGGTGGCCAGATCAATCAATGGCGGCAAAGACTGGAAATGGATGCAGGTGAAAGGGTTTGAGAAAACGGACTTTCGCGATATTGAAGCATTTGATGGGACGACCGCGATTATAATGGCAGTAGACACCCCGGCTTATATATTGCGAACAACGGACGGTGGCCAAAACTGGAAGGTAGTTTATGAAAACAAGAAGGCGGGTATGTTTCTCGACGCGATGGAATTTTGGAACACCGAAGCGGGCATTGTGATTGGTGACCCAATTGCCGGAAAGATTTTTATAGCCAGGACTTTTGATGGTGGGCAATCATGGCGTGAGTTGCCGGAACAATTCAAACCGAATGCAGACAAAGGCGAAGCTTGCTTTGCCGCCAGCGGAACCAATATTAGGGCCCTCGATAGAGACGAAGCGGTGTTTATCACTGGAGGGTTGACGTCGAACATTTTCATTCGTGATCAAAAGATCAAGCTGCCAATCGTTCAAGGCAAGGAAACAACCGGCGCTAATTCCATAGCTGTTTGGGATAACAAAAAACGCAACGGCGGAAATAAAATGATTGTTGTAGGGGGTGATTTTAGCGCAGACACGTCTGTCACCAATAATTGTTTTTATACGACCAATCGCGGAAAAACCTGGCAGGCTCCGAGGGTTCCGCCACGTGGTTACAGAAGCTGCGTAGAATACCTTACTGAGAAAAAATTAATCACTTGTGGCACAAGCGGTGTTGACATCTCAAACGATGGTGGGAACACATGGTCATTTGTTACGAAAGACGGTTATCACGTTGTGCGGAAAGCAAAAGACGGCAAGGCCGTTTACTTTGCCGGCGGTGGTGGTAGAATTGCAAAGCTAGTAGAGTAACAGTCGCGAAAAGCCGTGAGGCTGCAGACCTAAACCGCTTTCTGATCGCCGAATTTTTCCTGCCAGGCCAAAATACCTCCTTCTACATTCACGGTGTTTTTGAAGCCCATCTGGTCAAGCACCATGCAGGCCATCTGGCTGCGTTTGCCACTGCGGCAATGAATTACTACTTCTTCGTCCTTCAGGTCTTCAATTTCTTCTACCTGCATTGTTTGGAATTTTCCGAGCGGGATCAATCGTGCTCCCAAATTAGCTTCTTCGTATTCGTGCGCCTCGCGGCAATCAATGAGATTGATCTTCTCGCCGGCGTCGAGGCGGGCTTTTAATTCGTCGACAGTGATGTGTGTCATTATTCGTTTGGTTGTGGTGATTGAATCTTTAACGAGTCTTTTACCGGCCTTTCCACTTGTAAAAACAAGTCCATCATTTGACCAGGACGAATGCTCAACTGCTTCCCGTCCTCCGTTTTTTGAGCAGGGCGTTGTTGGTAGACAAATGCACCTATTGTATCACGAACACCTGGTTTAGGCACAACGGCTCCCAGGATGATTCCTTTTGCATCCAGTAAAGCTCTTGCTTCATCGAAGGTCATTCCGACCAAGTCGGGGACCGAGATAAATTCGTTTGACACACCAAGACCCAACACAAGATCAATCGTGCTTCCCATTTTGATCTTCGAACCCGGTGTAATTACATTTCCCCGGAATGATGCTTCTAGGACAGTGTTTTTAGCGAAGTCAGGACGGAAGGTAGTATCGCCTATTTTTAAACCAAGGTTGTGAAGTACCATCTCTGCGTTGCGAAAACTATAGCCGCTCAGGTTTGGCATCTCTACATCCGGTGCTATAAAACGATTGATAGTGACATAAACTGTACGGTTTACTTTAACCACTTCATCAGCTTCCGGTACCTGACGTAGTATTTGTCCGGCCGGTATCGAGTCGTAGTAAACAGAATCCTGGATGACAAGTTCAAACCCCTTTTTTTCAACCAATGCCTCGGCATCCGAAAGCTTCTTACCGGTTACTGCGGGGACGGTGCTGCTTTCGCCATGCTTCGTAATCCAGTTAAGCGATAAAACAAACAGGAAAAGAATAAGGACGATCAACCCGATCGCTAATAAAATATGTAACCAAATTGGCTTGTTATAGAGAAATCTGAACATGCAGGATGGCTGTTTGTGGGTTGCAAGATAAGCGAGTTTAAGGTTTGGCGTGGGAAGTTTGGGGTTCTTTAACGCCAAACGAGGCTTCTACTGTCCCGAAGCTAATGTCAACGCTTTTGCTGCAATGCTTCCTCCACCAGTTTGGTATAGAAATCCGTTAGGTTCCAGCCTTTTGCCCTTACTTGTTGCGGAATTACGCTGGCATCGCTTTGACCAGGAACGGTGTTGATTTCAAGCATGTAGGCACGGTTCTCTGCTTCGTTATAAATAAAATCAATTCGTACCACACCGCTGCAGTTGAACACCTGGTAAATTTTAGTGGCCGTTGCTTCTAAAACCTCTTTCCACTCCTCGGTAATTTCTGCTGGCGTCGTTTCAGACGATTTGCCTTGATATTTCGCTTCAAAGTCAAAGAATTCGTTATGTGCCACAACCTCTGTCATAGGTAGAACAGTTATTTGTCCTTCTGCCTTGAACACACCCACGGTAAACTCTCTACCCTGGATCATTTCTTCTACCAACACCTGGTTATCTTCTTGGAAGGCCTTCTCAATGGCTGCACCTAATTCGTCAGACGGTCGATTGACTTTAGACATTCCGATGCTGGAACCGCCATTGTTTGGCTTTACAAACACAGGATAATTCAGCTTCATTGCTTCGTCAGGAGAATCAAATTGTCCTTTGATAAAGAGTACTGATTTCGCTACCGGAATACCAGCAGAAGCAGCAAAAGCAGTGGTGTATCGCTTATTGAATGTAAGCGAAGAAGTAGCCGCGTTGCACGAAGTGTAAGGAAGGTTCAGCATGTCAAAATAGCCCTGCAGTTTTCCATCCTCACCTGGCGTTCCGTGCATGCCGATAAATACTGCATCGAAGCTGATTTTTTCGCCTTTTGAAATGATGGTAAAATCATTTTTATCAACGGCGGATTTTGTGCCGTCTTCGGCTTCGTAAAGCCAACCTGATGGGGTTACATCTATTTTGTAAACATCGTAACGGCCTTTATCAAGGTGATTGTAAATAGTGTTTGCCGAACGATAAGAGATGACGGCTTCGCCGGAATAACCGCCAGTGACAAGGGCTATTTTTTTCTTCATGCGTCAAAACTATGGATTCGATTTTGATTAATTTTTGTTGCCTTACCTTTAACCGATTTCGCTGGGTGTTTAATGTTTGTAAACCAGTATTTTTTTCTTTGAAACAAGCCTTAAAACTATCAAAAACTACTTGTTTAAAACAACTAAATACAGTTTCATACGTCTTATATATGTACACGAAAATCAGGAGATACAATTATGCGAAAAGGTATTACAGAAAGCAGTTCAACAACACCGCTTACCCTACAGATGCTTCAGAAGATTGAAAATGATGGTTTCAAGTATGTACAGGTAAAAGGCCTCACATTCGACAAGCATTACGATTATGTGGAGCCTCATTTTCTGGTATTGGTGCCTATGAAAGAATTACCAACAGCACAGGAACATAAGGATGTTTACGAGCCGGTTCCAAGTATGCTGTTGCAGCAATGGGCTACAGAAACAGACGATGCGTTAGAGATTGTTGTTTCTACCAAGCAGTTGAGCTAAATCATCTATCGATAAGATGATTGTTTTATGCGATTAGCGTAAACACAGATTCTTTTTCCTTTCATTTCTCTCACTCATAAATTTCACTAAGGTTCGTTCAGGCAAAGAGGGGTGACTGGCAAAAGATCCGGTAAAAGGCATTGACGAACACCTTAGCTTTGTCGTTCTAAAAACAGGCAAATATGATTAGACATGCATCTGCCGTTTGGAACGGCTCCGGTAAGGAAGGCACAGGCACACTGACATCGCAAAGCGGTGTATTGCAGCAAACGCAGTATTCATTTAATTCACGCTTTGCAGAAGGTATCGGCACAAACCCTGAAGAGTTGGTAGCAGCAGCGCATGCTGGCTGTTTCACCATGAAACTGAGTTTTGTGCTGGGAGAAGCAGGATTTACACCGGATTCACTGGAGACCAAATGTGAACTCACATTTGAGAATGGCTCCATTACTAAATCGCACTTGACTGTAAAGGGAAATGTTCCGGGTATCAGCAAAGAGAAGTTTGAAGAGTGTGTAAAAGATGCTGAAGCAAATTGCCCGATCTCTAAACTACTGAACACAGCTATTTCTTCAGAGGCGACTTTGGCGTAAAAGCAAACATTTGTTCTGAAAGCACCGTCCGAAACTGATGGTGCTTTTTCGTTTCCTTTTGTGTAGATATATGCTCGTTCAACACTCCAAAAAAAGCTTTAACACCTTCTTGGGCGAGGGTACCGTTTTTGTTGCTAATTTCCTTTAGTGAAAACATCCCTGCTCCTTTTTCTTTTTTTCCTCACAGCACTTGTTGCGTCTTCGCAGGATGTAAGCGGCACATGGAAAGGCGAACTCACATTTGTCGGAGGCTGTTTTGCAAAGAACAATATTGAGATTCAATTAAAAACCGTAGGCGATGGCGTATACGGAAGTTCTTACCATTACCTCGATGTCAACAATTATATCAAGAAAGACGCAAGCGGGTACTACGATGCTAAAAACCGAAAACTGGTAGTACAAGAGGGAGCGGTAACGGCTCAAATGCTGGTAGACCGTTGCAGCATCTGTATCAAAAAATTTCAGTTTATCTACAGAAAGGAAGGTGATAAGGAATTCCTAGATGGCTTCTGGACCGGAAAACTACAGGGAACAAATATTGACTGCGGAACAGGCGGTACAATCACATTGTCGCGGTCGTATACGCCAACCTTCATAGAAGAAAAGATACCGGAAGTAAAGGTAGATACCGGCGAAGTGCAGTTGCGCTTTTATGACAACGCAACGATCGATGGAGACTCAATTACAGTGAAAGTAAATAACCAGGTGGTACTTTCTCATCACAGACTGACAAACACACCCGGTGTTGCTACGCTTCGCGTTAGTTTAGAAACGCCGATGGTAGAAGTAGAGATGATTGCTGAAAACCTCGGCAGCATTCCGCCAAACACTGCGTTTTTAGAAGTGATTGCCGGTGGCATGTATCACCGACTTTTCCTTGTTTCCACAAAAAACAAAAGCGCAAAAGTGCGCTTTGTATATGATAAGGAGGCTGCGAAAAAGCCCCAGGTATTAGCATTTTAAACTTATAGTCCCTCGTAACCTCCACCGTTGTCGTCAAAGCTATAGCGCTTCTTCGGCAATGACTTAGATGTGTAATAAGCTCCAGAAACTTTGCTCGGTGTTTCTTTCTTTACAGCAGAAAGTGGATTTTCAGTTACTAGTGTTTTCGGAAGATCGTTGGCATTCACGATTGTCTGCCATGGCTTGTTGTTGGTCATATCATGGAATTTTGTGGTGATTAGGATCAATTTGTTTGACACCCTAAAACTACTTCAACTAGACAGCAATACATAAGCAAGATCAATAAAGTTTTACTACAGCAAAACCCCTAAAAAATCTTTAAAACCCTTTGCTGGCAAGGGTTCCAGCCGTTTTGGATCACGGCTGCCAAGCAATTTTGGCCTGATAAAAAATTTAGGTTTTATGCCCTTCTTTTGCTTAACTGGTATTTCTCCTGCACAATCTTATCCATAGGCTTATGGTAAACCTTACTTTCCAACCAGGAGATAACATCGAGATAGGCGAAAGCCCGGGTTTCAAAGCGGTTTTTCTCCAGTCCTTTGATGCGATTGAGAAGGTCGGTAAATTCTTTTTGCAGGCCTTTCGAAGCGGGATTAAAACGGTTCCGGATGAAACGGAACATCTCCTCCTCTACCACTGTAAGCGTTTCCATTTTAGACATGAACCGGTAAACTGAACGGGCCAGGTACTCTATCAGATCGTAGTTCCCGAGCTCGTAGTGGGCCATGAGGTGAAGCAGGCGGGCATAACATTGCAGGTCATTGCGCAAGTCCACTTTCCAGTTGATAATCTTCTGGACGTAATCAATGCAGGTTTCATAGTCGCCGCTGCCGAAGTAAAGTGACGCGATTTTATAATAGAAGACAAGCACCCTGTGACGGTCAAGGTACAATGCGTATTCCTCGAGTTTTTCCTCTATCTGCGGCACCAGCTTTAGGCCTTCTTTAAAGGTACCGACCATAAAATGGTGGTTGATCTTAGCGGTGTTGAGATAGACAAAGGTTTGGATGTGGTTATTGTCTGTTGCCTGAGAAATCTCAGAACGGCTGAAGCTTTCGAATTCCTTCAGTACTTTTTCGAATTTGCTGTAATGGCGCAAATCGAAGAGGGCATTCAGTAGATTATGGATACCCTTGATATAGTGCCCTGCCTCTACCGGAAGCATATGCGGATGTTCATGAAAGAGATCAACCCATTTCTGGGTGTATTTGTAGTACATCAGGAAGTCCTGCCGGATGAAAGCATACCAGCAATAACATTGGCAGAGGTACAAATTTTCATAGAAGCCGGTTTGCCCCTCCATCCCTTTGGGATAATGCTTTTTAAAAAACGCCTTCACTCCTTCTTCATCCTTTTCATTGCGGGCATGGCCATGGTTGATATACCAGCTGTATAGTTGCAAGGTCAGGTTCGATAGGTCGGTAATTCGCTTTCTTTTCTCCGCCACCTCATCCGCCTCTGCCGAAAGCGTTTCAGCGCGGTCTTGCATGCTACGGGTGATGTACAGAGTTTCAATCTTTTTCTCCAGCGATATAATCTGGATCAGGAAGCTATCCTGGTGGTAGTGTCTGGCAATTTCTTTTGCTTTTTCAAGAATTTTCAGGCTTTGCAGGTAAAGGCCTTTGTTGAATAGAATTTTAGCAAAGTCCAGCTGCTCGTGCAATTGGATATCGATATTCTCATCGTTGCGCAGCAAGCGAAGGCTGACTAATATTTGCTTGTATAAATGGGCTTTAATATTGGAAAGCTGCTGCTTCTTGATTGTGGGAACCTTTTTTAGCAAAACGGCCTCATCATAGTCTGCCATCTTATCAATGGCATCAAAAAGTTGGATCATTTTCAGATCCTCATTAGAGGAATTACGCTTCACGTAGAGCTTAAAACTCCGCTTTTCACCTTTTTGTAGGGAATGGATTAACTGAAACAAGCTATCGACCGATCTGTTAGGCATCGTAACAAAAATATTTTAAAATCGGCTACAGGCAAGGCTTTCAGCGGACTTATGCAGATTTTAGCATTGTAGTTTTCTGCTAAATCTAGCTTCGTGTACACCAAACACTGTTGCTATCTTCGATTCAGCTTACAAAGAAAAGCATCAAAGGTCAATCATTACCTTATTTAAAATAAGTTCATATAGCAAGCAATCGTTAGATCACCCGCTGTTTCTACAGCGGGTTTTTCATGCCCTTCAATTGCACCTTCATTCTTTTAGGATATCTGTGGCTTTAACCGGACGCAGGCCCAAGCACAGAATGGAAGAATGAACCAGAGGCTTAGCGCCGTAAGCCATGAAAAGCAAATTCCAACAACTAGGGACAGAAGCAACAAATAAATCGGGTAGGTAAATACGAGAATGCCCACAAGTGTGCTGTCGAAATGATCATTGTCGAAGTACTTCCCATTTAGCGCCTTTACAGGGAAATAGAGTGGTATATGTACCAGAAAACCAAAGAAAGCAGGGACGGCCAGGAGAAATTTTTCCCATAGCGGAATTTTCACCGAAACTCTTCGCTTCAACTCAGTTTTGTCGGCCGGGTCGATTTGAAAAACGACTTTTCCCAGTTCGTTTTGCAACGCTTCATTAAAAGTCAAAAACATTTTACCGTCCTTGTTATGTGCAAGAACTTCTTCCTTTTTAATCGGTTCGCCGAAGTTGATAAAGACGTTTTTTCCAAAATTCCTGAAGGAGTTATAATTAAGTCCGACCGGTAGAACGGTTAAGTCAACATCTTCCAGCCAGGTACTGGTGGCAAGCCTTGCCGTTCCTTTTTTCAGCGGACGCAAATGCCATTCATTCACACAGCGGCCTTCACTGAAGATCATTACAATTCCATTCTGCTTGAATATGTCAATGCAACTTTCGAATGTTTTGTAATTGTGCTCCAAGTTCTCGACTCCCTCGCTGGTGCGGTAAACTGGCAAGAGATGCAACCATCTCAGCAGCTTTGCATGCTTATGGTTTCGAAATGCATCCCCCCTGGCTAATGAATAAACGTATTGTTCGAAAAGGACGGTAATAATGATGCCATCCAAAAATGAGTTTGGATGATTAGAGGCAAGCAACAATGGCCCTTGCGCTGTCAACCATTCGGGCTTATTGACAATTATTTTCCGGCAAAAAATTTTTAAAGCTAGTTTGGCGTACGCTTTCAACAAACGGAATAACACGGCGGCAATATAGCGCATTTGAAACACGTCCCATCAGGTCACTAAGAACAGATCGGACACCCGGAAGCACAGTATTTCGCTATTGCGTTTCCTACAAATTAAAATTATATTTACTGTGAACCTTCCCTGTCAAAATTTTCATCTCTCCCTCTTGAAAAGAATAACTGCTCTATGCCGACTGCAAAAAATCTTCCATGCAGAAAACAAATACAACAAACCAGGAAGCGACGGGAAGTATTGTTCCCTTCAACAGCAATGGCAGAAAAGTTTATGTCCTTTCGGATCTGCACCTTGCTGCGGGACTGAACACAAGCGGCAATTATGAAGGCACAGAAAATTTTTATGCTGATCAATCCTTCGACCGTTTCCTAAATCACCTACAAGAAACTGTAAGCGGAAAAGGCGGCATACTCGTTATCAACGGCGACTTCATCGATTACTTGCGCATTAGAAATATACCCAGCACAGAAGATGAACTCCGCTGCTGGCAGGAGATCTTGGAGAATATAGGTATCCAAAAAACAGTTGACGAACTTGAAGCTTCAATTGTGAAGAAAGAAAGAGAGTACGGCTTGAAAACCGACGACTACAAATCTGTGTGGAAGTTGTACGTGTGCATGCAAGGGCATAAAATTCTTTTCCAACGGCTGGCCAAATGGGTGGGCCAGGGCAATGACTTGATCATCGTAAAAGGAAATCACGACCTCGAGTGGTACTGGCCTGCCATTCATAAGCACCTGCGAACAGCGCTAGCAAAAATGGCCGCGGAAGATCGTGTAGATGATCCGCGTAACATACAGCACTTATTTGACCGCCATATTCACTTTGTGGACCACGCTGTTTTAGTCGACAACAAAATTCATATCGAACACGGTCATATTTATGAACGGACAACAGCTGTTTCAGGCGATGTGACATTTAATAACGGACGAGAACTGAACCTGCCTTTTGGATCGTTTTTCAACCGTTACCTGATAAACCGACTGGAGCTGGCATATCCTTACTTAGACAATGTTCGGCCGACGCAAAACATTTTGCCGGTGCTCATCCGCGAACGATTTCCCCTAGCCATTAAGGTATTGTTCAAATACGTTCCCTTCACACTTTTAATTATTCCAAAGAAGTTATACTGGCAAACGTTCAAATACCTGGTCAACATTCTTTTCATTATTGTGCTTCCGATTGTCATTACTGTTTATGCCATCTGGCAAACAGTAAAAGGCGATAGTGCAGGTGAAGCGCCAACAGGTATAGCGGCACAAGCGCTGAATATTTTAAAAAACTTCGGCTTTCTTTTTCTCTCTTACATCTTCGGACGCATTTTGGCAATGGCCGGTTTAAAGGCGCCACCAACACTTTCGGTACACGCTAAAGAAATCATGGAGAAGAACCCCGCTGTCGAAACGGTCATTTTTGGTCACACCCATGATCCAGAGCAAAAACACTTAGGAGGAGACAAATGGTATTTCAACACAGGAACCTGGATTCCCATTTTCGAAACATCATCTGCTGATGTGCGGCTTGACAAAACGTACACATTTGTTGCTGTTGACTGCAATGAAAAACCTTCTTGTAAAGAAAGGCTTCAGCGCTGGAACGATGATGCTGAACGCATTGACACCATGGTTCTAAACGATAAAAATTAACCATCATGAAAAACATCTTTACGATTGCAGTAACGGTACTGCTGATCTTTTCCAGTTGCCGGGTAGAAAAAATAGGCAAAGACCTAAGCAATGGCGTTAGTCAAAACGCTGAAGCCATTGCCCGGAACATGATGACGGGTATCAACAAAGGCTTAAGCGACTCCTCGTTCAAACAAAATCTATATCACCTGATTGATTCGATGGTGAGCACAGCAGGAAATAGTGCCAATCGCTCAGCAAAAAACATCATCGACTCGATTACTTCAGAGAAGCTAGTGCTTTTTACTGCAAGACTTGTAGAGGAGGCAACAGGGAGAAAGTTGAAAGAAAATCTTACTTCTTTGCGAAATGAACTGATTGGGGCAGCAACAAATGAACGAGTCAAACTTTTGGTATCAACTGCTGTTTCTTCAGCCCTGAATGATGAAACAAATACGCGGCTGGCAAAACTGCGTGACGAACTTCTTGGCGATGCGACCAATTACCAGCTTTCTAGGTTGCGTGATAGTTTATTGGGCGATCGCACGGCAATGGCGGTAAAAGCCATACTTGACTCATCGCTGAAATCAGCTTCCGTTTTTCTACAGAACGATTTGCGAAAAGGAATTGATTCGAACGCCTCGATTATTCAGAAGTATGCAGTGAGATGGTTGTTGCTGTTGGGCGCTGTTGCGGCTGTAATCATCTTCTTGGTATGGCGCAGTAAGCAGAAATATGCAAAAACCGTTACTGTTTTGACATCACAGATCAATTCAATCCCCGACCAGAAATCGTACGATGAATTAACCTCCCGAATCAAAGAGAAGGCCATTGAAACCGGCGTAGAGCCCACACTTAGGAAGGTGTTGGTAGAAAATGGCCTGATGGGTAAAGAAAGCTGGGAAGCGAAGCAGTTAAAGAAGGCCTCGCTGTTGCATAGTAAGAACTGAAAAACTCGTATAACCAAACAGAAAGAGTAGCTGCCTTTCAACTTTCGACGTCACTAATACCAAGCTGTTTTTGCCTCGTCATCCCGAGGTATGAGTAAGCTATTAATTGTATTATAATAAGTAACTGCCTTCACCCTCACTCGTCGCAATAGTCTCTAAATCACCACTCGCATATTCCTTCTTTTCGGAATGCCAAGCAAGAGTCAGCAAGATACCTAACTGGCTAATTGCTGATAGCTGATAGCTCAATGCTGTTCCTAACGTACAAGTGTGCGACGCAACGATCGATGAAGAGAATTACAACAGCTGGCTACATAAAAATCAAATCCTTTGAGGAACGTACACGCCAAATGTCGAACGACGACTTAGTACATTAAGCACCCATCTTGAAATCACTGGGTAAAAGCCATCAACTACACTCATGGCAATGATATAGACATACGGGCTTTCGATACCAAGGTAGCTCTCTTTGTTCCATGTCCCCAAGATCATGTTTTCAGCCATCTTCACCACAAAGCTGGTAAAGGCGAAAAAGATGATCTGCTCCCACATCGGTCGTTCGTGGGCGCAGTAATAGAGCCATCCAAGGCAAATGCCTACCCAAACGAACGAATGAACAAGATTGTTTAGCCAGGGTAAAAAGCTCATAACGCCAAGGCGGTAAAACAAGTAGTTGCCTGTGAACATCAGGAAGGCCCACAGCCCAACAAGAAAAATGAAATTGGCCCGAAAATTCAACTCGAGCTTTGGTTTAGGATAGCGAATAAACAGAAAGAGCAAACCATAAATGACGAGTACTAGGATATAGTCTAGCCAGCTGTTATTGGCGCCAAGAATTTGGTCCATAAAATTGTTTCGTTTAGATTTTGGTTCTCTCTGGAGTAATGATCTTGATACCACCCGTTTCAATTGTGTCGGCAACAAAAGGCACGGCATAGTCTGCTAGTGCCATCACGGTGATCTGCGGGTTCACTCCTACTGAAGTCGGAAATACAGACGCATCGGAAATAAAGAGATTGTCATAACCGTATACCTTCAGTTGCTCGTCCACCACACCTATTTTCCTGTTCCGACTAATGATGTTTCCGCCTTGCGGGTGGCCCGTTCCCAACGTAATATCACTGCTGTCTTTGATGTCATATTTCATCAGCTTCAGCTGTTCTTTCGTGCCGTATTCGTAGTATTGAAAAGTGTTTGGCATCACACACTCCGCTCCTGCTTCCAGGTAAATTTCTCCAGCTAATTCAACACCTTCCAGCAATGTGTCAAAGTCCTGTTTCGTTGGCTTGTAGCGAATGTCTCTTTTTGTCAGACCTCCTACCCTTACTTCGGCATTGGACTCACTGCCAACCAACACACCTGTACAAGCCAGCCGGTTGTAGCGTTGCATATTGCGGTAATGATCTTCCCACCAGCCCGGCATGACGGTGCTTTGAAACATTGGTGGATTGAACCATGTCTCGAATATGTAACCACGATTAGGTGCGATCTGCAGGTAATGAGAGATCTGCAGGCCTTTGTAAGAATCGATGACCTCAGGAAAAGCAGCTGTAATAGGCGAACCGATGTTGAAAGAAAGACGCTTCCCAGCCCTGCCTTCGGCAATACCGGAACGCTGCAACAGCAGACTGGATGAAATGGCACCTGCTGCAACCACGAACGTCTTTCCTTTGATCTCAATCTTTCGTCCGTTTTTAAACTGTCCGATCAAGGAAGTGATCCTGCCACTTTTTGATTTGAGTTTGAGCACTTCGCATCCGGCAATAATCTGGAAGTTTTCTGTTCCCGCCAGCTCTTGGGCCTGCGGCAGAATTTGATTTAGCATTGAAAGTTTCTTGCCCCATTTACAACCCATGTTGCAGTAGCCACAGCCTACGCAATGCTTGATGTTTGCTGCAACGGAATCTGCCGAATGTGGTGCAACATGATACCCTAACTTCCTGATACCTTCCAAAAACTTTGCGCCGCCGGGATTCATATAAGCTTCCCGCGACATTGTATTGGGCACATTCAGTTCATCAATCTTTCGCACACCAATCATTTCATTCACCCGCTTGTTTGATTGAATGTATCGATCGAGGTCGAGGCCTGCGTCAATGCCGCTGCGTTCGTTCCACCGATGGAGCACTGATTTTGGCGTATCGAAACAAACCGCATTGTTGACGACACTTGATCCACCCACAGCACTTCCTTGGATAACCTGGAACCGAAAATCTGCCGCCTGTTGTAGCGCACCATCTGCATAAAGGCGCGACACCATGTCGATCTCGTCGTCATTGAACTGAGATGGATCGGTATGCTCACCACGTTCTACTATCAATACACGTTTACCTTTTTCCGCCAAACCTTTTGCCATGATAGACGCTCCCGGCCCTGACCCGATAATGACGACGCCGTCCCAATCAAGCACATCGCCATTTATGTCTTTTTCGTTTAAAACTTCTAGGGGTTTAATGTTGGTATAGGGCAAATCTTCCAGCCTCTTTTGACTATCCTCCCGCTGTGAGAACGGCACGTAGCCGATGGATGAATGAACACGAGTATCGTTGTAGTAACCCATGTAACAAAGCTGTTTACCCATGCGTATCATTGCCTGCACCAACATACGGATAACAGAGGGTGCCATCCGAAGCGCTACTCCCTGGTAAAAGTGCCGCTCTAAAAAGGCCTTTCGATCCTCGGGCCGCATGTAGGATGTGAGTGGTTTTAAGAATATGGCCGGATAGAGTTCAATACTCATTAAAGCAATCTTGCTAACCCATTTGGTTTTAGCCGTGAAAGAACTCATGTAGCGATCAACGTTCAAGGCAATTTGCCGTGGGGTCAGCAGTTCTTTTTCCCCGTCGATTACTACATCGGCAAGAGCTATCAATGCCCTGAATTGGAAAGGCGAGAAATATTGTAAATCAAACCGAGCTTTCTGCGCCTTGCGGTACATCACAATTAAGATCACATTCAACACTGCATCAAAAATGGATGAGAACAGGATCAGGGTACTCATTTTCATTTCACTGTTGCCTGTTCTGATCGTGTAGTTATTATCGGCAAAAAGAATAAGTATCAAGCCTGATAAAACAGCCAGCGTCATTACAACCATTATGGCTTCTACCACTACCAGATAACGCCGTACATCGCCGGCACCAATAAAACACAGCGCAGCAAACAGCCCCATTTTTATCACGGAGTTATTAGCGAACGCCGGATCATTTAAAAAAGGATAAGATTTTAAAAAAGGCGGCATCAGGCCGAGAGCAGGCAGTAAGTAAACAAATACACCTCCGAGGTAAATAAAAAAGAGTAATCGAAGGTAGGATTTTAGGTTGCGTTCCTGTAAGGTTAGCAGCGTGCTACTTTTGGTTGGCATAGCAAGATTTTTAAGTTGAGGTAATGATGCATGGGAACGAATGCCGCATCACAAGGAAGGATATATTAAATATAAAATTTATTTCGAAATTTCTATTAGCAAAAAAGAACATGATCAAGGTCATTGGCTGGTAACGACTGATCACTGACATTTGGCGTCCGGTAATGGTGAGCTTATGAAGACAGATATTCAAAACATCGACGACATCAAAAAACTTATTGACCAGTTTTACGGGGAAGTGAGGAAAGACGAAATGTTAGCACCCGTGTTCGCCTCGCGAATTTCGGCCGACGAGTGGCCTGCGCACCTTGAACGGATGTATGCCTTCTGGAATGCTATTCTTTTTGGACAGACTGGCTTTCAGGGTAATCCGATGCAAAACCATCTTCGTCTGCCTATTGGCGAACAGCATTTCGAGCAATGGCTTTGCCTGTTCCGGCAAACGATTGATGAATTATTTACTGGTGAAAAAGCAGAAGAAGCAAAGTCAAGAGCTTCCTCGATTGCACAGATCATGAATTACAAAATTTCCTCACTTGCAGCAAAATCCTAACCTGCATTGCTCAAAGTATAGAACTCATCAATAAACATTGTTTAAAGAGGTACAACTACATCCGCTTTTCATTGCAACAAAAGATCTTCCTCTTATAGGCGTGGTTTTTTCATCACTGTTCATTCAAATCAAAAGGTTAAGCGATGAAATACATCACAACTAAAGATACGACGACCGGTGAAGAAGTAAAGCTCTCCTACAAAGACTATGGCCAGGGACGCCCTGTGGTCTTAATACATGGATGGCCCTCCAGCAAAGACATGTGGGAATATCAGATTGATGATTTGGTGAATGCTGGCCTGCGGGTTATCAAATATGATCGCCGCGGATTTGGTAAAAGCGACAAGCCTTGGGACGGCTATGATTACGATACATTGACCGATGATTTGAATGCCATCATTGAGCAGCTCGATCTACGTCATGCCGTATTAGTGGGTTTCTCAATGGGAGGCGGTGAAGTGGCCCGATACATGAGTCGCTATGGAAATAGCGGGAGGGTTTCCAGAATCGTGTTAGTGAGCTCTGTGTTGCCCTACCTGGCTCAAACAAACGATAACCAGGAAGGCGTTCCGCAGTCAGTTTTTGCTGAAATGATGGAACAAATGAAAGCAGACCGGATCAACTTCCTGGAAGATTTTGGAAAGCAGTTTTTTGGAGTGGGATTGCTGAACAAGCCAGTCAGCACTCCATATCTGCAATATTTCCGCGGTCTTGCCGAGGTGGCTTTACCCAGAGCTACACAACAGTGTGCCATGTCATTTGCTAACACTGATTTTCGGGCCGATGTAACAGGAATCAACCTTCCGACCTTAATAATTCACGGCGATGCGGACAAAACCGTTCCAATAGAAGCAAGCAGCCATCGCACATCCAAGATGATTCCCAACGCGGTTTACAAGGTCTATGAAGGCGCCCCGCACGGCTTGTTTTTCACCCATCGGGACCGATTAAATCAAGACCTAATAGCGTTCTGCACAGAAGGTGTAGCACAAGGAGCTTCTATGTCCCGCCAAACAAATTCCGCTTCCTTTTAATCCGAGAATAAAAACGATAAAAAGGCCCCAATTTTCTGCGGGCCTTTTTTTGCTTTGGCAAAAATGAAATTTCTTTGCTACATGCCGGTTGAAGTTTGTTCGATTGCCTCCGGGAGCAACGGAAACTGTTATTATGTGGGAAATGAGAATGAAGCCGTCCTGGTGGATGCAGGAATCTCGTGTAAAGAAATCGAGCTGCGCATGAAACGAGCCGGCTTGTCGCTCGAAAAAGTCAAGGCGGTGTTTGTCTCCCACGAACATACTGACCACATTTCAGGCCTTCCGATCCTCGCAAAAAAATATAAGCTTCCCATCTTCATCAGTGCCGCTACGTTAAAAGGAAGCCGGTTGTGGTTTGAGAAAAGCCTGATCAATCATTTTGCAGCCGGTGAGGAAATCGTCATAGGCGATCTTACTATTCTTCCATTCACTAAGCTCCACGATGCGGCCGACCCATACAGCTTCACCATTTGCTGTAACAATACCCGCGTCGGCGTAATCACTGATATTGGAAAGGCCTGTGATAACGTAGTTCAGCATTTCAGCCAATGCCATGCTGTCTTTCTTGAATCCAATTACGATGAGCAAATGCTGGAAAAAGGCCGCTATCCTTTCATCCTGAAAAATCGTATCCGCAACGGTTTCGGACATATCTCGAATAAGCAGGCATTGGAACTCTTTCAGAAACATAGAGCACCTTTTCTTTCGCACCTTTTTCTCTCCCATCTCTCCTATAACAATAACTGTCCAAAGCTGGTAGAAGAATTATTTGCCACGAACGCAGCTGGTGTAAGAATGATTGTCACTTCACGAAAAAAGGAATCAGATGTCTACACCATCGCGGCATTAAGTAAACTGCAGACGAACAATTTCGATGCATTGGTGCAAAAGCCACAGCTCAGTTTTTCCTTTGATTAAGGCAGGACTACCGACGAACGGCGGATAATTATCGTTGGAAAGGTGGGTTGAAAATGGTAGAGGTCAAAGCATCATCTAGTCTTCATCACCTGCAATTCTTCTACTGCATCATCACAATAAAAAGACAACAAAAAAATAATCTTGCAAGCCGTTTTTCAGTTGGACTTCGTAACAGAGACAGGCTAAAAGCCGCTGCAGAAAAGGATCTCAGAAGGTCAACTTAATTTACCCGTTGTAAATCGAAGCTATTTTTGGTTCTACATCTTTTACAGTGGCAGTTACTTTTGTACCAGCTTCTTTAGTTGATCAAGCAAATAAAGATTATTAACAGAGCCCAAAGTTTTTATTCATATAGCAAGCAATCGTTAGATCGTCCGCTGTTTCTACAGTGGACTTTTTCTTTTTTATAGGTGAAGTATAAAGTACGAACGCTAATTTATACGTTGACCTGACCTCACATCGTCCGCAAGTTTAGTTAAACCTCGCCAGTAATCTTTCCATCTCACTCCTGATTTCGTCGTTGCAAAGGTTATTGATGCTGCCTTCGTGAGTGTGAGCTAACGGCCTTGTAATGTCAAATGCAAACTCTCCCCTTTCCACCTGCTCGCCAACCTGCTTGTAAGCTTCCCGGAAAGGAACACCAGCATTCACTAATTCGTTCACTGCTTCTACGGTAAACAAGTATTTATATTTTTCGTCGTGCAAAATAGTTGTGTTGACTTCAATCTGGCTTAACATCAAGCGAGCCAGTTGCAGACAGCTCTTTAACTCCTCAATAGCGGGAAAAAGGATCTCTTTCGTAAGCTGCAAGTCGCGGTGGTATCCCGATGGTAAGTTGGCCAGCAGCAACGACAATTCATTTGGTATCGACTGGATACGATTACACTTGGCTCTGATTAACTCAAACACATCAGGATTTTTTTTATGCGGCATGATGCTACTGCCGGTTGTGAGTTCCGGAGGAAAAGAAATGAAACCAAAATTCTGGTTCAGGTAAAGACAGCAATCCATCGCCAAACGTCCTAACGTGGCTGCAATGGTGCTTAGGCCCATTGCAACCAGTTTTTCTGTCTTGCCACGGCTCATCTGCGCATATACTGAATTGTAGTGGAGCGATGCAAATCCGAGCAACTCAGTTGTCCGTTTCCGATTAAGTGGAAAAGAAGAACCGTAACCAGCGCCGCTCCCCAATGGGTTCTTGTTCGTAACGTGGAAAGCCGCTAACAGCATTTCGAGATCATCCACGAGGCTCTCTGCGTAAGCACCAAGCCAAAGACCAAATGAGGAAGGCATGGCCATCTGCAAATGTGTATAGCCGGGAAGCAGGACATTCTTAGACTTTTCGCTCTGAGCAATTAGCAGATTGAATGTTTCGGTCACTTCTTCTTTAATTATGAGCAGTTCTGCACGGAGGTAAAGTTTAATGTCTACGGCTACTTGGTCGTTACGGCTTCTGCCGCTATGTATTTTTTTGCCGATATCCCCAATGCGCTGGGTTAGTAAGAATTCTACCTGTGAGTGCACATCTTCTATATCCTCGTCAATTGAGAACTGTCCACTTGCTATTTCTTCTTCAATGGTTCGTAATGCTTCGGCAGCTATTGCCGCTTCTTCTTGCGTCATGAGTCCCACTTCGCCTAACATCGTCACATGGGCAATGGAGCCTTGCACATCGTATTTCGCAAGAAGTAAATCAAATTCCTTGTCGCGACCGACAGTAAATTTTTCAATCAGCTCAGAGGTTGATGTACTTTCTTTTTGCCAAAGCTTCATTGCAAAACAAGATTTAGAAGTTGAATGTAGTCGGTGATACCGGATCTGATTTCTTCGAGAAAAATATACTCGTCAGCAGTATGACTCCTGGCAGAATCCCCAGGGCCAATTTTTAACGCAGGGAACGGCATCAGCGCTTTGTCCGAAGTTGTAGGTGAACCGTAAGCGTGTTTGCCTAAATAGAGCCCTGCTTTCACAATCGGATGTTCCATCGATATCAAAGTTGAACGAAGCCGGGTGCTCCTGGGCGCAACTTCACTTGTCACGTTTTGCTTTACAGTCTGCAACACTTCTTCCATAGAATACAATTCATTCAGGCGTAAATCCACAACAAAGCGGCATTCAGCCGGTACAATGTTGTGTGTTTTATTTTGCGTTTCTATGGAGGTGACAGACATTTTCACAATGCCGAGGAACGGCGACTTTTTTTCGAACAGGTAAGAGCGAAACCAATCAATATCCTGGACTGCTTTATAGATAGCATTCTCCCCTTCATTCCTGGCTGCATGGCCGGCAACTCCGGTGGCTGTGCAGTCCAGTACCATTAGACCTCTTTCTGCTACCGCCATTTGCATCAAAGTAGGTTCTCCAACAATAGCGAAGTCAATTGACGGAAGATGTTGTAAGGCCAACTGAATACCGTTGAAACCTGAAATCTCTTCTTCTGCGGTAGCAGCAAAAGCAAGGTTATATTTTAAATTCTTCTGGTTGTAGTAATGTAGGAAGGTCATCATTAGTGAAACAAGGCAACCACCTGCATCGTTGCTGCCTAACCCAAAGAGCTTTTCCTCTTTTACAAATGGTTCAAACGGGTTGTTGGTATAAGCAGAATTTGGCCTGACTGTATCGTGATGAGAATTCAGTAAAACCGTTGTTTTGCTTTCATCAAAAAATTCGTTAACGGCAATTACATTATTGCCCACTCGTTTCGCATTGACGCCTTTTTCTACTAAATAGTTGAGAAGTAAACCAGCTGTTGCATCTTCCTCTTTACTGAAAGATGGACGGCGGATTAGTTCCGAAAGAACGCTAACCGCTTCTTCGTATAATATGTCGATTGAATTACTCATTGATCAATGAAGTGCCGGCTGTTCCGTCAATCAAAGCTTGCAGGTTTTCAGCAGGGCCGATCACAACTTTTTTCACGCCGTTGTTCAATGCCTGAAATGCATTTTCCAGTTTTGGTATCATTCCCGCAAAAATCACGTTCTGTTCTTTTAGCTCAGCAAAATATTGTTGGGTGATTGTTGGTATCACTGAACCTTCATCATTTGCGTCCATCAACACGCCTGCTTTCTCGAAGGAATAAATCAGTTCCACTTGATAATAGGACGCTAATGATTTAGCTATTTCCTTTGCGATGGTATCGGCATTTGTGTTCAGAAGTTGACCATCGCCATTATGTGTTATCGGCGCAAAAACAGGCGATAACCCATTTTTTAAAAAATCATTCAGCAACGTGGCGCTCACTTCGTCTACGTCGCCTGCAAATCCGTAATCAAGCTTTTCTGTACCTCTTTTATGGGCAAGAATAGCATTACCATCTGCTCCAGTTAAGCCTATTGCATAACAACTGAAAGCTTGCAGTCGTGCGACAATATTCTTGTTGATCAGACCTGCATACACCATGGTAACGATCTTCAGCGTTTCGGCATCTGTAATACGTCGCCCATCTATCATTTGCTGCGGAATGTGCAACCGTTCTGCAAGTTTCGTAGCCAGTTTGCCGCCGCCGTGTACAAGAATCTTCTTGCCTTCGACTGATGCAAAACGCTTGAGGAAAGTCGACAGCTTCGTTTCATCGTCGATGATGTTCCCGCCAATTTTTATGACATATAATTTATCCATGAAGTATTTCTGAAAGGACAACTTGTGCTGCCCATACCCTGTTTGATGCTTGCTGCGTCACCAGGCTGTTCGGCCCGTCGAGAATTTCATCACTTAATTCGACATTTCTGCGCACGGGTAAACAATGCATCACACCAGCGTTGTTGGTAAGCTTTATCTTTTCGTTAGTTAGCATCCAGCTTTCATCACGAGACAAAATGCTGCCATAATCCTTGTAAGAACTCCAGTTTTTCACGTACACATAATCGGCGCCTTGCAAGGCTTCATCCTGGTTCGTTGTGATGTATGCACCGCTCGTGAATTTTTCGTCGAGGTCATAACCTTCCGGATGTGTGACAACAAAGTCAACTTCACCCCATGCAGTCATCCATTGCGAAAAACTATTGGCTACACATTGCGGCAAAGCCTTTACATGCGGCGCCCAGGTAAGAACGACCTTCGGCTTTACGTTTGGTGTTTGGCGTTCGGTCTTAAGTCGCCAGGTTTCTTGAATGGTAATCACATCGGTCAGGCTTTGCAGCGGATGCAGCGTTGCACTCTCCAGGCTTACAACCGGAATGCCCGCATATTTGATGAACTGTGTAATGTATTGTTCGCTGTAGTCTTCTTCACGGTTTTTGAGAGAAGGAAATGTGCGAATGGCAAGAATATCGAAATATGCACCCATGATGGGAGCAGCGTCTTTCACATGTTCTACAGAAGTTCCGTTCATGACGGCACCTTCTTCAAACTCTAGCGACCAGCCTTCGGAACCTACGTTGAAAACGATGGCTTCCATGCCGAGGTTCTGCGCCGCGATCTGTGTACTTAAACGGGTACGCATGCTTGGGTTCAGGAACAGGCAGCCGATCCGTTTGTTTGCCCCGATTTGCTTGTGTTTGAAGGGTTCGGCTTTATAAGCAAGTGCTTTCTGAACAAGCCCGTTAATATCGCTTACATCATGAACTGAAATAAATTGCTTCAACTCTTCTTCCTTTTCTTTCGTTCGTATAAATAAAATTTCCTGTTATGCTGTGACGACTTCCTTCTCCAGCACACTGATTTCAGTTTTCAGGTGACCAATAAAGTCATCGATCTTTTCTTTCTGAATATTGAGCGCAGGCAACAGTCGAATGACGTTCGGTTTTGCTTCGCCTGTGAAAACATGGTGGTTTTCCAAGAGATTTTTTCGAAGCATTTTCAACTCTTCAGGCACATCAAACCCTATCATTAATCCAATCCCGCGAACGTTACTCAATTGTTCGACTTTTTTTAGTTCTTGCATCAGGTAGTCACCGTTATCCTTTGCTCTCGCAAGCAGGTCCTCCCGCTCCAATACCTCCAGCACAGCCATTGCTGCAGCACACGCAAGATGATTTCCACCAAACGTTGTTCCCAGCATGCCATGCTTCGATTGAATATGCGGAGCAATTAATATTCCACCAATCGGGAAACCGTTGCCCATCCCCTTTGCCATTGTATAAACATCAGCATTGATACCGGCGTAATCGGCAGCAAAGAAGTTGCCGGTTCTACCATAACCGCACTGCACTTCATCGGCAATAAACAATGCGTCTTTCTCGCTGCACAGACGTCGTATTAGTTGCAGAAAACCAGCCTCGGCAACATTAATTCCACCAACGCCTTGGATTGTTTCAATGATCACGGCCGCAACTTCGTCACCATGCTCATCGAAATAATGTTGTAGCGACTTTTCGTCGTTGAAAGGGAGAAAAATGATATTATCGGTTTCATTTACCGGGGCAACGATGGCTTTGTTGTCGGTAGCTGCTACAGCCAATGATGTACGGCCATGAAATGACTTTTTAAATGCAACGATTTTTTTCTTTCCGGTATGAAAAGAAGCGAGCTTTAAGCCATTTTCATTTGCTTCCGCACCGCTGTTGCAAAGGAATAATTTGTAATCTGTTTTTCCGCTTAGTTCACACAGCTTCCTTGCTAGTTCCTTTTGAATTGGAATCTCAACGGAGTTGGAGTAAAAAGCAATGCGGTGCAACTGCTCTTCAATGCGTTTAACCCAATGAGGATGAGTATGGCCAATCGAGATGACAGCATGACCGCCATACAGGTCCAGGTACTCAATGCCCTTATCATCCCAAACAGAGCTTCCTTCTGCTTTGATGATGTTGATCGGGTTAATCGGATATACGTCAAATAGTTTCATTTCACTGTTCTTTTACCGTGCCAGTCGGCTATGATTGTTTGTAAAGATTTCCTGCCATAACAGAAGAAGTGCGTATTCCTTTGATAAAGGCTGAACTTAAACCCTGGTGCTCCATTTCGTTTAAGCCAGCAATGGTGCAGCCTTTGGGTGAAGTGACTTTGTCAATTTCTTCTTCTGGGTGTGTGCCGTTGGCGATGAGAAGCTTTGCCGCACCGTAAGCAGTCTGTGCAGCAATTTTCAGTGCATCGTGTGCATGAAAGCCAATTTCTACACCGCCCTGCGAAGCAGCACGAACGGTGCGCAGGAAGAAAGCGATGCCACAAGCACATAGAGCCGTTGCCGCACTCATCATGTCTTCCGTAATCCAGATGCATTGTCCCATGGTGTCGAAAATATTCTGCACCATTTCCTGATCCCTCTCAGTCGCATTCACGGCCGAAAGGCAGGTCATGCTGGCACCTACTTTCATAGCGGTGTTGGGCATAGCTCTTACGATGCGTAATGACTCACCAAGTTTATCGCGGAACACTTGTGTGTGAGCGCCGGTGACGACTGAGACGACAAGTTGTTGTTCTAAATTGATCGTTGACTTCAACTGTGTCAATGCTTGATCGAGCTGTTGCGGCAACACACAAATAAAAATGGCGTCAGCACCTTTTACAGCTTCAGCGTTATCAATGCTGGTAAGGAAACCTCTTTCCTGCAGGCCTTCCAGCGAAGCAGTTGTTCTGCGGGTAATAACAATATCAGCATTTGTGCAGATGTTTGCCTGTATCAGGCCTTCTGCCAGCGCCATGCCTATGTTACCTCCGCCGATGATGGTTGCTTTCATGAAAAATCTGTTGTTTTATTTTTTGCTAAATGAAACTCCGCTCTCGCCAGGCTGCCTATTAAAATGCAGTTGATTTTAAGTGAAGCCCTGCTTGTTCTTCCAAACCAAAAAGTAAGTTCATGTTTTGCACTGCTTGTCCTGACGCTCCCTTCAATAAATTATCAATAGCGCTATGAACCACCAGCTTTGTGCCCACCTTCTCTAGGTGGATCACACATTTATTGGTGTTTACAACCTGCTTTAAAAATATTTCCTGCGGACTGACAATGGTAAAAGGAGCATCGGCGTAAAACGATTCGTATATCTCACTAATGTCGTCCAGCTTCCAATCGCAAGTGATCATTGAGCTGATGAAAATTCCCCTCGTGAAATCGCCGCGCCAGGGCACAAAATTAATTTGTGTCGGACCGCCACCTAACTGTTGGAGAGATTGATTGATCTCTTTTTCGTGTTGGTGGGTCAGTGTTTTATATGCCTGGATGTTGTTTGCCCTCCAACTGAAATGCGAAGTGGCAGAAAGGCTTTGCCCGGCGCCTGTCGAACCGGTAATTCCTGTTGTGTACACTTCTTCGAGAATTCCGGCCTTTGCCAGGGGCAACAATCCTAACTGGATAGAAGTAGCAAAACAACCAGGGTTGGCTACATTAGATGCACCTTGAATTTTTTCTCTGTTCAGTTCTGGAAGGCCATAGACAAATTGGCGATTTCCAACTCCTGATTTTTCATTGATCCGAAAGTCCTGTGAAAGGTCAATCACTTTTATCTTTTCGCCGATCGTATTTTCCTCCAGAAACTTTCTGGCCTCTCCGTGGCCAACGCACAAAAAGAGAACATCAATATCATCTGACAGCTCGCCACTAAACTTTAGATCAGTTTCCCCCAGCAAATCCTGGTGCACCGATGAAACGGCATTACCCACATTGCTGCGGCTATGAATAAACGAAACAACTACATATGGATGGTGAATGATCAAACGAATCAGTTCGCCACCCGTATAACCTGCTCCGCCAACAATACCAACTTTAATTTTTTCCATCTGCCAAATCTTGTACCTGGAAATAAATGGATGTCTGGTTGCCGAAGATCTTGCTGTAACCTCTCACATCTTCGCCAGTCCAGCCAGTGTTCATTTCGCCGTATTTGCCAAACTTGCTGTTCATCAGATCAAACGGCGATTCAATGCCAACAATATTAAAATGATAAGGCTTCAACTGCACAAACACATCGCCTGTTACCTGCTGCTGTGTACTGGTGAAGAAAGCTTCGATATCACGCATAACAGGGTCGAGTATCTGACCTTCATGTAGCCAGGTTCCGTAGAACTGCGACAGTTGATCTTTATAGGTTAATTGCCATTTTGTAAGCACATGCTTCTCTAAAGCATGGTGTGCCTTGATGATGACCATCGGTGCGGCTGCCTCAAAACCAACACGGCCCTTGATGCCGATGATGGTGTCGCCAACATGAATATCGCGACCAATTCCGTAAGCTCCTGCTATCGATTGTAAGTATTGGATTGCTTCCGCCGGGTGATGGAACTTTTGGTCATTTACACTCGTAAGCTCTCCTTTTTGAAAATGAAGCTTAACTTCTTCCGAACCTGTCTTAGTTACCTGCGTTGGCCATGCTTCTTCCGGCAACATACCACGACTGTTCAACGTTTCCTTGCCCCCGACACTTGTACCCCATAAACCTTTGTTGATTGAGTACATTGCCTTGTCAAAGTTCATCTGCACATTTCTATCTCTCAGGTAATTGATCGTTTTTTCGCGACTTAAACGCAGATCGCGGACTGGTGTTATGATGGGGATGCCCGGGATGATGATGTGAAAAATCATGTCGAACCGCACCTGGTCATTACCGGCTCCTGTGCTGCCATGTGCTACTGCATCTGCACCTACTTCTTTTACATGGTCAGCGATGTGTAGGGCCTGAATTAGGCGTTCCGCACTTACGCTTAAGGGATAAGTGTTATTCTTAAGTACGTTACCGTAGACCAGAAACTTAATAATTCGTTCATAATAGATCTTTACGGCGTCAACGGTAGTATGCGACTTTACGCCGAGCCTGTAAGCATGGTCTTTAATTCCTTCCAGTTCTTCTTTTGTAAATCCCCCGGTGTTAACAATGATGCTATGCACATCATATCCAAGTTCTTCGTGCAGGTATTTTACGCAGAACGAGGTGTCGAGTCCACCGCTGAAACCCAATACAATTTTTTTCATGATAAAAACAATGGCTTGATTTAGTGTAGCAAATTGAAGAGGAACATTTTTATCTTCCGGTTGATTGTACGATCGCTACCTCCGGCTTTTTCTACACCTTTCAAGCGCTTCAAAAATTTCGACTGCTTGATCTTTAAAAAGCGTTCGTACACTTTGCTCTTTTCTTCAAAATGTTCCTTTGTTTCCTGGGGCTCGTAGTGGTCTTTCGGATCGTAAAGCATGGCTGTGCAAAGACAGTTCTTTCGGTCCTTGCTCATGAGGATATCGTAGTTAACGCAGCTTTTGCAACCGGCCCAGAATTTTTCATCCTGAGTGAGTTCAGAGTATGTTACAGGCTCGTAACCAAGATCGCTGTTAATCTTCATAACGGCAAGCCCAGTCGTCAAACCAAAAATCTTTGCCTCCGGATATTTTTCACGGCTGAGTTGAAACACCCGTTGCTTGATAGACTTGGCCACTCCGCTTTTACGAAACTTAGGCGATACAATCAATCCGGAGTTAGCAACATATTCTCCCTCCCACGTTTCAATATAGCAAAATCCTACCCATTCGTCATCACTAGTAAGTGCAATGACGGCTTTACCTTCTTGCATTTTTTGTGCGATATAATCCGGTGAACGCTTGGCAATACCAGTTCCTCTTGCTTTGGCAGAAGCCTCCATTTCGTCGGTAATCGTCGTAGCGTACTTTGTGTCTTCAGATGTTGCGACCCTGATGACAATATTCTGACTGTCCACTGTCGTAAAATTGATAGAATGAAAGGGTAACCAATCCTGTACCAAGAATCAATTCGGAGAAAATTCACTGATAGGGGCCGCGGTCAGTGGCTCGTCCTATCAGAACCGTCGCGGGGCCAGGTAACGAAACAGATCAAAACATACCTGCAACATAGCTGTGCTATGAAAAGAGTGGAAAACAAAATGCTTGGTATGTGAGGTAATGTTCACTGCGTTATGTAGTAGTTACAAATGTATAATGATCGCAGAACATTCAGCAAAAAAATATGTTAAGCGGCAGCCTTTCTGTAAATCTTATGACGACTTTAAAACGGCAACCAGGACTAATCAACTTCTATTGCAGATAAACTTTCTCTCCCTGTTCATTCAAATAATAAGCATCTTTTCCCTCCCACTTATGAAGGCGGTTGCATTCTTCACATTTCAGAATATTTCCGATCATATGATCGGCAGGCATCGATCTTGGAACAACCTTGCCCGTGGGGACAGGTTTACCGGTTTCGGGGCAATCAATGTAAAGGACAGGCATTACAAGTCATTGGTTAAGCAAGGGCAAAGAACACCGTTCTTCACAACAAACCTAACCGCAGACCCACTTGGCGGAAATAAGTGTTTTAACCTTACCAAACCTGTTTTTTCACGGATAACACCCTGTCACTCTCCGTTGCCATTTCCCTTATTCTCTTCTTTGATCGTTTCATCCATCTGCGTGTCATCATTTGCATCCGGGTAGTCTTCGATGCTGGCAACTTCACGCAAGTATTTCTCTGCTCCTGCTGTCAGGATTTGGTTATCGCTTAGAGGCTCGTTTTGCTGAGGATCTGCAGAGGGGTTTGACGCGTTACCAATGTTTACCGCAGGCTGTGAACCATTATCTGGCTGCGAATTGTTACGATCTTGCTCCATACTTTTTTTATAGAAGAAAGTAAATTCTATGCCATCAACCGTTCTAGAATGGTAAACAGAGCTCATTCGAGGCATAAGAAGTACATACTGTCTCATCTGAATGCCGCGGATACTAAAACACGGAACAGACATAAACTCCCCAACAGCAGAATTCTAAGCCCCCGCCAGGTGACGATAAAACTGTAGATGGCATTGTTTTAGTAACTGTTCAGCCGTAAAAAAACACGACAACATGAAAAAAATGGTGGTAACGGGCATCACAGCCTTTTTTTTAGCAATTGGATTACCTGCCATATCGCAGGAAGAAAACACGAAAAAAAGCACGCCGGCCAAGGTAGCAAACGGTGTGAAAAAGGGCAGTAAAAAAGCATGGAAAGGAACAAAGAAGGGTGCCAAAAAAGTGGGCAATGAAACGGCCGAACTGGCAACAAAGGGAAAAGCAAAAGTTACAGATAGGAAGTCCGATGAGTGGGTTGGTCCAAACGGGCAGGACATCTACGTAGATGACGGTAACAAATATTATTGGATCAATGAAAGAGGTGGTAGAGAGTTCTTGACAAGAGAACAACTGAAAGCGAAGCAACAATAGCCGCAAAGCCAGATAAACTGAAAAGCCCTGCTGATTTCAAAAGATCAACAGGGCTTTGTTCTTCTAGTTCTTTTGGCCTTTCAGGCTTTGCAACTGCGCCAGCAATCGCTTATTATCGTCGGCAACGGTTTTGTAGGCAGCTTTCAATGCCGCCTCCCGCTCTTCTACTTTCTCGTAGCTAGCTTTTAGCGAGTTGTACTTCTGCTTCCATTCGCCGTCATTTGATGGGGTTGGCTGCTGAATGGATGCAGTTACTGTCCTTGCACTTTCAAGCTGCTGGATCCGCTGACTGAGCGAGTCGATAACCCGGCTGTTATCAGCCAGTGCTGTTTTGTATTGTTCCAACTGCTGATCATTGGTGGCAGAAGGAACTGGCTGTTGTACTGGCTGAGTAGTAATGTTAGCTGCTGCGTTCTGTGCTTCTACCGATCCGCGATTGCGCATAAAACCCACAAGAACGACGAAGATTAGCCCAAGTCCGATTAGATAAAGCGCAAAAAATTGAATTCTAGCCTTCCACGGTCCGGCTGCTGTTGCGTTAGTCATAGTTAATTCGTTCAAATTAGTTGTTGATAGGATGTGTAATGCATTCGGCAATAATGACCGATTTAGGCTTCACGCCATTGTCATAAAGAGTTTCATCAGGGTCGAGATTCTTTCTCCAGAATCCGAATCGTTCAATATAAAAAGCCCAACCATAGGGCTGTCCGTCTTCATCCAAAAAAGAAAATTCTTTTCCCGCCGCATGCCCTAATGCAGCATAGTAAAACGCCAAACCTAATTGTATTTGTACAGGAGTGGAAACTGAAATCTTCTTGCTTGCTTTACCGGCAGTAATCACTTTTATCTTGATAGGTGTGTTTTCCAGGTAAACAACTTTTGGTGCCGGTGGAAGATCAGGACGATAATACCACAACGATGGGTGAACAGCAGGAATCGAAACAAAGCGTAGCCAGCTCTCAAAGATGAAAAACGGGACTAAGAAGGCCGAGACCGCAGCGACAACGACTGTTACCGGCCACTTTGCAAAAAAGTATTGGTAAGTGGCAAACACACCACATACTAACAAGGCAAGCAAAAAGGCAAGGGCTGGTTTACCCGTCGCTAAAGACGAGCCTTTCTTACGGGCAAATGTGGTAAACAGACAACCAAGGATCCCATAGCCAGCAAGGTGAACTGCCAGCGTTTGCGGACCCTTATAAAAAGGGATTGCACATCCAACAGCGCCACAAACAGCAAAGACAAAAAGTCCATAGGTAAGTAGCTTCTTCGTACTTGTGGTGGCGTCTGCTGTGTCTTCCAAGTAAATTTCCTCCGAAAATGTTTTATTCATGGTTAACGGGTTATCGTATCAAGGGTTTTGCATTTGTTAGAAACAAAGACAGGCAGTTCGCTCTGTTTCTGACCAATTGATACTGTATTCTGGATGGATTTACATAGGAGCTGGAGGCGGGAAAGGCAGTGCAAAAATTTCTTTTTAATCTAAAATTTCCAAGCGGCAACTCGTTAAAATTATTTTTTCGGTGCCATCCTATTTAGACGGCAAGATAAGCCTTTTGACTTTGCAGGCCTCACCGTTTGGTAAATGGTAACTACCATTTAATGGCTTTTCCACTTATTCCACCGGGTTAATCAATCTCTTAAATGTGAGCAGCGGTAAGTCAAAAAAAAGAGGATCATTTAGTTTGCAGTGGAATGCCCAACCAAAACCGCTTTTTCCGGCTAATCCTTTTTATACTGGCCAATGTGCTAGGTGGGATGAATTTGTGTTGGGCAGAACCGACTGAGAAAAAAGCTGCCCCTTCGATCGAAATACAAACGATCCCGGTCGACACGAATTCCTGTATTATTCCCTTTAGCCGAGTTGGAAACCTGATTGTGATTAAAGCCAGGGTCGATACCATCGAAGGCAATTTTATCTTGGATACCGGGGCACCTTACCTGGTGCTCAACCTCACCTATTTCCGGGATTACCCGGCAACAGTCGTCCCCGATGCGGAGCAAACCAGTATTGCCGGCAATGGCGGCAGTATGCTAACAAAAACGATAGTGAAGGAACTATCCTTTGGCAACCTTCGGTTCTATCAAACAGAAGCCGACCTGACAAACCTTGGTAATATTGAAAACGCTAAGGGCATCAAGGTTATCGGGCTGTTGGGTGTACAGCTTTTTGGCGATTGTGAAATCATTATTGACTTCGAAAGAAATCTGATCTACCTAGAAAAGATCAGCAAAAAAAAGCGCGGCACGTGCAGTGCGGAACTTTTGAAAGACACCTCTCAATACAGGGTTTTTCCAATTGAGATGGTCAACAACCGGATACTGACGTCAACAGAAATTGGCGGAAAAAAACTGAAACTGATTATTGATTGCGCCGCGGAATCAAATATTCTTGACAGCCGGCTGCCAAATAATGTATTTGACCTGGTAACGGTAACACGGCGGGTAAAACTTACTGGTCCCGGGGATAAAAAAGTAGATGCGCTCTATGGCAGTCTTCAGCAAATGAAGATGGGAAGCCGGGAGATCAGCAACCTGCCGGTGATTATCATCAACCTGGAATACACCTGTTTTGCCGATGGCAATTGCGGCGATGGCGTTTTAGGATTTGATTTCCTTTCTCAGCAGAGAATCGGGTTTAATTTTGTCACTCGGAAAATGTACATATGGAAATGACGAGACAAGGATGGAAACAATTGGCTAGGTCGATGACTATTATGGTCATCATACTGCTGTGGCTGGCAAATAGCCATGCGCAGCAGGTGCCAAGCTATTCCATCAAAAATGGACGCATGTACATTTTTGTACCGAAGACAATCACCATCGGTGCACTGGACAGTTTTGTTACTCATTTCGATCTTGTTGACCTTGACCTGCGAAACTTTTTCAAGACGAACAACCCCGATTCATTGGGAAAACTGGGCTGGAAAATAGAAGTGCAAAATGAAAAAGGTGTAGTAATTACAAAGGGATTTGAGCCTTTTGAAGGCATCAAGTCTCCAGCCAACAAAATGATCTTTCAGAACAGGGGTAGACCGCTTTTTCCTGCTGTCAACAATGGTTTAAGGTATGGCGTCAATCGGTTTAAAAACAAATGGCCTTTTACTACAACCGATTCTGTTGTGCGCTTCTTTTTGCGCAATCACAAGGACGCAAGGCAAGTGCGGCTGGCGGGAAGTTTCAATGATTGGGTTCCTAACCAATTATCGATGCAAAAAACAGACAGCGGGTGGATTTACCACGTGAAGCTGGGTCCGGGCAAGTATTGGTACAAGTTTATTGTTGACGGCCACTGGATAACCGATCCCGATAACCAGGTGGCAGAAAATGACGGCTTTGGCAATACCAATTCTATTTTCTTCCGCACAAATATTTCGTTTTCCTTGCCCGGGTTCCAGTCGGCCAAAAAAGTATTTGTGACAGGAAGCTTCAATAATTGGAAGCCGAATGAGCTTGCCATGAGAAAAACAGAGCCGGGATGGGAACTGCCTCTGTACCTGGCCGACGGTACACACACTTATAAGTTTGTTGTGGATGGAAGATGGTACCATGATGAAAAGAATCCAGAAAAATTGCCAGATGGTAACGGTGCATTCAATTCAGTAATTCGGTTTGGTAACCCCGTGCTATTTAAGCTACCTGGCTATACTAACGCACAGCAGGTGGTGCTGGTAGGATCGTTTAACGGATGGCGTGAAGACGAGCTAAAGATGACAAAAACCTCAACCGGCTGGGAGCTGCCTTATGCACTCGGCAGCGGCAATCACGAATACAAATTTAAAGTCGACGGAAAATGGGTCAGCGATCCTGCAAACCCGCTTTTTTCAGCCGTTTCAGGCAACTCTTACCTAGTCGTGAATCCGAATTATACATTCCGGCTGAAGGGATTTGAAAACGCCAAGGAGGTCTTCCTGGCGGGCAATTTTAATAACTGGGACCCGAAGGCTTATGCAATGAAAAAACAAGGCAACGAATGGGTGTTCCCCGTTAATCTGTCAGTTGGCAAACACCTATACAAATTCGTGGTAGACGAGAAATGGATCATTGACCCGGGAAACAAGCTATGGGAGCAAAACGAACATGGCACTGGTAATTCAGTCTTGTGGATCGAGCAATAATCCTCCGCTAAAAAGGATAACTATTTTTTCCGGCACCCGACCTGCCTGAAGTAAGCTGCACCCCCTTCAATGGTTTCCGCCGAAATATTGATACGGCCTTTACTTTCCAAGGCAGATTGCTGCATCAGGCGCCTGTTCTCCTCGTAGGGCAGCGTTGTGAATACCGAACTTACATTGCCTTTTGCAGCTAATTGGAGCGGTAAATAAATTGGCTCTTTGTCACAAGAAAAATCAAAATCGCTTAAGTCAACCCGCATCCTCTCTCCGGTTGTTGCAAAATGAATTGATCGGTTGGTCAGATCATACGCAATACGCCATTTGGTATACTCACCCTGTGCAATTTTATCAAGAACCTGGAAGGCATAGTCAACCGGATCTTCTTTTGTCTTTGCCTGCTGGAATTGCTGCACCATTTGACAGGCCGTGGCAAACCGCTCCACCGAGTTGTCATCATAAGAACCATTCGTGCCCGTTGCCTTGACAGCTTCCAGGGCGGCGGAATAAGGCGTATTTGTCAGAACAGGATATGGAAGATCCTTTCCTTTATGGGCCACCATCTTTCCATCGATGTATTCAATTGTTGCAACCTTACCTTTTGCATCGGCCACCAGGTAATGTAAAGGCGCTGCATTACGGTTGCTGACCCGAACATCTTTATTGCTGGCAATAACTTCATCTACGGTACTGAAATTATCCAACTGGTATTGGATCCACTGCAGCTCGTTCAGTGCGCCGCGATGATCTTCGGAGGGGTATTGTGTTTCATTAAGCCACATCAATTCCACCACAAGACCTTTTTCATTTATGCCACCATGAGGGAATTCTTTTCCAAACTGGTTAAAGGTTACACTTCCACATTTCGAAACCCAGCTCGTTGATTTTTCTCCTTCAGGAACGAAAGAGGTCTTTTCCATGCCGCGGGCATTCACAGCGATCATTCCATTGCCTGTAACCCAGTCATAATTTCTTCCAAAAACAAGCTTCCCGTCTTTTTGAATTAGGAATGTTGAACAGGCAAAGCTGGAGAGTGAATAGATAAGAAGGCAAACAACTGCTACCAGTTTTTTCATCCTCCAAATTACGTCGTTCTCATTGCGACAAAAAGCAAAAATTGTTTAAACGCACCCCGACAGATAAAATTTATTCTCGCTGGAGCAGGATGCTTCTGTTGCCGATAACAGGCAATAGCCAATCTCCTACTTTTGCGGGCATGGATTATTTCAAAAGGTTGCAGGAATTGTTGAGGAGGGAAAAAGAAGAAGACCGGAGAACCTACGAAAAACTGAATGCAACGCTACCCATCGCTGATCGCCGCGAAGCTGGCTTGTGCTGGTTTCCTCTCGCTATCCGCGAAACCGAACTTGGTCGTGGCGATTACCTCACCGTAGAGCTGGAACGGACAACTCATCATGATCTGACACACCAGTTCCGGTTTGGAATGACAGCAGCCCTGTTTTCCAACCATGATCCAAAAAACGATCGTATTGAAGGCGTGATCTCACACATCAGTGGAAACCGTGTGAAACTTTCGTTGCGGACAGATGAACTTCCAGATTGGTCAAGGAATGGCAAACTCGGTTTAGATGCAGTGTTCGACGAGAACAGCTACCAGGAAATGGAGGCAGCACTAAAGCAAGCATCTGACAGAGCCGCCAATCAAAAAGATGGACACCTCATCCAGGTTCTTACTGGCGGGAAGAAACCTGCCTTTTACAAGGAGGACGAAGGCTCGATTATCGCTAAAAAACTAAACGATAAACAAAAAGAAGCGGTACGAAAAATTCTGGATGCAAATGAACTGGCAGTTGTTCATGGACCTCCGGGTACCGGTAAAACAACAACGCTTGTACACGCTGTTAAGGCGCTATGGGAACAACGACGCCAGACAATCCTGGTAACGGCTCCCAGCAATGCGGCAGTCGATCTCCTGAGTGAAAGATTAGCGGAAGAAGGACTGAATGTGATCCGTATCGGTAACCCTGCCCGTGTCAATGAAAAGCAATTATCGCTGACGTTGGACCACAAAATTTCTACCCATAACAGTGCGAAAGAAATCAAGCGGTTAAAAAAGCAGGCAGCGGAATACCGCGACCTTGCTCAAAAATACAAACGCAGTTTTGGTGCAGCCGAGCGGGAACAACGCAAAGCGCTTTTTGCCGAAGCCCGCAACATTCGCCGGGAAGTTGAGAAGACGGAAGAATACATTGTGACCGATGTACTATCAAAAGCACAAGTGATTACAGCTACGCTTGTTGGCGCCAATCATTACACCATTAAGCATCTGAGTTATGAAACAGTAGTGATAGACGAAGCCGGACAAGCATTGGAACCGGCTTGCTGGATCCCGATACTTAAAGCAAAGAAGGTAGTATTGGCCGGCGATCATTGCCAATTGCCACCAACAATCAAATCGCCAGAAGCAGCAAAAGAGTTTAGTACAACGTTGATGGAAAAACTGGTTTATCTCCATCCGGAAGCCGTCACCCTGCTGGAAGAGCAATACCGAATGAATGACCTGATCGCCGGGTTTTCTTCAAGAGAGTTTTATGAAAATAAATTGAAAGCGCCACCAGACATTGCGCACCATGTTTTGTTTGAAGGCGATCAGCCGCTACTATTTATCGATACTGCAGGATGTGGCTATGAAGAAAAACCGGAAGGCACAAAAATCAGCAACCCTGAAGAGGCTCGTTTTCTGGTTAGTCATGTTAATCGTTTGGTTGCCGAGTTGCAAGCCCGTTTTCCTGGTCAACAATTTCCGACCATCGGGATCATTTCCCCCTACCGTCACCAGGTGGAGACATTACGAGACACGATTGCTCAAAAAGCATCATTGCAGCCGATCAGTCAGTGGATCACCGTCAATACCATCGATAGCTTCCAGGGCCAAGAACGTGACATCATCTACATCAGCCTTACCCGAAGCAATGCTGAAAGCACCATTGGCTTTTTATCCGAAGTACGCCGAATGAATGTGGCGATGACGAGAGCCAGGAAGAAGTTAGTGGTGATTGGTGACAGCGCAACGCTTTCGCAGTTTGGTTTTTATGCAGATTTCATTTCCTATGCGCAGGAAAACAACAGCTATATCAGTGCGTGGGAACTGATGGAATGGTAGTGGCATTCATCGGTTTTTGCCAAGCGAATTCGAAGCAACAAACTCAAGCTGCTTCCTCCTGGCGAAGGGAGCTGATATGGTTATAAATTTCCTGCAGCTCAGAATGCAAAATAGCTAGTTCGGCAGACGGTCGCCTTTCTTTTACTGCCTGGGTAAATTCCTTATTTTTTTGAATGAACATTGCCGTCAAATCAAGCAAATGGGAACGCTTATCAAAAGACACTAACATGGGGAATCGGTTATCAAATTTTTCTACAACAAAAACAAGACCAAGGCCTAGGTCGGCGGTACTTTGTTGTAGCAACCATTCCAGTTGCAGGCATGTTTAAATGAAAAGTGGCTCTAGGAGCCACTTTCATAATCTGTCAGCAAATAATTGGTAAGCGCCAAAGCAAGGAATCCCAAATGGAAATACAGTGCTTTTTTGTCCTTCCGAATGAAGCTCGCCATGGTCAATAGTGATGTTCCTGCCAGAAACCCCAGGTCAGCCTTTTGGTGTCCGCGAAAGGGAATCAGGTGTTTAATACCGGCTGGTGTATCGGTTAGTGCGTTGATGATGGTATAACCGGCACCCAGCGCCTGGTAAGTTCGGGAAGCTGACTTATTTAAACCAAGCAAAGCAGGACCTGCAAGTTGCACTCCAGAAAAAACATAATCAATCACGCCATGCGCCGTTGGACTAAGTGGTTTATTCATTTTCATTGTTTACTAAGGCCGGAACAAATACCATTCCTTTCATACCATAGTCATCTATACAGGCTTGATGCCCTATCCCCTTTCCCAGAAGGCGGGAGGCTCAATTCCGAGGCTGCGCAAATAAACATAGCCTTGCCCGCGGTGATGGATCTCGTTATCGATAAAATAAAGCAGGAAAGAAATGATTGTTCCTTCGTACATTCCAAAGGCAGTGTCTTTTTCGCTGAACCGCTCTGCAGGAATTTGTGGCCAAAGCGCATTCATTTCTGCAGTCGTTTCGTCCCATTGATTTAATAATTCTTCTTTCGATTGTGGTTTTCCTCCACCGTTCACATGCGCCATATCGTCAAGAGTTCCCCATTGACCAGTGACAACTCCCCGTAGCCCGGGCACGGCCATGTCGAGCATTTCCGACACCAATTCTGCAAAGGGTCGCATACCACCGACGCTATAAGTAAACAGTTCTTTTTCGGGGAAGGCTTCTATGAGTTTCCGGGTGAGCCTTCGGTGGCCTTGCCAATGTTCCAATAATTCTTGCGATGTAATTACAGATCTAGTAGCCGGTTCTTTTTCCAAAACAGAATGTTGCATGCTTCTACAGTTTTAAGTGATTAAATGATTGATACTGTAAAGGAAATCCACGCAACTGCCAACCCTATGGCAGTCTGTTTTAGTGAAACCGATTTTTTTAATCGATTCTTTACTTTCTCGTTATAAAAGATCAAGATCGATGAAGGTAATCCCTATATAATGAATGGCTATTGCATTTACAAGCTCAATATTTTCTTCAGGTCATTCTCATTCACTAAAAGAAGATTAACCTTCGGCAGCCGCCGCGTCAATTCTTTCCAGTTACGATCCGCAGCAAAAATCTTTTTAAGCATGGGCATTGCCCTTGCCACTTGTTTATTATTAGCGAGGGTGATGGCTGTCCAGTACTGCATCTCTAAATTCTGCGGGAACATTTTCATAGCGGCGTTATACTCCTGCATAGCTGTTGCCATATCATTTTTTTCAACAGCAAGGTCACCATTGTTCATGTGCTGGTAAGCCAAATGCACATTATAAAGGCGGCGGATTTCTTTCAAAGGAGTCGGATGATCGTCTACCCGCAGATCTACCGTTCTTTCGTCCCAAGGCTTGCCTTCCGATTTTCCTGGCACTACCAGCAAAGCCGCTGACTGTTGTCCGCGGATATCACCTCCAGCCTTTTGCGCAGTTTCCAGAGCAAGCAGCATGCGTTCAGCAATGGAGCGGCCCCTGCTCTTTTCAAATGCATCGGACATTGCTTTCGAAACAGTTCCATTCAACATCATATTTGACTGTACGGAATAACCATTGCCCTTGATGTGATTAGCGAAGTCAATACAATTTTTACCAGTGCGGACAGCTACATTTCCGGCCGCATCCACGATGGCTACCTGCCTTACTTCGCGACCTTCATCTGTAGCTAACAAACTGTCAAGCGCCTGTTGTGCAGTGAGGCCATTTCGCAAATGGTTCAGCCCGCGAATACCAAATGATTTGTTGGTAAAAGACTGCGTGGCTACAGCACCTACGCCTGCTTCCGCCCAGCTCACCGCCGTTCCAACCGAGAACCAATGGCTTTGCACAGCAACGCCAAGTTCGCCGGTACTTGAATCGCGACATACAATTGAATAAGTGTGTGCAAAAGGCTCGTGTGTTTTATAAACCTGGGAAAAACTGTTCATTATAAAAATCAGGGCTGCAAATAATAAGCTGGGTTTCTTCATGTGTTGAACGTTGAACTAAAATTAGCGATTAAGAGGTGAAAGAATTGTGTGGACGATGATATCCGATTATGTGCAATAAAATTCTTTTTGCGGGCAGATACAACACTTCATCTATCCATCAAGTTCCGGTTACAAAAATTTAATGTAAAACATCTCATCAGCCGGAATGAGGCACACTGCCACGTCGTACCTGATGGGCTCTATTCGTCTTTACGTCCTCTTCTCCTTTCTATGTTTTGATGAGTTGCTACAGGCAAACTATTTGTGCCTTCTCCTCATTCTAAAAAAATCATAACCGTAAAAATTCAGTTTATGTTTTATCATGACCGAAAGCTCCAGTTTCCTGTTCGGGTAGAAAAGCCAAACCCGCAATTTGCCCGCATGCTTCAGCAAGCCATTGGCGGTATTGAAGGTGAGATCCGGGTTTGTCTTCAATACCTTTTCCAATCATGGAATTCCCGCGGGCCAATGAAGTATCGCGACATGTTGCTTAACACGGGTACCGAAGAAATAGCGCATATCGAAATGCTCGCAACGGCTGTCGCGTTAAACCTGGAAGGCGCCTCTGCAGATGTAAAGGAAGCGATGGCCAAATCAGACGGCGCTGTTGGTGCCGTGATGGGCGGAACAGACGTTCGGCACTTTTTATCGGCTGGTCTGGGCGCAATGGCTGCCGACGCCAACGGGGTACCCTTTAACGGCTCTTGGGTTGTCAGCAGCGGCAACATCGCCGCAGATATGCATGCCAACGTGATGGCTGAATCTACGGGTAGAGTTTTAGCAACCCGCCTGTACGAAATGACGGATGACCGTGGAATGAAGGACATGCTTGCTTTTCTGATTGCACGAGACACGATGCACCAAAATCAATGGATGGCAGTGTTAGAAGAACTTGGCGGACCGGCGGCACACCCGATTCCAAACAGCTTCCCGCAAGCGCAGGAAAACCAGGACGTGAACTATACCTTCTTTGCCACAGGTGTTGACGATGCACCGATGCCGGAAGGACGGTTTACGACGGGCCAATCAATAGATGGAAAAGGTGTATTCAGGTTGGAACAAGCAAGACCATTTGGTGATGTTCCGCAGTTAGGTATACCCGACCCAACAGCGCATGCACAGGCAGAGCAAATGATGGGAACTGACAAATCCTTTTTAGAAAAAGCAGCCGACGTGATTACAGGCAGCAAATAAAACCGAAAAGGCAGTCGTAGTGATGTACACGACTGCCTTTTTCTTTTTCCTTCTGAACGTTATTTCTTCTCAGCGAGAAAATCGCGGATGAGCCGATTTACCTCTTTTGGCTTTTCCATGTTCAGCATATGGGCTACATCCTTCAGCAGCACACGTCTTGCATTGGCTAAATTTTTTTCCATGAATACGTTTACCGTGTTGATATAAGGTACATCCTTATCGCCGTGAATCAAGAGCACAGGCATCGTGGCCTTCACCATTTCATCATAGGCGGTGGGGGCATCCTGCAAATTCGGCCAGCCGGCCATGCGGTGTTTTTTTAATGTGGTTAGTGTTGTTTGGTAGACATATTTTGCTGCGGGCTTTGTCAGTTGATCGCCACGCTGATCAATACCTTCTGCCCAAGCTTTCGAAAATTCTAATGCTGCTTTAGCGGTATCTTTTGCTTCGAGTGCTTTTGTAAAATGTGTATACCACGCTATGCTGGCTGAATCAATTGGGTGCCTTTTTTCGTAACCGTTCAACCCGGCTGAAATTAGGACAGCTTTTGTTACTCGTTCCGGATAGCCTACTACAAAGTCCATTGCCACTGCCCCACCCATTGATAAACCAGTAATTACAACTTTGCCGATTCTCAAGCTATCGAGCACAGTTTTAACCACGTTTTTTGCAAGAATGGAAGTATCTCTTCCCTTTGTTTGTCCGTGATATGGCAAATCAATTGTAACAACCCGGAAGCTTTTGGAAAGGTCCTTCACTTGCTGGTCCCACATTTGGTGGTCTTGCAATCCGGCATGCAGGAACAATAATGGATCACCGCTGCCCTGCTCTTCGTAGTAAATGCTGAAACCGCCTGCTTGGATAAAGCCTGAAGTTTTCTTAACCGCTTTTTCCTGGTTGCAGGCCAGGAAAATCAAAAGAGCCAGTAGTGCGGCAGCAGTTCGTTTCATAAACAGGGATTTACTGAAAGCTAAGTCTTTTGCGGAAGCGAACAATGGAGCAACTTTCCCTTTATACGAGAAGGCCGGGCATGCTTTTTTGATGCCGAGACAGCAGTGAGCACTTACATCCTGATCATAACTATTATTGGAATTGCGTCATTGGGGATGGCCTGGTTTCCGAGCTTTTCCAAACAGCTACGGATTTCTTATTCCATCATGTACGTGTTGTTTGGCATCGTGCTTTATTCTGTATTAGATAAATACCTGCCGTCCGCGAATCCCTTAGACAATAGAGTAGTCACAACACATTTAACCGAGCTGACCGTTATTATTTCGCTTATGGGAACGGGCCTGAAGATCGATCAACCATTTTCCTTTCGCACATGGAAGGTGCCTTTTCGGTTGATCAGCGTAACCATGCTTTTGTGTATTGCCTCAGTTGCATTCCTGGCCACCTGGTTGCTGAACTTTGACATCGCATCTGCCATCTTACTTGGTGCTGTACTGGCTCCGACTGATCCGGTACTCGCATCTGATGTGCAGGTGGAACCACCAATGGAAGGAAAGAAAGAGAATGTGAAGTTTTCACTTACGGCAGAAGCCGGGATGAACGATGGCGCAGCGTTTCCGTTTACCTGGCTGGCAATCACAACGGCTATTGCAACCAACTATGGCTGGGGTGAGATTGGCGAATGGTTTGCGAGGGACTTCCTATACCGGATTGCGGCAGGTGTTCTTTGCGGCGTTTTATTAGGTCGGCTTCTGGCCTACCTAGTGTTTTATCTGCCGGAAAAGAAAAACTTTGTTGTGATCAAAGATGGATTTGTCGCCGTGGCTGCTACGCTGATGGTCTATGGCATCACCGAAATGGTACACGGCTACGGCTTCATTGCTGTATTTGTAACGGCCATCACCCTGCGCAATTATGAACTAGATCACAAGTATCATAAAAAACTACATGACTTTACCGATCAGATAGAACGCATTTTAGTGAGCATCGTCCTTATCGTTTTTGGAGGAACATTGGTAGATGGTATACTTCATCCATTAAACTGGATGATGATTGTTTTAGGTGTTGTGTTTATTGCTTTGGTGCGGCCGGTTTCGGCATGGTTGGGAATGATCGGTACAGGTTTAAAAAGAAAAGAAAAATTGGTGGTCTCTTTTTTTGGTATCCGCGGAATCGGTTCATTCTTCTACCTCGCATTTGCGATGACAAAAGCAAATTTTGGCACGGAGCGGGAGTTGTGGGCCGTCGTTTCTTTCATTGTCATTCTTTCGCTCCTGATACATGGACTCACGGCATCAACAACAATTCAAAAGCTGGAGAAGGAAGCAGAACTAGAAGCAAAAAAGATTGACAAGGAACAAGGCAAAGTAGACTAGTACAAACAAAAACATCCTGCCGAATGCAGGATGTTTTTGCAGTATGTGAAGCTGAATATTCTATCTGGTTGCTGAATCGTTTTTCAGCGATAAACTTACTTCCCGCTTTGCGCTTTCATTGCCGGTTCTGTCAACGGCGCTGATTTGAATTCTTTCCAATTTTTTCGCCGGTGCATTCGCTGCTGCCTTGCTTTCAGCAGGCACGGCATACGAACGATCTTTGCGGTTTAAAACTTTGTAGTTCCAGTTGCCGCCTTCATACTTGTAATAAACCACCCACCGGAACACATCGTTCTCTGCGGGGTGTGACCAATTGAGTCTTACTTCAGCTCCTACCTGTTGGGGACTAGAAGCGGTCGGCATAGCCGGCGCTATTTTATCCAGCCATGGGCTAGCGGGCACCAGCGCATCGTTTTTATAAGGCGCATTCAACAATCCTTTTGCCATGTTCGGGTTTTTATAAACCTGGCCAATGCTCCAGTGGATGACACCTTTACTCTGCGGAAGCATACCGCGGCTAATCATCACCTGGCTCAGGATCTCGTTCACGTTTTTGGCACTCGTATCTGTGCCTACGCTGATGCCAGGCCAAAGATGACGGCCTTTGAAATTTTCATCACGCCACCATCCCAGCAATACAGGGAAACTAACGTTCATACGGTTGATTGGCCAGTATAGCTGCGGAGAGAAATAGTCAATCCAGCCTTTGTTCAGCCAGAGACGTGCATCAGCGTACAACACATCGTATTGATCAAAGCAACAGATGCCCTCCGGGTAGCCGGGTCTCCAAATACCGAACGGACTCAGGCCAAACTTTACTTCTTTCTTTTCTTTCTTGATTTCTTTATACAGGTTTGCAATGAAGGTGTTCACTGCATCACGACGCCAGTCGCCACGGGATAAGTTTCCGCCTTTGGCCCTGTAGGCAGCATAGCTCACGCTGTCTGGGAAATCTTCGCCTTTGTTGTATTCACGGTAGGGATAGAAATAGTCATCGAAATGCACACCATCAATGTCGTAACGTTTTACAATGTCCAGTACCACTTTGGTCGAATGATCTTTCGTTTCTTTCAACGACGGATCAAACCAATGATAACCGCCTTTTAATGAAAGAACCGATGATGCTTTTGTTTTAACGACGGAGGCGTCTGAGATGGGCCCACCGGAAGGATGGTGTGCACGGTAAGGATTCAACCATACGTGCAGTTCCAATCCGCGATCATGCGCGGCTTCCACCCAAAACTGCAGTGGGTCGTAATAGGGTTCCGGCGCCTTGCCCTGTGTACCGGTTAAGAAGTACGACCATGGCTCCAGATCACTTTTGTACAAAGCATCTGCTTGTGGCCGCACCTGGAAAATAACTGCATTGAAATTGTGGGCTTTTAAAAAATCAAGCAAAGCGATTGCTTCTTTTTGCTGGCTGTCCACCGGCAAGCCCGGCTTACTTGGCCAGTTAATGTTAGCCACCGTGGCCACCCACGCCGCACGAAATTCTCTTTCGGCTTTGGGTTCTGTTGGAATATCAACCGGTCGTTGTGCAATGCTGTAAATGGAAAGCAGTAATGCGAGTAGCAATAAGTTTTGTTTCTTCATATAGTAGCGCTAGGTGAGTCACAAACATACATGCTGTTCTTCACTTAGCAGCTGAAGAAAATGATGAGCGTTTAAATGGAAGGAAAAGAAATTTCGCTTAGCCGGATCTGGTGTTCGATTCGCTTACGGTCCTTTACATCCCGCACTTCGATGGTGATGGTCGGATCGGGCTTATTCCAATCAATTGTCAGCAGCCCGAAATGGTTTTCCATCACTGGTCCTTTGATGCGGTTATTGTTCGGTGTAGCAAAATCCCATTTTGAAGATAAACCGCTCGACGTTGCGTCGTATACCGGGTACAAGCCTTCAACTGTTAGTTTTGATATTTCAGCATAATGTACATCGCCGGTTAAAAACAATACACCATTTGCGCGGGTTCTTTTAATCAGGTCGAGCATTCGTTTTTGTTCATGCGGGAAGTTGGCCCATGCTTCATAGCCGTTGAACTCAATACCGAATTGTGTTCCGGAACAAATCAATCGTAGGTCGGCTGGCTTGCGTAATTCCTGCTCCAGCCAGTTCCATTGGTCTTCACCCAACAACGTTGAGTCGGCTGTCTGGTGAGGAAGGTAATCAAGGTCATAAAAAAACTTTGCGTCCTTCTCCTCCCCTTTGTACCGCCGTAAGTCATCGCGAAAGGTGCGTCCATCCAGCATAATTATCTGGAGTGTTTTTCCATTCGTATTGAATTCATAGCTTGTGTAAATTCCGGGATGTTTCCTTCGCTCGGACTCCAAGGGCTCTTCGAAAAACTCAAGAAAGATATCCTTTGATCGTTCTTTGTGCGGATAGTGCCGGCCTGCATCGTTTCGGCCAAAATCATGGTCATCCCAGGTAGCAAGCAATCGCGTCTTTCTTTTCAGTTTCCGGAACGAAGGTTTTGCTGCCAACTTTGCATATTTTTCACGCAGCGTATTCATGTCATCCGTATCTCCATAAATGTTATCTCCGAGAAAGATGAAGAGGTTGGGACCATTTTTAGCAGCTACGTTTAAGATAGGCAGCGAATGATCCTGGTTGCCACAGGAGCCAAAGGCGATTTTTGAAACTGTTTGCTGTGATTGGGCGGATAGAAGAAAAAGGGAACCGGCGATTATCAAGAAGACTTTATTGAAAAAATTCATTCCTTGATTGCTTGTTGGTGTTCTCATGAGCTGCATCTTACGTGGTTCTCTAAGATAGCAGTTTGACTTATGCCTTTCAAAACAAAAGCACACAAGCCGGAAAGTCGCTTACTTCGCTGCGACAATTCAATTTTTCACTTATGATTCGTCTGGTTCTGTTTGCGGTCCTTTTCCTGTTTTCTTTTCTCACGGTCTATCGGGCTCCTACCAACCTGCTTTGGTATGTTTCGATTCTTGTCACGGAATTCTGCTGGGTACTCATCCTGCTGATTTGCCTGCTACTTTTTTTTCGCTTTGGTGATGCAAAGTTTTACTTGGCTTCGCAGATCATCGGTGTGGCCGCGTTGGCAATCTTTTCCATTCCGATTGTACAGGCTATTCGTTTAGCAAATCAATTGCCTGGAAAGTTCCAGCAGGCTTTTCCCAGTGTACGATTGGAAAACATAGAGACACCTTTTAATCCGGTGCAAATGATAACCGGGATCGCTGCTAAAAAAGTAACGTTCAAATCGTTTACTTACGATACGGGCAACAAGCTTTCGCTTGATTTCTACCCGGCGGTGGAGGGAGGAACAAGGCCCTGTGTGATTGTGGTGCATGGTGGTTCATGGGCAGGCGGCGACAGCCAGCAGTTGCCGGAACTAAACAGTGAAATGGCGAAATGGAATTATCATGTTGCCAGTATCAACTATCGACTTGCACCAAAAAGCCTTTATCCATCGCCTTTAGAAGATGTAAAAAATGCCTTGACTTATTTACGTCTGAATGCTGCATCGTTGCAAATTGATACAGGAAATATTGTCTTACTGGGCCGTAGCGCTGGCGGCCAGATCGCCCTGTCTTCAGCCTACACTCTTCATGATGAAAGCATCAAAGGTGTAATCTGTTTTTATGGTCCGGCGGATATGGTATGGGGTTATGAAAATCCTACTCATCCACTGGTTATGGATAGTCGCAAGATCATGCGTGATTACCTGGGCGGTTCACTGGAAGAGCAACGAGATCATTACGTCACAAGTTCAGCAACTGAAACAGTCGATTCCCTGACGCCTCCAACGCTCATGATATTTGGCGAGAACGATCCGTTGGTTTCACATGAGCATGGATGGAGACTAACCAAAAAATTAAAAGCCTTCAACCGCCCCTATTTTGAACTATACCTTCCTTGGGCAACGCATGGTTTTGATTACACACTCAATGGTCCTGGTGGACAGTTAAGTACCTGGACGGTCAAACAATTCCTCGAGGCTATTACAAAAAAATGAGGTCAACGAGTTTTCGTCATTGACCTCATTCTATAATTCGCAAGGTTCTTATTTCAGGTGCTTGATTTCAAATTCCTCGAACACTGCTTTTTGTGTTGCACTTCCTTTTGCTACGACAGCAATGCGTAAGGCACGGTCCCAAGGCGGCAGGTATTTACCATCAACCGCTTGCGTGTTCAACACCTTCATATCATTTTCTCGGTGGCCGTAAGAGAATGTGACGTCTTTTCCGTTTCGCACATGCATTTGCAAATGCCCAAGCTTAGTCGCTGAAATTGGGTGAGAAGAAATCACGGTCTCCTTCCCATCTTTCACCTGAACCAGTTGAACGGTATTGCCCTTCACGAATGCCGCAATCAAATTCTTTTCATCACCCACCAGCGCTAAGCCTGCGGCCGCCGTCGACTTGTGCCGATCTACTTCCGTCGTTACCTCGTAGTTTGTGCTGTATGTTTTTCTTCCGAGGATGGCGCCTGCAGGACCTGGAAGTGCAGCAACTTCAAGGTTGCCTCCCTTGATCGTTTTCTTGAAATTCTGAAACACAATCCACTGCCATTCATTCGATAGGTTTTTGCCCATGAATTCGTCGTCTACTTTTTCCGGTATGCTAACAGCCGGCTGCGGCTCATTGATAAATTCAACCCAGCCATCCGGTGTAAAACGAAATTCTTTAATCAAGCCCTGACGACCAGTGTAGACTGTTTCGTTTTTGTGATAGGCGTGGTAAAGAAAATAAAAGCGGCCATCTCTCTCTACTGGTGTGCCATGTCCGGGACAAGTCCATTCACCTTCGTTCGTGATGATTGGGTTCTTTGCATATTTTTCCCAGGGCCCCATCAGGCTTTTTGAACGAGCCACACCGGTGTTGTATGAACAACCTGAACCGCAACAGCCAGCAGCTGCATAAAAAGCATAGAAATAATCGCCGTGTTTAATCATGGACACGCCTTCCACTAAATTGCCTTCCCATGGTGCATTATTGCGGAACAGTTCTTTCTTTGGTCCAACAAGTGCCGTTCTTGCTTCATTCAACTCTTGTATCCAGATAGGTGTAGGCTTACCTACACTGTTCGCATCCTCCTTCCAAACCATGTACAACTTTCCTTTTTCATCACGCATTGGAAACGCATCAATCGAGCCTACTTCCTGGCAAATAATAGGACCGTGATCTTTGTAAGGCCCTTGCGGCTTGTCTGCCGACGCAATGCCTACACAGAGGTTACCACCTTTCTTGTGCGCTGAGTAATAGACATACACTTTTCCGTTTTCGTAAGTCATCTCCGGCGCCCAGAAGTAATAATCAGCCCATGCGGGTAATGTTGGAAAAATGGTCCCGACATTCTCCCACTTTACTAGGTCTTTTGATTTCAGCAATGGGTAAGCAGGCATCCAATTGGATGTAGTAGCACTGGCCCAGTAAGTGTCACCGATTTTTACAACAGATGGATCCGGGTAATCACCCGGTAACACAAGTTGCTGCGCGGCTGCCTTCAGCGAAGTACAACCAAGGAAAAAGGAAAAAAGGTAGCGGAGCATATTCAATTTTTTAAAGTTCAAAATCATCATAACAGATGCTTGGCAGTCTCCTGTTATTTGCTAACGGAGAATTTGTATTTGGACGATGTCTTATAAACTTTTCCAGGCTCTAAGACAGTGCTAGGAAACGAAGGCTGATTTGGCGAATCCGGAAAGTGTTGTGTTTCCAGGCAAAACGCGGTGCGGAAATCGTCCTTGCTTCCTCCTTTGAAAGTGTTTTTCGATTGCATGAAATTGCCGCCATAAAATTGCAGTCCAGGCTCTTGCGTGATCACCTCGAGAACAATTCCTGACTGATCGCCAACAATCCTAGCAGCGGATTTCATCTCCTGTGTTTTCCCTCCGCGCAGTACATAATTATGGTCGTAGCCCTTGCCAAATTTTAGCTGCTCATTTTTGATGGTGTCTATTCTTGCGCCAATTGCGGTTGGCTTCGTAAAGTCGAATGGTGAGCCTGCAACAGGTTCGATTTTCCCGGTTGGAATCAGCGTTGCATCCACCGGTGTATACTGATCAGCATTGACTTGAAGAATGTGATTGTTGATGGTGCCGCTGCCCTCGCCATTCAAATTGAAAAAGGCATGATTGGTTAGATTGACAACGGTTTTTTTATCGGTCGTTGCTTCATAATCCATCGTTACCTCGTTGGCTGAATTCAAGCCATAAGTCACTTTCACATTCAGGTTGCCGGGAAAACCTTCTTCACCATCTTTCGAAAGATAGGTCAAGACCAATGTCGAGTCATTCAATTGTTGCGCATCCCACACTACCGACTGGTAGCCGTTTTTCCCGCCATGCAATGTGTTCGGTCCATTGTTCACAGAGAGATTATACTGCTGCCCATCGAGTGTAAATTTTCCATTGGCAATGCGGTTACCAAAGCGACCAATCGTTGCCCCGAAATATGGTTCAGTGGAATTGACAAACTCCTCGACAGTTTTTAACCCGACAACTACGTCACGCATTTTCCCTTCCCTGTCTGGTACTAGCAAACTCACGAAGCGGCCACCGTAGTTGGTGATGGCCAGCGTCATACCATTTCGATTTTTCAGAACATAGAGGTCTGTCTTCTTTCCGCCGATTTCGTCTTGGAAACCTTTGCGGTCAGGCACCGTAACCTGGTTGCCGGAGGCGGTATCACGATTATTGTTCGTATTGCTTTCCGCCGTCTTGTTGTCATTACAAGAAAAAAGAAATGACGCCAGAAGCAGAAGCGGTATCAATTGTTTTCCTACCATAATTTTTATTTCGAAGAGTTATTTTTTATTTGATTGAGTTTTTTTATCAGGTTCACTTCGTCTTGCCTGTATGGCGTTCCATCCGCAAAGAAGATGTCGTGAAACCATTCCACTGGCTGCTCGCCATTTGGTATTGGCGTGTCCCACTGGTAGATCGTGTTTGATTTTCCAGCTACAAATCCCCAGTTGATAGCACCGACGTTTTTTTCTCTCAGCAGCGGCATGATGTTATGGAAGCGACTGTTCCGTGTACGGGCCATGTATTCAGTGCAGATAAGTGGCCGGCCAGATGCTTTTAGCAGTTCAATGGTGCGTCTATGCCATTGTGGATCTTCGTAGTTGTGATAAGTGATAACATCTGAATTGTTCAACTGAAACTCATTCAGCTTTTCAAAATCCCAGGCCCATAAACCGACGCTGATTGGTTGATCGGGATTCACTGCTCTTGCCCATTGAAACACTTTGGTGAGAAGGTTATAAGATGAATCACGCTTACCTGAGTTTCCCGGCTCGTTGTATAAGTCCCACAGCAGTATACGCTTGTCTTTAGCGAACGTTGACATGATATCAGTCACGTATTGTTGAAGCGCAGGAAAATTGGTAGAATCATAAGAGGCCGATTGCCCGGGGTCCTGCATCCATCCCGAGTTGTGTATGCCGGGTTTAGGATCTGGTTGTTTGCCCGGCTTTGGTTGTTTGTTCCAGCAATCATCAAAGAACACAAACATGGTTTTGATACCGTACCTGTCGGCAATGTTCAGGTATTGGTTAATACGATTCTTAAAGCCCTGCGGGTCCTGCTTCCATACAACGCTGTGCAGGAAGACACGCATGGTGTTGAACCCAATGTTTTGTGCCCAGCGAAACTCTTTGCTGATCGTTGCCGTATCAAATGTTTCAGGCTGCCACATTTCAAGCTGGTTGATGGCTGTTGCAGGAACATAGTTAGCACCGGTAATCCATCGGTGTTGCTGGTACCAGGCAGCGGCTTTCTCCGGTGACCATCGCTGGCCAATCGTGTTACCAGCCGTTTGCTTTTGATCCTTTTTCTGCCCAAATGATGCCGTTGAGAAAATGAGTAACAGAAGTAATAAGCGAAACTTTATCTGCATAAGGACTTTTGCTTTGTTGTTTAGTGTTTTTGTGTTTACCACTTTGGAATTTCGAGGTCATCTTTTGAAGGCAGCTTTGGAAAAGGCGCATGCGGTTCCCGCTGGTACCAAAACACAACCGATGAAATGTCTGACTTCTGCGGATAGTACCGCCAGTCGTGCCGCCATCCTAAATCCTGTACAGTGATGCGTAGATCCTTTTCAAACCGGACGGGATCAAGAATATGCCAACGGTACATTCCAAACGCTTGCTGTGAGAGATACAAACCATTTGGTCTGATCACCTGGTGCATGCCTGCATAAGCTGTAGAAAATTCCTGGTATTGTTTTGTCTTTTGATTTTCGAAATTGTACGAGCCACAGAAGTAATCCTCTGTACCGGTTCCGTTGATGGTCGGGTATTCGGTATCGCCATCCATAAAAAACTTGATCTCTCCTTCACCCCACCAGGCATTGTTGTTCACGTTCCAGGCCATGTAAGTTCCTACATATTGGCCCTTGCCTTTGATGCCATCGATCAGCGTGTGGCTTGAATTAACGGTTGGGTTTGAACGACGAAACTGCGCATGAAAATAGGCTTCATCCTCGCCAACTTCGGTTAGCGTATAATCAACCTGGTAATATAATCGCATTGCCTCCCGCTTATTCAGGTTTTCAATTGTGATCCTGCACTTTTTGCGGAACGGCATCTTCCAGTAACAATTGAATGCGCTGCCCGGATTCACGGTGACGGCAAGAGAATTAAGTTGTGCAAATTCGTTGAACGCCATTCCAAAAAAATCACCAACAGGTACTTCCACTGACGGTGTGGTTTCATCATCCCAATAAAACCGTAAAATGGAAAAGCGCCAATTGCCAGTCGGTGTCATCCAAATGTGTTGAATGGCCCCGGGACCTTCTATTTCTGCAATTGTGATGGTCTCGCCACCAAGCACCTCGATGAAAGGATTGACCTTCCACCCTTTTCCTAAATCTTGTGCAGCATACCATGCATTGGCAACATTACGTTTGCCGCTGTCCAACTTCGGATCGGCCATACCGCCGCGGCCCTTGGCACCGGTAAAGTTTTCAGGGGAGATAGATCTGGTTTTTGCATCCGACAAGCGGGATAGGTTGCTCATGTTCATGTCCAAGCCGTCGAATTTTTTTGTTTGAGCCGAGGCCTGCACCAACAAAAGGCAAACGAATAATGTGAGCGTCGTTCGCATAGCGTTATCCTTTATTGTTTTTAACTGCAACAGTATTTTTTTTTATTGCTGAACGTTCTGATGGAACCAATAGCTGCTTCCCTGCTTGCACGGGTTCGCCAAAGTTGGGCGAGCCATCCCGGTTCCAACGGAACCGTTGTGCCCGCGGTGCCCGTAGACGTCCGCAACCCTGTCCTGGTTCGCTGTTTGCGTGGTAGAGGATCCAATCTTCTCTGCCGTCAGGTGACTTGAAAAATGAATTATGACCAGGAGCGAATACCTTGTTTTGTTTAGATGTACTGAAGACGGGCCTAGTCGATTTTTTCCAGGAAGATGAATCAAGCAAATTGTCGTTACCGGTAAACGTGAGCAAACCCAAACCGTAACGATCCGTCCAGCACCCGCTGGCTGAATACACGATGAACATTTTATTGCCGTTGCGCAACAACTGGGGTCCTTCGTTAACGGCAACATGTTGTGGGTTATCCGGGTCATTCAACGTTCCATGTCGTTCCCATTCATACACTGGACTTGATATGCGGACACGATCGGATTCGATCGTCCATGGATTTTTCATCTTAGCTATATAAATATCTTGCTGACCGTTTTTATCTCCTTCCCATCCCGACCAAAGCATGTACCACTCATTCTTATGTTTGAACACGGTTCCGTCAATGGCCCATTTGTCAGTCTTGTCAGAAATCTTTCCAATGAGCTTCCATTCGCCTTCGGTGGGATCGGGTGAAGCATTCTCTAAAACATACATGCGATGGTTTTCATTCTTCCCATCATCGGCTGCAAAATAGAAATACCACTTTCCATCGATGAAATGCAGTTCAGGCGCCCATATTTGTTTTGAATAAGCCGTACTATCCGGGGGCTGCCAAACGACTTTTCGTTTTGCCGATTTTAAAGCAGCCAGGCTTTGGGTTTTATAGAGCACAATGTTCCTACCGGTTGTATGCGTGTAGTAATAGTGTCCGTCTTTTGCAATTACCCAGGGATCGGCGCCAGAAGGCAACAAGGGATTGGTGAAATATTTCTGTGCAGTTGCCCAATAATACGACAGTAAAAACAAAACGAGGAGATGATATGTAAGATGCTTCTGAAACACTATTAGTTAAATCGAATTAGTTGCTAGTCTTAAAATGATTACTCGCCGGAGGGTTTAGGTATCGGCGTATTGATAGCGACGGGTGTTCCAAAGTTTGGTGTGCCGTCCGCATTCCATGTGAACTTCTGTATTCGTGGACTACGCATGTCGCCACATCCTTGTCCGCTTTGGGCATTGGCGTGATAAATGATCCAGTCCTCCGTTCCGTCAGGTGATTTAAAAAAGGAATTATGTCCTGGCCCGTATGCAGAAGCGGACGGGTTCTTTGTAAATACGGGTGTTGGTGACTTGGTCCAATCGGCAGGATTCATCGGATCGCCACCATTTCTCAATGTCAGCAGACCAAGTGCATAATCATCGGTTCCGCAAAAGCTGGCTGAATAAACCAGCAACACTCTGCCTGCCGGGTTTTTGATGATCTGTGGCCCTTCATTCACATCCGGATAGCCAACTTTCTCCCAATCAAAAGTTGGCGTAGAAATCATCACACGATTTCCCTGGATCGTCCAGGGATCGCTCATGCGGGCAATAAAGATGTCTTGCCTTCCGTCAACATCTCCCTCCCATCCTGACCACAGGAAGTACATCTGTCCGTTGTGTTCAAACACGGTTCCGTCAATCGCCCATTTATCTGTTGGGTCGGTGATTTTTCCTTTCGAAACCCATGGTCCTCCCAGCGGATCGGCAGAACTGTTTTCCAAAACAAACATGCGGTGATTAGCATTATTACCGTCGTCAGCTGCGTAATATGCGTACCATTTGTTATTGATAAAATGGATCTCAGGTGCCCAAACGTTTCTTGAGTTAGATCCGGAAGCAGGTGCGCTCCAAATCGTTTGTGGATTTACATTCCGGAGCTCGGTCACTTTGGTTGTTCTCCAGATGGCAATGCGATTCCCTAACGTATGAGTGTAATAGTAGTTGGTTCCTTGTTTTACAATCCAAGGGTCCGGTCCGGAAGAAAGTATGGGGTTGGAAAATGTAGTGGTTGGCGGAAGTGGTGGCGGATTAACTGTCGTCTCCTTCTTTTTGCACGCTGCAAAACTCATCGTCACGACCAACGTCGCTATCCAAAACCTTCTGATCATTGTATTTATTTTCTAAATAGGTTGTAACTGTTAAATCAATAAAGAAGAAAGATGCAGCCGTAGCTGCACCTTCCTGTTCTGCTTTGCTTAATATCCTGGGTTCTGTGTGAGATTTGGGTTTAAATCAATATCTGATTGTGGAATCGGGTACAATTCGTGCTTGCCAACGCGGAAGTTCGTAAATTCTGGATCACGACTAGCCAATGCAGGGCTCAAATCGCCCCAGCGTGCCAGGTCAGCAAAACGCCAGCCTTCGCCAGACAGTTCTACAATCCTTTCATGCTTCAGCTGGTTCAAAAACTGCTGCTGATTCATACCGGGTCTAATAGTGGCTAACGGTGCCATACCAGCACGGGCTCTTACTCTGTCAACGTATTGATAAGCCGTATTCGTTTGACCGATCCCGTTCAATGCTTCAGCATACATCAACAATACATCGGCATAGCGAATAGCCCTGTAGTTATTTGGTGAATTGAACGTTTCAGTATTTCTCCAATGGTCGTTCAGCAACTTGCGGTACCATACACGTGAGTTATTCGTACCATAGCGCTGGGTGAATGTCTCGCCGTAAATCAAAGTGAAATTTGGTCCCCGTTCGTCAGTTGAGTCAAACAAGAAGGTCGCTGCCAGTCGCGGATCTCTTTGGTTGGTAACAGTCCTCTCCTGATGAAACTCGTTTACAACCCAACGGCGAGCACCGCCATCCTGGAAGCCTGGCCCTGCCGGCGCATAAAACTTAGCGATAGAAGCACCGATATTCATATTGCGTGATGGGTCAACATCATCATCTGAATTCTCATTGTCTTTTAAAGCATGCTGAATTTCAAAAACTGATTCTGCATTGTTCTCGGACGTGATTAGAAAGTTGTCGCGATAGTTTGGCATTAAACTGTAAATGCTTGCACCTGGACCAGTAACCAGCCAAGCAAATGCATCTACCGCTTGCTGATATTTTCTTTGTTGAAGGTAGGTTTTACCTAGCATCGCATACGCGGCTCCGCGGGTGGCCCTGCCAAGATCCGCAGCAGTATACGATGTAGGAAGATCTGGGGCAGCTTCTGAAAAATCTTTTGCCACTTGTGCATAAGCTTCCTCTGTTGTTGCGTTACGAGGTTGCATAGTTGGTTGTGAAGGCTCCAGAATTAATGGTGGACGTCCGAAATAAAGCGTTAAATGAAAGTAGAAAAAACCACGCAGGAATTTTGCTTCTGCAATCAACCGCTTTTTCAGGGTTTCATCCATGCTAATGTTCGGCACATAAGCAATAACCTGGTTTGCACGGTAAATTCCCACATACATATTACTCCAGGTGTCTGCAGTCAGACCAAAGTTGTTGTCGTTCATTGAAAAGCTCATCAGTGTATTTAACCCACCATCTCCGCCGGAACCGTAACCCTCGTCGCCTTTCAACATACCGTGGAAATACATGGCCCGTGAGAACCCGGCGTATCCGCGGTGAAACGTACTGTATATAGCATTAACTCCTTGTACCGCATCGTTGCTTGTTTTCCAGAAACTGGCAATTGTTGGAGCATTTGGATTTGCCTCGTCAAAGTTTTTCTTACAAGAAGAAAAAATGGTGAGAGCAAAAACTAGTATTATCGAAATCTTTTTCATGTTTCTAGTTTGAATAGTCATTGAATACCTGATTAAAAACCAATGTTAATACCTACAGAAAGGATGCGTGAAGACGGGTAGTTACCGTTATCCACACCTGGCTCCAAATTCACGTTTGCGCCAACGATATCAGGATCCAAGCCTTTGTATTTAGTAAACGTAAACAGATTTTGTGCACTAACATATAGACGTGCATTGGTTAAGCGGAGCCTGTCGGAAATTGACTTAGGAAGAGAATAACCTAATTCAACGTTGCGAATGCGCAGGTAAGAACCATCTTCTATCCAACGATCGCTATCAGCGCGGTTATTGGAAACAATTCCTCTATCAACAGCAGGGTCTCCTGGGATACCAGTCGCATAAGACACACCTAACCGTGGTGTTTCTGTATTAGTGTTATTTGGTGTCCAGTAGCTAAGGCCTCTCCTGTAATTACTGTAGCCCATCGCATCTAAATCTCTCAGAACATCGTTGTAGATTTTTTGACCAAAAGCACCATACAACTGGATGTTCAAGGACAATTGTTTATAGTTAGCTCCAAATTGAAAGCCGGTCGTGAACTTTGGCCACGGTGATCCGGCGAAGTCTCTGTCACGGTCATTGATATCGTCGTTAGAACCACCGTCAACCAAGTTGCGGAAACGAACATCACCTGGTTTAGCATAAGAGGCTTGTGCACGGTGCTTGTCAATTTCTCCCTGATTTTGGAAAAGTCCGTCTGTGCGCAATACATAAAATTCGCCTATGGATCGTCCAACTTGTGAACGTGTATTTCCTGACTGAATGTAATTTCTCGGTTTGCCAGTTTCAGGATCGATACCAAGATTACCTAAAGCAAGAATCTTGTTCCGAATAAAACTAATGTTACCAGAAACATTCCAGCTAAAATCACCTCTGGAACGGGGGCGGTAACCTAACTCCAATTCAACACCTTTATTTTCGATCGTGCCAATGTTTACAACCGGATTGCCTAATAGGTTACCGAGGTAACGCGGTAACGGCTGCTCAATCAGCACGTCTTCAGTCCTTGAACGGAACACATCCAAAGTAGCTGTAAAGACGTTATTCAAGAAGCCAGCGTCTATACCGATATTAGTAGTGGCTTTGCGTTCCCACTTCAGGTCTTCGTAAACTAGTCTAGCCTGAGTAGCACCGATATATTCTCTTTGGTCAGATCCAAAAACGGCACGTGGCGCTTGATTTAAGAATCCGGTATACTGATAACGGCCCAAGCCTGCCAAACCGAGAATTCCATAAGATGCACGAAGTCTTAAGTCAGTGACAAATGCTGATTTAAAGAAACTTTCGCGGCTAATTCTCCATGACGCAGCCACCGACGGGAAAAATCCTCTGCGGAAGTTTGGCGAGAACAAAGAGCTTTTATCTGACCGAAACGTAAATGATGCGAGGTAACGCTCATCGTAGGAGTAATTCAATCGACCCAAGTAAGAACTGATATAGGTTGTTCCTTGTGTACCAGCAGAACCAGACGTACCTCCAGCTGAAGAGATGGTGTTAAAATAGGTACCATTAAAAAACGCAAGGCCTGTACGGTTACCCATGCTGCTTTCGTCCCTGATCGTCTGATCAGTAACACCTACAACACCAGTTATAGAATGTTTGTTAATCCTATGGTTGAAGTTTAATGTATGCTCGAAAAGAGTGCTCAGGTATTGACTTCTTGTGTCTTCAACCGATGTTGGTTTTTCTGCCTGATTCTGATACCAGATACCCAGCTCACGGATATTTTTGTTATGGTCGAAACTTGTTTCTAGGCCTGCATTGAAACGATAGCTTAGGGAATTTGTAATCCGGAAATCAACAAAAACGTTCCCGAGTACTTTGAAAAAGTTTGTATTGTTAGTCCAAAGGTCCGCGATAGCTACTTGGTTACGAGAAAAAGTGCGGGCATTGTTGGAACCAATTGAATAGCCCAAAGGATTGGCTGGAGTGATGAAAGAGCTGTTTTGCACAGGCAAAATTGGCAGGTTGTTAAACGCATCATACCAAGGATTGCCTACTTCAAAATTTCCTTCTTGCGGGGAGCGGCGAAGGGAATTTGAAATCATTAGGTTTTCTGTGATCTTGAAACGTCCGCGAGAGACATCGGAGTTAATACGCAGTGCCACTCTTTCAAAACTTCTACCGATCAAAATTCCGTTATCCTTTAAATAAGACCCAGAAAGAAATATGCTTGAATTTCTTCCACCGCCGGAGAGGCTTACATTGTAATCTTGTAACGAGCCGGTGCCAATCGTCAAATCAGCCCAATTGGTGTTTGTTCCATTGTAATTTGCAACGCCGGGCTGCTGTGAGTAGCCTGCATTTGTATAAGCTTGACGGTTAGTAGCTACGTATTCAGCGCCGCTCATCATGTCATATTGCTTCGCTAAACTTGAACGGCTAATCCGCGAAGAGGCAGTTACTTTTAATGCTCCTTCCCTTCCTCGTTTTGTCGTAATGATGATAACGCCATTACCTGCACGTGACCCATAGATAGCTGCTGCTGACGCATCTTTCAGAATTTGAATGCTTTCAATATCGTTCGGGTTAACAGTCGTATTAGGATCGCTGAACATTCCGTCAATTACATACAACGGGTTGCCATTACCAAACACCGTGCTAAGCCCGCGAATGTTCACAACAGCCTCCTGCCCTGGCGCACCACCAGTTCGTACAGCCACACCCGCAGCAAGGCCTTGTAACTGCTCTGGCAAGGACCGGCTTGCCAAGCGTTGCGTGTTTTGCGTATTGACGACACTCGTTGCACCGGTGAGGTCTCTTTTACGGACAGTTTGATAACCGATAACAACGACTTCGTTTAACGAGCCAGTCGCGCTTCCTAAAGCAACATTTACCGTATTGCTCTCGCCAACAACTAGTTCTTGTGTTGTTAACCCAACATAACTGAATGTCAACGTTGCGCCGGTTGGTGCAGTGATGGTGTAGTTCCCATTTGCATCGGTGCTCGTTCCGGTATTGGCCCCCTTTACAGAAACTGACACACCTGCTAGCGGCTGATTGTCGGTTCCAGAAGAGACCTTACCTGTGATAGTACGTGTTTGTGCAAGAGCACCTAAGCTTGAAAAAATCACGAAAAAACTCAAGATCAAACACCGAACTAGGTGTTGGAGACTTGAACCTTGCCGGTTTTTGGGTAAAAAATAATGCATAGCAGTCATTATAAGTGATTATTGATTTTGCAGCGAAGCAGGAATTGCCCCCATAAAAGGACTTGCTTGTAATCAGCAGGTTTCTGAATGTGCTAAATGCAGGTTGTGTCAGTTCTCTCATGGTCAAGCAGGGCAATCGTTTCGTGTTCAGCTAAAAGTGCAGGACTGAATCACAACATAAAATTGGGGCCAAAGCGGCCAACAGCAATTTCCATTCGTCTCAAAGTTTTATCATATCGTCTCAATTTTACAACAGACCCATCAGTTGATTGAGCCAAAAAGCTGTTTGATTCGGTCTCGAAAAAGGCGGCAATAAAAAAATCCTACCTTGTCAGGGCAAACCATAAATGATCTTGCTGTGATACGGAAGCTCTTCTTTGCGTCCCTACTGTTTTTTGTAACTGCTGCCTATGGACAAAGCGGATATTATTTCCGGCATTACCAGGTAGAAAACGGCCTCTCACATAATACGGTTATGTGCAGCGTGCAGGATCAGCAGGGGTTTATGTGGCTGGGAACCAAAGATGGTCTCAATCGTTTTGACGGCACTTCATTTAAAGTATTCCGCCACGATGAGGATGATAGCACCACCATTGGCAACGACTATGTGAGGTACTTACATATTGACAAGAGGGGAAAACTATACGCTGGCACGCAGCAAGGGCTTTATGTTTACAACCAGCGGACCGAAAGCTTTTCCCATATCCGGTCTTCAGGGAAACGGAGTATAAAAGAGGTAGTTGTTCACGGAAATAACCAGCTATGGTATATCGCAGAAGGAAATTTGATCCGCGAAGATTTGAATACAGGCAAGAAGCTTGAATTCGATAAGGCAAAATTCTTCTGGGCAACGTCGATGGCTTTCGACAAAGAGGGCAATTTCTGGATAGCAACAAATGACGGACTACTAAAGAAATTTCTCCCGCAAACAAACACGTTCGCCAGCTATACCGTCCTTCAATATCCATCCAGTAATAACTGGATGGAACGCATTGTGGCAACAACCGAGGGCAAATTACTCATTGGGACCGGAGCTCATGGATTGCTTTCTTTCGACCCAAGCAGCGGCACGGCAAACGAAATAATCAGTCAGAACAGCGACCGCACAGGCATCTTTGTCCGCGATATTCTCCAAAACAAGAAGGATGAGTTCTGGCTAGCGACGGAATCAGGCGTCTTCATTTACAACCAGGCGACGAAGGCTATCACAAACCTCAAAAAAAACTACCACGATCCGTATTCCATTTCCGATAACGCGGTCTACACCTTGTGCAAAGACAGGGAAGGTGGGCTATGGGCAGGAACGTTTTTTGGGGGCATGAATTATTATGTTGAACAGCATGCCATTTTTCAGAAATATTTCCCTGATTACAGCAAGACCACCATCAGCGGCAATGCCGTACGAGAAATGGTTAAAGACCAATATGGTAATTTCTGGATCGGTACCGAAGACGCAGGTCTCAATAAAATTGATCCGAGCGGCAGGTTAACGCATTTTATGCCGGATGGCAGTCGCAGCAGCCTTTCCTATTACAACATTCATGGGCTCCTCGCAGTTGGCGACAAGCTCTGGGTGGGAACTTTCGAGCATGGATTAGATATCCTCGATATCAAGACAGGCAAGGTTGTTCGCCATTACGAAGCCGGCACCCGAGAAGGCGATTTGAAAAGCAACTTTATCTTTTCGATCTACAAAACAAAAGGTGGACAGATTTTGCTTGGTACGACAGCAGGAGTTTTTAAGTATGATGAAAAGAAAGATCAATTCCACGCTGTTCCTCAACTGGCCGGGTATACTTATAATATTATCGAAGACAAAAAAGGCTTCTGGTGGAGTGCTACGATTTCGGAAGGCGTCAAATATTTCCATCCTGGTTCCGGCAAAAGCGGCAACTTCCAATATGATCCTGCAAACAAGTCAGGCATCAGCAACAACATGGTCAACTCACTTTTTGAAGATAGTAAAGCCAACCTTTGGATAGCAACCGAAGGTGGAGGTGTTTGCAAATTGTCGCCCGATAGAAAGACGATCAAACGTTACAATACAAAAAATGGTCTTCCCAGCAATTTCGTTTTTAAAGCGCTGGAAGACGATCGGGGAATTATGTGGATTACTACATCGAAAGGGCTAGTTCAATTGGATGATCAAACGAACAATATTGCAGTGTATACAAGTGCCAATGGTTTATTGAATGACCAGTTCAACTACAACTCCGGTTTTCGCGATGTGGAAGGACGTCTTTATTTCGGTAGCGTGAAAGGCATGATCAGCTTCTCTCCTTCCGATTTCAAGAAAAACACGTTCGTACCACCGGTTTATTTTACCGGCTTCCAGGTACACAACAACGAGTTATCCATCGGTAAAAAAAGTCCGTTGAAAGAGTCCGTGCTGTTCACAAAAAATATTGACCTGGACTACGACCAATCTTCTTTCAGTATTGACTTTGCAGCGCTCAGTTTTACTGCACCGCAAATGAACCGCTATGCCTACAAGATGGAAGGCATTGACACAAAATGGAACTCGCTGGAAAAAAACCGCAAGGTATATTTCACCAACCTTGCACCCGGAAAATATGTTTTCAAGGTGAAAGCTGCCAATGGAAATGGAATCTGGAACGAAAAAGAGTCATCTATCACCATTACGATCTTACCGCCTTGGTGGCAATCGCCAACTGCTTATGTCGTTTATGGCTTACTGGCGTTAGGCGTTGTGGCTTATGGCTTCCGCAATTATCATCTCCGGATAAAACAAAAGAACCAGGAAAAAATGGACCTGCTTCATTTTGAAAAGGAGAAAGAATTATACGAAGCCAAGATGAAATTCTTTACCAATATTGCTCACGAAATAAAAACGCCGCTCACGCTGATATACGGGCCGCTGGAACGCATCATTAAGAAAGCGGAGGATATTCCTGGAATCAAGAACAGCCTGGCGATCATGAAACGGAACACAGATCGGTTACTGGAATTGACGAACCAACTGCTTGACTATCGGCAGACGGAAGCCGGTGGTTTTACATTGTCATTCACCGAGGAAAATATTTCAAAGCTGATGCAGGAAACCTATTTCAGCTTTAAACCGCTTGCAGATAAAAAGAAATTGAGTTATCATTTGCATCTTTCTAAAGATCCCTTAATTGCTTACGCCGATAACGAAGCCTTTATCAAAATCATCAGCAATTTGCTCAGCAATGCTATCAAGTATGCAGACAAAAAAGTGATGTTAAGCCTTCAGACAAATGAAGCGGCAAAAACGTTCCGGATCATCATTAAAAACGATGGAGACTTGGTTCCGGAAGAAATGCGGGAAAAGATATTCGAACCGTTTTTCCGCCTGAAGAAAACAGAAAAACAAAAAGGCACAGGTATCGGTCTGGCTTTGGCAAGATCACTGGCTGAATTGCATGGAGGCAAATTGGTGTTTGAAGAAAAGGAATCAATGAATGCTTTCGTGCTGACTTTACCGACCTACCAGGAAAAACAAACTGTATTGGAAAAAACCGTAACCTTGACCGATACACCAGCCAACAGTGAATTTTCATGAAGCCAGCTATTTTATTAATTGATGACAACGAAGAAATCTTAGAATTTTTAGAAGAAGAATTAGGCGAGAAATATTCGCTCTTCAAAGCGGTAAATGGGCAAGAGGCTTTGCAAACACTGAAGCAGGAATCTATTCATTTAATCATCAGTGATGTGATGATGCCGGAAATGGACGGATTTGAGCTTTGTCGTGTGGTAAAATCAGATGTTGAGTTCTCCCATATACCAATCATTTTGCTGACAGCAAAGAATACCTTGCAATCTAAAATTGAAGGACTTGAACTTGGTGCTGATGCCTATATCGAAAAGCCGTTTTCTCCAGCGCATTTACAGGCGCAGATCGCTAACCTTTTGGTGAACCGAAACAAGATCAAGGAGCATTTCGCTAATACACCGCTGGCGCACATTAAAAGTATGGCCAATACTAAGGCCGATGAACATTTCCTGGAGGAATTGCATCACGCTATTGAAGAAAATTTGAGTGACACAGAACTGGACGTCGAGAAGTTGGCAAAACTGATGGCCATGAGCCGACCCACTTTTTATCGTAAGATCAGTGCTATTTCCAACCTTACACCAAACGAACTAATACACATTACCCGGTTGAAGAAAGCAGCTGAATTATTAGCCGACGGTACGCATAAGATCTATGAGATTATCGACCAGGTAGGCTACCAATCACAGAACAACTTTACCCGTAGTTTTCAAAAACAATTTGGGATGACGCCGACGGATTACATGAAGATGAAGCAGCAGGAAAAGAAAGCAGAGTAAACGCAGAAAAAATTAAGGCGGCGTCAAAAAATAGACGCCCTCTAATCAGATTGCTTCTTCTTCCATCCGCTTCTCCCAGGAAGCAGCTTCCTTTCGGTTGGCCCGCCATTGCCAGATGATCAATATGATAAACAAGAGTGTGAGCATGGTGGTTGTTTATCTTATGACAACAGCAAATGGTGTTTCGTTACAGACAAAAATCCGCTTTTGCAAAATTTTAATACGCTTCGCAAAATGGTCGCCAAACAGCGAGGCGAAACAACCTATAAACAAAAAAACCCGGCTGCGCTAGAGCCGGGGTTTGTCAATCAATTTTTAGTGTTTAAGTAAGTGTGTGCTACTAAAGTCGTTTGATCCGAATATTCCGGAACCAAACATTGTCGCCATGGTCCTGTAGCCCAATACGGCCTTTCTTGTAGGTGCCAAATCCTGAATTGCCCTTGAATTTACTTTTTGCAATCATTGCTCTCCAGTTATCGTCCCACATGGTGGTAGAAAGCGTGTTGACGCCATTCAGGTAAAAATCAAGCTTGCCTTTGTTGGCTACAATTTCAGCTGTGTTCCATTCGCCGGCAGGCTTTACTACTTCTTTCGATACGATCAGGTCATATAGATCGCCAGCACGATGCGAGGTAATTTTCGCATCAGGATGTCCCTCTGTTGAGGCAGTGCCGTTATCGAGTACCTGCATTTCAGGACCTGTATGCCACATGTATTGGTATTGCGGATCTTCCTTGATAAAGAAAACAACCCCGCTGTTGCCTTTTGGCGAAATCTTCCAATCGAGCTTCAGGTGAAAATTCTCAAATTCTTCGTCTGTGACAATGTCGCCGCCTTCTGCCGTTTGCCAGTCTTTTTTACTGGCCGCGTCAAGGTGCAACGTACCGTCTACTGCTTTCCATGCTTTGCCTACACCCGTCCTTCCGTAAGTGTGCCAGCCGGCCGTTGTTTTCCCGTCAAATAAGCTCACAAAGCCCTCGTCAGACGCTGCGTTATTGGTGCTGTTTGATTGCATGCTCGTTTTATTGGTGGAGTTGCACGCCAAAAGGGAAACGGCGGCAAGTCCGATCATGAATTTATACATCGTTATTGTTTTAAACTTAAAATATACGCTACCATTGCTTTTGCGTCTTCCTGCGAAAGATTCGGGTGCGGTGTCATGGGGATCTGTCCCCACGTGCCTACGTGGCCTTTAATGATATGATTCGCCAATGTATCTTCTATCCCAGCCTGGCCAGCATACTTGTTTGCTACTTCGCGGTACGATGGACCATTTACCTTGTCTTCAATTTTATGACAGCCCAGGCAGTCGTTCTGCGCAATTAGTGTTTCGCCTCTTTCTGCTTCCGGACTAAGCTTACTAGTGCCCTGTTTTTGTTCGCCTGTAGCAGGTGCTTCTTTTTTGTCGCTATTACCACAGCTGGCTAAGAAAGCAGCTATTCCTAAAATCAAAATCGTATGTTTCATGGTGAAGTATTTATGAAAGACCTAATATTTTTCGGTTTGTTGCTTCGTCTGTCGCTACGCCGGCAAAATCATCAAAAGTTTTTTCAGTAGCCTGAATTATATGGCTGGCAATAAATGGTGCTCCTTCTCTTGCTCCTTGCTCGGGCGATTTGATGCAGCACTCCCATTCCATCACTGCCCAGCCGTCGTAACCATATTGTGTCAGCTTGCTGAAGATCGATTTGAAATCTACCTGACCATCACCGGGTGAACGATAGCGGCCGGCACGATGCAGCCAGCTTTGGTAACCACCAAAGGTGCCCTGCTTTCCGCTTTTATTAAATTCTGCATCTTTCACATGGAAAGCTTTGATGCGCTCATGGTAATGATCGATATATGCGAGATAATCTAACTGTTGCAGCACAAAATGTGACGGATCGTAAAGCAAACAGGCACGCGGATGATTGCCCACTTGTTCAAGAAACATCTCATAGGTGACTCCGTCAAACAGATCTTCACCCGGATGAATCTCATAGCAAACATCAACGCCACATTCATCAAATGCATTCAGGATAGGCGTCCAACGTTTGGCGAGTTCTTTGAACCCTTCTTCCACCAAACCGGCAGGACGCTGCGGCCAGGGATGAAATGTATGCCATAACAGAGCACCGCTAAACGAAGGACAAGCCGTTAATCCTAAATTCTGCGATGCTTTTGCAGCATACTTCATTTGTTGCACTGCCCATTCGGTTCTGGCTGCGGGATTGTTCTTCGCATAGTCCGGTGCAAAGGCATCAAACAAAAGATCATAAGCCGGGTGCACGGCAACCAGCTGTCCTTGTAAATGCGTGGAAAGCTCAGTGATCTCCAATCCGATCTCGTTGATCGCTCCTTTTAATTCATCCGCATAGGTTTTGCTCTCCGCAGCCTTCTGCAGATCAATACAACGGTTGTCCCAGGTTGGGATTTGTACACCAGTGTAACCAAGCCCTTTCGCCCAGTTACAGATGGATTTCATATCATTAAATGGCGGCTGATCGCCTAAGAATTGCGCTAAAAAAATACCCGGTCCTTTAATGGTCTTCATCTGCAAAAATCATTTTTATGAACTAAGCTGCAATACTACTATTTGGCTTTGGTTGCGTCGCACTCTTGTACGTTCTGTAATGCTATTAAGCAAATCAAATACAGTCGGCGCCTATTCTACACCTCAAACCTCGTCCACTTTTGCTCTGATCTGCCGGAAGCTATCACGTTTTCAATAAATGCCATCCCTCTCACACCATCGTCAACGGTAGGAAAATCAAGCCACTCCTCTTTTGCCTGTTCGCCTTTTTCCCGGGCAATAACACACAAAACAAAATTGCGGTAGTGATTGGCAAAAGCTTCGAGGAAGCCTTCCGGGTGACCAGACGGCGTACGGGTATTGTGTTTGGCTGCGTCGCTCAAATAACCCGTCCCTGCCCGCAGTGTTTGCATCGGTGCATCAGGCCATTTAAGGAGCAGGGAGTTGGCATCGGCATGAGTCCATTCCAAACCACCTTTTTCGCCATACACTTTTATCGTTAAGTTATTTTCTTCTCCCGTCAATACCTGCGATGCTACCAACAATCCGGTAGCTCCATTATCAAACTGCAAAAACACGGCACCATCATCATCCAGTTTTCTTCCTTCAACAACTATGTTGATCTGTGCACAGAGTGCCGTTACTTTTAAACCCGTAATATATTCTGCTAGATTAAAGGCATGTGTGCCGATGTCACCCATTGCACCAGCAATACCGCTGCGTGAAGGATCTGTACGCCACGAAGCTTGTTTTTGATCAGAACCTTCGAGGAAGGAATGCAACCAGCCTTGCGGATACGTGACAAATATTTTCCGCACCTTCCCTATTGAACCACTCTTCACCTGTTGCTTCGCTTCTTTGATCATCGGGTAGCCCGAGTACGTATGTGTCAGGCATAAGAGCCTTCCCGTTCTTTCAACAATCTCTTTGAGTTGTTTGGCTTCTGCCAAGTCAAACGTCATTGGCTTGTCCATCACTACATCAAACCCCGCTTCCATGGCCATTTTCGCGGGGCCAAAATGAACATGGTTTGGTGTAACGATACTGACAAAATCCATGCGTTCATTTTCCGGCATCTCTGATTCTTTCCGAATCATTTCTTCGTAGTTGCCATAGACCCTTTCCGAAGGCAAAGCCAGTTGTTCTCCCATTTGCTTTGACTTGCCCGGATCTGAACTGAAACTGCCGCACACTAATTCAATTAGACCATCCATTGCAGCAGCGGTGCGATGTACAGCACCAATAAAGGCACCAGGTCCGCCGCCAATCATTCCCATTCTGATTTTTCTCATTGAAACACGAATTTATTCACGAATTACACTACTACTGCTTTTCTATTTACGTAAACTTCACACATTCCTTGAGTTCTTTCTCTGTGTAAGAAAGTCCATATTGTCTCAAGACGTCGTCCGGAACACCGTTCCAGCGGGTTGGTTGGTTGCCGATATAGCCGATATCTTTTATACCCATTTCTGAAGAATAAAAACCAGTGGCAGTTAGATTGCGCATGAGGTTAAAAAACGAGACACCCTGCTTCATTTCCGGCTTTGCTTTCTCTGGGAAAGCTATGATATCAATCATAGTAATCTGCTGCGCACTGGAGCAATCCTTAAATGCTTTGCCATAGAGTTTCACCATTTGCACATCAAGCCAGCGAAGCCCTCCACGCATTGGTGTTTGAAACTCCGGTTTGTCTTTCACGATAAACTCAATAAAGTCGGGCACTTTGGCTTGTGTTGCACTGCCTGAAACTTCATCGGCCGGAATAATAATATCCGCTAATACAGAAATTGTGGCCATCTCATGCGGCGTGAAGAACGTGTTTCCCACTAATTGTTTAAGCACTTCCGCCTCTTCTTCCATCCGGTCGTAGGAAAGTGCCGCCGCATCAGTTTCTGCCGTTTTTGCTTTAACCTCGGGTTCTTTGCAAGCATCCAGCAACAGGCTGCTGGAAACCGTTGTAAGACCAAGAATCTTTAAATATTTTCTTCTATCCATGATTGACGTTTATTGTTTGGCGTTACACTCCACTATATCATCGAAGCTCCACTATCTACAAATTCCGCTGCTTCATCTGCTCCACTAAGTATTCCGATGATCGCATAGCCAGCGCCATAATTGTCCACGTAATATTTTTATCTGCCTGCGACACAAAAGGACCTCCGTCCATGACGAAAAGATTTTTACAATCGTGCGCCTGGTTGAATTTATTCAGCGCTGATTTCTTCGGATCATTGCCCATCCGAACAGTTCCTGCTTCGTGAATAATTTTTCCTGGTGCTTCCAGTCCATAATTATTAGTGGCATCATCATCACCACCCCAGGTGATCACCGCACCCATGTTGTGCATGATCTCTTTGAAGGTTTCTTTCATGTGTTTCGCCTGCTTGATTTCATGTTCGCTCCATTTTACATTGAAGCGTAGTACTGGGATACCATATTTATCGACCACGTTCGGATCAATCTCGCAAAAGTTATCTTCCCGCGGAATGGCTTCGCCTCTTCCGGCCATACCTACGCCAGCGCCGTAGAAATAACGATAATCTTCTTTTAAGGATTTACCATAGCCACCGGGTTGTTTCTGTTGTCCTTTCACGACGTATTTGCCATTCAGGTTTTCAATGCCCCAGCCAAACCCATAAGCTGGCATCCCCATGCCACCCCAGTACTCAATATGATATCCACGTGGGAAATCAAGCTTTTTATTATCCAGCCACCAGGGCGAATAAATATGCATTCCGCCAACGCCGTCTTCATTATAGCGTTTACGATCGAAGAGTTGCGGAAGAATGCCACCTAACGCAGCACCGGTTGAGTCGTGCAGGTATTTACCGACGACGCCACTGCTGTTACCCAGCCCGTTCTCATGGCGTGCTGATTTTGAATTGAGCATTAGCCTTGCACTTTCGCAGGCACTCGCTGCTAACACAACAGTACGTCCTTTCACCTGGTATTCCTGCAAGTCTGTTTTGTTGACGTAGGAAACACCGGTTGCCAAGCCCTGGTTATTGGTCATCACTTCCCGCACCATGGCATTATCAAACACATCCACCTTGCCTGTTTTGATAGCAGGTTTGATTAACACCGATGAAGAGGAAAAATCGGCATAAGCGCTGCAACCGCGGTTACATTGACCGCAGAAAAAACAGGCGCCGCGTTCATCGTTGATCTTTTGTGTTAGAACAGACAGGCGTGATGGTATCACTGTAACACCAGCCTGGACTGCCGCTTTTTTAATAAAGAGTTCGTGTAGTCGTGGTTTGGGTGGCGGAAGAAAGTAACCATCAGGATCGTTCTCCAATCCTTCGTTGGTTCCAAACAAGCCAACCATTTTGTCCAACCGGTCATAATAGGGTTTGATCTCTTCGTAACCAATCGGCCAGTCATCGCCCAATCCATCAATACTCTTTCGTTTAAAATCTTTGGGTCCAAAGCGCAGCGAGATGCGTCCCCAGTGATTGGTACGTCCGCCTAACATGCGGGCACGCCACCAATCCCACTGTGTGCCTTCTGCTTTGGTGTATGGTTCGCCGTCTATATCCCAACCCCAATAACAAGCATCAAAATCACCAAAGGGGCGGAACTTGGTACTGGCGCCACGCCGTGGTGATTCGTATGACCATTTTAATTGCGTTACATTTTTAGCAGGATCATACATCGGACCGGCTTCCATTAAAGCCACACTCAGTCCCGCTTTTGATAACATGTAAGCAGCCATTCCTCCCCCAGCACCGGAACCAACGATGATCACATCATAATTTTTCGGCTGCACTTTAATCTGAAAATCTCCCATAAGCAAGCTTCATTCAATCAGCTAAATTTAAGAAGGTATTTTATTGCTCATGAAAAATGTTGCAGCAAGTTTTTATTGCATGTGAATTTTTTGTGGCAAAGAATGATGTGGTGCGATTCAAAAAGATGTACTTTTAAAACCGTTGACTAACGAATAAAGAACCAATTGTTTTGTTCATGCTTGACGCCCTTCGCTTTACTGAACATTTTTCAATCACAAACCAGCCAAAAATTATTGTTGCATGAAAGCCACGACCCGCTTCCAATTATCCTTTATGATGTTTCTGAACTTTTTCATTTGGGGAGCCTGGTTTGTGACATTAGGCACATTCCTCGGAAATAATTTAAATGCATCCGGAGGGGAAAGCGCAAAGGTTTTTTCAACCCAGTCCTGGGGTGCCATCATTGCTCCTTTTATCATTGGGCTGATTGCTGATAAATATTTTAATGCGGAAAAAATCCTGGGTGTGTTGCACTTGGCCGGCGCTGCGCTTATGTACCAGCTATATAGGTCTGATGATATCGGCACCTTTTATCCGTTTGTACTTGCTTACATGATCCTTTATATGCCGACACTGGCGTTGGTCAATTCGGTTTCGTTTAACCAGATGAAAGACCCGGAGAAGGAGTTTTCTTTCATCCGTGCCTTCGGCACCATTGGGTGGATTGTTGCCGGCTTATTAATTAGCTACCTGTTTCATTGGGACAGCAAAGAAAACATCGGGCAAGGCATGTTGCGCAACACCTTTCTGATGGCAGGCGTTGCTTCTGCCCTTTTAGGACTGTTTGCATTCACGCTTCCAAAAACGCCGCCGACAAAAAGATCCGGTGAAAAAACAAGCTTCAGCGAGATAGTTGGTCTGGATGCATTAAAACTTTTGAAGGATAGGAACTTTGCTGTGTTTTTCATTTCATCAATCCTGATTTGTATTCCGCTGGCATTTTACTATCAACACACAAATTTGTTTTTGACCAACGTAGGCATGGAAAACCCGACCGGCAAAATGACCATTGGTCAGATCTCCGAAGTTGGTTTCTTATTATTATTACCGGTGTTCTTTAGTCGTTTCGGATTTAAGAAGACAATCCTCGTAGGTATGTTGGCGTGGGCACTGCGTTATGTGATGTTTGCCTACGGTAATGCCGGCGAGCTAAGTTTCATGCTTTTGCTTGGTATTGCATTACATGGTATCTGTTACGATTTCTTTTTTGTCTCGGGGCAAATCTATACGAATGCGAGGGCCGGCGAACGGTACAAAAGCGCAGCTCAGGGGTTAATCACACTAGCAACTTATGGCGTAGGAATGTTGATTGGTTTTGAAGTAGCAGGCGCCGTGATGGATGCCTACAAAAACGGCGATGTAGTTGACTACAGGATGATGTGGATTATCCCAGCCACTATTGCTTTTGCCGTAATGCTGCTATTCCTGCTACTCTTTAAAGATGAAAAGAAAAAAGCGATCACTGAACCGCAGGCAGAAAAAGGCCTTGCACAAACCCGTCTAACCTAACGACAAAGCCAACATGCAAAGAAGAAACCTCATTAAAAATATTCTGCTCACGGGCACTGCCGTTGCGGCTTCGCCGGCACTATCTCTGGCAAGCTGTAACAACAGCCAAACATCAACTAAATTGAAAGGAAACATCAATCACTCGGTTTGCCGCTGGACGTACAGCTTTCTTTCATTGGAAGAACTGTGTCAAACGGTTAAGAGCATGAATTTTTCCGCCATAGACCTGGTTGGCCCAAAAGAGTGGAACATCCTGAAAAAACATGGCGTCGATTCATCAATGTGCAATGGCGCCGAAATTAGTTTAACCGAAGGATGGAATGATAAACAGTACCATCCCACCCTGATCAAAAACTACACGGAGCACATTAACCTCGTGGCACATGCTGGATATAAAAACCTGATCTGCTTCAGTGGCAATCGCAAAGGCATAGATGATGAAACCGGCTTGAAGACCTGCGTGGAAGGATTAAAACAAATTATGCCGCTGGCGGAGAAACGCGGCGTTATCCTTCAAATGGAATTGTTCAACAGCAAAGTCAATCACCCGGATTATATGTGTGATAAATCCGCATGGGGCGTTGAACTCTGCAAACGTTTAGGCTCTCCGAACTTTAAGCTGTTGTATGATATCTATCATATGCAGATCAACGAAGGCGATGTGATTCGAACCATCACCGACCATCACCAGTATTTTGGACATTATCATACGGCTGGAGTTCCGGGAAGACATGAGATTGATGAGACGCAGGAACTTTACTACCCTGCCATTATGCAGGCAATTGTCAAAACTGGATACAAAGGCTACGTTGCACAGGAATTTATTCCTACTGGGAAAGACAATCCATCTAAAATTGCGGCGTTGAAAAAAGCCGTCGCGATTTGCGATGTATAAAAATCCTGGCGACAACCGAATATTTTTGAGTATCGCGTTAACGATAAACAGCTAATGAAAGAAAACTGCTCTTTAATGATTTTAGTTGCTGGTCCTTATCGCTCAGGCACCGGAGATGACCTGCAATTAATCGCAGCCAATGTGAAAGCCATGACTGATACAGCATTGGAAATTTACCGGATGGGTCACTTACCGGTTTTGGGTGAGTGGTTTGCCTTGCCCTTGATTGAAGCTGCAGGTTCGAAGCAGATGGGTGATGCGATCTTCAACGAAATTTTTCATCCGGTGGCCGTACAGCTGATAGACCATTGTGACGCGGTGCTGCGAATTGGCGGACCTTCTGCCGGCGCAGACGAAATGGTGAAGACAGGAGTACAAAAAGGTAAAATTATCTTTCATCATAAGTCAGAAATTCCAGTTGTAAAAAAAGTAATCGCTCCTTCAACCAATTAAATCTTCTACATAATTATCTCTTCTAAGCAAACAAAAACTCACAAATCACCACCATGGCGAATAATACATACGATGCAATTGTTGTAGGTTCCGGCATCAGCGGCGGCTGGGCAGCTAAAGAGCTCACCGAAAAAGGATTGACCGTCCTGCTGCTTGAACGCGGTGAAGACATAAAACATCCGCAGGGTTATGCAGAGGCAAACAAAGAATTATGGGAGCTTCCGCACCGCGGCGGCCGCACACAGGAAATGATCAAAAATTATCCTGTGCTTAAACGAGACTACCCCTTGAACGAACGCAACCTGCATTACTGGGTCAACGACCAAGATGCTCCGTATACGGAAACAAAACGTTTCGACTGGTATCGCGGCTACCATGTAGGTGGACGTTCACTCATGTGGGGACGCCAGAGCTACCGTTGGAGTGATTTTGATTTTGAAGCCAATGCGAAAGAAGGTGTAGCTATTGATTGGCCCATCCGCTATAAAGACATTGCGCCATGGTACGATTACGTAGAAGGTTTTGCCGGCATCAGCGGTAACAAAGACGGATTGCCGCAGCTACCGGATGGCAACTTTCTGCCGCCTATGGAATTGAACTGCGTGGAGAAGGATGTAGCAGCCCGTATTAAACAAAACTTCGACGGCAAACGTGTACTAACTATTGGACGTGTTGCAAATATTACGCTTCCCAAACCTGAGCAAAACCGTTCCTGCCAGTACCGCGACAAATGCTGGCTGGGATGTCCATTTGGTGGTTATTTCAGCACACAATCGGCTACGCTACCTGCGGCAATAAAAACCGGTAAGCTCACGCTTCGCCCCTTCTCCATCGTTACAGAAATTATTTACGATAAGGATACTAAAAAAGCGAAAGGCGTTCGTGTGTTGGATTCGCAAGACAACAAGACCTACGACTACTTTTCAAAAATTGTTTTTCTGAACGCATCATCGTTTAACTCTACATGGGTGTTGATGAATTCTGCCACCGATATCTGGCCTGATGGCTTGGGCAGCAGCAGCGGTGAGCTAGGACACAACGTGATGGACCACCACTTCCGCGTTGGGGCCAGTGGCCGAGCTGAAGGTTACGAAGACAAATATGTTTATGGCAAAAGACCAAACGGTATTTACATTGTCCGTTATAGAAACCTCTTTGGCGAAAAGCGGGATTACCTGCGAGGCTTCGGATACCAGGGCAGTGCCAGCCGGCAAGGTTGGGGCCGAGAAATAGCTGAAATGGCTATTGGCGGTGATTTTAAAGATGCGCTGTGCGAACCGGGCCAGTGGAACATGGGCATCAATGGTTTTGGTGAGATGCTTCCCTATCATGAGAACCGCATTTTCCTTGACAAGTCGAAAAAAGACAAATGGGGTTTACCGGTGCTCGGTATGGACGTTGAGATCAAAGACAACGAACGCAAGATGCGAATGGATATGAAGAACGACGCTGTTGAAATGCTGACAGCAGCCGGGTTAAAAGATGTTCACCCCTACGATAACGATTATGCTCCCGGCATGGGCATCCACGAAATGGGAACTGCCAGAATGGGACGAGATCCAAAGAGTTCTGTACTGAACGCAAACAACCAGGTTTGGGATGCGCAGAACGTATTTGTAACCGATGGCGCTTGTATGACATCTGCGTCATGCGTGAACCCTTCACTGACCTATATGGCACTCACTGCAAGGGCATGCGATTTTGCCGTAAATGAATTAAAAAAAGGAAACCTTTAACCATATCAATCATGAATGAACAAGAGAAGAAAGACCAACAAACTTCGCGACGAAGTTTTATTCGCAATACAGCTATAACCGCGGCGGGATTTTTTATTGTACCGCGTCATGTACTTGGCAGAGGGTTTCTTGCGCCAAGTGATAAACTTGTTGTCGCTGGAATTGGTGTTGGCGGAAAAGGAGAAAGCGACATTATGAGCTTCTTCAAAAGCGGAAAGGCTGACATTGCTTTTCTGTGTGATGTTGATGACAGAAGAGCAGCCAATTCAAGAAAAGCTTTTCCGAAAGCAAAGTATTATAAAGACTGGCGGGAAATGCTGGACAAGGAATCGAAAAACTTCGATGCTGTTTCCGTTTCTACTCCCGACCACAACCATGCGGTGCAAGCTTTAGCTGCTATGCAGCTAGGCAAGCATGTGTATGTGCAGAAGCCGTTGACGCATGACGTGTATGAAGCACGGGTATTGACAGATGCTGCAAAACGATACAAAGTAGTAACCCAGATGGGCAACCAGGGTGCATCCGGTGATGGTGTCCGGCAATTAATGGATTGGTATGATGCCGGCGTGATCGGCGATGTTCACACCGTATACAGTTGGACAGACCGCCCGGTATGGCCGCAAGGCATTCAATGGTCTGCAAACAAGGCTTCTGTGCCTGCGGAGCTGGATTGGGATCTGTGGCTGGGTACAGCGCCTTACAAAGACTACGTTGACAAAGTTGTTCCATTCAATTGGCGTGGCTGGTGGGATTACGGCACGGGTGCCCTGGGCGACATGGGTTGTCACTTAATTGAGCCAGCATTCCGTGTGTTGGATCTCCAATATGTGAACGATGTTCAGGCAAGTGTTGGTTCGGTATATGTGGATGAATTCAAACGCGGCTACTTTCCTGACAGTGCGCCACCGTCAAGCCATGTAACGATGACGTTTCCGAAAACAAAAAAAACCAAAGGGCCAGTAACGGTTCATTGGATGGATGGTGGAATTCAACCAACACGTCCGGAGGAACTGGGACCAAACGAAGTGTTTGGTGATGGCGGTAATGGAACATTGTTCATTGGGACGAAAGGAAAAATGATGTGTAGCACCTACGGAGCCAACCCTCGCCTGTTACCGATAGCAAAAACGACGCAGGTAAAAGTGAAACAGAAATATGCAAGAGTGCCAAACGGCGCCGATGGGCATTATGCGCAATGGGTGGAAGCTTGTCTTGCAGGTTATGGCAAAAAAGAAGTCAGCTCACCGTTTGAAATTGCAGGCCCGGTAACGGAGGCTTTGCTGATGGCCAACCTTGCCATTCGTGCACATGATATTCGGCAGCCAAGAAGTGATGGAAAGGGTTTTACACATCCTGGCCGGAACATAAAACTGGTGTGGGATAACAACAACATGAAGGTGACCAACTTTGATGATGTGAACCAGTTTGTGAAAAGGAAGTACCGGGATGGATATAAACTGGAAGCCTGATTTCATTAATTCTTAGCGTCCGCTTTGCTGAATAAAGATCTGAACGCACAAGAGTGCGACGCAAGTAAAGCAAAATAGTAGCACTAGCCTCTGGCTCATAAAACAAAAACAACAAATTAAAGACTATGGAACGTCGAGAAGCCGTGAAATACATCAGCATCCTCCTGGGAGGTGCTGTGATTGGCGCAGACGCATTTTTATCGGGCTGTAAAACAAAGTCGGGCAGTACTGCCGACTGGACAACAGAAGATGTGGCTTACCTGAATGAGATTGGCGAAACGATTCTACCCCGCACCAGTACGCCAGGAGCGAAAGACGCAAACGTCGGGCAATTTATGACCGTGATGGTCAACGATTGCTACGTAGAAGCCGATCAGAAAGCTTTCCGCGAAGGATTAGATAAATTGAACGAAGCCAGTAAGAAGAAATTCAACAATGGCTTCATGCAAATCACGCCACAACAACGCCATGAGCTGCTGGTTGAAATTGACCGCGAAGCAAAAGCCTACCAACAGGAAAAAATCAAACCGTTCAACGACGCGGAGAATAAAAAGGAAAAAGAAGAAGCTGCTAAAGGCAATCGCAACTATGTAAAGCAGCACATGGCGCCGCATTATTTTACCATGATGAAGCAACTGACGCTGCTTGGCTTCTTTACATCAAAAGAAGGCATGACGCAGGCAGTACGCTACCTGCCGGTGCCCGGCCGCTATGAAGGCTGTGTGCCGTACAAGAAAGGAGACAAAGTGATTGTTTGATCCGAAATCAAAGACAATGAACCTTCACCGCAGAAACTTTTTAAAACTCTCCGCTACAGTCGGCGCCGGCTTGCTGGCCAGCCCGTTTACCAGCAGCCTGATGGGCTGCAGCCCGACAGGCAAATTGAATATCCAAAATAACTTCGGGCTTCAGCTATATACCCTTCGCGATGATCTTCCGAAAGATCCCAAAGGTGTGCTGACGCAGGTAGCAAGTTTTGGCTACAAACAAATTGAAAGCTACGAAGGCCCGCAGGGCATGTTCTGGGGAATGGGACATACTGGATTTAAAAAATTAATGGATGATCTTGGAATGACGGTTGTCTCGAGCCATTGCGATATCAATAAGGATTTTGACCGCAAGGCGGCTGAAGCTGCAGCCATCGGAATGAATTACCTGATCTGCCCTTACTTGGGTCCACAGAAAACATTGGATGATTATAAGCGCTACGCGGATACATTCAATCAACGTGGTGAGGTATGCAAGAAGAACGGTATCCGCTTCGCCTACCATAACCACGATTACACCTTTGTACCGCTTGAAGGTAAGATGCCGCAGGATGTTTTGATGCAGGGTACAGACAAGGAATTAGTAGATTATGAAATGGATATCTATTGGGTAGTAACAGCGGGCCAGGATCCGGAAGCCTGGGTGCAGAAATATCCAGATCGCTTCCGGTTAAGTCATATCAAAGACCGGAAAAAAGGTGTGCCTGCCACTGACACGAATGCCTCAGTCGTAGTAGGCACCGGAGGTATTAACTTCCCGAAAGTTTTAAATACAGCTGCTGAGAAAGGCATGCGACATTTCATTATTGAGCAGGAAGCCTATGAAGGCACAACGCCTCTCGCTGCTGTCAAGGCTAACGCCGATTACATGAAGAACTTCCGCTTTGCCTAACGAGGCACCGAGTCTCTTAGGTTGGAAGAATCCACCGGCGTCTGCCCATTCAGGCGAATGGTAGTGTTTGTATCAGGAAGGTTTCCATTTGTGTTTTCTATTCCTGGCGTAACCGGTGCCGATTCGGGTGCTGTTTTTGAATTATCACTGCCGCAAGCAACAAAACCGGCAGCAACTATAACAAGGCCTACAATCTTTTTCATTTTATTGTTTTTATGAAAGGTTGTAGGCAATTTTCTTACCAGCTAGGCTTACCACGTCACAACTCTTCTAATAAATAAAATTGGTAGCCATCGAATTTCAGTGTCCCGCCCGCGGATATCTCGATTGTGATTCCCGTCCAATGATCGATAAGGCTTTTCCCATTTACTTTAATTGTTGCCAGGTCTAAGTTGGACTGTGACCCGCTGAAATTGAACAAGCAATAGAGGGGCTTCTTTTCGGCACCAGATCGCACAAACGCGGCGAGGTGCTTGCTATCTAGATGAAGCCATTCAAGATTATTTTGATCGGCTACGACGGGCAAACTTTTCCGTATCCCAAGCAACTTCTTCACCCCCTGGTAAATCTGGTACTCAATTGTTCCTGCCACCTCACTCCTGCTGTTCTTTTCCCAGTCGATGATGGGCCGGTGCATCCAGCGGTTGTCGTAGGCTTTGGCTGCATCTTCTTGATAAGTGTAGTCATTCAGGTAGCCGACTTCATCGCCATAAAAAATCATGGGTACGCCGCCGATAAAAAAGCTATTCGCCTGCATCAGCAAAATCTTTTGGATAGCTTGCTCAATGGACTCATCATTCCCTTCCTCCAAGCCTCTTTCTAATCCACACAAGGAAGCTAAGGTTCCACTGAGACGGGCATCACCGGTTTTTGCGTTCACGGAAAACAAGGCGCCTTTTGCTGGCGATCCTTCCCATTCCCCGGAATAGTATCGCTGCAGGAACTTGCGGTGTTCGTAAGCATTAAAACCTGCCGCTGAAATCATGGCGTCTTCATAACCGAGCCCAATATCATCATGACTTCTTGTATAGGTAATCCAGGAAGTATTTAAGGGCTTTTGCTGCAACACTTCCTGCGCAGCAAGCATCACGTTTGTTTCGCCGGTTGCCAGCATGTCCCATTGTAAAGCCATTTGTGTAGCGTTGTAGGCAAAATCACACTCTTTACCGCGGGCCAGTCCATCACCAAAATATTGCATGATCTGCCTTGGCGCTACAATCGCTTCACCAAGCAAAGCCATTCCGGGTGTTGCCACTTGCACACATTGCCGTAGCAGTTGCAAAATGGTGTGTGCCTGTGGCAGGTTCTGGCAGGTGGTTCCAATCTGCTTCCAGATAAAAGCCGGCGCATCAATGCGAAGTACATCAACACCCAGATTGGCGTAAAAGAAAACCGTGTCCAGCATCGCAACAAAAACCGCCGGATTCGAATAGTTTAAATCCCATTGATAATTATGAAAGACGGTCATCACCCATTTGTTGCATTCCGGCACCCACGTAAAATTGCCGGGTGCAGCTTCCGGGAATATCTCGGGCATGCTTTGCTCGAACTGATCGGGGATCGTGCGATCATCGAACATGTAGAAAAAATCCTGGTAGGTTTTGTTGCCGGCCTTTGCTTTCGCCGCCCATTCATGTAAATGCGACGTGTGATTAAATACAATGTCCAGCATCAGGTACATTTTCTTTGTTTCCATTTTTTGCTGCACCATCACCAAGTCATCCAGCGTTCCGAATTTTCCATCCACCTTCCGAAAGTCTGAAACTGCATAACCACCATCGCTTTCTTTTTCCGGGCTTTGAAACAGCGGCATTAAGTGCAGTAGGTTGACGCCGAGGTTTTGCAGGTAGGGAAACTTTTCGGGAAGGTTTTTCAGGCCACCGCAAAAACGGTCAACATATAAGCTCATTCCAGCGAGTTCGTTGCTGGTAAACCAGGCTGCTTCGTTTTGAAGTTTCACCCAATCTTTTTGTCGTAATCCCTGCCGGCGGTTTGCATGCGCCAGGATTATTACATGCAATAATTGCTGGAAGTATTCGTCTTTTTTTCGATGATCACCATAGAGGCTTACGAAAAGGTCATGAATGGTAGCAATATTAGAAAGAGCCCTTGCATAAAAAAGCTCGTCGCTTTCGCGATGGATATCGATGGTATGAAAATCCATGAGCTGGCGAAGCTGGCGGTGCAGTGAGAACTGGTACATGCAAAATCTTTAATCAAAAATAGAATTGCTTAAATGTTTAAAGGCTTCCATGGCGCCCATGTATTCGCAGGTGCGGGCACCGGCTTTGTTGGCATTGGCAACAAAGCCCTTCCAATCGTTAAAAGACAACGACCGGATTTCATCCATTCGAAAGTTTCGCAACTGGTACAACAGCGCACCAACAAAAGCATCGCCGGCACCGGTGCTATCAATCGCTTTCACTTTAGCCGTGGGAATGATTTCCTTCTTGCCTTTATGGAAAAGCAGGGTGCCTTCTTTGCCAAGCGTTATACAAAACGTAGCGGCTGAACGTTGCATAAACACTTCAACCGCTGCATCCAATGTCTTTTGTTTCGTAAGCAGCAAGGCTTCTTCATCGCTCACTTTAAAAAAATTACAAAGCTGGATGAATGCCCATGACTGTTCAATAAAACTTTCCTGTTTATCGCCAAACAACAAATGGCGATAATTCGGATCAAAGGAAACAAAAACGTTAGCCTTTCTTGCTTGCTGTAACATACCGACGTATGCACGTTGTAAAGGCCCAGGCAAAAACGCTGTTGCCGAACCAAAATGAGCAATCGAAAAGCCGGTCAGTTCAATGTTCTTCATCTCTTCTGCCGTCAACTGCCCATCGGCACCGCGGTTAAAAACAAAATCACGCTGACCATCTCCCAACAACGAAACAAAGGCAAACGTTGTAAAATAGTTATCGTCGATAAACATGTAGTCGGTGTTCACCCCAAAGCCTTTCATCACATCCCCCAAGTGTTGCCCAAATGGATCGCTTCCCACTTTTGCAGCAAGCACTACGTTGCCCCCTAGCGCTGCAATGGCAGCCGCAACGTTCGTTGGCGCACCTCCTGCTTTCCGCAGAAAGTTCTCGCCCTGCGAGAGCGGCTTACCGGTGTCAGTACAAATCATGTCGATTAATGCTTCGCCAATGCAGAGTATCTTCATTTGTCTGTCTATTTTATGTACTGAACCGCAGTGCTACTATGATGCTTCCCTTGCGTCGCACACTTGTACGTTCAGTAAGTCTATTCAGCAAGAAGGACATCACGCTGAGGCTCAGAAAACGCAAAGATTTTTTTACCTCCCGGCCCTGCAGGAAATCTTAAAACAACTCCTGCTGCACCAATGCCGGTTTCTTCAAACCTAGTCCGCATCTCTCGTTCAATTTATCAATTAAATAACCCGCCAATTCAGGCGAATGTTTTTCCTGATCCATGTGAATGATGAAATACAATTCCTCTAAACCGTTTTCCAACCAATAGCTAATTCTTTCTACCCATGCATCAACCCGTGGATGATCGGTGGGGTGCAGATTGTTCGCTACAAAGCGGACCATCACTTTTGGTGTAGACAGATGCATATGACAAACATCCCTCCTGCCGGCTGTGTCGGTGATAATCAATCCAACATTTTCGCTTCGCAATAGTTGAACTAACTCTGCCAATTCTGACTGGCTAAACCAGGCTTGTTGGCGAACTTCAACGAACAACGGAATCCGGTCGGGCCAGGCATGCACAAATTCCTGCAGTTCTCTTTTCCGCTGCGGACCGAACGCATCACTCAGTTGCAAAAACGCAGGGCCAAGATGATCTTCGAAACCTACGATGCTTTTTTCAAATGCATGGGCCAACGGCAGTTTATCATTCAGCTGTCCTTCATGACTGATACCCTGGAAAACTTTTGGCAAAAATTTGAATGGCCGACCCACTGCCTTTTCCGTCCATTTGCGAATGGTTGTTTCGTCATAAAGATTGTAAAAGGTAGAGTTCAGCTCAATGCAATTAAATTGCTTCACGTACTCGTCAAGGAAATGAGCGTCTTTAGTTCCTTTCGGGTAAAGTTTTCCGACCCATTCTTTCACTCCCCAACGCGGACAGCCAACATAAACCTTTGCTGCACTGTTTTTCCCGGTCAACACTTCAGCATTGCTTGCTGGTTCAGGAGGCAATTTAAAATCAACCGAAGAAAGTTTTGTATGATGTACGTTGCCAAAATCCATAGTGTAAGTTTACGCATTGTTCGCACATCAAACTCCTGCGGGCTCAGGTGGCGCCGGAACAGGTATTGCATCGATGTTAGATTTCCCAGTCTTGATCAGCGTTGTCATCACAGCAGCAATTAGCAAAAAGACGCCAGCAAACAAAATAGCATTCCGTGGATCATTATTTAAAAAGTTCTTCAGTATGAATCCGAAAGTGATCGTTTGAATGAACATGGGAATTACGATCATCATGTTAATGATACCCATGTATACGCCGTATCGCTCCTTTGGAATTTCTTTCACCACCATCAGGTAAGGAATGCCCATCATGCTGGCCCATCCAACGCCAAAACCGGAAATAGCGACGTACAAAAGCGTAGGTGTATTGATAAAAGGAAATACAATGAAGCCAATTCCGGCGAGTAGAAGACAAAAGAAATGCACCCACTTCGGACTATATTTTTTTGCAAAGCCAACCAATGCAAATGCAGTGATAAATGTGATGATATTGTACCAACCATTCACAGAACCTGCCAGGCTTACGGCCCTTTCATACAAGGGCTTATTTTCTGGTGTGGCATTATAAACAGACAGCGCAATACTCTTTGATGTATTCTGCCAATAGCAGAACAAAGCATACCACTGGAACAGGTACACCAAGGACAATTGCCACATGATCCTTGGCATGTCCTTAATGGCACTGAACACTTCTGCAAACGGACTTAAAATATTCAACGGTTCCTTGCGCATGGCCCTGATCTCTTCTTCCGTTGGCGGGATCTCGGGCGTTGTTCTGGCACTCCACCAAACCGACCCAATAGAACAAATAGCACCGAGAAAGAAGGAAGCAAACACCCAGTTTGGAATCTTACCGGTATAACCGATAAATACCATCGGGAAAAAGAACAGGGAAAGATTGGCCAGCGTTTGTCCAAAGCCGGTGAAAAAACTTTGCGCCTGAAAGCCTGTGGGCTGTTGGCTTCCATCCAATTTATCTGCCACAAATGCACGATAGGGTTCCATTGCAGTGTTATTGCCCGCATCGAGTATCCATAACAAACCGGCTGCCAGCCACAATTCAGAACTGAACGGGTACAAAAACAACGCAATGCTGCACATGATAGCGCCGATGAAGAAAAAAGGTTTGCGCCTGCCAAAGCGTGGGCTCCATGTTTTATCGCTAATGGCACCAATAATTGGTTGAACGATCAAGCCCGTTAGCGGGCCGGCAAGATTGAGCAAAGGAATTTCGTCAGGGTTTGCACCAAGAAAATCATAAATCGGATTGACAGCACTTTGCTGCAAACCAAAACTGTATTGAATCCCAAAAAAGCCGACGTTCATGTTGATGATCTGCAAAAAGGATAACCGCGGCTTGTGGGTAGGTATAACAGTGGCTGATGGCGAAGCAACATTCATAGCAGGCAATGGTTTTCGGAAACAGATGGGCAATGATTCGTTGCTAAAAAATACAAACAATCTGCTGTAAAGCGCTATGTTCTTATGCACAATCGATGAATGATCGATTGCAATTACAAATTGTCGAACAGGTGCTAATGACGACATCCTTCTTCTTACACAAATTGATCTAACAATAACACCCCAAGCAACCCGAGAAATGAGATCAGGCTTTCCATCACCGTCCACGTTTGAAACGTTTGCCTGATGGTTAAACCAAAATATTCCTTGAACATCCAGAAGCCCGTGTCGTTTACATGAGAACACATTAAGCTTCCCGCTCCTACTGAAAGCACCATCAGTTCCGGTGGAACACCTGGCGTTAGAAAGGGTAGCACAATTCCTGATGCCGTTAATGCGGCTACAGTTGCCGAACCCAATGCTACGCGGAACAAAGCAGTGATGGCCCACGCAAGGAATAAAGGCGACAGCTCCCATCCTGCCGTAAACATTTTAATATCGGTAGCCACACGACTATCGACAAGGATTTGTTTGAAGGCTCCTCCTGCTGCGATAATCAGTATAATGATTGCAATGCTTTTGACGCCTTCCACGCAATAAAGCATGGCTTTCTCCATTGGCAGGCGAACTAACAGGATCGTTAACGCCAGTGAGAATAGCAGGGCAAAAGTTGGCTCCTGAAAAAAGACAAAAATGTCTTTCAATCTTCCTTCCGTTATATAAACACCAATTGTTCCGATTGCGATGAATAAAACTGGTGCGAGGATGATCATAATACTTCGACTTGCGGGTGGTAATTCGATAGACTTTGTCTCTTCCATTTTTGACTCAGCATCTGCCACTGCACTTTTCCTTGTCACTATTCTTGCATAGAAAATGCCGGCAATGATAGCAATCGGAACAGCCAGGATCAAACCGTACAACAGCGTGATGCCGATATCAGCACGAAAGATACCCGATAGCGCTACCGGCCCGGGATGTGGCGGTAAAAAACCATGTGTGACCGACAATGAAGCAGCCATAGGCAACCCGACATACAACAACGGCAGCCGTGTTGTTTTGGATATTGCATATACCAATGGAATGAGAACAACAAAACCTGCGTTATAGAAAAGCGGAATACCTGCAAGAAGCCCCGTACACAGAACTGCCCATTGTATATTATTGATTCCAAATTTTTCTGACAGTACCAGCACGAGCTTTTGTGCCGCGCCACTTTCTTCTGCCAGCTTACCAATCATTGCACCCAGTGCAAGTACCATGATAGTTCCGCTTAGTGTGCTTCCTATTCCGGTGTTGATGGAACTGATAACTTTTGTTACTGGCAATCCCAAAAGAAGCCCTGTAATTGCCGCCACGCCAAGTAACGCAAGCATGGGGTTTACCTTGCGAATGATGAGGACAACAAGAAGTGAAATTGAAAAAAGCAGGATCAGCAGCGACATGCACCAATGTTGAAAGTTGAAGGCATATGATTTTGCATGCTGTCCCTTGTCTGCCCTATAACATCAAACATTCGACTTCAAACTTTAAAGTTTACAATCCTTGTTGCCCACGGAACATTTGGTAAAACATCAGGTACACACCGTTCGTCCAGCCAAAACCATCTTGGTTGGGATATTCACCGCCACCACTTTGGAGGCTCATGTCTTCTACATTGTATTTCTCCATCATTTTACCCGTGGCTTTAAACACCTTTTCATTCACACTCATCCAGCGTTCACCGATGGTTCTTGCCAGGTCATGATGACCATAATTCATTAAACCTTTTACGGTAATAAACTGCAGCGGTGCCCAGCCGTTCGGCGAATCCCACTGCTGGCCGGTTTTATAAAGCGTAGTAACTACACCGCCGTCCCGCAAAAACTTTTGGTTGATACGGTTCTTCACTGCTTCTGCCTGGTCTGGCGTAGCTGCATCACAAAACAGCGGCATCACACCCGCCAAACTCCATTTGCCGGTCAAGTGTTTGTCTTTAAAATCATAGTCGAAAAAGAATTCTGTTTTTTCGTCCCAGCAATATTTCAGCAAAGCAGCTTTGCGTTTTTCAGCTTTTGCTGCATACGATTTCGACAAGCTTTCTTTGCCAGCTGCTTTTGCTGCGTGACTGAGAATCATTTCATATTTATACAGGAGCGAGTTGAGATCAACAGGAATGATGTTCGTGGTTTCTATGGTATGTAAGTGCAATGTGTCGGCAAACCAGCGGCTGCTAAAATCCCAACCACTTTCTGCTCCAGCCCGCAGGTTCGTATAGGCATTGCCGCCTTTGCCTGTATATTTTTTGGCAGTATGTACATCCTCGAAATGCGATTCTTCCCTTGGTGCTTTCTTATCATCGTAGTAGCGGTTTAAGATGGAGCCGTCGGGCATTTTTACAACTCTTCGATATGCTTGTTGCGAGGATAATTTATCTAAACCGTTCATCCACCAGTTGTATTCTGCTTCCATTGCAGGGAGGTATTTTTTATACACTTCATCTCCTTTATTCTGGTGAAGCAATTCCACCATTAAGGCAAAGTAAGGTGGCTGTGAGCGACTCAGGTAGTAATTCCGATTACCATTTGGAATATGGCCGTATGCATCGATCAGGTATTTGAAATTGTCCAGCATATCACCAATCAAATCGAACCGATTGCTGACGGCTAATCCCTGCATCGTAAAATAACTATCCCAGTAGTAGATCTCGCGGAAGCGTCCACCTGGTACAATGTAAGAATCTGGTAATGGTAACAGTGAGCTGAAACGCAGCTTGCTGTCGGCTTTGCGGGTAAGTGTTGTCCAGAGTTGTTTCAAATGTTGGTTCAGTGCCAGCCCTTCTGACACTTTTGTGTCTGGCGTCATTGGCAAATAAAAATTAGCCAAAACAAAAGCCCTTAAAGACGCCGAATCTTTCTTTTTAAGTGCAGCGTATCTTTTTAAAATTAATTCAGGCTTGTACTGAGGCACCATATCTACGAAGGTCTTGTTGTCACCCAGTGCTCTTTTTAGTTGAACATCCGCAAACAATTTGCCCCATAGTTTATCGGGTGTCGGTGTTACCTGTGCCTGCGAAAGGAGAGCAAGTAATAAAACAAAAGGAAGAAAAATGATTTTCATCTGCAATCGTTTCGTTTGCCAATAAAGATAGCGCATTAGCAGAAGTGCGAAGGGAATATAAGCTAACGAATAACTTAGAGCGCCTCTGGATAATGCAAAGGGTTACTACGACTAGGGAAACATTAAAGACGCGAAGAAAAAATGATATCAACGCCATTTAAACTGGTTACCCAAACACCGAATGTATTTTGACTGCATCTACTATAGAAACTTGCGGAAACTACAACTCCTTCTAGCTGCACCAGAATGCAGCTACGCCAAGTCTTTTGTTTCCTTCATGCCTCACCAGTTAATTTGAAACGAGAGTGCAGCATATGGAGTATTCAAAGCAGCCAGTGGGGACTGGACCTTTTCTGGCCTGAATGCGAGACCGGCCTTTATTTTATTTTGCCTGGCAAGGATAAATAAAGGTATACTTGCTATCATTAAACCGCCACCAATAAAGAACACCGGCTCTGAATCCCAACTTCCGTAAGCTCTGTTTTTTATAAAATAGTGGTGGAAGCTTGTGCCTGCTAACAAAAGGCCAGTTCCCAACGATATCCAGCCAGCGGTTTTAAAGGTTGCCCTTCTTTTCTTATAAACTTCTAGGGAGGTTTGATTCTTCGTCGGTTCAATTTGTTGCGCATAGCAGAGCTGACAGAAATAACAAAGTAGCAAAAAGAGAAATAATTTTCTCATATATGTTGATTTTGGTTTTAAGCAACGGGAATTTATGTTGAACACAGACACAGCAAAGAAGCTTCTATTAAATATATTCCATTCCTTTTGCATTTCCCCTTGAAAGATCAATACGAGTTACATAAGAAACTCCAGTACGGAATTCCCTACCCTAACCAATCTTATTCTTTATCAAAAACCTCAATTATGCAGATTTGCGAAATCACTACCCCTAACACAAATTGCCCAGCTTTGCAGCCGGGCAATGTACATTTTAGAAATAAATTTTAGTGTGCACCGATCGTTGTGCCGTGGTGTGCCCTTTCGCCTCTTGGATGAAGCTTTGTGGTTAAAGCAGCACCAATTTCAAGAATACCTAAAATAAGGTGTGGCTCCCATACATACTCATTAAACCCAAAAATCCAAGGAGAAGCCGCGAGCAATGCACCACTGATCAGGTCAATAGTTAAGTGTGTCCGCATAGAGATCTGGCGGGATGCACCCAATTCGTAGTCAGTCATCAATGCCAGTCCAATCATCGCAACACCCAATATAACCGGTACCCAGGTTTCTGCTCCACCTCTGTCAAAGTCAAGAATCCATGGAGCTGCAATTAATAATGCGCCCATGATGTAATCCAAATACCCGTGTGTCTTCGTTTCTATAAATCGCATAATTCACAAATTTGGTTATGGGGTGAAATTCATAAATGGTGCCAAGATGAAAGGATGTCTTACTGCTCAGTCGCAAGCGGCTGGTTGAGACTCATGCATAAAAAAGGCTGTCCGTGAGAACAGCCTTGTCTGAACGTGCGACCATTTTATTTTAATGGAACCTGCAATCCAAAGTTGATCGAATAATCAGCAAATGCCGCGTCTCCCTGTGCATACACACCGGTAATCCGTGTCCTGTTCTTGTCCGGAACACTTTGCGTTCGATTGCGCTCAACAGCGACAGGGACCGATACATACAGCTGCGTTTTTTTGAGCCTGTACACGGCTACCGGCTCAACCGACAATACATACCCGGGCCTGCGGAATCCATTGCTACCACCAATGAGGTCTTGAGCCGGCACGCCTTCAATGCGCATACCGGCGGAGAACTGGAAACGGTCAATGCTGTAGTTTGCACCCAAACGCAACATAAACTGGTCCGGGACGCTCATCACATCACTACCATAGGCAATGGCAGTTGCCGAAGGCGTTCCTCCGCGGGCAGTTGATACACCATTATGCTCACGGGGATTAAGCAGATAAAACCCATTGCTGTATAAACTCCAGCCTTTGCCTAAGTGATAAGCAGCATTGTATTCGGTACTAATGCCGGTGCCACCATCGCCCAATTGGATGGATTGATCTACATGCCCTAAAACCTTTGTAGAATCGTTGCGCCAGAAATAATCTTGGTAGCGGTAATCACCCGTAGGTAGTTTCAAACCAAGCCCGACCTGTACGTTGGCTCTTGATTTTACGGCAGGATCGACCAGCCAGTAATAGGCCGCCAAGCGGATATCACCGAGCCCGAAGGAATGGGTATGGCGGCGTGCATTGGGACTTTTGCTGCTGTTGCCATAGTGCTCGTATAAGGACGAACGCACATTGCTGATAATGGGAACGAAAACGCCGAAAGACCACCTGCTATTTGCCTGGTGCAGCAAACTTAGTTCAGTGGAAACGTTGTAATTAATCACCTCCGTTTTGTTGGCAATGCGTTCATGTTGTTCTTCGGTACCAACAAAATGTTTGTAGGAACGGAAGTACCGTGTGTTCAAACCGAAAATCCATTTTACAGCGGCTCCAGTATCCAAGTGGTGAGCCCCGTCCATGGTGCAAGAAGCACCGTTACTGCGAATAGCAACGCAACCTTGTGCATTTGCATAGTGAGTAATTGCTGATAAAAGCAGTAGTACTAAAAATTTTTTCATAAACCTTATTTGTTGGTGTAAGAAAGTTGGTTTTGAGATGTGTGCATTTTCAGGCGAGTAATGACATACTCTCCAATTTGCCGACCGACCAGATTGCCTTGCTCCAGGTCAGAACGGAAGTGGATACCGCCATACAACCGTGACATCGATGCTTCGTCTGCAGCATGACGGAATGATTTGAATGAGCGGTCAGGAATTCCAAATTCTCTTTCCGATGTATCGCGGTAAGCAAAGTTGTCTCCGAAATGATAAGTCATTACCTCAGCCGCTGCGGCAGATATCACCGAGTGTCCACTCAAGTACGATGGAAACGGAGGGGTCTGAATGAAAGGCTGCCACGCCGGATCCAGCAGCTTGTTAATGACTGACTCAGGACGAACTGTATTATACATGTATTTGCTTTTCCAACAAGCAATGAAACCATCAAACAAGGCGATGGCCGTTTGCGTATAAGCGGCCACGGTTTTGTTGAAATCAGTGCCTGACTGCTGCGCCGCAATACCTACAATGTTCATCCAATGGCCCGGAGGCGAAAACTTTTTGGTAGCATACATCACGTGCCCTGTCACGTTCATCTTAAACGGGTTATCATCAAAAAATTCTGCAATGTGCTTTTGATCTTCTGATAGCGTTTCAACAGTCCGCTTTACTTCCATCACTTCCTTGCAATAGGCCGAGTTGCTGTCAGCCATATTGAACGTTGGCGGTGGTGGTGGAAGAAATTGCGTGCAGGAATCAATCGACAACGTGCGGATATCACACCAATGCGGCTCCAGCGCCTGTGCATACATGGGCGGTGTTGGCACCCAACGGCCGTCTTCCTGCTTTACCGTGTATTTCTCAGCACTGCGGGTCTTGGCATAGCTGTCACCCTTGCTCCATTTCATCACGGTGGCAACAATTGTATCACTGAAAGCGATTGTGTTATTCAAAACGTCTTCCGGCATCCCGGCACTGTCAGCGCTGTTTTTTAACTGGTCATAATATTCCATCAGCACACCTTCGGGGAACGTAACAGCATTGCCCACTTTTACAAACGAAAGCAAAGCGGCAAAACGGTAATCAATCTTCTTTCCGGGAGCAGGTTTCGGCATCATTGGAAGATGCTTCACCTGTCCGCTCAAGGACTGGTAGCTGCTGTCGCCAGCGGCTATGCATTCATAGGCCGCAATGTTTGCATATGCATAATTGCGTGATGCAACGACCGGGGAAAAATTATTGTATAAAACCACATCATTCAGCTTCTTTACCGTTTTGCAATAAAGCAGCGGATCGGAAGTGTACTTTGTGTAGTCACCTGTTTTTTGTTTACAGGACATCAGGCATGCTGTAACAACCAGCATGAACAAGAAATGCTTCATAAAAAGTTCGGGGTTTGGTGTTCAATGCAAAAAAGGCAAATGATGATCAGGCATCGAACTTCGGAGGCTTTTCCTGTCGCAGAGAATAATTAGCTGATAAAAACCTGGTAGAGGAGAGAAAGTATTCTATCGAAGATTTTGTATTATAATTCTGATCGACGTATGTGAGGGATTGGCAATAATCAGGCAAAACAATTTTCAGCGTTGCTTTTTTTGCAGGTGTGGAAGCATCGTTCGATAAACCTTTCGCCATATCGTTCGACATGGTGTTCAGCGCCGTCTTTTTGTGGTTTGGCAGGCAAAGGACTTCAAGTGTATCGTTGTAAACCCTGCGCATTACGTATTCGTAGTCTACACCGTTTAAATGAATAGAACCGTAGACTCTTTCGAAAACAGGTGAGCTGTTGTAATAAGGAAGGTTGAGCGTGGTTTTGATGGAGATTAATTCTGCCTCGTTATAATCTTTGTGATCGATCCTAGTTTCAACCTGCGCACTACTATGTTCCTGTAGATAGGAAATCATCAGCCGATAACCGTAAAGGTTAAATATCACGATGAGCAAAAGCAGTATGGCAGTCAGCCGTTTCAAGCAATCAGAATTTCTCCTAAAAGATAAGTATTTTATTTAACCACATATGTTTTTCGTTCCGGACCGGCACCGGTGATCGTCAGACTTTTCCATTGCTTCGGAAGCGTTGATTTTATTTGTGCTAATCCGCGTGGCGTAATCTCCAACCCACCAAAGCCCATGAGGACGGCCTGCAATATGCCACCGGCACCTGTTGCGAAATAGGGGTTGGTACCACCCTTCGTTTCTGCTATAACACGGAAAGGCGGATTAAGGTTCGGCACATACGAATCTTTAAACCAGTAATAGGCTCTTTCGGCATTGCCCAGCCGTGCATGCAACAGTGTGAAAACCGCCTGGGTCATAGCGGGAGTGCCTTCATCCGGAACCCGGGTTTCGTAATATTCAAGGTCACGTTTTATTTGTGCCGGGTCAGCTACTTCTTTTAAGGGGTAGGCAAGCAGGTTAACGTCCGCTTGCTTAATGCCTTCGCCTTTGTAAGTCGCATGCTCCTTTGTGACACCGTTTTCCATTTTAAGGATTGGAATGTTGTTGGCGACATTCATCCAATCAGGATTGGCCTGCACGCCAAGGATAGTTGCTGCCTGTGTAGCATATTGCAGGTTTGCTTTCGCCGCGGCATTGGTGAACGCATTATTGTCTACATTCTCGGCCCATTCATCCGCCGCTACCACGTTTTTGATATCGTATTTACCTGGCCCGCTTCTTTCCACACGGCTTGCCCAGAAATCAGCCGTTGCCGATAGGATCGGCCAACCCTTTTCGCGAAGCCAAGTCTTGTCTTGCGTAACTGCATAATAGTTCCAGGTTGCAATGGCCACATCGGCCGTAATGTGATGCTCGAATGGACCACTCAATGCCCATACAGGCGTTTCCTCTACCCCGCTGTCGGCACTCTCCCATGGATACATGGCTCCTTTGTAACCTTTGGAGAAAGCGTTTCGTTTGGCTGCCTCCAATCGTTGAAAGCGATATTCTATCATACTCTTGGCTAACTCAGGCCGCATCACAAGCAAGGCAGGATACATCCATAATTCCGAATCCCAGAACACATGACCGTTATATCCCAGGCCACTTAATCCCATTGGCGATGGCGACATGGCGGTGCCTCCCCGAACGAAGGAATACAGATGGTACAACATGCTGTGTACATCTTGCTGCGCTTGTGGATCTCCGTCGATCGTGATATCACTTTTCCAAAGATCATCCCAGGCTTTTTGATGGAACTGCAGCAGCCGGTCACGACCTTCCAGTTTCGCATAGATCGTCAATCGCTCCGCCTCATTTAACGGATCATCGTGGTGTGCAGATGTGATGGAAGAACCGGCAATGGAAAAACGATACGGCTGCCCCGCTTTCAATTGCTTGGAGAATTTCATCAGGTGCATGTTGTTATCCCACATCTCGTGGATGACCCGTGGTTCATGACCATGTTCTTCACTGAATAGAAAGCTATTGGAAGCACACATTAGCAGCTTGCCGGTTGGGGACTTAGCTGTCGATGTCAACAGGCTAATGACGACATGCGGACGGTCGATTTCATTGTAGTAATTTTCGACATCACGCAAAGCATCGGGAGCTTCCATCACGCTAGCGCCGCCAATACGAATATCTTTCTTTGGCGTCACTACTACATCCATCAACACGGTGAAAGGAAGATGTCGCAGGGAATAATATGTATAGGACACAGCGGCTTTATCACCAAAATCAAAACTGGTTGTGAACGATGCGCCACGCATGTCGAGTGTTTGTTTAATGTTAGTCGCATTACTTGCATCAATGCGCCGGCCGTCAATTTCGAGATACATGTTCAGCAGGTTAAAGCTGCGAAGAAAATTGCTCACACGTCCGCGGCCATACAGATCATAAGCACCCGCCAGCACAACGTCTTTTACTTTAAACGGTTCCGGCGACGACACGATACCGATCATGCCATTAGCAACAGTTACACCGTAATAGTTAGAAGGATTGATATTTGAAGCTTCAATCTTCCATGGATCCTGTGAATAGCCAATCGTTGAGAGAAGTAAACAAAAGTGAACAAGCAATCGTTTCATAAACAGTATTTACACAGTGAAAGCGTAATACGGATGTACTTTATTCTGTACACTGAAAATTAATTAATTTGAGATTATGAGAAAATGGCTCGCCATCTTTTTTGTTATCCTTGTTTTGCTATTCGCGCTTCCCTATGTTTTAATTCCAAACAAAATCCAGCTTGAGCAGAAAATAGTTCTGCCAGTGAATGCAAAGGCCTTTTCTCGCACCATCCTTGAAGACAATTTTTGGCGGCAATGGTGGCCGGGAAAACCAACCCGGAATACAGATAGCCGATGGCCGAACAAATTCCTGTTTGGAAATTATTCTTACCAGTTAATCGGAAAGCAACTGACTTCTCAGGCGGTTATGATTGAATCGGAAAAGGGACAGCTATTGACCCGGATATTGTATATACCAATGACGACAGACTCGGTGCTTGTCGATTGGCAGGGTGTGATCTATCCTTCTTCCCTGCCCTGGGCAAGAGTCAGCCATTATTATACGGCCAAGGAGCTGGAAAATGATTGGAAAGACATCCTCCAAAAGATGAACGCTTATTATTCAAAAGAGGACAATGTTTACGAGTTGAAAGTAGAAAAACAAAAAGTCAAGGATTCAAACCTGATCTCCACAACGATTAAAACGGGCATTGAACCAACGACCGAACAGATTTACGGGCTGCTTGATCAATTAGACCAATACGCTAAAGCCAAAGGCGCTAAAGTAACCGGTTTGCCCATGTTGAATGTAACGAAGATGGTAGGCAATGGTGATAGTGTTTACTATCGAACACAGGTTGCACTTCCGGTGGACAGGCAACTTCCAAATGAAGGACAGATAGCTTATAAATGGATGTTGCCCCGCGGTAATATTCTTGTAACTAAAATTTCAGGCGGATCTCACACCATACAAAAAGCTTTTGAACGAATGGAGAATTATGTGAACGATCATAACCACGTCTCACCCGCCATTCCGTTTCAATCACTAATAACGGACAGGCGAAATAATCCTGACACTTCGAAGTGGATAACAAGTATCTACTGGCCGGTGATGTAAGGCTCAATTTCTACCAATGCGAAGCAACTTCAACGAGTCGTTATTGCGAGCCATCAAATAAGCTTTTTGATTTTTGACGTTGATCGGCTGAATGCGACGAACCTGGCCTTTTACATGTAGCCCATTTAAGTTGCTGTAACTAAACTTTCCGTCACCTTGATTGAGCAAAAGGGACCCATAATCTGCATCATAATGTCCCATCTCTATATTGCTGTCGTAATAGTTTCCGACAAGAAAAATATCGTTGCGACCATCATTGTTTGCATCCATAATAGCAGCATCCCTAAACGACGTTAACTGTGCCTGCCAGGGTAACTCGGACGTTTCGAATTTGAAGTTGCCTTGGTTGAGTAGAACAGTATTAGCCATATAGTCGGCTGTGAGCACATCTGCTTTTTGTAATTTGTCTTTGCCGAAAATATCCTGCAAGGAAGCTTTGGCTAAATCCTCGGCGTACAAGAACCTTTTCTTCAGAACCGGCATTTGCTTTTCCAGTTCTGCTTTGGTAGCAAAAGGAATTTCTTTTCCACCGACATAATATGTCAGCACTTGTTCATTTTTGCCGTTGCCATCAAAATCGTTGTAGTACAGTCTTACCGGATGTTCTGCTGTAACTTTTAACCGACTGTTCAATCCCAGATTACCGGCAATCAAATCAGGTAAACCATCGCTGTTTACATCAACAGCTTTGACAAAGTTCCACCAGCCTTTTTTGTCGAACAGTACCGTTCGTGATAATTTCTTCCCTTCGTTTAAGTAAGCCACTATTCCACCCCACTCAAGTGAAAGCAAAAGGTCCTGGTCCTTGTCATTATCCAAATCAACCCACTGTGCACTGGTAATTAAACCTGCCGATGACAGTTCGTTTGAATACTGTTTCGTTACGTCCTCAAAAGTGCCGTTGCCTTTGTTCAGGAAAAGATGGGATTGAGGAATTTCGCCGTAGGCCCAGGGTACTGCCCGTGCGCCAATGAAAATATCATTGTATCCATCGCCATTCAAATCCGTTACTGCAATTGATGATGCAGTTAGGAAAACGTCACCAAACGGCTTAACTGTTTTTGACAAATTCCCTTTTCCGTCGTTCAAGTAGATGCGTGGGGTGTTGTGTTCATCATTGCCATAAAACTCATTGCCACCACTTGCTACAATTAAATCGGGATGGTTGTCCCGGTTGATATCAGCCCAAACAGCATACGTGTCTTCATAGCTGCTATCTGCAAACAACGCCGGTTGCGTAGTCCGTTGAAAGCGACCGTCAGCATCCTGCAAATAAACGAGGCTTTGCTGCTCCCGTGCACTTCCGATAAATACATCTTCCAGCCCATCGCCATTGATGTCGGCAACAGCTGTACACGGAGTTTCAGTAGAAACCATGTGCGGAATCAACGGCTCACGATCGAATTCCACAAATCGGTTTTCCTGGTGTAAGAAATGAAGCCCAGCCTGTGCCGTTATATCCTCCGCAAATACTGTCGTCTCCTTCCTTTTCAGAAGAGTAGAAAAATTAAATTGTGGCAATCCGGTACCATAGGTATAGGATTGCTGTTTTTGACCAAATGATATTTTCTGTGCTGTCCGGTCAGGCCAGATCAAAAAAGCTGAATCAACCTTTGTATTTCGCAGACCGATATGGAGTGGCACTTGCATGCTAGACAAAAAGCCTTTTGCCGGTGAGTGTTCGTAAGTTCTGATCTGATCTGCTGCAAAAAGAACAAGCTTTGCTCCTACGGCGTTTACATTATTGGACGGACCTTTAAGTGCGATTTGTAAATAGGCTGAATCCTTTTGTTTGTTAGTACTGTTTTCGTAAAACGTAACAGGGGCATCAATGTTATTCACCACCACATCCAGGTCGCCGTCATTGTCAAAGTCTGCATACACTGCGCCGTTGGAAAAGGTGGGTTGGTCATCGCCGATCCTTGCTTCTTCGTCAACGAACGAAAGATTGCCACCGTTTCGAAAAAACTTGTTCGGGATTTTGATCTCCGGAAATTTTTGGATTAGCGACAGATCCTTTCCCTTCATATCATTGGCGCTGATCTTTTGTTGAACTTCCCCGGTTGTAACAAAATTTACGTAGTCGATGTCGTTCATCCGTTTTGGAATACCATTCGACACAAACAGGTCCTTCAAACCGTCATTGTCGAAATCTAACCAAAGCGGAGCCCAACTCCAGTCAGTAGCAGCAATCCCGCTATACAGTCCAGTCTCGCTAAAGATGCCATCACCGCGGTTGTACTGCAGGTTGTTGCGGGTAAATTGGTAGAAATATCCCATTCTGATCTTTTCATAAAACAGGTCATAGGTATCCTCACCCAACGACCGTTTCAAAATATAAGGATCAGACGGCAGCATATCCATGGATACAATTTCAGGCTGTGCATCATTGTTGATATCCGCTGCATCCACACCCATGGAATATTGACTGGTATGCATCATCCGCTCCCTGCTTTCGTCCCTGAATGTTCCGTTCTGTTGATTGATGTAGAGGTAATCGTTCTCGTGAAAATCGTTGCCGATGTAGAGGTCAGGGAATCCATCGTTGTTCAGGTCAGAAACAACAATACCGAGCCCGTAACCAATAGAGTTACTGTTAATGCCTGTTTGTTCCGTGACGTCTGTAAAAGGAATGGAAGGACTGTTATTACGGAAGATGCGATCGCCGGATAAAGCATCTGTTGTTCCGGAAAACATTTCCCGCGGACGAAAGTTGTTATTCTGGTGAATAGAATGATTTAACAGGTACATATCCAGATCACCATCATTGTCGTAATCAAAAAAAGCAGCTTGTGTACTAAAGCCCGAAAAATCTAGACCGTATTCTGCGGCTTTATCGACGAAACGCGGAACACCATTATGGTCTGCACCTTGGTTGATCAGGAAAAGATTTTTCCCTCGAAGTGTTTCGTACTGACCAACACGGCAAACATAAATATCAAGCAAACCATCATTGTTGATATCAACCACTGAAATGCCGGTCGTCCAGCCGCCATCGGCCGGAATCTTTGCCTGGGCTGTCACATCGCGAAAGCGCAGGTCACCGTCATTTATATACAAGGTATTTTGGCCCTGATTGGAACCGAAAAAAAGATCAATCTTCCCGTCGTTATTAAAATCTCCAGCCCCCACACCACTACCGTTATAGAAATACATGTAGTTGAAAAGATTGAAGGCAGGTGAATACGTAAGCTTATTTGAAAACTGCAGGCCGGTACGATCACTACTTAGCGCAGTGAATAAAGGCGCTGCCCCTTTTTCTTTTGATGAGCAGCCAACAAAAAGCCATGTAACAAGCAGTGCAAAAACAGTTAGCCTCATTTTTCTAGTTGATACAACAGGGGCTGCTGATTATTTTGTGTAACCAACAGGTGCTTTTTATTTTTTACCTGAATTGTTTTAATGTCTTTCACCTCGCCTCTCCAACGAATGCCAGAGGTTTTGTTTGGTACCCAATTAAAGTCTCCGTTTCCTTGATTGATAAGCAGATCGCCATAACTAGCATCCAATCGGCCGAATTGGGGAGGAAAGTTGAACAAATTACCACCTAAAATCAAATCTATCTTTCCGTCCTTATTGATATCCTCCGTGCAGATTGCATTGATACTCGACAACTGCGATCGTATGGGCAGAGGTTTCACCCGAAACTTTCCGTTACCATCATTTATAGCAACCACCGATGAAGACCAATTGAATTGCCTCACGCTGGCCGCCGAGAGTTGATTCTTATCGAAGAGGCCTTGGATTGATTTCGTAGCAAAATCTACATGCTTAAGGTTCTGCTTCTTCAGGAAAGGAAACTGCTCGGTAATTTCTTTTTTTAAGAACACAGGCATGTCTTTCCCATTCACTGTGTAGGTCATGAATTGGTCAGGGGTACCGCTTTTATCAAAATCAGCTACCCATAATTTGACGGGTCTTTGTTGCTCCGGACGCAGGTAAAAATTTTCGCCAATGTTTCCTAAGATCAGATCTTGCTTTCCATCTCCATTTACATCTGCTGCAGATATACTTTGCCACCAACCAAACATATTCTCCAATCCCGTTCCTTCCATTTTTTTCAGGCTGCCATTCTCAAATTTAAAAATGCTTGTTTCCATCCACTGTCCAGTAACGACAAGTTCCTTCTTTCCATCACCTGTTATATCAACCCAAATTGCGCTAGTAACCATTCCGGCTGCTGACAAACTGCTATTCAGTTTTGATGTTACGTCTGTAAACTTTCCAGCGCCATCATTCTGGTAGATGAAGCTATTGGGAATAACACCATAGGTATAGGGAACACTGTGTCCGCCTACAAACAGGTCTTCATCACCATCGCCATCGTAGTCATATGCTGCAGCTACGCCTATATTTGACCTGTTCGTTGGAAATGCCGTTGATTGAATGGAAAACAGACCTTTACCATCATTGAGATAAAGCCGGTGCTCGAGAGTTCGTTCTCCCAGCTGCGTACTGTTTCCGCCAGCACCGAGAAACAAATCAAGGTCTTTGTCTTTGTCGGCATCAAAGAATAAAACCGCTACATCTTCAAAATCTTTGAACTGTTCAAAAATCGGCTGTCGCTGAATTTGAAAGCGTCCATCAGGCATTTGAAAATAAAGTTGCCCCTGCTGATTCTTTGCGCCTCCAATGTAAATGTCTTCCAAGCCGTCGCCATTCAAATCTCCTTTTGCGATTTGCGGCCCCTGGCGGGAAAGCATTTGGGGTAAATTACGTTCGTAATAAAAATCAATATGATCATCTTCCGTGTGCTTTTCAAATGAAGATGTTTGCAATTGAAATATTGCCTGAGTGTTGTTGACACTATCAACCACGGTTAGCTTTTGTGCCGGTAGGCTTTTCTTATCCACTACAATTGTCTGGTTTGCCGAAACATTCTGAAGTGTTGTAAACGTACGATCGGGCCAAAAGATTTGGACCGAATCAACTCTTTTATTACCGATGCCTATTACTGTTTTGTAATCAATTGAAGACTGGAACCCTCTCGCCGGCATAACCTCTCTTGACAAGATCTCCAGCCCTGCAAATACCTTGATCGTGCTTCCAATGGCGAACGTATTTTCTTCAACACCTTTTAACTGAAAAGCAAGAAACCGGTTGCGCTTTTTTCCCTGGCTGGTGTTTTTGTAAATGAAAGCCTCTGCATTAACGTTGCTGACAATCAGGTCGAGATCACCATCGTTATCTAGGTCACCGTAGGCTGCACCATTTGAGAAAGAGGGTTGCGCAACGCCCCACTCGATTGCCGCATCATAAAAACCCATCCGGCCATCGTTTTTAAAAAACATGTTGGGTATGGGATTCGAAGGCATTTTTTTAATCACTTGGTCAATTTCTTCCTTCTTCCCTGTCATTACCATTTTTTGGATGACGTCGTTCGCAAAATATTCAATGAAGTCTTGATCCGTTACATCATTATAGATGCCGTTGCAAACAAAAAGATCGGAAAAGCCATCTGCATCCGCATCAAACATTAATCCTCCCCAGCTCCAATCTGATGCGGCCACTTTGGACCGGTAACTCGCATCACTAAAGGTGCCATCGCCATTGTTCACCTGCAACGTGTTTTGCGTATACTGATGATAAAATCCGGTGGAAGATTTTAAGCGTTCCACATCAATATTGTCGAAGGTGGTAGTGCTTTTGATGCGATAGTCAGAAGCCGGAAGCATGTCTGTAGTAAAAATGTCGACTAAACCATCGTTATTGATGTCGCCCATGTCGGCCCCCATCGATGCAAGACTTGTGTGCTGCACACGTTCCTCTAAATCGTCTTTGAAGGTGCCATTGCGCTGATTGATGTACAGATAGTCTCTTTCAAAAAAGTCGTTGGATACATATACATCCGGGTAATAATCTCCGTTCAGGTCGCCAACTGTTACGCCAAGGCCAAATGAAATGAGGGTTCCATAAATGCCGGCCTCCTTGCTAACATCAATGTATTTCCCGTTATCATTCCGCAATAACCTGTCGCCCCCGCCTTTTAAAAAATCAGCCACCGGCCAATCTTTTGCAGGTAAGGTTCGGTTGTTCGCATAGTTCAACGTATTTACAGGAATGAAGCTGTTGTTGATGATAAAGCAGTCGAGATCACCGTCAATATCATAATCAAAGAAAGCAGCATGTGTAGCGTATCCACCTCTATTTTCCAGACCGTACGCAGACGCCTGCTCGGTAAATGTAAGATCGCGATTGTTGATATAGAGTTTGCTCACTGGTGCTTGTCCATTCACATAGCCAGCATTGCACACGTAGATGTCTAACCACCCATCGTGGTTGATATCCACCATCACAACACCCGTGTTCCATTGGCCTTTGTTTTCAATGCCTGCTTTTGCACCAATGTCTTCAAACTTCCAGTTGCCCTTGTTTAGGTACAACTTGTTTGCATCCATGTTGGAAGTAAAGAACACATCGCAAAACCCATCATTGTTGATATCACCAATGGCAACACCACCGCCGTTATAATAATTGCGGTAGGTAAAGATGTTGAAGTCCTTCGTGTTTGAAATACGGTTGGCGAAGCGTATGCCACTATCGCTTACCAATTCAAATAACGTGTCCTTTTGCCTGGCACAGCTAATCAATAAAAAAACAAAGGCACAGAAGGTGGTTCGGTACATAGTGCAAAAAAAGGTCATTTGCTCAATGACCTTTTATAAAGATAATGTTCGTGTAGATTAGTAACCTGGATTCTGCTTCAAGTTCGGGTTAACAGCTAAGGCATTACCCGGGATTGGGAACAGGAGGTACTTATTATCGGAACGATTTGGCTTTGTTGGCCCATATGGATCCAGAAATTTACCAAATCGAATCAGATCATTTCTTCTCCAGCTTTCCCAATAAAGTTCGCGGCCACGTTCGTCAAGCAGATTGTCAAGCGTTACTGCGGCCAGGGCTGAGGCACCGCGTTTTGCCCGAATTGCATTCACAATCGGAAGAGCAAGCGCCGCATTGTTTTTACGAACGTGTGCTTCAGCAATCATCAGCAAAACATCGGCATAACGAAGCAATACATAATCATTTTCTGCCACATCTTTATCCGCTGAAAAATCAGGCTTCATGTCCGGAACATATTTTACAACGCGGATACCTGGCAACTCAACGTTTCCGGTAACTATTGGGGTGATCTCAGGTGTAAAAACCAAGTTGTTGCCTGCCCGATCTTTTAGCAACACGCCGTTTCGGCCAAACTGCTGTCCAACTAAAAAACCCACCCGCATACCGGTTTGGTTAGTAAAACCAGGATAATCTACTCCGCGACGCTGGTCATTCGCCTCGAACTTATTGTAAAACGAAGCAAGTGTGGTGAAGCCATTCCAGCCGCTCGGATTTTGGTTGTAATGCGTGCTGGCGTGCCAATGGAAACGAACGTTACCAGCGTCAGTTGGCGTGTTCTCATTTGCGAAAATTATCTCTTTTGAGGTCTGCGAATTTTGGGGCGTGAACTGCAGAAAGAAATTATCATCTAAAGCGAAACGGTTGCTGGCTACAATCTCGTTTCCGATGGTAATTACCTGGTCCATATCAGCAGCAGCAAAAGTTGGCTGCGCACGATTAGAATAAACACCCCTGTTTAAATAGCACTTCATCAACAAAGCCCTGGCCGCCCATTTGTTGGCTGTGAATACAGGACCGTCTGGCAGGTTGGGTATAGCTGCATTTAAATCGGCAATAATCCTGTCCAGGGCTGCTGGTCCCGTCAACACTTGCGATGGGTTTAGGAGGTTTTCTCCCGGCTCACGCACTGGAACCTGGCCATAAAGATCAAGTACATAAAACAAGGCATAAGCTCTCAGCATCCGGGCTTCTGCGGCAATGCGAGGTGTAGGATTAAAATCAAGAACGTTTGTTGCGTTGAACACGATCTGCAACAAATTGTTGAAATTATCCCTGATTCGTTCATTTGTCGGCGTCCAGTTATGTGTGTGTAGCACCCGCCATACGCCGTTATCATCCCAGTCACCGCCTCTTGTAGGCCCGATGGCGTTATCTGTAGACATATCCTGAAGCGAGAAGACACCAGTTTGATCCTGGAAAGGTCCCCGGAAGGAATTGTAAACACCTTTCAGCAAACCAGGAACGTCAGCATTCCGGCGAAAATCCGATTCAGGAATTGTTCCCTGGATTTTTGGTTCGAGTTTGGTACAAGCAGCTAGGCCTGATACCAACGCTGTGAAAAAGCATATTTTAATAGTCATTTTCATATCTCTGAAGATTTGCGTTTTTACAATGAAATGTTAGCACCAATTGTTACCAACCTTGCAGAAGGATATGGTGTGTATTCTATACCAAATGAAGGAACATCATTTATCGGACGAGGATTGTTTACTTCCGGATCGAAACCTGAATACTTTGTAATGACAAACAGGTTTTGTCCCGTCACAAACAAATTAATTCCACGGAAGACACGACCCACCGAACCGATGTTGTAAGCAAGCGTTGCGTTAGCCAACTTCACGTAGTTCCCTTTCTCTAAGTAGCGATCGGAAACCGGCTGTGCGTTTGCTCTGTTCTCCAGTTGATTCGGATTGTAAACCGATCTGGCTACGTTCCTGTTACCGCCAATATTAACGATAGCTAAAGCTGCCTGGGTTGTGTTGTTATAAATGTAGTGTCCCATTGCGCCGTTCATGTTGGCGTTGAAACTTAGCTTCTTGTAATTAACGTTTACAGTAAATCCGAGAAGCGTTGTTGGGTTAGGACTTCCTGCTACATACTTGTTTGCCTGAACGGTTGGATCGCCGCCCTGGAATTGTGCATCGCCGTTGCGATCAAGACCAAGATATCTTCCAAGGAAGAATGAGTAAAGTGGTTGATCGTTCAGGAATTCCTGTGCATAAGCACCTGTTAAACCTTGGCCACTGATGGCACCTGTTTGAATTTGAAGCCTGTTTTTCCCGGTTTCATCAGCAAAGTCTTTCAGACGGTTTTGTAAAAAGCTCGCATTCACGCCGACTTCAAGATTGAAATCTTTACCTGTAACCAAGGTAGAATTAAGCGTCAGTTCCACACCGGAGTTTACCACATAACCAAAAGGAAGGTTTGTCCAATAACGTGCTGCCGGAGCAGGCGGAATTGCTTCGAAGTTGAACAGAAGATCATCGGTGCGGCGGTTGAAAAATTCAATTGTACCGTTTAGACGATTTCTCAGCACTCCAAAGTCAAGTCCAATGTTTGTTGTGGTGGTGGTCTCCCATTTTAAATTTGGATTACCAATATTTGCCTGGCGCAAAGCACCGTTTCCGGCGTCTGTATACTCAAATACATCCAACGATGCACCAGCTGGAAATTCCTGGTTACCGGTTTTACCCCATCCAGCTCTCAAGCGCAAGGTGCTAAATGTATTACCACTTAAAAAGCTTTCATTATTTAAGTTCCATGCACCTGCAAAAGCCGGGAAGTAACCATACTTATTATTAGCACCGAATTTGTTGGAACCATCAGCCCTGATTGTACCGGTTAATACGAAACGGTTGCCGATGACAACGTTTGCCCGTGCAAAGTAAGATTGAAGTTCAACGATTGGATCGGCAAAGGAACCAAAGTTGCGTTGCGTACGGTCGGCGCCTTGGAAATAATTGGTGTAGGGACGAGCATTTGATGTGAAGCCGATACCGTTCAAATTCACACCTTTATTGTCAAAGCGCTGAAACTCATAACCGACGACTGCATTCAAATTCAAATTAGAAGTCAATTGCTTGACATAATTAAGAGTATGAGTGATTTGGCGGGTGATTACTTCGTTATTGGCATAAAAAGCAGCACCGCCGTTTGACCTCACAGACTGGATTTCAGTAAGGTTTGAAACCTGTGAACGACGGATACCTGTTCCATAGTTCACGCTTAGAATCATCCTGTATTCAAGATTATCTGTGAACTTAAAATAAGGAGTCACAGATGCGAGAATATTTGTCAGCCTGATATTATCGCGAAAATGTTCAGCTGTTGCCAGGGGGTTATAAGCGGTTGCGGGGAATGTAGAACCCTGTGCATAATTGAGATTCAAAGAACCGTCTGCATTGCGCAAAGGCCGTGTTGGGTTCCATTGTAATGCCTGGCCAATCAAACTTCCTTCAAAGCCAGCTGCGCTAGTTACGGGAGATTGGCGTTCATCTTGTTGGCTTGCTATCAGGTTAAAATCCAAACCGAGCCTTTTGCTTTCGAGAAAACGATATCGACCGTTCAGATTAGTTGTAAGGCGACGCAAGCCAGAACCGATCACTATGCCGGTTTGATCGAGATAACCTAAAGAAAGGCGATAGCGACCATTTTCATTTCCTCCGCTTACAGCGATGTTATAATTCTGTACTGGAGCTGTTCGTGTGATTTCATCTAAAGCATCTACGTTACCGCCATAATCGTTAGCATTTGAAACACCATATTTCTGCAATGCTTCACGGTATTCAGCACCATTTAATACATCTAATTTTTTTAAGATTGTTGCCACACCGGCAGACACGTTAAAGTCAATTCGCGGGTTTCCGGATGTACCACTTTTGGTTGTGATGATCACAACCCCGTTCGCACCTCTGGATCCATAAATTGCGGCGGCTGACGCATCTTTTAAAACATCCATGCTGGCAATATCATTCGGGTTGATATAGTTCAGTGGGTTTGCATCTGGTGTCGCACCTAAACCGCCTGGCGCATTAAAGCCCGGCCTTGCAGAACGACCATCGAGTGGTACGCCGTCAACCACAAAAAGAGGCTGGTTACCTGTACGTACAGATGAAGCACCGCGGATACGCAAACTCACAGCGCCGCCAGGCTGGCCACTGTTATTTAACACCTGTACACCGGCAACTTTACCCTGAATGAGCTGGTCTGCGGAAACCTGGACTCCCCTGTTGAAATCCTTTGCATTTACTGTTGCGATGGAGCCGGTAACGTCACGTCTGCGTGCCGTACCATAACCAATCACAACGACTTCGTTCAGGTTTGACTCCTGTGTTGAGAGTGTTGCGGAAACAGATGTTCGGTTTTGTACCGGAATTTCCTGAGAAGCGAAACCGACCGCCGAAAGAACTAACGTTCCATTAGCGGGAGCATTAATACTAAAGGAGCCGTTTCCATCGGTTTGAGTGGCATTATTAGTTCCCTTTACTGTTACAGTAACGCCGGCAACACCCTTACCAGATTGGTCGGTGACTGTGCCTGTTACTGTTCGTGTTTGGGAAAATGCCGAAGAGAAAGAAAACAAAAGAATAGCTACGACATAGGAAGCTAGTTTGAACTGTTTCAACATTCGCATAGCAGCAATATTTAATGGATTGGAACTTCAAATTACATTTTTTTTAACACAGCGTGTACTTTCAACACACTTTTTTTTCCACATTAAACTTCAGCGATAAAGAATGCGAAACTGTTAAACAAAACGTGATCTTGATGCTTGTTAACATCAAAACAATGCAAAAATAATTTTGTTGAGACGGCAACCATATTGCAAATAAAAAAGCTACCCATGGTAGCTTTTTTATTTAATATAGGTATCTGTTTTGCAGAAGCAACAATGATCTTTGGTCTAGGTCTGGGCCAGACTTTAATCATTTCTGTATTGATAGATCATGACTTAAAAAGCCTGCATGTCCATCTTTGCAAACAGACATGCAGTGCTCTTATTTCTTCACTTCCAGCGAAGCGTTCTGCTTAATCGTAAACTGGCTTCCTGTGCTTAATGTAATCGTTCGAACTTTTGCATCCGTGTTTAAAACTACCGGAACACCAGCTGGAATCTTCACATCGGTATATTCATCCGGTACTTTGTTACAACTCCAGTTGGTCGGATTCTCCCAGTTGCTATCGGTCGTTCCCTTCCAAGTGTAGATGATCTTCAACCTCCTTTCCGGAGAAAAGCTTTGTGAGCCATTCTTAACCACTATGCAACGGAAAGTGTAACCGTTCCAGGAAGTAGGCGGCTGTGTTAGCTGCAGGTATTGACTCGTTGTACCCGCAAACACCGCATCGTCCTGGATGTTTCTGAACCCTGTTCCATCATTTACCTGCCACTGGAAGGAAGAACCCTGTGCGCTGTAGAATACAACACCCTCGGTTGTACAGGTAGTGCAATCTTCAGTGCCCGGATACACATTGGCGTTGTTATCATCACAATCACCATTCCTTGTCGCGTAGCCGGTTGGCGGCGTGCAAGCAGTGCTAGAAAGAGAATTGGCTGCATCACCAAAACCATCGCCGTCAATATCCCGATAGTAAACAACCTGCTGGCAGCCGTCGTAAGATACTTTCACTGTAGCTGTTGAGAATAGATCTCCATCACTGACAATCAACAGGAAGTCAAAAGTTTTACCGTTGTCTGCGCCGGTCAGCGTGAAAGTCGGCGTAGCGGCCGTTTCATCGCTTAGCGTTACGCCAGCCGGTGCTATCCAGCGGTAGGTGATGGTATTGCCATCGGGGTCATTGGATGCTGTAGCATTTAGTGTTACAAGTCCTGGCTGAGTTACTGTTATATCGTTACCTGCATTCGCAACCGGGGCCCTGTTTGGTGATAAGACTGTCCAGATAACCGAAGCGAAGCCCGCCCCTTTGATACCGCTGCTGTATTTGCTCATTGGCTGCAGGTTGAAGACCAGTTCATACTGACCCGGTGCTGTACTTACACTGCGCAAACCGGACAAATGATAAACCGTGTCATTGATTTGCTGGAAGCTAATTCCTGCTTTTGGTAATACCACGCCATTATGTTTCAGTTGCACAGCAGACATCATACCTGTATTGCTCAAAAGTTTCGAAGAGAACCGAATCGGCATGCTATCAATTTGCCTGCTTGAACTCTGGCTGTTGTAAATCCACTGGCCGGTAAGCGGAGCATTGTCAATATAGAGATCCTTGCTGGCGATGGTCACACCACCGTTCTCTCCTATCACCGTTACTTTCAGACTGCTATTGCCAGCTTTCAGCGAAGTGACCGGGATGGCTACTGCACCTGCTGCCTTGTTGACCACTGTTTTCAGCACTGTTTCGCTTCCGATATCAACCTGAGAGATGGTCACCTGCGAAGCGTTGTTGCTGATGTTGAAGCTTACCATCAATGAATCACCGTGAGTGATACCATCCGTTCCGGAGAAGCCATAGTCAGGAGATACTTCCAGGTTGGCAATCGTGATCAGGGACTGTCTGTTTACCGTCCAGGAAATCGCTTGTGTACCGGCCCCACTGTTTCCTACCGCATCTTTCACGTTGCTCATATCGACTGTCAGTGTATAAGCACCATCAGGATAAGTCAGCATATCAAAGTTTCCGGCGAGCCATGTTTTTCCGTCTAGGCTTGCAAGCTGGTTAGCGTTCAGTGGCAAGGTCTGTCCATCACGTGTCAATGTTATGGAAGCAGTACTGAACTCTTTCACTTCTTCATTGAACACCATACGAACGAATGGCATGTGCTGCGGATCGAGACCACCGGAATCAAGCTTACTCATTGTTACTAATACAGGACCATTTTTATCAACAACCAGTTTTATTGATTGCGCTTCCGTACCAGCCACGTTACCCGTTGATTTTATGTTCGGCATATCTACCGTTAACAGGTATTCACCGTTTTGCGTTAGGATGTTGCCAAGGCCGGAGAGATAGAACAACTTCTTATCTGCCCTTACCGAATCAATGACCACCGTTCCACCTTGCGCTACACCATCTTTGGTTACCGTAAAGCGCTGTGGCGTTACTGTTGTTTCATCAATTGGCAGGTTGAACAACACTTGCACTGTATCAAAGCTGGCAGCGATGTTACCCGTAGGCAAACCCTGGAAGGCCTGCACCGTTGGCACCGTTAAGAACTGTGTCCAGGTGACCTGCTTGCCAACCGTTCCGCTGATGCCGTAGATATCTTTCACGCCGGCTGCTTGAACAGTGAAAGCATAGAAGCCATTGCCTGTCGTGAGCTGTGTAAGATCGATCTCAAACGTTGCCGTATCAATTGCAGTGATAACGATGCTGCTGTTGATGATATCCTGTCCGCCCTGGAAGGTCAGTTTCAGATCTTCTTTTGTGAATGTGCTGGCATCGATCGCTTTGTCGAACACCACTGTCAGCTTCTTCACTTGTTCTGCCGATGGCTGATCCGGCGCACCTTCAATCTTCACCACTTTTGGTACGTTCAGGTTCTTCGGTTTCCAAACAACGGTATAAGTAACTGCGGTAGCAGAAGAAAACTTATCTACAAAATGGAACTTGTTTTCATACACCGGCTGACGGCCTGCTGGCAGCGTTACAAACGTAAGCCATGCGTTGTTCAAAGGGATCACTTGACCATCACCTCGGGTCACACTTACCAGTTCATACTTGCCATTACCCGGGTCGTTCAACTTGATGTAATTCCATCCGGTTGTTGAAGCAGTTACCGTTAATGTATTGGTGAACGAAGGCGGCATCACGGCAGACGAGAAGCTTCCGGAAGTTGCCGGAGAAACTTTCTCCGTGCGGCTACCTTGCGAGTAGTAGATGACATCCGGCTCATCGTTCACATCAAAGATGTCGTTCACCAGGAAGTCATTGATGTTGTCGTTGTCGGCACCATATACTTTAATACTCTTGGTCAGTTCGTGCAGCTTCACACCCTTCACTAAACTTAATTCAGGATTTCCAAAGCTGTTGGCATGTACCACGTCCGCATCATAGCTTACAAACTTGCCGAGTAGTGACGACGTAAAGTACCACTGCCCTACTCTTGTTTGCAGTGCAGGGATGGTTCCAAAGTTGATGTCTGTTACACCGAATTTGGTTGGCTGTCCCTGGAAGTTAGAGCCAATTAACTGGAAGTCGATGGAAAGGCCTTTATCATTTTCGATCACTTTTGGCTGCGCCGAAGAAATGGTCATGTTCACTGCAGGTCCATAGCCATGGTTCTCTACCATCACTGAAAGTTCAGCAGGTACTGATGGTTCAATAGCTGGATTGGTCAACGGGTCATCGCCCAGGATGTTGCGCTGCATAAAGTAATGCAGCATCAGGTTCGGGCTCGGGTTCACTGTTAACTCTACAGCGTTTAACGGCATGGTCACCATTGCTTTTACATATGGATCCCAGTAGCGTACCGTTCCGCCAAAGTTGTACACAGTTGGTGTAGTTGGCGCTGCGTTCACGGTTGGGATGAAGAGGAACTTCACGATACCGTGTTGCTGTGCATTGATACCACCTGTACCGGTGACATCCGACAGATTGGTTAAGCTTTGTGTATTGATCTGGAACAGTCCATTGCTTGGTACACCATTCTTATCGGTGATCAGGATGTTCACGCTGAGTGAATCCATCATATCGGTTGGATGGCCGTTGAAGATGTCCAGGGTGCCATCGAATGCTTCGCGTGTCATGGTCAGCTTTTGGCTAAACTGCACTTTCACCGATGCACAAACCGCATTGCTCTGTGATTCCAGGATCTGGTTCACCGCTTCCACACTCTTCATATACATATCGTCGATAGAAGTAAAGCCCTTTTGAATGGATGTCTGGTGAACAAGATTTACCGAATCAGCCCAAGTCGTCACATTGTTCCAGTTGATGATGGACGGATATTGTGTATTCGGCGCCATCACTCCCTGGCTGCGTGCATAGATCGATGTGTTCCATCTGCCGAAAGCTGAAGTGATCTCTGCTCCGGTGATCTCAAATCCTTGCATGTGCTGCAACACAGATTGTTCCAGTGCAGGCTTGATTGAGTCTTTTGCCGCTACCTGCGGTTTAATTGGCTCGTACATATCCAGCCAGCCATCTCTTTTTGGCAATTGGCCAAAGTACTCTCTCATAATTGTGTCACGCAGTTGCATTCCACGGCGGGCAAGGTTGCGGTTTTCAACAGCTGTTACCAGTGCAGCAGGCGGCGTAAAGTTGCCGGTTGATTGTGTGCTGCTACCTCTTGCCAAAATACTTGCTCCTGGTTTATTGTTTGCCACACGGCTACCCGCATAGCTCTGTAGATCGTAGTTACAATTGCTGGAAGAGTTGGTATAACCAGTGCTGGAGTTTCCACCTCTTGGATCCTGTGTTTGGTTTCCATTACCTACTGAACCGCCACCTGAACCTCCACCTGGGTTGATCACAAAAATGTCGAGGCTTGGAAGCCAGTTGAGGAAGCCGTCGCAGGTACGGCCTGCAACTTGCGCCATTGCTGCCGCTGCACCTCCTACCGGATGCGCTCCGCAACTATACAAATAGGTCAATGTGGATGACAACAGACAGGCAAGGTCATTACCCGGACCGAGATCCATTGTTGATGTCTTCATACCAAGGAACTGTGACAATTCAGTAATGGTCATCTTACCACCAGCATTTCCACCGGATGTTTTGCGACGCATGATCACCGGTACCTGGACGCTTTGTTGTGCCATCACATCCATGGTCTGGTAGTTAGTGATGAATTCATATTCCTGGTCAACCGGCAACTTAATGGCTACCTGTTGCGCCGTGATCAAACCATGGTTGGTTACCACCATGTTGAAGGCATAGGTTTCTGTACCAGACAACTGCGGTAATGTCTTCGGCATTGTCATTGTCACCACTGGCATCGGCACGTTGGTTTCAAATTGTGCGTTCAGGTTAATGTTGTATTGATCCTGGATGGTTGTTGGAACGACCGTCCAGTTGAACGTGATAGCCTGGTAGTTCAGGAACACTTCTTTTTTCGTTGTATCACCTGGGTTGATGGTAATAGTTCCATCGAACGACTGGTGTTTGTCTTTCTGTACCATGATGCGGTGTTTACCTTCAGGGATACCTTCTGTAGTGAATTCACCCGCTGCGTTGCTCATTCCCTCGGCATACTTCACACCGGTGAAATAGTTTTTGATCACAACGTGTGCACCCTCTACTTTCGGTCCGCCTTGCGCATAATACGTAAACTGGTCAGTGACGGTCACCTTAGCAACACCAGTTGACGTTGACACTTTCGTGAAGGTGAACGGAACCGCGATTCCGTTACCATTCGCACAGTTGATGGCGATACTACCATTGATCGGGTATTCGAATGGAACTTCCGGTAAGGCAAGGAATTTCACGATGATCACTGCTGTATCGTTCTGTGAGATAGAAGGCAACACTTTCGGTGTAACCGTGCGCAGCCAAGGCACTTGTGGTAAACCAACGGTGATTTCACCGGAAGCACCCGAGCCTCTGTTCACAACACGGAACTCAACAACCTGCTCACCTTTCGCTACCGAAACTTTTGCATCAATCTTACTGATGTCTGCCACCAGCAGCGCATTTGGCGCCTGGCAGTAGTAGTCGAAGTTCTGATCCTGGATTGTTCCTTCATTTGCCACAGCTTGCAACACACCTATTTGATAGTTATTGCCACCCGTTAATGTCTGGCCAGAAACTTTATAGGTGAAGTTGGCCGTTGCATTACCAGCAAGCGTAGAGAGTGTATCGAAAGTAACCACCGCGCCGTTTGGCAATGTACGAGGCTTCAGGCTCAGGTTCGTCAGCGACTTGTTACTTAAGTTCTGCACCTTCATGGTTCCCGTCAACACTTCACCGGTTTTCACCAGGAACTTCGGCAGAGTTCCATCGTTCAACTTAACACCTAAAATGTCGAAGGCATCCTGCTGGGTTGTTAATCCCATGCCAGGGAATGACGCACCAACAATATAATGTCCATATTCATTAATTCGTGGAACAAACAGCGCTGTGTATTGTCCAGCGTTATTCGTAACAGCAGTAACAGTTCTGCGGAAGCCTTGTGTAATCACATACACTTCCACTTGCACACCGGCTGCAGGCGTACTATTTACTTTGGTAGCTGTACCCGTGATTTCCACCGTATCACCTCGTAAGAAATAAGCCGGCTGCACAGAAGCAGTTGCTGTATAGTCAGGAAGAATATTAAGAGAAACTGGTTGTGCGGTATTATTCGTCAGCAACAATTCAGTCATGCTGCTTTCAGGGTTTACTTTAAAGAGCAGTTTGTAGCCACCCGGAACATTTGGTGCTTTCACTGCATTCAGCAGGTTAGCTGATTCGCCCACCGGAATCGGGCTGTTGATTACACCTGAGATCAGCAAGCTGTCCTTGGCATCAATCACATCGTCTTTTGACAAATAACCATGAACCAAAACACCCGATGGTGCAGTAGCCAAGCCACTGTTTTTAACAGTCACTGTGTAATTAAACAAAGCCTGTGACTGAACATTGTTGCTGCTGACCGATACGGTAGGGATTAAAAGATCAGGCTTGTTTTGATCAGTTACTACCGCCCATACTGAGCCGTTTGCAAATCCTGTTGCAGTAGCTGCGAAATAAACGGTTTGCGAACCATCAACTATACCATCATTGTAGGTAGTAACCGGCACCTCTACGAATGCTTTACCTGCAGGGATAGTTGCTGTTGCAGGCAACGTAGCTTCCGATGAATCGGAGGTTGCCAGGTCAACCGTCAACGCCGCAGTTGTAGACGTATTACGGGTAATGCGCAACAGGCCCGCATTCGCTGCTCCTTCCGGAAGCGTCAGCGGTGTTACAGTTAATGTAAGCGATGGTCCGTCGTTATCATTAATGGTCAGCATTTTTGATACTGAACCCGATGATGTTGGAGGTGCTGTACAACCGCACGAAGAAACATAAAGCGATGCGGTGATAGCAACCTGTCGTTGGCCTTCGGCTAGTGTATTGTCAACTACACCTACGCTAAACGTTTTTTCGTTCTCGTTTGCGGCTAACGTGACACTATTCGGAAGTATCAATGCATTTGGAGTACCGGCAGAGATGTTTGCAGTGAATGCAACCGGGTTGCCGGTTGATGTTCTGCGCAGGGTTGCTTTCGTAGCATAGATGCCTGCACCTTCGGAAACCTCCGAAGTTTGCAATACCAGCTCCATGTTCGGAAGATCATCGTCCTTCACCGTAATACTGGCAGTTACGGCAGTATGATTAGCCGCACCAGCTTTTACTTCAATCGCCTGGTCAATCTCCGGCGTATTGTTTTGTGCGATGGTCACGCTAACGCTGGCCGATGAACTACCCGCAGGAATAACTACAGAAGCAGGCACCGGGAACCTTGATGCTTTGTTGGAAGTGAGATGAACGGTTTGTGCTATTGAAGATGTCAGGTTGGTATTTACATGGAAAGTCACCGTGGCACCTTCATTCGCTTCAACTGATAAACCGGTAATGGTCAGTGCTGCCTGGTCATTATCAAGAATCGACAAGGACTTACCGGCTCCCTCAAAGTTGGTTGCAGAAACCTGGATGCTATCGAGCAAGGTTCCTTCCACCGCACTGTTGTTTGGTGCAAGGATGGTGAACGAAGCACCTGCTTGTCCGGCAGGAATGGTTACCGTGGCCGGCAGAGTTAAGCGTTGCGGATATTTTGCTGTAATGTTTACAGTTAATGCAGCCGCAATCGACCCACTGCGTTTTACTGTTGCAGTGATGCCGTTTGCTGCACCTTCCGTGATTTGCGCAGCGGACAAATCAAGACTCAGCACTTTTTTGAAGTTCAACGGTGTCTGCTGAACCGCTGTGTTGTTGGCAAGGTTTGCTGCCTGCTCGCGAACAGATGTATCAGGAATTAACTCTACTACAAAGTATCCTTCGTCTGCGATGTTCAAAGTAGTTGGCAAGGTTACCACGGCGCTGCGGTTCATGGATGCAGCCGTATCAAGCGGTGTTGCTTCCGTTAAGTTGCCCAAGTGGATTGTTGTTTTATTGGCTCCACCGGCAGCCTGCACAGAAATGCGTTCTGTCCATTTTACTTTCGCCGGCCCGGTTCCAATGTTGGAAACCTTCCAGGAAACCATAACAGTTTCACCGGGACCAACATCTGTTTTGCTTGCAATTACATTTTGTACATACAGGTCAGGATATGCTACTACGTTAAAGCTGCGTTGAACTGCTGTAGCGGCATTGTACACATCGTTGCCAGTTTGTGTGGCTTCGATCACAACTCTTCCAAGTGCAGTTAATGTAACGGTATTACCATTTAAGGTAGCTGGACCGGAAACGATGCGGTAAGAAACAGGCAGACCGGAGGAAGCAACCGCATTTAAAGCAAATGGTGCTGTACCCCAGATCTTATCAGTAATTGAAGGGAAGTTGATCGTTTGGGTCGTTTTCCGAATCTCGAACGTGTCTTTTACCGGGATAGCTGGATGGTAGTTTTCATTGCCATCTTGTGTAGCAACGAGGTAAGCCTTACCTAAAGCTGTCATGTAGATCGAATCGTTCGACACTGTAGCAATACCGGTAGGCTCTGTTGTCACCGAAAGTGTAACAGGCAGGTTCGAGCTTGCCTTCACTCCTGTTTTATATGAACCGTTTGCCAGCTGCAGGTCAGGGACCACAGGAAGCGAAATCGTCTGCGCTGCCTTTTCGATGACAAATGTCGTACTGTCTTTGCCCTGATAGTTGTTGCTTGAAATAGTGGCAACGAGTTTATAAGTACCAGCATTGCTTGGCTTCGCTGCAAGCTCATTATACGTTGTATTCACCGTCAAACCGCCAGGTGTGGTAGTGATAGTTGCTTGTCTGGCTGAGCCATTGTACACCTGCGTTGTATTGCTGAAGGTGATGGTTGCCGGAGCTTTCTTCACCACAAAACTTACGGTAGCCGAAGCAGGTGCATAAACATTTGTTCCTTCCTGGCTTGCTTTTACAGTAATATTTCCGGCACCGGTAATATAAAGCGTGTCGCTCTTCAAATTGCTAATGCCATTGCCTTGTGTGATACTATATGTTACAGGCAAACCAGTTGATGCCGTTGCAGAAAGCACCACGTATTCAACCTGCCCGTACGTTGTATCGTCAATCGGCGTAAAGTTGATCGTCTGCGGTGTTTTGTTGACATAATAGTCAAGGCCGTTCGACTCCGGACCTTCACCACAAGGATTGGCAAAACGCACGGTATAACGCCCATCCTGCGTTGGCGCAACGGAATAAGCCGTCAATGATGGAACAAGCGTTCCGTCTTTGTACCAGCGATAACCATTGTCAAGATCAGCCTGCGGATAATTCGAAACAATTAAGTTCTTACCGGAGGCAGTGATCACCGGCGTTGCCGATGGTGCAGCTGCAAATACTTTTACTGCCAGTGTTCTTTCGGCCCCTTCACCACACTGGTTAGAAGCCTTCATCTTTATAGTGAAGTTGCCGGCCTTGTTCCAGGTTACATTTACTGATGTACCACGTATGGTATCCAGCGTTCCGCCATCGGCTAATGACCAGATATAAGTGGTAGCATTAGCATCAAGCGGGTTGGCATTGTAAGTTGATGTTCCCAAACAAACGGCCGTGCTACCGCTGATGGTCAGGTGTGCTTCGGGCACACGTTTAATGATAATTGCAGGACTATTACCGCTTGTATCTAAAGGAGACGAAGCAATGATTCGGATACGATAATTGCTTCCAGCAGAAGTAGTAGAAGGAATCGTGGCTTGAATCGTGCCTTCACCGGTACCGGTAAAGCTACCAATCACCGTTGGTGTGGCAGAAAATACACCACTGGCATTTGATAACTGTGCTGTAAACACATTATTTGAACCGTATGGTCCATTTACCGTAAAAGGAATGGCCACAGTAGCGCCGGCGCAGATGGTGCCTTCCATGTTACCTAGGCTGATAATAAGTTCAGTTGGTGGCTTTATTTCAAAATCACCGGCTTTTACCATACTCCACACACCATTCTCGTCTTGGGCACGCACATATACTTTATGATTTCCGATTGAAACGTTTGTCATGTCCATCAGAAACTCGTAGTTATCGACGTCTAAAGTTGGTGGAAGTTGGAGCGGCGTACCGTTACCAAAACCGGGATCGGTGTCTACAAAATATTCAAGCTTGTTGACCTTTGCCAACTGCGTATTACTGGAAGTAAGAATCTCTTTATAAAATGAACGGCCATGCGTATTGGACCAAACCCCACGTGCATCCTTAAAACGCACCTGGATATAATGGAAGCCTTTTGGCAAATTAGTGATGTCGGCTGTAATCTGCACGGTGTGGTCAGCGCCAGGCGATACGGAAACAGGTATACCCTTGCCGAAGCCAGGGTCTGCGCCGATGAAATATTCGCCGGCGGTTATCGGCGAAGCCGGGTCAGATCCCGGCGTAGTATAACTCTCTTTGTAGAACGAACGTGTGTGGGTATTCGACCATGCCCCGTTCGCATCTTTAAAACGCACCGAAAGCTGGTGAAAGCCTTTTTGCAAAGCTGTAATGTCAAACGCAAACGAGACATTCGTCAGGTTTACTCCTTGTGATACGGGCATAACAACGCCCTTCCCGAAACCGGGATCGGCCCCAATGAAATATTCACCGGCTACAATCGGCGAAAGACCTTCTGCATTCGTAGGCTTTAGTTCCTGTTTGTAAAGGCCTTTGACTTGAGTGTGCGACCATCCACCATGGGTAACAGTTTTACCATTTTCTGTTACCTGATAAGGCGGCATATAGCCCCGGACATATAGCTTATGGAAGCCGAAGGAGATCTGGCTGATATCAATATCAAAAGCGGCCGTCACATCGGTGCCCGGTGTAACGGTGATCGCGGTACCATTGCCGAAGCCCGGGTCCGTATCAAAGAAGTATTCAATTTTCGTAACATTCTGCGCTGTTGCTGCTTTGGCCATCATTAGGATGGCACAAAGAAGCAGCAGCAAGGGTTTGCGTAAAGCTTGCATGACGGGAAAGAATTAGATGTGTCAGTTGAAGTTTCGGTCTGCGTCGTAAGGATTAGTTTCCTACCGCTCTCACTTTTACGTTGACTTTGATGGGATCTGTATTGCTACCAATTGGCTGGTTGTTGAAAAAGTAGATGACAGGCATGTTTACAAGACCGGCCACTACGTAAGGCAATGAACCGCTGTAGATGCCACAGTCGATCGGGTTGCTGGCTGTGCTACCATAACCGGCACCAATAGCAGGTGAGCCTGGTTTTAACCTATAAGCTTCATCAGGAGCACCGGTGCCAGCAAATACCGTTGTCATGGCTACATTTGACTGGTTACCATTCTCAGTGCCAAACTGCGTACCGCTGCCAATGTTGTTTGAATAAAGATTATTGTTGGGGATAAAGGAACCGGCAACCATAATATTGTTTGTAATGGTACTCCCAAACACATTAACTCTTGCCCGGCGAATGATATTATTTTGAATCAGCATCACTGTATTCTGACCTCCATCGATGCAGGCGCTTGTTGTGTTCTCACCGTGGTTAGCAGCGTACGTAATGATGTTGTTAGTAATGAGGATATTATTGCTTGGCTTTGTAGCACTGATCGTAACACCAAAGTTTTGCGCAATGATGATGTTACTCACACCCGGATTGTTGCTGTTGTTATTCACATAGTTGAGAGTGATTGTTCCAGGCCAGTATAATGGATCATTGCTAGCTGGCGAAGAGAATTTATTCTTTCGGATGGTAACGTCGTTACAATTGATTGTTAGACTATTTCCATAAAAATCGACACCCATAATGACCGTTCCGGCTGCACCAACGTTCAAGGTCATATTTTCAACTTTTGCCGATTGTAGACCTACTTGCGAATTGGGTATCATATCTAGGAAATAACCCGGGCCTATAATGGTAAGCTGCTTGGTGGCAGTCAGGGTTCCATAATGGTTAGTCGAACCTTCTAAATAGATCGTATCACCGGCAGCAGCAGCATTATGGGCTAACTGAAGGGTGGTAAAATCGGCAGCAATGCCTACGTTGTTATTCACTCGCCAAATTTTTGCTTCAGCGTTAACAGCAGTAAAGAGAACCAGGAAAAAAGCAAATACTTTCATAGCAATAGTTTGTTTGTTTATGGGAAGTTTTTTTGGTCTTTCGGACAGTGAGCGGTCAATTCAACGGAACAGAGGATTTAAATTGTTACCAACCGAGGTTCGAATTGAAAACAACGATATGTTAACGGGTGCGAAGATGCATACCCCCTGGATGGCATTGTAGGCAGTTGTGTACAAATTGTAAGTATTCGTACATGAATTGTATGAAAGGAACAGGCCCTTTGAAAGCATGTTGAATCACCCGTGTTAAAAAGGCTGCGAACAGTTTCCTTTATGAAACTGTTTGCAGCCTTCTAAATGTATCGCCAGGGCAAAAGATGCTGAATGACTGAATTGGCAGTCTATTTAGCTGCCATCGCTTTCAGAGCTGCGATACAAGCATCGTCAAGCTTTGGAGGATCTTTCTTCACTAGGAAGCTGGGATAATCATGGGTATCAACCTGGTGATACATCAGGCATCTGCGGTTTATACAATGTTTCCCGTTTTCATGATCTTGGTGCTCACTTGTTTCCTCGGTTGCAGTATTGACCAAACCAAGTAAATGTCCAAATTCATGCTGCAATACCCGGGATTCCAAATCAGCACGACTGGGCTTTTTGAACTTGCCCGAATGTTCAGCGATGTGTTTTCCAAAAAGAACTGCCGATGTATTGCGGTAAGCAAAGCCTAATTGGTCTTTGTTAGAAGAATGTCCATCGGTGAAAAGAACATACACACTCAACTCCTGGTCCCTCGTATGGCGTTTGCGGTATTGGTCTTCGATAGCTTTCACCGCCTGCACACTGAGTACGGAGTCCACAGAAGCCGGAATTTCATTCATGCTGACTGTAATTCCTTCCGGCTTATTCAGATAAAGCACCAAAAAAGACTTTAGCTCACGAATGGCTTCCTCGCTTGGCTTGTTGCCAGGCATGTACTGGATTTCCAGATGTAACGATTTGTAACGCTTGTCCGACAAAAAATCTTTCGCTGATACGCCTATCCCCTGCTGATGATAATTGACACGGCTTTCTGGTTCGTCGGCCATGGACTTAGCACAGCTCATGAGAAACGTGCAGCTCAATATCAGTACGGTTAAAAAGTTTAATTTTTTCATCATGCTCCCTTTCCAATTGCGCAGAAAAACAACCCGCCTTTCTGACCTCAATTTGACTAAAAAACAACGAAGGGAGACATAGGGTTTAGTTAAATCGTGTGCAGGCACCTGTTATAGAGGGCAAACTTTCTGGAACCTGTAAATGAAGCAAGATTTTGATAGACGCTGACTACCGTACCCATTCTGTATATTGCCTTATGAAACTGCCGATACTGATCCTCCTGACTGCACTATTCGCTGCTTCCTGCTCATCCACTAAACCTGCTAATAACGAAGGCTGGGTTTCACTTTTCAATGGAAAGGACCTGCAAGGCTGGAAAGCCAGCGAAAATCCTGCAACCTTCAAGGTTGAAGATGGCGCTATCGTTGTGCATGGGCCTCGTGCACACCTTTTTTACGAAGGCGAGATTTCAAATCACAACTTTACCAATTTTGAATTCAAAGCGCAGGTAATGACGATGCCTGGTGCTAACTCCGGTATCTTTTTTCATACAACCTATCAGGAGAATGGCTGGCCAGCAAAGGGCTATGAAGCGCAGGTCAATAACTCGCAGTCAGACTGGCGACGTACAGGAAGTCTTTATTCCGTGCAGGATGTAAAAGAAGTGCATGTGAAAGATGGCGAATGGTTTACCGAAACCATTAAGGTTGAAGGCAAACGAGTCATCGTTCAGATCAATGGTAAAACGGTAGTTGATTATACTGAACCGGCGGGAATAGAAAAAGAAGAAGGACGCAGTTTGAAAAGACTCAGCAGCGGAACCTTCGCACTTCAGGGTCATGATCCGGGTAGTAAAGTTTATTTCAAAGAGATTTATGTAAAGCTCTTAAATTAAAGTTCTTTTTAATTCCTCGCATTCCGGAACTGCGCTGTGAGTAATTAATACTGCTTTTGCTTAAATGACTTTATAATAGACGAACAATTGCGCCTCCATTTCAAGGCGAACTATCCCTTCAACTTTACCAATCCGCTTATAGATAATATTTATCGACCATGCTCATCTGTTAGATAGAAATGAACTTAGTTTTGTAGCCTTAAACCGTTTTCGAACTATTACAAGCAATAACCATGGAATCATTTGCATCACAAAACACAACTGCCTACCAGGTAAACGATTCTGCAGCCAGTATGTGCCCGTTTTTGAATGGCGCTACAAAACAAAGTGCAGGTAGCGGCACCCGCAACCGCGACTGGTGGCCAAACCAGTTAAAACTGAACATTCTTCGCCAGCACTCTTCGTTGTCAAACCCGATGGGTGAATCGTTCAACTACGCCGAAGAATTTAAAAGACTTGACTTGGCTGCTGTGAAAAAAGACATTTATGAATTAATGACGACATCACAGGATTGGTGGCCTGCCGACTATGGCCATTACGGTCCTTTCTTCGTTCGCATGGCGTGGCATAGTGCCGGTACTTACCGCATTGCCGACGGTCGTGGCGGAGCTGGTGCAGGTCAGCAACGTTTTGCACCATTGAATAGTTGGCCCGACAACGCCAACCTTGATAAGGCCCGCTTACTGCTTTGGCCTGTTAAGAAGAAGTATGGTAAGAAACTGTCGTGGGCTGACCTGATGATCCTTGCCGGCAACTGCGCTCTTGAATCAATGGGCTTTAAAACATTTGGCTTTGCTGGTGGTCGTGAAGATATGTGGGAGCCGGAGGAAGATGTGTACTGGGGTTCGGAAAAAGAATGGCTTGGGGATGAACGTTACAGCGGCGATCGCGAATTGGAGAATCCGCTAGCTGCCGTACAAATGGGTTTAATCTATGTAAACCCTGAAGGACCGAACGGAAATCCAGACCCGGTGCTTGCAGCCCGCGACATTCGTGAGACGTTTGGTCGCATGGCGATGAATGATGAAGAAACTGTTGCGCTGATTGCAGGTGGTCACAGCTTTGGTAAAACACACGGTGCAGCCGATCCGAGCCAGTACGTAGGAAAAGAGCCAGCTGCAGCTAGCATCGAAGAGCAAAGCATGGGCTGGACCAGCACGTATGGTAAAGGCAATGGTGCTGACACAATCACAAGCGGATTAGAAGGTGCGTGGACAACGACACCTACAAAATGGAGCAATAACTTTTTTGAAAACCTTTTCGGCTTTGAGTGGGAATTGACAAAGAGTCCCGCCGGTGCTCACCAGTGGGTAGCAAAGGACGCTGAAGCAACGGTTCCCGATGCACATGTGCCGGGCAAGATGCATAAGCCGTTTATGTTGACGACCGACTTGTCCCTGCGTTTTGACCCTGCGTACGAGAAAATCTCCCGTCGCTTTTTAGAGAACCCAGATCAATTTGCCGATGCTTTCGCCCGTGCATGGTTCAAGCTGACACACCGCGATATGGGACCATGTGCCAGATATCTTGGCTCTGAAGTACCCGCTGAAGAATTGATCTGGCAGGATCCTCTTCCGGCCGTAACTCACGAGCTGGTGAATGAGCAGGACATTGCAGATCTGAAAGAGCAGATTCTTGCATCCGGCCTGACTGTTTCGCAATTGGTTTCTGTATCTTGGGCCTCTGCTTCTACTTTTCGTGGTTCTGACAAGCGTGGCGGCGCTAATGGTGCCCGCATTCGCCTGGCACCGCAGCGCAATTGGGAAGTCAACAATCCTGTGCAACTGGCTACAGTTATTGAAACACTGCAAGGCATTCAAACAGCTTTCAACAATGCGCAAACGGGCAACAAACGTGTATCGCTTGCAGACCTGATTGTGTTAGGTGGTTGTGTGGGTATTGAGAAAGCAGCAAAACGTGCTGGTCACACGATCACAGTGCCATTTACTCCTGGACGTGCCGATGCATCGCAGGAACAAACGGATATCGAATCATTCGAAGCGTTAGAACCGGCTGCTGATGGTTTCCGCAACTATGTTAAGCCAAAGTTTGCCGTGAAAGCAGAAGACATGCTGGTTGATAAAGCACAACTGCTAACACTGACGGCCCCGGAGATGACGGCACTAGTTGGTGGTATGCGTGTGCTGAATGCCAACTACGATCGGGCACAACATGGTGTGTTTACAAAAACGCCGGAAACGCTGACAAACGATTTCTTCGTCAACCTACTTGACTTTGGCACAAAGTGGAATGCAATCTCAGATGCACAAGACGTGTTTGAGGGTCGCGACCGTGCTACCGGCGAAGTAAAATGGACTGGAACCCGTGCAGACCTGATCTTCGGCTCAAACTCCGAACTGCGTGCAATTGCGGAAGTATACGCTTGTGAAGATGCGAAAGAGAAGTTCGTACAAGACTTTGTTGCTGCATGGACGAAGGTGATGAACCTTGATCGTTTTGATTTAGCGTAAGAATAAATCATTCGAGATAAAAAAGGTGGCCCGGTTGTGGCCACCTTTTTTGTGTGTGATTTTATCGGCTTTGATGACTATGTGTAAGTGGAAAATCGCTATCAAACTTTTCTTACGGTTATTATTTCAAAAACTGGCTCAAGTTATCAGGACCCGATACTGATTCCAGCAATTTAAGCGTTTAGATGCCTTATATTAGGCTAGCCAATGGAACTCTTCACAATCGACACAAAGACATTTAAGAACATCTTCCTCCAATGCTCCGTACCAATGTGGTTAATTGTTGTAGCTAGTTTTATCATCGTCAATAACGGCTATATTTCCCTGCCAAATTTCGACCCGCAGCATAAATACTCCTGGCCGATCTTACTAGGCATGGTTGTATTGGCAGTGATCTATGCTTATGCCAGGAAACGGCAACTGAACGTAGTTTATGAGCAAGAAACGTTTGAACTGGAGATGAAGAAATACGAGAATGTGTACCGACTAACAATGGGCTGGTACCTGTTTTCCTGCGTTGTTTCCATTGCCCTTTATCTCTTTACTACCCGCACGATGTTCCTGATCTTTGCCTTGTACGATGTTGTGGTTTCTCTTCAATATTACCCGGGTAAATCACTTTTTAAAAGAGAGCTACGTAACGACGAAATTATCCTTCAATAACAACACGTTTGGCGAAAAATTATCCGGGCTGTTTGGCTAGAGACAATTCCTCATAAAAACTCTCGCAGCTCTATATAACAAAAAGCCCCCGTAAAAACAGGGGCCGTCTAGGACGAACTGGTTAATCTAATTGAGAGCGGATGAAAAATATATATGTCCCTTTTTTAGGATGAAATTGCCAAATAATAAATTCAATTGCTGACAGCAGCTTTCTGCCGCGAAGACAACTGATCGTATTAAGCGACCAGTTCCTCTCTGCTAATCTCAATCATCCTAGACTCAACGGCTGCAGACTTTACCGTTTTTATGATGCGTGCCGCAACTTTATATGGGTCAGCAGCGCTATTAGGACGACGGTCTTCCAGCCACCCTCTCCATCCTCTTTCCACTGTTCCAATTGGAATACGGATGGATGCACCTCTATCAGAGACACCATATTTGAATTCGTCGATCGCTGCTGTTTCGTGCTTGCCAGTTAAACGCAAATGATTGTCTGGACCATATACTGCAATATGTTCTTTCACTACCGGGCGGAACGCTTCACAGATCTCCTCGTAGATGTCGCGACTTCCGCAATTACGTAAAATGCTGTTCGAGAAATTCGCATGCATACCGCTGCCGTTCCAATCGAGATTGCCCAAAGGTTTGCAATGCCAGTTAATGGCAATGCCATACTTCTCTCCAATTCTTTCAAGGAGGTAGCGGGCAATCCAGGTTTGGTCGCCGGCTTCTTTCGCTCCTTTGGCAAATACTTGAAACTCCCATTGGCCGGTAGCTACTTCTGCGTTGATTCCTTCAATGTTCAATCCTGCTTCAAGGCAGGCATCTAAATGCTCTTCCACCATCTGGCGACCAAATGCATTGTTTGCACCAACGGAACAATAATACGGTCCTTGCGGACGAGGGTAGCCGCCTTCCGGAAAGCCCAGCGGTTTATCAGTTTGCGGATTCCATAAGAAGTATTCCTGCTCAAATCCAAACCAAAAATCATTATCGTCATCATCAATCAACGCACGTCCGTTGGTTGGATGCGGCGAGCCATCAGGACTTAATACTTCACACATTACCAGGTAGGCGTTCTTGCGTTGCGGATCTTTAACGATGTACACCGGCTTCAGCAAGCAGTCAGACGAACCGCCCGGGGCTTGCTCGGTTGAAGAACCATCAAAACACCACATTGGGCAGTCTTCCAGCTCGCCGCTGAAACCTCTTTCAATTTTTGTTTTGCTTCGCAGCCCCTGCACAGGCTTACATCCATCTAACCAGATGTACTCTAATTTCGATACTGTCATATTCGTTTCTATTGTTAGGTTGATTAATGAACTTCTTCTTTTGCTACACCGTTCCCGCTTTTTACTTTGGTGAAGGATTGCTCGACCAAGATGTCTTTTTCCACTATGCCTTCATTTGTGGCAACGAGTAAAGTGCCTTGCACATATTTTTCATCGTGCTGCGTAGCGTCCAAGCCTTCTTCTTCTTCTTTGTCAGATACACGCAGTGGCACGATGAAATTGATAAACTTGAAGATGATGAAGGATACAACGAAGCTGTAGCCCACCGCGGCACCCATCGCTTTCAATTGTGTAAAAAAGAAAGAGAAATTACCATAGGCCCATCCATCAGCGCCTGCTGCGTATATTGTCTTCGATGCAAATACACCTGTCATCAACATACCAACCATACCACCAATACCATGACAGGGAAACACATCCAAGGTGTCATCAAGCCGTGATTTTGATTTGATATATACGGCGATGTTGGAAAAAAGGGAAGTAAAGAACCCAATGAAAATACTTTGCGGAATAGCAACGAATCCTGCACCTGGAGTAATAGCCACTAATCCAACAACAGCACCTACACAAAAACCAACGACTGAAGGTTTCTTTCCTCTCAATACATCAAAAAACATCCACGACAAACCTGCAGCAGCAGCTGCGGTATTTGTTGTGAAGAAAGCTGAAACAGCTGTGGCATTTGCACCCAAAGCAGAACCTGCATTAAAGCCAAACCATCCGAACCAAAGTAGTCCTGTGCCGATGAGCACATAAGGAATGTTTGCAGGTGTATGCGCTACATTCTCCAGGTGGGCTTTTCTTCTTTTCAAAACCAATGCACCAGCTAGTGCAGCACAACCTGCGGAAATATGTACAACAGTTCCGCCGGCAAAATCCAGCGCACCCATTTTAAATAAAAACCCTTCAGGATGCCAGCTCCAATGCGCAAGTGGTGCATATACCAACAATGCAAATAAAACGGTGAACAAAACGTAAGCTACAAACCGCATACGTTCAGCAATAGCACCCACTACCAGTCCGGGTGTGATGATGGCAAACATCAATTGAAACACAGAAAACAATGATTTAGGAATGGTTGGCGCCAATCCCCATGGCTCGCCGGAGGCTACACCTTTGAAGAACAGATGTGTTTTCGGGCTACCAATAAAGCCACCAATGCTGTCACCAAAACAAAGACTGTAGCCTACAACAATCCAAAGCACACCGACCACGCCAGCAGCCACGACGCTTTTCATCATGGTTGACAAAACATTCTTCCTGGCCACCATGCCACCATAAAAAAAGGCAAGGCCAGGCGTCATTAAAAACACAAGGGCTGCTGCTACGGACACCCACACGATATCGGCTGGTACATAAGTGCCAGCATCGTAATTAGGTAAAGTGGGAACAAACAGGGAGAGTACGGCAATGGCCGACAAAACAACAAAAGGTGCTACTGACTTGATCGTGAATCTGCTCATTGTTTTTATTTTAGGTTTATGCGATTGAATTAAAACTGGTAGATAGCGGCAAAAAGGATGTTAGCGGCCCATGTTCTGCTCCCACCATCAGCGTTGGTGAAAATGGCCTCACTGGCTTTATCAAATCTTATCTCCGGGATGAATGTGAGATTGCCGGTTCGTACGTTGGCCGATAGGGTTGTCGCATGAATGCTGCCGCCATCACTGATCCCGCCAAACACCTTCAGGTGATTTTTATCGCTGAAGTACTCCTGGCGCAGTGTAAGGCCGAGTGTTTTTGAAGGGTCATAGTTGAAATACATTGCTGATCCCCACCAACTTTTAGTTTGATCATAAAGCTTGTTGCCCAGGTAGGACGTAGTACGGTTGATGGTTCCGTTGTAAGCAATATTGAACTTCTTCGATAGTTTGCTAGTAAGTACCAGGTCAAACTGATCTGTCTTGGTTGTATCGACGCCTTTACCGCCAACATAGTTGATATAGGCTTTGAAAATGTTACCCGGTGTAAAACTGTATTGCGCCAGCACAAACTTGCTGTTCATCTGACCCTCGGGTACGTACTTATAATCTGTTGGATTAGCAAGACCTACCATAAAATTGTGCACGCCAAATGTTACTTCACCCTTTACACCGGTATGAAAGAAAGGACCGTTGGTGAACATGTAGGACATGCTGTAGTTTCGGTTCAATCCGGGATCGACCAGTTCATAACCCACATGTGTTGCCCAACTGCCGGCGGTTAATTTTACGTTACTGGCCGGCGCATAACTAATGTAAAGCTGCTTGATGCTGGATAGGATCCCCTCGTCGTTATACGAAAACTCCTGGGCTCTTTTGCCGATACCAATGTCGGCTACCATTTGCACTTTGGAAGCTTGATAGTCAACCTTGACACTAGCCATGCCTAATTCAAAACTGTTGTGCGAACCGGTGAATGAAGTGAGATTGTTGGCTTTGGTTTTGGCGATGTCGTAGCGGTAATAAAGATCTGTTGAGCCGGTCACGGTCAACGAATAAGCTTTGGCTGAATCCTGCGAGAAGGCGCTGTTAATAAGGGACATAGCAATGCCAGATAAAAGAAGTTTTTGTAACATTGTGGTAGCATTTTAATGTTAAAAAGAAAGGTATTGCGTGGCCTAAGCTTGTTCCAGAAGCTTTAGCTGCAAGCAATACCTTTTATTATTCGTGCTGGTGTTAAATCAGCTGTTCAGTTTTACGGCAGGATGGGATTAATTATCCGGATAAATTGGTTGGTTAACTTCTGTGAAAATAAGAATTACAAATCCAAGCTTCCAAATAATTCTTTGTTTTTTTCTTCACATTTTCTTTTAAAACTACGACACCCAACAAAAAACTTCCATTTTTTCAAGGACTATGGTGAATTATTCTACCGCTGCCGGAAATTCTTATACATATTTATTATTTGAATATGATGTATTATCTCTTTGGACATCGTATGAAGAAGCAGAATTTAGAAGGGTTTTAAGAAATGTCTTTTTATTTTCATAACCAACGCTTGCTATATTCTTTCACCCATTCAATTCTACTGTTATGGCAAGCAAAACTGGACTCTACTCCCCTGCTTTCGAACACGACTCCTGCGGAATTGGCTTCGTTGCCAACGTTCGAAATCACAAGTCACAACAGATTGTTTCCGATGCATTAACCATCCTGGAGAATATGGAACACAGGGGGGCCTGCGGTTGCGAAAACAACACAGGTGATGGTGCGGGCATCATGATCCAGATGCCGCATGAGTTCTTCTTTGACGAATGCGTTAAACTCGGGGTCCACCTACCTCCTTTCAAAAAATATGGCGTTGGCGTTTTGTTCTTTCCAAAAGACATTCGGCTGAAGGAAGAATGTCGCAGCATTCTTTCGCGATGTGCAGAGAAGCTAGGTTTGGAAGTATTAGCCTATCGCAAAGTGCCAGTCAACACCGATGGAATTGGCAAGACGGCACTGTCCGTAGAACCAGAGATAGAACAAGTATTTATTGCTTGCCCCGATCACATCAACAATCCCGAAGAGTTTGAGCGAAAGCTTTTCCTGTTAAGGAACTATACGTCGCATACAGTTGCCAACACAGTACGGCAGGATGCCATCGGATTTTATATTGCTTCACTCTCTTATAAAACAATTGTTTATAAAGGACAACTCACCAGCCGGCAACTACGCGGTTATTACCCGGATCTTTCCAATAAAAGATTAGTGTCAGCCTTTGGGCTGGTGCACTCCCGTTTTGCCACAAACACCTTTCCGTCTTGGAAACTGGCACAACCCTTTCGCTACATCGCTCACAATGGTGAGATCAACACATTACAGGGAAATTTGAATTGGCTTAAGACCAGCGAAAAAAATTTCACCTCACCTTATTTCACACAGGAAGAGATGGACATGTTGCTGCCGATTGTCAGTGCTTCACAGTCCGATTCCGCCTGCCTGGATAACATGATTGAACTACTGACGCTTTGCGGCCGTTCACTTCCGCATGTCATGATGATGCTGATCCCGGAAGCATGGGACGATAATGATCTAATGGACCCAGTGAAAAAAGCGTTCTACGAATTCCATGCTTCTTTCATGGAGCCGTGGGATGGACCAGCATCGATTTCGTTCACTGACGGAAAAATGATTGGTGCTACGTTGGACAGGAACGGTTTACGTCCGTCTCGATATTGTGTGACGACTGATGACCGCGTTATTATGGCATCAGAAACTGGCGCCTTGCCAATCGATCCAAAACTGATCAAGGAGCAGGGGCGTTTGCAACCGGGGAAGATATTTGTTGTAGACCTGGAACAGGGCCGTATTATCAGTGACGAAGAAGTAAAACAAAACATCTGCACACAAAAACCTTATGCAGACTGGCTGAACAAGTATAAAATAAGATTGGAAGAACTGCCTGACCCGAGGGTTATGTTCACCGACCTTGAACCTGAGCAGGTGTTCAAATACCAAAAAGCCTTTGGTTATTCGAAAGAGGATTTAGAAACGATCCTGCTGCCAATGGCGGTTGATGGCAAAGAGCCAATCGGCTCAATGGGTTCAGATGTTCCGTTGGCAGTGCTAAGCGATCAACCACAACATCTCAGCAGTTATTTTAAACAACTGTTTGCGCAAGTCACCAATCCTCCTATCGATCCTATCCGTGAGCGGATGGTGATGTCACTGGCAACCTTTGTCGGAAACAACGGCAACCTGTTGTCGGAAGATCCGCTAGCCTGCCACAGCGTAGCCTTAAAGCAGCCGGTGCTCACCAACTTCGAATTAGAGAAGGTGCGCAGCATCGACACGGGTATTTTCCAGGCAAAAACATTGCAATGTTATTTCAGGGGGGATGGCAAACCGGGTTCACTAAAAAAAGGCTTGGAGCGAATTTGTCGATATGCCGCCGATGCCGTAGAAGATGGTTTCGAAGTGTTGATTTTATCTGATCGTTCCATTGACTCAGAACATGCACCCATCCCTTCCCTCTTAGCAACCGCCGCTATTCATCATCATCTCATTCGCAAGGGCTACCGCGGGCAAGTGGGGCTGGTGATTGAAGCCGGCGATGTGTGGGAAGTGCATCACTTTGCCTGCTTGATTGGATTCGGCGCTACAGCCATAAACCCTTACTTGGCCTTATCGATAATCAAAGACCTGCAGCGCAAAGGGAAAATTGATGCAGCTTACGAAAGTGAAAAACTGCAGAAGAATTACATCAAAGCAGTGAATGATGGTCTTTTGAAAGTGTTTTCAAAGATGGGCATCTCCACATTGCAATCTTACCAGGGTGCACAAATTTTTGAAATTATTGGTATCAATAAAAACGTAGTTGATGCTTACTTCACTGGCGCTATTTCCCGCATCGAGGGAATGGGTCTTGATGAAATAGCGAAAGAATCCCTGGCAAAACATCAATTGGCATTTAGTAAACTTTCGATGCCGTTTGAAAGCCTTCCGGTTGGTGGCGTTTATCAATGGAAGCGTCGCGGTGAAGAACACTTATTCAATCCGCAGACCATCCATCTGTTGCAGCATGCAACGAAGATGAATGATTACGCCACGTTTAAAAAATACACGAAACTCGTAAACGAGCAGGATGAAAAAGCCTGCACATTGCGTAGTCTTTTTGCTTTTCAAAAACACAGGCCATCAATTTCAATTGATGAAGTAGAGCCGGCAGAAAATATCCTGAAACGTTTCGCCTCCGGTGCAATGAGCTTTGGTTCCATTTCGCATGAAGCGCATGCAACATTGGCAATTGCTATGAACCGTATTGGTGCGAAAAGTAACACCGGCGAGGGAGGCGAAGATGAACTGCGCTATCAAGCATTAGCAAATGGCGACTCCATGCGTTCCGCCATCAAACAGGTTGCCAGTGCCCGTTTTGGCGTGACAAGCTATTACCTTACCATGGCTGATGAATTACAGATCAAGATGGCGCAAGGTGCCAAGCCAGGCGAAGGTGGTCAACTTCCCGGGCACAAGGTGGATGAATGGATTGGCAAAGTCCGGCATTCCACGCCAGGTGTTGGTTTGATCTCACCGCCACCGCATCACGATATCTATTCAATCGAAGATTTAGCCCAGCTCATTTTTGATTTGAAGAATGCCAACCGTGCTGCCCGCATCAGTGTGAAACTTGTTTCAAAAGCAGGTGTAGGAACCATTGCTGCCGGCGTAGTAAAAGCAAAAGCAGATGTGGTGCTGATAGCAGGCCATGATGGTGGCACAGGTGCATCACCATTAAGTTCTATTAAACACGCAGGCTTACCATGGGAACTTGGTCTTGCAGAAACCCATCAAACGCTGGTTAAAAACAAACTCCGTAATCGTGTTGTTGTGCAAACGGACGGACAACTCCGTACAGGTCGCGACATTGCTATTGCCACCTTGCTTGGCGCTGAAGAATGGGGCATTGCCACAGCGGCCTTAATCGTTGAAGGATGTATCATGATGCGCAAATGCCATGAGAATACTTGCCCTGTTGGCATTGCCACGCAAGATCCTGAGCTGCGAAAGCGCTTCACAGGAAATGCAGATCACATCGTGAATTACTTCTACATGGTTGTTCAGGAACTACGGGAAATCATGGCCGATCTTGGCTTTAGAACCATCAATGAAATGGTAGGACAGGTTGAACACCTTACCATTAAGAATGATATTCGCCATTGGAAGTACAGCAAACTTGATCTCTCGCCAATCCTCTACAAAGAACCCGCTTCATTGTATACAGGACTTTACAAACAACAAGACCAGGATCACGAGATGAGTGCATTGCTCGACTGGAAATTGCTGGAAGCGGCACAACCGGCACTGGAAGGAAAGGGCCGAGTCAATGCGACGTTTAACATCATCAATACTGACCGCACCGTTGGAACCATTTTGTCAAATGAAATCTCGAAACGGTACGGTGCTGCAGGTTTGCCTGAGGACACTATTCAATTCAAGTTTACGGGAACCGCAGGGCAAAGCTTTGGTGCATTCAACACGAAAGGTGTAACGCTGGAATTGGAAGGCGATGCCAATGATTATTTCGGCAAGGGCTTCTCAGGTGCAAAACTAATCACCTATCCTTCCGCACAAGCTGCTTTTGTGCCGGAAGAAAATATCATCATCGGCAACGTTGCATTCTATGGTGCTACTTCAGGAAAAGCATACATAAGAGGAAAAGCTGGTGAACGGTTTTGCGTTCGCAACTCTGGAGTGCAGGCAGTGGTAGAAGGCGTTGGCGATCATGGCTGCGAATACATGACAGGTGGCTGCGTAGTTGTTTTAGGAGATACCGGGCGAAATTTTGCTGCCGGCATGAGCGGCGGAATTGCTTACGTGTACGATGTGAAAGGAACGTTCTCGACGATGTGTAATCATGAGATGGTTGATCTTGACCCGCTTGACGAAGAAGATCAGGCGGAATTAAAACAACTGATTTCAGAACACACGCAGTACACCAAAAGCACGGTAGGTGCTTTCATCTTAAACGATTTTGAAAACCAAGCAAAGAACTTCATCAAGGTTTTTCCAAAAGACTACAAGAAGGTGCTGGAACAGCAAAAACAAAAATCGTTCGCAGCGATCCAGCAATAAAAGAAGAAAGTACTTATTACCATCGCATCTGTGAAGTATTAAATCTAAACCATGGGCAAAACAACAGGCTTCTTAGAATTTAATCGCGAACTACCAAGCAAACGTCCGGTAGAAGAACGGCTTAATGACTACCACGAATTTGTATCTCGTTATGAAGACGAAAAGCTGAACAAGCAAGCAGCACGTTGTATGAACTGCGGTGTGCCTTTTTGCCATAGTGGTTGCCCGTTAGGAAACATCATTCCTGAGTTTAATGATGCTGTTTACAAACAGCAATGGGAAGAAGCCTATTATATTCTTGCCTCGACAAATAACTTTCCTGAATTCACAGGACGCATCTGCCCTGCGCCCTGCGAAACTGCTTGTGTGCTTGGCATCAATCAGCCAGCGGTAGCGATTGAAGAAATAGAAAAGCACATTATCGAAACGGCGTTTGAAAAAGGTTTTGTCAAGCCGCACAAACCGGCCTATCGAACGGGGAAAAAAGTGGCTGTCATTGGTTCTGGCCCTGCAGGCTTAGCCGCAGCCGCACAATTGAATTATGCAGGCCATTCAGTAACTGTTTTTGAACGTGATGCAAAACCCGGCGGTCTCTTACGCTATGGCATTCCGGATTTCAAACTGGAGAAATGGGTTGTGGAAAGACGCATTGCATTAATGGAAGAAGAAGGTGTGCACTTTCGCTGCAATGCTAACGTTGGCATGAACGTTTCAATCCACGATATTCTGCGTGAATTCAATGCAGTCGTGTTAGCAGGCGGCTCCACCATTGCTCGTAACCTGGATATACCCGGCCGTGATTTGAAAGGTGTTCACTATGCCATGGAGTTTCTAACACAACAAAACAAAAGGGTGAGCAACGAAAGCTTCAGCGAGAAGGACATCACAGCATACGGCAAGAATGTAGTGGTGATTGGTGGTGGTGACACCGGCAGTGATTGTGTAGGCACTTCCAACAGGCACGGCGCAAAATCAGTTACACAGTTCGAGTTGTTACCTCGTCCGCCGAAAGAAAGAACCCCTCACATGCCGTGGCCAACCTACCCGATGCTAGAAAAAACGACATCCTCACACGAAGAAGGTGCAAATCGCCATTGGGCAATTGCGACCAAAGCTTTTTTGGGGGATAGCGACGGCAATCTAAAAGCATTGAAGATCGTGGATCTTGAATGGAAAACGACAGCAGATGGCAGGGCGGCACAGTTTACTGAAGTCGCCGGCTCAGAGAGAGAAATTCCTTGCGAACTGGCACTACTAGCGATGGGTTTTTTGCACCCGCAGCACCATGGATTGCTGGCTGAATTGGATCTTGAAAAAGATGAACGCGGCAATGTGAGAGCACCCGAAAGCAGCTATCAAACCAGCATTCCAAAATTATTTGCGGCGGGTGATATGCGCCGCGGGCAATCACTGGTGGTTTGGGCCATTAGTGAAGGCAGAGAATGTGCGATAAAGGTTGACGAGTTTCTTAAAGGCTCTTCAGCTTTAGAGGCAAAAGACAAGAGTTTACTTGAACGACAATTGCAAGGAGCTTAAAATTGATATCTGCTTCGGAAAAAGTATAAAAGAGTGAGCTCACCCTCTCATTATTAATTACTGATTATTAATTATTGATTGCTCACCGCTCACCTTCCTAAACTGAGTTCCGTCCTGCATTGATGATACCAAACGACGATCGAATAACAAGTTTCTCAAACGTGTCTTTCTGCTTTTCGGGCATATCTGTCGTTATGCGAAGACAGTGAAGAGCATATTGCTGGACTGTAGTAAGCGGCAACACAATCCGTTCCCTCATTTGAATCGATAGTTGATCAACGGGGTAGTTGGCCATCAATTCCGTTCTACCTGACAGCTTTTGTAAATAGCGCTGCGTACGTTCATATTCTTCCATGATCAGTTTCCAGATGCCGCTGTATTTTTCGTCGTTCGCCAGGTACGCTGTCAGGGGAAAATAGGTCTTCTTCATCGCCATTTCGCAGTTATCAATCAGGGTTCGGAAATAGGCGGAGCGATCATAAATGTGTTTTACAACGGAAAATTTTCCCTGTTCTTCAATTTGCTCCAGTGCCCTGCCTAATCCATAGTAGCCCGGCACGTTTTGCTTCATTTGACTCCAGGCTCCCACAAATGGGATAGCCCGTAAATCTTTCAACGAAAGCCGGCTGGATGCATTTCGTTTTGCAGGGCGACTGCTGATGTTTGTCTCGCTATAGTAACGCAAAGGACTTATCTCCGAGAGGTAATCCATAAAATCAGGATGCTCTTTTAGTGATTTGTACGCTTGAAAACTTGCATCTGCCAGGTCCTGTAATGTCTCCATTTGCTCTGGCTGCAAGCCTTTATCATTCTCAGCAAAGAGCTCATTGACGATTCCTGCATTGACCATCTGCTCGATGTTAAATCGAGCAGCGTTGATGATACCAAAATTAGAACTCACGGTTTGTCCCTGGACTGTCAACTGGATTTCATCTGTTGAAATACTTCGACCCATGGATGCATAAAACTTGTGCGTTTTACCACCGCCGCGGGCTGGTGGTCCACCACGGCCATCAAAGAACACAACACTCACGCCATACTCACGGGAAATGCGTGTCAATTCCGCTTTCGCCTGGTAAATACTCCAATTCGCCATCAGGTAGCCGCCGTCTTTTGTTCCATCAGAAAACCCAACCATGATGACCTGTTTCATTCCGCGTCGCTTCAGGTGTTCAGTATATAGTGGGTTGGTGTAGAGTTCCTGCATGATTCCGCTTGCATTTCGCAGATCATCAACCGTTTCAAATAAGGGAACGATATCAACCTTTACGTCTTCTTTTTTCTTGCCTCTCAGCTGAAACAAAGCATACACTTCTAAAACATTTAACGCAGATTGACACTGGCTGATAATATACCGGTGGCAGGCCTGCTCACCATATTTATCCTGAATCTCGTAAAGAGCATCAATGGAAAGCAGGGTTTCTTTCACGATGCCAGCATAATCATTTGGATCGGCTACTAATTTGAAAGATCCGATGGCTTCCAATTTCTGCGGAGACTCTTTATTGGAATAACCTTCTAAAGAAGCCTCTTTTTCACCAACCGCATCTAACACTGCAGCATGCACGCTGCTTTCCTGGCGAATGTCGAGTGTAGCAAAGTGAATCCCAAATGCATGCACCTTGTTGATCAACGCATCAACCAGTGATACAAACAAGCTATTATGTTCATACACCAATAGCTTACGAACTTTGCTCAGCGGTCGAAGGAGCGCTTCTTTTGTTAACTTGTCCTCAATCGGCTGCATGAAATTGTGCTGGTACAATAACGCTTCGAGATCGGCAAGAATGGTATCGGCTCCTTTAAACGTAATGCGCCTCTTTAATCGGCGAACATCAGCATAGAAACAACGCACCAAACTTGCATGGAGGGCTGCCGCAACTTTCAGCGTTGTATCAGCTGTCACATTTGGGTTTCCATCGCGGTCACCCCCGGGCCAAAAGCCCATTCGGATCACCGGGTTCTTCGCAAAATCAATTCCGGAGAAAGCCTGCTGCAGCTCAAGCAAGACCTTTCCAACTGCATCGTAAAATACATTCTCCAGGTACCATATCAGGCTGACTGCCTCATCATACGGTGTTGGTTTTTGTTGCTTAAAGAGCGGCGTTTTACCCAACTGCTGGAGGTAAGAATTGATTGCCACTGCGTCATTGCTTCGCAAGGCAGTCGACAAATCATTAATGATACCAAGCACGGAGCCAGGGTAAAATTGTGTTGGATGGGCCGTTAATACTAACGTCACCGCAAACTGCTCCAACTTTTGAAGAAAGGCTTCGGACTTGTCTTCCTGCACAACACGCTGCAGCAATTGTTTGATGGTGCCGGCACCGTTTAGATCATTCACTTCGTCAAAGGCTGCATCCTCTACCGCATCAAACAGTACCACCTGGCGTTCGGCATATTGCACAAACCGAAACAAAAGGTCGAGTTGTTCGTTGGTGTCTTTCAGAAAGGTGTACTTTTCAAAAAAGCTCTCGACTATCTGCCATGGACTCATGCCTTTTTTGTAGCCTTCCTCGCAATGCACTAAAAAAAGTGATAACAGAATACCGGTTTTCTCAATGCGGTGAAAAGGAAGCGACGTAAACAAACTGTTGTACAATTGAAACTTTGTACCAACAGTCATCTTGAATTTTTCCAGGCGGGAAGAAGAGACACCATCCATGCAAACAAATTTAACCAACCATCTTCGATGAAATGAATTGATTTTTCATCAAATCTTTTTTGGCTTCACTTATTTACTTATCTTAGACACATCGCACACGTGACACACTTCTACAACGATATTATTTCTTCAGTAGCTACATCAACTACAATTACAACAACTACGATCCGCTTTGCGGGTTGTACAACATCATATTGCCACTTGGGCTTCTAAAGCTGCACTCACCGGGAACATCATCCTTCTTATTCATCTTTATCAAACCATAACCAATGCAGGTTCTGAAATTTGGCGGCACCTCAGTAGCCAATGCCGTCAACATAAAAAAAGTCGCAGCCATCGTCGCTGCCAAACAAGACGACAAACATCTCTTCGTTGTTGTTTCCGCTTTTAGCGGGGTAACCGACAAACTATTACAATGCGGCCAGTGGGCACTTGAAAATAACCCCGACTTTGAAACAGCTGTTGAAACGCTTACGCAGCAACATGTGCAAGCAGTGAAAGAACTACTCCCGTTCGACAGCCAAAGCAGTTTACTTAGCTGGGTGGTTCAACAGTTTCACGAGGTGGAAGACTTGTGCAACGGCATCCGTCTCTTAAACGAATTATCGGATCGGTCTCGTGACCGGCTGGTAAGCTATGGTGAACTGGTCTCTTCCAGAATCATTGCTGCTTACTTTGAAAGCGAAGGAATGGTTAACGAATGGATAGATGCACGCAAGGCAATTATCACTGATTCGCACCACACAAAAGCGGCGGTTGACTTTCAGAAAACGAAAGAAAACATTCAGCAGCTTCTTCAGGGCTCATCAAAAAATCTCTTTGTCGTTCCGGGCTTTATTGGAGCTAATGAAAAAGGAAATACAACAACCCTTGGACGAGGTGGCTCTGATTATACAGCCGCGATATTTGGTGCCTGCATTCACGCATCTTCTGTAGAGATCTGGACCGATGTATCAGGCATGATGACAGCCGATCCACGATTGGTTTCAAGAGCAAAACATATTCCTGCCATTTCCTATAGCGAAGCAATGGAGCTGTCGCATTTTGGTGCGAAGGTGATCTATCCCCCCACCCTTCAGCCGCTGATGAACCTCGGCATACCCGTGTGGATAAAAAACACCTTCGCACCGCAAGACGCCGGTACCATCATCGAAGCCGAAGCACACAAAAACGGTAACAGTACGAGGGGCATTTCCAGCATCAATGCGGTGGCTTTGCTAAGCCTGGAAGGTAGTGGCATGGTCGGCATACCTGGGTTTTCAAAACGGCTGTTTGAAGCATTGGCGTCGCACCAGATCAACGTGATCCTGATCACACAGGCATCATCAGAGCATTCTATATGTGTGGGTGTGGAAGACAGATTGGCCGGCCTTGCGAAAGACGTTGTTGACAAGGCTTTTTCCCATGAAATTGAGCGGGGACTGATTGAGCCGCTAACCATCGAAAAAGACCTCGCCATCATCGCATTAGTCGGCGACAACATGAAAAGCCACCAGGGAATTAGTGGCCGCATGTTTGGTGTGCTAGGCAGAAATGGTGTGAACATTCGTGCTATTGCTCAAGGCTCTTCGGAGAGGAACATTTCAGCGGTCATTAAACGTGATGATACCCGAAAAGCACTAAATGCTTTGCATGAAGAATTCTTTGAAGTCGCATACAAACAAGTGAATCTTTTCATCATTGGCACAGGCAACGTTGGCAGCAAATTGCTAGGACAGATAAAACAGCAACAGAACTTCCTGCAGCAAAAGATTAATTTGCAGGTTCGTATCATTGGCTTGGCCAACAGCCGCAAAATGGTGTTTAGCGAGGAAGGGATCAACCCATCAACCTGGCAGGACCAATTAACAAACGGAGAACTGATGCAGCTACCAGCTTTTATTGACCGGATGCTGGAAATGAATTTGCGCAATTCCGTGTTGGTTGACATTACAGCTAACGACGATGTGGCAAATGTCTATGAAGCTGCATTCAGGAAAAGTGTGTCGGTGGTTGCTTGTAATAAAATTGGTGCCTCCTCTCCTTTCGCACATTATAAAAAGCTGAAAGACCTAAGCCACGAGTTCAACGCATCGTTTCTGTTTGAAACAAACGTTGGTGCCAGCCTGCCTGTTATTGGAACGTTGAACGACCTGGTTCGCAGCGGTGATTCCATCCGTAAAATCGAAGCTGTCTTAAGTGGAACGCTGAACTATGTTTTTAATCATTACGATGGTAAAAAACCGTTTAGTGAAGTCGTTCGGCAGGCGCAGGCTGAAGGTTACACGGAGCCGGATCCACGTCTCGATTTAAGTGGTACGGATGTGATGAGAAAGATCATGATTTTAGCAAGGGAGTCCGGCGCACAACTTGAAATGATTGACATCTTCAATAACTCATTTCTTCCGCCATCCTGTATGGAAGGAAGCGTTGAGGACTTCTATGCGGAGATGATCAACCAGGAACAACATTTCAAACAACTTTACGAAGAAGCTTCACAAAACGGGAAGAAACTCAAGTTCGTTGCCAATTACCAGGATGGCAAAGCCTCCGTCGGGTTGAAGCATATCGACCCAGCCCACGATTTTTACCATCTCTATGGCAAGGATAACATTGTGCTGTTTTATACGGATCGTTATCCGAAACAGCCGCTCGTCATTAAAGGAGCTGGCGCCGGCGCTGAGGTAACCGCATCCGGTGTTTTTGCCGACATCATCCGTGCTGCAAGAGTTTAAAATGTACTTTATGAAAAGAATCAAACTAAAAGTACCAGCGACGGTGGCTAACCTTGTATGCGGCTTCGATGTGTTAGGTCTTTGCCTGGACGATCCATTCGATATAATGGAAGTAAAGATGCTAGCCGAAAAGAGAGTGGTGATTCACAATGTCGGGGATAGCGGTCTTCCAACAGAACCGGAGCGGAATACGGCTGGCGCACCGTTGCTCGAAATGATCGAAAAGCTAGATGACGAGATCGGCTTTGAGGTCTTCATTCAAAAAAACATAAAGCCTGGTAGCGGGCTAGGCTCCAGCGCAGCCAGTGCAGCTGGTGCAGTCGTTGCAGCCAATCATCTTCTCAACCATCGTTTTTCGCAAGAAGACCTGGTGAGATTTGCGATGGCAGGTGAAAAGGTTGCATCGGGTGTTAAGCATGCCGACAATGTAACGCCTGCTATTTATGGAGGCGTTACACTTATCCGAAGCATTTTCCCGCTTGACATTGTAGCGATTCCGTCACCACCGCTGTTCATAACCGTTGTTCATCCCCAGATCGAAGTGCGCACTTCGGATGCAAGGCAAATATTACGTAAGGAAGTTTTGCTGAAAGACGCCATTAAACAATGGGGCAATATTGCAGGATTGGTAGCTGGGTTAATGAAAAGTGATTATGACTTGATTGGTAGATCGCTGGAAGATATTATCATCGAACCCCTGCGCAGCATTCTCATTCCGGAGTTTAATACCATCAAAAAGCGTTGCATTGAAGCAGGTGCTCTGGGTGGTGGCATTTCGGGCTCTGGTCCGTCCATTTTTATGCTGAGCAAAGATGAAGTCACAGCGAAAAATATTGAAGCCATAATGCGGGAAGTTTACAGCTCAATCGGGCTTCACCATTATACTTACGTCACTTCTGTCAACCAAACCGGTTGTACCATTCTTGAACAGGAATAACGAAACACATGCAGTACTACAGCACAAATAACCGAACTATCACTGCCGACTTCAGGAAAGCTACGCTTGAAGGACAACCTGCTAATAAAGGCTTGTACTTTCCTTCTTTTATTCCAACGCTTCCAAAACACTTCCTGGAAAACTTGTCTGGGCTTTCAAAAACGGAAATTGCTTTTGAAGTCATTGAACCTTATGTTGGAGACACGATTGATGAAGCATCGCTACGAAACATCATCGATGAAACAGTGAACTTCCCCTTTCCTCTTGTACCAATCACTGAAAACATTTCCACACTGGAACTTTTTCATGGACCAACGCTTGCTTTCAAAGATGTGGGAGCCCGGTTCATGAGCCGATGTCTTGGTTATTTTTCAGGAGAAGAAAAGCGGAAAACAACCGTACTGGTTGCTACTTCGGGTGATACCGGCGGCGCAGTGGCACATGCCTTTCATGGCATTGAGAATGTTGACGTTGTTATCCTCTATCCTTCCGGGAAAGTGAGCGACATACAGGAGCGACAACTAACAACACTGGGCCAGAATATTTCTGCTCTAGAGATTGATGGCAGTTTTGATGATTGCCAGCGAATGGTAAAAGAAGCTTTCGTGGACGAACAGCTAAATAAACACTTGCGGCTGACATCTGCCAACTCCATCAATGTTGCTCGTTGGTTGCCGCAACAATTTTATTACTTCTATGCCTATCAACAATGGCAAGAGGAGCAACCGCCGGTTGTGGCTGTACCAAGCGGCAACTTTGGAAATATCTGCGCCGGCATTCTTGCACATTTGTCAGGGCTCCCGGTGAAACATTTTATAGCAGCCTGTAATGTCAATGATGTTGTATCCGGCTATCTCGCCAACGGAAAGCTGGAAACAAAGACCTCAGTCCCAACAGTATCGAATGCGATGGATGTTGGGGCCCCAAGCAATTTCGTTCGCATTCTTCAGATGTTCAACAACGAGTATTTGTCGTTGAAAAAAGTATTGACCAGTTACACCATTTCTGATGAAGAAACCATTGAAACGATCAGGGACGTAAAAGCACAACATAACTACCTGCTCGATCCGCATGGCGCCGTTGGTTATGCGGCCTTAGTCAGGTATCTCCAAAACAATCGATCATCCCGTGGCTATTTTCTTGAAACTGCCCACCCGGTAAAGTTCGATATCGAAAAGCTGATTGGCGAAAAAGTCGCACTGCCCGATGCTGTTGGGCAATTGATGACAAAGCAGAAAAGAAACGTGAAGATGAAAGGAGAAACAGAAGCGTTGAAAGAATTTTTGTTGACTAGTTAATTACACAAGATAACCAAACAGGTTATCGTCATTACGAAGCTCCGTATAATTAATACCGAAGGCGTTCAGATTATGAATGAGCGCCTGGTAGTCTTCCCTTGATTTTAATTCAATGCCAACCAAAGCCGGCCCTGTTTCCTTGTTGTGTTTCTGCATATACTCAAACCGGGTAATATCGTCATTCGGACCCAACACATGATTCACAAATTCCTTCAGTGCTCCGGGACGTTGTGCAAACCGAACCAGGAAATAATGCTTCAGCCCTTCATACTGCAGGCTGCGTTCTTTGATCTCCTGCATGCGGTCGATGTCGTTGTTTCCGCCGCTGACAATGCAAACCACCTTCTTGCCCCTGATGCGATCGGCATATTGATCAAGCGCCGCAATCGATAAAGCACCAGCTGGTTCCACAACAATCGCTTCTTCGTTATAAAGTTTTAAAATCGTCGTACAAATTTTGCCTTCGGGCACAAGGGCTAAATCATCTAACACATCACGACAAATGGGAAAGGTTAGATCGCCGATTCGTTTTACTGCTGCACCATCTACAAAACGCTCAATGGCAGAAAGCGTTACTGGCGCATCAGCATCCAGTGCCGCTTTCATGGAAGGCGCACCTTCCGGCTCTAAGCCCACAATTTTTGTTGCGGGAGAAAAAGTTTTGAAATACGAACCGACACCCGCACATAAACCTCCACCGCCAATAGGCAAGAATAGAAAATCAACTCCCGATTGTTCTTCTAAAATTTCAACACCAACGGTTGACTGGCCTTCCATAATGCGGTAATCATCAAAGGGCGGAATAAACGTCAGCCCGTTATGAAGCGTATATTGTTTTGCCGCTGCCGCACAATCATCAAACGTATCACCAACCAACCGGATGTCTATAAACGACTCGCCAAACAATTTTGTCTGCTGTACTTTTTGTTGCGGCGTAATGATCGGCATGAAGACCACACCTTTCGCCTGCAGCTTTTTACAAGAGTAGGCAAAGCCTTGTGCATGATTTCCTGCACTGGCACAAACAACACCACGTTCCAGTTGCTCTTTCGGCAGACTGCTCATCATATTGTAAGCACCGCGCAGTTTATAAGACCGCACGACCTGCAAATCTTCCCGCTTCAGGTAGACCTCGCAACCGTATTTCCTCGACAACGAAAGACTAAGTGCCAGTGGCGTTTTGTTCACCACTGGCTTCAGCCGTTCAACAGCAAGTTCGTAATCAAAAACGGGTGTTATGGATGTTGCGTTAATCACGGTACAACGGCGAGGTGAATTTTAATTTCTGAAACTTCTTTTCGTGCGACGTCTGCTTCGGTGCAGCCGGCTCTTGGTTCTCCGGTCGAAGGCTTCTTACCGTTTTACCGGCTTGCCATAATTCGCTTTCGCGAAGTTCTTTCAGCTCTTCTTCCAACTTTTCGCGGTAGTCCGCTTTGCTGTTGCTCTCAATCGAATTCGCTGCTTCTTTTCCGGCAGCCACACTTTCATACAGATCATTGAACACAGGAAGGGTAGCATCACGGAACTTCTTCCACCAGTCCAGGGCTCCTCTTTGCGCTGTTGTAGAACAATTGGCATACATCCAATCCATTCCGTTCTCTGCTACCAAAGGCATGAGGGATTGTGTTAACTCTTCCACCGTTTCGTTGAAGGCTTCTGATGGCGAGTGCCCTTTTGAACGCAGCACTTCGTATTGCGCAGCAAAGATTCCCTGAATAGCTCCCATCAGGGTTCCTCTTTCGCCGGTCAAGTCACTGTACACTTCTTTTTTGAAATCTGTTTCAAACAAGTAACCGCTACCAATAGCGATACCCATCGCTGCCACTCGTTCAAATGCACGGCCGGTCGCATCCTGAAAAATGGCATAGCTGCTATTCAGTCCGCGGCCCTGTAAAAACATCCGGCGAAGTGAAGTGCCTGAACCTTTTGGTGCCACCAAAAACACATCCACATCCGGTGGGGGCACAATGCCTGTTTGATCGTTGTAAGTAACGCCAAAGCCATGTGAGAAATAAAGAGCCTTGCCCGGCGTCAGGTATTTTTTTACAGTTGGCCACAACTGGATTTGTGCAGCATCGCTTAACAAATAGCAAATGATGGTACCTCTTTCCAGTGCGTCTTCAATATCAAACAAGGTTTCACCCGGAACAAAGCCATCCTTCACTGCTTTGTCCCATGATTTGGAATGCCTGCGCTGTCCCACAATGACGTTGATGCCATTGTCTCTTTGATTCAATGCCTGCCCCGGACCTTGCACGCCGTAGCCAATCACAGCCACCACCTCGTCTTGTAATACACGTTGCGCTTTAGAAAGCGGGAACTCTTCCCGTGTGACCACGTTCTCTTCCAAACCACCGAAATTTAATTTTGCCATTGTCGAAAGGATTTGCCCTCGCACAAAGCGAGGAGGTTAATAATGATTGTTTTTAATTATGAACTGAGCTTAACTGCTACTATTGAGCTTTTGTTGCGTCGCACTCGTGTACGTCCAGAACAGCTATGAGCTATGAGCCGTCAGCTATCAGGTTTCAGCTATCAACCTCTGGACATCTGCTGCTCGCCGTGACTCGCACAACCTTTTAGTTAAAGATTCCTTCTTCGTCGTAACGAAAAGCTAGAATTCCAACAGTGGTTAATTGGCTGATTACTGACAGCTAAAAGCTGACTGCTTCTCTTCACATATCAAACACTTCTTCCTGTTGATTCAGGTATTCGTTCGTCACCAATTCTTCTGATGGATTCAGCTCTTCAAACTCCTTCAGCTTCTCATGAAAGCCCTTGCTGTCCTTAATAATCGCTACCCGTGCACTCCGTACAAACTCTATGAGGCCGTAAGGCTCAAACACCTTGATCAGCCGCTCTGTCTCCTCGCGGTGACCCGTTGTTTCAAACACGGTATAATCTTTCCGGATCGCCACTGCTCTTGCGCCATACTCACGCAACAGTCTTTCTACTTTTACTTTCTCGGAAATAATTTCGGTAGGCACTTTGTAGAGTGCTAACTCCTGCCATACAATTTCATCGGCTGTGTTGTAATAGGCTTTTAAAACTTCCACCTGTTTTTCAATCTGCCGCGACAGCTTTCTTACCACATCCTCCGTTTCCACAATCACCAGCGTAAAGCGGTAAATACCCTCTATCTCTGACGGCGATGAGTTGATGCTTTCGATGCTGATTTTACGCCTTGAGAAAATGATGGCAATGCGATTGAGCAAACCAACCTGGTTTTCTGTATAGACGGTTATGGTAAATTCCTGTTTGTTCATGGCGCATTATTTTAAACGTATATCACTCACACTTGTACCTGCTTCCACCATCGGAAACACGTTGTTTTCTTTTCCCACCATTACTTCCAGCAAATACGAACCATCGTGCTCCAACATTTCGTTTAGCGAAGAAGCCAAGTGCTCCCTTGACGAAATACTTTTTCCTTTGATCCGGTAACCTTTTGCCACCTGGACAAAGTCAGGACTTTCAATATCAACGAAGGAGTAACGTTTGCTGTGAAATAGCTCCTGCCATTGCCGAACCATACCCAGGAACTGGTTGTTCAGGATGAGTATTTTGACATTGATGCCGGTTTGCATAATGGTTCCTAATTCCTGTAACGTCATCTGGAATCCACCATCACCGATAACTGCCACAACGGTTCTTTCCGGCGCACCGAATTTGGCCCCGATCGCTGCGGGCAACGCAAAACCCATCGTCCCTAATCCACCCGACGTTACGTTGCTTTTGCTTTGCTTGAATTGTGCATAACGGCAGGCCACCATTTGGTGCTGACCAACATCCGTCACAATCACCGCTTCACCATTTGTCAGTTCGTTCAGCACATTAACCACTTCTCCCATCGTCATTTGCTCTGTCGACGGATTGAGCTCTTTGTAAATGCAGGCATCAATTTCTTCCTGCTCCAGCAGCTTAAATTTTTGAAGCCATTGGGGGTAGCATTTTTGTTGAACCAAAGACGTTAACAAGGGCAATGTTTCCTTGCAATCGCCCCACACCGGAACGGTTGTCTTAACGTTCTTGTCAATTTCTGCAGGATCAATATCGAGGTGAATCACTTTTGCCTGCTTTGCGTATTTGTCGAGCCTTCCGGTCACACGGTCATCGAACCGCATGCCAACAGCAATCAACACATCGCATTCGTTGGTCAGGACATTTGGGGCATAGTTCCCGTGCATTCCCAGCATCCCGACATTCAGCGGATGATTGCTCGGCAAGGCACTCAATCCCATAATGGTCCATGCAGCCGGAATACCCGCTTTTTCGATAAAGGCTTTGAATTCTTTTTCAGCTTTTCCTAAAATCACTCCCTGCCCAAAAACGACAAACGGCTTTTCGGCAGCGTTGATGATTTCAGCGGCTCTTTCGATGTACTCTTTTCGAACAATGGGTTTTGGCCGGTAGCTACGGATGAAGGTGCATTTTTCGTAACCGCCATATTCAAATTTTTGGATCTGTGCGTTCTTTGAAATATCTATCAACACGGGCCCAGGCCTACCGCTTTTTGCAATAAAAAAAGCCTTTGCCAACACTGCTAGAATTTCTGCTGCATCCGTTACCTGGTAGTTCCATTTGGTGCACGGTGTAGTGATGTTGATGATGTCTGTTTCCTGGAAGGCATCCGTCCCTAACAAGTGAGCGAACACTTGTCCTGTTATACAAACCAATGGCGTGCTATCAATCAACGCATCGGCAAGACCAGTCACTAAATTCGTTGCACCGGGTCCGCTCGTAGCAAACACAACCCCTGTCCTTCCCGACACTCTTGCATAGCCCTGAGCTGCGTGGATGCCACCTTGTTCATGCCGAACCAAAATATGTTGCAAACGATCCTGGTAATCAAACAAGGCATCATAGATTGGCATAATGGCGCCACCGGGGTAACCAAAAATGGTTTCCACACCTTCTTCCACGAATGCTCTCATCACGGCTTCTGCGCCACTGATTGATTCACTCTTCGTCAGTAACGCATCCGTCTGCGGCTGTTTTAACGTGTTTTGCATACTTGAAAAGGATTCCTTTTGTTGCTTTTAAATTGGGTTGCGTCCATTGTGCCCTTCTTGCTGCCAACTCCTGCTCATCAACCCTGAGGTTGATGGTATTGGTTGTCACATCTATTTCAATCTGGTCGTTGTCTTTGACTAACGCAATCGTTCCGCCATCGAAGGCCTCCGGTGTAATGTGGCCGACGACAAAACCATGGGTTCCTCCGCTAAATCTTCCATCAGTTATCAGTGCAACAGACTTTCCTAGTCCAGCTCCAATAATGGCCGATGTTGGCTTTAGCATCTCCGGCATTCCTGGTCCACCTTTAGGGCCAACGTATCTGATCACCACTACGTCACCAGCTTTTACTTTGCCGGAGCGAATGCCAGCAATAAGTTCAAACTCTCCGTCATACACCCTTGCCGGGCCTGCAAAGCGTTCGCCTTCTTTCCCGCTGATCTTTGCTACGCTGCCGCCTTCTGCGAGATTGCCGTAAAGGATCTGCAAGTGTCCTGTTGGTTTGATGGGGTTATCAATTGGTCGGATGATTTGCTGTGCAGAAAAATCAAGCGATGGAACAGGTGCCAGGTTCTCATCAACAGTTTTGCCAGTCACCGTTAAGCAGTCGCCATGAATTAATCCTTGCTCCAACAAATATTTCATCACGGCTGGAACACCGCCGTATTTATGCAGGTCCTGCATCAGGTATTTTCCACTCGGCTTAAAGTCTGCTAGCACAGGAACCCGGTTGCTGATGGTTTGAAAATCGTCCTGCGTTATCTCAACATCCACACTCTTCGCCATTGCAATCAGGTGAAGCACTGCATTGGTAGAACCGCCCAACGCCATGATCACGACAATCGCATTTTCGAATGCCTTGCGGGTCATGATATCTTTCGGCTTGATGTCTTTTTCAAGCAGCAGTCGAATTGCTTTTCCTGCAGCAAGACATTCGTCTTTCTTCTCTTGACTAAGTGCCGGATTACTGGCCGAATATGGAAGGCTCATCCCTAAAGCCTCTATTGCAGATGCCATTGTATTGGCCGTGTACATACCGCCGCAAGCACCAGCACCAGGACAAGAGCCCTTCACAATACTTTTAAAATCCTCATCGGTAATAGTACCAGCGAGTTTTTGTCCTAAAGCTTCAAATGCAGAAACAATATTTAAGTCCTGACCGTTGTGATGACCAGGTGCAATCGTTCCGCCATAAACCATAATCGCCGGACGATTTAACCGGCCCATGGCGATGAGCGATCCCGGCATGTTCTTATCGCAGCCAGGCAATGCAATTAGCGCATCGTAGTATTGAGCGCCACAAACAGCTTCAATGGAATCAGCAATAATATCCCGACTCACAAGGGAATAGCGCATGCCTTCTGTTCCATTGCTGATGCCATCACTAACGCCAATGGTATTAAAGATCAACCCGACGAGGTCGTTGTCCCACACACCCTGCTTCACCAGTTTTGCCAAATCGTTCAGGTGCATGTTGCAGGTGTTGCCATCATAACCCATGCTCACAACACCAACCTGCGCTTTTTTTAAGTCATCGTCGGTGAGGCCAATGCCATAGAGCATAGCTTGCGCAGCAGGCTGGGTCTCATCCTGTGTGATGGTCTTGCTGTATTTATTTAATTGGCTCATGCGACTTCTTGCAAACGAAACTCCTGTTCGAGTACGCGGTTTTTGTAAGCTTTTTGAATGATGGCTCCTAATGAATCTTTCCACTGCAATTGGAAAGGAATGTTGTCAAGCGATTCAATGCCGATGACTTCAGCTGCGGTGCCACAATAAAAAGCACTGTCGGCTCCATGAACGTTTTCTAATTTGAGCTTCTTCTCAACCACTTCAATCCCCAACTCCTGGCAGATTTCAATCACCGTTGCTCTGGTGATACCCGGAAGTATGCTTCCTAATTGCGGCGTATATAAAACATCTTCTGACTGTACAAAAAAGTTGGCTCCCGGACCTTCAGCAACAAAACCATCGATGTCCAACAGCAAGGCTTCATCAAATCCTTTATCCTTTGCCTCTTGTGTGGCCATTATAGAGTTCACGTAATGACCGGAAACTTTCGCTTCTACCTTAAAACATTGCGGAGGAATTCTTCTGAAAGAAGACGTATGTAAGCGCAACAGTTTTTCTCCGAGGTAAGCACCCCACTCCCAGGTTGCAATCAGCAGTTGTGCTGCCTTGCCCTTGGTTAATGACATGTTGGGTGGACAAAACACGAGCGGACGGATATAAGCATCCTTGAAGCCGTTGCGGTTTAATAATTCGTAGGTGATATCAATCAGTTCCTGAGTTTGGTATGGATAAGGAATACCGACAGACTCGCAAGAAAATTTCAATCGATCGTAATGCTCTCTTGCTTTGAAAATCCTGACACCGTTTTGGGTGTCGTAGGCACGGATACCCTCAAAGGCTCCGTAGCCATAATGTAAGGTTTGGTCGTATGGATTTGCAACCGCGTCTGTTGCTTTGATGAAGCTTCCGTTCAGGTAAACAATTGTGCTTTCGTTGTAGTACATACAATGATTAAATGGTGATTGATAAATCAGTACAAAATCGAATAGCAAACAATCGTTCTTTCAACCTGCCACGAGGCGTTAAATCAGTGTTGATTTACGCAGCTCGATGTTCGGATGATTAATATCTGTGGGGATGCGGTCGGCAACAAAGTCGCTAACCAGATCGCCTATCGTTGATGTGAAATAGTAATTGATCGGGTCAATGTCTTTTGTAACAAATTTGGAAGCTAGTGTCCAGCTCACGCCGGCACGAACTTTTGCAGCTTCCTTCGCCAGGCCAAAATGTTCCAGCATCATAGCAGCAGACAAGATGGACCCAATTGGGTTTGCAATGTCCTTACCAGCAGCTTGTGGGTAAGAACCGTGAATGGGTTCAAATAACGCTGTTTCCGTACCCACTGATGCAGACGGCAACATGCCAAGTGAGCCGCTGATTACACTGGCCTCATCGCTGATGATATCGCCAAACATGTTTTCAGTGAGAATCACATCAAATTGCTTTGGATTGACAATGATCTGCATCGCAGCATTGTCTACAAACATGTAATCAACCGTGACATCCGTGTATTGCGCAGCTATTTCCTGCACCACTTTGCGCCAGAGTCTCGACGTTTCTAACACGTTTGCTTTATCAACAAGCGTCAGTCTTCTTTTACGTTGCTGTGCCGTACGGAAAGCAAGATGGCTGATGCGTTCAATCTCTGAACGGTGGTAGATACACAAGTCGGAAGCTTCCGTGTAATCTGCGTTTACTTCTTTTTTACCGAAATAAATTCCGCCTGTCAGCTCACGATAAACAACAAAGTCAACATCTTCGAGTTGCTTGCTCTTTAGCGGCGACAAATGGTGGAGCGAAGGAAAAGTAGTAACAGGACGTATGTTGGCGAATAAACCTAAAGATTTGCGAAGCTTCAACAGCCCTTGTTCAGGACGGACTTTTGCCGTTGGATCATTATCGTATTTTGGGTGACCGATAGCACCAAAAAGGATCGCATCGCTTTCCAGGCATAAGTCAAGAGTTTCATCAGGTAGCGGGCTGCCAGTCTTGTCGATTGCATCGGCGCCCATTAGGCCATACGAGTAATAAAACTCATGTCCGAAAGCTCCGGCAACAGCATTCAACACTTTAATCGATTGCGCTGTGACTTCTGGACCAATTCCATCTCCCAATATGACTGTAATGTGTTTTTGCATGGATGTTTCGTTTAGTTGGATCTTGCTGTTTCAAATTCTTCAATCTCTGGCTGAATGCTCAACAAATAATCAATGTCATCGTACCCATTCAGCAAACAGGTTCTTTTATAAGGATTGATCTCAAAGTGTTCGGCCTCATTTGTGCCATTGATCGTGATGGTTTGTTTTTCCAGATCAACTGTTACGGTGGATCCGTTAGGTTGAGCAAAGATTTTCTGCAGGAAGGCCTCGCTGACCTGTACCGGAAGCAGACCGTTGTTCAAGGCATTGTTCTTAAAAATGTCTGCAAAAAAGCTTGACACGACTACTTTGAACCCATAATCAGCAAGCGACCACGCTGCATGTTCGCGGGAAGAGCCGCAGCCAAAATTTTTACCGGCTACAAGTATCTCTCCATTGTACTCCGGGTTATTTAAAATGAAATCTTTTTTCGGCCTGGTTTCATCATTGCCTTCGTAACGCCAGTCACGAAAGAGATTTTTACCGAAGCCCTGTTTTGTTGTTGCTTTTAGAAAACGGGCCGGGATGATTTGGTCCGTGTCAATATTCTCCAGCGACAGCGGAACAAACGTGCTATGTATAATTTTTAATGGTTGCATGGGGTTAGCTTAATAGTTCACGTACGTCGGTTACTTTCCCTGTAATTGCTGCAGCTGCAGCTGTCAACGGACTAGCCAGCAACGTACGGGCACCAGCACCTTGCCGTCCTTCAAAATTCCTGTTGCTTGTAGAGATGCAATATTCACCGGCCGGGATCTTGTCTTCATTCATTCCAAGGCAGGCACTGCATCCGGCTTGTCGCATTTCGAACCCTGCTTCTTCAAATATTTTGTCCAACCCTTCAGCTTTTGCCTGTTTGGCTACCTGCTGCGAGCCGGGAACGATCATGACCTTCACACCTTCGTATTTGCGGCGGCCTTTTACAAGGTTTGCTACTAGTCGCAAATCTTCAATGCGTGAATTTGTGCAGCTACCAATGAAAACGTTCTGCACCGGCATGCCTTTTAGTTCTTTGCCGCCTTGTAGTCCCATATATTCAAGTGCCTTGATGATATTCTTTCTTTCGGCTTCGTCAGGAATACTTTCAGGCGACGGAACAAAACCGGTGACAGCAATACCAAGACCCGGATTTGTACCATAAGTGATCATCGGTTCGATGTCAGCTGCGTTGATAAAAATTTCTTCGTCAAATACTGCATCAGCATCGCTTTGCAGGTGCATCCATTCCTGTATTTTATTTTCCCACTCCTCGCCTTTCGGTGCGAATTCTCTTCCTTTGAGGTAGTTGAACGTGATGCTATCAGGAGCGATCATGCCGCCACGGGCACCCATCTCAATGCTCATGTTGCAAATGGTCATGCGGGCTTCCATCGACAACTGGCGAATGGTAGAACCTGCAAATTCAACAAAGTAGCCGGTGGCGCCGCTTGCCGTTATTTTCGAAATGATATAGAGAATAATGTCTTTTGAAACTACGCCTTTATTCAATTCGCCATCGATGTTGATGCGCATAAGCTTTGGCTTGCTCTGCAACAAACACTGCGAAGCAAATACCATCTCCACTTCGCTAGTGCCGATGCCAAAAGCTATGGATCCAAATGCACCATGGGTTGATGTATGGCTATCGCCGCAGACGATGGTCATGCCGGGTTGTGTGATCCCCAGTTCAGGGCCGATGACATGGACGATGCCCTGGTAAGGATGCCCAAGACCATACAACTGAACACCGTGGTTTTGACAGTTCTGAATTAATTGTTCTACCTGCATCCGGGATAGCTGGTCTTTGATAGGCAGGTGCTGGTTAACCGTAGGCACATTGTGGTCGGCAGTAGCGACCGTTTGTTCCGGCCTGAATACTTTCAGGCCTCTTTTGTCCAACCCTGCAAATGCCTGCGGACTGGTTACTTCGTGAATAAAATGTTTATCGATATACAGCACGTCCGGCCCGTCTTCAATTGACTTGACAACATGCTTTTCCCAGATCTTTTCGAATAAGGTTTTTCCCATTATGCTACTTGTACTTGCGGTTGATATTGATTAGCTAATTCCGCCAGGTCTTCATCTTTTACTTCCTTTTTTAAATCTGCCACTTGGAGGAAGGAAGCGTATAACACGTCAATGTCATTGCGGTTAAACTGGAACCCCAGCTTCTGGAAACGATAGGCCAATGCGCTGCGGCCACTGCGGGCAGTAAGAACAATCTTGCTCTGCTCCGCACCTACTTCTTCCGGGTTGATGATCTCGTATGTGAGGGCATCTTTCAAAAAGCCGTCCTGGTGAATTCCTGAAGAATGTGAGAAAGCATTGGCACCGACAATCGCCTTGTTTGGCTGCACCGGCATACGCATCGTCTCGGATACTAAGCGACTGATTGGATTCAATTGCTTTGCATTGACTCCTGTGTGAAGTCTAAGATGTCTATGCTGCTTTAGGATCATCACCACTTCTTCAAGTGATGTGTTGCCTGCTCTTTCGCCCAGACCGTTAATTGTACATTCAATCTGACGGGCACCGTTCATAACACCTGCAATCGAATTGGCAGTGGCCAGTCCAAGATCATTGTGGCAATGGCAAGAGATGATGGCTTTATCGATATTTGATACGTTGTTCTTTAAGTAAGCGATCTTCTCTCCGTACTGGTTCGGAAGACAGTAACCGGTTGTGTCCGGAATGTTCACCGTTGTAGCACCAGCTTTGATGACTGCTTCGATTACCCTCGCGAGGTATTCATTATCAGTGCGGCCGGCATCTTCGGCATAAAACTCAACGTCATCGGTGAAGTTCCGTGCCCACTTTACACACTGGATGGCTCTTTCCAGGATTTCGTCCTGCGTTGAATTGAATTTGCTTTTGATATGATGATCGGAAGTGCCAATGCCCGTGTGAATCCGGGGACGTTTGGCATATTTAAGTGCCTGTGCGGCTACCTCAATGTCTTTTTGCACGGCACGACTCAAAGCACAAACCGTAGCATCGGTAATTACCCTTGCTATCTGGTTCACCGATTCATAGTCGCCGGGACTTGAGATGGGGAAACCCGCTTCAATGATGTCGACACCCAAACTTTCCAGTTCAAGCGCCAGCGCCACTTTTTCCGGCGTGTTTAGTTTACAGCCCGGGACCTGCTCGCCGTCGCGAAGTGTCGTATCAAAAATGAACACCTTGTTATCTGTCATAGAATATTCTTCGTTTTTTAAAAAGCGCAGATGCTTTCTACTACAAATTAGCCATGTAGTACAGGGTGGGAAAAACAAAATAAACGGTATTTTGCATTCGCGAAATCTTTCGTGGTTCGCTAAAACCCTGACCTGGCAAGGGTTTTAGCTAAAACATTATATGATGCCAAGTAGAGCCGCCGACACCTTATTTCAACTGATCCACTCCCTCCAAAAGGCCGAAAAGCGGGCTTTTAAGCTTTATGCAAAGCGCAATAATTCGAACGAAGACCTGAAGATGATCCAGATGTTTGATGCGATTGACAAGATGACGGAGTACGATGACGCGGTGCTGCTGAAGAAGCTCCAGGTAGCGAAAAAGGAACAGCTGGCGAACCGCAAAGTGCATCTCTACAAACAAATCCTGGCCAGCTTGCGGTTACTCGAAAGCAATGAGCACATCGATATCCAGTTGCATGAGCAGCTGGACTATGCCCGCATTCTTTACAATAAGGGTCTATACCTGCAAAGCCTGAAGACCCTGGAGAAAATGAAGGAAGTGGCCAGGAACACTTACCAGGACAGCTTTTTGTTGCAGGCACTTTTTCTTGAAAAAAAGATTGAAGCTTTACACATCACCCGCAGCCTGAAAGACCGGGCAAAACAAATTACGGATGAGACGGACGAACTTCTGAGAGGATTGACCTTAACCTCTCAGTTGTCCAACCTAGCGCTGGAGTTATACGGCTGGTACATTAACCACGGTCATGCCCGTAATGACGAAGACGAGAAAAGCATCCATTCATTTTTTAAACAGAATATTCCAGATAAAGAACCGGTCAATCATTTTTACCAAAAACTCTATTATTACCAGAGTTATTGCTGGTATGCCTTCATTCGCCTCGACTACCTGATGTATTACCGATATACGCAAAAATGGGTAAGCCTTTTTGACCAGCAGTCACAGATGATCGATATTGAGTCAGGTCATTACATCAAAGGAATGCACAACCTGATTAGTGCGCATTTTGATCTGGGCAACAATGAAAAATTCAATCTTGAATTGAAACGCCTTGAGGCATTTGCCAACTCGGATGTCGTTCGATACAACGAGAACAACAACATTCAAACTTTTATCTACCTCTATACAGCCAAGATCAATAAACATTTCATGGAGGGCAGCTTTGATGAAGGTTTGCAGATCGTTCCCCAACTAACACAACAACTAAAAGATTATTCGCTTTACCTGGATGCACACCGTGTGCTGGTGTTCTACTACAAGATCGCTTCGCTTTATTTTGGCAGTGGGGATTTTGATAACACGATTGTTTATTTAAACAAGATTATTAATTGGAAAGTAAACCTGCGCAACGACCTGCAGTGTTATGCACGACTCCTTCACCTGATTGCGCATTATGAATTAGGCAACTATAACCTGCTTGAATACCTCATTAAATCCGTTTATCGCTTTATGGCAAAAATGGAGAACATGGGAGTTGTTGAAGAGAAGCTATTTAAGTTTTTGCAGAAATCCTTTCATCTTTCGCAGCGACAACTTAAGCCTGAGTTCGAGAAATTATTAGCAGACTTAAGAGGGATCGAAAAAAGTCGCTATGCCAGTCGGGCTTTCGCTTACCTCGATATTATTTCATGGCTGGAAAGCAAAATATCTGACAGACCGGTTAAGGATATCATCCGGCAAAAATTCCTCAACAAACAAGGCTCCCGACAGCTTATTTCAGGTTAAAAGATCGTTACCAGATTTGTTATTCTATTGACGCCACGGACGGACTCGAACCGTCGTATGGGGTTTTGCAGACCCCTGCCTTACCACTCGGCCACGTGACTTTTGTTTCTTAATGCTCTTCTTCCTCCTCTTCTGCAGCGGCGACACCCGAACTCAATGTAACCAGGTTGGCAAAGAAGATGCTATTTAAGAAGATGCGGTTTGTGCCCAGCCAGTAGCTGCGGTAGGTTGGATCATCGGCAAACAAAACAACCTGGCCTGCGCCCCCGGGACTCAACAGGATGGCGGCCGAATTGCTCACCTTCCGAATGTTTTCTTTGGAAGAATAACCATTCACAAATGGCTTCTCATCGTACTGAGCTATGGTTGCATATTTATTACTACTTGGACGTAGGAATGTGCTGCCATTTTTGTTGACAAACAATTTGCGGTTGGTGATGCCAAAAGCCAATGGATTGGAGATGTCAAGATCGGCAGTGAAGATGGCACCGTTGATACGTTTGGCTCCTTCTACGTCCTGTTGGTTCACGTAATCAACTCGTGCTGTTGCCTTTTTTGGTGCAGCTGAAGCCTCTTTTTCATTTACATTGTCGCTGGTTGACTGGCCGAAAGCTGCTTGTGCAACAGGTCTAGCTGATCGGTGTTCACCAACTGATGGTACTTGCTGGCGCTGCAGATTTTCCGTGGATACTTCTTCTACCAATTTTTCTTTTACCAACTCGTTTTGAACTGCCCATGCGCTGGCGTTTTGAAAGGTGATCAATGTACCGCCATCTGCAACCCATGATTTGATTTTATCAATGGTTGCTTTATTCCATATGCTGTAGTTACCAGCTGGTAAAATGAGGGTGTTGTAACGCTTTAACGAAGCCCTTTCAAAGTTTTGCAAATCGATTTTTACAACGGGCAGCCCAAGCTGCTGGTTCAATAAGAACCAAACCTGCCCGGCTTCCGAAGCTGTAACACCTTGACCAAACGCAAGCGCCACTTCTGGTTTGCGAACCGCTTTGATATTGCTGCTGCCGAGATCAATTCCTTCTGCACTGAATCCTGTACCTACTGCAGTAAAATCAACACCAGAGGTAGCAGCAACTGCGCCTAAAACTTTGTACAGGCTATCCGAGGAAAGCGACTGTCCCGCTACCGGAACAATTAAAGAACCGTAACTAAAACTCTTCTTGCCATTATCGACGGAAGCGGCAAAGGGCTTAAACGCCGTTTTTACTAAAACACCTTTCTGCAATAATGCATACAACGCTTTGGACGAATTGTAATCCGTGTAAGAAGCGATGTATGCGAGAGAAGACTTACCACCTACTACTTCACCTTTTAAGACTGGTGCTGCGGTTACTAAAGTTCCTTTGCTAAAACCTGGCGTTGTTACCGGTGCGTATTGCAATCCATAGGCATGAACAACACTCCAGCCCGTGTTGTCGTAATAAATACTGTCCTTTAAAATGTTTTCTTCGAATAGCGAATGAACAATCAAAAAGTTTGGCTGCTCAGAAGGAACAACATAAGCTTTACCTTTTTCAAAACTTTTTCCATTAACTGCGAAGTTTTGCGGTAGTTCATAAACCGCAACACGGTGTTGCAATAACAGGTTCAGGAAACGCTGCGTAAGGTTGGCATCACGGCTATCACCAAACACATATGCTTTTGCTGAATTTGCCTTGCCTTGCTCAAGCCCATACTTGAAAAGGTTCTTCTGCACACGAAAAAGATTCTCTTTTTCTGCAATGGCACCGCGAATGGTAGAAAAAGAAGTAGTCAGGTGATTGCGAATAGAAAACGGAAACGTCAAAAGACCATTGGTTGTTTCTGTTACCAAACCACGGGAACTGGCTTCTTCAAACGTGGCTGCCACACTGCCGAAAAACTTGGGATAGGTGCTACCATAAATTGGTGACAGGTTATCATAGTTTTCTTTCGTGAAATAAAGCGAGCCGATTTCATCCAACGCTTTTGCATGGTACTTTGCTAATACCGCGTTCTGCTCATATAAAAATTGTGGTATGATAGGGCTTTCATGACGCTTCGGAGTAGGCTCAAAATAATACGTAGCATTCGAGCCCTGCTCATGAAAATCAATCTGCACATTCGGGTACCACTGGTGGAAAAAAGCTACACGGTTACGGCTCTCTACGTGTGCAAGGTTTAACCAGTCACGATTGAGATCAGCAAAGTAGTGATTGGTGCGGCCGCCGGGCCATCCTTCCTGGTGTTCCTTGTCAAAAGGATCGGCTACAGGCGGCCACGACTTGTAGCTGTTGTACCAATTCGCGGCCCTGTCTCTTCCATCAGGGTTTAAAGAAGGGTCAATAAAGATCACCGCTTCTTTCAGCCAGTTCTCCGTCTCCGCATCCTTACTTGCGGCCAGGTAATAAGCTGTCAGCAAACTTACTTCGCCACTTGACGATTCATTACCGTGAACACTGTAACCGAGATGAATAATGACCGGTGATTTTTTATCAAGCAAGGGCTTGGCCGGGTCAATTAATGTGAGATGCTCTTTACGGATATCTTCCAGTCGATTATAGTTTTCCTGTGATGTAAACGTGGCAACGATTTGCTCCCGCTCTTCATAGGTCTTACCAATGGTTTGCACATGCACACGATTGGTTACCCGAGCCAGTTCGCGGAAATAAGCAACGATCTGGTCGTGACGTGTGTAGTGCGAGCCAATCGGGTAACCGAGAAATTTCTCAGGAGATGGAACCGCTGGGTCGAGAGCAGTTGCCTTCGGGAAAAAATAGCTGTTTTGCGCCGAAGAATAAAACGATGCAAATAAGAACAGGAGCGAGAATATGTGAAAGCGTTTCATGTTTTATAATTAGAAGTTGAAAAGGATTAGTAACCGGGATTTTGTACAACATCGGGATCGGATAAAATATCGGAGTAAGGAATCGGGAACAACCAGTAGCGCCGATCGTTTAATCCCAACACTTCTCCTGCCCTTTCCGTCCGAACCAGGTCAAACCAGCGATGCGCTTCAAAAGCAAATTCAAGGCTTCTTTCATTTTCAATAGCTAGCAACACATCTGCCTTTGTAGAAGCAATTGCGTCGCTTAAACCCGCCCGGTTTCTTACAACATTCAAATCAGCCAGGGCACCATCAATGCCACTTAATTTATTTTGATGCGCTCTTGCTTCGGCACGAATGAGATAGACCTCTGCGATCCGGATGATGTAGGCAGGATCGGTACTCGTGGCGCTGGTATTATACAAAACGCCGTAAACATTATTCCCTGTCCCGGCGACCAAACTGCTCCTGGTTCCACCGATAGAAGGATTATTGATTTTAGCAACAAAGGAAGGGGAAGGTTTCAACGTAAACTGACCACCAGCAGAACTTGGGTACCAAAGGTTCCAGAACGTGTTGCGATCGTTGTTGTTAAAGCTCAGCTCCAGTACTGATTCGGTTGAGCCAAACGGTGTTGTAAAAAATGATTTATACGGTGTGACTAACTGATACTTTGAATTGTTGATGACCTGCGTTGCATAAGTTTCTGCCTGCGCCCATTCTTTGCGATAAAGATGCAGCCTTGCTATTAATGCACGGGCCGTACTTTTTTGTGCACGGTTACGTGTCGACGCGTCTTCCGGCAACCGGTTTTCAGCTTGTATTAGGTCAGCTAACACCTGGTCGTACGTCTCCTGAAGAGTACTTCGCTTAATGCCTTTTGCAGATTGCAGATCCGTTGTCGGTTTCAACTGCAATTGCACGCCGCCCCATCCCCGGCCCAGATCAAAATAACCTAGTGCACGGATGAAATACGCTTCACCTTCAATCCGGTTTTTTTCAGCGCTTGTCAGCAACGGATCTTCTACAGCGGGTACATAAGCAATCACACTGTTGGCAGAATTAATAGCACGGTAAATTCCCTGGTAGGTAGCAACGGTCGTGACGTTATCCGGCGGAATGGCATTTTGATCCAACTGCAGGTATTGGCTTAATGTGCCGTTGAAGACTACATTATCCGCCGTGATGGTACCTAAGGTTGGATAGTTAGCTGCGTAGTAGTTCTGCACCGCATCGTAAGCACCGATGATGGCCGCTCTTGCAGTTTTTGCATCAGTAATGCTCCGTGCTGAAGGCAACGCATTGTTTGGTGTTTCTTCCAGGAATTTGCTGCAGGAGGTCAGCGTCATTACTCCTCCAAGTAAAAGCAGCGTGTATAGATTCAATGATTTCATTGTCGTAAAGAATTTGGGTTAGAAAACGAGGTTGATACCAAATTGGATGGTTTTGGGTTGCGGCACTGTAGCCCAATCATACCCTGCTGTGTTCTGGTTAGCACTTTGTGAGCTGACTTCAGGATCCAACCCGCCGTAGTTTGTGAACGTGAACAAATTCGTCCCTTGCAAGTAAGTCCGTATGTTGGTCAGTCCCAAACGCTTCACTAATTCCGAAGGCAACGTATAGGAAAGTGATACTGTGCGCAGGCGAATAAAGGAACCATCTTCCAAGTAGCGGCTACTCAGGTTAGCAACATTACCACCGTAGTTATTCGCAGCGCTGTTGTTCGCAGTAGGGTTAAGTGATGATGTAGTGAGCCTTGGAATATCGGTCATGTCACCCGGCTTTTGCCAACGTTCCAACTGGCGGGGAAGAAAACCGATGTTTGCCTGCGTATTGCCATGCACCATGAAAAAATCATTCATGTTCATGATCTTGTTCCCTTCCTGGAAATAGAAGAAGAAATTAAAGTCAAAACCCTTGTAGCTGATATTGTTGGTGAGACCACCTGTATAACGCGGCAAGGCGTTACCCACAATCTGGCGATCTGCTGCAGTGAGTTGTTTATCGTTGTTCACGTCGTCATAAACCGCATTGCCGGTTTGCGGATCGACATACAATTGCTTGTACAATTGAAACGAGTTGACAGCATAGCCCTGGCGAAGGATTGAAATATTTCTACCCGATGCACCTAACGCGATATCTGACGCCAGCTTCTCAATGCGGTTTGTATTCTTGGAGACATTGAACTCTGTTGTCCACGTGAAGTCTTTTCCGTTGAAGTTGTTTGAGCGAACAGCAATCTCAAAGCCTTTGTTACTGACAGCGCCGTAGTTCTGCAGGTAAGAGGTGAAGCCCGTGCGGTATGGGACCGGCACATTCAATAAAAGATCGTAAGTATACTTGTTGTAATAATCGGCTGAAACGTGCAAACGGTTTTTCAGTACGCTGAACTCAACACCAATATCTGTTTGCCTTGTGGTTTCCCAGGTAAGATCAGGATTCTCCAACTGCGACGGTGCAATGCCTGGTTGATCCAGATAGTTGGCACCGGATGCCCACAGGCCTTGTGCGGCATAGGCACCAATGCCGTTTTGATTACCCGACAGTCCGATGCTTGCACGGAACCGCAGTTCATCAAAGAGGTGGAGATTTTTGATAAATTCTTCCTGGCCCGCACGCCATGTAAAACCACCAGAAGGGAAATAACCCCAGCGCTTGTTTGCACCAAATTTCGATGAGCCATCTGCACGCAGGCTTGCATCGATCGTGTACCGGTTATTGTAAGTATAACTTGCCTTGCCAAAAAATGAAAGCAGTTTCGAGCTGTTCCTATAAGATGAACCCGAACGGATAGATGCAACGGATACTGCCGTTAGGTCATTACTTGCAAAGCCAGTCCCAGTGGCAGAGGTACCTTGCGAAAGAACTGTATTGATTGTGTTACCGATGAGCGCATTGACATTGTGCTTACGGGATGCCCCAAGCGTTTTGATATAAGTAAGCACTTGCTCGTTCGTTAACACCAGGTTCTTCGTTTCGATAGAAGAAGCAGAGCCATTATTCGCAATCCCAGCTGCCAGCAATGTGTTGGTGTAGTTGTTTTCATATTCGCTACCATTGTCGATACTCCAGTTGGAGCGCAATTTTAACTCCGGCAAAATGGAATACTCGCCATACAGGTTTCCGATCGTTCGCCAGCCGACAGCCTGGTTATCGAGATGCTCGATCAAAGCAAGGTGATTGTCAAAGCTTCCATGACGTGCATAGGTACCGTCGGCATTAAAAACGGGCAAATAAGAACGTGGGTATAGTGCGGAATTGATCACTCCTTGCGGGTTGTTATCGTTGCTGCTCACATTTCGCCAGGTACGAGTGATATTGATGCTGGTTCCAACCTTCACCTTTTGGCTGAGATAGTTGTCGTAATTCAACCGTCCGGTGTACCGTTCGAAATTTGAAGGCTTCACGATGCCTTCTTGCCGCAAGTAGCCAAAACCAATATAGTAGGTATTTTGTGCAGAGCCGCCCTGGGCAGACACCTCATAATTGTTCGTTGCTGCCGTGCGAAAAAGGTCATCGGTGCGATTAAAAGTTGGTTGCGATTCAGGATTTGGAATTAGTGTTACTGTAGAAGGATTGGTCCCATTATCATTGGCTGTGTTTATTCTTGATTCATTTGTCAGCAAAGCGGTCTCCGGACCGGTAGCCACTTTGTATTTCTTTGTTGCCGAACTCCAGCCCCTGTATGCGTTCACACTAATCTTTGCCTTACTGTTCAGTCTACCCCGTTTTGTAGTTACAATCACTACACCGTTAGCACCCAGTGAACCATAGATAGCGGTTGCATTGGCATCTTTCAGGATGGTGATGTTTTCAATATCTGATGGATTGATGGCAGCGATTGGATTTGAGCCTTGCTGGTTACCTAAACCGGTTTGGATCGGATCGGCATTGGAAATAAAGACACCATCAATGATGTACAGCGGGTCTACTGATGCGTTGATAGAATTATTTCCCCTAATGCGAAACGTTACACCACCACCCGGTACACCGGAGTTGGCAGATACTTGCACACCGGTAGCTTTTCCTTGCAAGAGCTGGTTGAAGCCTGCGGCTGGGATATCACGTAGCAATTGCCCGCTGATTGTTTGAATAGAACCGGCAATGAACTTTTTGTTCTGTGTGCTGTAGCCGGTTACAACGATCTCATCGAGGTTTTGTTCGCGGCGGCGTAAGCTCAAAGACACCGGCGATGTATTTGTTACGTGGAGCTCTTGTGCTTCAAAACCGCTAAAGCTAACCAGCAATGTAGCCGGTAACTTGGAAACGGAAAGCGAGAAGGAACCATCACTTCCGGTAAGCGTTTGAACCGATTGCCCTTTCACGCTTACAGTTGCACTTACTAATGGCGTTGTTTTATCGGACGAAAAAATTTTTCCTGTAATAGCTGTTTGTGCAAGTGCAACCTGCACCAAAACTGTCAATAGCAAGAGGTATAAACCCCTTGACAACAAAGGTTTCATAAACCGTGGGTTTAGAATGTGAATAAGAAGCGCCAGGCGCCAATGCGCAGACGATTGTTTAGTTATTCAGTAGCGGCAATGTCAGAAAGAAAGTAGGTCCACTGGGAAGCGGAGCAAAGAGAAGATTAGCAACAACAGCGACAACAAGAAATAATAGAAGGAATAAAAGCAGAGCTGAAAGAGGGATTGATCGATTGGTTTTGCGTTGCACGTTGCAACACGATGGGTTGGTTGGTTGATTCGTGGTTCATCTCAAAAAACTTTTAAAAATTAATTCCTACTAAAACGGTAGACAAATATAAACGCCTATTTTTGTGGCCACCAAAAAAATTTTTGCATCGATGTAAAAATTACTGGTGAACATTCATTCAGACTACAATCAATACAACACATGAAGCCCATTGCAATCTATCACGAACATCCCGACTGGTTTAAGCCGCTCTTTGCTGAGCTGGAAAAAAGAGGCATTCCATACGAACGCATTAATCCTACTCAACATAGTTTTGATATTGAGGATACATCACTACGTTATTCTCTCTTCTTTAACCGCATGAGTCCATCAGCTTACCTGCGTGATGGCGAACAGGGAATCTTTTTCACGTTGAGCTATTTGAAGCATCTTGAAAACTTTGGTACAAAGACCGTCAATGGTTACAATGCTTTCAGCTATGAAGTTTCAAAGGCAGCCCAGCTATCCTTGATCAAAAAATTAGGATATGGCTACCCGAAAGCAAAAGTGGTTAACCATGCTTCGCAGCTTATCAAGGCAACGGACGGCCTACGCTTCCCGATCGTGGTAAAAGCTAACATTGGTGGCAGCGGTGCCGGCATCACAAAGTATAATTCACTGGAAGAATTGCAGCGTGACATTGATGCCAACGCCATCTCATTCGGCATCGATCAAACAGCTTTGGTGCAGGAATACATCCCTGCAAGAGGCGGTTACATAACACGGGTAGAAACGCTCGGTGGTAAGTTCCTGTATGCGATCAAAGTTTACACAACTGGTGAGTCATTCAACTTATGCCCTGCTGACATCTGCCAGACAAGTGACGGCAAAGAGTTACTGCGCAACGCCTGTGCATTAGACGCTCCTAAAAACGGATTGAAAGTAGAAGGCTACATACCTCCGCAGGAAGTGATTGATGCGGTAGAAGCGATTGTACAAAACGCCGGAATTGACGTAGGTGGAATTGAATACATGATCGATGATCGTGATGGCGAGCTGGTTTACTATGATGTGAATGCGCTTTCCAATTTTGTGGCAGATGCTGTAAACGTGATCGGCTTCAATCCACATGAAAAGCTCGTTGATTTCCTGGAAGCACAACGCCAGGGTGCGCAACGACTGGAATCGGTACATGCACTGTAATTGGAGTTGTTGCTTAGCTGAATAGCGTTACCGAACGTACAAGAGTGCGACGCAAGTGCAGCTGAATAGTAGCACTTGCCTTTGGACCATAAAAATTTATTCAAACACTTTATCTACATAAACTCTGAGCAATGAAATACGGATACTGGATGCCGGTTTTTGGAGGATGGCTTCGCAATGTGGAAGACGAGAACATGCAAGCTGACTGGAATTACACAAAACGATTGGCACAAAGAAGTGAAGAGTTAGGCTTTGACCTGACACTAATTGCTGAATTAAACCTCAACGATATCAAAGGCATTGAAGCGCCGAGCCTTGATGCCTGGAGCACCGCGGCGGCATTGGCAGCTGTGACTGAACAACTCGAAATCATGGTCGCTGTTCGTCCAACGTTTCATAATCCTGCCTTGCTTGCAAAAGCAGCAGCTAATATTGATCACATCAGTGGCGGACGTTTGTCTTTGAACGTCGTAAGTAGCTGGTGGAAAGACGAGGCTGAAAAATATGGCGTGCATTTCGAACAGCACGATGACCGTTATGCAAGAACGGAAGAATGGCTATCGGTAATAGATGGCTTGTGGAAAGATGATCATTTCACCTTCGAAGGCAAGTATTACAAAGTGAAGGATAATGTGCTGCAACCAAAGCCTCTCTCCCGCCCTCGTCCGTTCATCTATGCCGGTGGCGAAAGTGAGAAAGCAAAAGACATGATCTCATCGCAATGCGATGGATACGTAATGCACGGTGATACACCGGAAACAATTGGTCGTCGTATTGCGGATATGCGGGAACGACGTGAAAAGAAAGGCTTACCGCCGATGAAATTTGGGGTGGCAGCCTACAGCATTATTCGCAACAGCGAAGCGGAAGTAAAGAAAGAACTGGATCGTATCACCAGTGTGAAAGAAGGCACACCGGGTTATAACAACTACCAACAATGGCTGTCCGGAACGCAATTGGAACAACGTGTTTCGCTGGAAGATTATTCGGTGAGCAATCGCGGATTACGCAGTGGCTTAACGGGTACGCCGCAGCAGGTACAAGACAGGATTGGTGCGTTTGAAGAAGTGGGTGTAGATTTTTTCTTGTTGCAGTGCAGCCCGCAGCTGGAAGAAATGGAGCGCTTTTCTGAAGCCATCATTCAACATAGTCTTGTAACCGCATAAAATATGAAACGAAACAATCAGAGTTGCCCGGTAAGCTTTGCAACGATCAATCAAGCGAAGGTTCGCCTGGTTGCTTTTTTTGTTTTTGTGTTAGCGGCTATCTATTGTGCCTACCCGCATTGGAGTATCGCAGGCATTTTGCTCGTTGATTTTACCTGCCGGGCATTTAAGATGGGCCGTTATAGTATTTTCGGAAATCTGGCCGACGGTATTATTGCTGCCTTTTCCTTGCCGCAAAAACCTGTTAATGCTGCGGCTAAAGAGTTTGCTGCTGTCCTGGGTTTTATCCTTTGTGATGTGTTGTTTATCATTTCAGCACTACAGCTATACGATGTAGGCATCTACGTTGCGGCTGTTTTGCTATGCTTTTCTTTTCTGGAGGCGGCGTTTGGTGTGTGTATTGGCTGTTATGTATATCCTTACTTCCGAAAGATGATTATTACCGATTCGAACGACGACATGCTGTCGGCTTAACCATTTGAATTTTTACCGACCATATCCGCTATTCAACTGGATAGCGGATATTTGTTTTTTACGAATTGCTATGCTCAGTCAAAAAGCAAAATACGCCTTACAAGCCCTTGCCTTTTTAGCGAAGGAATATGAGAATGAATCCTTGGTGCTGATTGGCACTATTGCGAAAGAAAAGAATATTCCGATCAAGTTTTTGGAGGCCATTCTCTGTGAATTGCGCAACCATGAAGTTTTGACCTCTGTCCGGGGTCGCAGCGGTGGTTACCGGCTGGCACAACCGCCGAAAAAAATAACGTTGGCAAAGGTTATTCGCATTGTTGATGGCCCGATTGCACTATTGAGTTGTGTAAGCCTGAACTTTTATAAGGAATGTGATAATTGTGACCGGAAAACCTGCGGAATTAATCCTGTAATGGCAGAAGCGAGAGATGCCATCTTAAAGGTGCTGGAAAAACGAACGCTGGTGGATATCCGCGACAAGCAGGTGTTGATTTGAACTGCTGCAAGTTGTTTTTCTTTTTTCACTTTTTTCATTTTCCGAAACTGCTTCAGTCAACGGTTTATTTGTAAGAGCATCACGATTTTCGTTAACCTTGCCACAAGTATCTTTCCTATTTTCACAACCCGGTGGATGGCTTTCGAACCCCCAACGGAGCCGCTTTCCCTATTAACTGAAACATCTATTTACTCCCCGGTTTTAATAACTCAGTTTATATTAATCATATCTCGCAAATACAGCGTCTTCCGCGTGAAGCAGTTTGATGCAATTTGAGGTCTTGCCGTGTGCTTAGGGTGGTCAAGAAGACTGCTTAAGCCTTGCATTAATTCAAGCCAAATAAAAAGTTTCTTATGAGGAAAACGCTAATGATTTTTTTATGCGTGCTTTTTTCGGCACCACTTTTTGCGCAAACGAAAACGGTAACGGGAAGGGTTTCGGATAGTTTAGGAAATCCGTTATCAAATGTTTCCGTACAGGTCCGCAATGAAAGAGGCGGTGTTAGAACTGATGAAAGAGGATCATTCACCATTCCAGTCCCGCTCTCCAATCCAACACTTGTAATTTCTTACGTTGGCTACGAAGAACAACGAGTTAACGTGGGCAACCAGGAAAGCATCACCGTGACGTTAACCCCTACAAGGCAAAACCTGCAGGAGGTTGTGGTAGTAGCCTATGGAACACAACGTAGAGAAAGCATGACCGGATCGGTTAATCGAATTGATGGCAGCAAGATTGCCGAACGGCCAGTGACCAACGTGGTAAGTGCACTGGCTGGCGCAGCACCTGGCTTGCAGGCCAATGCCGGTAGTGGACAGCCGGGTACTGCTCCTGCCATTCGCATCCGTGGCTTTGGGTCCATTAACGCTTCCAACGACCCTCTGTTTGTAGTTGACGGTGTGCCTTATGCTGGCAATATCGCCAACATCAATGTGGATGATGTCGAGTCAATCACTCTTTTAAAAGATGCTGCATCAACAGCAATCTATGGTGCACGTGCAGCCAATGGCGTGGTCATGATTACCACAAAAAAAGGTAAAAGAGGACGTCCACAGATTAATGTTAGAGTGTCTAGAGGTTTTTCTTCAAGGGCCATTCCTGAATACGACCGTGTAAATGCTTATGACTATTATCCACTAATGTGGGAAGCACTGCGAAACAGTCTTGCCTACAGGACCACGAACCCTGTGCCAATGGCACAAGCAAACCAAACCGCGTCAGGTCTGGTAGCTGGTCAAAATGGTGTAAAAGATGTATTAGCCTATAACCCGTTCAACGTCGCAGCAACTGACATCGTTCGACCGGATGGAACGTTGAACCCATCAGCCCAACTGATTTACAGGAACGAGGATCTTGACTGGGAAAAAGCCATCAGCCGCACCGGTATCCGCGATGACTATAATGTGAACTACGGAGGCGCCAGCGAACGTTCCGATTACTTCTTCTCTTTGGGTTATCTGAAAGACAGGGGTTATACGATCAAGACTGACTACGAACGTTACACAGGTCGTGTTAACATGAACACGCAATTAGCCTCATGGTTCCGGACCGGAATCAACCTCAATGGTACGTTTGTTAAGTCCAATTTTGCCAACGATCCGACAGCTGCGTTGACATCATCAACAGCGTTTGTCAATCCGTTCTTCTTTTCAAGGGGAATTGGACCTATCTACCCGATCTATGCACAGCAGCAAGGCACTGGCAATTATATCCTTGACGCCAATGGTGCAAAACAATATGACCTCGGTAATCTTTCAGCTTTAGGCTTGCCTGTTCGTCCGGGTGGTGGCTACGGCGGACGTCATATCGTAGCGGAAACACTCTTCAACGAGAACTTTTTCAACAGCAATGTATGGAGTGCCCGCACATTCGGAGAAGTGAGTTTCTTACGCCATTTTAAATTCACGGCTAACGCTGCGGTTGATGTGATCAATCGCTCCGAAGTTTCTTACCAGAACAAGATCGTTGGTGATGGCGCTCCTGCTGGTAACCTGACAAAAGAAAATAACGTTACCACCACGACAAACTTTAACCAGCTACTCAATTTCTCGAAAGGTTTTGGCGTGCATACTGTGGAAGCTCTTGTCGGTCATGAAAGCTATAATTTTAAAGATGACAACAATTCAGCAACCCGCTCGAACCAGATCGTCGACAACATTTACGAGTTAATCAACTTTACGACAACAACCGGTCTTACTTCATACCTTGACCGTTACCGGGTAGAAGGCTATTTTTCAAGAGCTAACTACAGCTACGCCGGTAAGTATCTTTTTTCATTCTCTTACCGGAGAGATGGTTCAAGCCGTTTTTCACGTGATGCACGTTGGGGTAATTTTTACAGCGTAAGTGCCGCTTGGCGCCTCGACCGTGAGAAGTTTATCGAATCACTCACATGGATCAATTCTCTGAAGCTTCGTACCTCTTATGGTGAAACCGGCAATGACAACGTTCGGGCACAGGTGTTTCCTTTCAGTGCTCTTTATTACCCCTCGCAGCCGCTTTATGGATTGGGCTGGAATAACGGAACAACACCCGGCATTATTCGTGGTAACTATGCTGATCCAAGTTCAGCTGTGCCAGGCAACGTCGGTAGTCTTGGTAACCCTGTACTCACCTGGGAGACCAATAAAAGCTTTGATGTTGGATTAGAATTCGGTCTGTTCAAAAATCGACTGAGCGGTACAGTTGAGTTTTTTAACCGCCAGTCAGACAACTTACTGTTTGAAGTACCACTTCCTGTTTCATCTGGTGTACAATCACAAATCCGCAACGTCGGCTCGATGTACAACCGTGGTTGGGAAGCAAGTATCACAGGTGAAGTATTGCGGAAGAAAGACTTCAGCTGGAGCATGACCGTGAATGCTACCACATTTGAAAACAGGATTACTCGTCTGCCGCAAAGCGAGATTATTCCTAACGAAACTCCTCAGACGAAAAAGCTCATGGTGGGCCACTCGATCTATGATTACTGGCTTCGCGATTATCAGGGCATCGATCCTACCGATGGTTCTGTTTTGTACAGGGCAGCAACATATAATGCATCCAACTCCCGCATTCGTGGAAAAGACGATACCGTTACCATCAACCAGAACAATGCTTTGTTTGCTTACCACGGCAGTGCCATTCCAGATGTATTCGGTAGTGTCATGACGTCCGTTCGTTTTAAGTTCTTTGAATTGTCGGCACTTGCCTCTTATCAATTCGGCGGAAAGGTATACGACGCAACTTACCAGGCGCTGATGAGTTCAGGCAACTATGGAGGTGCAGCGCATACAGATCTTCTGAAAAGATGGAAAGCTCCTGGGGATATTACAACTGTACCACGAATGGATGCCGGTCAGACAGCTGCCTTCAACGCAGTTTCCAGCAGATGGCTGGTTGACGCGTCAAATCTTTACCTGCGCAATGTTACTCTCTCAGTAACGCTTCCGCAAGGGCTGATTCAGCGGGCCCGTATTCAAAATGCCCGTTTTTATGTGAGCGGTGAAAACCTAGCTTTATTCTCGAAACGCAAAGGCCTGAACGTAGAACAAAACTTTGCAGGTGTTACAAGTAACGTTTACAACCCTGCCCGCATCATTACTGTCGGACTGAATCTTTCACTCTAAAAAGTCAAGCATGAAAATCAATTCGTATAAAATCTTAGTTCTTTTAGTTGCCATCGGAACGATGGTTGGCGGCTGCAAAAAGAGTTTTCTTGACGTAGCACCCACCGATGCTGTGCCAGCCGAAAAAGGCATTACCACCATGACAGAAGCAACCGGCTTGCTGAACGGCATTCACCGCACTTTGTATGCACGCTATAATGCACAAGGCGAAGGTGGCCAGGGAGCCATGATGATCAATCTGGATATGCTGGGTGAAGACCTTGTGAATGCGGCACTTGGCAACAACTGGTACATCAATACCAGCCGTTGGGTAGATCATCGAAATGTGAACAGCGCACTTGTGTTGTTCGCCTACCAATTCTACTACCAGGTTATCGCTAATGCCAATACCTTGATCAACAGTATCGACGCTATTCCCGGAAGCACAGCAGAAAAACAGTCCATCAAAGCCCAAGCATTGTCATACCGGGCATGGGCTTATTTCTACCTTGTTCAACTTTATGGCAAACGTTATGATGCGGCTACACAGAATACGCAACTTGGAGTGCCCTTGGTTTTAACCAACACCATCGAAGGACAGCCACGTGCTACAGTAGAAGAAGTCTACACGCAGATCAATAAAGACCTTGACGATGCGATTGCAGCATTTGCTACCGCGGCAGCGAGGCCGAATAAATCAAACCTCAATATTAATGTAGCAAAAGGGATTAAAGCAAGGGTGGCACTTACCCAACAGAAGTGGGCACAAGCAGCACAATTAGCCAATGAAGCGAGAAGCGGGTTTGCGTTAATGAGCGCAGCACAACTTCTTGAAGGTTTCAATAACATTTCAAATCCTGAGTGGATCTGGGGCAGCGATGTGATTGATGAACATACCATTGGCTTTGCGGGATTCTTTGGGTACATGTCATCAAACTTCAATTCAACAAACATCCGCACCAATCCAAAGTTGATCAATAACCTGTTGTATAACCAGATGAGTGCGACAGATCGTCGTCGCCAGTGGTGGGACCCCACAGGCAATGACATCCCGGCAAGCTTACTTGCGCCTGGCGGATTGAGAAGACCGTTTATGACCCGGAAGTTCCTGGCTGCAAGCCAATCGAACAGTGTTGGCGATGTGCCCCTGATGCGTTCAGCTGAAATGATCCTGATTGAAGCCGAAGCAAAAGCGAGAGCAGGCGACGAGCCAGGTGCACGAACAGCTTTGTTCACGTTGATGAGTAACCGTGACCCGAACTACACACTGTCAACAAATTCAGGACAGGCGTTGATCAATGAAATTCTTTTACACCGAAGAATTGAATTATGGGGCGAAGGGTTCCGCTTCCTTGACCTGAAGCGCCTGAATGAGCCACTCAACCGAAATGGCGGTAATCATACAGCGTCTGTATCGCTTATTTACGATGTTCCGGCAGGCGATAAATTGTGGGAATTTCTGCTGCCGCAAAACGAGATCAACTCAAATAAAGCAGCTGTACAAAATCCGTTGTAACGTCGCTTAGCTATTTGAAATAGAAAGCCCCGCTTCGTGCGGGGCTTTTATGTTATTATAAAATGCTTACAGTTGTCTGTTTTCAGAGCAGCTTATTTTTCTACCATGCATCATTCGCTTTTAACAAACATCTTCTCAAGCAACGTAATTTGCATTCCATGCTCACAGAAGAAGTTATTCAACTGGCACAGTCAATTTGGGACTATCATCACATGCAACAGCAATTGGTAAAGTCAGATTGCATCTTTGTACTGGGAAGCCATGATACAAGAGTTGCCCACCGTGGTGCAGAACTCTACCTGCAGGGTTGGGCTCCGTTATTGATCTTTTCCGGCGGCCTGGGCAGGCTTACAAAAGACGCCTGGACAGAAAGTGAAGCTAGTTTGTTTGCTCGCATCGCGGTGGAAAAGGGAGTACCGCGAGAAGCGATAGTGGTAGAGGACCAGTCGACCAACACCGGTGAAAACATTCTTTTTACAAAACGGCTTTTAGAAGAAACAGGCAGAGCGCCGAACAGCTTTATCCTCGTCCAGAAACCATATATGGAACGGCGGACATATGCCACTTTTCAAAAGCAGTGGCCTGGCAAAACAGTTTGCGTTACATCACCACAGATACTGTTCCGGCAATATCCAAACGCTGAAATGCCGATGGAAAAAGTCATTCATATTATGGTAGGCGATCTGCAACGTATTAAGCTTTATGCCGAGAAAGGCTTCCAGGTTTATCAGCATATCCCGGACGAAGTTTGGCAGGCTTACGAAAAACTCGTCCGGCTTGGATATGACCAACATGTGATTGCATCACCGAAATAAATCTGTAAAATTTCTGCTACCGTCTTTCGCTTACTTAACTCTTCTGTAAATCATATCACCACCGTCTTGGTAACAGTTTGGTGTGCTGAAAGTGAGCTTGTCCTCTTTCAGATCAATATACCGGTAATCATCGGTATTGCTTTCATTTGTCCAGATAGCGAAATCTGTGTCGCGTGGGTGACAATCCTTCTTTTCCTGCAGGGTGTAAACACCTCTGAATACCAAAGTATCGTTTTGCCGCCTTTCAAAGCTCCCATCATTCCCGATTATGATGATTCTACCATTGCCAGGCGGGAAAGACTGGTTCACAGCAAATCCTATTGCCCTCTCAAGTTCCCAGGTACCAGCAATTTGTGTTCGGAGTGCAGCTGTCTCGTTTTCTTTTTTGCAGGAAAAAATCAGGGTAGTTAGGAAAACAAGAAGGGCTGTTCGCATAATTGTTGATTTGGAAATCCTGACAACCCGAACGAGCATTTCGTTGCTTTTAGACTGCAAATTTACCTACCCTACCCTGTCCTTTTCCGTACCTAACAGGTACAAATCATTACCGTGACGGCAATAATAATTATGACCAGTTTCATGATATTTGTTTTAATAAGCAGCTGTTTTCATAGGATTGTCAGCGCCGTCGTTTTTTAATCGTTCAATTACAGCCCTTGCTATTTTTCTGCCCAGTTCAAGCCCTGCTTCATTATCGCTCCTGAAATGAATGCCTGCATGGAAACGGGATTCCGCCCCGTCTTTTGCATTCTTATCAAATGCTGGTTTGTCCTGTGGAAAGAAATAAGAAAGTAATTCAGCGTTGGCGCCTCCCGCCATCGCATGACCTGACGGGTAGCCTGGAAAAGGCGGTGTCATCATCAACGGCTTGTAAGTCGTATCGTATTGGTCCGGCCGTATGCCCCAGTACTTGTATTTAGCATCCCAACAGGCAACAAAACCATCGTACATCGTAATGGCCATGGCGGCGCCGAGGCGGGCGGCCCGTGGTGGGTTAAGATGTAAGTTGTACTCGAACACTTTTTTACTCGTCATGTCGTCGTTGGTATTTTGGCTGGCATAGTGAAACGCATTGGCCCTTGAACGGAAGGTCTGTTTGAAGTTCTTTAGCTCCTCCATTTCTTTTGCAAAATCAGGCGGAGGAGCGGGACGAAATTGACTCGCACTGTCCAGCACAACCGTCTTATTCTTTTTTGCCATCGGTTGCATGGCGAATGCCCCTCTCCAATAGTTCTTTCCCTCGGGTATTTTTTTATCCCAGGGAGTTGTACATACGTAGTCCTTTGTGTGATCGATCTCTTTCAGGGCAATACGTTTTCCAAGTTCAAAACCGGCGTCTGTATCGCCAGAAAATGCCATACCGGCTGCTACTCTTGACTTCATAATACGCTGTGCCATCCTGTTCACTGAATCCGCCAGGTGGGGATAGAAGTGAGAGATCACGGTAACGGCAGCACCGGCAGCAACAGAATATTCGCAAGGGTAAGAAGGACTTTCTGTTTTTGGCAAAAGCGCTTTGATTCTTTTATCAACCTCGTAAGGACGAAGTTTTTTGTATGCGTACTTCGTATTCCAGGCAGCGACCGTTGCATCATAAATGGCAACGTTCATCAGCATGCCGGCCAGTACGCCATACCGACCTGTATCAACAGTCCACAATTTGGTCATTAAATCATTCCATCGATACCCTGGTGCTCCGGCATTGCAGTAAGCGATTTGTTGGAGTGAAGCTTCATCCAAATCCTGTTGAATGGATAGAACCTTCATCACTTCATTTTTACTGTAGGCAGGTGCCGCCAGGCGGTATTCCTTGCCCGAGGAAATAAACCATGTTTTCCAATTGCCTGCATTCGGCTCAATTTGAGCGGGCAACTTTAGCACAAAGAACAGAGTTGTGATAAGCAGTGTTAGTATTGTTTTCATACGCTCATATTTTTCACCAAACTATTGTACAGAAAACCCCTTTCAATTGCATCGTCAACAAACAGCAGGCATTCGTCAACAAACAGCAGGTTGTCAGGAGGAGACTGGTTTTATCAAATGATTTCGTTTTTGGTTGACGGGAAATACCCTTTCATATACGATGATGCGGCACTGGTTGACCGGGCAGAACGGAAGCAGAAGTTTTGCCGATATTTAAACCATGAACCGCAAAAGCCCCTTGAACAGATCTAACCTGGTGCTCTATGCGCTGATGGCGCTGGGCTTTTGGATCATCCGGGCTTTAGCAATGCATTCGAACCATGATACCGTATTTGAAAGAACAGTGAACGACCTGTGGCGGCTGGCATATGTGGCGGTGCTGCATTTTCTTTTGCTGGAACATGCTTTTCCCTTTATTGCCAAAAAGAGAAAGAGTTTTTTAGGCAATATCCTTGCTGCCATTCCCATCATCTTCCTGTTCATGATGCTTTATTCCTGGGGCTTGTGTACATGGCGGCTTTTTGGAATTGGAATCGGCATATACACTCCGCTCGTAAACTTTACGTCTCCAGAAGCAGCAGCAACCGACCAGATGGCATTTAGCATGATGTCACTTTTCTTCTTTGGTATAGTGCGTCACATTTATCATTACATCAAACTGAAACAAGCTGCACAAAAGCTGAGGATAGAAAAACAGCAGGCAGAACTCAATTATCTCAAATCGCAAACCAACCCGCATTTCCTCTTCAATACATTGAATAACATTTATTCGTTGGCCAGATCCAAATCAGACCTTGCACCTGAGTCAATTCTCCGGTTGTCAAAAATCCTCCGGTTTATGCTTTATGAAACTAGTGGAGATTTCATAGCGATAGAACAGGAGTTAAAGATCATTACTGATTATATTGAATTAGAAAAGTTGCGCTACGATGAAACGCTCAGGATAAACTTTAACCACGACATTGAAAACATGCGGCAGGCCGTTCCGCCATTGTTGTTAATACCGCTGGTAGAAAATGCGTTCAAACACGGTGTATCGGAAACCCGCGGCCGCCCTTTTGTGGATATTCATCTGGCAATACGCAACAGGCAACTGATTTTCGTTGTAAAAAATTCCAGCGAAGCTGATACGGGAGAGCCCGTTATTGAAAACATAGGTTTATCTAACCTCAGGAGACAACTTGAACTACTCTACACAGATTATAACCTTTCCGTACAACAAGAAAACGGTGTGTTCATCGCTACTTTAAAAATCAACCTGGCCACTCATGTCTAAACTCAAATGCATTATTGTGGAAGACGAGCCGCTGGCTGTGAAAGTGCTGGCCGATTATATTGCAGACGTTCCCTTTCTCGACTTGCAAGGCTCTTTCAAAGATGCAATTCTGGCGACAGAGTATTTGAGAGACCATCGTGTAGACTTGATATTCCTCGATATTCATTTGCCAAGGCTAAAAGGCATGGCCTTCCTGAAAACGTTGAAAGATCCTCCCGCTGTTATCATCACCACAGCATATCACCAGTATGCCGTAGAGGGATTCGAACTAAACGTGACAGACTATCTCCTGAAGCCTTTCGAGTTTGAGCGTTTTTTGATTGCCGTAAACAAAGTGCAACAGGGTGAAAAAAATCCACCAGTTAATGAACCGGACAAACGGTCAAGAGACTTTATATTCTTAACTGTGCAAAAGAAAAAAGTAAAAATCCAGTTTGCTGAAATTTTGTACATCGAAAGCCAGCGAGAATATGTGAGGATTGTAACGGATAAAAAGGAATATCAGTCGAAGCTGAGCACCCATGAAATAGAAGAACTACTGCCCTCTCATTTATTTAAGCGCATCCATCGTTCATTTATCGTTGCGATCGATAAAATTGACTCCTACACAATGGATGAAGTAGACGTGAAGGGTATTTCTATTCCGGTTGGAAGAGCATACAAAAGCATAATTGAAAATTTGTGAGATCGCTTTTATCAAGTAAAAGAGTTAATCCCACTCGCTACTATTTCAGGCATCGCTTCTTCAGCAGTCAATAGTCCGGCAAGGCCTTCCGCTCTGCTCTTTGCTAGGAGTAACCTTACTGGTCAGAAAATTTACCAGCTGCTTATAGATTATAAAATGCTACTGCGTTACCACCGAATACTTTTTGTTGTTCATCTGATGAGAACGAAGAAAAATAATCCTTCACAATCGCCACGACCTCATCGTAAGAAGCAGCCACTAAGCAAACTGGCCAATCGGAGCCGAAAATAATCCTGTCAATTCCGAAGTTCTCAAGGATAACATCGATGTAGGGTCTCAAATCATCCTTCTTCCACGCTTCCCAATCGGCTTCTGTTACCATACCGGAAACCTTGCACCACACATTTGGCAACTTGGCAATGGACTCAATATCCAAGGTCCACTCCTTAATTTCTTTTTTGCGAATGGGAGGCTTTGCTAAATGATCAATGACAAATTTTTGCTCTGGAAACTGGGCCGCCAATCCTTTTGAGGGAATAAGTTGATCGGGAAGAATGAGGAGATCGTAAGTAAAATCGAATTCATTTAACGCAGCCATTCCACGGATAAAATCCGGCAACAACATAATATCCCTGCGTTCCTCGCTTTCCAGGCCATGCCGAAAGCCTTTGACAATTTTTTGCTGAGAGAAATGCGCCAATCGCTCCGAAATATTTTCCGCCTGCAGATCAACCCAGCCAACTACACCTTTTATGAACGAGTGTTGGCCGGCTAATCCGATTAAAAAGTTTGTTTCTTCTTCTGAAGGATGCGCTTCTACTGCAATGCAGCCGTCAAAACCGTTTGCAGAAAGCAAAGGTTCTAAGTCGCCTGGCATAAAGTCTTTTTGAATGGCAGCCATTTCTTCGGTGATCCAGCTATCTCTTACCTGATCGAAACGCCAGAAATGCTGGTGTGCATCAACTCGCATAAGCCACTGTTTTTTGTTTTGAACTACCTAATCCTTCAATGCCAAGTTCCATTATATCACCTGGTTTCAGATAAACCTGCGGGTTCATGCCAAGCCCGACACCAGCCGGCGTACCGGTAGAAATGACATCGCCGGGAAGCAAGGTCATAAACTGGCTGAGATAAGAGACCAAAAAAGGAATTTTGAAGATCAGGTTTGATGTGTTGCTCTTCTGCACCTGCCTGTCGTTGAGCTTCAGCCAAACATCCAGGTTATCGATATCGCTGATTTCATCTTTCGTAACAAGAAATGGACCAAGCGGCGCAAACGTATCACAGCTTTTTCCTTTTACCCATTGACCATTGCGCTCCAGTTGAAATTCGCGTTCACTTAAATCATTATGCAGGCAGTAACCAGCTATGTAATCCATCGCGTCGCTTTCTTCCACATAGCTTGCTTTCTTGCCAATCACGACAGCCAATTCAACCTCCCAGTCGGACTTCTTTGAATTTTTGGGTATGATCACATCATCGTAAGGACCAATGATGGCAGTTGTAGATTTAAAAAAGATAATAGGCTCAGATGGAATGGCAGCGCCGGTTTCTACTGCATGATCGGCATAATTGAGTCCAATGCAAATAATCTTTGACGGCCGTGCAATGGGGCTACCTAGCCGAACACTTTTATCGATCTTTGGCAAACTTTCCCTGTTGGTATTAAAAAATGCTTGAAGCCTATCTAAACCACTTGTTTCAAAAAACTGTTCGTTATAATCTTCGCCGAAAGCGGAAACATCATAATATTCATCGTTGACCACGATGCCTGCCTTCTCTTTATTTACTTCACCAAAACGTATCAGTTTCATTGTATCGTTAATTGTTCAGTTTTATAAATCCACCGTCGATGGGATAGTCGCAGCCAGTGATGAACGAAGCTTCGTCGGAACAGAGATAGAGAATGAGGTTAGCAATTTCTTCCGGCCTAGCCATGCGGCCAATGGGTTGCGATTTAGAGAGTTTCTCAAACATTTCAGCTTCCTGTCCGGGATAGTTCTTCGCGAGGAACCCATCAACAAATGGCGTGTGCACCCTTGCCGGCGAAATGCAATTGCAGCGAATGCCGTTTTTAATATAATCCTTCGCAACGGACAAGGTCATGGCATACACGGCGCCTTTACTCATACTGTAAGCAAACCGGTCGGCCAGACCGATGTTATTTGCGATGGAAGCAAGGTTTAGGATTACGCCGCTGCCATTTTTTTTCATAATAGAAATGGCGGCTTTCAGGCAGTTATAAACACCTTTTACATTGACATTGTACAAGCGGTCAAAGTCGGCTTCATCTGTGGTCTCGACATTGCCTATATGTGAAACGCCGGCGCTGTTCACAAGAACATCAATTCTTCCAATGCCACTGAACACCTCTAGTACTTTCTGTTGAGAAGTCACATCGCACGGCTGCGAAATCGCATGCCCACCTGCATTTTTTATCTCTTCCCGTGTAACATTGATAGCCTCTTCATTCAAATCCACTAAATGCACTGTTGCACCTTGTTTTGCAAACAACAACGCCACTGCTTTTCCAATTCCACTCCCACTGCCGGTAATTACAGCAATCTTATTATCCAATCGAAACATACCAGTCATTTATTCGTTCTTCAATTCCCCATGATTACGTTTTCTGCTTTCTCGCACTGATCCCGATTATGCTCAAAACTAACATCGCTAGCAACTTCAATTGTCATGAACAGTCTTGCATCGGTTCATTCATTTTTCTAACGAGATAAATTTGATAAGTATAAAGAAAGAAACCGCTTACTTATTGATCCATTAGTACTTAAACACCTTATCATTAACCATGACCTGTTGGGTTTTAGTATTGAATGTTGCCTTGCCGCCGGTACGCACAGCGGCATTGGTCATAATACAGGCAATGGAATGATTATAGCCGGCTTCTACCGGTGCATTGGGCTGTTTACGACTGCGAATACATTCCATCCAGTTGCGCATGTGTGCACTTGTGAGTTCATCACCGCCTGTATTGGCTGAAGCTACCACGTTTACTTTCTTTGTCACAAGGTCAAGTTCAGGAAGAAGGTTCGGTTGCATATTCATTGCTTCCGCATGGTTCTTGCGCAAGCCTCCTGTAGGTGATACTTTGTTGGTAATTAGATTTAGTTCACCGCCGTTTGAATAATAAAGTTCGGCAGGGCGTTCATCGCCATTATGCATCCTCGACAGAAACACAACCTGGAAGCCTGTCGACAAATCATTCGGTGGCCCATAGTCAAAAACCGCGGTGGTTGTGTCCCAATTTCTCCTTCCATCCTTCCACATGTAGATGCCGCCGTTTGCGGTTACACTTCTTGGGTGAGAAAGCCCCGAAAACCAATGCACCGTATCAATCTGGTGCGACATCCATTGGCCCGGCATACCAGATGAATAAGGCCAGAACAGGCGATATTCAAGATACTTGCGGGGATCCCATTTTTCGAATGGACGATTCATTAAAAACCGTTTCCAGTCAACGTCTTCTTCGCGAATCTTTTCAACGAGAGCCGGTCGCCGCCAACGGCCCGGCTGGTTCACGTTCCAGGTCAGTTCTACCATGGTGATCGGTCCAAACTTCCCTGTCTGAATAAATTCAGCTGCTGCCTGGTAATTGGGTCCGCTCCTTCGCTGTGAGCCGATCTGCACGATCCTGTCGGACGCCTTCACCGCTTTCAATGCAGCAATGTTATCATCCATTGTTTCGGCAAAAGGTTTTTCGGTGTATGCATCACGGCCGGCTTTTACGGCTTCAATCGTGTGCAGGGCATGCTGAAAATCGGCAGTGCTGATAATCACAGCATCTACTTCTTTCCTTTTGTACAATTCTTCGTTGTTGACACACGCAGTGACATCGTGACCGAGTTTCTCTTTCAGAAAATCTCTTCCTTCTTCACGACGCACCTTCCAGATATCTGAAACAGCAACGATATCGAAATTCAATTCTTTGTGATGGTGTAGAAAACTAGGAAACAAAGCTTGCCGAAAGCGATCGGAGAATCCGACTGCGCCGATGCCAACCCTGTCGTTTGCACCGAGAATGCGACCATAACTTTTTGCGCTGAAACCCAGTGCCCCGAGATAAACGCCGGCAACGGCTTTTGATGTTTGTGTAATGAACTTTCTTCTTGAAGGCATATAATACCGGTGTAAATAGTTAAGAAAAGAAGGTTATTTAAGCTCTTGGATTTTGATGCTTCTGAACGAAACAGCGTTGCCATGATCCTGGATAAGGATGCGTCCTTTTTCAGCCATGCCGAAGTTTGGCCATTGTGCATATTTGCTTCGTGCCACCAGCGCCTGAAAATAAGGAGCGCCACGCTGGTATTCCAGCACCTTCCATCCGTTAAGCCAATGTTCAACGCGGTTATTGGGATAGACGACAATCATTCCCCGGTTCCATTCGCCAATTGGCTTTCTTGCTCTCTTTTCCGGGAGCGAAGGAATAAGATCATACAGCGATGCCAACGTTCTGTTGCCAACTACACCCAGCTTGGCATCCGGATGTTTTTCATCATCGAGGATCTGGTATTCGAGACCGATGGCAGAACCTGCGTTGTTCTCCTTCTCCGTTACAAAATATTTGATGCCGCTGTTAGCGCCTTCAGTGAGTTTAAATTCAAATTGAAGTACAAACGCACTATATTCTTTTTGTGTTACAATATCGCCGCCGTTTGTTGACTCGCTACCGGTGGCCGCTTTTACCTGTAAAACCCCGTTTTGAACTTCCCATCCTTTTTCGGGGAAAGCTGCTTTGTAGGCTCCTCTCCAACCCTCGGTGTTTGTTGCATTCCAAAGCAAGCTCACACCATTTCGCTTTTCTGCTTCTGTTATTGTATTTGGAATAAGATTGACTACAAAGACATCTTGGTAAGGTGATGCTTTTATGTTTTCCGTTTGAATGCGAAGATTGCGCCAGCGGATTTGTTTTCCCTCTTCTTCTTTTTTCCCGATGGAATGAACCTGTAATGCGATGAACCCTTTTGGTGTCATGTCATCTACTACATGTGCAGCGGCAATTCCATTGATCCATGTTCGCAGATCATTTCCGATACATTCTATTTTAACCTTGTTCCATTGACCTTGCTTAAATGCATTTTTCGCAGATGGATTTAGGTCCATGGTATACAACCAGTCCCTTCTTGCTTCATCATAAACACCTCCGGTCCATCCTCGCTTGGAGGGGTCAATCTCGAACTGGTAACCGTGCACCCGGCCATTACGGTATTCGGGTTTACTCTCACTTCGGAACTGTACACCGGAGTTCATCGTGCTGTCTACTTTGTATTCAAACTCTAAGAGGAAATCTCCGTAATTATTTTCTGTTGCTAAAAACGAATTGGGTTCGCCAAACACGGTGGTGCCGACGATCTCTCCTTTTTCAACCGTATATTTTGCTTTGCCATTTAGTTGCCGCCATCCGCTGAGGTCTTTGCCATTAAAAAGCGGTTTCCAATTTTGTGCAGATAAATTCAGGGTGAAAAAAGCGAATACAGGGAAAAGAAACTTCTTCATAAACTGGTAATCAATCGGCTTAAGTTAGCTATTTTCAGAACACTGTCATTTTCAAAAGCGATTTCGAAAAAAGAATTTTTATTTTGAGCCACTCTTAAAGCATAATACATGATACTTAGCCGGCGAAACTTTCTACGCAACACAATGATTACTGCAGCAGGAACGGGCATTGTTTCCGCTGTCCCGATGGAACTGTTGGCTGCTATCCGAAAACGGGTTGCTCCTTCCGATGCTATCCGTGTAGGATTGATTGGTTGCAAGGGACAAGGCTGGAGCAATCTCACGTCGATGCTCAAACTTTCTGAAGTGCAATGCACAGCTATTTGCGATATCGATCAAGCAATACTGGATCAACGGAAAGCAGACCTGCAAAAAATCAACAACCATCCCGTTGTTTATGAGGATTATAGAAAACTGCTGGCAGATAAAAATGTCGATGTGGTGATTATTGCAACACCGGATCACTGGCATTGTTTGCAAATGGTGGATGCCATGTCAGCCGGCAAACATGCATTTGTCGAAAAGCCGGTTGCCAATTCCATTTACGAGGCACAAGCGATGGTAGCGGCTGCGGAACGTTCGAACCGAATTGTGCAGGTAGCCCAATGGCAACGCAGCCAGCAACATTTTAAAGATGCGATTGCTTTTGTACAGTCAGGTAAGCTGGGTAAAATCACTGCTACAAAAGCATGGATGTATAGAGGTGGGACGGAAGCACTTCCTGTGCGTCCCGACGAGCCCATTCCTGCTGGAGTTGATTATCAAATGTGGCTTGGACCATCAGCTAAACGACCATTCAACAGGAACCGTTTCCATTACGAGTTCCGCTGGTTTTGGGATTATGCCGGTGGCCTTATGACAGACTGGGGTGTACACCTGATTGACATGGTGTTGTTGGGAATGAACGTTGATCTACCGAAATCAGTTACAGCGGCCGGCGGCAAATTTGTTTTCCCGAATGATGCCAGGGAAACGCCGGACATTCTTACAGCGGTTTATGACTATGGAGATTTTCAGTTTACCTGGGAACATAACATGGCTAGCGGGGCAGGTCTTTACGGCATGCAACATGGCATTGCTTTCATTGGGCAAAATGGCACCCTTCTGCTGAACCGGAGTGGATGGGAAGTGAGACCAGACAAGCAAAAGGATGTACCAAAAATGGAAGCAGTACCGTGGAAAGCGCAAACCGATCGTGGTCTGGATAAGCACACTGTTAACTTTATTGAAGCAGTAAAACAAAACAACAAATTGATATTAAACTGCCCGATAGAAGAGGGAGCAAAAGTTGCTATCGCATCGCACATGGGCAACATCGCTTACCGTACCGGTAAAACCATTTACTGGAATAAGGAGCGAAACGAATTCACCAGTAAGGATGCAAACAAGCTGCTGAAGCCGAAGTTTGAAAATGGATGGACGATGCCCTCACGGTAGCGGCCAGCAGTAAGTCAATTAAATGCTATCCTTTCCTGAAAAACAGCAGTCGATACCCGTTTAAACAGGACCTCCTATGCTGCTGTATAAGCGCAATTTATTTAGGAATCAAACGACCGCTTCTTCTGCTTCTTTTACCACTTCTGCCGGCACTTCCTCCATTTCCTTGAAACGGTTAATATCGAAAGATGGAATAAATGTTCCCAAGCCAGTTGGATGGGTTAATGGCGGATTGTCGATTTCTACCAGTGTAACTGCCTTTCCCCTGCGTGTAATTAGCACCTCATCAATGGTGTATTGGGTGTCCTTCACCGGGCGGTTGGGGATCATTGCAATTTGTTCATCGCTAAACGAATCATTGATACAAACGACACGGGAACCAAACTTAATCATGGCGCAAAAATATTCGAATTAGTATTTCGGAGCTACTATGACATCGTTAAGAGTTTGGCAAGGGCAGGTATTGACTCAGCGACTGTACAAAAAGTGTAAGCCCCTATCAACATAGGGGCTTTAGAGTTGAATTTGTTTTTGAGTTAGAATTTGAATGAAAATATCTGCTTTCATACCGGTTAGCAGATCGGCTGATCACCCGCCCAAAGGTAAAATATCAATTATTGCTTAATAAAGGACCTTGTCTCACCCTGTACGCTGATAACATATACCCCTTTCGGCAGTCTGTTAATATCAAGTGTATGGTACAGAATTGTGCCTTGTGAGGCGACCTGAATGCTCTGCAAGGTTCTTCCGGTCATGTCTTTCAGTTCAACCAAGTTTATGCCTTTGGGCGCCGTAAACTGTAGTTGAATGGTAGATGATGCAGGATTTGGAAATACACTCATCCCAGCAACTGCCTTGTTCATTGCAACTGCTAGGGTTTTGCTATAGGTAGTACGGCCTGTGGCATCCGTTGTTTTGATGCGATAATAATTATTTTTTGGAAGGGGAGACATGTCGGTAAAAGCATAATTCTTCTCAAGACCACTTATACTATTTGCGACCACCCCGATTTTAGAAAAGTCAGTGCCGTTCTCGCTACGTTCAACGATGAAAAGAGAAGTATTTTCGTCATCAGCCTTCCAGTCCAGTTGCACTACACTACCTCTTTTGCTAGCTGAAAAAGAACCTTCTTTGACTGCCAGCACTGCAATTGTTCCGTACCCTGCTGTAAAATTCGAAGTTGCTCCAGTTCTAGCAAAGTTTAATAGGGCACCACTGTGGCTGGCAACTTGATCTGTCACTGAGGTAATGGAGGTGTTATTTCCACCAACTGTTCCTTGGTTAAACCTATAATAGGCTGCTAAATTGGTAGTAGCTGCTGCGATTTCCCGATTCCTGTTGGACTGGATTTGTGTTTGCGAAAGCGCTGCATTCCAGAAGCGGAGTTCATCCATCTCTCCCGGAAAAGGAAAAGATCCGGTTGCCGTGTAGGCGCCAATATGTATAGGTGAACTATTTGTTGTCTGAACCATACCGGAAACACTTGTTGTCCCAACTTGCACACCGTCGACATAAAGAACCATAGAAGACCCGTTGTTTGTCACAGCAATGTGATGCCATTGATTGGTCCAGGAAACCGGAAGGTTATAAGTAATGCCTGCACCCATCCCCGACTTATAAAGATCTGCAGCAAGAATACCATTGCCACCATTGTAAAAATAGATCTCGAGTCCGGTTGAGTAACCATCATTGGTTTTACGAAGGAGGTAATGGGTACTCGGGAAACTTCCGGTTGGCTTTACCCAAGTTTCTACAGTAAATGTGCTTGTTGTTAGCATGCCCGCTTTCTCTGGAATAGAAACGACATCATTGACTCCATCAAAGTGAAGTCCTCGGTTTTGGCCAAAAGAATAGAGGGACAAATACAGTAATGCGAAAAGAAGTGTAAAGGTTTTTCTCATAGGATGGTGTTAGTTTTGAATTGAGGCCGCAAGGTATACTTTCCACTTTTTGTTTGCAAGGCCTTAATCGAATTGTTTGAAAAGAATTTTCTGAGCTAGCAGTTTTTTCTTAAGGACTAATTACCATTGACGTGAGTAATCGAGTAGCTTTGCATACTCTTTACATCGGTTGGCCTATCTTTTAAGTCTCTTTTTTGGAATGCAACCCACTTAAATAAATGTCTGCTGCTTGATAACTGAACCCAATCAAGCAAGAGGTTTTGGTTTAGGTATCTCCTATTTAAAAATTTTCTGGGCAAAATTGTATAGGTCATGCCGCCACACATACATCGTATGACCACCTTCCATTTTTGATACACTGGATGTGATGCCGTACTTGTCAAAAACAGCTTTCGTCAGGTCATTGTTTTTATCAGCTATGTCCGATGGACCACCGGTGTTGAAGTGAAAATATTTAAGCGTCTTTTTTAGTTGGGGAGCCGCTGCTTTCACCAGAGCATCGTACTTTTCATAATTGCCCGGCCTATCCGACCACCAGCCGGATCCCATCACGTTTACATAGGTAAACCTGTCGGGAAACTTCAGGATTGTTTCCATGGTTTGTAGTCCGCCCATGGAAAGACCGGCAATAGCCCGATTAGGTGCATCGGTTCGTACCCTGAAATTCTGTCCTACAAAGGGAATGATGCTGTTTCCAATATCCTCGGCAACAGCTTCTACCGGTATACTTCCGTCAGGCATAACCACAACCATCGGGACGATCTTTCCTTCCGCATAGAGGTTATCCAAGATCCAACCTGCTTTGCCTTGCCCCGGCCAGTTGGTGTCATTATCGCCACCACCGTGCAACAGGTATAACACCGGCAGTTTTTTGCTGTCATTAAAATAACCCGGCGGTGTCCATACGAACATGCGGCGGGTTGTGTCCACTGCTTTCGACTCATAATAAACAATCGAAAGCAAGCCATGCGGAACGTCCTTCTTTTGCCAGAAAAGCGTCTGGTCTTTGGGAACGATTTCCACCATCGGGCGGAAGTCGGCTACCATTGGGTTCTTCGGATCGTTCACCTTCATGCCGTCCACCATAAAAAAATAACGGTAGGCGCTTGGACGAATGCCAGGTGCAGTTTTTATCGTCCATACGCCATCAGCGGACTTTCCTGACTTGATACCGCGGATATCACCCCCTAAGGTTACTGATTTCGCATCAGGCGCATAAAAGCGAAAAGTAGCGCTGCTGTCCTCATGCACTTCAAAAGGCACGTAGCCCACAACCGGTTTTGTTGTTTGTGTTTGTCCATAAACAAACAAGAGGACAGGTTGAAGAAGCAGTAGTAAGATGAAACGTTTCATTTCTAGCAATTTATTGAGAGTCTATGCGCATGTACACTTCAATTTTATAAACTTTCGCTAACCCGTTCAACAGCGAGAATTGACATTAGCCTTGACAAGTTTTCGAACAGTGATCCCAATGGTGCACGTTGTCAGTTTTTTATTGGAGCTAAAACAAAACCTCCATTGGCTTGCATGTCAATTTCCAACTCACCGCTTTTGTTTATATCGACGTTCTTTGAGTAGGTAACCTTGCTGTCACTGTCATTGAACAAGTTAACCTTTCTGACAGCCAACATGGGAAGATTCAATCTTAATTTCATTGATTCTTTTGTTGCATTTACTCCGGCTACATACCAATTGTTTCCGTTGCGTCGGGCAATCACACAATATTTGCCCGGATAGCCATCTAAAAAAATCGTCTCATCCCAGGTGGTTGGTACCCGCTTCATAAAGTTGATAGCAAAAGGAGGCGCATCGCTCAAATTATTTGGGGTAATGGCAAACATCTGCACAGGATTTTGAAACAGAATCGCCGTTGCCAGTTGGAACGCATCGGTTGTCAGCCGCTGATTTCTTCCCTGGTTGCTTTTCACCAGGTACTTATTTAAAAATGTTCCGCCAAATTCCATACTTGCAACCGTGTTCCGTATGAAAGGATGCATGCTGGCGTTGAATGCTTCATCTTTCCGTGTGCTTTCATTGAAGACCAGCATCTCCGATGCCATGACCGCTTCCCCACCCACAAAGTTTGGATACATCCTCTCCCATCCTCTTGGCAGCGTTGTGCCGTGAAAGATGATCATTAACCCATGGTCATTTGCATCGGAGAGAATATCCTCGTAGAGCCGCATGGTCTCTTGTTTATCGCCACCGAAGAAATCAACTTTTAACCCTTTCACTCCAAGACTCCTCAACCACTTCATTTCTTTTTTGCGTTCAACAGAAGTATTCATCTTGTTTCGCGGGCCTTGCGGCGCATCGTTAAATCCACCGTTTGAATTGTACCATAGGAATACATCCACCCCTTTTGATTGCGCATACTTTATCAATTCACGGAGCTTCTCTTTCCCAATGTTGGTATCCCATAAAGCATCAATCAGAATGTATTCATAGTCCAGTGCATCTGCCAGGTCAATGAACTTTACCTGGTCTGCATAGTTCATGCTGTTATCCTGCCATACAATCCAGCTCCAGGTGCCCTTACCGTATTTGAATTTTTGTGACGGCTCATACAAGGGATCTACAACGTTAAACGAAATAGTGGTTTCAACAATTGGCTTTAGGTTATCGCCTACCGTGATGGTTCGCCATGGCGTGACACCGGGCAGCGAGATGGCAGCTCCTGAGGTACCAAACCCATTGTTTTGTTTTGGGTTTGGATACGCAACCGTGTACACACCGTCGGAAGAGATTTCACTCAACTGCGATGCACAGTAAAGACTACTCACACCGGTTTCTGAAACCAGTACCCAGCCATCACTACCAATTCGGAAAAGTCCCGGGAAAATATATCCTTCTTTTGCCGGAGTGGATTTGTGCAGAGGCGCATCGGCTACATAAGGCGTCTCGTAACTTGGTGTTGTACGTGACCAGCCACCTGTCGGATCCATCATGGTAGAAAGAAAAGTGGTGGCATTAAAAGGAAACTTAAACCCGGTCGCTTCTTTTTCTACCACGCAAGCCAATGTCTTGCCCCAAGTCGGCATCTCATAACGAAATGCAATATTGTTGTTGCTCACCTGGAAGACGATGCTGATGTTTTTCTGCTTTGCGTTTTGCAGGTTAAGTGTTAACCTGTTGGCGACGTAGTGTATTTGGGAAGTTTTAATTCTATCCTGTGTATAACGTTTATCAATGCTGCTATCAGCCTTGCCCAGTAATTTCATTCCTGATGAAAAATCACCTTCGTTGGTTTGCAGGCCCAGCGGTGAGTTTTCGAGCATCACCTTGCCTTTGTACGCTACTGAATACACTGGTTTACCGTCAGCCACCTGCACACTCAGCTTTAGTTGGCCATCCGGACTGAAAACAACTGCTTCCTGTGCAAGAACATTAGAAAATATAAACCAAAGCGCAGCTGTGAAAACGATCTTCTGCATGAATAACTATATGTTGGATTAGCAATACCTATGTCGATCAAACAATTTTCTTGCGAAGCGTACTAACTAGCAAGATTACGCTTACAATTAAGCTGCCTGCAAAGTCTGTTATTTAAAGCGAACTGTTTTTTTATCGCCGTTTACAAACCAGATCGTGGCTTCGTCGGCACCTTCCTTGTACTCTGTTTTTTGAACCGGCACCAATTCATCATCGCTCCATGCTTCTCCGGCTCTTTTCCACAGCATCAATGTTGCATGCAGCGTTGTTTTTCCCGGTGTTGGAGAATAATTACTCTCTACATTAATAACCGAGCTTTGGTTACTTTCCGGGTGCACGCCTTTTGTATCGATTGTTTGCAGCCTTTCCCATCCGCTTATCGGTATCATAGCAAGTTGGTACTGCCCGTTGCTGATGATCTGCACATCATACCCTTTAACTTTCCTCGTTTGCTTTTTGATGGCTCCTTTTAATTTGGGGAGCGCATAGTGCCCAAGTTTTAGTTGAAAAGAATCGGTGCTGTTGTTTTTGTCTACGCGGAGTATACCGTTGGGCAGCGGAATATCTGCCAGATTAAATTGTACGTTTTTGTTTGTCTCCAAAATGACATCACGATAATAAATGCCATCCACAAACTTTTTAAACGTATATAAGCGGAAAGGCTCCCATTCGTCTTTTTTATTCTTCACGATGTAATTCATGGCTATTGCCCCTTGCACACTGTCTGCTTGCCACGGAAAGGCACTGTTGTAGGAAAGACGATTGTAATTTTCGCTGGCACGAAATGGCTCATTGGCACCAATTGCTTTTACGTGGCACCATGCTCTAACTTCTGACGCACCTATGTTTGGATAGTCAGTAATCAGGATGTTAGCGCTATCTTGAAAATGGTTGTAGACAGCGCCTTTCTGCATTTCGGTCTTCCATGCACCTTCATTTTCCACCGCGGTCCAGAACGGGTTGTTTTCAGGGATCAGCAAGCCGAGAAAAGCCTTGCCCATCCAAAACACACTTCCCCTGCAGCTGTAGGGCTGCACAGCAGGTTCGAACGCATCATAATAACCAAGTGTGGGTATGTTGTCTTCCATAAAGTCCGGATGAGACAAAAATTGAAGCATCGTTCCAGATGCAATTCGCCGCATCCAACCATAATTAATACCGGGATCGTTTAATAATCCCATCAATGGAAAAGGCACGATAGACGCAAAGCGGTATGGCATGCTTCTGCCCCACATGATCATCTTTCCATCGCGACTAAACAAGTAAGGATAGGTTTTGTAGAGATCGCGAAAGTTTTGCATGAACTTCCCTGCATATTCCGGGTAATACTTTTTACCAAACAATTCGGCCCAGATAGGTCCATACATCTGGAAGGCCCACATGCTGTAATAATCGTAAGCCGGCGCATCGTTATACCATCCATCCTGCCGGTAATGAGCAAGTGATTTGTCGAGGTATTCCACTAACAATTTTTCATTCACCTTGTAGCCGCGGTCCTTAAAAAAACTCAGCACGAATATGTTGAAGAACTTCCAGTTGGAGCCAACAGTCGGCCCATCACCATAACTAAGCATGGTGGCAGCCAGGGCATCCTTTTGCTGTTTCGTTAGTGGTTCCCAAATCACTTCAGGAGCTACGAACAGCGAAAGGCCCAGTGCACCAAACTCCACCAAGATCTGGCTCGGACCACCGTTCCGCGAACGATGTTTGATGAAAGTTGGACTGGTTGTGTCGAGCAATTTGATGATGTGATGACGATAGTATTCGCCAACAGGGATTTTATTGAGTACAAGTGATGGATTTTCTTTTAGCAGCGGTGCGGCAACAAATAGTGTGCGGCATAATCCTTCCAGTTTTTCCGTTGGTACTTGTCCTGGGTTTCTCGGGTATCCCTTTGCCGATTGCTTTGGAAATTGCATCGGGTCATCGATGTCGTTGATATAACTAAAGGCCCCGTTGAGCAGATAGAGTGCCGCATTTTTCCAATGCTGCCGTGTCATACCTGTATAAGGACTGGTGGTGAAGTCAGGATTGTTCACTTTAAAAAGCGGCTGATTTTTTAGCCGCTTCTGTTGTGTCCATTCAGGTGCCTGGTAAGACTCCGACTGTATCTTCTTCACATTGGAACAGGCAATGCATACGGCGATTGCAAAGACAAAAGGCAACACCTGTTTTGTAAGCATTCTACTACTTGATTGTTGCTGACGATTCATTCCTGGTTGTTTGGTATTCATTTCAAAAGGCCTCTGGCGCTAGTTCTTCATACAGTTTAAAGCGGCATTATCTTTTTGTTCTTCTGCTATTGTTTAGGGTATAAAACGTTTACCTATCACTAGTTTATCGCCTGATAGGTCCACTTCAAACAAATGCGGTATTCGCCGGTAACGACCGTTAATGCTCCGGTGGCTGTGAACGGACATCAGTAGCTTTCCCTCCAACGTTCGAAACAACATACCATGGCCGAAATTGGGTGGTGTGATGGGGTCTTTTTCCTGCAGCCACGGACCATCAAGCGTACCACTTTCGGAATAGGCAACACCTTGTGTGTACACATCATAAACCCAACTCGTCCAGATCATCCCCAGCCGGCCCGTGGCAGTTTCGAACAAATAGGGACCATCGGTTACTTTGCTTCGTTTGTCGGCGCCGTTTTTATCCTTCTCCCGGCTCCATGGAGCATCGCTTGCAGGAAAGAGTAATTTGCCCTCACCGATTGTTCCGCTCAGGTCGGGCTTCAATTCAATTTTCTCCATCGTTCCGTTGCCATTCTGCAGCCACTCGTAACAATATACCAAGTAGGGTTTCCTGTCTTTGTCAACCCACAACGTTCCATCAAGTGTAGGTTTATTGGCAGGTAGATAAATAGAATCCTTCATGGGAACATACGGTCCATCGGGCTTATCGCTAACCAGCACATGACAGGCTCGCCTTTCGATTACATTTCCGTCAACGGAGTCAATCTTAACAGCACGATTAGTGAAGGTGGCGAAATAGTAATACTTGCCCTTATGGGGATGTATCTCTGCTGCCCAGATCATTGGCGAAGGCCCCATCCATGAAGTCGGATCCGTTTGCGCAATTTTATAAGGGCCTTCCCACAACTTAAGATCCCGGCTTTTCCATAACATGCCGCCCGTGCCGGTCATGTAATAGCTGGCGGTTTTGCGATCGGCCAGAATGAAGGGGTCACTTAACACGATCGAGTCCAGCGGCACATTTTTCCGGAGTCTTCCCGCATTATTTTCCTGCGCTGCTGAAAAGAGGCAAATCAGGAAACAACTAAAAATCGTCAGTATCGTTTTTTTCATATGCTGCTGATCGTATAAGGTTATTTAATCCATTTTATTTGATGAAGCCTTGCGGTGTGCAATGGCATAATCAATTTAGCGGTCCAGCACAAACGTTGATATCGAACGCGGTTTAAGCCTGATTCGTTTTCCGCTTTGCAACGTGTATGGCTTCATATTATCCTCTTCGTCTACGGAAGTGATGTATTGTTTGACGCTTTTCAGTTTACTTCTACCGGGTAACTGCAGGGTCACTTCTTTTTCAGCGTTTGCATAGTTGATGACTACAATCACCACCTGTTTTTGATTGGCGAATGCAGAAAGCATAAGATCCTGTGCAGCCCGCAAGTCGTCCAGTTTATCACTTCTCTGCGTGAGGATCCTTTTCATGCCGGGCCTTATAAAACGGCTGTAATGACCAAGTGCCCAAAGGTTCTTGGTGATGGTAAAATCACCTTCCGTATTATCAGCGTTCGTTTTTAACGCAAGCAGGCAATAGCGTACATCAACGTCGGAACGGCTCGGCTCCCACGCATTCCATAACTGCCATGCAGTTGCGTTCGCAACTACCAAATCGTGATGGATCATTTTAGCAAGAAAAAGCGCACAGTCAATGGCTGGTATTTGTCCGGTCTTGCCCTCCTTATAACCATCGGCCAGCATACTGTATTCGGTTTGCCAGAACGGCACCTTGTATGTTGCTGCCGTATCCCGCAGCCGGTTGCGGACCGTTATGATTGTTGTATCTCCCTTGTCGGTAAAATAACTATGGCCGGCAATGACCGGTAAAACGCTTTTCAAACCTCCAACATAATAAGGGCTGGATGGATTGTAAAACGCTTGTATCTGCGACGATGCATGACCTCTACCTTCATACAACGAATTCAGGTTACCCGCTTCCGGTAGCAAGATGCGGGTGGTCATTTTCTTCGCTTGCAACGTGCTGTCCAAAGCAACTACAAGGCGATAAATGTCTTTGTTGTGCCAAGGCGAACCTTCCTGGTTCATCTGTCCAAAACGGTTCGACCAATCCCACTGAGGTTCATTCACCGGGCTAACGTAGTTGAAGTGCAGACCTTCTTTTTGAAAATGCTGCACAACGGTTGCGAGGAAATCGGCAAAGGCAGCGTAGCGATCTTCCCGCAGGTTGGCTTCATAGTTTTTTTCCAGCTTAAACCCCAAACCGTTTTTCGTGAACTGTACGGGAGGGGTATTGCTGAAAGCAATCAGGTTTTCTACACCATAGTCCGCCGCTTTTTTGACGAACCAAATGTAGCCCGCTTGCTTTTGCCAGTCGTAGGTTCCATGTGGCGAAAGAAAGGATTCCACTCTTCGCAACACGTTGCGAATGCCGCTGCTATCGGCTTGCTCCGCAGTGCCGCCGCCGATGTTAAAACGCCAAGCAGAAAGACCGATGCCTTTTGGATTTCCATTTGCATCAAAAGCTTTGCTAAACAACAGTTCAGCCATCCGCTCCTTTTTTGCTTCAGGCCAATACTTCCCGATGCCTTCGGAATACCAGGCACCTGCAGCACCGAAGTTGTCAATAGTTTGTGCCGTCTTCGTCACATCAATTGTAAATGTGACCGGCTGCGCCAATAGGGATTGGGCCGCAGGAAATACAACAAACAAAAATTGGATAATGAATGCTCTCAAAACTGAAACCGGCTTCTCCATTTTTATGTGGCGTTGTTTCGGCGTATACCTATCATCGTTTCTTAGTTAGCGGTTTTACACCTTCATGGGTTGGCTTTACAGGCCTGATGCTACCGTCTGCATTAAACTGTAACTCGTCAATGCACACTTCGCGGTTATAGCCGGCTGCTCTGCCCATTGTTATTCCCTTCGGATAGTTAAACCGATGATAAACGATGTACCACTTGTCAGTACCCGGTATTTGAATTGTTGAATTATGCCCCGTAGCATAAATGCCTGCAACGGAA
>Ga0164290_1000253_pt1 | contig 201292 bp, 167 predicted proteins | sample Micstemetagenome_FD_108782 | JGI IMG/M metagenome (GOLD analysis project Ga0164290, IMG submission 108782) | Contaminated culture microbial community from soil near Moab, Utah, USA - Microcoleus steenstrupii SON62 (Illumina Assembly) | ecosystem: Environmental > Terrestrial > Soil > Soil crust...
ATGTCTGTTATTCAAAGAATTCGTGACAAAGGTGCCTGGATTGTTTTTGCCATTATTGCATTGGCCCTGATTGCTTTTATCCTCCAGGATGGTGTGGGAAGAGGCGGAAGTGCTTTTTCCAATACTTCTGTTATTGGTAAAGTAAACGGTGAAAAAATTGAACGTCTTGATTTTGAATCAAAACTCGCCATGCAGGAACGTATGTATGGTGCACAGGGTGCTCAACGTGATCAACTAATCGGTGCTTTGTGGATGCAGGAAGTAGAAAGACTTGTATTAACACAGGAATACCAGAAACTTGGTTTACAGGTTTCTCCCAAAGAACTCAGTGATATATTATTCGGACCCAACTCTCCATTACGTCAGGAATTTACTGATCCTAATACCGGTGAATTTAAAGTAGCGGAAGCCAGACAGGCTTTTAACCAGCTTAAAAAAAGTACCAATAAAGATCAGGTTGATATGATCAACAAGGCTTACATCGAGCCGACTATTGAACAGACTTTAAGAAGTAAATACCTTGCGCTTTTACAACAGGCTGCCTATGTTCCAAAATGGTTAGTTGAAAAACAGCAGGCTGATAATAATGCCATCGCTTCTATCTCTTATGTATACATGCCTTATGCGGCTGTTTCAGACAGTGCTGTTAAAGTGACCGATGCAGATATTGCTGCTTATGTTAAAAAGCATAGTAAGGAATACCAGAAAGAAGAAGAAACCCGTTCTATCAACTATGTATATTTTAATGCTTCTCCAAGTGGTGCAGACACACTTAATACATTGAACCAACTAATGAGCCTGAGAGAAGAATTCGCTACTACCAATGAAGTAAGTTCTTTCTTAACCAAAGCAGGAACAGAATTGCCTTATTACGATAGCTATTTCAGCAAAGCAAGAATGCAGCAGCCTAATAAAGATTCCATCACCAAAACACCTGTTGGTGCTTTGTATGGTCCTTATCAGGATGGTGGTAATTTTACCATTGCAAAAATGATCGGTGTTAAAAACTGGCCCGATAGTGCAAAAGTTCGTCATATCCTCATATCTACTTTTAATCCGCAGACCAATCAGGTAATCAGACCAGATACACTGGCTAAAAAATTAATAGACAGTATTGAAACTGCTATCAAAGGTGGAGCTGATTTTACAGCTTTGTGTGCTAAATATTCTGATGATGGTAACAAGAATACCGGTGGTGTGTATGAATATTTTCCTCAAGGACAGATGGTGGTTCCATTTAACGATTTTTGTTTTGATAAACCAGTAGGTTCAAAAGGCGTGGTAAAAACGGAGTTTGGCTACCATTATGTGGAAGTATTGGGTCAGAAAAATTTCAACCCGGCATATAAAATTGCTTATTTATCGAAGCCCATCCTGGCCAGCGGCGAAACCATCAGCGCAGCCAGCACTGCTGCTGCTCAGTTTGCTACTGCATCAAAGGGAAAAAAGGAATTTGATGCTACTTCTTTAAAATCTAATCTCACCGTTCTCACCGCTGCTGATATCAAACAGAATGATTTTAATGTGAATGGTATCGGACAAAGCCGCCAACTGGTTCGCTGGATTTATGAAAACAAAACAGGTGATGTTTCTGAGCCTATTGAAGTGGGTGACCGTTATGTTGTAGCCATCGTTTCAGGAATCAATCCTGCCGGCACCATGTCTCCTGCAGAAGCCAGACCATTGGTGGAAGGCTTTGTGCGCAATGAGAAAAAAGCAAAACAAATACTGGATGGCAAATTCAAGGGTAATACACTTGAAGCAATCTCAGCAGCTATCGGTTCTCCGGTTCTGCGTGCAGACAGCCTGAGTTTCTCAACACCATTTCTCCCGAATGTAGGAAGCGAACCTAAAATTGTAGGTGCAGCTTTCAATAAATCATTACAGGGCAAGGTAAGCACACCGATTGCTGGCTTAACAGGTGTTTTTGCAGTAAAAGTGGAAAGCAACAGCGCCCGTGCAGGTATGATGGATACAGAAACCATCAAACAAACGCTGATGCAGGGTAACCGTGTAGCGGTATTCCGCGGTGTTCAGGCCCTGAAAAGCGCCGCAGTTGTTAAAGACAACCGCTTCAAGTTTTATTAATAAGTTTCCCCCGGACTGAAGTCCGAGGCAGGGAATGAATATTGTTAGCACCCCGGCAATTTTGCCGGGGTGCTTTTTTGTAAGGCCAAGAGAAATCCTTGCACCGGACTTCAGTTCCACGCCCGGCCGAGAATGAAAAAAGGACTCTGACAGAACTGTAGAGTCCTTTTTAATACGTGGAATAAAATCCTTGCACCGGACTAAAGTCCGGTGTAAAAAGAGCAGCTGCTCTTTTCCAAAAGCGAAAACAGAAGTCATCGGGAAACAGTAATTTTACCAGTAAATTGAGTGTATGGCAGATGTGATTGTTAATAAAGTGGCAGAAAGTGGATTGATCAGTTTTGATCTGGAGAAATACTATCCTTCAACACCCAGAAAAGTTTTTGACCTTAAGGACCACTTGTTTATGGGTCTGATATTGAAAGAGAAAGATTTCCGTGCGGCACTTTTACAGATTGACTGGAATGAATACAAGGATGCAGACGTGGCCATCACCTGTTCTGCTGATGCTATCATCCCTATGTGGGCCTATATGCTGGTGGCCAGTTATCTTGAGCCGGTTGCTCAGACGGTGATTGTTGGAACAGAGCAGGAACTCATTAATCAGGAGCTATTGAAAAATATTAATGCAATTGATGTAAGTGAATTTACTGATCAACGTATTGTTGTAAAGGGTTGTGGCGATATTGCCATTCCGGAAGCGGCTTATGTGGCCATCACCAAAAAACTTCGCCCGGTAGCTAAAAGTATTATGTATGGAGAACCCTGCAGTACGGTTCCCATATTTAAGAAGAAATAAGAGAAAGAAAAGAGCCACTGAATTTTCAGCGGCTCTTTTTATTTAGGAATTATTTCTTTAAAAGCTTCTCATTAAAGAGTTTTAGTATTCGCTTGTATTCATCCGTCCAGCTGCTGGGTTCTACAAAGCCATGGTCTTCCATGGGGTATACGGCCAGCTCCCAGTTGTCTTTACCAAGCTCAATGAGTTTTTGAGATAAACGCACCACATCCTGGAAATGAACATTTACGTCAACCATACCATGACAGATCAGTAAATTATTTTTTAAGCCATTGGCAAAATTGATAGGAGATGATTTTGCATAGGCAATACTGTCGGTAAATGGTTCGTTCAGAATATTAGAAGTATATCCGTGGTTATAATGTGCCCAGTCTGTAACGGGTCTTAGTGCGGCACCTGCTTTAAATACATCTGGCGTAGTAAACAATCCCATCAGCGTAATAAAGCCACCATAACTACCTCCATAGATTCCGATTTTTCCAGCGTCTATTCCATATTTTTCTGTCAGCATTTTAGCTGCATCTACATGGTCGTCAAGATCCTTTCCTCCCATATGACGGTAGATACCCGTTCTCCAGTCGCGGCCATAACCACTGCTGGCACGGTAGTCAATATCTATAACCGTATAACCCTGGTCGGCCAGTAAATTATGGAACATGTATTCTCGGAAATAGGAACTCCACCAGTAGTGTACGTTCTGGAGGTAGCCGGCGCCGTGTACAAATATTACTGCCGCCTTATTCTTTTTTGCTTTTGTGGGTTCGTACAGTCTGGCATAAATCTGTTGACCATCTCTCGCCGGAATGGTAATCATTTGAGGGTCTCTCCAGGGATAGGCTTTGAATTCGTCGGAAACAGCTTTGTTGGTTATTTGTGTTGATTGTTTTCCTGCACTATTTTCCTGCACAAATAATTCCCAGGGTTTATTGCTGTAGGAATAACGGTAAGCAATCCATTTCTCGTCTGGCGACATACTGACTTCATAACCGCCAGTTTTGTCGGTAATTTTTTCTTTTCCGCTGCCATCTTTATTAATACGGTACCAGTTTAATTTGCCTGGATGTTCTTCATTGGTGAGTAAATAGAAATGTTGTTTGTTATTGCTGAGCGAAACAGACTGCACTTCATAGTTTCCAGAAGTGAGTGTTTTTTTGCTGTTACTTTTTAGATCATAAACATATAAATGGGAGTATCCGGTTGCTTCGCTCTGAAAATAAAACTGGGTATCATCTATCCAGCCCAAAGTGGCACCGAAGGCGCTTATGCCGGGTCCACCAATCCAGGCATTGTCGCGCTGGCGGTCCAGTAGTTTAAGTTTACCTGTTTCTGCATCAAGCTGCATAATCCAGCGGTCTTTATTGTCTTGTGAACGGATATCAACAATCGCAATAGAACCTGATGTATTCCAGTAGGGTCCATTGATCATTACGCCACGAACCGGGGCGCGTCGATTACCAAAAAGTTTGGGATAGTCTTTCACATAATCCGGTTGATCCACGATGCCGGGAATTGCTGCAGAGTCAACGTTTACGGCAATGACACGATCCTTGGTTTTATCAAAGACATAAAATTCATACTTACCCAATGGTGCACCAACTTTAGTTCTGGCAGGAATATCGGTGGTGAAACCGGATTCAGTAACATAATCGGGAACAATTGTATTCTTACCTCCGGCTGGTGGTGTGTACAAACGATAAGTTACAAAACGGCCGTCCGGACTGATCTGCAGGTTCTGTAAATTTTTTTCTCCGATACCGATAGAACGAAGTTCTACTGAGTCGCGGTTCACACGAAGAAATTCTGCGCGGGCATCTCTTCTCTCTTTTCTTTCTTTCAGTACTTCAAACAAATCTAATTGCTGCTGGCGTAACCAGGGTTCCTGCGTTTGAAGAGTGGTGGTTGAAGACTGTGTTCTCTGGGGAGTAACATTACCGGCAGTAAATCCGCCCCCACCAATATTACCACGTCCACCACCAGAAAGCACTGCGGATGTTACAGCAGTTTCGGTGCCACGTGTAATATTGGTTAACTGAAGTGTGATGCCGCTTTCTGTATGCCAGCCGAATAAATTCTGGTTACGGTTGTATACGACCCACTCATCGTTCAGGATAAAACGAGGTGCAAATTCCTGTTCCTGTGTTTGTGTAATGCGTGTTGTTTTATTGGTAGCAATATCTACCATATATAAATCACCGCGAAGCGTATACAGCGTTTTCGTTCGTTTGTCATTATATACTGCATTGTTGGTGGCCTGTGCCAGTTGTACTTCCTGCAAAGTTGCTTTTACAGGTGCGGCAGCACCAATAGTATATACATAAGTGGAGTCTGACATTTTTTTATCGGGGTTCCAGCTGAAGTAGATTTTTTTACTGTCAGCACTCCAGAAAGCATTTGAGGGAGAGGTGCCGATCCATTTTGGATCGCGCATAATTTTTTCAACAGTCAGTTGCGCAGAAGCAGAAATGCCGGCCAGCAGCAAGCCAACGATTAGCAGTTTATTTTTCATTCGTCTGGTTTATCGGATAAATCTATTGTATGGGAAGCGGATAAGGAAATGAATTTTATAGAAGGGCGAACTTGGATAGGCAGGATATGAGGATAGACTATGATAGAGAAGCAGTATCAGAAGATGTATATCATCTTTGTAGCTGTTCCCGAACCCGTATCATGTTTAGATTAAAGTAGAGAGAAACAAATAATCATAACCCATCCTTTCATCCTGCTTATCCGAGTCTGTAATAATTATTTCGCTCAATCTCATCCCTTACTTTATCCGGTACCAGGTAGCGGATAGATTTTCCTTCGCGAATATTATTGCGGATTAATGTAGCAGAAATATCGAGCATCGGCGCTTCCAGTATTTGTACGGAAGCATTCCAGGTATCGGTAATATCAAAGCCCGGACGTTTATAAATAATGAAGGAATATTCCCTGATCAGTAAGTCAGCGTTTTTCCATTTGGGCAGGTTCTGAAAACCATCACTACCCATAATAATGCTGAAGCGGTGTTGCGGATATTTTTCAACGAGATAGGTCAGCGTGTCTATGGTATAGGAGGGGCGAGGTAATTTGAATTCAACATCAGAAGCACGGATACGGGTTTCATCTTCGATGGCCAGGTTCACAAGATGAAGGCGATCGTATTCATTTAATAAACCGGCAGTATTTTTAAAAGGATTCTGTGGCGAAACCACCAACCATACCTGTTGAATATCGGTTTGGTTCACTACATGGGAGGCGATAATTAAGTGGCCGGTATGAACGGGATTAAAAGAGCCAAAATAGAGTCCAATATTCATCTAAATAATTGAATGTCAACGATTTATGATTATTTTTCGTCTTCCACAAAAATACTTCTTGCTTCACTCAATCTAAGGCTGAGGTGATAACCGGCAACGGAAATAGAGATGGGATCGCCCATGGGTGCCACCTGTTCAACCTGTACCAGCTCTCCGGGTACACAGCCCATTTCCATCAGCTTAATAAAGATCTCGTCTTTTTCAAAAGAATTGATCACCGCTTTCTGTCCTGCTTCTAAATCTGACAATCGTTTCATCGCCTGGTTATAAATATTATATAAAGGTAGCATGGTATGATCCGTTTTTGTTACGAATTTTGGAGTAATAGAAGATATACGAGTATGAACAGGATTATGTTTCGTTATGCCGACCGTCAGTTAACGCTTTCACAGAAAACCGCTATCCGGGCATTTATTGAAACCCTGTTCAGAAAGGAGAAGAAAGCGCTGGAAGGTATCACGTATGTTTTTTGTTCTGATGAATACCTGCTCGATATTAACCGTCGTTTTTTACAGCATGATTATTATACCGATATCATCACCTTTGGTTTATCCGCACCAGGTGAGCCTGTTGAAGCCGAAATTTATATCAGTACAGAACGGGTAAAAGAAAATGCCGGACAGCTGAACCTGGGCTTCAAAGAGGAAATGTTACGGGTTATTTTTCATGGGGCCCTTCATTTATGTGGCTACCGGGATAAGAAGAAAGCCGAAATTGCCCTCATGCGGGAAAAAGAAGATCATTATCTCCGTATGTATAAAAAAGAAATACTTCGCTGATTCTCGGAATCCTCATTCTTTACAGGCTTGTTCCTCCCGGTTTCCTAAATGTGAAATAACATTTTAGCTGTATTCCCAACCCATATTATTCCGTTTATTTGAGAAAAGCCCCGCTATGCCTCGTTTCGGCATGATTTGTATCCTGCTTCTATGCCTGTTGAAAGCCCGGGCACAGATGTCTACCGTTGAACTGGAAATAAAACCCGTTCCACAACCTGTATTACGCGATTCGGTTGTTGACCAATGGAATAAAAGTACCAGACATTACAACACCCTTTCGGCAGAAGCACAGGACATTCTCTATTGGACCAATTACAGCCGCCGAAACCCCAAAAGGTTCTGGGATAGTGTGGTAGCCCCCATCATCCAGCAATTTCCGGAGTTGAAGGGGATTGAGTCGGCTAGTCTGAAGACCGATTTGTACCGGACAAAGCCTCTTCCCCTGTTTAAACTGAACGAGGCGCTGATAAAAACAGCACAGGACCATAGCGATGATATGGCTTTGCACAATGCCGAACCCAGTCATACTTCCACCAATGGGCAGACTTTCCAGGACAGGATGCGGACGGCGCGGATCAAGTATTGCGCCAATGAGAACCTTTCTTTGGGAAGCCATCATATATTAATCTCTCTTGTTTTGCTTTACCTCGACATTCGCCTACCCGAACTGGGCCATCGAAAGACCTTGCTCAACCCAAACCTGACCGAAATTGGAGTTGGCTATGCTATTTATAGTAAGGATCAATTCTTTATGGTACAGGATATGGCCTGCTCGCAAAACTGAATGTTCCACAAAACACAGTTTCAGTATGAAACATTAATTTTCACATTGTTCCACGAATCCCAGTTTCAGTATGAAACATTGCTTAATTTTGGGGTATGGCCAGAAAAAGATGGACACCACAAACAGAGATTACCGATGCCCTTCTTCGTTTAAGGGAAAAAAGGAAATGGCAACTGGCGTATCGGAGATATGTGGTGGAACAAAAACCAAGTGAAACCTATGCTGTTTACTTTGGTTTAGACATTCAAACACTGAGAGAATGGTTCGGTTTACAGTTTACAGAAGGTCTTAGCTGGGACAACTACGGTAAAGTCTGGCAATTTGAGCACATCGTTCCTGCCACCTATTTCAATTTTATGAATGATGATGAGTTAAAGTTATGCTGGAGCTTTATCAATATGCGGGTTCAGGCATTCGATGAGGATGGACAGCCATTGTCATCATTCAATCTTCTCGCTGCAAAAACCTATTTCAAACAGCTTTTAAATAAAGGAGGAGTTCCACATTGCGCTTTAATGCTGGAAAAATTGAGCTCAATAGAGGAAAGCGCCGTTGAAATACCCGAGGCTGTCTTCGGATTCCTTGCTGATCAAAAAGAGAGACTCGAGAAAATATTAACACTCAAAGGCGCAGAGCTGGATCAGCTAAACAGGGGTAGTACATTAAAAGAAATACTACTCGAGCGCGAAATCCTCAAAAAGTTCAGCTAATGCCTATAGCCTGAACTATCTTTGCAACCTATGTTTCCGCAATATGATGTAATTGTAGTGGGTGCCGGTCATGCCGGATGTGAAGCCGCCGCTGCCGCTGCCAACCTCGGCAGTAAGGTATTATTGGTGACCATGAATATGCAAACCATTGCCCAGATGAGCTGTAACCCGGCCATGGGTGGTATTGCCAAAGGACAAATTGTTCGGGAGATCGATGCCCTGGGTGGTTATAGTGGTATCGTGTCTGACCTCAGCACCATACAGTTCCGAATGCTAAACAGGAGCAAGGGTCCGGCCATGTGGAGCCCCCGCACACAGAACGACCGTATGCTATTTGCCGGCAAGTGGAGAGAAATGCTGGAGAATACACCCAATGTAGATTTTTATCAGGATATGGTTCGTTCCATCATCATCAAGGATGGTAGGGCTTGTGGGGTGGTTACTGGGTTGGGACATGAGATCAGATCAAAAGCCGTTGTGGTAACCAGTGGTACGTTTTTAAATGGCATCATTCATATTGGCGAAAAACAGTTTGGTGGCGGACGTGTGGCCGAGAAAGCGGCAACCGGTATCACCGAACAATTGGTTGAACTGGGTTTTGAAAGTGACAGGCTGAAAACAGGAACACCACCTCGTGTAGACGGACGCAGTCTGGATTACAGCAAAATGGAAGAACAGAAAGGCGATGATGAAATCGTGGGCTTTTCTTATACAGATACACCACGCATCAAAGCGGCCGATCAGCGTAGCTGTTATATTACCTATACCAATGAAAAGGTTCACGAGATACTGAAAACCGGTTTCGACAGAAGTCCGATGTTCCAGGGAAGAATTGAAGGAACGGGGCCGAGGTATTGCCCCAGTATTGAAGACAAAATCAACCGCTTTGCAGACCGTGAGCGACACCAGCTATTCGTTGAGCCGGAAGGATGGAATACGGTTGAAATATATGTAAACGGATTCTCTACCTCCTTACCCGAAGAAGTTCAATACGAAGCAATTCGTACTGTTCCGGGTTTTGAGAACTGCAGAATATTCAGACCGGGTTATGCCATCGAGTACGATTATTTTCCACCAACACAATTGCAATATTCATTAGAGACCAAACTGGTTCCGAACCTGTTCTTTGCCGGACAAATCAATGGAACAACCGGCTATGAAGAAGCAGCATGCCAGGGTTTGATGGCGGGTATTAATGCACATCAAAAATCAAGAGAACTTGATCCGGTTATTTTACAAAGAAGTGAAGCCTATATCGGCGTGTTGATAGATGATCTCATCAGCAAAGGAACTGATGAACCCTACCGTATGTTTACCAGTCGAGCAGAGTTCAGAACACTACTTCGTCAGGACAATGCTGATCTGCGTTTAACAGAACTAAGCTATCGTTTGGGTCTTGCATCGCAGGACAGAATGGATAAAGTGATCAGCAAACGAAACAATGTAACTGCGATTAAAAAAATATTACTGGAACTGAATGTAGAACCCGATCAGATCAATCCATACTTTGAAAAAATCGGATCGGCGCTGATTACGGAAAAACAAAAAGCAGCAAAAATAATTCTGCGTCCGAATGTTGATCTTGGTTCACTGGCCAACTATATTCCCGCCTTAAAAGAAGCCTTGTCGTCTTTCGACCAGGACAGTCTCGAGCAATCTGAAATACAAATCAAGTACGAACGTTATATCGAGAAAGAACAGGAGATTGCCACCAGAATGAGTCAGATGGAAAACACACAGATTCCGGATACATTTGATTATGATCGTGTGGCCGCCTTATCCAACGAAGCCCTCCAAAAATTCAAACGCATTCGTCCCAGAACATTGGGACAGGCAAGTCGTATCAGCGGAGTGAATCCGAGTGATGTACAGATTTTGATGGTGTATATGGGGAGATAAAAAATAGGCAGCAGAACGGATTACTCAACATCTTATAAGGCGCATATCTATTTAATTTCTTAGAAGTACCAAAATTTGGTAACTTTACGGAAAGAGCCGATTTATGGGACGTAACACCTCCATTTCGCTGGGCGATCATTTTGAAAAATTTGTAGATAACCGTGTATCTGCCGGCAGGTATCAAAATGCCAGTGAAGTTATCAGGGCGGGCTTACGGTTACTTGAAGAAGAAGAAATGAAAATAGTGGCGCTCAAAAACGCTATTCAGGAAGGAGAAGAAAGTGGTTTACTGTCCTCATTTGATGCAGTAAAACATCTTACACAACTTAAGTCTGCCAGAAGAAAAAAAGGCTGAATATTTTATCTCGCAGAAAGCCATAGAAGACCTCGGTTCAATCTGGAATTATACCTATGATACCTGGTCAGAAACACAAGCTGATATTTATTATGAAATGCTCGTGAACACGTTTCTGCAATTGGCCACCTCAATAAAAAACGGAAAAAGTTATCCGGAAATAGCTCCTTCTTTGTTAGGTTATCGAGTAGGACAACATATTATCTTTTACAGAAAAACAACAAAGCAATCTATAGAAGTTATTCGCGTTCTCCATTCCAGTATGGATTTAAAAAAAAGAATAGACGAATAATTTTATCTTCTCAAAACGGTGCAAATAAAATTCAGTAACTTTTATTATGAAGTTGTCTGTTCTCTTTTTAGTATTCATTTATTCTGTGAACAGTGTTGCACAAAAAAGCGATACCATTTTCCTGCAAAGAACTGTTTCAAATTCACCTTATCCGGAATACTTCGCTATCTATATTGATACAGGTGCACACATAAAGAAACAACTTACAGATTTCTCATTCTCTCATTACGACAGTGCCACTTATTTTGAACAGCTGACAAGCCTCCGTCCTTTAAAGTATAAGAAAACAATTCCCGCAAACTTTCCCAGAAAATGGATTGCATTATACCAACTGAAAGGAAAAAATTATTTGTACAGTCCCTGTGACTGGGGTTATCATTTTCGTTTTGAAATAACAGACAGCACAACAATTAACTATACCATGGAAGGACCAGAGCCATCCAGGATTGATCAAATTTCTTTTCCTACAAAAACAAAAACCATCATTGAAGGAACCAATTACTGGGAAGGGAAACATGTTGAAATAAAACTGGTTGATACAGTAAAGGGAATAGCTGTGATAAGCTTTGGCCCAACAAAATACAGGAATAGATGGAACCGTGTTTTAATGGTTGATGCAAAAAAAGCCTACCTGTTTCCCGTCATTGTAAACTATTGTCCAACAAGTAAAGCGCATGAGATGGACTTTGATACAATCGATTTTGATTCTTTATTAAAGCAAAAGCGATAAAAGAAAAGCCACAGATTCACAGATTATGGTTTTCTAATCTGTGAATCTGTGGCAAAAATATCCCAAACATAAGTCCAAAAACAAAGAAGGCCTATCTTTAATAGCATACAATCAAATGCTATGAGACCCATCAAAACCATTCTTCTTTTCATCCTGCTCATACAGGTTCTCTCTTGTCAGCAAAAAGAAACATCAGTTGCTGACTATTTCTCCCACAAAGATTCCGGTGTTCAGGTGGCGGGCATCAAAATGATTCCTATCAAAACAGCTGTTGGCACTTTCAACGTATGGACCAAAACCATCGGTAATAATCCCCGTATCAAAGTATTGTTATTACATGGTGGTCCGGCCATGACACATGAGTACATGGAAGCTTTTGAAAGTTTCTTTCCTAAAGAGGGTTTTGAAATGATTGAATATGATCAGCTCGGTTCTTATTACAGCGATCAGCCAACCGACAGTTCTTTATGGACCACCGAAAGATTTGTAGAAGAAGTAGAACAGGTACGGCAGGCGCTGGGACTCACTAAAGATAATTTTTATGTACTGGGTAATTCCTGGGGAGGTATTCTTGCAATGGAATACGCACTCAAATACCAGCAACACCTCAAGGGGCTCATCATCTGTAATATGATGGCCAGTATTCCTGATTATGAAAAATACAATGGCGTTTTGCGCTCGCAACTACGTCCGGGTTTGGTGGACACCCTTCAATCTTATGAATCAAAAGGACTTTTCAAAGACCCCGTATACCAGGAACTGGTCTTTAAAGAATATTATACCAAACACCTCTGCCGCCTGCCCGAATGGCCCGACCCGGTAAACCGTTGTTTCAAACACATCAACGAAACCATTTATGTAATGATGCAGGGTCCGAGTGAGTTTAAAGTGGGTGGCCGCCTGCTCACCTGGGATCGTAAGGCTGATCTACCGAAAATAACCGTGCCCACACTAACCGTTGGCGCCAAATATGATACCATGGATCCGGCACATATGGAATGGATGAGCAAACAGGTGAAAAACGGAAAATACCTGTATTGTCCGAACGGAAGCCATTTGTCTATGTGGGATGACCAGAAAGTGTTTATGGACGGGGTTATTAAATTTATCAAGGAAACAGCTGCATCCAAATAATCTCTGTTAATCTTTGCGCCGGACTTAAGTCCGGCGCAAAGATTCGAAACAGCTGCCCACCGATTCGTTTTATCCATTCATCCCTAAAATTTCAAAAAGCATTTTGTTGGCCCGCTTAATTATGTAGCTTTAAAGTCTTCCAAAAACCAATCTAAAAACTACCATGAGAAGACTAAAGCTCCTGTTTTCGGGGCTCCTGTTTGCATCTCTGCTACAGGCCCAGGAAACATTTCAGGTCAACGGTGTGGGCGACAAACGCGACGGATGTTATGCGTTTACCAATGCCACCATTGTAAAAGATGCACAAACCACATTAACCAATGCCACACTTGTAATCCGCGATGGAAAAATTGTATCCGTAGGAAATGGTGTAGCCATTCCTAAAGATGCGGTAGTGGTTGACTGTAAGGATAAATACATCTATCCTTCTTTCATCGATATTTTCAGTGATTATGGTATGCCACAGGCTCAGCGTCAGCAGGCGGGTGGCGGTTTCAATTTCAATGCACCGGCACAATTAACGTCCAATACAAAAGGTGCTTATGGCTGGAACCAGGCATTGAAGTCTGATGTACAGGCCTATAAAATCTTTACCGCAGACGAGGCCCGTGCCAAACCCCTTCGCGATATGGGTTTTGGAACCGTACTTTCTCACCAGAAAGATGGTATTCTTCGCGGAACAGGTACAGTGGTAACACTGGCAGATGAACCAGATAATTTTCTGGTGGTAAAAGAAAAAGCAGCTACGCATCTTTCTTTTAATAAAGGAACATCTGGTCAGTCATATCCCGGCTCATTGATGGGAACCATTGCATTGCTTCGCCAGACCTATCTCGATGCACAATGGTATAAAAATAATCCTGCGGCCTCTGGTTTACAGGGAGATGGCGTGAACATCAGCCTGAAATATTTTAATGACCAGCAATCGCTTCCACAGATTTTTGATCCGGCCGACAGAGCGGGTAATGATTTCTGGAACATCATCCGTGCCGACCGTGTGGGTGATGAGTTTGGTGTTCAGTATATCTTAAAAGCAACAGGTAAAGAATACCAGCGTATTAAAGAAGTGGCAGCTACCAAAGCGCCATTGATTGTTGGATTGAATTTCCCAGCGGCGATGGATGTTGAAGATCCTAATGATGCTCGTCTGGTTTCACTGGCCGATATGAAAAACTGGGAACTGGCACCCACCAATCCCGGTGCTATTGAAAAAGCCGGTATATCATTTGCCCTGACTTCCGCAGACCTGCGCGATGCACGCACATTCATGACCAACCTGCGTAAAGCCATGGAAAATGGCTTATCAGAAAAAGCGGCCATGGAGGCATTAACTAAAACACCAGCCACCTGGTTGGGTGTGTATGATAAAGTAGGTAGTATCGACAATGGCAAACTGGCCAATTTTGTAATTACTACCGGACCTGTATTTGCAGAAAGAACAACCATTCTTCAGAACTGGGTACAGGGTAAAAAACATGCAGTAAACGAAAGTGCCTGGAGCAGCGTAACCGGTTTATATACATTAACCACCAACGGTGCTAAGGGAACCAACACCTATTCTGTTGATGTAAAGAGTAATACATCTGCTACTGTCATTGCAAAAGATACAGTTACTGCTACTTTCAGCTACGACGGAAAAGCCGTTAAGTTCAGCTTTGCACCTGAAAGACGTTCACGTAATATTATCCGCTTCAGCGGATTTAATAATGGGGGCGACTGGAATGGTATGGCAGAAGATGCAGAAGGTAACAGAATGACCTGGACTGCTAAACTCAATTCAGCCAAACCAGATACAGCTACAGCCCGCACCAGACCAACTCCTCCGAACAGGATTGGAAAAACCATGTATCCATTTACGGCTTATGGTACCGATTCAACCTTGCCGGCTCCCGGAACCTACCTCATTAAAAATGCAACGGTATGGACCAGCGAAAAAGATGGTAAACTGGAAGGAACAGATGTATTAGTTAAAGGTGGAAAAATTGCACGCGTGGGTAAAAACCTGAGTGATGCTGCTGCAACCGTTATTGATGGTACAGGTAAACACCTTACTGCCGGTATCATTGATGAGCACTCACATATTGCATCAGCCTCTACCAACGAAGGGGCACAGAGTGTAACTTCTGAAGTTCGTATGCAGGATAACCTCGATCCGGATGATATCAATATTTATCGCCAGTTAAGTGGTGGTGTAACCACATCGCATATTCTGCATGGTTCAGCGAATACCATCGGTGGTCAGACACAGCTCATCAAATTACGCTGGGGTGTGAATGACGAAGAACTGAAATTCAAAAACTGGGATCCTTTTATCAAGTTTGCATTGGGTGAAAACGTAAAACGTACTTCATCCACCAGTAATAACCGTTTCCCCGATACACGTATGGGTGTGGAGCAGGTGTTAACTGATGCATTCAACCGCGCAGTGGCTTATGAGAAAGCCATGAAAGCCGATCCAAAAGGTACCCGCCGCGATCTGGAACTGGATGCACTGGTAGAGATTATGAACAAACAGCGTTTCATTACCTGTCACTCTTATGTACAGAGCGAAATCACAGCCACCATGCGTGTAGCCGAGAAATTCGGTTTCCGTATCAACACATTCACACACATTTTGGAAGGTTATAAAGTAGCCGATAAAATGAAAGCACATGGTGCTGCTGCTTCTACTTTCTCAGACTGGTGGGCTTATAAAGTGGAGGTAACCGATGCCATTCCATACAATGCCTATATCATGAACAAAGTAGGTTTGAATGTAGCCATCAATTCAGATGATGCAGAAATGGCGCGTCGACTGAACCAGGAAGCGGCAAAAAGTGTGAAATATGGCGGTATGAGTGAAGAAGAAGCACTGAAAATGGTAACCATCAATCCTGCAAAAATGTTGCATGTTGATGACAGGGTAGGAAGTATTAAAGCAGGTAAAGATGCTGATCTTGTTTTATGGAGTGATCATCCGTTGAGCATTTATGCTAAAGCAGAAAAAACAATTGTAGATGGTACCATCTTTTTCGATCGTGAAAAAGATGCGGCTATGCGTAAACAGGTATTGGCAGAACGCACAAGACTCATCGGTAAAATGGTGGGCGAAAAACGCGGAGGCCGTCCAACCATGCCGGCAACACCAAGTTACAAATATGTTCACACCTGTTTAGACCATTCTCATAAACTGGGTATGCTTGAAATTGAGGCGGAAGAAGAAACCCATGGTAATAACCAATAAACTACTGCAACATGAAAAAATCATTTTTATATATCAGCGTCCTTACACTCTTGCTTTCCAAAGCAACAGTTGCACAGGATGATGTGTATCCTGCAGCCAAGCAGTCTAAAAAAACAGCCATCATCAATGCCACCGTGCATGTGGGTAATGGTAATGTAATTGAAAACGGAACCGTTGTATTCGATAACGGAAAGATTACTTATGCGGGTGCTGCTGCCGGCGCACCATCAGCCGAAACAACGATTGATGCCAAAGGCAAACATGTATATCCGGGTATCATCCTCCCCGCCTCCAACATGGGCTTACAGGAAATTTCTGGTGTCCGCGGAAGTACCGATATAAATGAAATTGGAGAACTCAATCCTTCTGTTCGTTCAATTGTGGCGTATAAAGCAGAGTCTATCATCACCAATACCGTTCGCGCCAATGGTATATTGTTTGCACATGTGGCTCCTGGTGGTCAGTTAATTGCCGGTCAGTCATCTGTAGTACAACTCGATGCATGGAACTGGGAAGACGCCGCCTACAAAACCGATAACGGCATGCATTTTTATATGCCCAGCTTATTGTCTCGCCCGGGTGGCGGACGTTTTGCAGCATTGCTCGCCCTGCTCGGTCCACAGCAACAGGCCGATCCGGTAAAAGCGGCACTCGACAGAATTGAGGGTGTAAAAGCATTTTTCAGGGAAGCGAAAGCTTATCACCAGAAAGATGCCGGTAAAGAAATCAACCTCAAGTTTGAAGCTACCAAGGCACTGTTTGAGAAAAAGCAGAAATTTTTTATCCATTGTTCACAGGTAAAACAAATGCTCATAGCGATTGATTTTGTTAAGGAATTTGGTTTTGATGTGGTACTGGTAGGTGCCGGTGAAAGCTGGCAGGTAGCCGACCTTCTCAAACAAAACAATATCGCTGTGATCCTTACACAGGAACACAACCTGCCAACACTTGATGATGATGATGTGGACCAGCCCTACAAGTCGGCCACCTTCTTACAAAAAGCAGGGGTGTTGTATTGTTTGAATGATGATGATCCGCAGAACCGCGGCCGTAACCTGGTATTCAATGCAGATACAGCAGCGGCTTATGGACTGGGTAAGGAAGAAGCACTCAAAGCCATCACCTTGAATGCTGCAAAAGTTTTAGGTATCGATGACAGAACGGGCACCATTGAAGTAGGTAAAGATGCCAATATCGTTATCAGTGAAGGAGATATTCTTGATATGAAGAGCAGTATTGTTACCAATGCTTTTATTCAGGGTCGCGCCATCAGTCTGCAAAGCAAACACACACAACTCTTTGAACGTTATAAACACAAATACGGCATTAAATAAGCTGATTGATCTTTTTTAATGTTTAAACCCCGACAAAACTTGTCGGGGTTTTTTTTGCCCCCTAACCCCCTGAAGGGGGAATTAAGTTAGGGGCAGCAATTCCCCCTTCAGGGGGTTAGGGGGATACATCCGCTCTAATAACCACCCTTCTCATACAGCTACCGCTCATCGTTCTTATGGGGTTCTTAACAGTACACTGTTTGTAACGTTTCTACTTTTACTACGTTTAGTTTCGTATAAACAGTGAAAAACCAGCAGTGCATGGCGGGTTCACATCAAACATCTATACTATAAACTGACTGTATGAGAGTCTTATTGACAATGCTAAGCCTGATAATGAGCTGCGCCACGCTGTTTGCACAGCAAGCAGAGAAACAAACTGAGAAAGTGGTGAAAAAAATTCCTGCCGTAAGAACTACGCAGAAGATTGTAATTGACGGTAACCTGAAAGACAGTGCCTGGTTACAGGCGCCAATAGCCACCGATTTTATTGAGTGGAGACCCACATTCGGTAATAAAGAAGATGAAAAAAACAGAACCGAAATCCGTATTCTCTACGATAACAATGCCATCTACATAGCCGGTTATGCACACGAAGCCAGTCCTGATAGTATCACCAAAGAACTGGTGGGCAGAGATGTAGTGGGTGTAAATGATTTTGTGGGCGTCATCTTTGATACTTATCACGATAAAATCAATGGCTTTGGTTATTACGTAACTGCATTGGGTGAGCAGTTTGATGCCAAATACTCTTCCAATGGTGAAGACGGAAGCTGGAACAGTGTATTTGAAAGCAATGCAGTGATACAAGCCGATGGCTGGACCTTTGAAATGAAAATACCCTATGCAGCCATACGTTTTGGAAACACCAAAATACAGGACTGGGGTATTAATATTACCAGAAGAAGAAGCAAAAGTGGTAAACAGATGATGTGGAGTCCTACCGACCCTGCTATCGGCGGTAATTTCCTTGCACAGTTTGGTTTGTGGACGGGCATACAGGATATTAAGCCACCTCTTCGTTTGTCCTTCTCTCCCTATCTCTCAACATACGCCAATCATTTCCCCTATAATCAGCCCGGTGTGAAAAATACCACAACCTCCATCAATGGTGGTATGGATGTGAAATATGGCATCAACCAGGCGTTTACTTTAGATATGACCCTGGTTCCGGATTTCGGACAGGTACAAAGCGATAACCAGGTATTGAACCTGACACCCTTTGAAGTGCAGTTCAATGAAAACCGAACTTTTTTTACGGAAGGAACAGAATTGTTTGGTAAGGGTAACCTTTTTTATAGCAGACGTATTGGCGGCACACCTATGCACCTCGGTAAAGTAAGCAGTCAGTTACAACCCGGTGAATCTGTTGGAAAAAACCCTGTAGAAACCAGATTACTAAACGCCAGTAAAATAAGCGGAAGAACCAGTAAGGGCCTGGGTATCGGATTCTTTAATGCCGTTACCAAAGCACAACATGCGAGCATAGAAAGCGGTGGTGCAGAAACCAGAAAATTTGAAACCAATCCGCTCACCAATTATAATATCATTGTTTTCGATCAGACATTAAAAAACAACTCCAGTGTTTCACTTATTAATACCAATGTTACCAGAAGCGGAACCGATTACGATGCCAATGTAACAGCAGCACTCTGGGATATTTATGATAAGAAGAATACCTGGAATGTAAATGGTCAGGTAGGCGTGAGCCAGTTAATTGGTTATGAAGGCCCGGGTAAAACACTAATGGGGTATAATCACTTACTGGGTTTTGGTAAAACAAGCGGACGCTTCAATTTTAATGTATGGCAGGAGCTTGCAGACGAGAAATACAACCATAATGATATGGGGTATTTTACCAACAATAACTATTTCAATAATGGTATCTGGTTAGGATACAGGTGGCTAAAGCCGAAGAAATGGTACAATCGAATCAATGCAAATGTGAACATGAATTATTCGATGCGCTATAAACCAATGGATTACCAGCGCTTTAATTTCAACGTCAACCTGAATAGTCAGCTTAAAAATCTCTGGTGGGCAGGGCTTAACTTCAACCTTAATCCAGAGCAGAACGACTTTTTTGAACCAAGGGTAAATGGTAAAGTCTTCAAACGTCCCGGAAGTTGGATGGCAGGTTTTTGGTTTGAAACCAATAACGCTAAAAAATATTCAGCCGTTGTTGAATTCTATAACCGCACATTTAACAAGTTTGGTAGTAACGGACAGGAAATTTTCTTCCGTAATAATTATCGCTTCAACAAAAAACTAACCATCACCACCAATACCTTCCTCATGTTGTCGCATAACAACCTGGGTTATGCAACCATGTTCAATAACGACAGTATCATTTTTGCCCTTAGAAAAAGAAACACGGTTGAAAACGTATTGAACATCAAATATAATTTCACAAATAAAATGGGGCTGTCATTCCGTGCCAGACATTACTGGAGTAAAGTGGCCAATAAGGAATTTTATAAGCTGCGTGATGATGGACAGCTCAATTATATTGCCGGAGGCATTAACCGGAATGTAGATTTCAATGTAAACTATTTCAACATTGACATGGTATACACCTGGCAATTTGCCCTGGGTAGTTTCATCAATGTGGTATGGAAAGATGCCATCAGCACATTTAACCAGGATACAAGAACCACCTACTTCAAAAACTTTGGCAATACCCTGAGCTCCGACCAGCAAAACAGTATTTCTATCAGGGTGATATATTTCCTTGATGCCCTGTCGCTGAAAAAGAAGAGCTGAGGGAGAGTGTGAATGGTCAATGGTGAATAGTCAATACCTGAACTTATATTGACCATTCACCATTGACCATTCACACCACACTATTTACTACCTTAGCTGAATGAGTAAGAAAGTATTTCTGCTGGATGCCCTTGCACTGATTTATCGTGCTTATTATGCGCTGATCCGAAACCCGCGTATTACTTCAAAAGGAAGAAATACCAATGCACAGTTTGGGTTTACCAATACTTTGTTTGACCTGATTAACAAAGAAAAACCAACTCACCTCGCAGTTTGTTTCGATACACATGCACCCACCGAGCGACATACCGATTTTACTGAATACAAAGCCAACAGACAGGAAGCACCGGAAGACCTGCTCGATTCTATTCCCGACATACAGCGCATCATCCGCGCATTTAATATTCCCGTGGTGGAAATGGATGGATATGAAGCAGATGATGTAATTGGTACCGTTGCCTGGCAGGCTGCAGACAAAGGATATGAAGTGTACATGGTAACACCTGATAAAGATTATGGCCAGTTACTGATACACCCACATGTATATATTTATAAACCCGCCTCTTTTGGCAATCCTTCAGAAATTCTTGATGCAGCTAAAATATGTGAGCGTTGGGATATACAGCGGGTGGAACAGGTAGTAGACATGCTGGGTTTAATGGGCGATGCCGTAGATAATATTCCCGGCATTCCCGGTGTAGGAGAGAAAACAGCAGCCAAATTGCTGAAAGAATATGATACACTGGAAAATGTACTGGCCAATGCCGATAAAATAAAAGGTGCACTGGGAGAGAAAGTAAGAAACGCTGTTGACCTGGCCATCATGAGTAAAAAATTAGCCACCATCATAACAGATGTGCCGGTTGAATTTCATGAAGAAGATTATCGCCTGAAAGAATGGAACCGGGAAGCATTAACAGAAGTGTTTACCGAACTAGAATTCAAAACATTGGGTAAACGTATACTCGGAGAAGACTTCAATGCTTTTCATGCGGCTCCACAGGGTGTTCAGACTGATTTATTTGGCAACGCCGTAGAAACACCGAAAGCCAGTTCCAGATCAGCAAAAGCCACAGAACCTGTAACACCGGTAAGTGGTCCGGAAACAGAACAGGCGGGTTTAATTGCTGAAAAAAACATTAACAACACAGCGCATAACTATACACTTATTCAGGGCAATGAGGCAATCGACCAACTGATTGCCACACTCTTATCACAAACAGAAATCTGTTTCGATACTGAAACAACGGGTACAGATGCCAATAATGTAGAGTTGGTTGGACTTAGTTTCTCCTATAAAGCAGGAGAAGGTTTTTATGTTCCCTGTGCAGCAGATCAGCAGGCCGTACAACAACTGCTCGAAAAATTCAGACCGCTGTTTGAAAAAGAAAATATCCTTTGGGTAGGACAAAATACCAAATACGATCTGCTGGTACTAAAATGGTATGGTATTGAAATAAAGGGCCAGCTTTTCGATACCATGCTTGCCCATTATCTCATAGAACCGGAAGGCAGAAGAAGTATGGATTTGCTGAGTGCACAATACCTGGGTTATGAGCCGGTTCATATTGAAGAACTGATTGGTAAGAAAGGAAAGAACCAGGGAAGTATGCGCGATGTGGAACTGGAGAAGATCAAAGAGTATGCTGCCGAAGATGCTGATATTACATTTCAACTGAAACAGGTTTTTGTACCACTGCTGAAAGAAAAAGAAGTACAACCTGTTTTTGATAACGTGGAGAATCCATTAGTGCGTGTTTTGACGGATATGGAATTTGAAGGAGTGAAGATTGATGTGGACTTTCTGAAACAATACAGCAAGGAGTTGGAAACCGAAGCCAAACGCTGTGAAGAAAGCGTATATGCACAGGCAGAAGTTCGTTTTAACCTTGCATCTCCCAAGCAATTGGGGGAAGTGTTGTTTGAGAAACTAAAACTCGATCCCAAAGCCAAGAAAACAAAAACGGGTCAGTATGCAACGGGGGAAGATGTGTTGCTCAAGCTGGCCAATCAACACAAAATTGTAGATGATATTCTTGGCTTCCGCGAATTAACCAAACTCAAATCAACCTATGTTGATGCGCTGCCGGAGATGATCAATCCCAGAACCGGTCGTGTACATACCAGCTATGCTCAGGCGGTGGCGGTAACAGGAAGGTTGAGTAGCAATAATCCAAACCTGCAGAATATTCCTATCAGAACAGCAAGGGGAAGAGAAATCAGAAAAGCATTTGTTCCGAGAGAGCAGGGCCGCGTATTACTCAGCGCCGACTATTCACAGATAGAATTGCGCATTGTAGCCGCCATCAGCGGCGACCCGAATATGTGTGAGGCATTCAGACAGCATAAAGATATTCATACAGCCACGGCTTCAAAAGTATACGGTGTGGCAGAATCCGATGTAACCAAAGAAATGCGTTACAAAGCCAAGAGTGTAAACTTTGGTATCATCTATGGTCAGGGTGCATTTGGTTTGGCCGACAACCTGGGTATCAGCAGAACAGAAGCAAAAGAAATCATCGACAACTATAAAAAAGAGTTTCCGAATATTCAGCGCTACATGGATGAGCAGGTGAATTTTGCCAAAGAAAACGGATATGTACAAACACTGGCCGGAAGAAAACGCTGGTTGAAAGATATCAACAGCAGCAATTTCACCGTGCGTGGGTATGCAGAAAGAAACGCCATCAACTCGCCTATACAGGGAACGGCGGCTGATATGATTAAGCTGGCGATGATAAAGATTCACCATGAAATGAAGACGAGCAGCTGGCAGTCGAAAATGATTTTACAGGTGCATGATGAATTGGTTTTTGATGCTGTACCCGAAGAAGTAGAAAACCTGAAAGAACTCATCATCCGCTGTATGACCACCGCCATGCCCCTACCCCACGACGTACCCGTAGAAGCAGAAGTAGGCATGGGAACCAACTGGCTGGAAGCGCATTAAAAACAGAGGAATAAGCCTGCCCTGAGTTTAACGAAGGGAGAAATAAGGAATATCGAATGTCGAAATATTGGTTTCTGCATTCGATATTCATTATTCATCATTCAATATTTAATCAACTCTCATGAATCCTAACGAAGCAACCATACATAAGTTTTACACGGCGTTTCAAAAACTTGATTATGCAACCATGCAATCCTGCTACCATCCTGATGCAGTATTCAGTGATCCGGTGTTTGGTCTGCTGGATGCACATGAAGTAAAAGCCATGTGGGAAATGCTTTGTAAAAGGGCCAAAGACTTTTCTCTTAGCTATGGTAATATTCAGTTGCTGGATGATGAATATGCAACAGCAGACTGGAAAGCTGATTATATTTTTTCACAGACAGGCAGAAAAGTAGAGAACCAGATAAAAGCCCATATGCGGTTTAAGGATGGACTCATCATTGAACATTCCGATGCATTCTCCATATACCGCTGGAGCAATCAGGCTTTTGGTTTAACGGGCTGGTTGCTGGGCTGGTCGGGTTATTTTCATAAGAAACTACAACTCAAAGCAAAGATCGGGTTAACACGATTTATGGAGCAGTAGCAAAAAACCGCCATTCCGAAAAAATTTCTGTGCCTCTCAGTGTTTTCAGTGGCATTATTTATTGCCACTGAGGAGCACAGAAAAATACAGAATTTACAAAGGCGTAACGACTGATCATTATGCTATGTTGATTATCTTTATGAAGCAGCATAAAGGTAACAGGTTATGAACTGGAATGCATTCTTTCAAAACGCACAACTGATTGCACAAGGTATTTTTTACTGGCGCTCATCGGCTTTCTCTTTTTCTATGTGTTATTCCGGAATAAATGGCTGTATAAAAAAATTCAGCAACGCTTCCCACGGAACAAAGACTATGCAAGGGAAATTATCTATTCCATTGTAACCATGCTCATTTTTAGTCTTGTTTCGTCAGTGGTTTTTACTCATCCTGCTATCAGACCACATACTACTATTTATAAAGAGATCGGCGAATATGGCTGGGTCTATTATTTTGCCGCCTTTCCATTGATGCTGTTTATGCATGATACTTATTTTTATTTCATGCACCGGCTCATGCACCATAAAAAGATATTCAACTATGTTCACCTGGTGCATCACCAGTCAACCAATCCCTCACCTTGGGCAGCTTATTCTTTTCATCCGGTAGAAGCCTTTATTGAAATAGGGATACTCTTTGTTTTTGTATTCACCATGCCCATACACAAAACACATTTACTCATTTTCTTTTTATTCATGATTGTGTATAATGTGTATGGTCACCTGGGTTATGAGCTCTATCCAAAAGGATTTAATAAAACAAGAATTGGTAAATGGATCAATACCTCTATTAATCATAACCAGCACCATCAATACTTTAAAGGCAACTACGGATTGTACTTCCTGTTCTGTGACCGCCTGCTAGGCACCATCAGAGAAGATTATGATGCCCGTTTTGATGAAGTGAAAACAAGGTTACCATAAAGTAATGATACTTTAAACGCGCTAACCTCCTTTCTTAACAATCAGATAATCTCCAACATCCTTTTTCTGTACCAATTTTACGGTCTCAAAAACAACCACGACCGTGCGCATTCATTCATCTTTTCTGGTTACTGTGGCTTCTGTGAAAGAGGGAACAGAAATGGCGTTCACGGCTTTATTCAATGAATTTCATTCCAAACTTTTTCGGTTCTTTCAGAAAAGGGTGGGTCAGCATGATGTAGCAGGAGAGCTTACACAACTTACTTTTATCAAAATCTGGCAAAGCCGGCATACACTGTCTACCGACCATGGTATGGACACACAATGTTTTACCATTGCGTCATCTGTACTCATAGACTATATAAGAATGTGTACGGCAGATAAAAGATCTGCTCCTAAAGAAGAGCTCGAAATGGCAGCAACTGCAATGGTTCACGCAGATGGTAGTTTTGAAACGAGCAATTATATTGAAGCTGCTACCAGTTCGCTTCCGCCAGTACGAAAAAATATTTTTCTTCTCAAAGTTGTTCATGGGTATTCCAATAAGGAAGTGGCAGAAACATTGTCTATATCGGTAAAAACCGTAGAAGATCATTATTCCAAAGCACTCAGACAGCTTCGTTCTATCGCAACGGTTTCACAGCTTTTTCTTTTTATCAACGGTTAATTGTTACCAAATTATTACCAGCAGGGGTAAAAGCAACCGAATTACGTATTAACTAACAGCAGCGTTTATTTTATATGCAGGTAACAGAAAACCTATTACAGCGTTTTTTCGATCAACAGTGTTCTGCTGAAGAAGCGAACACTGTTGTATCATACCTGTATGATCATCCTGAAGAAGTAGAAAGATGGCTGGGTCCAGACTGGAAACAGGCAGGTAAAGAAATCCCTGTGCCTGCCTCTTACAGAAAAGAAATGTGGAGAAGAATAAGTGAAGAAATAAGTATACCCCGTTCTGAAAAAGCCGGTTACAGACAGGTTTATCTGTCGGCAGCTGCTGTCATACTCCTGGTTCTTTGTGGCTGGTGGTTTTTTTCGCGCGAATACAGCAAACCTGTTCATCAACCACAACTCGCCATGCTTCAGCAGTCGGATGCAATGGAACTGCGCGGAAATACAACCGAAAACCCGCTTGTGGTTCACTTACCGGATGGTTCTGATGTAACACTGGAACCTCGCTCAACCATTAGGTATACCAAAGGATTTGAGGGAAATGAGAGAAGAATCATACTTAGCGGAAATGGTTTTTTTGAAGTGAAGAAAGATGCCAACAAACCATTCATTGTAGTAGCCGGAGAAATTACTACTACCGCTCTCGGTACTTCTTTCCGTGTAACAGAAAATAAAGAGGGTGTAACTGTAAAATTATACACAGGTAAAGTGGTGGTCAACAAAATAGGTGCTGATAAAAACTGGAGCGGACCTGTTTATCTTTTACCCGGCACGGCTATGACTTATTCCATCAAACAAACAAGAACAACTGTAGCCGCTTTTGTACCGGAAGAAAAAAAGACCAAAACGTTTGAAAGAGATGTGTTAAAAAAGAAAATGCTGATAGCAGGTGCCGAACTCAATTTCGATAATACACCGCTGCAAAATGTACTGTCACAAATAGAAGAAAGGTTTGCCATAAAAATTGAATACGATCAATCAATCATAAACAATCGCTATTTCACAGGAAAAGTATTAGCAACCGATTCAGCAGAACTTCTACTGAACGTAATTGGTAATATGAATGGATTAACAATAAAGAAAGAAGGAAACAACCGTTTTCTCTTAGTAAGAAATTAATAAGCATTATACCAGCAAGAGATACACATATGGTAAAACCATGTGCAGGGTATCTTTTGCGGCAACCGAAACAAAAATGTATGAAAAAAATGATCCGGACAAACAGCCTGCTTTTTGCTCTGCTAGTAATGGTTCTTACCGTTACAAAGCTGGCAGCACAGTCATCATCAGCCGATGTAACAGGCTCTGTATTAACTGAAAAAGGAGAAGTATTACAGGGCGTAACCATTATTGCCCGCAAACAGGGAGTGGCGGGTAATGAATCATTATCGGCCACTACCAATGAAAAAGGTGTTTTTGTATTCAGACAATTACAGGTAGGTAGCCGTTACAATTTCAGTTTCTCTTATGTAGGTTATGAGGATGGAAACCAGAATGGTTTTGTGGTAAAACAACAGGGCCAGACCAATGCCATCCTTATTCGCCTGAAAGAAAAAAATACCCGGCTCGATGAAGTAGTGGTAACAGCTCTCGGTATCAAGCGTCAGGAGAAAGCCCTTGGTTATGCCGCACAAACCATGAAAGAAAATGATGTAAATGATGCACGCTCTAACAACTGGGTAGGTTCTTTATCAGGAAAAGTAGCAGGTCTTAACCTGATCTCTCCGGGCTCGGGTCCACTCAATTCTGTGCGTGTATCACTTCGTGGTGATGCATCGATGAACCCGGAAGGAAACAATGCACTGATTGTATTAGATGGAGTACCCATGAATAGCGGCCTTACCTCATCTGGCGTAACTAATGCCTATGGTGCAGGTTCAGGTAATGATGTACCCATTGATTTTGGTAATGGTATTTCAGATATCAACCCAGACGATATTGAAAGTATCACTGTACTAAAAGGTCCCGGTGCTACTGCTTTATACGGAAGCCGTGCAGCCAATGGTGCATTATTGATTACCACCAAATCTGGTGCAAGAAAAGAAAAAGGCATTGGTGTTACACTCAACAGTAATATCAGTTTTAATACAGTGTTACGCTGGCCCGATTATCAGTATGAATATGGACAGGGAACAGGAAAAGCATTAAATACAGCTGGTCAGTTTTATTATTCTTATGGCGCATCTGCAGACGGAGCCAGTACCGGTGGTACCAGCAGCGCTTTTGGTCCGAGGTTTAACGGACAAACGTATTTCCAGTACGATCCTGCCGTAGAGGGCCAGTCTCCTACCCGCGTACCCTGGAGACCTTATACCGATAATATCAAAGGATTCTGGAGAACGGGTTCAACCATCACTAATAATATTGCACTGGAAGGTGGTGGAGAAAACGGATCTGTTCGTGCATCACTTACACATTCAAAAAATGAATGGATCATGCCCAATACAGGTTATGAAAGAATAACAGCGGCATTAAGTGTGAACCAGAAAATATCAGAAAAGCTGCGGATTACATCTAAAATAAATTATACCAATAAACAGAGCGATAACCTGCCCGCTACAGGGTATAATAACCAGTCGATTTCTTATTTCATGATTTTCCAGAATCCGAATGTAGACCTGGCCTGGTACAGACCTATCTGGCGAAAAGGACAGACTCAGATTGATCAGGTGCATCCATTCAGTTCCTTTATCGACAATCCTTACCTGATTGCTTATGAAATGACCAATGCCGTAAAAAGTAATATGATGGTGGGAAATATGGCCGCTACTTATGAGATCTCAAAAAAACTGGATTTCATGGTACGCTCCGGTGTGAGCATGACCAATGAAGAAAGAGAACAGAAACGACCTTATAGCACGGCTAATTTTCAGAGAGGTTATTATAAGCAGCAAACCATTTTAGATTATGAGATCAATACCGATGTGTTATTATCTTATAAAAACAAAATAGGTTCACACATCAATGTAACAGCATCTGCTGGTGCCAATGCGATGAGCCGCTCCTACAAACGTGTAGACGGAACAGTGGATGGATTGGTAACACCCGGTGTTTATAAACTGAGTAATGGTGTGAGTAATCCACTGATGACCAATGTAAACAACAACAAGAAAGTAAACAGTGTATACGGAACGGCTTCTTTCTCTTATAAAAACAGAGCTTTTATTGACGTAACAGGCAGAAACGACTGGTCCAGTACACTACCTGTTCAGAATAATTCATTCTTCTATCCTTCAGTGAATACCAGTATTATTCTGAGTGAAGTGTTTGCATTACCTAAAAAGATTTCTTTTGCCAAACTGCGTTTCTCTGTGGCACAGGTAGGTAATGATACCGATCCGTATAAAACAAGTAAGTATTATGGAATGAGCGATTTTCCGAGCTCTGCATCTGTTCCTACCATTTTACACAATGTAAATTTTAAACCTGAGATTTCAACCAACTATGAAGCGGGTCTGGATATCCGCCTGTTTAAAAACAGGTTGAACCTTGACCTCACCGTTTACAGCAACCTTACCAAAAACCAGATACTGGATGTGCCATTGGATCCTACAACAGGTTATTCAAGAGCAGTACTGAATGCAGGTTCTGTTCGTAACCAGGGTATTGAAGTGGTATTAAATGCCAATCCGGTTAAAACCAGAAACTTTAGCTGGAATACCATCCTCACCTGGTCCAAGAATCAGAATCGTGTAATGGAGCTGGCAGAAGGAATGGATGGTAAACAGGATATTGGTTATGGCGGTAATGCAACCATTCAGGCAAGAGTGGGTGGAACAACCGGCGATATTTATGGCTTTGGTTTTGCCCGTTCACCAGAAGGTCAGATTATTTATAACAGCGCAGGCCTGCCTGTTCGTCCGGCAGAAATTCAGTATATCGGAACCGCTTATGCAGACTGGAAAGGCGGTATCCGTAATGAATTTACTTATAAGGCTTTCCGATTCAGCTTCCTGTTTGATGGCCAGTTGGGAGGAACGATCTATTCACAAACCCATCATAAAATGAGTGAGCAGGGCAAGCTGAAACACACATTGCGTGGACGCGAAGAGAATTTTATCATCGGCGACGGCGTTATTGAAAATCCTGATAAATCATTCTCGCCCAATACCCGTAAAGTATTACCTGTAGATTATTATGTTGAATACTATCGCAGAGCCAATGTAGAATCAAATTCATTTGATGCATCCTTTATTAAACTGAGAGAAGCGAGATTAGAATACAGTTTACCTAAAAAATTACTGGGTAAATCATTGTTCAAACAGGTAACAGTTGCCTTGTATGGACGTGATCTGTTAATGATTACCAGCTTCCCCATTTTCGATCCGGAAACTGCCGCCCTCAATGGTTCTACCATTTTACCGGGTGTAGAAATGGGTCAGTTACCATCGAGCAGAACATTTGGTGCCAATATTACTATCAAGTTTTAATTCAGTAATCGAAATCATTATGAAACAGCATAAACTATATACTTTTTTACTCCTTGCTTCAACGCTGTTATTCAGTGCCTGTGATAAAGACTTTGCAGAAGTAAATACCGATCCTAACCGTATCGATAAAATAAGTCCGGGTACATTATTGAACCCGATCATTTATGAAGTAACGGCTTTCAATACAAGAAGGGCTGATGATTTTACCTTTAACCTCATGCAGGTATCGCTGCCATTTCCAAGTGCATCAGGTGGTGTACACCGGTATGATGTAGCAGAGAATGCAGGAAGCTCTACCTGGACCACTTATTACCGCTGGCTCACGAACGTAAAAGAAATGTACAATGCAGCGGTAGAATTAAATGATCCGAACTATAAAGCCATCGCTTTAACATTGAATGCATGGATCTATTCAAACCTTACCGATTGTTTTGGTAATGTGCCCATGACAGAAGCCGCAAGAGGTGACGAAGGAATTCTGCGCCCTGTATTCGACGACCAGAAAGATATTTATACTAAAATCATTGCCGATCTCGATTCTGCAAATAATCTTTTTGTAACCTCAAAAGCCATGACTTTTGGAACAGAAATTCTGTATGCCAATAATGTAACCAACTGGAAACGTTTTTGCAATTCTTTACAAATGCGATTACTGTTACGTGTTTCGAAAAGAACGGAAATGAACTCCATGGCAAAGCTGAGGGCCATGATCGATAACCCCACTAAATATCCGGTGTTTACCAGCAACGATCAGGCTGCGGTATTAAAAGTTACCGGATTGGTACCCAATGTATCACCCTGGGGAAGAGCCATTGACTTTACCACATTCCGTGCTATGGGTAAATTTTTTCTCGACCAGCTGAATACATTAAATGACCCACGCCGCGAAAAATTCGCTACAACGGCAAGACCCTCTACCGGAACCGGTAACCTGGGTTATATGGGCATACCGAGTGGTTATTCAGGAGGAGAATCACAGTTCAAATTCATTCCTTCTAACCTGAATATTGCACTGGTAACGGCGCCGATGATTTGTGTGCTCATGCCTTATGCGGAAGTAGAGCTGATTAAATCGGAAGTAGAACTTTTCTTTAATAATACAACCGCAGCAAGAACGGCCTATGAAAGAGGCGTGAAAGCTTCTGTTGAACAATGGGGTGCAGTAATGCCTGCTACCTATTTCAATACACCTGAAGCAGCATTCAATGGTACACTCGAACGGATTATGTTACAGAAATATGTGGCTTTATTCTTTGTGGATCATCAGCAGTGGTTCGAATACAGAAGAACAGGTTTCCCGGTATTGCCTACAGCAGATGGTATGGTGAACAATAAAAAAGTACCGGTTCGTTATATGTACCCGATCAATGTACGTTCAACGAATACAGAAAATTACAACAAAGCGGTACAGGCCATGGGCGGTGATAATTTTAACGTAAAAGGGTGGTGGGAAAAGTAAACCAAACTTCTGTGACCCTCTGTGTATTTAGTGGCAATAAATAATGATTCAATAATTTAAGTAATTAGATATAAAAGAGAGATTTGCCACAGAAGACACAGAAAAACACTGAAAAATATTTTTATGCAAAGAAGATCATTCCTTAAAAATTTCAGTTTAGCCACCATCGTGTTGGGTGCGCCGGTAATAAGTAATGCAGCTGCTAATGCAAAACAGCGAACCGTATCGGGTAAGGTTCACAGTAAGGGAAAAGGCATTTCCGGTGTATCAGTAACTGATGGTTATACGGTGGTATCAACAGATGCACAAGGTAATTATAGTTTTGATGTACATACCAATGCAGAATTTGTGTATATCAGTACACCTGCAGGATATGCATTCAACCAACAGAATCATATTGCCTGGTTTTATCAGTCATTGGCCGCCGATCAGCTCAATGCCAAAGCTGATTTTGCGCTGGAAAAATTAAGTGTAGATGATACCAAACACCAGTTTGTGGTTTGGGCCGATACACAAATGATTATGCAGTCCGACTGCGATCAGTTAAAAGCAACCACGGTTCCCGATCTGAAGGCGCTGGTGGCTTCTTATCCGAAAGACAGTCTTTTTCATGGTGTTGGTTGTGGCGATCTGGTGTGGGATAAGTTCCAGTTTTTTAAAGATTATAAAGAAGCCATTGCAGCAACAGGCGTTACTTTCTTTAATGTAATTGGCAACCATGATATGGATCTCGATGCCCGTAGCGATGATTATTCAGCCAAAACATTTAAACAGCAGTTCGGTCCAATTTATTATTCCTACAATCGCGGGCAGGTTCATTATGTTGTTTTAGATGATGTATTCTTTGTAGGTACTGCAAAAAAATATATCGGTTATATTACTGAAAGCCAATTGCAGTGGTTAGAAAATGATCTTAAACTGGTAAAACCCGGAACAACGGTTGTATTAAGTGTACATATTCCTACCAATACAGGTGCGGCAAGAAGAGCCAGGAAAGAAGAAGAAATGGGTGGAGTAGTAACCAACAGAAAACAGTTGTATAAAATACTGGCACCGTATAAAGTGCATATCATGTCGGGCCACACACATTTTAATGAAGCATGGGAAGAAGACAATATCATGGAGCATAACCATGGTACGGTTTGTGGTGCCTGGTGGACGGGCCCCATCTGTGGCGATGGAACACCCATGGGTTATGGTGTGTATGAAGTAAATGGCAGTGATATACAGTGGTATTATAAATCAACCGGGAAAGACAGGGATCACCAGTTACGTATTTATGAAAAAGGTAGACTGAAAGAAGCACCTGCAGAAATTGTGGCCAATGTATGGAACTGGGACAGCAAATGGAAAGTAGAATGGTGGGAAGACGGAGCTGCCAAAGGCGCCATGGAACAGCGGGTGGCCAGAGACCCTTGGGCCATTGAATTGTATGCGGGTCCGGAGCTGCCGGCAAAACATAAGTTCGTGGAACCCACACTGGCCGATCATTTATTTTTTGCCAAACCATCGGCTGCAGCAAAACAGGTAACGGTAAAAGCAACCGACCGTTTCGGAAAACAATACAGTGAAACCATTAACCTCGTTTAGTAGAAGTAAGTACTAATATATATCCTATCGAAAAACAAAAAGCGGAATGTAAATATGCATTCCGCTTTTCTATTTCAACCCACTCATGCGGTGTATCTCTGTGTCCTCTGTGGCAATTTATTATGCCACAGAGGGTACAGAATAAATATAATAATTTGTATTTTACGGTACCCCCAATTTGTAAATGAAATCATTGCGCTCATGCAATACGATAAAACCAAATACAAACTGTGGACCTGGAAACACCCAATGGTATTACATTGGATCATCAACCCCGGACTGGCCATCAACGAACTTATTTTTGGTCAGCGTGTACCCCGACTGATGCTGGAAGAAAGAAAGTCAAAGAAAACCTTGGGCGAAAGATCTTATGTTCCCTGTCCACATTGTCATACACTGCATTCCAGTTTGAAATGGTCCGGACAAAATAAAACTGCCCTCTATAACTGGTTCGGTCTTTACTGTGATCATTGCGGAAAAGTCATACCCTGTTTAATCAACCTCACTTCTTTCATATTACTTATTGTAACTGCACCCATCTGGTATTGGTTTAAAGAACCAATGAAAAGAAAATGGCTGGCTAAACAGGCGGCCCGTCATGAAAACCTGGTGCTGACGGATACGGGAAATTCCTTTGCAGGAAACGGATGGATAAAAGAAGGGCTGTCTTTTGGGTTCTTTATGTTTGTTGTAATGGTCTTTGTGGTGAATCCATTATTATTAGAAGACCCGATTAGCTGGAAAACAATTGTATCTGGTGTTTTCGGTTATGCTCTTAGTGGTCTGATATACGGATATTTAATGAAACGCTTCCTGGGAAAAGCCCAATAGGAGCAACATCAATGAACGTCTTTTTTGAATCAGGTCGTCCCCAATTGATGGGTAGATATTTGAACTTAACTCCTCTTTCCGCTACCCATCACCGGACTTTTCACCCATTTGTGCAAAATCAGGTATAAATACGGTACCCCGGGAAAAAACAAACCCCTACTTTAGCACAATAAGGGCAAACTAAAGACGTTAGTAAAAAAAATACTAAAAAAATTAGTTTATTTCATTTCCGGGACTTATTTTTACAATCCCATTAAACTCAAAAAATACTACCATGAGTAACGTAGAAAAATTAAAAGCACTTAAGCTGACGATTGATAAGATCGACAAGGATTTTGGAAAAGGCAGTGTAATGATGATGAATGAAAGAAGCCAGGAACCCATGGAAATTATTTCAACAGGGTCCATTGGTCTCGATACAGCATTAGGTGTAGGCGGTCTACCCAAAGGAAGAATTATAGAAATATATGGTCCGGAATCATCCGGTAAAACAACGGTGGCTATACACGTGATTGCTGAAGCACAGAAAAAAGGAGGCATGTGTGCCATCATCGATGCGGAACATGCATTTGATAGCTCATACGCCCGTAAACTGGGTGTAGATGTAGACAACCTGCTTATTTCACAACCCGATTATGGAGAGCAGGCTTTGGAAATCGCAGACAGACTTATTCTCTCAGGTGCCCTGGATGTGGTGGTGATAGACTCTGTAGCCGCACTGGTACCCAAAGGAGAACTGGAAGGTGAAATGGGCGACAGTAAAATGGGTCTGCAGGCCCGTCTGATGAGCCAGGCATTGAGAAAATTAACGGCAACCATTAATAAAACCAATACGGTTTGCATATTCATCAACCAGTTGCGCGAAAAAATAGGTGTAATGTTTGGCAATCCGGAAACCACCACCGGCGGTAATGCATTGAAATTCTATGCATCCGTACGTCTGGATATCCGACGCATGTCACAGATCAAAGATGGCGATGAAGCGGTAGGTAACCGGGTAAAAGTAAAAGTGGTAAAAAATAAAGTAGCACCCCCATTCCGCGCAGCGGAGTTCGATATCATCTTTGGAGGTGGTATCAGTAAAGTGGGTGAAATCATCGATATGGGCGTGGAACTGGGTATCGTTCAAAAAAGCGGATCCTGGTTCAGCTATGAAAGTAATAAACTCGGTCAGGGTCGCGATGCAGTCAAACAACTGCTGCTCGATAACCCTGAACTGTCTGCGGAGATAGAAGGAAAAATCAGAGCCAAACTGACAGAAGCCAAAGCCGCCGCCGAAGCATAAGTTTTTTTGAGATGGGTTAGTAAATATGAACCGCTCCTTGTCTAAGGAGCGGTTTTTTTATATAAATCGGCTTTAATACTGTATATATTAAGATGTATAGTATATGCAAATAGATAAATACTCAATAAATGATTGGTAATCAAAGAATAGCCTTACTAAATCTCTCCAACATATCTTATTTTAGGGAAAAGAAACGCATTGATCTACAAGCTCTTAAAACTGCCAATTAGACTTGCGCTTTGTATTTTTTGTGTAGACATAGCCCTGGTAAACCCATCGTTTCGAACGCGGAAAGGTCCTCTTTTATTGGTGGCCAACCACCCCAATTCATTCCTCGATGCCATCATTATAGCAACCCAATTCAGCGAACCGGTCTATTTCCTGGCCCGGGGCGATGCCTTCCGGAAACCCTGGCACCGCTTTTTACTCAGGCTCCTGCACATGGTACCCATTTATCGCTTATCTGAAGGAAGGGAAAACCTTCACATGAACAACTATGCATTTAAACAGTCGCAGGAACTATTAGCCGCCGGCAAAATTGTATTGATTTTTATAGAAGGAATCTGTCTGAATACCCACCAGTTGCAACCTTTTAAAAAAGGAGCTGCCCGAATTGCATTGACGGCAGTTGCTGAAAAGCTCGACCTGAATATTATGCCTTTATCGGTCAGTTATAACAGCTTTACCCGTTTTGGAAAACAGGTTCGTGTGGAATTATCAACTCCAATACCTGCTGCACAACTGCTGCCCTATGATCAGGAAGCATTAAATATGCAGCATTTTAACCGGGAAATATTTAGCAGGCTAAACAATATGATTTTCGAACCAGCATCAAATGTGGTAAAAAGCAACAACTTGTTTTTGCCGCTTTCAGTGCTTGGTCATTTTTTGCACTGGCCACTTTATCGGGTCATTAAAAATATTATTCTACAGAAAACCAGACAAACCGTTTTTTATGATTCAGTATTGTTTGGTGCACTGCTCTTATGCTATCCGCTGTATCTTATATTACTACTGATTTTATTCGCATTTGTGCATTTACAGTTTACAGCAATTGCAATCATTCTTTTACTACACCCTGTAAGCGCATGGGTTGCGGTGCGTAATAAAATAATGACAGGATCAGTTTCATAAAGAAACAGAAAACGGTTACCTTACTGTTGAAAATTGTATTAACTATAAACGGATGTCAGCAATCAAAAAATTAGGAATAAGAAAACGAATCGCCCTGGTGGCACACGATCATAAAAAAGCCGATCTGATGGAATGGGTGTCACACAACAGGAATGTTTTATCAAAACATGAATTGTTTGCAACCGGAACAACGGGTAAAATGATTGAAGAAAAACTCGACCGTCCGGTAAAAAAACTCATGAGTGGACCCATGGGCGGCGATCAGCAAATTGGTGCCATGATTGCCAATGGTGAAATAGACATGATGTTTTTCTTCTGGGATCCCATGGAAGCACAACCCCATGATAGCGATGTGAAAGCATTATTACGTTTATGTGTGTTGTGGAATATTCCCATGGCTTGCGACAGGGCTACGGCAGATTTTCTCATCACTTCTCCTTTCATGCACGAGGAATACGAATCGCAATTACCCGATTATAGCGATTACCTGAACAGAACAATTAAAAAACAGGATGACTGATCTCATATTAAGACCCTGGCAAAAACAGGATGCACAGGCACTCGCAGCCATTGCCAATAACAGGAATATCTGGAACAATGTGCGCGATTTTTTTCCAAGTCCTTATACTGTGGCCGATGCATTACAGTGGATCACAAAAACCAGTACTGAAAAACCGGTTCTAAACTTTGCTATTCAATGGCAACAGCAGGTAGTAGGTGGTTGTGGCTGTATTTTGAAAGAAGATGTATACCGGAAAAATATCGAGATCGGCTATTTTATCGGAGAACCATACTGGCGAAAAGGGATTGCTACGGAAGCCTGCCGCTTACTTTGTTCCTATATCAGCGAACAAATGGACATGGTTCGGATAGAAGCGCATACCTTTCAGAACAACAAAGCTTCAATGAGGGTATTACAGAAAAACAATTTTTATCTTGAAGCCATCCGGCAAAAAGCTGTATTCAAAAACAGCGAACTGATGGATGAATATCTATGGGTAAAAATGTTACGTTGAATAAATCAAAAATCATTAATTCAAAAATACCATGCGTTGGCAGGGAAGAAGACAAAGCGATAATGTAGAAGACCGGAGAGGCAGCAAAACCCCGCTCGCCATTGGCGGTGGATTGGGCGCTATTGTGATGGTGGTACTCTACCTGATTATGGGAGGCGATCCTAACGAAGTGTTGCAACAGGTAGCACAACAACCCACAAGTGAAACAACAAAGTTTAGTGCCCGCGAACAGGAGCTGGCCGAATTTACAAAAGTGGTACTGGCCGATACAGAAGATGTATGGGATTCTGTGTACCAGGCCATGAATGACCGCTACGAACAGCCACGCCTGGTTTTATTCAGTGGATCAACTTCTTCGGAATGTGGATTTGCCAGTGCGGCATCTGGTCCCTTTTATTGTCCGCCCGACAAACGTATTTATATCGACCTTTCTTTTTTTGATGAACTGCAACAGCGATTTGCAGTAGAAGGAGAGTTTGCTATGGCTTATGTAATAGCCCATGAAGTAGGTCACCATATTCAACAGTTGATGGGTACTACCACCAAATTAGAACAAATGCGGCAAGGCATCAGTGAAGTGGCGTATAATAAGCTTTCAGTACAACTTGAATTACAGGCAGATTTTCTGGCCGGCGTATGGGCACATCATGCACAGCGACTAAAAAATATTTTGGAGGAGGGCGATATTGCCGCTGCACTGGAAGCAGCAAATGCTATTGGCGATGATCGTTTACAACAATCTGCCGGCAAAACCGTAAACCCCGATGCATTTACGCACGGCAGCTCCAAACAAAGAATGTACTGGTTTAAAAAAGGGTTCGAAACAGGGGATATCAGACAGGGAAATACATTTGCCACAACCGAATTGCAATAAAATTGTTGTTATACTAAATGCTACTCTCCCCTTCTCCCTTTCTCCCTGTTGAGAAAGCTTTGTATATTTTAACGTTAATATTTACACGGACGTTATTAACACGGAGAAAGGGAGAAGGGGAGATTGTTTGTTGAATTAGAAAAACCATGAAAAGTTTATTTATGAGAAATATTGTTGCTACTGCCCTATTATTGATGGGTTCTTTTTCACAGGCACAGGATACACTGTCTAAAAAAGATATTCCTGCCGCTGCAAGACTCTTTGACCTGAATTTCACGCAGAAAGAAATCGACAGTATGTATCCAGGTGTAAAGGAAAACATAGGTGTTTATCAGCGCATGCACAAACAGCCACTGGCCAACAGTGTAGTACCAACTCTCACACACAGTGCCATTTTACCCGGTATGCAGTTTACTGACAAGCAGGACAAGATAGACTGGAACATTCCTAAAAATGTACAGCTACCTGTCGATAAAAATGAATTGGCCTGGTATTCCATTTCACAGTTGGCGTCTTTGCTGAAGAGCAAAAAAATAAGTTCGGTTGAACTCACTCAATTATTTATCGATCGTATCAAAAAATATGGCGACAGCTTGCAGTGCGTCATTTCAATTACAGAAAATATTGCTATGGAACAAGCTGCAAAAGCAGATGCAGAAATAGCTGCAGGAAAATACCGCGGACCACTGCATGGCATTCCCTATGGACTTAAAGATTTGTTTGCTGTAAAGGGAACAAAAACCACCTGGGGAGCTGAGCCGTATAAAAACCAGGTGATTGATGAAGATGCTTATGTGTATACCAAACTCAAAGAAGCCGGTGCAGTATTGGTGGCTAAATTTACGCTGGGAGCGTTAGCGATGGGTGATTATTGGTATGGTGGCAGAACAAAAAACCCATGGAATACGCGTTTTGGTTCATCCGGATCTTCAGCAGGATCGGCATCGGCAACTGTTGCAGGACTGGTACCTTTTGCCATCGGAACAGAAACATGGGGTTCTATTATTTCTCCTGCATCCACCTGTGGAGCCACAGGGTTAAGACCCACTTTCGGAGCCATCAGCAGAAGCGGTGCTATGACCTTAAGCTGGAGCCTTGATAAAGTGGGGCCTATCTGCAGAACAGCTGAAGATGCAGCGATTGTATTCAACTATATCAGGGGCACAGACGGGAAAGATATGAGTGCAGAGAATAAGCCCTTTAACTATAAACCCAATACCGACATCAAAAAAATGCGGATCGGATATGCGAAAAATTATTTCGACAGGATTACAGACACGAGCAGAACAGAATGGAAGGTGCTCGAAACTTATCGTGCCATGGGTGCAGAACTCATACCTGTTGATTTTCCGGACAGTGCAGTATACCCTTTTAATATCATGGATGTTGTGATCAGCGCAGAATGTGCGGCGGCTTTTGATGATTTTACCCGCAATGATGTAGACGACCTGATGACACGTCAGGGATTATTTGACTGGCCCAACACCTTCCGTGTATCGAGACTGGTTCCGGCAGTAGAATATATCAATGCCAACCGTCATCGGTTCATACTCATGCAAAAAGTAAATGAAGTGATCAGTCAGTATGATGTGATTATTTGCCCAACAAGGGGAAGCGGCAACCAGTCTGCTATCACCAACCTAACCGGGCATCCGGTAGTATGTGTACCTACCGGGTTTGATAAGAGAACAAATACACCCACCAGTATTTCTTTTATCGGTAAATTATTTGATGAGGCCAGTATTTTAACTGCGGCAAAATACTACCAGGATAAAACGAACTGGGATGAAATGCACCCACCCGCATTTAAATAACGGAAAAACGCAATAATAAAAAGCCCGTGATCCGGGCTTTTTTCGTATTGTTACTGTTGGAACCTGCGTTCAGTTATGATGTTACAATCCAATACAAAAAAACCATTGTTGGTTAGTGGGTCTGTCCTGCTTTTTTTCTTTATGCTATTGGGTTCTTATCAACTCACCAATTTCAACCGGTATTACAGTGAGCCACCATTTCTGGTAGCGCCCGACTCGCCAGGCTATACGCCGGAAAATGTATTACAGCCCATACTAAAGAGGAATGAAATAATAAACGACGGCTTTTTCAATGCGGGTTTTACCAAGCAGGCCTGGTGGGTAATGGTAAAAATGGAAGTAACAGATAATAGCTGGATACAGATTGCCAATCCGCATATTAACGATATCCGTATCTACGAACAGCGAGGTGGACAATGGGAGGAAGTATATCAATCGGGCGATTATTTTCCTTATGAACAAAGGTTATTAGACGATCCTGATTACTGGTACCCTGTAGCGCCCGCTGAACATACTTATCTGATGCGTATTGATAAAAAAGGAGAGTCGCTTAATATTCCGTTGCGGTTAGTGAATGAAAAATCATTGGCGCCTTATTTATCGGACCGTAATTTTTTTCATGGCATTTTTATTGGCTGGATTGTTTTACTGCTGTTATTGAACTCTTTTTTATGGGTCTCATTAAAAGACCGCATTCACCTCTTTTATAGTTTATATGTAGTATTTTCTGTGTGCTGGATTATTTCGCAGTGGGGAATAGGATTCAGGAATTACTGGCCCGACCTTCCTTCATTTACCAGTAAATCAAGACCATTCTTTTCCAATATCTCTTATATCTTTTTATTGGAACTTACCGCACGTTTTTTTACAATTCCCAATACACAAAGAAACCATACCAAAACGATCCGTGTGTTACAGTTGCTATTGCTGGTGTCGAGTGTGGGGTTACTCTTAACAGATATCTCGGCCAGTGGTCCGCTTTTGCGATATGGTTATCTCACCACCATGAATATCATCTGGATGGCCGCGCTGGGTATTATCATCCTGTTTATCTGGAAGGGCTATAAAACACAAAAAGAGTTATCTGTATTTTTCCTTGTGGCTTTTTGTTTTTTTGGCGTGTATATTTTACTGCTTTTATTATCGCAGTATAATATAGGCGGCGACTGGATGTTTTATGCCAACATGTATGGCTCGCCGGTTGGCTTTTTGGGAGAGAGTACCATTCTCTCCTTTGGTTTAACACAACGGTATAATTTTTATAAAAGAGAGAAAGAACAGGCCATGCAGGCACTGGAGAAAGAAAAAAGAACAGCGGCAGATAAAATTATACAGACACAGGAAGAAGAGCGAAACAGGCTGGCAAGAGAATTGCATGATGGTTTAGGAGGACTGCTGGGGGGAATAAGGATGGGAGCACACCATCGTTTGAAAACATATCCGGCCGAGCAGGAATGGATTGCTGAACAGATGGATATCGCAGTAGCCGATCTGAGAAATATTGCACACGACCTCATGCCCGTTCAGCTCGAAGAGCAGGGGCTCGATAAGGTACTTGAAAAAGCAGTGGCAAGATGGAATACGGGAGATGACTGTAAAGTGAATTACAACAGCTTCATCCGCCAGCGCTACCCTTTACGAACAGAAGCGGCCTTATACCGGATTGTGTTGGAATTAATGCACAATATTAAAAAACACGCAGCTGCAACGGAAGTAAATATTGAAATTTGGGAAGAAGAAAAAACACAAAGACTTACATTGCTGGTAGAAGATAATGGAAAGGGTTTTGAACCGGGAAAAGAAGAGGGTATTGGGTGGAAAAGTATCAGGCAAAGGGTACAGTATATGGAGGGAAAAATAAATATAGACAGTAGTGAAAGAGGTACTACGGTCATCATAGAAATATTTATGGAAAAAGAAAGTCTATAGCATGAAAAAAATTAGCATTGCCATTGCAGATGATCATAAAATATTTGCAGAAGGCATACAAAGTGTTACAAAAGAAATCGGATGGCTTAACTGGGTAGGTCATGCATATACGGCAAAAGAAACAGTGGCCTTATACCGTGAAAAGAAACCCGATGTATTATTACTCGATTATCACCTGCCCGATGGGAAAGGAGTAGATGTTGCCCGGGAGATATTAAAAGAAAACCCGACGGCCATAATTCTCATGCTCAGCATGGAAAATGATAATGATATTATTTACCAGTGTAAAACAGCAGGTGTAAAAGGCTACCTCATAAAAAATCTTTCATCCGATGAATTGCTGGCAGCCATAGAAGATGCTATTTCAGGAACACCGGTATTTATGTGGTCGGCTGAAAAGCCTGCCCACAAACCGGAAGCAGATATTCTTAGCAAACGTGAGAAAGAAATTATACAGCTTATCAGACAGGGAATGACCAGTCATGAGATAGCCAATCAACTCTTTCTCAGTACTTATACCGTAGATACCCACCGGAGAAATATTTTAAGAAAACTGGACCTGAAAAATACGGCGATGATGGTTTTGTATGCGCAGCAGCATCAGTTGTAGAAACAGAGAAATAAGAAATGCGAAATAGGAAATAAGGAGCTGGATATGCTGGTAAATTTTCATTTTTCTATACGTGGCCACTTGTATGCGTAACGGATAATCAGACAAAGAAGAACGACTTCAACAACGGCACCAAACACCATGTGTATCCAGGCCTCTCCAGCCAAATTAAACAACGTATAGGGAACAAACACCCCGGCAATAATGATATTCGTGCATCGATTTACTTTAGCCGGCAGGACTACAGAAAGAAAAATCATTAGTGCAGGAATTGTCATGGAAGCGAGTGCCGCCAGAAGAAATCCTTGTGTTAGCTTAAATTCAAACACCTTACCTGCCTGTATAGCTGCTATTGTACCAGGCATATATAAGTGGAAATAATCAACATAGAGATAGAGAAACATCAAACTCGCCCAGAGCATTGCAAGCTTTATTTTCAAACTAACTTTTATGTCTACCAGTTGATTTTGTTTTTCTGTACTCATATACTATTAGTAAAAATTTAATCCAAAATGCAACCCCGGTTCTCCGAAATTTTTTTTGACCATTTATCGCCCAACTGTTTAAAACCATCAGGCAGTAGGGTATGATAAGCACGGTGGATAATTGCAATGGATGGTTGAATAAAAAATTTATCCTTTAAGCCGATAGCCGACATTGAGTTGAATAAACTCCGGACTGTTTGTAGTAGCCAGGTTGCCCAATAAAAACAGCGTACTGCCGGAGAACCACTTTTTGTAAGCGCTGCCTGTTTTAGCATATTGTGCTTTGAGTTGGAGCGTACTTGTTATGATTAATACAAAACCAATCCATGAAATTTTCTTTTGCATTGCTTTCCTTATTAGGGTTAAAGGATGCAGCAAAAGTAAATTGGCTACTTAGCGTAATTCGTTCACTTAAGTTAAGAAATAGGTGTTAGCTCTTTTTTTCAAGAATTCTTGCTCTTAGTCTGCTTAATGATTGTGGCTTGATACCTAAATAACTCGCTAACTGGTGCTGAGGTACACGTTGGATAAGGTCTGGTCTTGATTGCAATAAATTCAAATATCGTTGTTCTGGGGAGGAGGTTTTAAACGAGTCAAAGTCTATTCGTTGTTTGGCTAAAAGTTCTTCGGATAATTTCCTGCATAGGGTTTCAAACTTCGGAAATTTATGATTTATCTCTACTTCCATATCAGCATTTGAAATGATAAGCATAGTATCTTCTATACAACTTACATAATATTCCGAAGGTGTATTGCTGATTACACAAGGGGGTGTCAAAGCTTCCATTTCTGTGTAGAAAGCAGTTGTTTTTTCTTCACCATCAATAACATAATAACTACGAATGCAGCCTTTTAAAACAAAGTAGCTTTCTTTCGACTTTTGTCCTTCTTTAAGTAAAGTTGTCCCTTTGTTAACCGAGTGAAATATGTCCAAAGAAATGATGGCGTTCTTCTCCTCTTCCGTCAGCGAAACGTATTTTGATAAAAAGCCGAAAAGTATGTTTTCCATTTTTTGTGGTTGTTACGGTCGTCTGTTACACCTGAACGAACATTAAAACTACGCAATAAACGGAGAAGAACCGAACCAGCCTGATTCTTGTGAAGGGCTTTCTGCTTTACTAATAGCAATGTCAAACAAGGGATTATAGAGTATTCAATAACGTGGTCTAATTGCCGATATGCCAGCAATAACTCCTGAATTAAATGATAGAGGAATTCGATATCTATAATTTTTGTAGATTTATTCAAACGATTCCATATGAAAAACATCCTGTATTTGCTGGTAGTGCTCTTGTTTTCGTCTCAGGTAAAAGCACAGGATTTATCCGCTTTTCAATCGAAAGAGTTTATAATAGGGAACGACACCCTCCGCTACCGTATTCTTTACCCCGAAAAATATAAAAAGAACCGGGCCTACCCATTGGTCATGTTTTTACATGGTTCCGGAGAAAGAGGTAACGATAATGCTGCACAATTAACACATGGTGCCGCTTTGTTCCTGAAACCAGAGAATAGAAAATATTTCAAAAGTATCGTCATCTTCCCGCAATGCCCCAAAAATAAAACATGGTCGAAGTATAAAAGGGTAGATGGAAAATTGGTTGTAGATACAGAATCTGATCCACCGGTAGAACAACAACTTGTTAAAGCCTTAATGGACAGCCTGCTGCTGAACAGAAAAATTCTGGAAAGACAAATCTACCTTGGTGGACTTTCTATGGGCGCTTTTGGTAGTTATGATATACTGATCCGCAACCCCGACTATTTTGCAGCTGCTTTTCCTATCTGTGGCATAGCTGATATTCCACAGCTGGTACAAAAAGCAAAAGAAGTACCCATGTGGATTTTTCACGGAGAAAAAGACCCCGTTGTATCGCCAGAACCGAACCGCGAATTGTACAAAGCGCTCATGACTGCAGGCGCAACTGATGTTACCTACTCCGAATATCCCGGCGTTGGTCATGATAGCTGGAATAATGCTTTTGCAGAACCCAAATTATTACCCTGGGTTTTTTCGCACAAAAAGAAAATCAAGAAAAAATAGATAACGGATGGGTTTGAAATGTTAAGCCACACATTCACAGATTTTTCGTTCATCATCTGTGAATCTGTGGCTTAAATTGCATTATCACAATACTAAAATCTTGAAACAGTTTTTTATTTCAGCCATAATACTATTGCTACTTGCCTGTAACAGTATTAAAAATGTAAGCAGTGTTAAAGTACCAGTGTCATTAAAACTGATAGACGTATACACAATTCCACACGATTTTAGTTTTAAAGAAACAACAGTTGGCGGCTTGTCAGGCATAGATTATGACGCAAATTCAAATTCCTTTTATACCATCAGCGACGACCGGTCTGACCGGCAACCCGCTCGTTACTATCGCTTTAATGTATCCTGGTCTGCTACAAAAATTGATACAGTTATTTTTCAGGAAGCAGTCAGTCTTTTACAACCCGATGGAAAAACCTATCCATCCATCAAAGAAAACGGAACCCGTACACCCGACCCGGAATCTATCCGCTACAATCCTGCACGAAAAGAGCTGGTATGGACAAGTGAAGGAGAAAGACTTATTAACAACAAAGACAGTTTAATACAGGATCCTGCCATTCATTTTATAAACAGTTCGGGTAAACATATCCGCACATGGCCATTACCAGAAGGATTAAAAATGCAGCGAACAGAAAACGGCCCGAGACGCAATGGTGTTTTGGAAGGAGCATCGTTTTCTACCAACTATAAAAAACTATACGTTAGTCTGGAAGAGCCAAGGTATGAAGATGGGCCACAGGCAGCATTAACAGCCAATAATGCATGGGTACGTATTTATTCTTTCAATACAAAAGATGGAAAAAACAGCGCACAATATGCCTATAAACTCGATCCTGTTGTGTATGCTCCCAATCCGGCAGGAAGTTTTATGGTGAATGGTGTACCCGATATTCTTTATGTGGGGAAAGATCAGTTACTGGTCATGGAAAGATCGTTTTCAACTGGCAGATTAGCCTGCAGTATCAAAATATTTTTAGTTGATCTGAAAGAGGCAGGAGATATCAAAAATATTCATTCTCTCACAGAACAACCTCCCGTAAAGCCACTGCAAAAAAAATTATTATTGAACCTCGATGAACTGGGTATTTATACCGATAATGTGGAGGGTATGAGTTTTGGTCCGACCCTGCCCAATGGCAAAAGAACTTTATGGATGATAGCTGATAACAATTTTTCTCCCCTAGAAAAAACACAGCTTTTTTTATTTGAAGTGAACTGACTGGGATAAAAAGGATAAATATATTGATGATTGAGATGAAGAGGATGAATGACGCTTTGATCAATAAACTGAATAATTTTGTACTGATATACTTAAAGCACCGATAAATTATGTACCGCATTCTGTTAGTATTTTTTGCTTTGTTGTTTTTTATGGGCTGTGCCGAAAAAAGCAATGAGGGAAATCCTGTTGTGGTAATCGAGACTAAATATGGTGAAATAGAAATTGAATTATATGCCGACAAAGCACCGAAAACGGTGGGAGCATTTATCAGTTATATCGATTCGGGTTTTTATGAAAACACTTCTTTCTATCGTGTATTGAATATGAATAACCAACCATCGAATGCACACAAAACAGAAATTTTACAGGGTGGTTTATGGCGCACCAAAAATGAAAAAGCCAGAAGTATTCCCGGTATTCCGCATGAAAGCACCGGAACAACTGGTGTAAAACATGAAGATGGTGTTATATCGCTGGCCAGGCTGGCACCCGGAACTGCCAATGCCGAATTTTTTATTTGTATCGATGATCAGCCGGGATTGGATCAGGGCGGAGAAAATGTGGAAGACAAACTGGGTTATGCCGCATTTGGAAAAGTCATCAGAGGCATGAGTGTGGTGAGAAAAATATATATGCAAAATGATCGGAACCAGTATCTCGATCCGCCGGTGGCTATTTATAATATAAGGAGAAAGTGAGGGAAGGCTCTGAGCCTTGAGCTGCGAGTTTTTGGCACTTAAGCTTTGATCAGGATATTACTATTTACTTAGTTTCTACTGACCCACAGCTCGAAGCTCATAGCTTATAGCCCTTTTTATTCCTCATAAACTACTCATTTTCAGGTATTTTTTGTAAGTAGACATAGCCTAATTTTACTGTAATGCATACAGAGGGACTTCGGCTACGCTTATTGCTGCTATTTCTATTTTTTGCGTTCTGCAACGCAGACTTATTTGCACAGGAAACCGATACCACAAAGCAGATTCAGAACGACAAGTTTGCCGATACAAGCGGTGGGTTTGGGTATATGTACCTGTCTACCACTTGTATTGAATGTAATCCCAAGGGGTCTGCACATTATAAAAAATTTGCGATCATCAGCGGTATTTATAAGGCAAAAGATTTTTACAGTGCAGTGGCAACGCGTTCGGTGGGACATTTCAAGAGCAAATTTGAAAAGCTGGGTTATTTCAAAAACAAGGTAACACAGACCTGGAAATCGCCAAGGCTCTTTGCTTCGCTGGAGGAGATCATTGAATATAAAAATGACCTGATTGCCAAACTGAAATCGGAGAATTATGTAGTGGTTTCATTTGATGATCGAATTAATACAGAAGAGCTTGAGCGGGAAGAATAAAATATATACCAGGATAGCGCTCATCGTATTACCGCTGATTCTCGGAACATTGATATACCTGAAAGGACGAAAATACCCGGTGCTTTTTGAAACCTGGTTTTACCAGACCAAAGAAACAAGTTCTTTACCCGGTTCGGGATGGGTACCTGATTATTTATGGTGTGTTTCCCTTTGGGCCTGTTTTGTGTGGCTGTGGAAAGGCTGGAACAATATTCCGGTTTTGTGGAAATGCTTGTTATGGTTGTTCATTATGCTTACGGAACTGATGCAATGGACAGGCATGATACAGGGAACGGGAGACTGGATTGATTTGTTGATGTACCAATTGGCATTTTTTACTGTTTATATCCTACATAAATCTGAACTGATATGAGAAACAAAAAAACCCACCTGCTTGCATCTTTAGTACTAATGGCTTACGCAGCCTTATACATTGCCAGCTCAGGACCCAAAGTGGCTGCGCCACCACCCGTACCAACGATTAAGGCGCCTGATTATGATTATGCGCCACCGGAAAAAGCACCCGCAAAGTCTGCACAGGTAGTATTCCTGCTGGTTGATCCAGCCTACCAGGAGAAATTTGCTTATTCCAACTATAAAATATTCAGTGATTTTTCAAAAGCCATGGCTGCTGATTACAATGAATCACTAACCGCAAAAGGTTACTCTGTTCGCGGACCCTTTGAATATTATGACCAGGTAGTATATAACGATAAAAAAGAAAGTGATCTGCTTTTACAGGTAGAAATTGATTTTGATATCAATGGCTCGAATGTAAACTGGAACTCATTTTCAGAATATGTATCCGGCAAAGGCCGATATGCTACATACAGAACTGCCTATAAATATGCAGGCTTCTTTATACTCTCCGGAAAAGTAAACCTGGTAGCAGCAGAACCGCTTACCAAGGAAAAACTCTGGGCAAAGAGCATTCCGCTGAAGCAAAAACAGGTGTACATAGCACCGGTGTATAACACGCTGGAGAGAAGTTATAATGTGGGTTTCAGCCGCGATCCCGGCGTAATTAACCCTATGATTGAGGCTTTACAGGACTATTACAAACAGGTATTTAATACTTCCTGGAACCACCTCGACCCCAATGAACTGGCACCACTGAAGAAAGAAGTGCTGGAAATCCGGGAGAAAAAGAAGTATTAAGTAACAGATAAACAGAGAAACAGAAGAAATTCGAAGTTGGAAATTCGAATTTCCTCTGTTCCTCTGTTCAAAACCCTTATCCTACGATTAATTCGGGCGGCCTATTCGGTCGCCTTTTTTTATGGGCCAAAAAAATGCTGGTAAATTGTGTAACATAGAAAAAGATCCTGCGATTAGATAACTACAAGTATTCAGGCAAACAGATTTGGAACAGGTTTTCACAATAAAACACGATGAGGTGGTGGAAAGATGTAAAAGGGGCGATACGTCTGCTTTTACGCAACTGTACCATCAACATTCAAAAGAGGTATACAATACCATTTTCCGTCTGGTACCACATACGGGAGAAGCGGAAGACCTGTTACAGGAAGCATTTGTGTCGGCTTTCCAGGCCATACACAAATTTGAAAATACCGGTGGTTTCAGGGCCTGGATCAAAAGAATTGCCATTAACCAGTCTATCTCCTGGATGCGTAAACAGAAGCTGCGGATGGTAGAACTCGACGACTCAAAGGCTGGTTTTGCAGAAGAAGATAGTATTGATGAGGCACAATTCAGTTTTAAAGTAGAAGAAGTAAAAAAAGCAATTGAAGAACTGCCCGATACTTACCGGACCATCGTACAACTCTACCTGTTTGAAAATATTCCACAGGAAGAAATTGCGTCCATGCTGGGCATATCCTACAATAATGTGCGGATACAATACCACCGGTCGAAACAAAAAATATTGAAAAGCCTTACAAAAGGAGGTGAATCATGAAAACGAAACTGGAAAAATTTATAGAAGAAAACAGGTCTGCCTTTGATGACCGTGTTCCGGGCGATGATGTGCTGGCGCGTATTCAACAGAGAATGGGTCATACAGAAAAGGCTCCGGTCAAAAAGGGAATTGTTATTTCTTTCAAAACCATTCGCTGGGCAGCTGCAGCTTGTGTAATTGTTCTGGCTGGCATAGGAGTCTGGTGGATGAATATGGATGCAAAACAGCAGGATCAAATAATGCTGGCAGGTGTTAAACCAACAACTGAAAACAAAGCGACGCAGGAAACAGAAAAACAGGAAGCGATAAAAACGCAGGAAACAAAGGAACAGGAGCCTGTAACAATACAACCAGCTGAGACAGCAACTTTTGCATCAACGAAAACAGATCAGCGAAAAGAAATGCTTTTTGCCAGCCTCAGCAATATGGAATCGGCCAGTACGAGAATTGCAGCTGCCATGAGGGCTTATGAAATGAAAAATGCTGACAGAGAAATTGTAGATGCTTTATTAACTACCATGAACAGCGATCCGAATACCAATGTTCGTTTGGCTGCACTGGAAGCGCTTGCAAAATTTCACCGCGAACCCTATGTCAAAAAACAACTGACAGCTTCACTCAAAAAACAAAAAGACCCCATGGTACAGGTGGAGCTGATACAGGTACTTACCAAAATGAAACAAACAAGCATACTGAATGAGCTCGAGAAACTGGTAAAAGATGCCAATACCAGTGAAGCAGTTAAAGACAGGGCTTATTCAAGCATATTAACATTAGGATCATAACAATCAACATAAAAAAATCCGGGAGCCTGTCGGTTCATGCATGACGATACTATTCCGGATACCCCCATCTCAAAACATAAAAACGAAAACAGAAAATGAAAAAGATCATATTCAGCACAATGGTAGCATTGTTGGTAACAGCTACTTCTTTCGCACAGGAATTTAAACTTGCAAAGTCAACGGGTAAACTCATCATCAGCACACCCGGCGTAACTGTAGAAGGTTATGATGGTAATGAAATAGTGTTCACTGGCCGTGAAAGGTCTGGTGAAGATGATGAAAGAGCCAAAGGGCTTCGTCCGGTGAGTGCATCCGGTTTGCAGGATAATACAGGCTTAGGTATAAATGTGGCCGATAAGGGCGCAACAGTGGAAGTGAGTCAGGTAGGTAAAGCGGGAGACAAGATTAAAATTAAAGTACCTAAAGGCATTGCTATTTCTTATTCATTCAGCAAAGCAATAGGTCATGGTACTGCTACTTTCAGAAATATTGAAAGTGAAATTGAAGTATCGGTACAATACAATAAGGTTGACCTTGAAAATGTAACCGGTCCGTTGACTGTGAAATCAGTATACGGTGGTGTGGATGTAAAGTTTGGTCAGAATATTAAAGGCCCCATTTCACTGGTATCGGTATATGGTTATGTAGATGTATCGATGTCGCCAGCTACAAAAGCCAATCTTAAAATGAATACTTCATGGGGTGAGATACTGGCTTCTGCTGATTTCAAGATCGATATTGAAAAATCGGGTTCAGGTGATATGGTTAGCTACAGCGATAATCATATCAAAGGAAAACTCAATGGCGGTGGTGTTGATATGACACTCACATCCAGCTATGGTAAAGTTTACCTGCGTAAAGCAAACTAATCATCACCCAAAATCAACGGTCATGAAATTAATATTGACCCTGTTATGCAGTATCTCATTGTACGCATTACAGGCCCAGCAAACCATTACCAAAACCTATCAGGTAAAACCCGGACAAGAACTGGAATTTTCTTTCGACTATCCTAAAATTGTAAAACTGAGTACCTGGGATAAACCTGAAATATCAGTTACCGCGAGTGTTAGCATTAATGACGGTGAGAATAACGACGCCTTTCAATTAATAGAAACCACTAATGGTAATATGCTTTCCATTAAAAATATTATCAAAGACATGGATAAGCTACCAAAACGGTATACGCTGTATAAAGATGGAAAGAAAACAGTGTTTACATCAAAAGAAGATTTCAGGGCAGCTACTTCTGGTGTGACGGGTGCAAGAAATTATTCAGAAGGTGTTGAAATAGAAATTACACTGGACATTAAAGTACCACAAAACCAGCTGGCTACTTTTGTAAAAGCAAAATACGGTATAGTAGAGCTGGTGAATTACAATGCACCGATAAAAGTTGATGCTACTTATGGCGGTATTGACGCTTCCATCAATGAAGCATCTACAGGGAAGTTATCTGCTACCACTCATTATGGACAGATTTATTCAAATCTTACACTGAATATTACCGATAAAGAGGAAAAAGATTTTTACACATCTATTACAACCGCCCTCGGTAAAGGACCGGCCTATGCCCTTAAATCAACCTATGGTAATCTCTACCTGAGAAAATCATTGAAATAAGTCCATTACCAACTGTTTCTACAGACAGTAATCGTTCTCATGTGTATCTATTCAAAGCCGCTGAAAAGCGGCTTTTTTTATGCACCTGTTAAACCTTTAGAAAACAAAGATCAATGGTTATTTAACGGAGGTTTTACAAATATTTAGGGTGTTGTTTGCATTTGCAGGCACGATGATTGGATATATATCAGTGTAAACAATCCTGATAAATAAAATAGCATCATATGAAAAAGTTACCATGGATAGCCATCATAAGTATGGCTGTAATCGTAATGATGAGTTGTGGAAGAACGGCCTATGTGCAAAAAGATGCTGATGTAGATTTCAGCAACATTAAAACCTATAGCTGGGTAACCACACAGGCCCATAAAGAAACAGCATCACCTCAAACCCGGAACGACGATCTGACCAACCGAAAAATTCGACAGGCCATCGATAAAAACCTGGCTGAAAAGGGCTGGAAAGAAGTAAAGAAAAACCCGGATGTATACCTGGTATATGATGTGATGATTGAAGAGGGTAATAAAAAAGTTACCACACCTGTTTACTCACAGTCATTTACCCGCTGGTTATTTAACCCCAATAGCCGCAGGTGGGTACCGGTATTTTATCCATCGCAGTTTATAGGTTATGATGAAGACACTGAGAAAGTAAAAGAAGGAACACTGACCTTAACGCTGATGGATGCCGATACGGATAAAACCATCTGGCAGGGCTGGACCACTTCTGAAATGTCGGGCAGAAAATTAACCGATAAACAAATTGATAGTAAAGTAAAAGCCATCGTAGCCAAACTCAACAAATAAAATCCATACTTCCTTTCTCCCCTTCTCCCTGTTAATAAGTGTCTCGCATTAGTAAGTTCAGAACATGATAAACTTTTTTAACAGGGAGAAGGGGAGAATAGGAGATGTTGGGGAGTTGTTTTTAATTTGATGAAACGAAATCTATTCGGGCCTGTAATAATTTTTGTTCAGCCGGAGAGTTGGTGATGGCTTTGGCTTGTTGCAGGTAGGATAATGCTTTGATGCGGTCGCTCAGTTTCATGTACAGGTAACCCAATACAGAAGCATATTGGTGATCGGTACGGATCAATTGTTCAATACCCCCGATAGACAATACCTGGGCGATCGCTTTTTCTGTTTCACCTGATTGAGATAGTACAATGGATCTGTTCAGTAAAACGACAGGTGCAGGATGGCTCGCCGCTAAAAGATCATATAAAGAAAGAATTCTGCTCCAGTTGGTATCCTTAAAACTTTTTGCCATACTATGTTCTGCTGCAATAGCGGCTTCAATATGATACTGACTGATAACAGGTACTTCTGATGCGCGGTTGAGGTAATGATAGCCAACTTTAATTAATTCACCGTCCCAGAGATTACGATCCTGCTCTTCGAGTAAAATCAATTCATTTGAATCAGACAGGCGACTATCGAAACGGGCAGCATGTAAACAGAGTAGTGCCAGCAGGGCATCGTTAACGGGATCTTTTGTAGCCGGGTGTTCTGTAATAATTTTTGCGCACCGGATCGCTTCCATACAGAGATCATGACGAATGATCTCCTCTTTTTTGTGCGACAGATATCCTTCATTAAACAGGAGGTAGAGAATGGTTCTTACAATCGCCAGCCGGTCCTGTAATTGTTTACCCGAAGGAATTTCAAGTTTAATATCACCCTTCTTCAATAATTCTTTTGCGCGGACCATCCTTTTTTGCATGGCCGCATCCGATACCACTAATGCACGGGCTATTTCGCTGACAGAAAAAGAGAAAACAAGTTTTAGTGTTAATGCTACCTGGTCTTCTTTTGAAAAAGAAGGATGACAGCAGGCAAAAATCATACGTAGCTCACTGTCGTTCATTTCCTGTTCATGAAAAAAAGAATGGAGTTCCGCTGTTGCGGTAAATGCTGATTGTGACTGTACATAACGTGTATGGTAATACAACCGACGAAGGTGATCAATGGCTTTGTTTTTAGCTGTTTGCATCAGCCAGGCAGCGGGTGAATCGGGAACACCTTTTAGTTTCCAGTGCTGCAGTGCGCTGATAAAAGTATCCTGCACAATATCTTCCACTAGCTGAATATGCTGAAGCCCAATGATATGTGTTAATACAGCAACCATCTTTCCCGATTGGTGCCGGAAAAGATGGTCGATCAGTTGTTCGGTATGTTGAATGGGTTCACTCATTCAAATACAACTACATCGCGAACTTCAACAGATCCGCCGATTTCAAGATCGGGGCAGCCTTTAGCGATTTCAAGTGCAGCTTCAATACTATCAGCCTTAACAACAAAGAAGCCGCCTACCATTTCTTTGCTTTCCAAGTAAGGACCATCGGTAACCACATGGCCCTTTCGTAAGGTTTTTCCCGTGGGCATGAGTGCTTCGCCGGCTACATAAGTGCCAGATGCCTGTAATTGACCTATCCAGGCAAACCATTTCTCCATGTTTTGCTGCATGGCTTCAGGTGAAGCGGTAAAAGGGTCCAGACCTCCGCGGAAGAGGAACATAAAATTGCTCATAAAAATTGTTTTAATAGTAGAAAGATTGGTTTACAGTAAAATGACGGATAGCCGTAACCGAATCAGACAAAAGATAAAAAATTTTTTTTCTCCTAAATGAATGTAAAGGATGAATGGGGAATCAATCAGAAAGGTCTGTAGGCATAGACCACTTCATAAGCCTGTTTTCTCAGTGATGGCAGCAACTCCCCTATTTTGAGGTCTTTTTTCTGAGGTGTTGGTTCACAAACCCAGTAAGGTTCTCCGTTGTAGAGGATGGGTGTTCCTGCCGGCTTATTAAACTGAACCGCAACCGTGATATGTGTAGGATAAGACAAAACAATCATGGGCAGGTTGTAAATTTCTTTCACCAGAAAAAAGAAGAAGGCAGAACGATCCTCACAGTCGCTGTATTCGTAAAAAAGGGTTTGCTCGGGCGATAAACGTTTTTCTTTTCCGTAGGCTTTGGTATCTGTTTCAAATAAAAAAGCTGAACGGGTAAAATGCATCAGGTAATCAACACCCTGTTGTTGGTTCAAACCTTTCACAGCATCACGTAATAAGGGTACCAATGAATTATATGTGGTTTGGCTTAAAGGAATACCAAACTGAGCTGCATAATCAACTACCGGATAGTTGGTGAAAATTTTTTGTACCTGCTGATCGAGCAAAACATTGAATTTGTATTCTTTGTTTTTATAGTCGAACTGTAATTGTTTAACGGTATAATTATTCTTCTTTATCTCTGGCAGTTGTGTAACCTTATAAGAGAACCGATTATCGCCAGCATCATTTAAAGCAATAGTGGTAAATGATTTTGAATCAACATCAACCCTGTTATTATAATCGTGGTAATTGAGACAAACATATTGTTTGTCGTTTACCATATAATAAGGTATGTCATAGATATTTTCCTCACTTCTCACATACAAGAGTAAGGTATCATTTCTGAATCTTAAAGTGGAGCTGTAACCCGATTCATTCAGTAAAAACCATTTAAACAAAGTATAACGATGGTAATTAGCTGCTTTCGGACTTAACTTTTCTGCTGTGGTTCTGATGAGCTGATAATAAAACCAGTCATCTAGTTTTTTATGATCACGATATTGTAATAATGCTGTGATGATGTTTTGATAGGCACCGGCTTTAAGTCCGGTATAAAAATCGGCAATTCCTTTTTTTGAAATGGGCTCTTGTATATCAGCCTGTAAAGATGCATTCAGCGGTAATACGAGGGAGTCGCCATAGAAATCCAATACCACATCCTTCCCAGAGACAGCATTTTGTGCATACCCGGTGGAAATATATAAAACCGTGGAAATGAATAGTATGAAAAGGTTTTTTAGCAAATTCAGGCGCTTTAAAGCACTATGAATTTACGAATTGGTAACAATTAATTAATATTAAGTTTTTTGAAAAACACCTAATCGATTGATTTACAATAGAACCGGGATTATTTTGCAAACCTGATAATAAAAGAAGTTCCCTTATCTGGCTCACTGTTTACAGTTATGCTTCCGCCCATAGTGGTAATATGATGATGTACTAAGTATAAACCAATTCCCTTGCTGTCGTTGTGTTCATGAAAACGCTGGTGCATCCCGAAAATGCGGTCCTTCACTTTTTCCATATCAAATCCGCGTCCGTTATCGGTAATGCTTAGTAAGCACTCACCATTTTCTATCCAGCTATGAAATTGAATGATCGGGTATCTTCCGGGAAATGCATATTTAATGGCATTGCTGATCAGGTTCAGGAAAATACTTTCAAGGTATGAACGGTTAAAATAAACAGTGGGTAATGCGTTGAAATCGGTTAGTATATCTGCTTTTGAATCGGTGATCAATGTTTGTATGGATCGGGTAACCGTTTCAAACACATCAGTAAAATAAACCTCTTCTTTCTCAATTTTCAGTCGCTGGTTCTGACTTAGCAGGTCAACATACTCATTCAGCGAGTCTTTCAATGTTTCTATGCCCGATTTCAGGATGGCTAAAAAGCGGTGTACTTCTTCATCTTCAATATGGTATTTATTAAGCATGTTAAATACACTCAGCAGGTTATTAACGGGTGAGCGAAGATCATGCGAAGTAGTATAGGATAATTGCTTGAGATCGGCATTGAGGTTACCCAGTTCGGAGATGAGTTTATTCCGATCGGCTTCCTCCGATTTCTTATGGGTAATGTTTTTGGCAATCGCATATACCATGCCTTCTTCCGGAACGGGCATGGAGGTCCATGACAACCAGATAGTATCTCCGTTTTTGGTTATGTAGCGGTTTTCAAAATGAAGCAGGGGTTCTCCTTTAATAAGTTCGTGTCTGTAAAGGGCGGTGATATTCCGGTCTTCGGGATGAATAAAATCGGCAATGGGAGCTGCCATCAATTCTTCCTCTGAATACTGCAATACTTTGGAGACGGCGCTGTTGATTTTTTTGAAATAACCATCGTATCCGGCAATACAAAACAGGTCGGCTGAGAGTTCGAAGAAATGTTCGAGGTTGAAAGAAGAATGCTGAATACTGTTAGCGGGCTGAGAACGCATACACCACGAATATTGTTAGAGAAATCAATCTTATATAAATATACAAAAGCGCTGCAATTAGGCTTTCACAAGTTTTCAGTTTAAAACTATGATTTACACAGTAACTTTATTGTTTGTTTTAAGCAATCAATTATGCCATTCAAACTTCATTCCTCCTATCAACCCGCGGGCGATCAGCCCTCGGCCATCGCACAGCTCACCGATGGTATCCTGGATGGCGAACAATACCAGACTTTACTCGGGGTAACCGGTAGTGGTAAAACCTTTACCATGGCCAATGTCATCAATAATGTACAAAGACCCACACTGGTACTTACACATAATAAAACACTCGTAGCCCAGTTGTATGGAGAGTTTAAACAATTCTTTCCCGAAAACGCTGTAGGCTATTTTGTAAGTTACTACGACTATTACCAGCCCGAAGCCTATATGCCCGTAAGCGATACTTATATTGAAAAAGACCTCAGCATCAATGAAGAATTAGATAAACTCCGCTTACAGGCCACATCACAATTACTGAGTGGCAGAAGAGATATTATAGTAGTAGCGAGTGTAAGCTGTATTTATGGTATGGGTAACCCTACCGAATATGAAAATGGTATTATCCGCATTCATAAAGGACAGGTGATGTCGCGCCAGGGTTTTCTACACCAACTCGTTAACGCATTGTACAACCGAAGTCAGGAAGAATTTAAACGGGGTACATTCAGGGTAAAGGGTGATACGGTAGATATCAATCTCCCCTATGTTGATTTTGGCTACCGCATCAGTTTTTTTGGTGATGAAATTGAAGAAATTGAAAGTATTGAAACAGCTACCAATAAAAGAATCGGATTGATGGACACAGCGGCCATCTTCCCCGCTAATCTTTATCTCGCACCCAAAGACATGATTCAGCAGGTGATGAATGAGATACAGGATGAAATGATGGCGCAGGTAGACTATTTTAAAAATATTGGTAAGTTCATAGAAGCGCAACGTTTAAAAGAAAGGGTGGAATACGACCTGGAAATGATCCGCGAACTGGGCTATTGTAATGGTATTGAAAACTATTCACGCTTTTTTGATCGCCGTAAACCCGGTACCCGTCCCTTCTGTTTACTCGATTATTTCCCCAAAGATTTTCTATGTGTGATCGATGAAAGTCACCAGACCATTCCGCAGGTAGCCGGTATGTATGGTGGCGACAGGAGCAGGAAAATGGTATTGGTTGATTATGGTTTCCGCTTACCAAGCGCCATGGATAACCGTCCCTTGAATTTTCATGAGTTTGAATCACTTGTCGGACAAACCGTTTTTGTAAGTGCCACGCCCGGCGATTATGAACTGGAAAAAACAGGAGGTGTGGTGGTGGAGCAGGTAGTTCGACCCACCGGATTACTTGATCCGCCGATTGAAATTAGACCCAGCGTAAACCAGATTGATGATCTGCTCGATGAAATTGATAAACGTGTTAAGAAAGGAGATCGTGTACTCGTTACCACCCTCACCAAGAGAATGGCTGAGGAAATGGATAAATACCTTGGAAGAATCAATATCAAATCGAAATACATTCATAGTGATGTTGACACCCTGGAACGGGTGGAAATTTTGCGTGATCTGCGACTGGGTGTCATTGATGTACTGGTAGGTGTAAACCTTTTACGTGAAGGCCTAGACTTGCCGGAAGTATCGCTGGTGGCTATTCTGGATGCGGACAAAGAAGGCTTTTTAAGGAATGAAAGATCCTTGACACAAACAGCAGGTCGTGCGGCCAGGAATGTAGATGGTCTGGTGATCTTTTATGCAGATAAGATGACAGAAAGTATGCAGCGAACGATTGATGAAACGAGCAGAAGAAGAGAAAAACAGATTGCGTACAATATCGAGCACAATATCACTCCCAAAACGGTTATCAAGAGTAAGGAACAGGTATTTGCACAAACATCGGTACTGGATATTAAAGGATACGACCCATCAAACCCATATGCACTGCAGAAAGATGAACAATTGGTATCTGTGGCAGCAGAAGAACAGGTAGAATATAAAACCATTCCCCAGATAGAAAAAGCCATTGCCGCCACCAAAAAGCAAATGGAAAAAGCCGCCCGCGATCTCGACTTTATAGAAGCCGCAAGGTTACGGGATGAGATGTTTGCGTTGCAGAAAAAATTTGAAAATTTGAAAATTTGAAAATTTGGAAATGGAGGAATCTTGCAATAACCCAGCGTTTCTTTGTTAAAAAACCACTTAAAAATGAAGGCCGCAGGCCTCATATCATTTTCAAATTTTCAAATTCCCGAATTTTCAAATTATCTTGTCTCCAACAGCTTGCCCATGAGACTACTCTGGAAAATCTACCTGTGGATGACGGGATGGAAGGTTCAAACGCATTTCCCCTATCATATTCCCAAATGTGTTGTTATTGTAGCACCCCATACCAGTGCCTGGGATTTTGTAATTGGATTAGCTGTACGAAGCGTATTACGACTGCAACATGTAAAATATTTAGGTAAAGCAGAATTGTTTGAAGGCCGTTTTGGTTTTTTCTTCCGCAGGCTCGGCGGCTATCCGGTAGACAGATCAAACAAACACAATATGGTTGATCAGGTTGTAGAACTTTTTAAACAGCATGATCAGTTTGTACTGGCATTGTCTCCGGAGGGAACAAGAAAAAAAGTAGACAGGTTAAAAACCGGCTTTTATCATATCGCTAAAAAAGCGGGCGTCCCCATTATCATGACCGCATTTGATTTCAAAAAGAAAGAAGTGTATTTCGATGAACCCTTTTATACTTCAGATGATGAAGCGGCAGATTTCAGAAAGATCATTTCTTTTTATGCACCCGTGCAAGGTAAAAAACCTGATCAGGGACTGGCGCATTTATTAACCGATACAGCTATTCTTTGATATAAAATACCCCCTATGTACTACCCGAATATCATTGAAAAATTCTGCCAGTATGAGCAATCAAGACCCGATAAACTTTTTTTATCGGAACCTGTAAAAGGCGAGTACAGATCTTTTACCTGGCAGGAAGCCGGTAAACAGGTACGCAGTATGGCCGCAGCTTTGAATGCCATGGGTTATGGTAAGGATGATAAGATAGCCATCCTCAGTAAAAACTGTGCACACTGGATGATGGCCGATCTGGCGATAGCTATGGCAGGATGTGTATCTGTTCCTCTATACCCGAATATTACGGCAGATACCTTACAGGAGATTATTGTACACAGCGAAAGCAAAGCGATTTTTATCGGTAAACTCGATCAGCCTGAACAGATCAGGAAAGGAGTGCCTGACTCACTGGTGCAAATTAGTTTTCCATTTTATCCCAATGCAGGATGTATTAACTGGGATGACCTCGTGGCTCAACATACGCCAATCACTGGTATTCCTAAACTCGATCCGAATGCATTAGCATGTATTGTGTATACATCAGGAACGACCGGACAAGCGAAAGGTGTGATGCACACTTATCATGCGATGGCATTTGCAGTGGATGCATTCCTCAAAAATTTTCCTGCCATTCAAACAGAAATATTATTTTCCTATTTGCCGCTCTGTCATGTGGCGGAAAGAATGCTGGTAGAATGTGGAACTATTTTCACTGGCAGTACCGTTTATTTTGTTGAGTCGCTTGATACTTTTGCTGCTAACCTGGCACATACACAACCGACCGTTTTTTTGGCTGTGCCCCGCATCTGGGAAAAAATGCAGGAAGGTATCCTGAAGAAAATGCCACAACAAAAACTGGATCGACTGTTAAACATTCCTTTGGTATCGCTGCTGATTAAAAAAACGATACGCAAAAAACTAGGCCTGGCAAGGGCCCGGCATATTTTCACAGGTGCCTCTCCGATTAATCCTGCATTATTAAAATGGTATGCCCGACTGGGTATTATTATACAGGAAGCATATGGCATGACCGAAAATGTGGCGCTTTCACATGTTAATAAAAAAGAGAAGGTAAAATTCGGAACCGTAGGACAGCCATATGCAGGTGTACAGGTGCGCCTGGGTAAAGACAATGAAGTGCAGGTAAAAAGTGATGCCTCCATGCTTGGCTATTATAAAGAACCTGAATTATCGGCCCAGTGTTTTGAAGATGACTTTCTGAAAACGGGCGATGAAGGATCGATTGATGCGGAAGGATTTCTCACCATTACTGGTCGTATCAAGGACCAGTTTAAAACGGGTAAGGGAAAATACATTACCCCTGCGCCAATGGAAAACCAGTTGGCTGCACATCAATACCTTGGACAGGTTTGTGTGGTAGGATCGGGCCAGCCGGCTGCCATGGTACTGTGTACCCTGACTGAACAGGCGAAGGAAACAAATACTGATGCGCTGAAGTCTGAACTGGCTGCATTATTACAAACCGTAAATCACAAACTCGAACACCACGAGCAACTGGCAAAAATGATTATTTGCCGGGAAGAATGGACGATTGTAAACGGACTGCTGACCCCAACACTCAAGATCAAAAGAAAAAATATTGATGCGCAATACGGTGAACGTTACCCAGACTGGTATCGTTCTGCTGAAATGGTTGTATTCGAATGATTAACTCCTCAATTCTCCCGTTCTCCCTGTTAATCGCATCTAACAAAACAGTAAATCTCGAATTTGTGAGGTTTTTTTAACAGGGAGAAGGGGAGAACGGGAGAGGCTTTTATGGGGTATACAATATTCTGCCATGGTTTTTCGTTGTATAGCAGGATTAAAATGTAGAACCATGAGAACCAATCGTTTCATTGTGGCAGTGGCATCTTCTGTACTGCTATTTTCTTGTGTAAGCACTAAAAAATTCAAAGAATCTGAAGCAAAATATACCCAGTTAAGTGGCGCTTACCTGGAAATGCAGGGTAAATACCGTGAACTGCAGGACCAGATCAAAGATTTGGAAAACCAGCTGGCTAAATCGAAAGGACAGAATAATGAGCTTACTACCCGTAAGCAGGCACTGGAAGAACAATTAGCTGATCTGAAGAAACAGATAGATTTCTTAAAACAAAACAATACAACTGTACTCAATCAGTTGAAAGATCTTTCTGTAGTAACAGGTGCACAGGCGGAGAGTATCAAGAAATCGCTGGAGAATATAGGAGCGAAAGATCTCTATATCAAAGACCTTCAGGGTTCAATAGCACGGAAAGATTCACTGAATATGGCACTGGTGATGAACCTGAAAGGAGCTATCGGTAACCTGAACGATGAAGACATCAATATTAAAGTAGACAAGGGCGTAGTATATGTAGATATTTCAGATAAACTGCTTTTCAAAAGTGCCAGCTACGAAGTAACAGACAGGGCCAAAGAAGTGTTGGGTAAAGTGGCAAAAGTGTTGAATGCACAGCCAGAGATTGAATTTATTGTAGAAGGTCATACAGATTCGCTCCCTATTAAAACATCGGTTATCCAGGACAACTGGGACCTGAGTGTAAGAAGAGCAACAACCGTAGTGCGTATTCTGCAGGAAACCTATGGTATCGATCCTAAACGAATGACAGCAGCAGGAAGAAGCCAGTATATTCCTTTAAAAGACAATGGAAGTGCAGAAGGAAGGGCCGCCAATCGCAGAACAAGAATTGTAATTCAGCCAATGCTCGACCAATTCTTCAAGTTACTGGAAACAAAACCTCAATAAGGCTTACTTACTAACCGACCATATACCAAAGAAGCCCTCCATTATGGGGGGCTTCCTGTTTATAGTAAATGGGTAAGCTAAAATTTATACAAGCTCAACCTGTAAGGCATTCTGAATGGTTTTCATTTTTGATGATGGCAATACTGATGCCGCTAATTCAAGCATCTGGTCAAGTACAAAAGAAGGGGCTGTGGCTTGTATGGCTTTAAACCAGTCGATGATTTCGTGTGTAGCTAGTCCTTTGAGCATCCAGTAACTGTAGCGGGCATTTTTTTCAGGAGTCAGGTTGGCCACAATATCCATGGTCATTGCATGTAATTGTTCATCGGTAAAATGCTGCCATAAAAGATCTTTAATGATGACTTCTTCCATATTCATATGACTCAGGTTGAATGCGGTGAATTCGGCCAATGAGAATTGTAATTGCCGGCCGGAAAAAATTTTATCACTACTTTTTTTAGCAGCTTCATATTGTTCAATACAACCCTGTAAATGTGCTGCCAGCATATGATCTTTATCGTGCTGTTTTTCAAAATCAGCAATGATCTCGGGAGCTATTTCCTGAATGAGAGAAAATACTTTGCTGTCTTCTGTGTGTGCATGACTTTCAAAAAGCCAGATCAGTTCCTTTAAAGAATCAATGGTAGCAACAGCAGTTGTATCATCAGCAAAATCTGTATGCTGTACCTGCAGTGAACAATGATACAGCATGGCACGCAGGCCCTGGTGTATTTGGTGAAAAGGATTGTAACGTGTTTCGTTATTCATATGTTTTTATTTATAGGCTGGGCACAAAACTGAAGGAAAGAAAACGCCCGCGAAACCACATAAGAATGTGGTTGATGACCAGTGGTTAAAACAGCAGGAGGTCGGTCGTATACCTACAGGAATGAAAAGAAGTTTTTTTTGTGTGAAAACCTGTTGATTAATTCGGTATTTAGCAAAAGTTTTGAGTAAATTGAATACGGAAGTGCTGAAACTCCTGCAGACACATTTATAAGTAAGTTGATGAAATTGTATCCAAGATCCCGAAACCGTTATAAACCGGTTATCATCCTCCTATACGTGCTATGTAGTTCCGTCTTTGTACAGGCGCAGTATCCTCTTGCAAAAAACGGTTTAATTGATTTGAGAAATACTGATCTCTCCAGTCAAACAGTTGCATTAGATGGTGAATGGGGTATTTGCTGGCAACAGCTTTGCGAGCCCGGCCATACCAAAGAAAAAATGACGGGTATGATGCCCTTTCCAAGGAGATGGGATGACACCCTGATAAACGGAAAGAAATTAACTGCCAAGGGTTATGCTTCTTATATACTTACTGTATTGTTACCAAAGGGAGCAAAAAACCTGGCATTAGATGTACCTGATACTTATACCAGCTATAAACTTTTTGTAAATGAAGATCTTTTTGTGCAATCGGGTGTTCCCGGTACCACTCGTGAAACAACTATTCCTCTCTGGCGGCAATACACAAGAGAGCTTTTTGCAAAATCAGATACCATTAAGCTTATTCTTCAGGTAGCCAATTTTGAACATTCAAAAGGAGGTCCCTATAAATCTATCCTGATTGGAAATAAGGAACAACTTTTTGGTACAAGGGCTAAAAACAATGCCCTTGATTTTATTTTGACAGGAAGCATCATCATGTGTGGCCTCTTTTTTTTCGGGTTATACTTTTTTGGCCGGTATGATAAAACCATTCTTTATTTCGCACTCTTTTGTATTACCTACAGCTACCGTATCATAGGAGCATCACAGTATGCACTGCATGGTTTTATAGATAATGTTCCATGGATTGTGACAGTACATTTAGAATACCTGTCTTTATTTGTCAGTGTCATCTTTTTTACACAGTATACACAGAAACTATATCCGGAAGATTCGAATAAATACATTACAACCATAGAAATGTGGGCCTGTATTGTGCTCTCGCTCATTACTGTTTTCTTTCCGCCATCCGTATTTACACAACTGATCAATCCTTTCCTGTTGGTGATGTTTAGTGTAATTGCTTATGCATTATACGTCTATATAAAAGCGTACCGCAAAAAACGACTTGGTGCAGGTTATGCGCTGTTGAGTACGGGTGTGGTAATGCTGGTTTTTATCATCATTAACCTGCAGTATTTTGGTTTTGTAGCACCACAAAAAGAACTGCTGTTCTTTGGATACATGTCTTTCTTTTTTCTTCAGTCGCTTATCCTTTCGTACCGCTATTCCTATTTACTCAACAAAGCAAAAAAAGAAGCAGAACAGGGACTGGTGGCTAAAAGCGATTTTCTCTCTAATATGTCGCACGAAATAAGAACACCACTTAATTCTGTCATTGGGCTCTCACATATCCTATTGGAGAATAAACCGCGAGAAGATCAGAAAGAACAATTAAATGTATTGTTGTTTTCGGCCAATAACCTGCTCAATATTGTAAATGATATCCTTGATTATAATAAGATAGAAGCCGGTAAAATTAGTTTTGAGTACATCGATATGGACCTGGTAAAAGTGTTTCAGGATATCTTATCAGGAATGAAAACAATTGCCGATGAAAAAGGAATTGAACTGATTCTTGAAAAAGATCCAGCTTTTAATACGCGGATCATTTCAGACCCAACACGTATTACGCAAGTGGTGGCCAACCTGCTGCAGAATGCCATTAAGTTTACCAGAAAGGGACATGTAAAACTGGTGATCAGGCAGGAGAAAATGAGTAAGCAGCATGTAACATTAACCATACGGATAGAAGACACAGGAATTGGTATTGCCGCTGAAAAACAGAAACTCATTTTCGATCGTTTTACACAGGCCGATACATCCACCTCCAGAAGTTTTGGTGGTACGGGTTTGGGTTTGGCGATATGTAAAAAAATACTTGAGTTACAAGGCTCACAACTGCAACTGCAAAGTGAGCCCGGAAGGGGATCGACTTTTTTCTTTACCCAAACCTTCCCCGTATCGCAGGCATTTAATTTTAACCAGGAAGATTCCCAGATACAAATCGAAAATGGACGTCCCCTCACTGGTATATCCATATTGATGGCGGAAGACAATGAACTGAATGTACTGGTAGCCAAAACATTTCTAGAGAAGTGGGGAGCCAGTATAGACGTGGCGGTGAATGGAGAGGAAGCAGTAAAAAAGCTAGACCCTGCAAAACATCAACTGGTATTAATGGATATGCATATGCCGGTAATGGATGGCTATGAAGCTATTGCTGTAATACGTTCCAAAGGAATACATATTCCCGTTGTGGCATTAACAGCAAGTCTGCCATCTGAAGTAGAAGAAAAAGCAAAAAATTTATCCATTACCGGAATCGTTACCAAACCCTTTGAACCGGATGATTTTTTGAAACTGCTGATTAAAATCTTACAGCTTTAAATCAAAAAAAGTAATTAAGCTTTGCGCTAGTAGTTCTGTGCGAACCTGTTCAATGGGGTGTACAGTATCTGGTAACACCTGTACCGAAGCCTTTGGTAACAACGCTGCTGTATTTGTTGTTTCTTCCAGCGAAACCATATTGTCTTTTTCACCGATCAGTAATAATACTTCAGAAGAAATTTTTTGTAGCTGATCTGCATGCAGTAATGGCTTATTGCCAAGTTGTAACAGCATACTGGCGGTGCTGTTCAGGAGGGTTTTCCATTGATCCTGTCCATGCCTGTCTGCCAGTGCTTTGGCGAAAGCCGGTACTTTCTCTGCTATCCGTTCCGGGTTAAGCATTTTTATTTCTTTGGCAGCTGTTTCGGGCGACCAATGGTACTTGGTACCTAATGTAGCAATCTTATTGATTAAGCCGGGATATTGAGAAGCAAGATACATCGCAACATAACCACCCATACTGTAACCAAAAATATACAGGTTGTGTAAGTTTTGCGCTTTGATATAAGCAAGGGTTTGTTCAGCCAAGAGTTCCATCGAAAATGATCTGTTGATGGGTTCACCGCCATGACCGTAAAAATTAAAACTATGCATCTCATATAGCGAAGAAGACAATTCACCGCGTAGGGGAAAGAACTGTTCGGCAGAACCGATGGCGCCATGGAGGAAAAGGATGGGTTGCATATAACAAATATACTCAACTCACTCCGACCCTCTCTACGGTGTAGAGAGAGGGAATTCATATTTCTCCCTCTTTGCGAAGCAGAGAGGGCCGGGGTGAGTTGCGAAAATTTTGTTAACAGCGAAGGGTTTTACCAGAAGAAGCATCTAAAAAGTATCATAGAAACGCTAAACCTTCTGCATATGAAAAAGAACATGCTTGCTGTACTGACGATTATTTCGATATTATTTCAATATTGTTCAGGAAAAGATGCGGTAACAGCCAATAATACCCCGGCAACTTTAAATAATAACACCAATACAGTTAATACATCAGCCAAAACACCGACTCTCCCATCTACACCTTATGCATATGCGAGTCAGGGCCTTCCTTCTCATATTAGACAGGCATTAGAACTACAGGACAATACGCCAGCAGATAACCCGATTACTGATCATGGCGCCACATTAGGTCGCGTATTGTTTTATGATGTACAATTATCAAAAACAAATACCATCAGTTGTGCTAGTTGTCATCAGCCATCTCTTTCTTTTTCCGATTCTGCTGTAAAAAGTAAAGGATTTGCCGGTGGATTAACAACCCGCCATTCCATGCCTTTGTTGAACCTGCGTTTTTATAAATCAGGTAAGATGTTTTGGGATGAGAGAGCTGCATCGCTCGAACAACAGGTATTGATGCCTATACAAGATATGACTGAGATGGGTCTTACACTGGATGAGCTACAACAAAAAGTAGCAGCACAATCCTATTATCCTGCTTTGTTTCAAAATGCATTCGGCTCTGCACAGGTAACCAGTGACCGCATTGCAAAAGCCTTGTCACAGTTTCTCAGATCTATTGTTACCACACAGGCAAAATATGACCAGGTAAAGCAAGGGCAGGCACAGTTTACACCGGATGAAGCAGCGGGCGAAAATCTTTTCCTTAATGCAGGAAATATTACTTGTGCAAGTTGTCATACCCCTCCTATGTTTATCACATCCTCACCGGCAGCTCCTTTCGGACTTCCCGACGCAGCCGACCAGGGTATTAATGGAACCCGAACTTTTAAATCAAGTTCTTTAAGAAATGTTGCCAATACCGCTCCTTATTTTCATAACGGCTCTGTGCTTTCACTACAGCAAATGCTTGCCGGAACCAATGGCGCCATCCCACAACATAGAGTAGCGCCTCAGGATGTACAAAGGTTATTGGCTTTTATGCAAACGCTAACAGATGCGACTACCATTGTACAGGAAAAATACGCTAATCCGTTTAAGTAAATGTAAAAATCGGACAAACTGATTTACGAAACTTTCCGTTGGTCGATGTTCTTTTGCAATTCAACAGAATACAAGTGTTAGGCCTGTTCCCGAAACGGATATTTGACCGACAAACGGAACCTATGAAAAAATGGTACTCTCTGGCCTTAACAGTTGCGTTACTATGCATATATAGTAACAGTATGGCTCAGCGCATCGGAAAAATAACATTAACGGTTCAGAACGAACAGCAGCAGGTTATTGAGAATGCAACGGTGGAGCTGTTGCGTTCAAAAGATTCTTCTTTGGTAAAAGCAGCTATAACCGATAAAACCGGAATGGCTTTTTTCGATAACCTCCTAACCGGTTCTTATCGTATTAGAATATCGGTAGTGGGCTATACGGCAAAGTATTCGGCACCAGTTGATGTAACGGTGCAGCAAGCAGAACAACAGCTTGGAACAATTGTGCTGTCGGCAAGCGCAGTCGCAACTAGTGAAGTAACTGTTACCAGCCGAAAGCCTTTTATACAAAAACTTACTGACCGTATTGTGGTGAATGTAGAGAACAGTATTGTTAGTGCAGGCAGTTCTGCGCTGGATGTACTGGAAAGGGCTCCCGGTGTTACAGTGGACCAGAACGATGCCATTGGTTTAAGAGGAAGACAGGGCGTAATTATTATGATCGATGGAAAGCCTACACCCATGACAGGAGCCGACCTGGCCAATTATCTCCGTGGACTTCCCTCGAATACCATTGAGCGGATAGACATCATCACCAATCCTTCTGCCAGATATGATGCCGCAGGCAATTCAGGTATTATCGATATCAGGATGAAAAAAGACCAGCGCATGGGTACCAACGGTACGGTAACGATGGGATATGGTCAGGGTGTATATCCAAAATCAAATGCAGGTGTAACATTTAACCATCGCAATAAGAAGGTTAACCTCTTTGGTAATTATTCATATGGTTATCGGATGAACCTGAATCACCTGATACTGGACAGGAATTTCTATGACAACAATAAAGTATACACAGGAGGAGATTTAAAAGATAACTATACCAAAACACCTGTTCACTTCCATAATACAAGGGTGGGAATTGATATTTTTCCTTCTAAAAAAACAATCATCGGTGCGGTGGTGAGTGCCAACTTTAATAAAATCGGCAGAAGAAATGTAAATGGATCTGATGTATTGAATGCACAGCGACAAAAAACATCTACATTCCAAACCATTGCTACCAATAATGATCATGCTGATAATGTGGTAGCGAATATCAATTTCAAACATTCTTTTAATACCAGTGGAAAAGAAGTAACAGCCGATATTGATTATGGTGAATACAACTCTGCATCCCTTTCGCGCGTAGCTACCAAATATTTTAACCTGAACGGAGGAAGCCTGCAACCCGATTATATACTCGATAGCGACCAGGATGGTAAACTGATTTTACGAACAGCTAAAATTGATTATACTAACCCTTTAAAAGCAGGTGGCCGTATAGAAGCCGGTGCAAAAACCAGTTATGTTTCTGCAGACAACGATGCCAAATTTTTTGATGTTAGTACCGGAACGCCACAGGATGATATCAATAAAACCAATCGGTTTAAATACAATGAATACAACAATGCAGGTTACCTCAACTTTAGTAAAGAGTTTAAAAAATTCAGTCTGCAACTCGGTCTGCGTGGGGAGCATACAAAAATTAATACGCATCAGGTAAAAGGAAATATTCGTTTCGATTCTTCTTATTTCCAGCTTTTCCCAAGTGCTTTTTTCAATTATAAACTGAAAGAAGACCAGACCTTAGGTATTTCTGTAAGCCGGAGAATTGATCGCCCCGGTTACTCACAACTCAATCCATTCCTGTTTCTGATTGATGTGACTACTTACTCAACGGGTAGACCTGGTTTATTGCCACAGCTTACATGGTCGTATGAACTGAGTTATACCATGAAGAATATCAACTTCACATTGGGGTATAGTCATACCAAACAAAACCAGAATGTAGCCATTGCGCGTTTTAAAGACGTGTTCCCCAATATTCCGTCTGATGACAACGTAACTGTTCAGATTCCGGTAAACCTGACTTCACAGGATTATTACGGATTAACAGTTTCTGCTCCTTTTCGCATGAATAACTGGTGGAACATGATCAACAATGGAAATGTATTCTATAATCATTTTAATGGCAAACTGGGAGGTACTACACTCAATAATGGTAAACCGGCATTTGATGTAAGAACCAATAACAGCTTCACATTAGGTAAGGGCTGGGTGAGCGAGTTCAATGTGAATTTTAATTCTGGTGGTCAATATGGATTTATGGTAATCGATCCACAATGGGGAGTGGCGTTGGGTATACAGAAAACCATGATGAATAAAAAAGGAACACTACGTTTTAATATTTCAGATATTTTCTGGACCAATCTTCCCAAAGCTGTGATTACGTATAACAACTACATTGAAAAATGGAGGGCCTATCGTGAAACAAGGGTAGCCAATCTCACTTTCACCTATCGCTTCGGAAAAAATACGGTACAGGCGGCAAGAAGAAGAACAACGGCGTCGGAAGAGGAAAGAAGCAGGGCGGGGAATTAGGTGTGAATTGTCAATTGTCAATGGTGAATGAAAAAGACCATAAGCCAATAGTTTACAGTCCTACAGTATATTTTCACCATTGACAATTGACAATTCACATCATCAACAGTTTACTTCATTTATTTTATGCTTGCTATGCAATTTCTCCAGCAACTTTAAATGCGGTTGTAATTTTTTGAGGGTATTTTTTTGGAGGAAGCTTTTCAGGTGTTTATAAAAATGACTGTGGTCGTAATAACCATAGTCGGCACTTTTGAAGTTATCGGGGTCGCTGACTAAGTGCTCAGTGGCTTTGCGTATACGCATAATCTGTATAGCCGTTTTGGTGCTGATGCTGGTGGCTGTTTCGAAATAACGCTGCAATGTGCGGGATGAAATGCCATAACGTTTTGCAAAATCTTCCACTGGTGTAATAAAGTCGCGGTTATTTTCGCAGTGAGCGAGGATTTCAGAAACAATCTGAATAGGTTTTAAAGAGCCCGAATACTGTTGAATAATTTTTTCGAAATACTGTGAGAGCAATTGTACACGTTCATTAAAACTACTGGCTTTTTTTACCTGCAACAGCATGCCGGCATCCATCAGGTAACTCAGCGGGAAAATGTATTCCCTGTATTCTGAAAAATTGATCTTCTTTTCAAAGATGACCGGTGATATTTTGAATTTGATGCCAAATAATTTATTGCCCGGCTGATGGTAACATTCAATGGCGCGATGCCGGGGAAGAAAACCGTCGGATTTCATATCAAATTTCCGGTCGCCAATCTGCATCACAAAAGGTGTACCCAGGTTGAGCAGGTAGGTATAACCGGTATTGGGAAATAAAGCATCTGAAAACCCTTTCGGGTATTGATCCCATAATGCATCAAAATCGGTTTCCCAGAAAAAGTCGATAAAATAGGAAATAGCATCACCTGCTTTCTGCCGCTGATAATGTTGGTTGAAATGGTCAGTATGAAAAAACTCTACGTGTTGCACCTTGTATTAAAGGTAGACACACGTACAAGGCAAAAACTTGTTAAAATGGGATGTTCGGTTAAAACGAATGATTAAATCAGCTTAGACTGTTTTGAATAAATGGGGGCCGGTGAATAAATAAAAAGACAAGAGCCATTTTGAATGGTTTGAATCAGTTCCTGATGAATTTCCTGGGGAACGGCCGGACAACCCTGGCTTCTTCCCAGATAGCCCTGCTGCCGTGCAAAAGTTTCACTGGCATAGTCGGCACTGTGAATGACAATCCCTCTTTGTAAAGCTTTATCATTGATGCCCTTCTCTTTTCCAATGAGACGAAGCGATACCCCATGTTTACCCAAATAGGTGTTACCGGTGGTAAAAAAGCCAAGGCTGCTCTGGTAGCTGCTACTCCGGTTAGAGAATTTTTGCGCGATCAGCTTGCCTGAATTTTTTCCATGCGATACATAGGTATGATAGAGGAGGCTGTTATTGTTCAGGTCAATCACAAAAAAACGCTTCTGTGTAGAGGGTAAACTAAAATCTATGACAGATAATACTGCATCATTCAGCAACTGACCTTTCTCGAGTAACTGTTTGTATCCTTTTATGGCATACATAAAAGCCTGACGCGAAAGCCCGAGTTTTTCTAAGTCAAGCGATTCATATAAACTGAGGGCTTCATTTTTCGGCGTATATGCTGAAACGGCTTTTGAATTTTCCTTCGCAACCGGCTTTTCTGTATATGCTGTTAAACTCAATACCAGACTGGCAAGTGAAAAAGAGATGACCCGTCTTTTTTGTTTTTTATTCATACACACGATTTATCCGCACCGCAACAACAGGGGGAGGACAAAAGTAGCATTGATAAGTGAGTTGGCAGACTATTACACAAAGCTTTAACAAGCTATTGGCCGATTTGTACATAAAAAATCCCGCCATACAAAGTGTGACGGGATCGCAGTTGGTTGTTGGTTGTAAACTCTTGTTATTAGTTAGACAGTCTTTGGTCTATCTCGCTGCGTAGCGACGCAAAGATTTCATCTACAGTGCCTTCGCCTTTAATATGTACTACTTTATTAAATCCTCCATAATAGTTGGCTACTACGGTTGTCTTCTGCTGGTATTCTGTAATTCTGGCTCGGATAACCGTTTCGTTGGTATCGTCACTACGGCCACTGGTTTTGCCACGGTTGAGCAAGCGTTTAACCAGTTCTTCTTCACTTACATCGAGCGCCAGCACTACTCCTATCTCTGTCTGCTTGAGTTTCAGCAGTTTATCTAATGCCACACTTTGTGCCTCTGTACGCGGAAAACCATCAAAAAGGAATCCTTTTGCCTGGGGATTCTGGTCAAGTGCAGAACTTATCATGCCAATTACCACTTCATCAGGAACAAGTTGTCCCTTGTCCATAAAAGACTTAGCTTCCAGTCCGAGAGGGGTTTGGGCTGCTATTTCACTTCGTAATAAATCGCCGGTAGATAGATGTTTTAATCCGTAGGTAGCGATCAGTTTCTCACTTTGCGTACCTTTTCCACTGCCGGGAGGTCCAAACAGAATAATATTAAACATGTACAAACTAACCTTGCGTGAAATACAAATATAAGCGCAATGGCTTAAAAAACATTTAACATCTCATTAAAACATTGAATAAAACAAGTTTGTAAGGAAAAAAACAAGTGTTCGTCAGTTAAGTAACAAACTTTTCGGCCCCAATAAACGTAATTTTAATGTATCAAAAGTTTTAGTATATGAAGTTCTTAGCCATAATGGCCCTTTCAACATTCCTTATACAAGGTTGTTATTCCCAAACTACCCAACAGAAACAGACAAAAATGGACAGTATACAGAAAAATAATAACCCGGTATATTCCCGGACCGACAAATCGAAAGTCGTATTGAAAGAAGAAGAATGGAAGAAAATTCTTTCTCCCGAAGTCTATTATATCGCCCGTCAGAAAGGAACCGAGCGTGCCTGGACGAGTAAGTTTGAAAACTTCAAGGAAGTGGGCACTTATTATTGTGCTGTTTGTGGTAATGCCCTTTTTAAAAGCGACACCAAATTCGACAGTGGTTGTGGCTGGCCCAGTTTTTATGAACCCATTACAAAGGGATCGATCATATACCTTCCCGATAATACCCATGGAATGGTAAGAACCGAAGTACAATGCGGCCGTTGCAAAAGCCATTTAGGCCATGTATTTGAAGATGGTCCGCCACCAACAGGGTTACGTTATTGCATTAACGGTGTAGTGCTCGATTTTGAAAAGGCAGAAGCTGCAAAGAAAAAGTATGACGAGGGAAAGAAAGAGTAATATCATCAATACCCGATAATCGGCTGGTTTTATTCTTTGCCTGTTTCGGAATCATTTTGTGTGCCTGGAAAGTGCATGAAATCCGCGCCTAACTTTTTTAATGTTTCGGCATTTTTTGAAACAAGGTTTGTAACACCAAACATTACTATCGTTCCCAGTAAACGGGTAAAGATGTTTTTTGATCCGCCCGTGACTATTTTTTTGGAAAGATAACCAGCTGAAACACCTATGGCGGTATTAATAAGATTGTCTTTCAGTGGTCCGGATTCAGTTGCATCCTTAATTGTTTCTTTGATCAGGTTAAAAGGTCTGATACTGTCAACTGTATTCCTGAACGACTGGCGTAATTCGGTTTTGTTTGTCTGCTGTAGTTCTTCCAATAGCACAATTCTTTCCTTTAAATCGGCGAAGTGATCAGTCTTTTCCATGATTTATATTTTCTTTAGTGCTTTTTTGATGATCAGGTTACCAATTGGTTTTTTGATCCATCTGTATAGAAAAAAATAACACAGGATAGCCAGTAACATATAAAAGGCAGCCACCACAAAAAACCCATAATAAAACTTACCCAGGAACGCTCCCAATAAAAGAGAAACACCTACTGATAAGGAGAATAAGAAAAATAGTATAATCAGTAGTACACTCGAATAAGCAACCAAGCCTGTCAGTGTTACAATACCTTTCTCCAACAGTTTGAGCTTTGTAAGTTCAATACCTGTTAATCCGTAATTTTCAATTTTTTCAATCAATTGCTCAATGGCTGTTGATGAATCTGTCATGGTGGTTAAATATTAATACCTGCTCAACAGGAGACTTAACTTTAGCTGATAAGCCTCCTGTATATTGCAGGTATATTTTTTTATGAACGGGTAGCCGCTCTGATTTCTTCTTCTGCTTTTTCCAGTTTCACTTCTCCATTCGCAGCCATTTTTTTAGCTTCTGATTGTATGGATTCAAACTTTTTACTGATGGCATCAATAAAGCTGTCGAATTTTTCTCCCAGCTCATCTGTGTAGTCGTTTCCCTTGTCTACAATTTTTTTTCTTGTTACTGAACCTTTGTCAGGCGCAAATAAAATACCTAATGCAGCACCTACCACCGCACCAGCCAAAACACCCACTAAAACTTTTCCGGTCTTCATAATTTATGTTTTTAAAAGCATGATTAATGAAGGGCAAGGTGACCATAATTACCGGACTTTCTCTTACATTATTCGTCAAAAGAATTGTATGACTCACAGGTATTTACTCCAGCACAACAGCGCTGCTGAATATTTTTTCGGATATAATACAATTATCTGCCACACCCAGCTTCGATAATTGTTCCAGAACGGCATCCATCATGCCCGGAGGCCCACACACATAGTATTTCCTGTTTTTACCGCCATTATTGGTACTGATGAAGTTTTCAGTGATCTGTCCATTTGCATAACCAGCAACCCTTTCTTCTGAAAGTATATTAATGAAATTGGTACCCAGTATGGTTTTAAACTCTTTCTCCAGAATAATATCGGCCCGGGTTTTATTGGCATACAGGAGTCGGTTGCTGCCAACCTGCTCAATCGACTTCAGGTGCCTGAAAATGGAGATAAACGGTGTTACGCCTGCCCCTCCTGCAATAAAAACCCCTTCTCCTGTATATTTTAGCGAACCAAAAACACCATGCAGCATCAGGTCGTCGCCAGCCTTCAGCCCAAGTAGTTTTTTTGTAAAACCATTGTGCTCGGGGTAGGTTTTAATGGTAAATTCCAGCAAGTGCTGTGTAGGTAGCGAAGTAAAAGTAAACGGACGCATCTCAGAAGCTGGTGCAGCATCCGGAATAGAAATATCGGTAGCCTGTCCGGGTTCAAATTCGAAGTCAAAAGGTTTTTGCGTAACAATCCTCAGTACATCGGGTGTCAGCGAATCTATAGCCGTAATTTTTACAATAGTATCTTTCATAACAGTCAAATGCTGCCGATATTTCTATATGAAACACGGCAGTCCTTTTTTAGCTGTTAAAGATTGGAAAGAAAGCGTGGGAACAGTTATAATATTCTATGAAAGAGTTTCACATATCACAGATATGCATAGTAAACAGAGAGAGGGCTTAAACTAATGCTTGTTCAAATACCCGTATAATATTTTTCATTAACTGATAAACGAATATCATAAATAGAACACGGATTGTCATGATTATTATGATCTATCATGATAAATCATAATAATCATGACAATCTGCGTTCCATATTATTTTTATTCAACCTTCTTTTTCCAGAAATACCACCCTGCATAAATCGTAATCACCACACCTATCACCGACAAAATCATCACACTATTGGAAAAGAAAGCTACCCAGTTCAACTGCACTTTAAATATTTCCTTACTCAACAATACCCCTACACTACCTAAGTAACCAAATGAATCGGCGAGATAAATCAGGAAACCTACATTACCGGTAAAACGGAAAGCCGCAATCATTCGCTCAAAAAAAACGGAATTGAAAGGAATGTACACCATGTACAGACCAAGCCCCACAAGAATCATCCACCACATCGGCGTAATCATTTCTTTTGTAAAGAGCCAGGTGCTTACACCTGCCAGTACAAAACCCAACGCAATCAGTACATGTGCTACCATCAGGGCCTTGAAACTGTTTTTAATCATCACCATACTACCGATCAATAGTAATATGATCAGTGTAATCGGTGTTTCTGTTTTGGAGAAGATGGCGGGCTGGTTCAGGTATCCCATTTCCTTCCACATATCTGCACTGAAATTATCGCGTATGTCGCGAAACAAAGTGGCAAAGGCATAGATTAAAATGCAGGCCACGATGCCGGGTAAAAACTTTTTGATAAAAGCGCTGCGCTGTTCGGCACTCATGGGCGTGCGGCTCATACGGGCAGCTTCATCATCGGCATCTGGTGGAGGAATACGCTCCATCAGCCAGATGAATAATAAGAGCGGCAAAGCAAATACAAGACCTGTACAGAAAGGCACCCAGAATTCAGATACACCCAATTGTATTAACGAGCCACCCACTGATTTCACAAATCCTGAAGAAAAAATAAAACTGACGGCCAGTGCCGCACCAATAAAATCGGTAGTTCTTCTGCCTTCCACATAAGAAAATACCACACCCCATAACATACCCAGCGGAAAACCATTGATGAATAAAAAAGGAATATTATAAGGCGCAGGTATCAGCGCAAAACATAACCAGGCCATCCATGCAATACCGACCAGGATGAGTATGATTTTATTACGACCGAATCTTTTTAACTCTGCGATGAATTTGATGCCATAGAATTTAGCGGCCAGGTAGCCCAGCATCTGACTGAGTACGAGTACTGTTTTATAACTGAGGCTGCCAACCGTCATACCATCGAATGTGCAAACAGTAAATGATTTTCGGAAACCGAAGATCATGGTATAAGTGAGGAATGCTGCCAGTGCGGCATAGAGACCCACTTGCACAGAAGACCCCTTTACAAAACGGTTTTTATTCAATGCGGGTTGTTTGATTAAATATAGTCTGAAAGACCGAAAGTCCGAAAGACTGAAAGTCGGGAAGATGATTTGTTTAATTACACGGAGCTTAGATCAGCATACAACCCTTTTTCGGATTTTCGGTCTTTCGGACTCTCTGCCTTCCGGTCTTCTCCACTCAACCCCTGCTCAACCAACCATCCTTCAGATTTGGCAGACTGCGCTGCTTTTCGGAAATTCCGAACTCCAAAAACCAATTGAATGAGAAAACTACTGTTTGTTGCTATGCTTATCGGCACAGCAATATCTTCATTTGCCCAACAGGCAGATCTTTCCAAACATTTCAAAAGTTTAAAACCCCGAAGCATTGGTCCGGCCGGTATGAGTGGTCGTGTTACGTCTATTGATGCGGTATGGGCCAACCCCAACATTATTTATCTCGGTACAGCGAGTGGTGGTGTATGGAAAACCGAGAATGGCGGTGCCAGCTGGGAATCTATTTTTGATGAGCAGCCTATTTTAAATATAGGAGCAGTGGCCATCACACAAAGTAATCCAAGTGTGGTATGGGCAGGTACCGGAGAAGGTAATCCGCGCAACTCCATCAGCCTTGGTGGCGGTTTGTACAAAAGTATTGATGGCGGTAAAACATGGAAAATGGTGGGATTAGAGAAAACCAGTAATATCCATCGCATCATCATCGATCCAACCAATCCCGATGTAGTGTATGTGGGCGCCATTGGTAATCCGTTTGCAGCACACCCTGAACGCGGTGTATATAAAACAACTGATGGTGGCGCTACCTGGAAACAGATTTTGTACACCAATGAAACATCAGGTGTGGGTGATATGGTGATGGACCCATCCAACCCCAATAAATTATTTGTCAACATGTACCAGCACCTGCGTACACCCTGGAGTTTACAGGGTGGTGGTAAAGGCAGTGGTTTTTATGTGACCTATGATGGCGGTAAAAACTGGAAAAAACTGGGTAAGGAAAATGGACTGCCTGATGGCGATTATGGTCGTATTGGTATCACCATTGGTCGTAACGACCCAAAACGCGTATATGCATTGGTAGAAGCAACCAAAAATGGTTTATATAAAAGTGATGATGGTGGCGATAAATGGGAGCTGGTAAACAGCGATGCAGCAGTAGTAACCAACCGTGCTTTTTATTTTCAGGATATAGCGGTTGATCCAACCAATGAAAACAGGTTGTATAATATTAACCAGATCATCACCGTGAGTGAAGATGCAGGTAAAACATTTAAAACGGTGATACCTTATGCTGGTATTCACCCCGATCACCATGCATTCTGGATCCACCCGAAAGACGGCAATTTTATTATTGATGGAAATGATGGTGGTATTGCCATTACCCGCGACCGAGGAAAGAACTGGCAGTTTGATGAGAAATTACCACTCGGACAGTTCTATCACATCAATGTCGATAATAATATTCCCTACAATGTAATGGGTGGCTTACAGGATAACGGAAGCTGGCATGGTCCGGCATATGTGTGGAGACAGAGTGGTATACGCAATGCATTCTGGCAGGGTGTTGCCGGTGGTGATGGTTTTGATGTAATGCCCGATGCGGAAGATGCCAACTGGGTATATTGTATGAGTCAGGGCGGAAGTGTGGGTAGATATAATATTGCTACTGGTGAAAGATGGAGTATTCGTCCACCCACTACAGCAAGCGGCCTGCGTCAGCGTTTTAACTGGAATGCCGCTATTGCACAGGATCCTTTCGATAAGAAAACAATTTATTATGGAAGTCAGTTAGTGAATATGAGTACCGATAAAGGTGCTTCATGGACGCAGATTTCCGGCGACCTCACTACAAATGATAGTGCAAAAATTGACCAGAGTAATAATGGTGGTTTATCGGTAGACATCACAGGTGCCGAAAACCATTGTACCATACTCGCCATTGAACCATCGGCAAAAGAAAAAGGAGTGATCTGGGTAGGAACCGATGATGGTAATGTGCAGTTAACAAGAGATGGTGGTAAAACATGGACCAACTTCCGCGGTAAAATACCCGGAATGCCAACAGGTGCATGGGTGCCACAGATTCGTGCTTCAAGACATAATGGTGGTGAAGCCTATGTAGTGGTGAATGATTATCGCAGGGGCAATAACAAACCCTATTTATTCCGCACAACAGATTATGGTAAAACATGGACCAGTCTGGTAGATGAGAAAAAAGTAACAGGTTATACCTTATGCGTATTGCAGGATCCTACTGAACCTAATTTAATTTTTGTTGGAACGGAGCAGGGCTTGTTTATGAGTTTCGATTATGGCAATAGTTTCCAGCAGTTTAAAAACGGATATCCGTCTGTATCTACTTATGATATGGTGATTCAGGAAAGAGAAGCCGATCTGGTAATTGCTACATTTGGTCGTGCCATTTATATCCTCGATGATATCAATCCGCTGCGCAAGCTGGCCGCAAATAAAGGACAGTTATTTAGTAATAAAATTACCGCCTTTGCAGCACCGCAGGCATACCAGGCCAAACGTAAACTGGCATCAGGTATTGAATACAGTATCTGGGGAAGTTATGAGGGTGAGAATAAAAGAGCGGGTGCACCGATTAGTTTCTTTGTCAACAAATCGGCAAGCGATACCGGCAGAAACAGAATCAGTGATACGGTTACACTCCGTATTTATGATGCCAAAAATGAACTGGTACGTACACTTCGCACCAGGGCCGATAGTGGATTCAATAAATACTATTGGGGAATGGAAGGAAGAGGTATCCGCACAGGTGGTGGCGGTGGTGGCCGTGGCGGCGGCGGAGGTGGTGGAGCAAGAGGTGGTGCTCCCGGTGGTGGTGGTGCATTTAATGCTGAGCCTCCGGGATTACCTGTTGATCCGGGAACCTATAAAGTTGTATTGACTTTAGGAAGAAACCTGAGCGACAGTACCATGGTAGTGGTAAATGATGATCCTTATGCACCCACACCAAAAGAAGTTCGTGATGCCATTCGCAAAGCCAATGACAGACTCAATAAAAGCATGGTTCGCATGGGCGACCTGAATGATAGAATGGTGGATGCAGAAACCATCATCAATAAAATAGAAACGGCATTACCCAATCTGGATGCAAAAAAAGCGGATAGCATCCGTAAAGCCATCAAGCCTATCAGAGATGGCTTAACAGATATCCGTACGATGCTGAATGGTAAGCCACAAACCAAACAGGGTTATGGTAATATTCCTCAGGTAACGGTAAACGGAATTTTAGGGGAAGCACGTCAGACGGTGATGGGTAAAACAGCGATGCCGGGTGAGCAGGAAGACAGGCTGATGAAAGCTGCAGAAGATAAAATCACTGAAGTGATTAATAAAGCCAATGAATTGTTTGATGCCAAATGGAAAGCATTACGTGCAGTGGCAGAAACAATTGAATTGAAATTGTTTAAAGACTATAAGACACTGGAATAGTTAGAATTGTATTTGAATAATTGAAAGGGCCGCAATTTTTGCGGCCCTTTTTGTAAGCTAATGTTGATGTATAAAGATTTTTGTTAGGAAGCATGCATGATAGTTTCGGGCACCGCAAGCGGAGATATACAAAAAGATTTGTATATTCATTATACAGAGGTAATTTAATAATCCCTCATTAAAATGAAAAGAGCCCTTCTTTATATACCAGCCATAACTTTTTTAATTGGTATATGCGCATGCAGAAAGGAAGAGACAGCTACAGCTTTTGAAGAGAATATTAAAATAAGAATGTATGAAAAGGTAGATAGTGTAAAAAGAACATTGAATTTAATGTGTTACACTGAAAAAATGTTTGAGTGCGCCAATTTCAAAATTGAAACTACATATACGATAACAGACAATAAAATCACCATCAGCTTTATTAAAGTGCTCACCTCGTCTATTTGCTTAACCCTTATGGGACCTGCTTCAACAACCATCGAATTGAAAGGATTATCAAACAAAACCTACGATTTAGAATTCAATTTCGGAATAAGTAAAGTGAGTGGCTTATTAAATATAACTACAAATAGTTTTATTGCAACAGTTCCGGTACAAACCAAAGTACAATTTGAAAATTCATATTTAAAAAGAATTCCCTGATGATATCAATATTGTGATTTAACTTTTGGAAAAAGTTTCGAAACTTTCCAAAAGTTCAGTAGTAGCGATTTCCCCTCAATAATGCTGAATCAAAACATCTATCTGTAGGAATACGAAGTGTACTGTGTAAGTTTCGAATCATTTCTACAGTGAGCTTTCTTTTTTTATTCAGAATTTCACCGGTTCTGCTTTTAATATATTATTTACGCCTGATTGTTACGTGCAGAGAATATCATTCATCTATCCATTTACGGAAAAGAGCAGTCTGACCCTGACTGGTAATCAGTTGCTCATCATACCCTTTTATTTTTACGGAAAGTGCATTTTTATTGTAATAATTAACAGCTTCTATCTGTTTTTTATGAACAAGCTCACTCCTGTTGATCCTGAAAAAATCTGAGGGGTCAAGTTGCTTTTCAATTTCTTTTAAAACCGATTCATTAAGAATATGTTTTTTACCCGTTTCATCAAAAGCAAATAGTACACCCTCATGTGCCCTGAGGAAACTGATGGTATCTGTATGTAAAAAATGAATTCCGCGATTTGTGTGAATGGTAAAACGAAGTCGGTAAGGTTTTATATCACTATGCTTTTTCAAAAATTTTACAATGTTTTGAAGCATTTCATTTTCACTTGCCGGTTTATTGGTAAACCGAATAAATTTGCCCCATGCTTTAAAGAAACGTTCATGGGAGTAGGGCTTTAGCAGGTAATCAATACCATTACTTTCAAAGGCATTTTGCCAGAACTGATCATAGGCGGTGGTAAATATAACAGGACAACCAACAGAAAGCTGGTCATATATTTCAAAAGCGTTACCGTCTATTAATTCGATATCGGAAAAAATTAAATCCGGCTGGTTATTGGTTAAAAAAATAATAGCCGACTCAACCGTATCTAATTCAGCCATTATGATAGTATGCTGATTAAGTTCCTGAATCATTCTCTTTAATTTATTCCTTGCCGGAATTTCATCTTCTATGATTAGAATACGGATCATATGAATTATTTGCAGGAAACAATAGGAACCAGAATAGTGAACAACGTTTCAGATGCCTGAACCTGTAACTGCTGGTTACTTACCAAATGATATTGCTCTCTTAGGTTATTGAGTGCCAGCCCGACACCGGTTTTTCGGATTCTTTTTTGGATACGATTGTTGGATATTCTAAGATGAGATGTTGAGTCCATATCAATTCGAATGATTACAGGGTTAGCTTCTGTTCCTGCATTGTGCTGAACGGCATTTTCAATAAGTAACTGAAACGTTAAAGGAACCATACAGCCTTCCATATTATTCAGGTTTATATGTAACTGATAAGCATTTCCATATTTATGCTGTATGATATTGAAATATTGTTTTAAAAATACCATTTCGTCATGTATGCTGATGAGTTTCTTTTCTGAGGTCTGTAATACGTAACGGTAAATTTCAGCAAAATCATGAAGAAAATCTGTTGCTCTGTTTTTATCTTCCTGAATCAGCTGATCGAGAACGTTTAGATTGTTGAAAAGAAAATGTGGATTAAGCTGTGTTTTTAGCTGTTTGATTCTGTTTTCTGAAATAGCCTGATGATAAATAGCGAGCTTTTGTCTGTGGGTATTATTTTTTTTGTAATAGTAATAGGCCAGAAAAAAACTTCCATAAATAAAACCATCAAGCAGATGCGATAAAATTGATGACCCAAGTACAGCACTATTAAAGTTTCGTGCCACATTATCAAAAAGTATGGCGATGAAAAATCCAAAAAGATGAATGGTAATGAGGTACACAACTAGTGAGGCCGTAAATATCTGTACCATTTCATTGGTACTAAACAGGGCTGATGCCTGCCATCGCCTGATAAAAAATAGCATGATAGTGTAAAGTATAGCGGCATCAATCAGTTTTCCGATAGCAGCATCCGGTGTAAAAATATACCAGGTAAGTTTACCCCATATAAGTAAACGTATATTTATAGACTGAGCATAGGCAAATAAAAAAATAAAAGTAAGAAAGAGCCTGTTACGCAGAAGATGTTGATATGTTGTTTTCATAAATAAGCTGAATAGCAAGGTAAAAAAAATAGCCCTGCACAGTATGCAGGGCTATTTTTTATTAGCGGTTACTCTTCGTTTCCGGAAATGATGCCAATACCTGCCCTTTGTCATCAAAAAAATCAAGTTTTGCCTTGTTTTCTTTATCTATATAAAACATTGCCCTTGGCATTCCCTTATCATCAAATAAGAATAATCCGTTATTCTGACTTCCTGATTTACCCAGCATAATACGAGGTGCTCCACCTAACAAGCCCTGTTGTTGATATAAATGGTATTTTTCTTCCATGGCCTTGCGATCTTTTTTTCCAAGTTCATCCAGTTCTTTCATGATTTCGCCTGTTCTGGCTTGTGATTCGTTGACTGGTCTGTCATTAAATACAAGACTACTGCTCACAAATCTTTTATCACCTTCTTTATAATCCTGCGTAAGCAACTGCATTACCTGATCGCCATTGTACTGATCAAATGTTAAAGAAAGCCCGGCAGCATGATTTTTGTCTGATTTTTTTCCATCATAAATAAATCCTCCACACTCAATTCCGTCTTCATTGAAAAACAACATGCCGGAACGCTTCTTTCTGGTTTCATTTGTAGGTCTGTTATTAATGGTTGTTTTACCTGTGGGGAAACGATCAACATTGGTAATGATCATTTTTACTGTACCGTCTTTTTCAACGATATTGATTCTTTCTACATCTATTTCACTAAATTTTTGGTTACCTGTATTTTTAAAGGCAGTACCAACAATAAATAGAAACCCAATAGCAGTAGCAACAGCAAATGTTCTAAGGAAAATTAATTCTCGTTTCATGTTTTTCAGTTTTGTATAAAACTATATAAGCCCCATAACCCGGAGAATATGAAAAATTTGAACAAAGGAAAATAACCGTTGAAAGCAGGAATTCAGGGATTGAACTTAAAGCTGTTTTATACGCTGGCCATGGTTTGCGGAAACTGTTTCCGGTGGCGGAAGAATAATTTTGTTTAACATAAGATACAATTTCATAGATGAATTGACCATTATATCCCAATCCGTGGCTATTCTTTTACAATTCTCCGACCCTTAACCGCTGGAAAAACTTAATTTTGCGGCCGGATTAAATACTTTGAACTATGAGTGCACCGAAACTGAGTCATCTTGCGGAAACCCTTTCTGGCAGTGAAATCGTGAAATTAGGTAATGCGATCAGCGAAAGAATACGCAATGGCGAGAAAATTTACAACCTTACCATCGGTGATTTTGATCCGGCTGTATTTCCGATTCCAACAGAACTGGAAGAACTGATTATCGAATCGTATCGTAACCGGAATACCAGCTATCCGGCTGCAGAAGGTGTGCTCGATCTCCGGAAATCAGTAGCAGCTTTTATTAAAGAATGGGAAGGACTTGATTTTGATACGAATGAAATTCAGATTGCATCCGGTGGCCGCCCACTGATTTATACCCTCTTCAAAGCTATTGTAGACAAAGGTGATAAGGTTATTTATGGTGTACCCTCCTGGAACAATAACCACTATACTCACCTCACCGATGCCGAACATTGTGTAATTCAATGTTCACCCGAGAACGATTTTATGCCTACTGTGGAGGATGTACGCAAACATATTTCAGGTGCTACCCTCATCTGTATCTGTACCCCTCAAAACCCTACGGGTACCACGCTGAAAAAAGAAAGCATGGAAGCCATCTGTGATCTCATCCTGGAAGAAAATGCAAAAAGAGGCGAAGGTGAAAAAAAATGTTACCTGATGTTCGACCAGATGTACTGGACACTCACATTTGGTGAAACCGTACATTATAATCCGCTCGCATTAAGACCAGCTATGAAAGAGTTTACCATTTTCATAGATGGTATATCAAAAGTATTTGCAGCAACGGGAGTCCGGGTAGGTTGGGCATTGGGACCATCAACCGTCATCGCAAAAATGAAAGCCATATTAAGTCATGTGGGCGCATGGGCTCCCATGGCCGAACAGAAAGCGGTGGCTAAATATTTATTGCAGAAAGAAAATATCCAGCGATACCTGCAACATTTTAAAGCAGAAATTGAACTGCGTTTAAGAAATATACACGATGGTTTAAAAGCCTTGCAACAAAAAGGGTATAATGTAGATGCCATTGCCCCGCAGGCAGCCATTTACCTTACCATCAAACTCGACCTTACAGGTAAAACCACAGCAGCAGGTAAATTATTGGAAACACAATCAGAGGTAACATCTTACATTCTTGCAGAGGCTAAATTAGCTGTTGTACCATTCTCTGCTTTTGGTGCTGGTAGTAACAACCCCTGGTACCGCCTCAGTGTAGGTACCTGCAAAAAAGAAGAAATTGCCGAGATGCTGGAGAAACTGGAAGCGGCGTTGGAGAAACTGAGTTAAGCTGTGAGCCATGAGCGAAGAAAGCAGAATTTGCTCATAGCCCATAGCTCGCAGCCTGTTCTAATTCAGGTTATTCACAAACACAAAAGCCTTCATCTCCCGCTCTTTTAAAATGCCCTGCATAAGATGTGGTTTGTGAATGATTTTGCGGCGATTGATATCGAGTATTTCGTGCGACATGCAGAAATTAGGCCAGCTTTCGGTATGATATAAAAGGGCATTCAACAGATTTACCTGACGATCCAGTTCAGACTGTGTCATGTGGTCATTTTTGCAAAGTAGCCAAAGGTCCCTGTTCATATCTTTCATACCGGAACAATGATTTAACGAACATTGTTGGGGCAGTTACATCCGCCTTTACCGTTTCTTCCTTTCTGGAAAATACCGCATGAGCTGCCCGCCAATGCAATAACTAACAGTAAAACGATTATTTGGTTTATTTTCCGTTTCATATTGATGTTCTAAAGTACATCATTCATCCAGAAAACAAGAGCCGTATCAGTTTTGTCCGCCGATTTTAACATACAAACCGTGCTGCTGGCGCCCCTCGACTGGGGCCTGGGTCATGCCACCCGATGTATCCCGCTCATCCGTGTATTCACTGAGCTGGGGTATCGGGTCATCATCGCTACCGATGGCCCACAGGAAAAACTCCTGAAAAGAGCGTTTCCACAACACGATTTTCTGCGGCTCCCCGGTTATACAATACGGTATAGCCGCTCCCGGGGTTGGCTGCCCTACAAAATAATGCAGCAAATACCAGCTTTGTTACATATTGTTCAATGGGAACACCGATGGTTACAACAGGTGATTGAACAATACCATATAGACCTGGTTATATCCGATAACCGCTATGGTCTCTGGACGAATCAAGTACCATCTGTATTTATTACGCACCAGCTTACGATTAAAGCACCCTATCGCTGGCTGGAGACTATCATTCAAAAAATCAATTATCGTTATATCAACCGCTTCACTGCATGCTGGGTGCCGGATATGAAAGAGCATGGCGGACTGGCTGGTCTTTTATCGCATCCCGAAAAAAAACCAGAGATACCAGTTGAATATATGGGCCTGCTTACAAGGTTTCAGCGAAAAGCAATAAGTGCCGGGCAACAGATTACAGTGGTTCTCTCCGGTCCGGAACCGCAAAGAACAATGCTGGAGAAAAAAATCATTGAACAGGCAATAAAAATACAACAGGAAATAACATTGGTGCGCGGTTTACCAGCCACAGAAGAAAAACTGGTACTACCTTCTTTTATCAAACAGTTTAACCACCTCGACACAGCCGATATGCAGGAGTTGCTGCAACAATCTGAATTGGTAATTACCCGAAGTGGTTATACCAGCCTGATGGAGCTCATGCAGTTACAGGTAAAAACAGTGCTTATAGCCACACCCGGACAAACAGAACAGGAATATCTCGCTCATGTATTCAATGAAAAGGGTTATGCAGTAGAAATCAGGCAAGCGCATTTTGATCTTTCACAAGCACTTGCATTAAGCCGTTCTCATGTGTACAGGTTTCCTGCTGTACAGCTTTTTGATGTGCAGCAATTAAAGCGATTAATGACTGCGCTTATAAATCATCGTAATTCGATAAAGCAGGGCAATTAGAAAAACTATTTTTGTTTTTTATGACAAAAAATACAAAAGCACACCTGGCAGTTTTAGGGGCCAACCTGATTTTCGGATCGGGCTATGCAGTAGTAAAAACCATTACACCTGAATACATTGCGCCTTTTGCTTTGAATGTGGTTCGCGTATTGTCGAGCCTGATTTTATTCTGGCTGGTATTTCTGATGAAACCGGGAAAAGCATCGATAGAAAAAAAAGACCTTCCGCGATTTTTACTCTGTGCATTAACCGGGGTAGCTATTAACCAGTTATTTTTTATCAAAGGACTTTCATTGACAACAGCTATTCACAGCTCTTTGTTATCATTAGGCACACCCATTTTTATTACGATTATTGCAGCATGGTTACTGAGTGAAAAGTTAACCCTGCAGAAATTGTCTGGTCTGGCATTGGGTATTGGCGGGGCAGCCATGTTGATTCTGTCAAAAGACCAGCAACAAAACGGAAAAGACATTTTATTGGGCGACCTGATGATCATCATTAATGCCATCTCCTATGCTTTTTACCTGGTGTTGGTAAGGCCATTGATGGAACGATATAAACCCATACATGTGTTGAGGTGGGTATTTACATTTGGTACCTTCATGATTCTTCCGTTTGGAATGGAGCAGTTTATTCATACAGACTGGCAGGCATTTGGAATGGCACAATGGATAGCACTCTCTTTCGTGGCTCTTTTCCTAACATTTATTGCTTACCTGCTCAATGTATACGGGCTCGCAGTACTCAGCTCATCAGCTACAGGTTCCTACATTTATACGCAACCCGTATTTGCCGCCATCATCGCCATGCTTTTTATGGGTGAACATTTTACCATCACCAAAGCACTTGCAGCACTCTGTATTTTTGCAGGGGTATTTGTGGTGAATAGGAGGAAAGTCTGATTTTTTGATCTTTGACTTTCTGATTTACGCAATTAACTTTCTTTGATCAAAAAATCAAAGATCAAAAAATCAAACTTTCAAACATCTAGTTTGGGGTAATCAAAAAACCAGAAGGATTTTTTTGCTTCCCTGAAATCTGTCCATTGATCACAGTCAATCCGGATTGCAAAAATGCCACAGGTAGGCATGTCGTCAATACGTGTATCCGTTAACTCATTTACAAATTCAGTGATGCCGGGGTTATGTGAAAAAACCACAGCGGTGGTAAGCAGTGCCGGAATTGTTTCAATTACCTCGTAAAAAACTGCCGGAGCTGCATGGTATAATTGTGGGAACAGTAGAATATCTTTTTTTGTTTTACCATATGCTTCGGCAAAATATATGGCAGTACTTAGGGCCCTGTTGGCAGTGCTGGAAAGAAAAGCCTGGATACCTACACCCCTCGCCTTTATTCTTTCTGCCATCCGTGGTGCGTCTCTGTGTCCGCGGTCATTCAGGGGCCGCTCGAAATCCCCACTAAAAGTGTTGGCCCAACTGCTTTTTGCATGACGTATAACCAAAAGTTTTTTCATTACTGAAAAGTTACAATAAACTCCGTTTACTTTGTGTATATGCCCATCACCCGCCTCCTCATAGAAGACTTTATTACCCAGTCACAGGGTCAACCCATCTTCGATGTAAGAAGTCCGGCCGAATATGAGCATGCGCATATACCAACGGCCCATAGTTTACCACTGTTTAGCAATGAAGAGAGAAAAGTGGTGGGAACGGCGTATAAACAGGAGAGTAAACAACGCGCCATTAAAATCGGACTCGAGTATTTTGGTCCTAAAATGGTAAAAATGGTAGAAGAAGTGGAGCAGGTGCTGGGTGGAGTTGCTGTCAAAGAAAAAAAGAAAGAAGAAGCCCAGAAAATATTTGTGTACTGCTGGCGAGGAGGTATGCGAAGTGCTGGTGTGGCCTGGCTGCTCGATTTGTATGGCTTTAAAGTGTATACACTTGTTGGTGGTTATAAAGCCTATCGAAACTGGGTATTAAAGCAGTTTGAAAAAGAATATCCGATATCTATTATTGGTGGATATACCGGAAGCGGTAAAACTGAAACCCTGCACAAACTGGATTCCATGAAAGAAGCGGTGCTCGATCTGGAAGGCATTGCCAGCCATAAAGGATCTGCTTTTGGTAACCTCGGACAATCCCCACAGCCCAAACAGGAAATGTTTGAAAACCTGCTGGCAAAAAAATTATATGAGTTAACAGTATTACAAGCTGCCACACATATCTGGACAGAAGACGAGAGCCAGCGCATTGGCGAAGTGAATATTCCCATAAAGTTTTTTTCCTTTCTGCGAACAAGGCATGTGTATTTTATGGACATTCCTTTTGACGCAAGGCTTGATTATATTACTGAACAGTATGGAAAATTTGAAAAGGAGAAGCTGATTAACGCAACCATCAGAATTCAAAAAAGACTAGGCGGTCTCGAAACAAAAACAGCAGTAAATTGTCTGCTGGAAAATGATACCAAAGGTGCTTTTGCCATATTGTTGAAGTATTATGATAAGTTTTACAACAAAAGCATGCATAACCAGCGGGAGCAGGTAGAATTACTCATCCATAAAATGGAGATGCAAACAGTAAACCCGGGTGAGAATGCAGAAGCAATAAAAAGAATACACAAAAATCAGGCGATTCTTAGCCAAGCCAGCCTTTAATAGTCAACACGCTCATATAGGTCATTAATGCCACGACCATCCATCCGCTAACTGTTAACCACAGCGGATGTGTATAGCCGCTTATTTTTTTTCTCCTGATGATAAGGAGCATAACAGCAAGCGCTACCGGTAAAATCAAACCGTTTAATGCACCTACCGTAACCAGTATTTTTACCGGGTTACCCATTAGTACATACATCATTCCGGATACAAGAATAAATACCGTAATAAACCAGCGATAATTTTTTTCAATCCATGGATGAAAAGTCCGCAGAAAGGAAACAGAAGTATAAGCTGCACCAACTACAGAAGTAATAGCCGCGCACCACATTACCACACCAAAAAAACGATAGCCCAATTCGCCTGCAGCAATTTTAAAAACAGCAGCAGGCGGATTGCCCGGATCAAGCAGGTGCCCGGCACTTACCACACCCAACACGGCGAGGAATAACACAATACGCATGATGGCCGTTACACAAATACCTGTTACCGCACTTTTGGTAACAGCCGGTATGGCTTCCACACCGGTAAATCCTGCATCTAATAAACGATGTCCGCCCGCAAAACAAATATAACCACCAACCGTACCACCTACCAGTGTTACAATGGCTTTAGCATCGAATACCAGTGGTACAAAACTTCGGTGTAATGCATCGGCCACCGGAGGTTGTGAACTGATGGCCACATAAACCGTAAGTAATACCATGATGATGCCCAGTATTTTGGTGAAACCATCCATGATGGCACCGGCCTCTTTCATCCAGAAAATAAACAAAGCAATACCACAGCTGATGATGGCACCATACACATTAGGTAAACCTGTTAAAACCTCAATACCTAAGCCACATCCACCAATATTGCCAATATTAAAAGCAATACCACCGATGATTATAAGTGCTGCAAGCCCATAACCCAGACCCGGAATCATTTCATTGGCTATATCCTGTGCACGTTTACCGGTGACAGATAAAATCCGCCAGATATTTACCTGTGCTATAATGTCGAGCAGAATGGAAATCAGAATAACAAAACCAAAACTGGCCAGTAATTTATCGGTGAAAACAGTGGTCTGCGTAAGAAAACCAGGTCCAATGGCAGAAGTGGCCATTAAAAAAGCGGCACCTGTAATCGCTGTATTTTTTCGAATTGATTTCAAGGATGAAAAGATCGTAAATCTATCTGATGTTTTTGCAGCAGTTGGTTAATTTGTCTGGCAAATGAAACGGCATGTTCACCATCGCCATGAACACAAATGGTATCGCAAACTATCGGTATGTTTTTACCTGTTACACTGGTTACTTCGTTTGTAAGGATCATCTGTAAAACCTGTTGTGCGGCAGTTTCATCATTGGTGATGAGTGCATTGGCTTGTTTCCGGGGTGTGAGTGAACCATCATCCTGGTAAGTTCTGTCGGCAAATACTTCATTGGCTGTGTGTAAACCGATATCTTTTGCTGCCCTGATGCTTTCACTGCCACTTAACCCGAATAAAACTAATTGCTCATCAATTTCAAATACGGCCTTGGCAATGGCAGCAGCCAGTGAATAATTCCTGGACGACATATTATACAAGGCACCATGAGGTTTTACATGCTTCAATTTGCCACCCATGGCAAAAACAAGATCGAGTAACTGATACACCTGTTCGGAAACAATGGAAATAATGTCTTCTTCTGGGAAATCCATTTCTGTTCTGCCGAAATGTTCACGATCCGGAAAACCAGGATGGGCACCAATGGCCACATTGTGTTGTAAAGCCAGTTCAATGGTACGTCGCATGGTATCTTCATCGCCCGCATGAAAGCCACAGGCAATATTGGCACTGCTGACCAATGGCATCAGTTCGGCATCATGGCGCATACCTTCACCCATATCGCAGTTGAGATCAATCAGCATTATAGAAGATTTAGGATGTCTGATCGCTGATGTCTGATATATTATAACAGCCCGCATATCAGACATCAGCGATCAGAGATCAGCCATCTGTAAGTTACACGCTATTTCTGTTTGTTTCAAATACAAATCCAACTCATTTAACCGCTTATGTGCTTCTTCCAGAGTTATTTCTTTGAACTGTATGCAATCGCCTGGTGTTAATTGTGCGAGTTTGGGAATATCGGCGCTGATAACATGACCGATTCTTGGATACCCCCCTGTGGTCTGGTGATCGGCCATTAAAATAAGTGGTTGTCCATTGGGTAGCAACTGGATGGTTCCTTTGGTAACTGCTGTGGAAATAAGTTCTGTTGGCTTTTTAAGAAAAACCGGCTCTCCCGTTAAACGATAACCCATGCGGTTACTGTTATTATCTATTTGGTAACTATTTTGTTTGAAATGATCTTTCATTTCTTCATTCAGCAAAGACCATTCTTTACCGGTTGTAAAGTAAATGCAGTTATCATTCATATCAACTGGTGATCTAACATACCAGGAACAAATCTTTGTAGTCTGTATTGTTCGTGACGATATTTTTTTATAATCAATAACAGACCCTGTTGTTAAGTGTTGTCCGCCATGGTTTAATTCTATATGTGTGCTATTGCTATTGAGCCAGGGCTTTAAACTGAAACCATGCTGAACAGCGAGGTAAATACGGGCACCTGATATTTTTCGCTGAAAAGAAAGTTGGCTACCTGCTTTTACCAATACGGTTCTGTTTATAGGAACCGCTGTCACTTTATCTACATACGCCACCACATCAGCACCGCTAATCGCAAAGCAGGTATCTTTTTCAAATTGTATTATCGGAGCGGGCCAATGCATTTCAATCACCGCCTCATTTTCATCATTACCTACCAATGCATTAACGAGTCGCATGGAAATAATATCCATTACCCCGCCTGGATTGATTCCGAGTTGCTGATAGCCATAGCGCCCCTTATCCTGAATGGTATCCAGTAATCCTTTTTTGATGATACGGATACTCATGAATGAAAATTTTCAAGCGGGATGGAATAAAACTGAACCTCGTCGCCTGGTTTCAATAAACAGGGGTTATCGGTATCGGGGTTGAATAAGGATACTGTTGTTCTTCCGATCAGTTGCCAGCCTCCCGGCGATTCAAATGGATAAATACCCGTCTGATGACCCGCAATACCAACACTGCCAGCAGCTACTTTTTTACGGGGTGCAGCATGTCTTGCTGTGGCAATACGGTCATCCACCGTTCCCATATAGGCAAAGCCCGGAAGAAAGCCATTCATGAATACGCGATAGCTTTGCTGGGTATGTATTTTAATAAAGCTGTCGACATCTATTTTATGCTGATGACAAAGCGTTTCAAGGTCAGGCGCCAATGATGGATGATAACATACAGGAATGCGAATGACAGAAGCCGGTTCAGGGTCTTTCTTTTTTGTTATTTGTTGAATAGCAGCATCAAAAATTGTGCGAAAAAAAGTTTCCGGATGACTGTTAGGTGTTACAAAATATAAAGGGTCGTATACAATTGTCAGGCTGCTGTAGGCAGGAATAATATCGAGTATGGAAGGATGTTTTGCCTGCTGAATGTGATCAAATAACCGGATAACAGAACGGTTGGTTTCAACATCTATCTGTTCACCAAGATCAGCTGTGAATGCATGGTCGCCACAGTGATACAACGAATAAGCGGGAGAGCACTGCATGCCACAATTTAGCAAAAAAACGCTGCGTAAATAAAGATTACGCAGCGTTATTATGAAGCGGTTGTGTTTATCCGAATAAAATTAATTACCTAAGTATTTTTTATTGATTGCTTTTTTTGAATCAGCATCCCAGTAAACAGATACAATATAAAAACGTTTGCCATCATTAAACAACTGAATACTGTTGATGCCACGTACCTGTTGCGAGTTGCCATTTGTGGTGAAGTCGGACTGATAAGTGGAAAACATATGTGTCATAGCACCATGTGTTTCTGTGATGCGGTGTAATTCTTTTTCTGTAAATCCCATTTCCTGCAAACGGTTACCATTGCGCTGAATATATTGTTCAGGTGTAATGGTTCTGATTACGGTGCCACTGTCTCTGTGGGGTACAGCAGTCATCATCCTTGCATCTTTACTAAATAAAAAACGAAAACGATCCCAGTCGCGCACTTTCGTAGTTGGTCCGGAAATGACATCATACAGTGCATTTATGATTGCATCAGCAGAGCTTACATCATTTTGATTTTGCGCCTGTGTCTGTGAAAAAATAAAAAGGGTTAATGCAAGAATTATTTTTTTCATATAGCTATTTTAAAACAAAGTAAATGAGTGCAGTGATTTTAAAAATGTAAAAAAGTGCTATTTCCATTGATCGGTTTTATAACCTGAAAATAAATACACAATTACATCTATACGCTTCAATTTCGCTAAACCTATTGATAATAAAGCAGTTCAGTAATTTTTTATTTTTTGGCACGGTCCTTGAAAAGGTAAAAATGTAACTCCAATTATTCACCAAAAATCCATCTATCATGAAAACACTGATGAAAACCACCGCAGCATTAGCAGGTCTTTTTTTCTTACAGACTGCTGACGCACAATTAGGGTTAGGTGTACGCAGTACCACAACAGCTACAACACGAGCTACCGTAAATGCTACCAGGGCTACTACGGCAGCTACCAATGCAGCAGCAAGAACAACGGCTACTGTTGGTAAAGCTACCAATGCAACGGTGAATGCTACCAAACAAACAGCATTGACGGCAAACGAATCGGTACAGCGTGTAAATGCCAATACCAGTGTGAATGCCAATGCTGATGTAAAAACTTCCTCACAGGCATCGCTTAACAGTAATGCAGGTGGAGAAGAAAGAGGATTGGTACGTGCCGGCAGCCGTTCAGAAGCAGAGCTGAATGCGAGTGCCAATGCTAAACTTCCTTTACGCGAAGGAGCTGAAATGGCTGGCGAACAGAAAGACATGGCCAAAGAAAAAGTAGCTGATGCAAAGGAAAAAGCAGAAGCTGCAAAAGAAGCCGGCCTCAATAAAGCCGCAGATGCAAAAGCAAAAGCCAAAGAAGTAAAACCATCTGCTTCAGCCAGTGCTGAAATAAAAGCAAAAGGAAAAGTAAAAGCCGGCAGTTAAGGTACTCCCACCCCTGTATATTTTTTGATAAGCCGCTGACTTAAATCATACTAAAACGAATTCTTATGAAACTGTCCAAAAGCAGGCAAATGCTTTGGCTAGCCATCGTATTGCCCATTCTTTCGCTTGCCCAGGATGCAGGTGAAAAGAAAGAAACGAAAAATGAGTTCAGTGCCTCTTTCAACTATCAGTCTGCTCTTCATTTTTTTGGCCGAACAGATAGCCTGAAAAGCAGTGGATTATTTCCAATGCTGGGGTTTCAACTGAAAAACGGATTATATGCACAGGGCAATTTCATATTTGTTCAGAATAGTATGCAGTCAGCGGCTTATACTGGTGCTACAGTAGAAGCTGGGTATCGCTTTCCGCAAACAGATCATTTTTCAGGTAATCTTTTTTTCTCCCGGTTTCTGTACAAAGATGAGAGTACATTAGTACAGTCTGCGTTGCGTTCACAAACAGGCGTGAACCTGAGTTACCTGAATAAAATACTGAACCTGAACGGCGGACTAAGTCTTATGTTCAGTGATAAAACAGATATAAACACCAGTTTGGGCGTAGATCATTTGTTCATCTTTACGAAGGGTATGAATAATGCGGCTATTGCACTGGCACCTTCTTTTACGGCTAACTTGGGTACACAACAGTTTAGTAACACTTATCTCGAAAGAAAAAATGTACTGGGTATTCCTGTTACACAGCAAACAACAGAAAATATCACTCAATTCAACATATTGTCCTATGAAGTAGCCATGCCTGTTGTATTTGTAAAAGGCAAATGCAATCTGGCTATCACACCATCCTATATGATACCACAGAACCTGGTAACCGTTGCTGGCCGACCCGATTTATCAGAAAGAGGAAAGAATATGTTTTATGTAACACTGTCTGCAGGTATACGGTTGTAAAATGATGAATGTCGAATAATGAATATTGAATGTAGAATGATACTATTCGATTAGAACTTCGACATTGGATATTCAATATTGAAAATTGAATATTAAAGAGTCTCTCTGTTTTCCATAGGTTTCCCGCCAGGGAAGAGCCCGGTATTCTTGCCGGGCTTTTGTTTGTTAGTGGTATTGTAGCCTGCTTTTAGTTCTCTTTTTTCAACACAAATACAGTTACCCTGACTTCTTCTTTTTCTTCAGTTATGATAAATTCTTTCTGTACTATCTGAAACGGCAGCCATTTTTCGATAAAAGTTTTGGCGATGATACGTTGCGGGGTACTTAAGAGGATCATTGTGCCCCGTTCTAACAAATGAGCAATAAGCCTGTCAAGTGCTTCAAAAGAAGCAGGATCATAGTTGATATCACTTAAGAGTACAATATCTGCAGAAAGATCTGACGGAATATGGTGCCAGTTAATGATACTGGTTTCAATATTGCTGATACCATTTTCTGTTGCCGACATATTTACAAATACCAGCGGGTCGTTCAGGTAATCGCTTGTGATTACATTTTTTGCCAATCCTGCTGCTACCAGAGAAGGTAATCCAAGACCAGCCGCCAGTTCAAGCACCTGTTTATTGCGGATGAGTGTAGGGTTGTTTGCAATAAAGTCTGACAATGCAATGGCTGCCGGCCAGCATTTACCCCAGTAGGGAAAATGAGTTGTTTTTCTCAGATCCCATACAGCTTTAAGCGAATCGCTGTGAGGGGTAGCAAGCTGGTAGCTTTTGTTACCGATGCGATAGGTTATGAAATGATAGGGTAAAATAAGTGAGTATTTACGGTTGTCACAAACTTATTCAATCGGTATCGAATCTTATCTGTTTTCTAAAAAAAGTACACGCTGCTGAAAACTTTCTTTTTATGCAGGGTCTTATTGTTAACAGTAGTCTTTGCATCGTATCTGTTGTCATAGTTACTCTCTTCCAGTGGCATCAGCAATGTGGCTGAAATAAGTAGAGTGCAGGCTATGGCAAAACAAAACAACTGAATCACTTGCTTTTTTAAGTCTTCAATGGCCTCTTTCATGCTTACCAGTATTGATAGGTAAAAGTGATCGGTGTAACGAGATTGGGCATATTTTCTACAAAATGCTTTCTTTCGGTTACATAACCCTCCGCATCATATTTGTATTCATAACGGTCTTTTCGTCCCGGAATACCCTGTGCATCTAAGGTTTGAATAATGGCGGGATTATTTTTCACCAGTACAATATCGGGGAGGAAATAATCTGTATTCCATTCTTCGCGCACCGCTACTTTATTATCGAAATCAAGGAAAAGCTGTGAATATTGTAAAAGCAGGGGGTCTGTTAATGAACTGCGAGAATAATAATCACGACGGATTAGGTTGTTTTGTGCATTATACTGAAAAACAGTTTTTATTTCTCCTGTCTCCTGCGACTGAGGTACTTTAAATAGTTCGCGGGTTTCTGAGAGCAGGTTTTTATGATTGATGGTAAGATAAACAGTGCTAAACAATTCATCCTTATTATTATAGCTTTCAACAGCAACAGGTTTTCCGGCGCTGTATTTATATAACTGATATCCGCCAGCCATCAGTGCTTTAACGAGCCTTTTGTTTTCATAAATAAACTGAACGCTATATTGACTTACTGTACCGTCTGTTCGACTGGTGAACTGTGAAAAATAAGTGGTTAGTTGACCATTGGTATTATACTGATAGGATCTGTAATCGTTGGGTGCATTGCGAATTTCCTTTACATTTTTTAACACAACAGGGCTGGGCGCCGGTACATCAATGGGTTTACTGCAGGAAAAAACCAACATAGTCATACTTGCCAGCATCAATATTCTTTTCATAACATCTAATTATGCGGCAAAAATGCGAAAGGCTTTTATAGCACACAATCGCATGATGGTGTGAAGCCAGCGTTGCATGTACAACTGCTAAATATGTAAATGGTAATTGTGAATGGAGAACGGTAATTAAATCAAGTGGCTACCTTGCGCATCACATATTTATGTGAGTACAGCTTTATTGCACCGGAATATTCAGTGTAATCTGCGTGCCTTCTCCAGGTTTAGATTGTATCTGTATCCTGCCTTTTAATGATGCGGCGCGTTTATACATATTGCCCAGGCCGTTACCATCGGCTTTATCAATATCGAAACCAATTCCATTGTCTTTAACAATCATCAGTAAACGTTTATGATGAACCGTAAGATGAACAGAAGCTTCTGAAGCTTTTGAGTATTTGGCAATATTATTAATCGCTTCTTTGAATAAGAGGAAGAAATCGCGGCGGGCTTCCATGTTCATTTTTACTTCTTCGATAGACTCATCCGTCCGAAACAGCAGGTCAATGTCTTTTGCTTCAAGTACACTTGTGGCAATTTCACGCATACGGGCTGTGATCTTCTGCATGGAATCGTTCATGGGCTTAATACTCCATACAATATCATCCATGGCTTCCATCATGCGCTGACTGTTATCGCTGATTTTACCTAAGTATTCACTGGCTCTTACATTATCGGTATTAAGTTTACTCTTGGCCATCGTACTCAGTATGTTAATGGTACTGAGTGTTGAACCCATATCATCGTGTAAGTCGCGGGCTACCCGGTTTCTTAAATTTTCAACGGCTAATATTCTGTTGATACGTAAACGGTGAATAAAATAAAGCAATCCTCCAAAAGCCAGTATCACCAAAGTCAGGAACCACCATCTTCTCCAGAACGGGGGTCTGATATGAATGGAAAAACTGGTAATGTTTTTTGAGCGAACACCATCAATGTTTTCGCAATACACCTGGAAAGTATAATGGCCAGGCGGCAGTAAAGAAAAATTAACCAGTTTTTGTCTGTCTGCACGTATCCACTGGTCATCTATGCCATCCATTTTATAATAATAGATGAGCTTATCGCGGTTTACATAGCTTAGTGAAGAGAAATAAATACTGAAAGAATTCTGTTCATAATTAACCGATATTTCTGATTGGGCTGTGAGAGAATCGATCGGAAGATATTCATTATTGAGTTTGAAATCGGTAATACTTACATCGGGTGGCTGCTGGTTGCTGGCAAATACTTCAGGCTGGAAAAACATAAGTGCATTAGCCCCCGCAAACATTACATATCCTTCACTGCACAAATAATCAGCCGCTACCGTTTTTTCACCGAGTACAACACCATCTCTTTTATTGTAAGGTGTGATATTATCATTGAAAGGATTATACCTGCAAAGACCATTATTGGTTACAATCCATAAATAACCAACCCGGTCAATGCGTAAACGCTGAATAGTGTTGGAAGGGAGCCCTTGCGCATAATCGATGATTCGTACTTTACCTGTTTTCTTATTCACCAGGTTCAGTGCACCGGCACCATAGGCAATAGTGCTGTCATTGAGTTGATCAATATCTGTACCACTCGATGAAAACAAGCTATTGTCTGAGCTTCCTTTCACATATTGCTGAAGTATGCGTCCGTTCTCTGCTTCAAGTGCGAAGAGGCCTGTACCTTGAACACCGGCCCATACCCAGCCTTCGGAATCAAAGAAAATTTTTGGAATTACACCAGTGCCAAAATCTTTGATGACGGTGAATTGATTGTTTTCGAAACGAATCAGTCTTCCTCTTTGTGTGCTGAACCAGATTCGCCCTTTTTTATCTTCTGTGATATAACGCACTGTTGCGTTCTGAAATTCAGGAGGATTATAAAACCGTGTTTTATTGCTTACCGGATTATACCGGGTGATAAGTCCTCCATTGGAACCGATCCACACATCTCCGGTAGCTTTTTCCTGGTGCATACACCAGGTAAGGTTTACACCTGCTCTCTGCGCAGTATTCCAGTTCGCCGGGAAGTTTTTAAAAATAGTATAGGGTTTGGGCCTGAAATTTTTATCCATGGTCAGCACACCCTGTCCCCAGTTGGTGAGCCAGTAGTCGCCATTACTGAGTTCAATAATATCTGTAAAGTCCCTGCTTTTCTGTGCCTCCGAAAAAATCATATTCTGAACGCCGTTACCGTCATTACCGGGAGAAGTAAAATAAAGGCCCTCACTAGTAGCTACCCAAACACCACCCTCACGGTCTTCAATAACCTGGTGTGTAATTTCATAATGTATGGCAATACTACTGAGTGGATCGTTTTTATAATAGTTGAATCTTTTGTTTTTGCGGTTATAACTAAACAAAGTATTCAGCCCATAAATCCATATACCGCTTTTTGGCAGGTCAATCATATTCCGGTATTCGCTGTACTTACCGTTGGTAAAAGATAGTCCGATGGTATCTTTCAGGTAACGCGTACCTGTTGAGTCGAGGCAATGCAATACCTGCCCACCTCCGCCCCAAACCGGCCAGTTGTATAACCAGTAACGGTTTTTACGGTCAATATAAATATTACTTATTCCTTCCTGTACGCGCCAGTTATTCAGTAAGGGTATTTTTTTCGGATTGTATAAGCGCGTATAGGTTTCTCCGGTTTTTTCATCATAAGCTGCCAGGCCATCACTTGAGCAGGAGAGCCAGATTAAACCATTCTTTTTATCTTCTGCCGAAGCAATGGCAAAAGCCCAGTTCTTGGGTATGCGAAATGGAGCAGAAGCAGTAAAAGCATTTTCTTTCTCATCAAACTTTAAAATGCCAATGGGCTGAATAGAGAGGTAAATATTTCCCTTACTATCGTTCCATAACCTGGCATTGATGCGGCCTGGCATAGGTACATCTGGTTTAATGGCCACTTTTTTATAGATAAACCTCGCAGGATCAAAAATGCCTACTTCACGCAGTTCGGGAAAGTATAACCAAAGGGTACCATTTTTTCCGGGTACAATGTTTTCAATCAAAGAAATGGGTAAGGGGTCGCTGCCTTTTTTATTACCCAAGGAAAACATGATGAATTTGGTACCGTCGAAGCGTTGTAAACCATTGGCGCTGCCAATCCAGATAAAGCCTTTGGGGTCCTGGTAAAGAGAACGTACATCGTTACTGGCTAAACCATCGTCGGTATTGAGGTGGGTAAATGTATAAGACTCCTGTGCGGAAGATAGTATCGCACAGAATACAAAAAGTATAAATAAGCTGTATAAACGAAGCCGCACAAAACAAATTTACAAATAGAGCGGGGCATAAAAAACAGCATATTCATGTGAGTTGGGAGTAGCGTCCGAAAGGCCAGAGGATAGTTGCTCAAAAAAACAGGCCCCGGAAAACCGGGGCTGCGGAGGCTTTGGGCCGCAACCCAATGCATTACAAAATTGACATATTTTAATCAAATGACAAAAATATTTTCGTTTCTAATACGCCTGATATGTTATGATCCATAATAATTTAACCTCCTTTTTTTATAGGGAAAATCACACACTAGTATCCGGAAAATCTGTTCATGTACAAACTTTGTACGAAGGTCCACATAATACAATCTCATCTCTCCCTCTCACGCAATCTTTCAAATAATGCTGCGACCAGACTATCTTTTTCATAACCCCCCAATACCACATCATCCACTGCCGTAACAGGAATAATACGTTTGGTGGAACTGGATATGAATGCCTTTTTGGCATTGCGTAGATCTTCAAGTGTAACAACGCGTTCTTCTACTGCCATCATTTCCTTAGCCACCGATAAAATATTGGCCCTGGTAATTCCTTTTAACATGCCTTCAGCAGGTGTAATAAGGGTATTATTTTGTGTGATGACAAAAAAATTGGCACGCGGACATTCGGTCACTGCTCCCTCCCACTGATACAGTACATCATTAGCACCCTGTTCTTTGATCCATGGCTGTAACCAGATGGCCATCAGGTAATCTGTTGTTTTTACTTCCGGCATCTGGCGGCGAAAAGCATGGGTAACTAATTTGTAGGCGCCTGATGATAATTCATCTGGTGGAGAAACTATTGGTTGTTGAACAATGATGATATGTGGTTCAACCGGAGTATAACCATCAGGAGAAGCGCCACCGGTTACCGTAATACGAATACCGGAGTGTTCCATTTTATTTCGATGGATCAATTCATAGATAACAGCTTTTAACTGATCTTTTGAATAGCTCAATGATAAACGCATTAGATCAAGTGAGCGATATAGCCGGTCTATATGCGCATCGAGGAAAAGCGGATGATTTTCTTTCACCCTTAAAAAATCAAATACGCCATAACCACGTTGTAAACCAAGATCGCTGACAGGAATGACCGCAGTGTTTGCCGCAACAAATTGTCCGTTGATATAACTAATCATACTACAAGTAAAATTTATGTTTGATTGAACACAGCCACAAACTAATGATTCCGATCATCAATCCTGATAAATCATGACCATCATGATCATCCGTGTTCCATTCTACTCAATAAATCTGATTATAACGTTTCAAGATTTTTATCACTTTTTCCACCGGTAATTTCAGTACTTCATTTCTATTCTTACCCATAACCGTTGTTGCCATAAATAAAGAATTAATTAAAGCCTCTTCCGTTGCTTCCACCACAGCCTGAAATAAACCACTCACAGCATCATTGTGTAAAACGGTAGTACTGATTGTTCTGGTACGCGGGTTAAAAGGTACACGCAGTGAACTGTCTGTTGAAAAGGCAATCACATAATCGCCGCTGCCATTGGAAGCATAACTACCGGTTTTAGCCAATGCCATAAAAGCGCGTTTGGCCAATCGCTCTAAGTTCCGGCTGTCTAAGGGGGCATCAGTGGCCACTACTATCATACAGGAGCCATCTGCTTTTTTTTGCAGTTCCTCTAATGGCTTTTGCTTAGCCAGTTCCTGCATAACAGGAACACCGGCTATTTCGAGCATACCACCATAATTGGTTTGTACTAATACACCCACTGTATAACCATTCATTACATCGGGTAATTTTCTGGAAGCTGTTCCGATTCCTCCTTTAAAACCAAAAGCAATGGTGCCAGTGCCTGCACCCACTGTGCCTTCTGCCACGGGGCCATCTGTTGCCTGGTGAATAGCGTTCAATACATCATCTCTGGTAACATGTCTGCCACGTATATCATTGATGCCGCCATCATTGGTTTCACCCACCACTGCATTGACAGACTGCACCCTTTCATTGCCTTTCTGTTCTAATGTATAATCTATAACCGCATCCATGGCAACAGGTACACTGAGGGTGTTGGTGAGTATGATGGGTGTTTCAAGGTTACCCAATTCTTTCACCTGTGTAATACCTGCCAGTTTACCAAAACCATTCCCTACATAAATAGCAGCGGGTAATTTATCCTGGAAAATATTGCCAGGTGCAGGAATAATGGCAGTAACACCTGTTCTCACAGCCTCTCCTTTGATTAAAGTGGTATGTCCTACTTTAACCCCTTTCACATCTGTAATGGCATTGTATTTACCTGGCTCCAGCACCCCGAATTTGAGTCCCAGCTCCCTCGCCCGCTGCTGGGCTGTGGTAGCAATACTGATGGCTAAAAAAAACAGAAGAGAATAATATGTTTTCATATAAAGGCAGAGGGTTGAGTGGAAGACTAATTCTTTTCACCTACCTCAGTCCAAGATAAAGAAATTCCTTGTTAACCGATTTCTGCGGACGTTCATCAAACTCCTTTAAAATCTTGCCCGTTCTTTCTTAAATTACCGCTTCATTAAACACTGTTATGAGAAAACTATCACTTGCACTGCTTTCATTGGCTGCCTATGTGCAGCTCAATGCACAAAGCGATCCCAACTGGATGCGTTATTCGGCCATCTCCCCCGATGGTAAAACCATTGCTTTCACCTATAAGGGTGATATTTATAAAGTACCCAGCTCCGGTGGAGCAGCCACACCTCTCACTTTTCATGAGGCCAACGACCTGATGCCCATCTGGAGTAAAGATGGTAAACAGCTTGCTTTTGCCAGCGACCGTTTTGGCGATTTTGATGTACTGGTTATTCCCGCTGAAGGTGGGGAGGCTAAAAGAATTACCTGGCATTCAGCACCGGAATACCCATACAGTTTTACAACAGATAATAAGTCAGTGATCTTTGGATCAACCCGTATGGATATGGCCAGCAACCGCACATTCCCTACCGGCTCACAACCCGAACTGTATAAAGTGGGTTTGAATGGCGGACGTGTAGAACAGGTATTATCTACGCCTGCAGAATGGGTGAACCTCAGCAATAATGGACAGTATATGCTGTACCAGGATAAAAAAGGCGGCGAGAACCAATGGCGTAAACACCATACCTCTTCTATTGCAAGAGATATCTGGATCTATGATAATAATGCCAAAACACATAAAAAAATTACCAGCTTTAACGGAGAAGACCGTAACCCGGTTTTCACGGATGCTGATAAAGCATTTTATTACCTGAGTGAAGAAAGTGGTTCATTCAACGTACATAAAATGTCGCTTCAAGGTGGTAAATCAGAACAGCTCACTAATTTCAAGAAACATCCCGTACGTTTCTTAAGTCTGGCCAGCGACGGTACGCTTTGTTTTGGTTATGACGGTGAACTCTATACCATGAAAGGCAATGGCCGCCCGCAGAAAGTGAATGTGAGTATTGTGGCCGATGCACGTACCAATAACTCAAGAATTGTTCCTGTAAGTGGTGGTGTAAGAGATATGGCCGTTTCTCCGAATGGAAAAGAAGTGGCTTATATTTTTCGTGGTGAAGTATTTGTAAGCAGTGTGGATGGTGGTATCACCAAACGTATTACCAATACACCCGAACAGGAAAGATTGGTTAGTTTTTCGCCCGATGGAAAAACATTGTTGTATACTTCTGAAAGAGGCAATAGCTGGAAAATATTTGAAACAAAAAAACAGCGTGCAGAAGAACTATATTTCTATGCATCAACCGTATTGAATGAAACAGCCGTTATCAGCAATGGCAACGAAAACTACCAGCCCTCATATTCTCCCGACGGAAAAGAAATTGCTTTTGTAGAAAACAGGATGACCCTGAAAGTGTACAATATTGCCAGTAAACAATCGCGTACCATTCTAACTGATAAGGAAATATTCTCAATGGGCGATAATGACCAGTATTTCCAGTGGAGCCCCGATGGTAAATGGTTCCTGTTCGATTATGCCGTTCCCGGTATTTCTCCCGGCGAAGTAGGACTGGTTTCAGCAGATGGTAAAGGCAAAGTCATCAACCTGACTGAAAGTGGTTTCAACGATAGCCGCGCCAAATGGATCATGGGTGGAAAAGCCATGATGTGGTTCAGTAACCGCGATGGTTTAAAATCTGTAGCACAAAGCGGAGGCGCACAGGCCGATGTGTATGCGATGTTCTTTACACAGGAAGCATTTGATAAATTCAAACTGACTAAGGAAGAAGCGGCTCTCGATAAAGAAATAGAAGACAACAAGGCAAAATCAGACAGCAGCAAAAAACCAACGGCTAAAAAAGACAGCGTGGTATTTGACTGGGACGGACTCACCACCCGCAAAGCAAAACTCACCATACACTCTTCACAAATGAGTGATGCACTGGTAAGTAAGGATGGCGAGAACCTCTATTACCTGACCCGTTTTGAAAGAGGTACCAACTTATGGACTACCAACCTCCGCACCCGTGAAACAAAAATGCTGGTGGCATTAAATGCACAAGGCGGAAGTATGGTATGGGATAAGGACCAGAAAAACATATTCCTGTCTGCAGGTGGTGGTATCTCTAAAATTGATCCGGCCAGTGGCAGAAGAGAAATGGTAAGTATTGGTGGTGAAATGACATTGGATGTAGCGGCCGAGCGTCAGTTTATGTTTGAACATGTATGGCGCAGAACCAAAGAAACATTCTATACCAAAACCATGCACGGCATCAACTGGGATAGTTATAAACCCGATTACGAGCGTCACCTCGCACATATAGGCAACAACTTCGAGTTTGCCGAAATGTTGAGTGAAATGTTAGGTGAGCTGAATGTGAGCCATAGTGGTTCATCCTACAATTCCTTTGTAGCCGGTGGCGATGCTACTGCAGCACTCGGTGCATTTTACGACCAGAATTATAAAGGAGTATGGTATAAGATTGAAGAAGTAATAAAAGATGGTCCACTCGATAAAGCCGGACTCAATATCAAAGCGGGAATGATTATTGAAGCGATTGATGGTGAAACCATTGCTGCTGATACCGATCTTCCGCAATACCTGAACAGGAAAGCAGGTAAGAACACTTTACTGCTCATAGCAGATGGCGCTACCAAACGTGAAGTCATTGTAAAACCTGTTTCAACAGGTGAAGAAAATGGTTTGCTGTACAGAAGATGGATCAAAAAGAACCAGGATGAAGTAGATCGTTTGAGTAATGGTCAGCTGGGATATGTACATATACCCGGGATGAATGATGGTGCTTACAGAACCACTTATGAAGAAATCATGGGTAAATATGTAAACAGAAAAGGTATTGTGGTAGACACCCGTTTCAATGGTGGTGGCGACCTGGTAGCCGATCTGGCCATGTTCCTGAGTGGTAAAAAATTCATGGACTATACCACCGATACCAGAAGCAGTGGTTTTGAACCCAATTTCCGCTGGACCAAACCCAGCATCTCCATTGCCAATGAAGCCAACTACAGCGACGGACATTGTTATGCCTATGCTTATAAAGAACTCGGAATTGGTAAACTGGTAGGTATGCCGGTACCAGGTACCTGTACATTTGCAGGATGGGAATCTTTACAAGACAACAGCATTCGTTGGGGTGTTCCGCCATTGGGTGTGAAAGGACTGAAGAGTCAGTATTTAGAGAACTACCAGACAGAACCCGATATCAAACTCATGAATGAGTACGAAATTGTGATTAAAGGTAGAGACCAGCAGCTGGAAGCGGCGGTGAATGAGCTCTTGAAAGAAATTAATAAATAAGGAATAAGAAATATGAAATAAGAAAGGGAGACCTCCGTAACTGGAGGTCTCTCTTTTATTATGTTAATACCGATTGCTTATCCATAAGGTTAAAAAGCATACTGAAAAAATCCCTTAACTGTAAACACTGAACTTTAATTAGTCGCAGATTTTTATTTCCGGCAAGGGAGAAATAGCTCCTTATATCCAGCTATTAATTAAAAATATACTGCTTCGGTTTTCTGGATTCTTTAGTAAGACGATATATTGCATATATGCCTGGTATCATCGGTAAAACAGCTGTCCACATACCAGAAAAATAATAGCTACCGCTGGTTTTGTAATAATAGTTGGGCATGTTTGTTACTTCAACACCGTTGATGGCATGTGTTATGCTGTTGATATTATTTGGCTCAAGATGTGGTTCAATCAATGGGAAAATAAAGTGTGTGAATTCTGCTACGCCGGGTCCTATAAAAATAAACCAAGCTACAAATCCTGCTAATGGAATGCGGTAATACAATCCCAGTGTGGTAAGGGTATAAATGATCGGTAGAATCATCATGAATACCATCAGAAACCGTTCTTCGGTCCAGGGCACATTAAATATCCTGGATATAGCGGGCCCAAAGCTGGTAAAATACTCTTCTACCATATGTATCTGCAGACCTGCAACAGCCAGGATAAAAATGGGCAGTATGATTTTGGGATCACTGGGTTTTTTCAGGTAAGTAAAATACCAGAAAAAAAATCCAATAATGGCTGAGCCGCCAACAATAATAACAGGAGCCAATCCAATTTTTAAATACCCGAATGTTGGAGCGATAATGCAGATGGCAATTGCTGTTATCAGACTAGCTTTCTGCGAAAGTGTTAAGTTTTGCATTGTAAATATTTTATAAGGCAAAACTATTTTTCACAACCGGGTTTATTTTTTACAAATGATAAAAACGGAAAGGAGCTTAGTAAGAAATGTATAAACAAAAACCACTTTCAGTACGAAAGTGGCTCTGAATAAAATAGTGTTAATATTGACTTATACAAGTTATCGCTCCTCTGGCCTGACGTCTTTGTTTTTTAACAACAATGGTTCGAACTGTTCAACCTGTACAGGGTTGTGAATCTTCAAATGCACGGGTGGATATTTGATTCGTTTATCTTTTGGTCTTACGGGTCTTTTCTCCAGGCCACCACCACAGTTCGGACAAACATTTTGCAGCACCTGATCTACACATGTTTTGCAAAAAGTACATTCAAAAGAACAGATCATTGCGTCGGTACAGTCGGTAGGTAAATTTTTCCCACAGTGTTCACAAACAGGTCTTAATTCGAGCATATCATAGGTTTTGAACAAAGCTATGCAGCAAATTAGGCTCAGGATTTTACAAATGATAAAAACTTACTTGTTGGCTCTGATCCTGCTCAAAGAGACTTGTGTAATACCAAGATAGCTGGCAAGATCACCTAAGCTGATGCGCTGAAGCAGGTGCCCATTATCTTCCAGAAAATGATTATACCGTTCTGTTGCACTCTCTTCCAGCATTTCACTGATGCGCTTCATCATATTGATAGTAGCAAGGGACAAGAGTTTTCTGTAGGCAGTTTCAATGCAATGATGTTTTGAACATAAAGCTTCGAGGTCTGGTTTAAGGATATAGGTAACCGATGTTTTCTCTAAAGCCATTATTTCATAGGTCGATGGTGCCTGCATTTCAAAACTGTTTACTACCGTAAAGAGTGTTTTATCTGTGAAAAAACGCATAATAAATTCCTTATCCTCTTTAGCAAAGAATGTCTTGGTTAATCCCTCATCAATAAAATACAGCCTTTTGCAGGTTTCGCCTGATCTTAGTAGTAATGCACTTTTATCATACGATTTAGTCGATAAGCAATTATATAAGTCATCAGCAGCTTCCGGACTGAGCCTGGAAAGATGATTGAATGCTGATACAAAATCTGTCATACGAAATAATATTATTGCGCATACTGAAATTAACTAATTAACCTTATTGGTAAAACAGGTTGGTGCATAAAATATGTACCGATGATAAGCGCTGAAAATTCCCTAACTGGGCTTTTTTAAATATTTTTAATCAAGAATGGATACAACCCTACTCAATACCAGCCCCGACACTGAAATCATCAGCACAAGAATTTTTAATGTATCACGTGAACTACTTTTTCGTGCATGGGAAGAACCAGATCATTTAAAAAATTGGTGGGGACCAGCCGGCTTTACCAATACATTTCATGAATTTGATTTTCGTGTAGGTGGCAGGTGGCGCTTTACCATGCATGGGCCGGAGAAAGGAAATTACCAGAATGAATGTGAGTTTATTAAAATAGAACGGCCATCTCTGATTGCCTGGAAACGCCATTCACAACCACTGTTTCAGGTAGTGGCTATTTTCGAGGAACTAGCAACGGACCAGACAAAACTGATGTTTAAAATGCTGTTTCAGACTGTTGATGAGTGTAAAAAATTAAGGCCTTATGTAGTAAACAAGAACGAAGAAAATTTTGATAAATTAGAGAAGGAATTACAACGAATGTTTTAACCTGCGAGTCAATATAAATACCTCCGTAAAACTATACAGAGTTTCACAGAGGTGTAATCAATAATTAGTAACATGACGGAGGGAAAGCATTTAAATAAAGCCAGAAGAAAAAATGTTACATGGCAAAAACAGTAAGAACCTGTAAACAAGGTCACCGGTATTACAAGACCAGCGACTGCCCTACCTGTCCGCAATGTGAAGCATTGAAAAAGCCTGTAGACGGCTTTTTGTCGCTCCTGCCATCACCAGCACGAAGAGCTTTGTTGTTTCATGGAATTGATACACTGAAAAAATTAGCCAGCCATACAGAAAAGAACATTTTGTCTTTTCATGGAATGGGACCTAAATCAATGCCGGTACTCAGAAAGGCTTTGGCCGATGCGAAACTGAAGTTTAAGGAAGAATAGTTTCTTTGACATAAATGTTTAGCATACTTCATTTATTTTTCACATTCAGCTTTCAACAGACTAAGCCATTTCTCCATCCCTTTTTCCAGACTTTTGTTGAATGACTTTCTGAATAATTTCGCAAGAAAACCTTCCATACTTTCCTGCACCGTAACAATGGTTTTGTTTTCTGCTTCCGTTATCAGCCAGTTATGAATGGCATACATACCCCATGTTTTACCTGCCCACCCAAACTCTTTGTATGGCTCTACTGTATGCAGAACGGAATGTATGCTTACGCCGCCGGTTGTCCAATCGAAAGAACTGCCTGCTTGTACATCACCATTCAGCTTAGGCTTAGTGATGTCTGTTTGCCAGTTTGCCCATCGATTAATATTCGTAAGTACCGACCAGACTTTTTCACGGTCTGCATGAATGGTAATGCTTTTACTGCATTGTACAGGTGCGTTGTTATTGAGGCTTTTCATTTGGTAAGCTTTGCCAATAGTTGCTTTAGCTGAGTAATAAAGACTAAAACAAGTATTGATTTTTTGATTTGTTTTAACCATACAAAAATCAATACCAAATGAACACCTGAACTTGATATAAATCAAGAAGTTTAGTTAGCCGATTTTTTTCTTAACCTGCTGAGTGTTTCGGGAGTCATTCCAAGCATGGATGCGAGGTATTGTAAAGGCACAAGATTGAAAAGTTCACTGTTAAAGCTGAAAAGTTGCTGATACCGTTCTTCTGCTGTCATGGATAAATGTGTTACAACACGGTCCTCTAAAACCGTAAAACAACGGGCAATAAACAGTTTCTCTAATTCGGTCCAGCGGGGTACAAGCTGACCAATCTGCTGGTATTCTTTCTGATCAATCACAAATAATTCACAGTCGGTTATGGCCTGTATATTCCACCGGGCTCTTTGCCTGAAGAGAAAACTGGAGAGGTCAACAATAAAGTATCCGCTGGTAGAAATCCATTTTGTCACTTCTTTATTATCTACCACAAGGTATTCTCTGATAATACCGGATTGAACAAACCCAAGTCTGTCGGCATATTGTTCTTTCTTTAAAAAATAGTCGTTCTTTTTGAGTGTCGCAGGTTTAAAACATGCACTGATTTTAGATACCTCTTCATCGTTTACCCCAAAATAAGAATGTATATATTTTTCAAGTTCAGTCATCATTACGCACTACTTGCTGATTATTTGTTTTTGTGGGCTGCACACCAACAGCAGAAGCTCTACTTTCTCATTTCATATTCTTCTGTTTCTCTGTTCTTCTGTTTATTTCTTCTCTTCCCCCGGATGATAGGTCTTCACCTTGTTTTGCTCAATATCTTCCTTATAAAAGAAAATGTCTTTGAACTTTCCATTCACAAACCCTTCCGCCTGATCGGTGAAATTAGGGGAGTTGGGGTCGGTGCTTTGTCCGCCGGTAAGGATGGTTTTGGCTTTTAGTTTTTTACCAAACTCTACAGCTGCAATAAAGCTGTTGCCCGATGTTCCATAACGTTTGTTATAACCATTGCCCGATCTGCTTTCAAATGCAGGTAATGAACCCCAGCGCGAAGAACTCAATGCCACGGCAATACTGGGTTTGGTATCATCAAAACGCTGTCCTTCAGCCACACGCTGGTAACGGTTAATATCACCCCAGGGCTGTCGCCAGTTACCATAGGTTTTGGTTAAATCATCGAGTACTTTTTTCAGTGATTCCATTTTTTGTTGTGCAGTGGCATTGGCCATGTCTTCAAAACGTTTCACCGAATTGGTACCTTCTTCCATGGTCTCTGCACGCGGTGCAAACTGACTTAACTGATTGGCCCAGTCAATGGCCACTGTGGTGGCTACTGAACTGAGCGAAGTGGTTTTATCCCAGGCCGCTAACAAATCAACGGCTTCTTTCAGTTCTGTTTTTAATGGATCATTGTATGCTGCATAATCTTTCACCAATGCCGGTATCAGAAAATCAAAAGCAGCGAGGTAACGGTTATAACCGAGTTCAATGATTTTATCCAAACTCAGGTTGCTGGCTTTTTCCAATAAACGGGCGGCATTGATGCCACGTGCGTTTTGTCCGTCAGGCGCCATATAAGACGGGTATTTATTTTTATCCGGACTGTCTTTACCCGATGCTGTAAATGGTGTTGCATTACAGTTCTGTATCCAGCCAACAGAAGGATTATGCACCTGTACAATTTCTTCTAACTTATGTGCTCCCTGCCATTCAGTGGCTTTGATGCTGCCATCAACCGGGCGGGTATAATCGTAGGCAGGATTGCGTTTCGGAACAAAATCGCCATGCCAGTAGGCGATATTGCCTTTGTCATCGGCATATACCGTGTTATTGGTGGTATTCGATAACAAACGCATGGCTTCTTTAAATTCGTCGAGGTTATTGGCTTTGGTACTTACCCATGATTGTATCAATGCGCTTAAGGAACGGTTGAATTCTTTCAAAGCCAGCCATTTTCCATTGCGGTTACCCATTACCGGTCCATGATGTGTATAGAAACCGGTAAAAGGAACGGCAACCTGTTGTCCGTCTTTCAAATATTTTACAGTGATAGGTTTGGTATCAATGCGTTTCATTTCTTTTTCATACGCATAGAGCCAGTTATCATTCACTTTGGTAACTTTTTCTTCATAGAGGTCTGCCACATCAGCATAACCAGTGGTATGCATCCATCCGCAGTGTTCGTTAAAACCCTGGTACACAAACATCTGCCCCCAGGTAACAGCACCATAAGCATTCAATCCTTCTTCACTTACCATATGCATTTCAGGACGGAAATAAAAAGGTACATGTGGATTGATGTATAGAATGGCATTGCCACTACTGGTGAGTTTGGGCGCAATAGCAAAACCATTGGAACCACTCAGTTCCACATCTTTATTGACGACAGGCTGATAAGCAGTTGCATTTTTATTACCACTGTAAAAACTCCTTACTTCTTCCAGTGCAATACCACCTGTTCGGGTAGCCGATACACTACCATCGGTAAACATCAAATGAAACCAGGGTTCAAAACGGGTAAGCACTTTGGGTTTTACTTCGGGATGTTTGTAGAGATAATAGTTAATACCATCTGCAAAAGCATTCAGTAGTTTTTTAAACCATGCGGGACTGTTATTGTAATCTTTGATAGCAGCTGCGCTGTCTACAATTAAACGCATTTGCAGATCGGCATATAACATGCGTTCACCATCTGCTTCTGCCTGACGGCCTAATACTTCGAGGTAATTTCTTTCAACACGACTAAAATTTTCTTCGCATTGTGCATAGAGTAAACCAAAAACTGCATCAGCATCGGTTTTGCCGTAAATATGCGGAATACCCCATTTGTCTTTAATGATGGTAACGGCTTTTGCCTGCGTTTCCCAGTTTTTTATTTCAGCAGTTGTAAAAGATTGGGCAAAAGAAAAAGACGAAAACAATAAACAACAAAGCAGTAATCGCATGGTATTGGTTTTGAGGAATACCAAATATAACGAAGCTTTGTCAACCCCTGCGCCGGACTTAAGTCCGGCGCAGGGAACAAAAAACTTGTAGCTTGCAGCCTGAAGCTTTTCTGCTAATACCCCCACTGTTTCATCACAGCCAGGTCCTGTTTAACACATTCAACAGGATCAATACCCTGGTAAGCTTCCTGTTCAATGATAAAGTGTAAAGTGCCGCCTTTTGTTTTACAGAGATCGGTAATGGCTTTGGTGTTAGCCACCCCTTTTCCAAGGATGGTGCTTTCAAAAGATTTGCCATCGGCTGTTCTGGTTTCATCTTTTACATGTACAGAAACAAAACGACCGGGATAGGTATTTACAATCTCCAGTGCATTTACACCTGTATGGTAGAGGTTGCCCATATCGAGTTGCTGTACTACTAAGCTGGGATCGGTATTCTTCAGGATGATATCATATACTTTCTGACCATTGAGGGTGGCCGTAAATTCAAAATCGTGGTTATGGTAACCGAAGCGCATACCTGCTGCTTTACATAGTTCACCACTTTTGTTGAATACGTCCATATAAGCCAGCATTTCATCGTAGGTCTTACGAAGATCGGCATCGAGCCATGGACTGATGACCAGTTCCTGTCCCATTTCTGCGGCATCTTCAATGGTATATTTCCAGAGATCGGTGAATTGTTTTTTTGCGGCATCCCAGTGTGGCTTTCCCATCACGGTATGTCCGCTGGGCATTTGCATACCGAGGTCGTTGAGTATTTTTTTAAATTCTTTGGCGGTATAACCATAGAACTTACGGTTTACATAGTTGGCATGTTCTACATATTTGTAACCCATTTCGGCCAATGCTTTCAGGGTACCCAGAGGGTCCTTACTCATGGCGGCACGAACAGAATACAATTGCACACCGGTAAGCGTTTTGGCAGTTCCTTGTGCAAATAAATGACGTGGTAATAAAGCGGAGGCAGCTATGGCAAGACTACCATTTTTTAAAAAAGACCTTCTGGATGAATGCATGGCTTACAATTATGGACTAAATATAAGATTTCTGCATTTCCTTTCCCAGCTCAGGATTTAAATCCGGAGCTGGGAAAGGTTATTTCTTTTTAAAAACAGCGAAGAATATTTCTGTACTTATTTCAAAGCCCAGCTTTTTGTATAAACCTATCGCTGAAGTATTATCCTGTCTTACATGCAGAAAAGGAATTTTACCCGCATTAATAATCAATGAACAGAGATGTGCGGTAAGTATTTTGGCAAATGACCTGCCTGCATATTCAGGATCGGTACAAATAGCACTTACTTCGGTATGACTATCTGTTTGCAGTCTTTGTCCGGCCATGGATACCAGTTTATCACCGTCAAAAATACCATGGTAATTTCCGAAGTCAATAGTATGCTGATAAAAGGGGCCGGGTTTTGTTTGTTCTGTAAGTGAAAGCATTTGCGGTACATCTGCTTCCGTAAGTGGAACAAAATGGATGCCTTTATTTTCAACAGGATGAAAATGGGTACAGATCATCTGGTAAAGCGGAATAGCAAATAATACCTCAAAAGCATCCGGGAAATGAATCTCTTTATAAAATGGTACGGAAAAAGTTCTGTTGGCAGGTAGTGATGAAATCAAACGGCTGAAATCTGCATCGTTCCAGTCTTTCACACCTACAAAAGGGCAGATATCTCCCGGGAAATATTTCAGCGTATCATTACCCTGGTTCAGGTAAGATTGGTGGGAGGAAAGGGCTTCCCAGGCTGGGTTATATAAAGCAGTTGTCATACAGCATCATAATTTAATCTTATCCCGGTACTGCATTTGATAAAACTATGTATTGTATATAGATGCCATTGAGTATATGCCATACAAGGTAGTGACCAAGCCTGATATACACAGATGAAGCCCATCCTTGTTTTTTGAAAAAGATAGCTTGCAGAAAATTCATAGCAAATCCGGTAGTGATTGAATAAACAATAAACCAGGTAGTGCCAGACGGCAACTGTTCAATAGGTTCTCTCAGTGAAGTAAGAACGGCCATCACCATAAATGCATGATACTGATAAGCGCCATTTTTAATTTTGCTGAAAATAAAAAGCACCAATGTAATGGGTATTAGCCTGTAAAACACTTCAATTTCAAATGCCCCCGAACTATAAAGGAACAATGAATAAGGGAATGGTTGTGTATAAGGAGGTAAGCTTGTATGCGGGGTATTGTTGAGCATACATTCAATAACAATAATATCTGCTATGCCAAATAGTATACCAATCAACAGGGGTTTAAATAATTTTGTACCCAGCGATAAATGACTGTTATAAGCAGCTGGAAGTCCGGCTTTCTCCTGCAAAAAGATAAATGGTAAACCAACTAATAAAACAGCAAGATGCTCAAAACTCCAGATGCGCAAATGAGTGTACTGACCTGAAATGCTGTTACCATAGAAAATACCGATGCAGGCAATGAGTAGAAATAAACAGTAAAAAATAATCGATTTTCTCATAGGGTAAGTTTAGAAAATTGAAAATAAAAAACTTTATAGCCGGACTTATAACATTTATTATAAACGGCTAATTTTAAAACCTCACTGTAAATGAAAACTGTATTTTCGGAATATTAAGATAACAAATCGTGAAGAGAAAATTATTATTGTGCTGTATTCTGGTATTATATACGATAATACTGTTTGCACAAAAAACCAGGATATACTTCAATTACAACTGGAAACCTTCTGCAGAAGAGGAAGCTTTTTATTTTAGTGACCTGGAGAAAAAAGATACAGCCTGGTACAGGGCCGATTATAGTATGACAACCGGACAATTATTGAAACACGGCTTTTATAAAGATGCTGATTGTACCATCAGACATGGTGTTTTCGAGTATTTTTTTGGTAATGGAGAAATCCGCAGTGTAGAAGTGTATCATAATAATTATAAACAAGGAACACATTATGCTATTTACCCGAATCGGATGATCAGTGATTCTTTTCAGTTTAAAAACGATATTCCTTATGGACTTTGCAGCAGCTGGTATCCGAGCGGTAACCCCGGTACAGAAATGCAGTTGGATACACTCGGCAGAGGGTCAGGTATAGTGATTGGTTTTTTCGACAATGGGGTGGTTTCATTTAAGGGAAAACTGGCTGCCGGTCTGCGTAAAACGGGTAACTGGTTTTATTACCATCCGAACGGACAACGTGCTGCTGTGCTACAATACGGTAACCAGGACAGCAATTCAACAGCGGTAGCTCCAAAAATTAAATATGATGAGTATGAGCAGGCGTATTACGATTCAACAATCGTATACCAAAATGCCATTTGTTATGATACAAATGGGGTTCAACAAACTACCTGTAATATCATCAATACAAAACCTGAATATCCGGGCGGACTTCAGGCGTGGACAAATTATCTATCGAGTCTGTTACCGGATATGATCGGAAAACGAAATGGCCCCGCAAAGACCATGACTTATGTAGCATATTTTATGACCCATCCAGACGGTACAAAATCTGACCTGATGCTGGATAATACGGTGAATAAAGAATTTGATGAAGAGATTCTGGGTATTTTCAAAAGATCCAGAAAGTGGAAATCGGTATGGCATAATAACAGGCAGATACCTTTTCTTAATAAACAATCTTTAACACTGCTGAAGTCTTTTTAAGATAGCTATGCATTAATTTTAATGCTAAAGTTATACTATGAAACAAAGGAAAGGGTTAAGAGTATATGTATTACCAGTTTTGTTGTTGTTGTCGATAACAACATTTGCACAGCAAGCCGGTACAGATTGGACTCCTGAACAACAGGTAGAATTATTTGGCTATTGTGAAAAGCCCTTCCTCATCAAACAATTAAAAATATCGGAAGCCAATGCCGATAAAATTGGCCAGATTAATAACTGGGCAAGATTGACCAAAATAAAGATTCAGGCAAATGCCAGTGATACTTTTGCCACTGATGGAGAGGTAGAAGAAGCCGTAATTAAAAAATACAAGGCTTTGGGTCTTGCGGGCGATCAGTTAAAAACACTTACCGACAGAAGAAAGCAAAGCCTGAGTGAACCCTGCGCACTGATTACCTTAACCGTTAACAAAACATATGATACCATTGCTAAACCGCAATTACAATTACTGTTCAGGAATAAGTTCCGCAGAACATTGATGGATAAATTAGAAGTAAACGGCAAGCAGGCCGATATGCTGATTGAAGCGGAAGTGTGGAAACAAAAAGAAGCCATTGAGATTGCAAAAATTCCGGAAACAGATTTTAACCGTATCCGTAAAACAGTTGCCATGTATACCGACCTGGAAAGAAAATATGGTTTTATCGGTATAACTGAACAACAGAAAGAGGGCGCAAAGACTATTTTTAAAGCAGCCGATTAAATGAATTGATATTATTAATGGAGCCACAGATTCACAGATAAATTCATCTGTGAATCTGTGGCTCTCGTTTAAAGTACACCTTAAAAATCGATTATATCTAACACATTATCATAGAATTATGAGCTAAATTCATAAATTGTACCGGCTTTTACCAAACTAACCTGACTGATGCAACCCTGCCGCATACTCATTGTTGAGGATGAATCGCTCGTGGCGATGGATATGGAACGAATGCTGACCGATCTAGGCTACGATCTGATACCCAATGTAAACAATTATGCTGCCGCTCTTGAAGTGCTGGATAAAACAAAACCCGATCTGGTTTTATTAGATATTACCCTGAATGATACCAAAACAGGTATCGATCTTTCATTGCTGTTACAACAGGATTATAAGGTTCCGTTTATTTATGTAACCTCTCATTCAGATAAAAAAACCATTGATCAGGCACTGGTTACCAAACCCAATGGCTATTTACTCAAACCCTTTGATGCCAATGATCTTTATACAGCCATTGAAGTGGCATTGAGTAATTTCAGCGGACAGGTTGTAAATGGTCAAGAAGACGCGGCACTGGTTTGTAAGGATTCATTGTTTGTCAAGAACGACAAGAATTTTGTAAAAGTGGAGATCAATGATATTCACTGGATTGAATCTGAGCATAATTATCTCTACATCATTACCCAGAAAGGGAAACACATTATCCGCTCCAATTTCAGGGATTTTCAGCAGCATGTTCCCGTGGCTCAATTTATACAGGTGCATAAATCGTATATGATTAACCTGAATAAAGTAGATGCTTTTTCTCATACAGATATTACCATTAACGGAAAGGAAATTCCGCTGAGCCGCATGTATAAAGACGATTTCTTTGCCTGTATGAAGAGAATATTGTAAAACAGGTATAGCTATGGTACCTAAATTAAAGCAGTTGGTACCTATTTTTTGTCTGCTCCTCCCATTTGCCGCATATTTACAATATCACATGTTGCTGGTATTTACGATACTGAAAAGGGTTGGCAGTTGTTTATTGCTGATGTTTTGTTGCTTTTTATTCATAACCGGATTAAAGGCGCAATACAATTATGTAGATACTGATCTTATCCGCAAGCAGATCAACACTGCTAAAAGCGATAGTATCCGCAGCCGGCTCTATGGAATACTGGCCTGGGAAATGCGGTTCTCCAATCAGCCCAAAGCAGTGGAGCTGGCTGATAGTATGCTGTTGATTTCCACCCCTTCAAAAGAGTACATCCGGCTGGCAGAAGCTTACCGCATCAAGGGTTTTGTAAAAGTGGTGAACCAGGATATAGAAGGCTGCTTAAAAATGTATGAGCAGGGCATATTCTATGCTAAAAAAGCAAAGAGTAAATATTATGAGTCTGCTATCCTCAACCTGATTGCCGGTATGCACCAGGACAAGGGCGACTTTGATAAAGCGATACAGTTTTTTCTGGAAGCGGTGAAAGCGGCGGAGGAAAGTAAGAGTTCTGAAATGATTGCTTTTAGCGCCAATTGTATTGCAGAAGCCTATTCTGATGCAGGCAGACCCATTGGTTTTACCCGGCCTTTTTATGAAAAAGCATTGCGTGAAGTATTACCCCGTGAAAACTGGCAGTATGCCGGCATGATTCATTCCAATATGGCTAAGGAATACATGATGGCCGGAAACGCGGATTCTGCTATGATGGAAACAGCAGCATCTATCGGTTACCTCAACAGGGTAAAGATAAAAGGCTATGTATATGCTACCTGTGCCACCGATATCGGAGAAATGCTTACCAGGCTGAAAGCTTATAAAGAAGCGGAGCAATACCTGCTGCAAGCTTATCATATACTTGACAGCCTTAAAACAAAAGACAATAAACTGATTGTATTATCTGCTTTATCTAACCTCTATGTAGAGAGTGGTCAGTATAATAAAGCGCTAGAGCGTGGAAGAGCGCTATTGTACCTCGCAGGTCAATACAAATCGAAAATATTTCTTCGAAATGCCTATAAGGTATTGTCGGAAACGGCTGCGAAAAAGGGCTTGGCAGATAGTGCACTGTTCTATTATAAAGCCTATAAACACTGGAACGACAGCATTTTCAATGAAAACAAGGAAAAAACCATTGCCAATGCAGAGAGCAGGATGAAGGAAACATTGCAGGCAAAAGAAAATGAACAACTGAAATCAACCAATACAAGGCTACGAAACAACAGTTTACTGGCGGCAGCAGCGGCCTGTATATTGTTACTCGCCGCATTCCTCATTGTTTTAGCCAACCGTAAAATCAAACAAAAAAACCTGGTACTGGAAACACAGAAGCAGTTAATCGAAAAGCAATCAGCAGAAAAAGATATTCTACTAAGAGAAATACACCACCGGGTAAAAAATAACCTGCAGGTGGTATCCAGTCTGCTGAACCTGCAGGCGGCCAGTATTACCGACCAGAAAGCCATAGATGCACTGATGGCCAGCCAGAAAAGAGTAAAAGCCATTTCACTGATACACCAGAACCTGTATGCTTTTGAGGACCTGAGTACGGTATCGTTTACTTTATATATAAAGGAATTGTATCATGATCTTCGCCAACTGTATAATAAAGGGAATATAGAACTCATTTGTACCACAGAACCTGAAAACCTGGTATTCGATATTGAGAAATCGGTACCGCTTGGGTTAATCATGAATGAAGTAATGATCAACGCGCTGAAATATGCATTTGAAAAACAGGACCGGGGTACGATCACCATATCCTGTAAGGCAGAAGCAGATGATCAGTTGATGCTGCGCATTGCCGATAACGGCGTTGGCTTACCCAAACCATTCGACAGTCTGGAAGCAGATTCACTTGGTTTCAGGATTATCCGCGAACTAACCCGCCAGTTAAAAGGAACCGTTAGCTGTGAAGTAAACAACGGAACCATCTACGTTTTCAGGATACCCCAAAACAGGTTAAAGGCATTATAGCCTGTTTGTAGTTTCATACCTATTCTTTTGCATTTGGTACCATTTTATGCCTCAGCCGGAATTCACTTATTAATTTTCTATCTCAATTATAGGATAATCCCTCCTTTCGAGGGTATACACTTATTAATTTGATAACTCCAATGTCCTTTATATGTGCCTCTCGGTTCACATATAAGAAATCCGTTAAAACTAACTGAAATGCAAATTAACTGTACACGTCTGGCGGGCGCGTTTTTGTGCCTTATGCTATTGTCATGGAGCCCCAGGTTTACTTCTGCCCACTTAATTCAAAAAAACCTATTGACTGTTTCTGCGGAAGAGTGGACACTCGCCACTGAAAAAAGTGGGGTGAAAGCCTATTACCGTATAACTACCTGTGGTGATGACCAGGTGATATACCTGCGTTTCGTAAATAGCAATTCAGGAGCGGTACAGGTTAGCTGGAAGGGTGAAATTCAGTTTACAGGAGAACCGACACCCAGGAGTATCAAGGAAGAAAACTCAAGCCTTACGCTACAGAATGGTGAAGTATCAGGAACAACCTGTACCAATCCTGCTAATGCTGAACTGGTTATAAAACCGGTGGCTTCACCTGTTGTAAATATGGAAGCTTATTTCTTTCAGCAACTCACCATTACCCAGAACTAATTAACCTGCAATCATGAGAAACATTACTATATCTTTTTCTGCGGCCTTTAAAAAATTCATCATGCTGGTAATGATAGCAGTTACTGCTATTGTTCAGTTACAGGCGCAAACCTATTCATTTACTACCTGTGGGGCTACCGGCTCAAACGGTCCTTCACAAACGCAGGTAAACCTTGCGTATGCATCTTCAACCATTACAGGTGTGGTAAGTAATAATGGTATACAGGAATGGACGGTTCCTGCTACCGGATTCTACTCCATAAAAGTAGCAGGCGCCAAAGGCGGCGGTGCAGGAGGTGGTAATGGTGCAGTGCTTTCCGGAGAATTTCTGTTAATGCAAGGTCATGTTATACAGATAGTGGTGGGTCAGCGCGGTACCGGTGGTTTTGGTGCGCAGGGTAGTGTTAATAGTGGTGGCGGTGGCGGCGGTTCTTTTGTGGTGAATAAAACAACCAGTACTATTTTACTCATTGCCGGTGGTGGTGGTGGTGGGAATGGAGACTATGGTGTTTCCTATCCTAATACCGTAGGAAACCCTGCCAATACAGGTACATCTGGTAACAGTACTTATCAGACAGGTGGTGGCACCAATGGTAATGGAGGAAAAAATGGTGTAACAGATGATCCTGCTGCGGGTGGTGGTGGTTATTTTACCAATGGTGAGAATTCACCGGGAACTGCATTCGCAGGTGGTGGACAGGCTTTTCTAAATGGCGCGAGGGGTGGTGCGGGAAGAACAGGTAGTTATTTTGGCGGTGATGGCGGATTTGGCGGCGGCGGCGGCGGGACCTCCAATGTTTTGGTACGCGGTGGCGGCGGGGGTGGTTACTCCGGCGGTCAGGGCGGTACCTACCAGATTGTTCAGACAAGTGTGTATACTTCAAGTTCAGACAGAGGTCATGGTGCCGGAGCAGGCTCTATAAATAACGGATCCAACCCGATTACCTATGCAACCAATGCTGCTGCTGGTTATGTAACCGTTACAACACTCTCTACGCCGGCGGGTGCGCTGAATTTTGTAAAAGCAAACAATAATTATATTACCGTTCCACATAGTGCATCCCTGAACCTGGGTGCAGAATTTACCATTGAATCATGGGTAAATTATACAGGTGTTAACAGCACCATCATCGATAAAGGTGATTATGATTATCTATTACAGGTAAACTGTAATAATCCAGGTTTTTCACCCAACAGACTGAATTTCTATAACAGAAATACCGGTTGGGTGCATTCAACAGGCACTGTACCGGAAGGTGTATGGACCCATGTGGCCGTTACACTGAAAAACGGTACCATGACTTTTTATATCAATGGAGTGGCATCCGGAACAGCAGCAGTAAACTTTGCGCAGGACAATGGTCCGGTGAATATTGGCCGACAGTCACCTTCATCCTGTGCCTGTAACATCTTCAATGGCAACATGGATGAGTTACGTGTATGGAACAGGGCATTATCAGCCTGCGAAATCAACAGCAATAAAAGTTGTGAACTGAGTGGTACGCAAACCGGATTGGCAGCTTATTATAAATTCAATCAGGGTTCAGTTAACATGAATAATAGCAGCGTTAATACGTTGATTGATGCCAGTGGTAATAATAATACAGGATCGCTTATTGGTTTTGCATTAACCGGCACAACATCAAATTGGGTGGCCGGACAAGTTTCGGGAACCTGTGGCCCTATTGTACCGCCCACACCAACCATCAGTACCAGTGGTTCAACTACAATTTGTGCGGGTGGGTCAGTAACACTCACTGCTTCTGCAGGTGGTAGTTATTTGTGGAGCAATGGAGCAACTACGCAATCTATCACAGTAAGTACCACTGGTGCTTATACAGTAACCGTTACCAATGCCAGCGGATGTAGCGGTACTTCCGCTGCTACAAATGTTGCTGTTACAACGATTAATAATCAGACTGTTTCAGCTGCACCTGTCAATATCTGTGGAACAGGATCATCAACGGTAACACTTGCCTCTTCACAAGCAGGTATTTATTATACGCTGCGTAACAATGCAAATAATGCAATAGTAGCAGGCCCCATACCTGGAACAGGTGCTGCTATTAATTTCAATACAGGAAATATTTCTGCTACGACCACTTATAATGTACTGGCAGAAACAAAACCTACAGGAGCTTTAAGTTTTAATGGTTCAACTTATGTAACCATACCACATGCTGCAAACCTGAATGTAAGTGCAGGCGGACAATTAACCATGGAAGCATGGGTAAACCCAGCTGTTTCTGGTCAGTGGAGAAATATTCTGATGAAGGGTGCTTATGGTTATGGTATGGCCATCGATGCCTCTAACAGGTTATATTTCTGGGATCAGGGTGGAGGTAATGCTTATGATACATGGTCGGATGTAACAGTACCTGCCAACACATGGAGTCATGTTGCTATTACAGTTCAGGATAATGGTTCTTCTCTTTCTGTTAAACTGTACCTGAATGGTGTAAATGTGGGCAATAAAACATCGCCTGTTACCCAGATCAATGATAACGCAGAAAGCCTTATCATCGGCAGACAGGGTACAGGTTGCGGATGTAACTATTTCAATGGTAAACTGGATGATGTTCGTGTTTGGAATACGGTTCGTACTGCTTCAGAAATTGCTGCAAGTATGAACAGTTGCTTATCAGGAGCTGAAACAGGCTTGCTGGCATTGTATAAAATGGATGATGGTAATGGCTCGACTGTGACCGATTCGAAATCGGCTAATAATGGAACCATAACGGGTACTGCATCATGGACTTCCGGTAATGTTGTATGTGGCGCTGTTTGCAGTTTGCAGATGTCGGCAACACCAACGGTAACCGTTGTGCCCACACCAACGGTAAATCCAATTACCAATCAGGAAGTTTGTCATAATGCAATTCCTGTAACAGCTATTGCCTTTAGCGGCAACTTGAGCGGCACCGTATATAACTGGACTAACAGCAATCCTTCCATCGGATTGGCGGCCAGTGGTACGGGAGATATCGCAGCATTCCTCGGACAGAATACAGGTACCGTACCTGTATATGCTACCATAACCGTAACACCATCTTATACATCAGAAGGTAATACCTGTACAGGTGCGCCGGTGAGCTTTATCATCCGCGTAAATCCAATACCTGTAATTGACCCTATTGATAACCTTACTGTGTGTAATGGAACAGTAACCGCACCATTCAATATCAGCAGTCCGGTAGCAGGTTCTGTATTCAGATGGACTCAGCCGGGCAATGTTCCAAACGTAAATGTAGGTCTGCCCAATGGCGATGGTGCAACTGTACCATCATTTACTGCCATCAATACAGGCACAACACCTCTTACGGCTACTTATTATGCCGTGTCATATTATTCCGGAGAAACCATGGGTTGCGGAACTTCCAGACAGTTTGATGTTACGGTGAATCCAACACCTGTTGCTAATATTACAGCGGGAGGTTCAACTACTTTCTGTGCAGGAGGTTCAGTAACATTAACTGCATCAGGTGGGGCAACTTATTTATGGAATAACGGTGCCACTACCAATAGCATTAATGTAACAGCAGCTGGTACCTACAGTGCAACAGCAACCAGTGCTGAAGGATGTGTATCAGCACCGGCATCCATCACGCTCACACAATTACCTGCACCAACCGTAAACCCTGTTACCAATAAAGAAGTATGTCATAACGGTATTGCAGTGCCTGCTATTAATTTTACAGGTGCTGTCAACGGAACTATTTATAACTGGACCAATGATAATCCATCCATCGGTCTGGCGGCCAGTGGTACAGGAGATATAGCATCCTTTACTGCATTGAATCCTGGTACGGCTCCTGTTTATGCAAACATTACCGTAACACCATCTTATACAGTAGATGGGAATACCTGTACAGGAACACCTGTAAGTTTTGTGATACGTGTGAACCCGATTCCTGTTTTCAACGCTATCGCCAATCAGTCATTGTGTAATGGTGCTTCTTCAACAGCTATCAATTTAACCAGTCCGGTGGCGGGTACCACATTCACCTGGTTCAATACCACCCCGGCAGTAAATATTGGATTAGCCAATGGGTCGGGTGCTACTATACCTTCTTTCACTGCTGTGAACAATACGAATGCGCCTGTTACAGCGACTTATCTTGCATTATCATACTATCAGGGTGCAACCATGGGTTGTGGTACATCCAGACAGTTTAGTTATACCGTTAACCCAACACCACAAGTTACAGTTACTGCAAGCGGACCAACCACATTCTGTGCCGGAGGGTCGGTTACCTTAACTGCATCGGCCGGTACATCTTATGCATGGAGTAATGGCGCAACAACACCGTCTATTACCGTTAATCAAACCGGTAACTACAGTGTTACTGTAACCGGAACCGGTGGATGTACCAATACATCCGCTCCAACCACAGTTACCGTAAATGCATTACCAGCTATACCGGTAATCAGCAGTGCCGGTTCAACAACAGTTTGTGTGGGAAGTCCGGTAACACTTTCTGCCGGCGGAGCCAGCGCAGGTAATGCCATTGATTTTGATGGATCAAATGATAATATCGTTATTCCCAATAATGCAGCGTTTAGCTTCACCAGTCAGTACACTGCGGAGTCATGGATCAATCTGCGCAGTTATCAGTATGGAACCATCATTTCAAAATTTGAAGATGACAACAATAACAGAGGATGGATGGTGAACATTGGTGAAACAGGTGCGCCAACTGTGCATGTGGTACATTCCAGACTGGGTACATGGACCAATCCGATTCAGTGGAACAGTGGATTCCAGCCAGCATTGAATACCTGGTACCATATTGCCGTGGTATTTGATGCAAGCCTTTCTTCCAATCATATTAAACTATATGTAAACGGTGCATTAACAGCGCAAACAAGCTGGCCATATACCCTTACACCCAATGCAGCCAATATGTATTTCGGCGGCTATGATAATCCGGGTAATGGTGTAAATGGCGGTGCAAACGGAAGATTCTTTAATGGCAGACTGGATGAAGTGCGTATATGGAATGTGGCGAGAACTGCAGCACAGATCAGTGCCAATTATAATCAGGTCATCAGTGCACCTCAATCAGGTCTGGTGGCTGCTTACTCATTCAGCGAAACTGCCGGTAATGCCATACAGGATGTAACTGGTGTGCATAATGGTACGATGGTTAATAACCCAACACGTATCGCAAACGGACCACAGATTTCAGGCGGCAGTGGTAACAATACTTACCTCTGGAGTACCGGTGAAACAGGTTCTTCTATCACTGTAAACCAGGTCGGTAATTACAGTGTAACCGTTACCAATGAAAATGGTTGTGCTGCTACATCAGCACCCGTAACGGTAAGCAATTATGCCCAGCCAACCATCAGTTGTCCGGCAAATATCAGCGTAGTAAGTGCAGCCAATCAGTGTGGTGTGAATGTTACTTATCCGAATGCAACGGTAACATCGGGCCCTGCGAATCCAACCATCACTTATTCTCATCCTTCAGGATCATTCTTCCCTGTGGGTAATACCACTGTTACGGCTACAGTTACAGATGCCTGTGGAAATACAGCTACCTGTACGTTTGTGGTAACAGTAAGAGATGAAACGCCACCGGTATTAGCATGTACCAATCAATCATCATCATCACCTGTTAACTTCATGAGAGGTACAAGTACAGGTGGTACAGCTGCAATAGTAGCATGGACAGGATTGAATGGTGCTTCACAATATGCCGGCTCATCTCTGGGAACCAGCTGTAATGAATCGTGGAGACCTTTCGGTACGCTTTGCGACGAAGCACCCAATACTAACAGCATGACTACCAGTACAAAGTCGAATGCTAATTCCGGAATTACGTTTAATAGTAATGGTCCGAATGGTATTGGTGCTTTTGTGGTTGATCTCGGAGCTACGCAAAACTTTAACCTGGCACAGGTGTACCAGATGTTCTCTGATGGCAAGACTACACATGTGAGAGGTTTCTACCACCCATCAACAGCAGCCACAGCTCCATCTATTACAGATGCAGGCTGGATAGAAATGTTCCCTGAAACAGTGGTAGGTGCTGGTGTGTATAGTGGAAATAATGTTACCCAACCAACTGAAATAACTTTCGGTAGCACATCGGCACGTTATGTAAGGTTCTATGTACGTAATGATGGCCGTTATGGTAGTGGTACATGGATTGAAACAAGAAGCATTAAACTCTTCAGTACGGCACCTGCCATCAACAATGTAACTGTTACAGCAGCAGATGGTCAGTGTACTGCCATTGCTACATATGATGTACAGGCTATCGATAATTGTTCAGGTACTGTTGTTAGCTATTCTATACCAAGTGGTTCAAGTTTCCCCATCGGAACAACTCCGGTACAGGTAACTGCAACAGATGCTTCAGGTAATACAACCACCTGTTCTTTCTCGGTAATTGTAAATGCACCCGAGATTAATGTAACCGGTAACTCAAATAATATAACAAGCGGAACAACTACAACAGCAGCCGCTAACAATACCAACTTCGGTGGCACATTACCGAATACACCTGTCAGCAAAAACTTTGTGATACAGAATACCGGTACAGCTGCATTGAAAATCAGTTCCATCAGCCTGTCTGGTATCGATGCACCGTCATTCAGCATCAATGGTATCACATTACCTGTTATAGTGGCACCCAATGCTTCTGTGAATTTCAATGTGGTATTCAGCAGTAATGCACCGGGTGTGAAAGAAGCCACCGTAACCATTAATAATAGCGACTGTAATGAAACAGCTTATCAGTTTGCCATCAGTGCAGAAATTACCTGTACCAATCCTGTGTTCATTAATCTGAATCCGCAGGTACAGGCCAATACAACAGCAACTACATGTAATGCAGTGGTAAATTATCCGTTGGCTGTAAATGGTATTCCGACCCCGGGTCTTAGCTACACATTTAGTGGTGCTACTACCGGATCGGGTTCAGGAACAGGAACGGGCAATACCTTTAATAAAGGCACAACCCATGTAATAGTAACAGCTATTAATCCATGTAGTACTGTGGTGTATGAGTTCGATGTAATTGTAACAGACAATATCCTGCCCATCGCTATATCACAAAACATCACAGTTCAACTGGATGCAAATGGAACAGCAACCATCAATGCTTCACAGATCAATAACGGATCAACTGATAATTGTGGTATTGCATCCATCAGCCTCGATAAATCAGGTTTCGATTGCAGTAATCTGGGTGCAAATACAGTACAACTGACTGTAACAGATGTAAACGGTAACAGTGCAACAGCTACTGCCACCGTAACAGTGGTTGACAATATTCAACCACTTATAACAGCACCTGTAAATGTAACAGTAAACACTACCGTAAACTGTACAGCAACAGCTGTGGTATTGGGCACACCGATAACATCAGACAATTGTTCTGTACAGTCTGTAACCAATAATGCCCCGGCAGTATTTACACTTGGTACAACCATTGTTACCTGGACGGTTACAGATGTGTCTGGCAATACGGCAACAGCCACGCAAACAGTGTTGGTTAAAGATGTAACAGCACCGGTGCCTAATGTGGCAACCCTGCCCGATATTACCGCAGAGTGTAATGTTACAGTAACAACTATCCCAAGAGCAACAGATAACTGCTCAGGACTCATTAATGCCACCACAACAAGCCCATTAACCTATAACAGCCAGGGTACTTATACCATTACCTGGAGATATACCGATGCTTCGGGTAACAGCAGCACACAAACACAAACGGTGATTGTGAGAGATGTTACACCACCTGTAGTAAGCTGTCCTGCTCCAATAACAGTAACGGTACCTGCTAACCAGTGTGGTGCGGTGGTAACATTTAACCAGCCAACGGTAACAGATAATTGTTCATCTGGTAGTACAGGTGTTCACACACTGGCCAGTGGTGCGCAGTTCTTTGATTATGCAGATAACAGGATGGAGAACCAATACAGCCCAGGACTTCCCATGAGCTTCTTCCCGACCGACGGACAGAAACTCGCTGTATTCCTGGTGAACTGTGGTTCTACGCATTATATGTACCAGAATATCACTTTACCATCCAGTGGTCCGATCAATTTAGGTCTGGATATGAAGTACACCAATCATTATGCATCTGGCTTTAGTTCCAATCAGTTTATTGCGATTGAATTGAGGAATCCTTCAACCAATGCGATTATCGCGACCCTGTTTAAAACCAATCCTGGTGCACCACAGTCTACACCGATGACGCATTATAATTTCGATCTGTCGGCCTATGCCGGTCAGCAGGTGCGTTTACAGGTAGTAGATGCAACCATCAATAATTTCTACCTCGATGTATTACTCGATAATATCACTTTACCAGGCAGCAGTCTGGTGAACGGAAGTTTTGAAACAGGTAATTACAACGGCTGGACCATCGGCAGTGCAAGCACCACTTGCGGAACATTTGGTATCGGTTCAGGTCCTTCAGTATCAATTGTACAAACAGGGGGTCTGCCATCAGGTTCAACCTTCCCGATCGGAACCACCACCAATACATTTGAAGTAACAGACTTAGCGGGTAATAAAACCACTTGCAGCTTTAATGTATCAGTGAATGCCCCTGAAATTAATATCAGCGGAAACGGAACAGCGATTGTAAGTGGCGATAACACGCCAACTGCATCAGATAATACCGATCTCGGTGGAACCATACCCGGTAATAGTATCAGCAAAACTTTTGTGATTGCTAATAATGGTACATCAGCACTTACGGTATCATCTATCAATATCAGTAATGCTGCATTCACCAGAACGGGTATCAGTTTACCGGCAACCATACAGCCTGGTCAAACAGCCAGCTTTACAGTAAGCTTCAGCTCCATGACACTGGGTGTGCAGACTGCAGTGGTAACCATTAATAACAATGATTGTAATGAAAGCAATTACAGCTTCACTGTAAAAGGAGAAGTTACCTGTACCAATCCTGTGTTTGTAAATACGAACGCTCAGGTATTGGCGAATACAACAGCAACAACATGTAATGCTGTAGTAAATTATCCGCTGGCAGTAACAGGTATTCCTGCGCCGGGTGTAAGCTATAGTTTCAGTGGCGCCACAACAGGTGCGGGTGCCGGAACGGGTAGTGGACAAACATTCAACAAAGGAACTACACATGTAGTAGTAACAGCGGTTAATCCGTGCAGTACGGTGGTGAATGAGTTTGATGTGATTGTATCAGACAATACCAACCCGATAGCCATTGCACAGAACCTCACAGTTCAGCTCGATGCAAACGGTGCAGCATCTATTACAGCAGCACAAGTAAACAATGGGTCAACTGATAACTGTGGAATTGCATCTGTCAGTGTAAACAAAACCAGCTTCGATTGCAGCAATGTGGGAGTTAATACCATTAACTTAACGGTAACCGATGTAAATGGTAATACATCAACTACAACTGCAACAGTTACTGTAGTAGATCAGATAGCACCATCTATCACTGCTCCTGTCAATATCAGTCAGGGTACAGATGCAGGTGTATGCGGTGCCACCGTAAACCTGGGTACACCAGTAACAGCCGACAATTGCTCGGTAGCTACGGTAACCAATAATGCGCCAACACTGTTCCCTGTAGGTACCACGGTGGTTACCTGGACTGTTACCGATGTAAATGGTAACAGTAGCACAACTACACAAACAGTAGTGATTGCTGATACAGAAAAACCAAGAATTACTGCACCTGCCTTAGTAAGTGTGGTAAATATACCTGGCTCATGTATGGCCAGTGTAGACCTGGGTACACCTGTAACAAGCGACAACTGTGGTGTGGCAACAGTAACGAATAATGCACCTGCATTATTCCCTGTGGGTACAACCATTGTACGCTGGACCGTTACAGATATTCATGGTAATATAACAGATACAGCCACGCAGGAAGTGGTGGTGATTGATAACGAAAACCCAAGCATCAGTGTAAACAATATCAGTGTGAACAATGATGCGGGTAAATGTGGAGCAACCGTAAGTATCGGCCAACCGCAAACAGCCGATAATTGCGGAGTAGCCACCGTAATGGGTGTGCGCAGCGATAACAAACTGCTCACAGAAGATTATCCTGTAGGCACAACCACCATTACCTGGACAGTACGCGATGTAAATGGTAATATCAAAACTACTACCCAAACAGTAGTAGTAACCGATAATGAAAAACCAACCATCACCGCACCAGCAATGGTAAGTGTGGTAAATGCAGCAGGGTTCTGTGGAGCTACCGTAAACTTAGGCACGCCGGTAACGGCCGACAATTGTGGAGTAGCCACCGTAACGAATAATGCACCAGCCATATTCCCTGTGGGTACAACCATTGTAACCTGGACGGTAACAGATATTCATGGTAATATAACAGATACGGCCACACAGGAAGTGGTGGTGATCGATAATGAAAAACCAACCATCAATGTAAACAATATCAGTGTAAACAATGATGCAGGTAAATGTGGCGCTGCTATTGTGATTAGTTTGCCGGAAACAGCAGATAATTGCGGCGTAGCCACTGTAATGGGTGAACGCAGTGATCTTAAACTGTTAACAGCAGATTATCCTGTAGGAACCACCACCATTACCTGGACGGTTAGAGATGTAAACGGTAATATCAAAACCGCTACACAGACAATTGTGGTAACAGACAATGAAAAACCAGTGATTGCATGTGCGGCCAATCAGGTATTCTGTGCCAATACAGGCGGCAATACACAATACAGCATTCCTGTACTGAGCCAGTCTGATAACTGTGGTATTGCCAGCACAACTTATAGCATAACAGGTGCTACCAACAGAACAGGTACAGGCACCAATGCAAGCGGCAATTTTGCCATCGGCACATCAACTGTAACATTTACGGTAACCGATATTCATGGTAACAGCAGCACCTGCAGCTTTACGGTAACCATCAATCCGTTACCAGTGGCCAGTATTGGGGTACAAACAGCAGATGCATTCTGTAACCAGTTTACACTCACTGCCAACAGTACCTTAAGCGGACCATTCACCTACCAGTGGCTGTACAACAACAATACAAGAGCAACCACACAACAGTTAAGTCTTGGCTTAACAGATGCGGATGGCTTGTACAGTGTGTACACAACAGATGCGAATGGTTGCAGAAGCGAACTGCCGGCTTCTTATAACTACCAGAAACAAACACTGGTAAGCAGTTATACCATCCTTGGAACCAAAGAGGTAAAACTGGGTCAGTATAACAAAGTAGAAACCGGAAGTGTAGGTGTTATGAGCAGCAGAGGTGAAGCCGAATTTGATAAGTACAGTTCAGTAACAGGTGCAGGAAGTTTTGTAAAAGCACCGAGGATTGATACAGATAAAGGAGTAACCATCAACAGTAAGATCTATGGCGTTGCCAATGTAACCCTGCCAACCATGCAGTACAACACGAGCAACACAAGATACCTGCAGGATAAAACCATCAATTCAAATGTAACGACTACCGTAAGTGGTAATTACGATGAAGTAACCCTGAAGAAAGGCTCGAATGTAACCTTAACAGGAACCATCTTCGGAAAGATTAAACTGGAAGAAGGGGCAAGTGTTCGCTTCACATCAAGTACCATCGATGTAGAAGAAATACAGATCGAGAAAGGTCCGAAGAGCGGAGGTTACAGTTATATCCACTTTGCACCGAATACCAGTGTAAGGGTAAGTAAGAAAGTAACGATCGGCAGCGATGTTATCGTGAACCCTGAAGCTTACCAGGTAACTTTCTACATGGCCGATAACAGAAGAGATGAAGAGAAATTCCATGTGAAGGGAGATGATACACGTATCACTGCCAATATCATCTTACCAAATGGTAAACTGAAAGTAACCGGTGGTAATTATGGTGATGACAGATGTGATCACAGACCACATAGTTCTAACAGTTGCAAACACAGAGGTCATGGACACCACGATTGCGACCACAGAGGTCATGGCGACAGGGATTGCAGAGATGATGTGTTTATGACGGGTCTCTTCATTGCGGAAGAAGTGGAGAGTGAGGGTAAGCATATCATCTGGAACAGTTACAACTGTGCGGCACCATCGGCACCGGTAACAGCACTTACTTCTAATAACAACAAAGCAAGTGTTACAGAGGAAGTAGCTGCAAGCGGCAAGCTGCAAGCCACAAGCAAATCAGAAGAAGAGCTGAAAGTAACGGTGATGCCGAATCCGACAAGAACCTACTTCACCATTAAACTGGAAAGTAAGTACGATGCGCCGGTAACCTTACGAGTGGTAGATGCAGTGGGCAGGGTAATAGAGAGCCGTGCGAAAATGGGATCGAACAGTACCATACAGGTAGGACATAATTTCCTGGCGGGTAATTACTTTGCTGAATTTGTGCAGGGTAACCGCAGAAAAACCATTCAGTTGATCAAAGTGCGATGAGTACATAGTCCGGGGGGATTACTAACGAATAGCACTTTACCCCCCAGCTGAATACAACCCCAGACCCGCTTCACAAGGAAGTGGGTCTTTTTTTTAACAGAGAAACAGAGAAATGTCGAATACCCAATTTCGAAATTGGGTGTTCGACATTTAACATTTATTATTAAACCTAGTGGGTATGTACAAATCCTAATTAGCGTTGAGTAGGCTTTATTCGGCCTTAGAAAAAAAGCGTTAAGAAATTCATGGAATGAAGCGTTAAGCAATGGATGATGTTTGGTTCTGCATAAAAGCTGAAGCTCAGCTTCGATTAATCAGGGAACCCAAAGTCTGGCTTTAGACTTCATCCATTGTAGCGTAATGCAATGAATTTTAGCTTTTTTTCGAAAGCCTTGACTTTTTTGTTACTTTTTTGTGTCAAGACAAAAAAGTAAATAGAGGGCAAGCTATTACTAATGCAGCTTAGTGCTCAAAACACACAATCCTTGTTTATTAAAACCAGAACCTGAGTTTTATCATTAATTGCACCATATAGTTTATCTACCTTTCCGCCCTAACCCAAAAAACATGAAGCTCGAAGAAATTTTAGTAAACAGGGCAGGCAATGTCTGTGAATTATGCGGATCGGATGATCAACTGCAATTGTATAAAGTGCCACCACAGGATCATCAGTATCCGGAGAATTGTATCATGATCTGTAGTAAATGTGAGGCACAGATAGCAAAAAAAGAGCCGCTCGACTACGCACACTGGAAAAAGCTAACAGAAACCATGTGGAGTGAGGTGCCGGGTGTACAGGTAATGGCCTGGCGAATGCTGAACCGGTTGCGCAAAGAAAGCTGGGCGGTAGACCAGTTAGACCTCTTATACCTCACCGATGAAAACCTGACCTGGGCCAAAGCCACCGGCGATCATGAGTTCGATGGGGAGGCCCAGCTGCATACCGATGCCAATGGTAATTTTTTACAGGAGGGCGATACGGTGATACTGGTGAAAAACCTCGATGTAAAAGGCACCAGTTTTACTGCCCGCCAGGGTACCATTGTAAAAAACATCCGCCTGGTAAGAGATAATACCGAACAGATAGAGGGGAAGATAGAGAACCAGATGATTGTAATACTGACTAAGTATGTGCGGAAGCAGGGATAGGTGGGGATAAGGGCTTTGAGCCATGAGCTGTGAGCCGCGAGCTTAGCAGGAACAGGCTCACGGCTCGTAGCTCGCAGCTCATAGCCCATAAAACAGGCTTTCAATGAAAACGAATAAGCTTTTAAGAATTAACCACAATTCATTATTTTTGCGCCTCAACCGAAAGGTTAGGGCCTATAGCTCAGTTGGTTAGAGCACCTGACTCATAATCAGGGGGTCCCAGGATCATGCCCTGGTGGGCCCACAAAGCGAAGACATAAGTCTTCGCTTTTTTATTTTGTTACGCAGCAGGTTAGCACAAAGGCTTTGATTCATCTGGAAGCCTTTTCTTTTACCGGTGAGAGTGACTTTCATCCTACACAAAAAACACTCTGATCTATCTTGCCTTTTCTCTTAATTCACTTTAGCAATTTCAGCACATTGCTACATTCAGCTTTTCTCTACTTTCGATTAAATCATTCAGTTTATGAAATCTATCTCGCCAAATATTTTTGTGAATGACTTACAGGCAACCATCAGCTTTTACACCAAACTTGGCTTTACTGTATCTGATGAAGTAACCACTTCTGAAGGCGAAAAAGTATTTGCACTGATGACGAACGGAAGGGTCACTTTTATGTTTCAGACCTTTGCCAGTATTGAAGGCAAGCTCCCGATGGTAAGTCGTGCCGATGGGGGATCGCTTTTATTGTACATTAGTATGGATAATATCCGTGCGTATTATGATGCTGTTAAAGAAAAAGTAACCGTACTCACGGGTCTGGAAAAAACTTTTTATGGTGCTACTGAATTTTCGCTCTGCGACAATAATAATTACCTGTTAACTTTCGCTGAACATGACTAAAGAGGAACTCAATCCACTGGAAGTAACGCCTTCAGAAGTAAAAAAACTGCGCGCGCTGAAAATTAAAAAGAGTGAGATGCACCTGCACAAAATAGCGGTATTACAGAAATTACTCGGTACTACAAAGATCAGGGCGATGGAACTGTTTGCACTATCCGAGTTTCAATCTGTTCCCTCCATCGGCATACGTTTTGCGCATGACCTGATCGGGATGGGCTATTATTCACTAAACGACCTGAAAAGAAAGGACGGAGCAAAGCTCACTGATGAATACGAAAGGCAGAAAGGGGTATGGGTAGACCCCTGTGTGGAAGACCAGTTTCGGTTGGTGGTACATTATGCGAACCACCCCAATAGTAAACGCAACTGGTGGAACTTCACTCCTGAACGCAAAGCCTTCAGAGAAAAATACGGCTATCCTTCCACGCGGCCAAAGAAGCCCTGGTTTGAGACGGCTCAATATCAAACGGAGAAACGAATACCGGCCACTCATGAGGCCACCCAAAAAGACCTGCATAAAAAACTGAAGCTGGCATTGGCGTACATGAACAAAAATCTGGAAGATAAAATCACCATTGCTCAACTGGCTGCCATAGCACACCTCTCCCAGTATCATTTCATCCGCTGCTTCAGAAGTGCTTATGAACTAACACCACTGCAATACCTCACACGATTACGATTAAAAAAAGCATCTTTACTGTTAAAGAAATCAAATATTAGCGTTGGCAATATCGTTCCCAAATGTGGCTTTGAGAATGAGAGCGCTTTTATACGCTTGTTTAAAAAAGAATTCATAATAACACCAATAGCTTACCGGAAGGAGTTTGGTGCAAAATCTGATTGAAAGTGTGTAAGTCGCTCTTAATCAGTGTTTCGCAGGATCAAGCTCCGTTTTTAACTGAGATGGGGCCACAAAGCGAGGATGAAAGTCTTCGCTTTTTTGGCTGATAACCTCCTGAAACAGTAAAGTTTTTTCGTTACAAAACACTAAGTCCTAACTCGCTTATTACTAAGACCTTGCACATACCAACAACACAGTAACAACACTGTTCCAACACAGTTCAACACTATAACTGTGTTGAACTATGTATTTATTGTATATTGGTAGTGTATTAATATCGAGTCCCCCCTTTGCAGATACCCTCCGGTACCTGTATTACCCGATACACACTAAAACATATCCTAATGGCAAAACGCACCGAAAAGGGGCTGAGTGGTCGTGTAGGTCCCGTTGTGTATTATGAAATGAATGGTAAGCAATATGTAAGGGCGTTACCGGTTTACAAAAAGAAAAGAACCCGTGCTGCAACAAAACCTGCTGCCGCTCTTTTTGGCCAATGTTCTGCAACTGCATCTGTGGCAGCTTATGCTTTACAGGCTTCATTGCCCTTTCCCTTCCCCTACACATCACATAACAAATTCAGGGGCTGGTTGTACAAAGAATATAAGCTGCACTACCAGCAACCCGACTGGGTACTGGGACAAAGTTTTTTACCACCCTGCCAGTTGAATCCGGAGGCCGATCTGCGTAACTTTTTATTTGTTCCACTGGAGATAAGGGGTGTGAAGGATGGGCGGCTGCATATACAAGTGCCGGCCTTCGATCCGGTAAAACAAATCATGAATCCTATGCGAGCGGCTACGGCTTGTATTCGTATTATGGTTCAGGGTTTATCGTTTGGTAAAGAGCAGGAGTTCTTTTTTCCGGAAGAAAAATTAACTGTTAATTACTCAGAAACCCTTATTCCTTCCAGGGATCTGTTTTTTGAACATGCAGCTATGCTACCGGAGTCGGTGCTGATGGTTACGGTAGCATTGTCGTTTCAGATGCAGGACGGGTCGTTCATTAAAAATACAGACTGTTTACCGGCGGCGGTTGTTGGAATGGGGAGGGCGGGGAGAATGTGAGAGGTGAATAGACATAACAGTTCTTTGCATTCTATTTAATAATCGAGAGGCATCTGTGCGGAACGTTCAGGTTAGCTACACCCTACGGAGAAAAGAATAAAATTATTTATTCAAATAAAGGTTGGCCTTGTCTAGAATAATAATTAGCAAATCGAGATACTACATCCTTTCTAAAGAGGCTGGATATAATTAATTCAATGTCAAATTCCTCTGAGATTTCATCTGTTCGATAACTATTTAATATTTGAAAATTAATAAACCCTCCTTCGAAAAGAATTGACTTAGGCAAAAAGTGATATTTCAAATCTAAAGAATTGGAAAATAGCTTCCCTTTCTCCCCACTATTTTTCCCAGCAATAATTGAATCGATATCTTGTATCCTAACAAGAGATACAAACTCAGCTTTTGGATTTTTCCGCTTATTATCTGTTGCAAGATCACATACAGGGGTAACAATAACCCAATAGCTATTGTCGCTTTTCTTTTTTAAAATATCGCCAGTAAATATTTTACCTTTTACAGATGGTTTAATATAAAATTCGATACTATTAACTGGTTCTAAATTGTTATCAATATTTAGTTCTAAGTATTCCAAAATGTGGGCAGAAATATATCGTAATAAGACTTTCTCTACATCCCAAGAGGTGTTCTTTTTCTTTTGCTTAATAAACTCCGGAAGGATAAAAGAGATGTGTTTCCAAAAAATATTTGTTATGTCAGAATCTATCCTTCCACGATAGTTTAAAATTTGTGTTATTCCGGTTTCGTAAATATCTATAAATTCATTAAATATTATTTCAAAATCAACAGCATCTCTTGTATAATAATTGAAAAAAAAGGACGGCGTTCTAAAATCCTCATCTAAATCACCAAGATGGCTGGAAACTATTCTTATTGGGAAACGCAAGCGGTCTAGAATTTCTTTAATAAACAAGTTCCCTTTTGCCTCTTTTTCATTATTTGATAGTCTTAAATCAATAATAGCCGCATCGAACTGACTGTTATTTAATTTTGTTATTCCATCATCAAAATTGTCACTTTCTTCTATTTTAATATCAAAGTCCCTTTGTTTTAAAAATATTTCTAACGCGTCATTAACTATTTTTCTTTGATAAGCATCGTCATCTATAAGTAAAATTTTTAAAGACATTGATTCTATTTTTTTAGTATTTCAATAATGAAATTTGCACCTTGATCATTGCTAACAGCTCTTATTGTTGCGCCATTTCTTGCTAATGCTTCACCAACAATAGATAATCCAAGCCCAGTCCCTGCAACATCGCCAACTTTTTTTGTCGAATATCCTGGATCAAAAATATTTTGAGTTTCAATATTTTCCTCATCAATGCCAGTACCTGTATCAGAATAATCGATTGTTATTTTTTCTTCTTCTTGAATAATAATAACATCAATTTTTTTGTCACTACTTTGTGATAGCCAATAAATGCTATTTTCAATAAGATTAGCAAATACAATAAAAAAGTCTACCTCCCAGCCTTTAAAAAACACTCCTGTATGTCCTGATATGCCAAAAGAAATATTATTTTCTGAAAGCTCAAATTCAAATAATTTAAAAGCTTCAGAGATTGTTTTATTTATTTCGAATTCTCTTGGAGATGGTCGCTTACTATTAGCAAGAGGTTCAAGTTTTTTAAAGATTCCCACAAAAATTTCAGCCTGCATTTTGTTGTCATTTAAGCGATCGAGTATTTTTTCCCTTAATAGGGTTAGTTCTTTATCTTCAAAAAGAAAATGTCGACTTAATAAAAACAAAAACTCTTTAGTCCACTCTGCTATAAATTTTGGATGTTGCCTGAGAGCATTTAATGGTTTTCTTCCCTCATGTAAAACAACTGACATTATTCTACCCAATGTTACTTGACCTTCATACTGAGCTATCGTTTTTTTAATCTGGGAAAGCTGCTCTTCTTTGACTTTTGCTTCCTCATCAATGATCCCCTTTAATTCCATACTTATTGAATCTGAAACGTGGCCCTTTGTTAAGACTTGTTGAACTCTATCAGTAAGGGAATCAAAGTTCGAGATATCAGCTATTTGTTCTGTAATTGTTTTATGGGTTTTTCTTCCTTTGTTATGTAGCCGTCTAAATTTATATCGAAGGTCTTCTAAATAGAATAAAGCGTCGAGAATGTATCTCTTTAATCCTTCGTAATGTTCGTCTTCTTTAAAACCTTCTCTGGTAGCCTTTTCTTCTAAATGTGATTCGTCTTCTTGGAGTACACTTACAAATCCCGCGACTTGGTTTACGCTTAAGCGAAGAGTAGGATTGTTGTACCTCCTTGTATTTAAATCTAACCAATCTACCTTTTTGTCTCCATATGGTCTAACTCTAAATCCTTCTCTAATTACAGCGATACCTGGTAATTCTTTTAATAACTGTTTTGCTTCATCTACTCCAATTTTATTGTCTTTTATGACTAGATCTTCATCTAAATCAAAAGCTCTAATATCTATTTTTACATCTCCACAATAAGCTTCGCCTTCATCAAGGATAATTTCTTTTTCAATTTTAACCGGTAAAAAATTAGTTAATTGATTGTTTTCTAACGTCAGTTTTGCGGTTAATACTTTTCGGTCCTGCTTGCTATTATAGAGCAATTTTATTGATCCGGATACCCTATAATGATAATACTCTAAAATGGGAAGAGGGCTAATTTTTTCAGAAAACGAAGCATATTTATCACTGTCTTCTTTTGTTATATCGAGAAAAATATTAAAATCGTTTTCTATTTCATCAAAAGGTGAAATAAGGCGCTTTAGAGAAAGTATTAAATCACTTAGCTCTTTATCCGTCCATATCTTGTCTCCAAGAATGTACAATTCTGTGCCTGAAGTTGCGGTTTCGTTCTTGTAGCTTTCAATTAATATATCTATATCCTCTAGATATTTCTTATCGGAATTAAAATCTCTCCAGTCGATTAATAATTCTGTTGTGACTAAAGAATCTCTTTCTGTTGTTTTTAGCGTTAATTCATTTCCTAATATCGAAGCAGCGTATCTCCCTATTCCCTTTCTTCCTTGTAAAGGGCGTTTTTTTAAAACACTTTTCTTTTGTCGTATTTTTTCTGCAGTTGACGGAACCATCCACTTTTCTGTAACCACTTGAAAGCTCATTCCATGGCCGTCATCCGCGATTGAAATCTGAACAAGGTTCGGAGTGCATTTTATTTTAATGTGAACATTTTCGGCATCGGCGTCATAAGAATTTTTTACTAATTCGAGAATAGCTGTATAGGCGTCTTTAATAATGCCTTTGCCAATAGTTAAAATATGATTGGCAGCAGGCTTTATGTAATAATACCCTGAATTAATTATCGTTCTTTCTTTTGGCATATAAGTATTCTATTCCTTTGCCGAACTTAAATTTTTAATAATTGATGTCATTACAGGAGGACAAACACCATTGCCCATAAGTTTTATCTTTTCTCTTCGGGTCAAATTAATATTCAAACTGTAGTCATTAGAAAATCCCATAGCGTACTTTAATTCTTCCGGTTGCAGCATTCTCATTTTATGACCACCTCGTACTGGCACTACCAAAGCAAACCGATCAAGTGTGGTTATCGTTCTTAATGGTTCATCAACACTTTGCCAGCCATCGCCTGTTCCATAATACACCATTATAAAATTTTCCTTTTTACCCAATGCCGCTATTGCATTTTCAGCACGCTCTAGTGTTTTTTCGGCCCTTCCTTCCTGAAACAGAGGCGTGAACCTGTATTTATCCGACCAATCTATTACTGTTGAAACGGCTTTTTTGCCTTTTTTGTTGGCAAAAGCTAATTCCTCAACTTTTATCTTTTTTGTATTCGTGCATACTAGAAATAATCTTTTCCTTGCCTGTGGCACACCAAAATCTGCAGAATTTAATTTTAGTTGTTGAACACTATATCCTAAATTCCACAACTCATCAATAAACTTTGGATGCTCACTCCATGATTGCATTTCTACAACGTTTTCAATTACGATCCATTTTGGATCAAATTCTTTTGCATAACGTGTTACCTGAAAAGCTGTCATTTTGCTTTCCTCACATCGTACTTTTGATCCTTTGGCAACAGAATGATTAGTGCATTCGGGTGACGCCAGCATTAAATCTATAGCACCAATTTTTTCTTTTACTTTTTTGGGATCAATGGTTCTAAGATCTCCCTCATACATTTCTGCTCCTGGAAAATTCTTTTTATATGCTAATGCAGCTCCATTCCATAAATCAAACCCGGCCAATATTTGAGCACCAGCTTTTTGGGCACCGAAACTGCTTCCTCCCGCTCCGCAAAAAAGATCGATGGTTCTTAAGGTATTTTGAGATTCTTTAGCTTGCATATATTTTTTCTCCGAGCTTTAGTGCTTTTAATGTTTTTGGTATATACCAGGCATTCATTGTTTTATCCCATTGGCGTATTTCTAAAAACTGCTTCCACGAAAAGCGATATAATCCTTCCAATTCGTAGTCTTCGTTTAGTAGCACCATTAATAGATATTCAAATAATTGTTGTTCTTTATTATAGGGATCAGGGTATACGGTTCCGGTTTTTGATCCGTCCTTTATTGTTTTTATAGAATAGCGTTCCCCATTTCGGGATAAGGCATCAACATTTTTTGTTCCGGTAGGAGCTTTTTGCAAATTTGAAAGACCGGCTTTGCTGTTAAAAAAGTCAATTGCAATTGTTTCGCCAACCTCACCTGTCGAAAATTTAATTCCCCTATTTTTAAATTCTTTATCGAGTTCAATTCTAAACGAAAGCAGATCTTCTTCTGATAGATTCCTTAGATCGGGCTTGATAACAGGTAGCTTTTTTTTTGCCATAATCAAAACTGATTAGCCTACTTCATCCCTTTAAAAAAATCTTCAACTGAAATTTCCAAGGCTCTGATTATTTTTTCGAGATTGATGATTGAAATGTTTCGTTTACCGTTTTCTACCTCATTAACATAGGTTTTATCTATTTCTGCTTTAAATGAAAGTTTTTCCTGCGTGAGTTTTATGGCTTGCCTTAACTCTTTGATTCGAAGTCCAATAGTTACACGGATATCCATACATGCAAGCTATCCGTAATTCGACTATAAGTCAATCGGATATAAGTGAATTTCTTAGTCTTAAAAAGAAGTAAATAAGCTAAGAGAAGATATTTTTTAGGAGTAGGCAAGTGTTTATTTCTCTAGATGTGTACATAATTAAGAGACACCAGCATGGAACTTTCATGTTAAGTACACCTTAGTGAGCAGTTACTTTTAGAAATTTCCAAGCGTTGCAAAACTTCATCATTTCAAAGCGTTTATTGATTAAAACCTCCCTAATCGCCCTCTAAAACAGCAATAATCCCGCCCAAACTCCTTCATTTATCTCTATTACCAGGTTCCAATAGCGTTTAATGTATTGATAATCATATATATTTGTAAATTTAAAGCTAATCTTTAAAATATTTAAAGCTTTGCTTTAAATTTGCAAGAATCCAATGAACTTCTTTAACCGACATATTAATATCAGGATAAAACAAGTGCTGAAAAACCATCCGATTCTTTTTCTCAATGGAGCAAGACAAACCGGTAAGAGCACGCTTGTTCAAACAATGGCTGCTGAAATAGGAGCGCATGGCAAACCGGCCCAATATGTAACTTTCGACAGACCCACACAAATGGCAGCGGCTTCTGCTGAGCCGGAAGCATTTTTAACAAGCTACGATCTGCCATTAATTATAGATGAAGTGCAATTGGTACCCGAATTGTTTCGCACACTAAAAATAGTAGTAGATAATGCACGTTTTGAACAGCAGGAAGCAGTCAATGGTAGATACCTGCTTACCGGATCGGCGAATATACTGGCATTACCCAATTTGTCTGACCCGCTGGTGGGTAGAATGGCCATCTTAACCTTATATCCATTCTCAGCAGCAGAAGCCACAAATAATAATGCGGGTCAGTTGGAAAAAATAATGCAACTGAATTTTCATGACTTAAACGACAGGGGATTAACCCTGCTTGATGCTATAAAGTTCGCCACATTTCCGGAAATAGCTGCTGCCTCAGCAGAAAACCGGAGAACATGGTTCGATGGTTATATCACCACCATTTTGCAACGTGATGTAAAACAAATTGCTGAATTAGAAAAAAGTTCATTGCTGCCACATCTCCTGCGGGTGCTTGCAACCCGTGCAGGTGGTTTGATGAATGATTCCGATATAGCACGTGAAGTGGGATTGAATTCGGTTACAGGCAAATCCTATCGCAATATTTTAAAACTCATGTTTTTAACTTTCGATGTCAATCCATGGTATCGGAACGTGGGTAAACGTTTGGTAAAATCGGCTAAAGGATATTTTACCGATACTTCTATGATTTGCTATTTGCTCGATTATAACCTTGATGATATTGCCAAAACAAAACCTGAATTGTTTGGGCATCTGGTAGAAAATTTTGTGGCAACAGAATTAAAGAAACAATTAAGCAACAGCGATATAAAAGCCGAACTGTACCATTTCAGAACAAGCGATAACAAAGAAGTAGACTTTATCATCGAAAAACCTGATGGCTCCGTATTCGCTATTGAAGTAAAAAAATCTGAGACAGTAAACGCTGATGATTTTAAGGGTATAAAAGCCTTCCAGGAATTAGCGGGCAACGATTTTATGGGTGGTATTGTATTGTATTCAGGTAAAGAGGCGGTTCCGTTCGGTAAAAATCTTTGGGCGGTTCCCTTTTTTGCACTTTGGTGATGCATACTCCGGAGACTGGGGTAACAAACAAAGTATTCAGCTGATTTCATTAACTTACCCATACTAAACCACCTGGTCATATGAAAAGAGCATGGGTAATACTTCCTTTACTGTTATTGTTTATTACTACTGTCCATGCACAAACTGCGGCTACACCCGATACCGTAAAAACCGGCATCTATATTACCAGCATTCACGATATAGACTTCAAGCAAAAAGAATACACCATCAATCTCTGGTTATGGTTAAGGTATAAGAACAGGGAATTCAACTTCGAAAAATACCTGGAACTGCCACAGGCCAAAACAGTGACCAAACTTTACAGCACCGTAGACAGTTCAGCCGAAGGTATTTATATGCTCATGAAACTGCAATGTGTGATGAAGGATTCATGGACCATCAAAAATTTTCCCTTCGATAAACAGCGGCTCTGGTTTTCTATTGAAAATTCGCAGTACGATGCCAGCTCACTCATTTTTGCAGCCGATACCGTAGGCAAAAACTTTGATCCCCGTTTTGTATTGCGGGGCTGGCAGATCGATAGCTTCACCCTCTCCACGGCTATTAAAGCCTATGAAACCGGTTTTGGAGATCCCGAACTCGAAACCCCGCATATGGATTACAGCTCATTCAGGGTAAAAGTGAGTTTGCACCGCGATGCCACCGATCTTTTCTGGAAAATGTTCTTAGGCATGTATGCCGCCTTTCTCATTTCCTTTATCTGCTTTTTTATTCATGCCGATAATATAGATTCCCGCTTTGGTTTAAGTGTAGGTGCTTTATTTGCGGTTATCGGTAATAAATATGTGGTAGAATCGTCCATGCCCGAAGCCACATCTTTTACACTGGTAGATGCATTGCACGGTATAACATTGCTCTTTATTTTTATCGTTGTCAGTCTGTCCGTGTACTCGCTGAAACTGGCCAAAGCCAATAAACTAAAACAGGCGAACAGGTTCGATACTATCGCAGGCATTGTTTTCTTAATACTCTATCTCCTGATCAACACCTACCTGATTAATACGGCCAAGCAGGAATAAACGAAAAACGTTCAGTGCATAGGCCAGTTACAAAGAATAATTTTTAATCAGTCCCTGTGGACGGACCTCATTGGGGTCGGTGTCAAGCGCAGCGAAGACAGATCAGATCATCCGCCTGCGGTGATCTGATCAGAGGCCAATGCAGTCCGGGAACAGGGACGGGGCCATTCGGCCCGGGAGCAAAATAAGTTTTGAACAGCAGGCTGATTGATTTTAATAATGTTTGGTAGCACATTTAACCCCCAAACGGATCATCTTCCGCATTTAACAATGCCTGCAAATGCAGCAATGCTTTTTTAATTTTATTGAAATTGGTATCGTCTGCTTTGATATAAGTAAACAATACTTCATTGGTTGTTTTGCGTTCACCCCCTACTTCTTTGAATGAAGTACATTGTCCGCTAAACTGACCGGAATTGGATTTTTCGGTTACCGTTCTGGCCACAAAATTATATTGTGCAGATGCCGCTTTCAGCGTAATCTTAACCATACCCACAGTCTGTCCCGAAATGGTAGACGTTTCCAGGTCGATCGATTTTATCTGCATGGGATTAAAGGAAACCGTATGCGTTTGTTCTATATACGTGCAGGGATAAATGTAGCGGTAACCCACATTGGGTACATAGGCGCGATACCCGATGGTCTTATTCAATGCAGTACCTCTTTCAGTAAATAGGGTAAGTTTATTGCCGTCTAAATTAACGCTGGCATTATAGTAGTAATAGGTATCGGTAGTACCGTTTTGTAAAGGAACGTAACGCTGGTAGCCAAGTACTTCTTTTATTTTTTTATCTAAGTAGGCAACCGTTTCACCTTTTGTTAATGTAGCCTGTGAATGTACACTGACTGAAAAAAATGTAAGTAGAATAACTGATAGTAACTGGTAAGTTTTTTTCATATAACAAATCTAGTATACAAGTTAGTTGCATAAACTGAAGCTGCAATACCTAAATATCAGTATTGTTATCGCTTTTATTTCAGGAAACAGTACCATAAACATTTCAATCAAAAATTTGTTTTAGTTTGTATTTTCTAAGGATGATACAAATATGTTGTTGAAGTATCATTTCAATAGTTGAAAAAATAAACTACCAGGTGATTACGCTAACTGTATTCTATTAAATTTTTCACATGTACCATTTTAAAATTAAAAATAACAGGGCGGGACATTTTATCGTTCTACTGGCGGTATTATTACTCATGTTTATTGCTGTATGGGCCTTTTTTATAAAAGAAGATCCTGTAGCAATAGATGGTACTCCACTCTTCATTTTAGTGCCTATTGGCGCTATTGGTGCTGTTTGCATTTATATGGCGCTGAAAAATATTATTCAGAATCCAGATGTATTGGTGATGGATGAAAAGGGATTTGAATACAATCCAGGAGGCGTGTCATCGGGCTTTATGCATTGGACCAATGTGGCCGAAATAAAATATGTAGATGTACGAACCATTCACGGACAACTAAATGGAGCTGTATGGGAACGCGCACTGGCTATGAAACTCAAAGACCCCTCTGTATACCAGGATCAGTTTAATCCGCTGATAAAAGGACTGATGAACCTGAATAAAGACATGTACGACGGCGATATTTTTTTCAGGCTAAGCAGTTTCGGAAAACAGGCAGAAGAAATACATGCTTTGATGATGAAATACTGGAACCAAAGTAAAACCCAGCAGCAAAATGAGGCTAATGGGTAAGTTAATAAATGGCTGCCTGGCTTTGATCGTCTTTTTGGGGACTTGTTCAGTTCATGCACAGAAAAAAAATGAATTTGATGCAGCAGTAAACATTGTCAAAAAAAATGTACAGTGCTGTTCAGTATTGTTTTCCGGTAAGCAGTCAGTGAAAGCAACAGCTGTTCTGGTTTTCAGTGGCGGTGCCATGACAATCGTGTATAATAATGGCCGTGTTCCCGTTTCTTTTAATCTATTTGAACTGTATAAAGACGTACAGGCCCCCCTGGGTATACAGCATAAAACAGGCAGTAGGGTCATTGAATTTAAAATAGATGAATTCAATACACAGACCATACGCTTTAACACAGTGGCAAAGGCAAGGGACACCTACAAACAGTTAAGCCTGATTTTAAAAGCAGATCATGAAAATTATAGACCGGTTTTCCCGCTTACGATCAGACAAACTATTGATTCTATCAATGCGCTACTGCGAATAACAAATAACGACAGGGCGATGATAAGCCTAATCAATGATCGTGTATTCAAGACCGCACAAATGCCTTCCATCCGATATGATATTGATGTAACTAAATTGAAGAATGCAGATACCCTCTCCGTCTTTCAGGTAAAAGGCATTGGTTTTATACCGTATGTAAAAGATGGCTTTGGAACGGGTGCGCGTATCAGTTTTCAGCAGGGTAATCAAAAAATGGGTTTTCTGCAACTCACTTCATCCGATACCCATACTCAGGCAATGATCTATCGTTTGTTTATTCACTTATGCGACCTTATGCGCAAAGGCTGATTTATTCCTAAAAGGCAACATGAAAAAAGAAGTAAATATTTCACCTGTTATACCTGCATCCGTTTTTTCCTGGCGTATTATTTTCCCTGTTTTTTATAGTCTGGTGAGTACACTACTGCTGCCCTTGAGTTGGTGGTATATACTAACATCAGGTGATGTGTATGATATACTTGCCGGAAGCATTGTATTTGTAATGAGCCTAGTTTTATGGCTTGTGATGGTTTGGGGTGAATTGAGGTTAAGGGCAGTGCGCATCTGTTTCAAGGAAACCTGTATAGAAATTGTTCCGTTTTTAGGATTCGGTAGAAAGCAGCAGTATCAATATGATCAGGTAACTGGTTATACAACCCTTTTGCAACCATCATTGCCACTGCCTTATGAGTGCATAACGCTGCTAGGCCATCAAAAAGAACTGCTGCAGGTATCGGCATTTTATTTTAGTAATTATAAACAGCTGAAAACATTAATGAAGGAAAAATTCGAGGATAAAGGAAGAGAGGAGTACAGTTTGAAAAAAGCTTTTACCGAAATTTTTACAAGCGGAAGAAGATAAGCAGTATACTGAATGCTAAAATGTTCATGGATAGTATACCCAAAAACAGGTAATGTTTCACAATCGGTTCGATAAAAATGGTAGTGTGCTGCTATAGGTGTACTTTACCTTTTCTTCCTCAAAATGAAGACCATTTAATCTGATGATTATGAAAATGATGAAAAAAATGATTTGCCTGCTGACTGTTTTCTTTGCCAGCTTATGTACCCAAAATCTGATTGCACAAAGCTCCCCGAAAGCGGTAGATATAGCATTGGTTGATGGCTATCTGATGTTTGAGAAAGAAGGTACCGGCATAAAAAAACTGAATGACCTGAAAAAGCAGCTTGCTGCAGAATTCAAGCCCAGACAGGATGAAATAACCATGTTTCAGCAAAAACTTGAGGAACTGAAAAAACAAATTGAAAATAACCGCACGGACATGGCCAAAAACCGGACGCTTGCAGAAGAGGCCGAAAAGCTTCAGCGCGACATGCGGTTCAAAGCTGAGCAATATGAAACACAGTATCGCAACAGGTATCGTACACTCACAGCACCCATTAACGAAAGGATTAGCGAAGAAATGAAAAACTGGTGCAAACAGAAAGGTTATGTAGCCATCATGGATGTGTCGAAAGATGAAAAAGGAATGATTATGTGGATGGATGGTCTCAATGTAGAAGCCTTGACTTTAGACCTGATTAAATACCTGAATACAGTTATATTGTAATAATGCTGCAACCAACGGAATATGAATTGGGCTAGCTAAGCACTAAGCTGCCTCATTTCTTTTTTTTCAGCGAAGATTTTCTGATCAGTAATTCAGATCTCACTACAATGGTTTGTGTATGTTTCAGGTTGGAAATACCTTTTAAGTGATTGATGAGATTACGGGCTGCTATTTCACCCACATCAATTCCCGGGTAGTGAACGGTGGTAAGTTGTGGTTCCACAATTTTACTGATGGCATCATTATTAAAACCAACAATGGCAATGTCTTCCGGAATGCGAATGCCATTTTCCTTGAGTGTTTTCATACAAACAGCCGCAGAAAAATCGTTGGTAATGAAAGCGCCGTCGGGTAAGGGTTTAATTTTTAATATTTCCTTAGCGGCTTCCTTACCACCTTGTTCGCTGAGGTCTTTGATCAGTACCAGGTTTTTATCGAAGGGTATATTGTTGTCGCGCAAGGCATCTGTATAACCCTTGTGACGTTGCGCATATACATTTCGCTGCAGGTTGGCGGTCACCAGTACAATTCTTTTACAGCCCTGTTCAATCAGGTGCTGTGTAGCTTCATAACCGCATTTATGGTTGTCGATAATTACTTTTGTGTTCTCACTCTTTTCTTCCACACGGTCAAAGAAGACCATCGGAATACCTTTATCATTGAAAGGCTGGAAGTGCTCAAGGTTTTTGGTGTTGAACGACAGGGAGGCGATTAGTCCGTCTACCCTTTTGTGAAAAAGGTTCATTGCGTTGGCCGCTTCTTTCTCATAACTTTCTGATGAGTGGGCGATAATGATATCGTATCCGGCTTCGGTAGTTATTTTTTCAATACCCGCCAGTACCGATGACATGAAGTTACTGTTGAGCTCATGCATCATGATGCCAATGGTATTGGTTTTCTGTTTGCGCAGGTTGCTGGCAAAATTGTTATGGCGGTAGCCTAATTCTTTGGCTGCGGTCTGTATTTTCTTTTTGGTATTCTTATTAATGGCCGGATGGTCCTGTAATCCGCGACTCACAGTGGCTGAGGAAAGGTTCAGGTGTGCTGCAATATCATAGATCGTGGTCTCTTTTTTCGGCTTCATTTGCAATCGGTTGCGATGGTGTCTGATATAAAATACAATGTACAAAGTTTTGCTGTAAATAAAGATGGGTTAGTGGTTCAAACCAGCTGTCATGCTGGATGCGTAACGGCGGTGCATAGTTGCTTGTGTCATTTGCTCCGAGCATGATCCTGTAAAACAAAAGATTGGGTGTTGGTAAAAACAACCGGTAAAACTGCTGAAACCAACTAATTGACCCATGCGAAAACTGCAATGGTTATTATTCGTGTAGCTGAGGTTAAGTTCTGTAAATAAACCAGTGTTGGTATGGTGGGTACTGTGGGTGCTTTTTTCCGGTCATTGGCTTAGGGTACGGAAAAAGAGGACCTGTTCTTTGTAACAACCAGGACACCCGCAGATGATTATTTTGGGCAGTTAAATGCCTGTTCTCCCTACCCCAAACACCAAAGAAACCCCCGCTGGGAGGTATTTTTTTAAAAATTTATGCAAGCGATTGCATTTTTTTCAAAAAAGTATTTACATTAGTTGAACGAAAATCAAAAGCAAAGACGGAGAAAAGCTGTAAAAAAGCTGTGAAAGTCCTGTTATTACTGCATTTCAGGTGCTAAACGAAAAATCAGCACACCAAACCTGAAATAGCTGGTAAGAAGTCTGAAAAGGCGATTAAACAAGGAATAAATGTTTTTTGTACACTTTTGCAACGGATTGCATAAAAACTTTGTCTGACAAAGTTACTACGACCAATTGCTGCTATATGACGAATAGAATGAACTTGCCACTTTCTCTTCAACGCATCGTGCACACTACAGTGTACGGATGCCCGGCAGTTCTGTTATCTTCTTCACTTTACCTGCACCATATCAGCAGACGCTTACTATTCATTACTTCTTTATTCTCTATACGAGACAGACATCCGTTCAAGTTCAATATACGTGACGGATAGCCTTCTTACCCATACACAGTAGTGAATACCTAATTATGTATACTTCTCAAAGCGATAAATAAATATGAAAAAGCCTCTAAACAAAACAAAACTAATCTTAACGAGCCTGTTTCGTTTGAAAGCATGGGCACTGACGGGGGTGATCTTACTGGGATTACTTTCTGTAACAGACAATGCTTTTGCGCAAAACAATACCGTGCGGGGCCGTGTAACCAATGCTGCTGGTGAATCAATAGTTGGCGCATCGGTACAGGTGAAAGGAACCACTACTGGTACCACCACCGACAACGCAGGTAACTTTACCATTTCAGCAGCACGTGGTGCTGTATTGGTGATTTCAAGTGTTAACTACACTACCAGAGAAATTAATATCGGTAGCAACACCACCGTTAATGTAAGCCTTACCGGCTCTACCGACGACCTGGGTGAAGTAGTGGTAATTGGTTACGATACACAGAAGAAAAAAGATGTGACCGGTTCTACCATCACCATTAAAAGTGAAACCCTGAATGAAATTAAAGCTCCCAACATCTTCAATCAGTTACAGGGTCGTGCTGCCGGTGTAGATATCGTTAGTAACAGCTCACAAATTGGTGCAGGTGGTGAAATCCGTATCCGTGGTAACCGTTCCATCACGGGTAATAACAACCCATTGATTGTAGTTGATGGTATGGTGTATGGTGGAAGCATCAACGACCTGAATCCTGAAAACATTGCTACCGTAGACATCCTGAAAGATGCCTCTGCTACAGCTATCTATGGATCTCGTGGTGCCAATGGTGTAATCATTGTAACCACTAAAAGAGGTTCATCGAGAAAACCTGTAAACACGTATAGTGGTTTTGTAGGTATTGTGAATGCATTAGGTACATACGACCTGTTTGACGGAGCTGAATATGCAAAATTCAAAACTGAAGCAGCAACTGGTAACTCAACTTCTGTGGGTGCTAACCTTTATGCGCTTCGTCCGATTGAACAAACCAATCTGGCAGCAGGTGTAAACACCGACTGGCAGAAACTGTTACTCACCACCGGCGTAAGAACCAGTCATGACCTGGGTGTAAGTGGTGGTAACGACAGAACACAGTATTTTTTTGGTATTGGTTATTATAATGAAACAGGTATCATCCATGATCAGAAATTAGAGCGTTATTCTTTTAATGTGAACATCGATCATAAAGTATCTGAACGTCTTAAAGTAGGTTTTAGCAGCTTTAGTACCTTATTAAGATCCAACAGACTCGGTACCAATGCCTATGGTGCGGCAACCCGTTTGGGTCCATTGTTCAAACCATACAATGATGATGGTACCATCAATTTAAAACCCGCTATTACACAGGGTGTAGATGATCAGCAGATCAGCCCGCTTACCTCCATTGGCAACAATGACCTCATTAAAGCCTTTCAGCGCAGGTACCAGGTGCAGCATAATTTCTATGCAGAAGTAGGTATCATCAAAGACCTGAAATTCAAATCTACTTTCGGTTTTGGATGGTCTCAAACATTCAACAGCAACTATACCGGTCCGAATACTGTATTTAATATCAATACCAATGTGGCCAATGCTGGTATGAGTACCGCCAACTCTGAAGGATGGCAGTATACCATCAACAACTCATTGGAGTATATTAAAAACATTGGAACTAAACATAGATTACAGGTACTCGCACTGCAGGAAGTTCAGAAAAACCATTTCAGGGCACAGCAGTTCAATGGTGTAGGTGTGCCTGCAGACTTTATGCAGGACTATAACTGGCAGCAGGTGAATACGGTGACACCACAAGGTGGAAACTTCAGTGAATCGGCAGTAATCGGTTATATGGGTCGTGCTATTTATACTTTCGATAATAAATATAGCATCACAGCTACCGTAAGAACAGATGGTGCTTCTGTACTGTCTCCAGGTAACCAGTGGGTAACTTATCCTGCGGTATCTGCAGGCTGGAATATGGACCGTGAGAAATTCATGGAGAATGTAAGATTTGTAAGCAGCCTGAAGCTCAGAGCTGGTTATGGTATCAGCTCAAATGCAGGTATCAACCCTTACACTACACTGGGTAGCCTCGGTACCAGCTTCTACAATTTTGGTCAGGGTACTACCATCGGAACCAATTTTGTAAATGGCTATACCATCAATACAAGTCCTAACCCGAACCTCACCTGGGAAAAAACAGCAGGTTTGAACATAGGTGTTGATTTTGCCTTATTCAAAAACAGACTTACCGGTACAATTGAATACTACAGAACCAAAACAACAGATATCCTTTTACAAAGACAATTGCCTCGTAGCAATGGTACCAACTCTATTCTGACAAATGTGGGTGCTACATCGTCTTACGGTATGGAGTTTACCCTCAGCAGTGTGAACGTGAAAAGCAAACGTGGTTTCACCTGGACTTCAGACCTGAACCTGTTCTTTAACAGAGAAAAAATTGATGCATTACAGAATAACCTGTCGCAGGATTTAGGTAACGGATGGTTTGTAGGTCAGCCCATCACTGTGATCTTCGACTTCAAAAAACTTGGTATCTGGCAAACCAGTGAAGCCACACAGGCGGCAGTTTATGGAGCAAGACCTGGTGACATTAAAATTGAAGACCGCGATAAAAACAATTCTATTACTGCTGCAGACAGAAGCGTAATCGGCAACTTCCAGCCAACTCTGGTAGCTGGTTTAAGCAACCGTTTCGAATACAAAAACTTCGATCTGAATGTAGTGATGTTTGGTCGTTTTGGTCAGACAGTGGTAGCTACTTATTTATCTGCTGATGGTGGTGGATCCGGTTATCCGTTCTTTATGAACAGCCGTGTAAACCAGCATAAAGTAGATTACTGGACACCTACCAACCCAACCAATGCTTTCCCTCAGCCTGATGCGGGTGTGGATGGTTTACCATATACATCAACCCTGACTTACAGAGACGGATCTTTTATCAAAATCAGGACCATTGACCTGGGTTATACTTTCTCAGCCAAATTCCTGGGTAAAACCGGAATCAGTTCACTGAGAGCTTATGTATCAGCACAGAATCCATTTATCTTATGGGCTCCACTTGTAAGAGACGGACTGGGAATTGATCCGGAAGGAAATGGAAACGGTAATGCGGTAGGTACACAAGGTGGTGGTGCAACTGCGGTAGCAGGTCGTGCAATCACAGTGGGTATGGGTGTTCCTCCCACACGTCAGATCATTTTCGGAGTTAATGTGAGATTTTAATTATTAAAACCTATTTCAATGAGACATAAAATTTTAAAATACAGCCTTTTCCTTGGCATTGTACTTTTTACAGCCAGTGGTTGCAAAAAGTTATTGGAAGAGCAGCCCAGAACAGGTTTTACCCCTTCGTTTTTTACAACGAATGATGGTATTCAGGGTGCCATTGCCGGTATTTACTCCAGCTTCCGTACACAATGGGCCAACCAGATCTGGACCCAGTTATTCAACAGTGGTACCGATGAAAGTTTGCGTGGTGGTTCAGTAGACAATGGTGCCGTACACTGGTTTGTGTATAATAACCCCGTAATCAGAAGTAATACCAATAACTACGAAGGTTTTTGGAACACTTTGTTTATTGATATCAATACTGCCAATGGTGTATTGGAATATGGAGCGAAAGCCGATATTCCTGCAGCTACCAAGACACAGTTACTCGCACAGGCCAAGTTCCTGCGTGGTTTCTGTTATTTTTATCTGGTAACTACTTTCGGACAGGTGCCATTACAAACAACATTCAGTACTACGGCATCTGCCGCCGCAGCACCAGCTCCATTGGCTGATCTGTATGCTCAGATGATTAAAGACTTTACCGAGGCTGCTGCTGACTTACCCAATTTACCAGCTGCCGGAACCGGTAAACCAGCTACCAAAGCAACAGCCCTGTTCCTGCTGGCAAAAACCTATCTGTGGAGAGGTTGGTCAGCAGCGGCACAAGCCAACGACTATCAGCAGGCGTATACCATTTCTAAAAGTATCATCGATAATAAAGCAACGTATGGCTTAGACCTGCTGCCTTATTTCGGTAATGTATTCAGAGAAGGAAATGAATATAGTTCAGAAGTGCTGATGGTGATTGATCATACCAAAGACCTGAAATTCGGTCAGAACTCAGCCGTGGGTTCAGGTGCCACCAGCTTTAGTGAGAACAAAGCCAATTTCTTCTGGAAACCTAACTATCCAACCATTCCTGCCAACTGGCCTACCAACTCCGGATCGAACGTAACAGTTCGTGATATCAGAAATGGTCGTCCTTTCGTACGTCTCAGACCCAATACTAAATATGTAATGGATGTTGCATTTGCGAACAGGGCCACAGATTCACGTTATGATGGTACTTTCCAGACTGTTTGGTTATCGAACAGTACAGCAGAATCTGCAACAGGTACCACAGGTGCCACTACACCAAGAGGTACACTCATCAATGGTGTGGATACGTCTATCTGGATGGCCGACAGAGTGGTTACATCTACTGAAAGAGCCAGATTTAAGGGTATTATTTTCGAACCTGATCATTTACCCGGCGCTACAGTACGTTATACAACAGCCTACTACCCAAGTGTGAGAAAATTCGATGACTCTACAAGAGGTCATATGAATGATTACTCAGACAGACCTTATATCTTATTCCGTTTTGCAGAAGTATACCTCATTGCGGCTGAAGCTGCTTTAAGAGGTGGTGCTACGCTGCAGGATGCGGCCAATATGATTAATGTGCTGAGAACAAGGGCTGCCCTGAAAATCGGACAAACACCGGCAGAATATGCAGCTGCAGTAGTGGCACAGCAGATTACAGCTGCACAGGTAACACTCGACTTCTTGCTCGATGAGCGAAGCAGAGAACTCTATGCAGAAGACTGCAGATGGTGGGATCTTTCAAGAACCAAGAAACTGGTGGAGAGGGTACAACTGCATAATGCGGAAGCAGCAGCAGGCGTACAGCCATTCAATATGCTAAGACCGATACCACAATCGCAGATTGACCTGGTGACAGACGGACCAAAATATCCGCAGAACACAGGATATTAATTTTTCATAAACAGGTGATAAAAGAAAACCGGTGTGATGTTATCATCCCCGGTTTTCTTTTTAATAAAATTCCCTGGCCGGTTTTGTTATCAGGTCTTTCTGCTTTTATAAGCTCGCAGTTGTATACTGTATACCGATAACAAAATATTGGTGATTGAAGAATGAATTTGTACCTTTTATGAAGTTCATTCAATTATTGGTTATCAGTAATAACAACCCGGCAAACCGACAGTATACGCTTACTATTTTGTGATTTACGATGAAACAGCTATTTAAATTTTTACTCCTTTTCATATGCATAACTGGTTGTAAGAATCAGCAACCAACACCTGAGCCCGTTGGAGAAAATAATATGGCCTATAAATGGGGTAAAATAGCACTCGAAGCTACTGCTAATGATACCGAGAAATTCAGACCACGTCCAACGGTTACTGCCAGGATGCTGGCACTGGTACAGACAGCTGTGTTCGATGCATGGTCAAGATATGATGCGACTGCTATTCCGGTTTATCTGCAACAGGTAAACCGTGTTCCGGAAAAAGAAAGAACACTAAAGAATAAAGAGATAGCCATCAGCTATGCAGCATACCGGAGTATGCGCACTTATTTTTTTTCCGATTCAGTGATGTTGCGCAATAAAATGAAAGAACTGGGTTTCGATCCCGATAATTATTCGCTTGATCCAACTACACCCGAAGGCATCGGTAACCTGGCTGCCAAAACCACTGTGGAAGCAAGATTAAATGACGGCTCCAATCAATTGGGCACCATGGCAGGCTCCAATGGCCAGACCTATTCAGATTATACCGGCTACCAACCTGTTAACAGTGCAGATGATTTACGCGACCTCCAACACTGGCAACCCAAATATTTCTCCGACGGAAAAGGCGGCAAATTTGCACCAGCCTGTCTCACACCTCATTGGGGTAAAGTAAAAACATTGCTACTCGATTCAGGTAGTCAGTTCAGGTGTGCACCACCTCCTGCGCTGGGATCGGCACAACTGGAAAAAGAAGTGAAAGAAGTAGTAGCCCTGCAGGCCAGTTTATCTGACAGTGAAAAAGCATTGGTTGAGTTTATGCGCGATGGACCCAAATCGGTACAGCAGGCAGGACACTGGCTCATGTTTGCACAGGATGTATCGGTAAGAGACCAACATACATTAGACGAAGATGTGAAAATGTATTTTGCCGTAGAAGCTGCAGCCATGGATGGTTTTATTGCCTGCTGGGATACCAAAATGAAATACGATTTTGCCAGACCTTATACCCTCGTTCACCACTATTATAAAGACAAAAAAATAAAAGCATGGGGTGGTCCGGGAAAAGGAATGATTGAGATGATGGGTCAGCAATGGAGACCCTATTCACCGGAAACTTTTTTATGTCCGCCTTTTCCAAGTTATGTATCGGGCCATAGCAGTATCAGTGGTGCCTGTGCTGAAATTTTACGGCTCTTCACCGGAAGCGACAGTTTCGGCATATCAGTAAAAAGAATACCCGGTGCCATGACAGAACCCGATCATACAGGACCAGAAGTAACCCTTCGTTTTCCAACCTTTACAAAAGCGGCGGAAATGGCAGGCATATCAAGGGTATTAGGGGGTTATCATATACAATGTGAAAACCTCGAAGGCCTGAAGCTGGGAAGAAATGTAGCATCAGCCATATGGAAAAAATACCTTTACCATACCACAGGTAAAACTGAATAGTAAAATTAAACTTATGTCAAAGAAGATTGCATTTGCACTGTCGTTCATGGGTGCTGCCGTATTGTTATTCATACTGATGCCGGGATGTAAAAGCAAAAACACGATCACTGAGGATCCGGTGTTTAGAAAAATAGCATCAGCTGAAAGTGGAATCAGCTTTAGCAATATGGTAGACGAAAACTATCAGAAAAATTACTTCGACACATTTGCCTATGTATACAATGGGGCAGGTGTGGCCACAGGCGATTTTAACAATGACGGACTGATGGATATCTATTTCGCAGGTAATGAAGTAGCCAATAAACTCTACCTCAATAAGGGCGGAATGAAATTTTCAGATATCAGCCAGTCTGCCGGTGTAGAAGGAACAAAAGGATGGGATAATGGTGTTACACTCGTAGATATCAATAACGATGGGTACTTAGACATCTATCTCTGTAAAGGTGGTAACAAAGACACAGAAGAAGAAAGAAGAAACCTATTATACATTAACCAGGGTAACCTCACCTTCAAAGAGGAAGCAAAACAATATGGATTGGATGATCCGAACCATTCAATGCATGCGGCTTTCTTTGATATGGATAATGACAATGACCTGGATATGTACCTCACCAACCGGCCCGGTTCATTTTACCTCGGCTTATCGGAAATGGTAGCCGGCAAAAGAAAAACACCGGATGACAGCAGGGATAAACTATATAGAAATGACAATGGAAAATTTGTTGAAATAGGCAAACAGGCTGGTATCAACCAGAATTTCGGTTATGCTTTATCGGTTGTTACATCAGACCTGAACAATGATGGCTATACCGACATTTTTGTTTCGAATGATTATGCCGACAACGATTATATCTATATCAACCAGAAAAACGGCACATTTAAAGACCAGGTAAAAACAATGACCAATCACCTGTCATTGTTTTCAATGGGTGCAGATATTGCCGATATCAATAATGACGGACTGGAAGATATTCTGGTGATGGAAATGTTACCTGAAAATTATAAACGCTCAAAAGTATCCATGCCCCGGATGGATGTTGAAGGATTTTGGGCCATTGTAGACAGTGGTTTTCACAAACAATACATGCACAATGCCTTACACCTGAACCATGGCAATGGATTCTTTAGTGATGTTTCGCAAATGGCAGGTATCTCTAAAACAGAATGGAGCTGGTCAACACTCGCTGCCGATTTCGATAACGATGGTCAGCGCGACATATTTGTAGCCAATGGTTACAGAAGAGATTTATTCGATGGCGACATACAACAGAAACAGGATATGTACATACAGGCCAATGCACATAAGTATGCCTCATCCGAAGAAATGTTTACCAAAGGCTTTAAAGAATACATGGATATCTACAGCCCTATTAAAGTAAGAAACTATCTCTTCAAAAATAAAGGGGCATTACAGTTTGAAAATGTATCGGAAGCCTGGGGTTTTAAAGACAGTACTTTCTCCAATGGTGCAGCCGTTGCCGATTTTGATAATGACGGTGATCTCGACTTAGTTATTAATAATCTCGACGGTGAATCGGATCTGTATGAAAACGTCGTAAACAAGAAAAATAATTATCTCCGTGTACAGCTGCAGGGTCCTGAAAAAAATGCTGATGGTATCGGCGCCAAAGTATCGCTCTTCTCTGAAGGCAAGCTGCAACAGTTTTTTGAGCAGAAATTAGTAAGGGGCTATCTATCAACCAATGAGCCAGCAGTGCATTTTGGTTTGGGGAAAACCACTAAAATAGATAGTATAGTGGTGGTATGGCCCGATGGCAAATCGAATAGTATTGCTGGTGTTACAGCGAATCAGGTGGTAAAAGTAAACTATCAGCAGGCAGTATCAGGTATCCATCATTCACCTGTTTACCAGCCCCTGTTTACAGAGATGACCGATCAGTTATTGACTACTCCTTTCGTACACAAAGAGAATAAATATGATGAGTATGTAGACCAGGTATTATTACCTCATGAGTTTAGCAGAAGCGGTCCATTTGTAGCAACAGGAGACGTGAATGGCGATGGACAAGATGATTTTTATATTGGTGGTGCAAAAGACCAGAGCGGCAGTTTGTACATGCAGCAAAACGGACAATTTGTGGTGAAAAGCATCCCTGCATTTGAAGCCGATAAAAAATATGAAGACATGGGCGCCGTCTTTTTTGATGCAGATAAAGATGGAGATGCAGACCTCTATGTAGTAAGTGGCGGTAGTGAATTCAAAGAAGGCTCACCCATGTATCAGGACAGGCTTTACCTCAATGATGGCAAAGCTAATTTTACTAAGGCCAGTCTGTCAATACCTGTAACAGCCAGCAGCGGCTCCTGTATAACCGTTTTTGACATGGATGGAGATGGTGACCTTGATATTTTCAGGGGAGGAGAAGTAATGCCCAATCAATATCCATATGCTCCTCAGAGTTATTTACTGGTAAATGAAAAAGGAACTTTTGTGGATCGTACCAACGATATAGCACCGGAACTGAGCAGGGTGGGTATGGTAAAATCTGCAGTCAGTACTGATTTAAATGGTGATAAAATTCCTGAACTGGTGATAGCTGGTGAGTGGATGGCTGTGAAAGTATTTGAGTATAAAAAAGGTAAAATGAAAGACCAGTCATCGGCATATGGTCTGCAGCAAACAGAAGGCTGGTGGGATAAACTGACAGCAGATGATATAGATGGTGATGGAGATATAGACCTTGTTGCCGGAAACCTGGGTGAGAACTATAAGTTCAAAGCATCGGTACAAAAGCCTTTTGAAGTATATGCCAAAGACTTTGATGGCAATGGCACCAATGATATTTTTCTGGCTCGTCACCTGAACGATAATACAGTAGTGCCTATTCGCGGACGTGAATGTACTTCACAACAATGCCCCATGATTTTGCAGAAATTTCCTACCTACCTGTCATTTGCAGAGAGTGATATTTTCGGCATATTAGGTGAAGAGGAAATGAAAACAGCCTTACATCATAAGGCGCATGTTTTTTCAACGGTTGTGTTTGTGAATGATAAAGGAAAGTTCAGCGCTAAAAAATTACCACTGGAGGCACAGCTTTCAACAGTGAACGGTATCATCGTAAAAGACTTTGATGGTGATGGTAAAAAAGATATCCTGCTGGCGGGCAATAAATTTGATGTGGAAGTAGAAACCACACCAGCAGATGCATCACCCGGTTTGTTCCTCAAAGGACTGGGTGATATGAATTTCAAATCTTACAAACCATTGGAAAGTGGCTTTTTTGCGCCGTATAATGTAAAAGATATTCAGCCAATCAGGTTAACCAATGGTACAGGTATACTCGTTAGTTCCAATAACGACCGGTTAAGAATTTTCTCAGGCAGGAAATAAGAAAAGCTATGCTGAAAAAAATAAGGATACGAACCCGGGGATACATCACTGCTATCTTACTGGTATCCCTTATATCAGCCTGTTCAGGATTGATGCAGAAAAAGAACAGGCTGCAATATGCGTCCAGCCCTTATTTACAGGAACATGCCGATAACCCGGTTGACTGGTACGAATGGGGTGATGAAGCATTGAATAAAGCCAAAAAAGAAAACAAGCCCTTACTCATCAGTATTGGATATGCATCCTGTCACTGGTGTCATGAAATGGAAAAAGAATCTTTCATGGATACGGCTGTGGCCCGCATCATGAATGAAAAATTTGTTTGTATTAAAGTAGACCGTGAGGAAAGGCCCGATATCGATAATATTTACATGAATGCCCTGCAATTGATTACAGGTAATTCGGGATGGCCACTCAATGCATTTGCATTACCGGACGGCAAACCATTTTTTGCCGGTACTTATTTCACCAATAAAAACTGGAAAGGAGTACTGGAGCGTATCAGTAAAGCCTATACTACGCAGAACAGTTTGGTGGTAACACAGGCCAATGCCCTGGTGAATGGAATGACCGATGAAGAGTTCTCACTCATTAACCTGGCTCCCTCCAATGAAAAACCTTTGATGCAGGAATATAAAGTTTTGTTTGATAGTATTTATCAGTCTATAGATCTAAATAATGGAGGTTTCAAAGGCCAACAAAAATTCCCTGTTCCCGCACTAACAGAATTCCTGCTGCAACATTTTTACCTGACCGGCGATCAGCGGGCTTTACAGGCTGCCAATACCAATTTAAAAAAAATGGCGCTGGGAGGTATTTATGATCATATAGGTGGTGGCTTTGCACGGTATACAACAGACAGCCTCTGGCGAATACCACATTTTGAAAAAATGCTCTACGATAATGGCCAGCTGATCAGTTTATATGCACACGCTTATCAGCTTACCAAAGATGAATGGTACAAACAAATATGTACTGAAACCATCGACTTTGTAGAAAAATCAATGTATGCACAGGGCGGCGGCTATTACAGCTCGCTCAATGCCGATACGGAAGCGGGTGAGGGCGATTATTATTTGTGGACCAGGAAAGAATGGATGAAAGTATTGGGAGATGACCCCCTGCTTGCAGACTATTTCAATATCACAGAAAAAGGCAACTGGAAAAACGGGAAAAATATTGTCTATACCGACAAGGCACCCGGCACTTTCGCAATCAGTAAACGGATCACAGCCGAAGAGTTCAGACAAAGACTGGCAACAGGCAAACAGAAATTATGGAGTGAGCGGTTGAAACGGGAGAAGCCAACTACGGATACAAAAATTATTACGGCATGGAACAGTATTATGATCAAAGGGCTGGTGGATGCTTATGCTGCTACGCAAAATGAAACTTATCTGAAAAAAGCAATAGCCTGTGCCTCGTTCATCGAAAAAAATCTTCTCCAGCAGGATGGCTCACTGAAAAGGATTTATAAAGATGGTAAAGCAGCCATCGATGGTTTCTTAGATGATTATGCCTGGACGGCCACCGCTTTTACCCGACTCTATGAATTGAGCTTTGATGAACATTGGTTGGCTGTTGCCAAAAAAATAACTGATTATGCTGCTACCCACTTTATGCATCCGCAGACAGGTTTGTTTTATTATACCCGCTCCGGTTCGCAGGATCTGATTATGCGTAAAACAGCTTTGTCGGATGATGACCTGCCTTCAGCCAATGCCGTGATGGCCAAATTGCTTTATCAGATTGGAACGATGTACCAGGATACAGCATACACTAAGCTTAGTATAAAAATGTCTGCAGCGGTAGCTGCCCGTGTGAAGAAGCAATCTCGGTTCCATGTGCAATGGGCCAATTTCGCCGGCTTACTGGCGGGTAAATCATATGAAGTGGTAATTATGGGTACAGATGCAAACTATACCAGCCAACAGTTACAGCTGTTTTATTTACCTACCACTATGATGATGGGAAATACTACAAAAGAAACACTGCCACTGATGCAGCAAAAATATGTAGCAGGTAAAACATTGATTTATGTATGTACCAATCAGCTGTGTAAAAGACCGGAAGAAGATGTGGTGAAAGCCCTTGATCAGCTGATACAGTTTAAATAAATAGAAATATACCGCTGACCCCGGTGAACACCGATAACCTAACCAATAAAACAACAACCATGAAACCTGTACTCATTATTTTATTACTTATGCTCAGCCTGAAAGGTCTGGCGCAAGGCATCATAAAACCAGCATCCGCAGGTTTTGATGTTTTGAAAGAAAATATCGCACACGGTAAAATCGATTCTATTACCTATCCATCCAAAACAGTAGGTAACGACAGAAAATTATTGGTATATACTCCACCGGGTTATTCAACTAATAAGAAATATCCTGTACTGTATTTATTACATGGTATTGGAGGAGATGAGAAAGAATGGTTTACAGGTGGTAAGCCACATATTATACTCGATAACCTTTTGGCAGAAGGTAAAATAGAACCCATGATTGTGGTGCTTCCAAATGGAAGGGCCATGAAAGACGACAGGGCAACCGGTAATATCATGGCACCAGATAAAGTACAGGCATTCGCCACTTTTGAAAAAGACTTACTGGATGACCTGATTCCGTTTATTGAAAAGAATTATGCAGCGTATACCGATAGAGAACATCGTGCAATAGCTGGTTTATCGATGGGTGGTGGACAGTCACTGAATTTTGGTTTAGGTAATCTGGACAAATTCGCCTGGATCGGTGGTTTCTCATCTGCACCAAATACAAAATCACCGGAAGAGCTGATACCCAATACTGAAGTGGCTAAACAGAAAATTAAACTGTTATATATGTCTTGTGGAGCAAGCGATGGTTTAATCAGGTTTAGTTTGCGTTTGCATGAATACGCAAAAAAACATTCCATACCACATATCTACTTTATTGAACCTGGTGTACATGATTTTAAAGTATGGAAGAATGGTTTGTATATGTTCTCCCAGCTTTTGTTTAAACCAGTAGACACTACCAGTTTTTCAAAATATCCAGTAGCAGGAGCACCTGCAGCGAGTAACGTAAGGAATGCAGCCTATCCACAAATATTACCTGATAATCGTGTGATCTTCAGCGTTAAAGCACCAGATGCCAAAAAAGTTCAGGTAGACCTTGTGAAGAAATATGATATGGTAAAAGACGAAGAAGGCAACTGGCGCGTGACAACTGATTCAGTGGGGGAAGGCTTTCATTATTATTCATTAATCATCGATGGATTAGCGGTAGCAGATCCCGGAAGTCAAACTTTTTATGGCATGAGTAGAATGGCCAGTGGTATAGAAATTCCATTTGCCGGCGGCGATTATTATGCAATGAAGAATGTACCTCATGGCGATATCCGTATTAAAAGGTATTTCTCAAGAGTAACCAACTCATGGAGACAGATGTATGTTTATGCACCTCCCGGTTACGATGAGAACCAGTCTGAAAAATATCCGGTACTCTATATACTACATGGTGGAGGCGAAGACCAGACAGGATGGGCTACACAGGGTAAAACAGATTTGATTATTGACAACCTGATTGCAGCAAAAAAAGCAAAACCCATGTTGGTAGTGATGATGGATGGTAATTTAAGTAGTGGTGGTATCGGTGGTTTTGGAGAGCAGGCATTGAAAAATTTCGAGCATGAACTGAAAGATTATGTAATTCCATTCGTTGAAAAGAATTTCCGTGTACATACAACCCCTGACCAGAGAGCATTAGCCGGATTATCAATGGGGGGTTTACAAACCTTATATGCAGGTGTACGCAATCATAACATGTTTTCGCATTTGGGTGTATTCAGTTCAGGATGGTGGAGTAACCAACCCGCTTTATCAAACCCGCAATACCAGTTCATGAAAGAGAATGCAGCGGCCATCAATACTAATATCAAATCTTTTTGGATTGCGATGGGAGGTAAAGAAGATATTGCTTACAACAACTGCAAAATAATGATGGGCAAGTTTGATGAAATGGGTATAAAGTATACCTATAGTGAATATCCTGGCGGACATACATGGCCAGTTTGGAGAAATAACCTGTTCAACTTTGCTCAATTATTGTTCAAGTAATATTTATCAATCAATTCATTCACTATGAATATGCAGCAAACGAAAAGATCAATAGTTGTAGCAGTTATCATGCTGTTCAGTATCGCTGGTTTTTCACAAGACAAAAACTTTCATATTTACCTCTGCTTCGGTCAGTCGAACATGGAGGGTAATGCAAGATTTGAGCCACGGGATACCATCGTAAACGGCAGGTTTAAAGTAATGGAAGCGGTGGATTGCCCTAACCTTGGAAGGGTTAAAGGACAATGGTATGCTGCTGTGCCGCCTCTATGCAGGTGCAGAACCGGATTAACGCCTGCAGATTATTTTGGAAGAACACTGGTAGATAGTCTGCCTGAAAAAATAAAAGTGGGTGTTATCAATGTATCGGTGGGCGGGTGTAAGATTGAATTATTCGACAAAAACAATTTCCAATCGTACGTCACCACTGCTCCCACCTGGATGCAGGGTATGATCAAGGAGTATGATGGAAACCCATACCAACGTCTGGTTGATATGGCTAAGCTGGCACAAAAAGATGGAGTGATAAAAGGAATCCTGTTGCACCAGGGAGAGTCTAATACCAACGATTCAAGCTGGCCATCGAAAGTAAATATGGTGTATACCCATCTGCTGAAAGACCTGAACCTGAAAGCAAAAGATGTGCCCTTACTGGCTGGTGAAACTGTGCATGCAGATCAGGGAGGTGTTTGTGCCAGTATGAATGCCATTATTGCAACCCTGCCAAAGACCATTCCTAATGCACATGTGATCTCCTCAAGTGGGGTACCTGATGCACGGGATAATTTACATTTTAATGCAGAAGGGTATCGGATACTTGGGAAACGCTATGCAGAAAAAATGCTTGAGCTATTGAATAAAAGAAAAAAGTCTTAACTGAAATTCACTATGATTCCAGTAAAACGCCATAAAAACCTGTTTACAAAACTTGTAGTTGCAGCATTTTGTATTTTATGCAGTAATAGCAATACGCTTTCTGCACAAACGCAGTTATACAATAATCGTTTCCCGTTAAGTGATGTAGTATTACAAGATAAAACCTTTAAACATGCCCGGGATCTTAATATCCAGACATTACTGCAATACGATGTAGACAGGTTACTGGCAGGTTTTAGAAAAATAGCTGGCTTGCCAGCCAAAGCGAATAGTTATAATAACTGGGATGGACTTGATGGCCATGTTGCGGGTCACTACCTTACTGCAATGGCCCTGAATTATGCAGCCACCGGTAATGCTGAATGTAAGAAGCGTCTTGATTATATAATAGCTGAATTGCAGGACTGCGAAAAAGCAAATGCAAAACTATACCCGGAATGGGCCGCAGGGTATATTGGAGCTGTACCTAATAGTGCTAAAATTTGGATGGGAGTAAAGCAAGGTGATTTTTCCGCGTTTAGAGCTGCATGGGTTCCATGGTATAACCTGCATAAAATGTACAATGGTTTGAGGGATGCATGGTTGTATACCGGGAATGAATCTGCAAAACAACTATACCTTATTTTTTGTGCCTGGGGAATAAATGTCGTTTCAACACTTAATGAAACACAAATGCAATCTATGTTAGATATTGAGCACGGTGGTATGAATGAAGTGTTTGCCGATGCTTACCAGATAACTGGTGAAGCACGATATATGGATGCAGCAAAGCGTTTTTCGCACAGACAGATATTGGATGCCATGGCTAAAAGGAATGATAACCTGGACAACAAACATGCCAATACACAGGTGCCAAAAGCCATCGGATTTCAGCGGATTGCAGAACTGACTGGTGATGAAGCCTATACTATTGCTGGTGAATTCTTTTGGCAAACAGTAACACAGAACAGAACGCTGGCATTTGGTGGTAACAGCAGAAGAGAATTTTTTCCCAGCAAAGCATCCAGCACAGATTTTATCACAGAAGTAGAGGGTCCGGAATCATGTAACTCTTATAATATGCTGAAGCTGACAGCTGATTTGTTCAGGGTTCATGCCGATGCAAAGTATATGGATTATTATGAACGCACCATGTACAACCACATCCTATCTACCCAACATCCTGAACACGGTGGTTACGTGTATTTTACACCAGTACGCCCAAGACATTACAGGGTATATTCATCACCTAATAAAGCCATGTGGTGTTGCGTGGGAAGCGGCATGGAGAACCATGGCAAATACAATGAACTGATTTATACGCATCAGCAGGACACCTTATATGTAAACCTCTTTGTTGCTTCTACCTTAAACTGGAATGCAAAAGGGTTTGTATTGGAACAGGAGACAGAATTTCCGGAGCTTGCAAAAACTACTTTACGTATAAAGGAAGGCTCGGGAAAACAGCCTATCAAAGTTCGTTATCCTTCATGGGTTGCTCCTGGTGCATTGCGTATAACCATTAATGGAAAGCAATACAACCATAATGCCATACCGTCATCCTATGTTTCAATAAATCGTGTCTGGAAAAAAGGCGATATAATTGAAGTAGCCCTGCCTATGCACCACGAAGTTGAACAACTACCTTATGTATCCGATTATAATGCAGTGATGTATGGGCCAATATTATTGGCAGCTAAGACTGGTACAGAATCATTAAAAGGATTGGTAGCGGATGATAGTCGCTGGGGACATATTGCCAGCGGTAAACGATTACCTATTGATAAGGCACCTGTGCTCATTACAGATCAGCCATCTGATATCACCAAAAAACTGGTGCCGGTGAAAGACAAGCCATTGCATTTTACATTCTCCAATATATCCATGGGTAATGAAATGCCACTGGAGCTGGAACCATTTTACCAGTTACATGATGCCAGGTATATGATGTACTGGAAAACACTCAACAAATCACAGTACACATCTTATGTAGATTCAATGTCAAAGTTGGAAGCGGCCCGCATTGCATTAGCACAACGAACAGTAGATGTAGTAATTGCAGGTGAACAACAACCGGAAGCAGATCATAAAATGCAACAGATGAATACAAGTACGGGCAACAGGTTTGATGAATTCTGGCGCGAGGCACGTAATGGAGGTTATATGAGTTATCTGATGTCGACCGAAAAAGAAACAGCACTATCCTTAATGGTTCGTTATTGGGGCGCAGAAAACGGTAACAGGAAATTTGATATCATGGTTGATGACCAATTGCTGGTTTCAGAAGACCTTACCAATAAATGGAACGAACAACGATTTAAAGAAATTACCTACAGTATACCCGCGGAAATGCTGGCAAACAAACAATATGTTCGAATAAAGTTTCAGGCAAAAACCGGTAATGTTGCCGGGGCCATTTACCAAATACGTTTAGTCAGATAAAATAAGGTATTATGAAGAAACAATGGTTGCTGATAGTATGCTTGTATTACGGGTCATTGGAGGCGCAGCTTCCATTGAAACTCTGGTATAAACAACCATCGGGTTCGGTGTGGGAGAATGCATTGCCTATAGGTAATGGTAAACTCGGCGCAATGGTATATGGAAATGTAGCCACCGAAACACTGCAACTGAATGAACATACGCTTTGGAGTGGTAGTCCGAACAGAAACGATAACCCCCTTGCATTCGACTCATTGACTAAACTGCGTGAACTAATATTCGAGGGTAAATACAAAGAAGCGGAGCGACTGGCGAATAAAACCATCATCACCCAAAAATCGCATGGTCAAATGTTCCAGCCGGTGGGTGATTTACAACTGGTATTTAAAAACCACGAACAGTTCAGCAATTATTACCGTGAACTTGATATAGCAAAAGCCATTGCAAAAACCAGTTATCAGGTAAATGGAGTTACTTATCAGAGAGCAACATTGGCATCGTTTACTGAACCTGTTATTGTAATGCAATTAACGGCCAGCCAGAAAGCAAGTATTTCATTTACTGCATTTATAAAAACGCAGCAACCCAAAGCCTCGGTAATAACCAATGGAAACAATGAATTAACCATTTCAGGCATTACCATGGATCATGAATCTGTAAAGGGATTACTGAAATTCAAGGGCATAGTTTGTATTAAAACAACAGGCGGCAACATCAGCAGGAATGATACCTCTTTAATAGTATCTAATGCAGATGCTGCAACTATTTATGTTTCGATAGCTACCGGCTTTAATAATTATCAGGACATATCTGGGGATGAAAATAATCGGGCAGCAGCGGAAATGTTGCAGGCTTATAGTAAACCATTTTCGGTTATTGAAGCATCGCATATAAAAGCCTATCAATATTATTTTAACCGGGTAAAACTTGATCTTGGTAATAGCCCGAATGAAGTATTACCTACTGATGAACAACTACGGAATTTCAACAAAACCAACGATCCGAATCTGGTAACGCTTTATTACCAGTATGGGCGATACTTATTGATCTCTTCATCGCAACCAGGTAAACAACCTGCTAACCTGCAGGGTATCTGGAACAATAAAATAAGACCACCCTGGGACAGTAAATACACCATCAACATCAATGCTGAAATGAATTACTGGCCTGCGGAGAAAACCAATTTACCGGAACTGCATGAGCCCTTCTTAAGACTGGTGCGTGAATTAGCTGAAACAGGAAAGCAAACAGCCAGCGAAATGTATGGTGCAAGAGGTTGGGTAGCACACCACAATACAGATATATGGCGAACCACTGGTGCTGTAGATGGTGCCTTATGGGGTGTATGGAACGCAGCGGGAGGATGGATGAGTCAGCATTTATGGGAACACTATCTCTATAACGGCGATAAAAAATTCCTGGCTACTGCTTATCCGGTGTTAAAATCTGCTGCCACATTTTATGTTGATTTTCTGGTAAAGCATCCAAAGAAACAATGGCTTGTGATTAACCCGGATATGTCTCCGGAAAATTCGCCCCGGGGTCATCAGGGAGCATCGATTGATGCTGGCACAACCATGACCAACCAGATTGTATTCGATATTTTCAATACAACCATCATGGCCGCAGGGATATTACAAACGGACAAAGCTTTTGCAGATACCCTTGCTGCATTAACCAAACAGCTGCCTCCCATGCAGATCGGAAGACATGGTCAGTTACAGGAATGGCTCGATGACCTTGATGATCCGAATGATAAACACAGACATATTTCACACTTGTATGGTTTATTTCCTTCCAACCAAATATCACCTTATCGTACACCAGCACTATATAGTGCTGCAAAAAATACATTGATCCAAAGAGGCGATGTATCTACCGGTTGGAGCATGGGCTGGAAAGTAAACTGGTGGGCAAGGATGTTGGATGGTAATCATGCTTATAAACTGATTCAGGCACAACTAACACCCGTAGGAACCAACGAAGGTGGTGGCGGTACATACAATAATTTATTTGATGCACATCCACCCTTTCAGATCGATGGCAATTTTGGTTGTACATCCGGCATCACAGAAATGCTGATGCAAAGTGCTGATGGTGCTGTTCACCTACTGCCAGCCTTACCAGATGTATGGAAAGAAAAAGGAAGCATCAGCGGACTTAGAACCATTGGAGGATTTGAGATTGTAAAAATGGAATGGAAAGCAGGAAGGCTGGTGCAGCTTATAGTCAAATCAACACTGGGAGGAAACCTACGATTAAGAGTTCCCAATGAAATGAATCATGAATCGGGTAAGGCCTTGAATAATGCAACAGGAAATAACAGCAATCTTTTCTTTCAAACACCTGATATAAGTCAGCCATTGGTTTCGCCGGAGGTAAAGATTACAAATACCGTCCTGAAACAAACATGGTTATATGACGTGGCTACAAAAAAAGGGGAGATTTATCGCTTGAATATTAAAAATTAAAACCGGATTATTTCATCATATCAATTTATTACACCTGAAACAGAAACAATGAAAAAGATTATGCTGACCTGTATCGCTACATGGATCGCGATAGCAACTATAGCACAAAACCCCATTATCAAACACATTTTTACAGCCGACCCATCTCCGATCGTATATAAAGACACACTCTTTCTTTATACAGGTCATGATACCGCTTCTATAACGGCTCCGAATTATAAAATGCCAGACTGGCATGTGTTCTCCACTACTGATATGGTAAACTGGAAAGACCATGGTGCCCTGCTTTCACCACACACATTTTCCTGGGCCACCGGAGATGCTTATGCAGCTCAGTGTATAGAGCGCAATGGGAAGTTTTACTGGTTTGTTTCAACCTTTCACAAAAAAGACAGTAACAGCAATGGTGGCGCTGCGATTGGTGTTGCAGTATCTGATCGACCGACAGGTCCATTTAAGGATGCGATTGGAAAAGCTTTAATCACCAATGAAATGACCAAAGACAAACCACATGCATGGGATGATATTGACCCTACAGTTTTTATTGATGATGATAAACAGGCATACCTGTATTGGGGTAATGGTAGTTGTAAATGGGTGAAGCTGAAAGAAAATATGACAGAAACCGAAGGACCGATTACGGTAGTAGATGTGAAGAATTTTATTGAAGGTCCATGGTTGTATAAACGTAAGGGACTTTATTACCTGGTATATGCGGGCAGGGGCACAAAACCTGAAATGATTGAATATGCTACTTCTAATAGTCCGATGGGTCCGTGGAATTACCAGGGTATTATCCAGGAAAATGTACCCAATAGTTTTACTACCCACCCTGGTATTATTGACTATAAAGGGAAGTCTTATTTTTTCTACCATAACGGAACCCTGCCAACAGGTAGTAGTTACAGAAGATCGGTTTGTGTTGATTACATGTATTATAATGACGATGGAACGATTCAGAAAATCATACAAACCAAGGAAGGGGTTAAACCTGTTTCAAAATAAATTGTAAAGCATGAAAAGCAGTTCTATAAAAAAGGCCGGTAGTTTATGCATATTATTATTCATAAGCATGGGTTCGGTTAAGCAGTTATCGGCTCAAACCAGCAAAGCCACAAACCCGCTCATCTTTGCTGATGTACCTGATTTGTCAATGATACGTGTTGGTAATACTTACTACATGAGCAGTACTACCATGCATATGAGTCCGGGTGTACCCATCATGAAATCAACAGACCTGGTGAACTGGAAGATGGTGAGTTATGCATACGATACACTTGCGAGTATGGATGAATTGAATCTCACCAATGGTAAAAGCACCTATGGCAGAGGATCCTGGGCCAGTAGTATACGTTACCATAAAGGAACATTTTATGTAACCACTTTTGCGCAGACAACAGGGCGCACGCATATATACAGTACAAAGAATATTGAGAAAGGCCCATGGAAATCATGGTCCTTCAAACCAAGCCTGCACGATCATTCCTTATTTTTTGATGATGACGGAAAAGTGTATATGCTGTATGGTAACCGTAAACTTATTCTTGTAGAATTGAATGATGACCTGACCGGAATAAAAGAAGGTGGTATAAATCAAACCGTAATTGAGAATGTAACTGAACCAAGTCAATCAGTAGGCAACAGCGGTTTGGGAGAAGGTTCGCAGTTGTTTAAAGTGAAGGGTAAATATTATCTCTTCAACATTACCTGGCCAAGGGGTGGCATGCGCACAGTAGTGGTGCACAGGGCAGATAAACTAACAGGCCCATGGGAGGGTCGGCTGGCCTTACAGGATTTAGGGGTGGCACAGGGAGGATTGATTGATATGCCAGACGGCAGATGGTTCTCCTACCTTTTTCGTGATTATGGCGCCATAGGCCGCATACCTTACCTGGTTCCTGTTGAGTGGAAAGATGGGTGGCCTGTATTGGGAACAGCAGGTAAAGTTCCTGCAACACTTGATTTACCTGCTGCTAATGGCCTCATACCAAGTATAGTGGCTTCAGATGAGTTTACCCGGAAAAGAGGAGAACCTTCCTTGCCACTGGTATGGCAATGGAACCATAATCCAGATAATAGCTTATGGTCTGTAACAGAACGAAAAGGATACCTGCGTTTAAAAACCGGCAGAACCGATACCAGTTTTTTACTGGCCCGTAATTCACTCACACAAAGAACCATTGGCACGGTATGCACAGGAGTAACTTTACTGGATGTAACAAACATGAAAGACGGAGACTTTGCAGGACTGGGTCTTCTACAGAAAAACTTCGGACAGATAGGGGTACAGATAAATGGTGCACAAAAAGAAATTGTTCTGATTAATGGCAGCTCGGGTAAACCCGTAGAAGAAGCAAGAATACCCTTAACACAGCCTACCGTATACCTGAAAGCTGAATGTAATTTCACGGATAAAAAAGATATCGCCCATTTCTTTTATAGTCTCGATGGTAAAACATGGACAGCAATAGGCACACAATTAAAAATGGCCTATACCATTCCACAGTTTATCGGTTATCGTTTTGCCTTATTCAATTATGCTACGAAAACAGTGGGTGGTGCTGCGGATTTCGATTTTTTTCACATCACGGATCAGGTGTCAAAAACCGGGAAGCAATAATCCAATCGATGGTTAGCTGTTAAGGTTCCTTATGTATATTTAGTATATTCAATTATTCAGCACTCGAATAGTCGTAATGGAAAGGGTGTCGGAATAACTATCACAAAAAATATGCATCATGAAATATTTGCGTACAGCAATCTTCGTTTTGTTCCTGCAACTCTTGATAATACCTATAGAGAATATCGCGCAATCACCAGAACAATCAGACAGGTTTTTACAGGAAATGGTAGATAGTGTAAACCATTTACTAAAAACATGCAGGGATGGATCTGTTCAACCGGTCTTATCTGTTTCAATAAATGGGGATGCATCATTGTTAGATAAAAAACAATCGGGTTTCAGGTTCAACTTGTTTCAACTAAAAAAAGAGGCAAAAGAAGACAATGATGCAGGTATTGAATTTGTTCCTGAAAATATCGGGAGTATAACCACAAATAAATGGATCAGGTTTCGTACAGAAAAAACTGTGGTAGCCAATATTAAATTTACTGCTACGGATGAAGCAATGGTTAAAAAGATTCATGGAATATTGTTGCGTATCAGGCTTTATGTACTTAATAAAGCACACTCATGATAACTACATCCTGGTATATTTAATTATGTTAAGCTGATGTACGATCTCTGCTGTATAGGTCATCTCACCCACGATAAAATTGTAACACCCGGTCATACCATACATATGGCAGGCGGCACTTCTTTTTATTTTTCACATGCCGTAAAACAGTTACCCATACTATATCACTTATTTACTGCATTGGCAACTGCTGATTTTTCTTTTACTGATGAATTGAAATCGGCAGGTATCAATACAACCATACTACCCAGCAGGCATACCGTATATTTTGAAAATATTTATACCAGCGACAGTGATGATCGGGAACAAAATGTATTATATGAAACAGATCCCTTTTCGGTAGAAAGCTTAGCATCTGTTCAGTCGGCTTGTTTTCATTTAGGACCTTTGCTTGCGCATGATATACCTGTAGAACTGATTATCGATTTAGCTGCAAGGGCTAAAGTATCGCTCGATGTGCAGGGATACTTAAGAGTAGTAATCAATCAAAAAGTCAAAGCCATTGACTGGAAAGACAAACAAAAAGCATTACCCTATATCTCCGTTTTAAAAGCCAGTGAAACAGAAGCAACAACATTAACTGGTGATACAGATATGAAAATAGCTGCCAGGCGGTTATTCGACTGGGGCGTAAAGGAAGTGATCATTACATCGGGCAGTAAAGGATCGTTAATTTATGATGGGAAAGATTTACATACAATACCTGCATATAAACCCACCATTACAAAAGATGCAACAGGTTGTGGCGATACTTATATGGCAGGCTATCTGTATAAGCGTATAAAAGGAGCAACCATAAAGGAAGCAGGTTGTTTTGGTGCTGCCATGGCCACCCTGAAAATTGCTGCTTCCGGACCATTCAACGATACAGAAGCGGCAGTCAGAAAAATAATAGCAACCAATAATATTTTGTAAGCAACTTATTTCCTCCCCTTCTCCCGTTCTCCCTGTTAAAGACGCTCCGAATTTTCTGATCTTACTTGATACAAAGTTTTTTTAACAGGGAGAAGGGGAGGGATCATTATTTAATAATTGCATCTACCAAACTGGTTCCCGTTAACTTAATCTGATAAGGCCATTGTTCTTCGGGAGCAGGAACTGTATTCGGAGCCGGGTTTCTTGGTCTGCCTGGAATAGGCCAGTGCTCTGTTGGGGCGCCCATTACTGTTAACCAGAGGAACTCAGTGTCTTTAGGTACTTTAAATTTCAATGTGCCGTTCGCTTCTTTTCCTGTATCACCATATACACGTTTACCATTTTTCTGATAGGCCACAAAACCATAGCGCCATCCGGCTTTATCTGTTTTTACAGCACTATATCCGGCGTTACCAGTGAGCCCTTTAAAGTCGAGCGTAACAGTGGTGCCAGCTTCCGGAACTTTTAGCTGAATACCATTGTATCCGTAATTCTGCGGGCATACAGTACTGTCGATCCTGTACCATCCATCTGCAGCAGTTCTCATTATTGTGTAATGCTGATTGGCATAGGGTTTTGCCACCTGTTCAATACGTTTCATATCCCAGGTAATAAAACGGCGCGATGCATCAAACATTTCATCGTTGAACTGGTCTTGTGTAAGATTAGTGATGCGTTTATAAGTGGTAACGGGATCTTCACCGGTTAAAGTGGCGCGTGAAAATTCACCAAAAAATTCAATGCCATGGTTATTCGACCAGTATTCAAATACATAAGGTGAATGATACATATTGGTAGGATGCAGAAAAGCAAAATGCGTTTTCTTCATGAAATCTTTAAGGTGATAATTTTCAAAAGTCATCCACTCCGGATATACCTGCCACAACATATACTGGGCCGACATTTCAGAAATGGGTCCGCCGGGTCCGCGTCCATTATCTGCACGAATCATGTATTGAAAAGAATGACCCAGTTCATGTGCCAGTGCACCATAGGGTGCTTTACTCATACGAGCCGCGGGTGTCCATAATAAACCAATCTTGTTTTCTGTACCACCACCAAATGCAGTGGCACCGCTACCACCAATGACATACAAAATCATTTTGTACTGATCGGTTAAAGATTTTCCTTTCACCACCAGTTTTAATTTATTCACGTAAAAATCATAAAAACGTTCCAGTTCGTTAACTGCATCCTGAACGTTGAAGCGTTTTGTTTCAACGGGATTGCTCATCGGGTCCTGACCAAATTCTTTCGACCAGAAGACCACAATATTTTTTGATTCCACCATTCTTGAATAGCTGAACTCACTGGTGTCACTGTTATAATTATTACCATCCGGAATGCGGAATACTTTACCCGGTATATACAATTCTTTTTCACCCGGTTTTTTGATACGGGCAAAGGGTTCGGGTGGAGGCGTATTATTGTTACCGCCTTGTGCAAGGACAAAAGCAGGTAATAATAAAAGGAGAAATGTTTTTAGTAATTGCTTGCTAAACATGGTTGACTTGTTTTAGTGAACGGCTGATAGGTTCCTTAGTAGAAATAAAATGAATTTACTGTTTCTGACTTTCGTGTTTTACGAAACAAGCTTCCCGGTTAAAATATGTATGAACTTGGTTAATTGGCTCGAAGAAAACTGACACTTAAAAACCATGTGGTAGCTTTGTAACATGAGCAGTATCAAAAATATTCTCTTCGATCTCGGTGGTGTTTTCCTCGATATCAATTACCAGCTTACAGAAAAAGCATTTATTGATTTGGGCATATCCGATTTCGGACAACGTTTTAACCAGCAGTTTTCCAACACACTTTTCGAGGACCTCGAAACAGGTAAAATTGACCCTTCCACTTTTTATAATCGCTTCAGGGCAGAAACGGGAACGTTATTAACGGATGAAGCCATCGAAACAGCGTGGAACGCATTATTACTTGATTTTCCAGGGGAGCGGCTGGAATGGCTAGAGGAGATAAAGAAAAAATACCCCGTTTACCTGTACTCAAACACTAATCTCATTCATTATCAGTGTTTTATGAGAATTTTCGAGGAAAAGTTTGAGGGAAAAAACTTCAATGCCTACTTCAGGAAGGCTTATTATTCGCATGAATTGGGTCTTCGGAAACCTTATCCCTCCTCCTACACCAGAATCATGGAGTTGGAACAGCTGAACCCCGCCGAAACCCTCTTTATCGACGATACATTAAAAAATATCAACGGCGCAAAAGAAGCAGGCTTACAAACGTGCTGGCTCGAACCCGGTATGCGCCTGCAGGAGCTGGGGCTGTGAGGGGTGAATGGTCAAATGGTGAATTGTGAATGTTACGGGCTTGCAGAGGCCAATTATTGTAAAAACCCTATGATTTTATCAACCTAAAATTCAATTCAGTATTTCACCATTCACCATTGACAATTCACTACTTTATCTCCTCAAAATCAATATAATCCTTGTCTTTATTCGTTTCTGTGGCTTTTTGCGCCTGTTGCTGGAACTGCTGTTGTTGTTCAAACTGCCTGCGGGCTTCCTCCTGTTGCTGCTGCATTTCGCGTACTTTATCTTTCATCTGTGAGGCCATTTTACTGGCTGGTACCACTACATTAAAAATGAGTTTGTACAGGAAATAGATGAGCAGACCCCATAAAATAATCTTCATCCCACAAAAATAAAACATTCTCCCATCCCTGCACCGGACTTAAGTCCGGTGCAGGGATGGGAGAGAAATTTGGAACATAAGCCCTTTTTACCCTACATTTGCACCAGGAAAAGAACAACAGAAGGGAACGGAAGCGTTCCCTTCTTCTATTTAAATATGTCTACAGAAACACAAATCGCAAAGATTGAAGGGCTGATTGCAGAAATGCTGGCAGCAGAAACTGCCTATTTTCTGGTATCGGTTCGCATTAAGCCTACCCACAACATAAAAGTGTTTTTGGATGGCGATGAAGGCCTGCCCATAGAGAAATGCGTATCCTTTAACCGGAAATTGTATAAGCTGATAGAAGAAACAGGAATGTATCCCGAAGGTGAATTTTCCCTGGAAGTTTCATCACCGGGTTTGGATGAGCCACTAAAATTACACCGCCAGTACCAAAAAAATATCGGCCGTTCTATTGAAGTGCTGTTTCTCGACGGAACCAAAAAAGAAGGAAAACTGCTCGAAGTAGCTGAAGCCGATATCATAATAGAACACACAGAAGGCAAAGGCAAAAAAGCCGTTACACAACAGCTAGTAATACCATTCAATCATATAAAATCAACAACCGTTCAAATCAAATTCTAATTCTTATTGCTCGTGGCTCGTAGCTCAACGCTCACAGCTTCCTGCAAGGAATTTCAAAAACTAAAGAACATGGCTAGTATCAACCTCATTGAAGCGTTCCAGGAGTTTAAAGACGCAGAAAATATCGATCGTCCCACGATGATGAAAGTTGTGGAAGATGTATTCAAAACCCTGCTCCGTAAAAAATATGGCAGCGACGAAAATTTCGACGTAATCGTAAACGCAGAAAAAGGTGACCTGGAAATCATTCGCCGAAGAATGATTGTGGAAGATGGTGAGGTAATTGATCCGCTTGCAGAAGTAGGTTATACAGACGCTGTTAAAATTGAACCCGACTTTGAAGTAGGGGAAGAACTCTATGAAGAGGTTGATATGGTTGACTTTGGACGCCGTGCCATCCTGGCCGCCAAACAAACACTGGCCAGCCGCATCAGCGACCTGAAAAAGAATGTACTGATTAAAAAATATGGTGACCGTATTGGTGAAATCATCAGTGCCGAAGTTTATCAGGTATGGAAAAAAGAAGTATTGCTGCTCGATGAAGAAGGCAATGAATTGATTCTCCCTAAATCAGAACAGATCCCACAGGATTATTTCAAAAAAGGAGAGAATATCCGTGCAGTGGTAGAGCGTGTAGACCTGAAGAACAATACACCGGTAATCATACTCTCCAGAACCAGCCCCACATTCCTGGCTAAATTATTGGAGATTGAAGTGCCTGAAATTTTTGACGGACTGATTGCCATCAAGAAAATTGTTCGTGATCCGGGAGAGCGTGCAAAAGTAGCCGTAGAATCATACGACGACCGTATTGATCCGGTAGGTGCCTGTGTGGGTATGAAGGGTAGCCGTATTCACGGTATTGTACGTGAACTGAAAAATGAAAATATTGATGTCATCAATTTCACGACCAATATTCAGTTATTGATCCAGCGTTCCTTAACACCTGCGAAAATAAGCTACATGGAACTGGATAATGATAAAAAACATGCTGAAGTGTACCTCAAGGCCGACCAGGTTTCACTGGCCATCGGACGGCGCGGTGTAAACATTAAGCTGGCCTGTGAACTCACCGGTTATGAAATTGATGTGTTCAGGGAAGATGAAGAAGTGGTGGATGAATTTGATATAGACCTGGATGAATTTAGTGATGAGATTGAGCCATGGGTGATCGATGAATTCAAACGCATCGGTTGCGATACTGCCCGCAGTATCCTCAACCTTACCGCCGAAGAACTGGAAAGAAGAACCGATCTTGAAAAAGAAACCATCGAGGAAGTAAGAAGAATCTTACAGGAAGAATTCGATAGAGAGGAATAAGCAGCTATTTAGAAGCTATATTTGTCGGGTAACTTAAACATTGCCCGGTCAGATTGGTAGCCGTATAATAATAGTCCATGGACAATCGTCCATAGTCCATGGGCCATCGACTATGGACCATGGACCAAAAAACTTTGAATGTCAGAACTGAAATTACCAAGACTGTTAGCAGCCGCCAAAGAGTTTAACATAGGTCAGGATACCCTGATCGACTTTTTGGTGAAGAAAGGATTTAATAAAGATGACCTGAAGCCTACCGCCAAGCTTTCAGAAGACCAGTACTATGCCCTACAGGCAGAGTTTCAGGGCGATAAAGTAGCGAAAAACAAAGCCGATCAGGTAGAAATACCCAAAGCAGCACAGGCAGAGGCGAAGAAGAAAAAAGATGAGGAAGAAATTTCCTTTGTAAAGAAAGAAGAGAAAAAAGCCGCGCCAAAAGAAGAACCCAAGCCCGAAGTGAAAGCAGAGCCTGTGGCGGAAGTAAAGCCCGCAGAACCTGCACCGGTGGAAGAAGTAAAACCAGAACCAGCCCCTGCAGAAGTGGTAAAAGCAGAGGCGCCTGAAATTGAGGCACCTAAAGTGATCAATAAAATTGATCTCTCCGCCATCGATTCATCTACCCGTCCTAAAAAAGCGGCAAAGAAAAAAGAAGAAACACCTGCTGAAGCACCTGCACCTGCACCCAAAGCCAAGAAAGCTGAACCTGCTCCTGCAGTAGTGGCTCCTGAACCAGTAGCACCAGCTCCGGAAGAAGCAGATGCCCCACCCGTGATTGAAAATATCAGGGCAGAAAAACTGGAAGGACCTAAAATCCTTGGTAAAATCGAATTACCCGTAAACAGCGATACCCGACCCAAACCTGCAGCAAGAGACGAGAAGCGCAAACGCAAACGTATTCCTGTTGATAAAAAAGAAGGCGGCGCACCAGCCGTACCGCAGGTAGGTCCTGATGGACGTCCTGTAACCGGACCCAATCGTCCGATTGTTCCTGCCAATAACAGGAATAACCAGGGCGGTGGTGGTGGTGGATTCAACCGGAACCAGGGTGGCGGAAACAGAGCTGCCGGTGGTGGCGGTAACCGCGACAGAAACAGAAGAGGCGGCGGACCAGTTGAAGAAAAAGAAATAGACCAGAAAGCAATCCAGGAAAAAATCCGTGAAACACAGGCCAAACTGGCCGGTACAGGTGGTCGCGGAAAAAGCCTGAAAGCCAAATACAGAAGGGCTAAGCGCGATGAAGCTGCTGAAGCCATGGGTAATGAAATGGGTGAAGACAATAAACTTCAGGTAACAGAATTTGTTACCGTGAGTGAGTTGGCCAACCTGATGGATGTAAGTTTTGCCGATGTTATCGGAAAATGTATGAACCTGGGTATCATGGTATCTATTAACCAGCGTCTTGATGCTGAGGTAATTGAACTGGTAGCCAGTGAATATGGATTTGAAGTAGAATTCATTGGTGTAGATGAAACAGATGAATTTGATGATGAACAGGATGAAGACAGTGAAGAAGACCTGGTACCAAGACCACCGATTGTAACCATCATGGGTCACGTAGACCATGGTAAAACATCATTGCTTGACTATATCCGTAATGCGAATGTGGTAGCAGGTGAAGCAGGAGGTATTACACAGCACATTGGTGCATATGAAGTAACACTGCCCAATGGAAAAGCCATCACCTTCCTCGATACACCCGGTCACGAAGCCTTTACAGCGATGCGTGCACGTGGTGCAAAAGTGACGGATATATCGATTATTGTAGTAGCGGCCGATGATGCGGTGATGCCACAGACACGTGAGGCCATCAGCCACTCACAGGCTGCCAATGTACCGATGATCTTTGCGGTGAACAAAATTGATAAAGACGGAGCCAATCCACAGAAAATATACGAGCAGTTATCGCAAATGAATATCCTGGTAGAAGCATGGGGCGGTAAGTTCCAGAACCAGGAACTCTCAGCCAAACAGGGTTTGAATGTAGACCTGCTGCTTGAAAAAGTATTACTCGAAGCCGAACTCCTCGATCTGAAAGCCAACCCTGAAAGGGAAGCTGCAGGTACCATTATTGAAGCATCGCTCGATAAAGGACGCGGTTATGTTGCCACCATACTGGTACAGAACGGAACCTTACGTCAGGGCGACCTGATTGTATCGGGTCAGCACTACGGACGTGTAAAAGCCATGTTCAATGAGCGTAACCAGCGTATTGAAGAGGCACCGCCATCAACACCAGTGGTAATACTGGGTCTGAATGGTGCACCACAGGCCGGTGAGAAATTCAAAGTATTTGAAGACGAGGCCGAAGCAAAAGAAACAGCCACCAAACGTGCACAGATATTACGTGAGCAGGGTCTGAGGGCAAGAAAACATATTACGCTCGATGAAATTGGTCGCCGACTGGCACTGGGTAACTTTAAAGAACTCAATATCATCATCAAAGGTGATGTGGACGGATCGGTAGAAGCCCTGAGCGATTCCTTACAGAAATTATCAACCGAAGAAATTGCCGTAAGGGTAGTACATAAAGGGGTAGGTCAGATATCTGAAAGTGATGTATTGCTGGCCACTGCATCGGATGCCATCATCATTGGCTTTAATGTACGTCCGTCTATGCAGGCTAACAGGTTGTCTGAAACAGAAGGCGTGGAGATCAAACTGTACTCTATCATCTACACGGCCATCGATGAAATCAAGAGTGCGATGGAAGGGATGCTGGAGCCGAAAATACAGGAGAAGATTACTGCCAATGTGGAAGTACGCGAAGTATACAAATTCGATAAAGCCACCGTTGCCGGATGTTTTGTACTGGAAGGAAAAATCAGCCGTAACAGTAAAATCCGTATCATCCGCGATGGTATCGTTGAATATCCGAAAGGTGAAGGACAGGCCGCAGAACTGGGCAGCCTGAAACGTTTCAAAGACGACGTAAAAGATGTGGCTTCGAATATGGAATGTGGTCTGACCATCAAAAACTTCAACGACCTTAAAGTAGGTGATATCGTAGAAGCGTTTGAGGAAGAGGAAGTGAAGAGAACTTTATAGGCTGAGAGCCATGAGCCATGAGCTTCGAGCCAGATAAATAATATGAAGGATTGGAAGCTAAAAATAGTTTCCAATCCTTTTTTATAAGCTTGAACTCATAGCTCACAGCCCACGGCTCACAGCTTTTTGTTAAAACCACCCCCCAAACCGCGAAACAAGCCGCGATTAACTAAATTTGACGTTCATAGAATGAATATGAAAAAGGTATTTCTGATAGTTGTTTTACTGGGTGCCGCAATGGTATCTGTGATGGCACAAACCAAAAAAGTAGTGGCCGATAAAATTGTTGGACAGGTAGGTGACAGGATCATTCTCCGTTCCGATATATTAAATGCCATATCCGATATGAAACGTCAGTACCAGGGCCAGGAGAATGTAATCATTCCGACAGAGTGCCAGGTACTCGAAGGACAGCTCATTCAAAAAGCACTGATATTACAGGCCGAAAAAGATTCACTCACAGTAACGGAAGAAGAAATTGATGCGACCATCGATAACCGAATCCGCGCAGCTATTCAGCAGTATGGTTCAAAAGATGTTCTGGAAGAGATTGCCGGTAAAACCATTTATCAGCTCAAAGAAGATTTCAGGGTAGCGCTTCGCGAACAGAAGATGGCAGAACAGATGCAGACCAAGATCATCGAAACAGTAAAAATCACACCCACAGAAGTAAAAGCGTTCTATAATAAAATACCCAAAGACAGTTTACCCTTTTATGAAAGTGAAGTAGAACTGAGCCAGATCGTCATCATACCCAAAGCCAACCGCGATGTGGAAGAATATGTATCGAAGCAGATGTACGATTACAAAAGGCAGATAGAAAGCGGTGCACAGAAATTTGAAGCCCTTGTAAAATTGTATTCAGAAGACCCGGGAAGTAAAGATGCAGGCGGACAATACAACCTCAACAGGAATGACCGTAACTGGGATCCCGCATTTCTCTCAGCCTCCTTTCGTTTAAAAGAGAACCAGGTATCGCAGGTAATCAAGTCAAAATTTGGTTTACATATTATACAGCTGATGTCGCGTTCAGGTGATGAAGCTGTGATTCGCCATATACTGCGTATCCCACCCGTAACAGATGATGAAGTAAAAGAAGCGGTAGCAAAACTCGATTCTGTTCGTAAGCAGTTAAAAGCCGGAACCATCAGTTTTGGTGAAGCAGTAAATAAATACAGTGAAGACGAAAACAGTAAATTCAATGCAGGTGCTATTACTTCCGGTCAGGATGGTAATATCTTCCTGAGTATTGATATGCTGGATAAGGATATGGTGGTAGCACTGAAAGATTTAAAACCGGGTGAGTTCTCCGCACCACAGGTATATACTGATGAGCGTAATCGTAAAGCTGTTCGCTTATTGTACCTGAAACGCAGAACTGAACCACACCGTGAAAACCTGATGGATGACTATAACCGTATTGCACAGCGTGCGCTGGAGACCAAAAAGAATGAAGCGCTCGAAAAATGGTTCAAAGAACATATTCCTACCTATTTTGTATCGATAGATAAAGATTTTACCAGCTGCGATAGTATCAAAGACTGGAAAGCTGCAGCCGATAAGGCAGACAAAGCAAGAAAGAATTAATCTACACACAACGGATGTTATAATCGAAAACGGATCATCATGATAATCATGATGATCCGTTTTCTTTTTAGCCTTTACGTAAGTACATCTAATATTTTGAATTTTTAATTTTGAATTAATTTATTGTAAATCAACTATTTGTCAAATGTAAAAATATTTTTTTGCAAATTCAATGTATGTACATATATTTGTATCGTGAAACTGGAACAAGCCATACAAAGTACGAAATTCAAAAGCGAAGTGCACAAGGCAGGATTGAATATACTGTACACAGCCTGGTGGCTGAAGACAGTGATGAGCAGGGAATTGAAAGAGTTTGGGTTAACGCATGAGCAGTATAATGTGCTACGCATATTAAAGGGTAAACATCCAGAATTAATGTGTGTAAAAGATATAGCCTGCCGGATGATTGAGAAAAGCTCGAATGTACCGCGGATCATTGACAGACTGGAGATCAAGAAACTGGTGAAGCGGGCTACATCTGAAGCCGACAAGAGAGAAACGGTGATCTCCCTTACCCAAAGTGGTATTGCAGTGCTGGAAGCAAGCACCAGACAACTCAATGCCATTTATGACGACATCATGCCAATCAGTGAGGAAGATGCTGTTAGTATCAACACCCTGCTTGAAAAAGTAAGGGAAAAGGAAAGCTAAAATTTTTTAAACAAATAGGTGTATATACACGTATTATAAAATGAAAAGTATATGAAAACAGTATTACATAAAGCCGAATCAAGGGGTCATGCCAACCATGGCTGGCTCAACAGTTATCATACATTCAGTTTTGGTCATTATTATCAACCCGACCGAGTGCATTTTGGTGCATTAAGGGTATTGAATGATGATACCGTAAAGGGTGGCATGGGTTTTTCCAAACATCCGCACGATAATATGGAGATTGTATCTATTCCATTGTCTGGCGATTTACACCATAAAGACACAACAGGAAGGGATGAAATTATTCGTCAGCACGACGTACAGATCATGAGCGCCGGCAGCGGAATAGCACACAGCGAAACCAATGCCAATCATGATAAAGAAGTAAAATTTTTGCAGGTATGGGTATTCCCTAAAGAGCATGATATAGAACCACGTTATCAGCAAAAATCATTCAAGCCTGAAGATCGCCTGAACCAGGTACTCACCGTAGTGGCACCCGATGATGAAAATGCAGTATGGATTAACCAGGATGCATGGTTCTCACTGGCCAACCTCGAAGCAGGTATTGAGAAAACCTACGAAGTAAAAAGACAAGAAAACGGCGTATATGTTTTTGTCATCAGTGGTAAAGTAACCATCAACGGACAGGAACTGGACACCAGAGATGGTTTGGGCATTACAGAAACAGACAAACTCGATATCAAAGCCGATACCGCCGCAGAAATTTTATTGATTGATGTTCCAATGAAAGTAAAGGAGGCATAAGATGAAAACGAACAGAACTATCAAAAGCATATTATACGCAACACCCATGGATATGGGAGGCATGCCCATCAGGCAGCCCTTCCCTTCTCCAAAAGCGGAAAGCATAGATCCATTTCTGTTGCTGCACCATGCTGATGTTAAAGTACCCACACATATCGATGTAAAACACGCAGGGGTGGGTCCACACCCACACCGTGGTTTTTCTCCCGTGAGTTTTATTTTCAAAGGAGGTGTTCATCACCGCGACAGCCGGGGAAATGATAATGTGGTGTATGCAGGGGGTACACAATGGATGAATGCAGGTATGGGTGTTATTCACAGCGAAAGACCACCGGCCGATATCCATGAAATAGGTGGTCGTCAGGAACTCATTCAGCTTTGGGTAAACACACCTGCCAAACATAAAATGGAAGCACCCTCTTATCAACCACTTACCGCAGAAAACACACCTGTTGTGAACAGTGAAGATGGGCTCGTACAGGTAAATATCATTGCCGGTGAATTGAATACAGTGAAAGGTCCGATCAATACCTTATCAGCTGTTAACACATTCACGGCTACATTCAGCAAGGGAGGAAAATTCTTTTTCAATATACCTGCAACCCATAATGCATTTATTTATGTATTACAGGGAAAACTGCATGTAACGGGTGATGGCGAAGTAGATGGAAAATATGTAGCCGTCTTCAACAATGATGGTACAGGTTTTGAACTGGAGGCCCTGGAAGACAGTATTGTTTTCATCGGAACAGGCGAACCCCTCAATGAACCCGTAGCCTCACATGGTCCCTTTGTGATGAACAACCAAACCGAACTTATGGAAGCCTTCCGCGATTATCAGCTTGGTAAAATGGGGGTGCTGATAGAGGAGTGAATTGTGAATGGTGAATTGTCAATGCTAAGCCATCACATTCACCATTCACAATTGACAATTCACAATCGACAATTCAAACAAAAAATAAAAAATCAAACACAATGGCAACTTACAAAATCGACACAGCACACAGCGAAATTACCTTTAAGGTAAAACACCTGATGATTACCAATGTAACCGGAAGCTTTACCCAGTTCGATGCAACTATGGAAAGTGAAGCCGCTGATTTCAGCGATGCAAAAATTTCTTTTGAAGCAGATGTAAACAGTGTAAACACCAATAACGAACAGCGTGATGGTCACCTCAAAGGAGAAGACTTCTTTGCTGCAGAAAAATTCCCTAAACTTACATTTGTATCGAAAAGTTTTACTAAAAAGTCTGATGATGAATACACCCTCACCGGTGATTTAACCATCCGTGATGTAACTAAAACAGTAGACCTGGCCGTAGAATTCGGTGGTAATATGGTTGACCCATGGGGACAGGCAAAAGTTGGTTTTGAAATCAATGGCAAAATCAACCGTAAAGAATTTGGTCTGGGCTGGGGAGCTGTAACCGAAGCAGGTGGCGTAGTGGTAAGTGATGAAGTGAAACTACATTTAGCGGTTCAGATGATTAAGCAAGCATAATTCGTGAATGGTCAATTGTCAATGGTGAATGGATGGTTTATATTTAGACTAACTATTATTTAATGTTTATTGGTCCTCGACCAACAAACGCTGCTATTCACCATTGACAATTGACCATTCACAAAAATCAATCAGTATGACAAAAGCCAGCATTGCAACCACAAAATACCGGGTAGAACTGGATAACGGCAGGCATTTATTTGGTGCGGATGAACCGGTGGAACAGGGCGGACAGGATACAGCTCCGGCACCCGATGAATTGTTGGAAGCATCGCTGGCCAGTTGTACTGCCATCACACTGCGGATGTACGCAGACAGAAAACAGTGGAACCTGGAACAGATAGAAGTAGGTGTAACCCTCGAAAGAGTAGAAGGTAAAACTGTCTTCACCAGAAATATTACACTCAAAGGCAATTTAGATGCAGCGCAACAGGAAAGACTCTTACAAATAGCCAAACTCTGCCCCGTATCCAAAACCCTTTCTGGTAATATTGAAATCAACACATCGATCAATAAATAAAAAAACTCCCTTTCTCCCTTTCTCCCTGTTAACTGATTCCAATAGGAGAATCTCAAAATTTACTAAGTTTTTTTAACAGGGAGAAAGGGAGAGGGGGAGAAAACGCAGAGAAATACTGTTGATGCTTTCGATTAATGGAAGAATCTTACAGCGAAGAACGTTAATAAGCTTTAGCGAATCATAGAATAGTAGCTTGTATACTGAACTGAAGAGAAGGAATATTGTTATTAGCAGATAGCATATGGCTTATAGCATATAGCAAGGAAAGGTAAAATCATCACTTGCTATCACCGATAAGCTATAGGCCATGAACCATAAGCCATCCGCTATCACCCAAACTTGCAAAAAATGAACATAGAAATCATAGCTGGAAGTCCCAGAACAAATAGTGTTACCCATCGGCTGGCATTATTTTTACAAAAACACCTGACTGCCACCACACAGCACCAGGTAAATATCATCGATGTGCGCGACTGGAAACTGCCCTTACTCGAAAAGGTGTTTTCATCCGTAGAAACCACACCCGAACAGTTTAAACCACTGGCAGAAAGAATGTTTGCGGCTGATGCCTTTATACTGGTTACACCGGAATACAATGGCAGTTATTCACCGGCATTGCAGAACCTGATGGATCATTTCCCCAAGCAGAGCCATAAGCCATTCGGACTGGTAACCGCCTCAACAGGTGCTATGGGCGGCATGAGGGCAAGTCAGCAGTTACTGCTACTGGTACCCGCTTTATTCGGTATAGCATCGCCCTATATGCTGGTAACACCCTTTGTAGACAAGAAATTCAGTGAAGAGGGGGAATTGATAGATGGTTCTTTTAGCAAGTCTATAGACCTGTTTACCAATGAGTTCCTTTGGCTGGCCGAAACCCTGAGACCGGAATTGAGTACGACTTACAATTAACTTTATAAAACGTGGCGGAGTTGTTAACTTCGCCACTTCTTTTTAAAATATATCATGAGCGACGAGATCAAACACGAATGTGGGCTCGCCTATATTCGACTCCGTAAACCTTTCTCTTATTATCAGCAAAAGCATGGAACGGTAACCTACGGCCTCAATAAGCTGTACCTGCTGATGGAAAAGCAGCATAACCGTGGACAGGATGGCGCCGGTATCGCCGCTGTTAAGCTGAATACCGAACCCGGAAACCCCTTTCTCTATCGCTTAAGAAGTAGTGCGCCACAACCCATCGCCGATATTTTCTTTAAAATAGGTCAGGAAATTCAGGAACTGGAGAAATACCAGCCCGATATCAAACAACATCCCGGGCTCATGAAGGGCCACCTGCCATTTATGGGCGAGTTATTACTGGGTCACCTGCGTTATGGTACACAGGGCAAGAACAACGTAGAATTTTGTCACCCCTTTATCAAACGCGACCTCATGCCTGGAAAAAACCTGGCACTGGCAGGCAACTTTAACCTGGTAAATACCGATGAACTCTTTGACCTGATCAATATGAGTCCCGGCGATTTCCAGAAACAGAGTGATCTCGCCGCTATGATGGAAGTATTACATCATTTCCTGGCGAAAGAAGATGAGCTGAGTCCGAATGCGGCCGAACTGAAAAAAGTGCTGGAGAAAGCTACACCCTTATTTGATGGTGGTTATACCATTGGTGGTTTACTGGGTAATGGATCGAGTTTTGTGATGAGAGATGCGCATGGTATTCGCCCTGCTTATTATTACATCAATGATGAAGTGATTGTGGCGGCCAGTGAACGCGCTGCCATCAGAACTACTTTCAATGTAGGTGAGAATGAAGTGATGGAGCTGATGCCGGGTATGGCCATTATTGTAGATGAGAAGGGTAATTATGCGATAGAACAGATATTAGAACCCAAAGAAAGAAGGGCCTGTAGTTTTGAACGCATTTATTTCTCACGTGGTAGTGATGAAAAAATTTACAGGGAAAGAATAGCACTGGGTCATCACCTGAGCCAGACGGTGCTGGAACGTATCAACAACGATTTAAAGAATACCATTTTCTCTTATATACCCAATACAGCAGAAGTAGCTTTTTACGGACTGGTAAAAGGCATGGAGCAGTACTTGAATAAAATAAAGGTAGAACGTATACTCAGCTGGGGTAACGACTTTACACCCGAGAAGCTGGAAGAAATGGTAACCCGGAAAATACGCCAGGAAAAAATTGCCATTAAAGATGTAAAGCTCCGCACATTTATTACCGAAGATGCCAACCGTAATGAAATGGTACAGCATGTGTACGATATAACTTATGGTACTGTACGTGCAGGTGAAGATACACTGGTGGTAATAGACGATAGTATTGTACGTGGCACCACGCTGAAAGAAAGTATTGTAAGGATGCTGGCAAGGCTGAAGCCTAAAAAAATCATCGTGGTATCATCGGCCCCGCAGATACGTTACCCAGATTGTTATGGAATTGACATGAGTAAACTCGGCGATTTTATTGCCTTCCGTGCCGCCATTGCATTGCTCAAAGAAAGAAATATGGAACATGTACTCACTGAAGTACATGAAAAAATAAAAGAGTTGATTGTAACCGGTCAGCTACATACAGAGAATGTAGTGAGGCAAATTTACAAGCCATTTACCACAGAAGAAATCTCACAGAAAATTGCGCAGCTCATCACTCCACCTGAAATTGATACACCCGTAGAAGTGATCTACCAAACTATTGAAGACCTGCACGACAGTTGCCCCACCAATACCGGCGACTGGTATTTCACGGGTAACTACCCTACACCGGGTGGAAATAAAGTGGTGAACAAGGCATTTCTGAATTTTATTGAGGGGAAGAATGTGAGGGGGTATTAACCAGTCAGATAAGTTTAAATATAAGAAGCACTCTGTAGAACAGGGTGCTTTTTTTGTAAATGCGAAACACAGATGTTTGTACGCAAAGGTCGCTAAGCAACACATTTCCCGAAGTTCCTATCAATTGTAGGTAATCATAAAAACAACACTAAAAACCGAATATCCTTCACATACCTAAAAAAATGTTAAGTAAGACCCTAATAATTAAACGCCCTCAATAAAAACAGGTCATACGCTAAACTGGTATTATGCATACAGCAACCAAAATGGGTATTGCCTTATTATACTTGTTCCTCTTCTCCCTGGGCTGTAATAAAAAAGACGGAAATATACTGCCCGCAGGTTCAACCATCACTTATTCAAGTTCACCTTTTGATTTACAGGGTATCAATGCAAAATTTGCAAAAGATATTGCCTATGATAATAAGGCAAGAACACAGTTCGACATTTGGCTGCCTGTTTCCAATATAGCTACAGGCCTGGTAATATATGTACACGGAGGAGGCTTTACCAGTGGCGATAAAGATTTTGTGTATACGCCTCAATCAGGAGGAGCCTGGGACTTCCCCGCAGATATTCGGTTTTTACTCCAACAAAATATTGCCGTCGCTACAGTTCGTTACACATTATTAAACCCAACGGGAGAAACAGAAGGCATCAAAAAACCAATGGGTGATGTAAGAAGGGCATTGCAGTACATAAGAAGCAGAGCAGCTGATTTTAATATTGCCAAAGACAAAATTATACTGGCAGGTAATTCGGCAGGAGCAGGTACATCGCTTTGGATAGCATTTAATAATGATGTTGCCAATCCTGCAAGCAGTGATCCTGTTTTAAGAGAGTCGACCAGGGTTAAGGGCGTAGTAGCCAGAGAAACTCAGGCGAGCTATAATATCGAGGACACATGGGTAAATAATGTATTTGCTGATTACAATCTTATCTGGACGCAAATAGTAGCCAATGAAACAGGTAACATACAAAAAATATATGGCGTATCCTCCATAGAGCAATACCAGTCGCCTGCTATTGTTGCTTATAGAAAAGAGGTTGATATGTTATCCCTGCTGTCTGCCGATGATCCTGAGATCTGGGTTAATAATACACTTAGAGATGTGGTACACCCATATACGGCGCCGGAAATCTCCACGCACCATGCTTTTCATGCCAGAGAATTAAAAAAGAAAGCCGATGCAATAGGGGTTAAAAATATTGTTTACTACGGTAAAAATCCGGTCATCTATGCCCACCCCAGTAACGAAAGCTGGACGCAGTTTTGCAAAAGAAAAATCAATGAATAGCGGAGTGATTGCTTTTAACTGAGCATCCTGAAAAAGGAATAAACTTATCAGATCAACCTTCAATAGCTTCACATTTTAATATAACCCCAAACAGTGTGGGTTGGTTTTCTGTATTTCACGAATAGTAATATATTTATTCATCAAAAAAATGCGATGAAAAATAAAATAGGCTTTAACCTCATTTTCGCCATGATTGCTTTTCCAATAGGCCTTGCATTGTTCCGGGAATTAGACCTGCAAAGTTTTACGTTTAAAAAAAAGGCATTAGGTATCCTGTACCTTGTTACTTTTCTTGTATTAATTTTTCTGACCCTGAAACGAAATAAAAAACCCACAGAAAAATAGCTGTTTAATCAGTGCAGTCAGGGATTATGAACCATAGTACTACAAATCTGTGTATTTTATTAACTGCCATTTATCCATTTTACACCGTTCTCCTATAGTGTAATGATTAATTTTCACTGCATAACAAAGTGGCAACATGCTGATTGTAAAATATACACCCGATTGGATAAGTAATTTCACAGATATCAAACAAGTACTCGACAGCGTATTACAAGGACTAGCGTATACGATTGAACATGTAGGAAGTACGGCCGTTCCCGATCTCGATGCCAAACCTATTATCGATATTGATATTATCTATTCACCCGAAACTGATTTCGGAAAAATAAAAACAGCACTCGAAACAATCGGCTATTACCATAACGGTAACCAGGGTATTGAAGACCGTGAAGCCTTTAAAAGAAATGGGGTGCAGACCCATGAAATATTAGATAACCTGCAGCATCATCTTTATGTTTGTCCTGTCCACAGTAAAGCACTGGAAAGACATCTTTTATCCCGTGATTATTTACGAAAACATACATGGGCAAGGCTTAAATATCAGCAAATGAAATATGAAATTGCTGAAAAAGCCGGACAGGACAGAAAAATCTATGCAGCTTTGAAAGAACTGACAGTGAATGATTTTATCGATACAATCATAGCTGAAGAAAAAGCAGTAAATCAGGATATATAATTGAAGCGAACAATACTGAACTGTCATAGCGAGAACTATAAGCAGAAAACTGCTTCTATTCGAAGTAAGACTTCTGTGTATTTCTGTGTCTTCAGTGGCAATTGAATGTCACTGAAGACACAGAAAGGCACTGAAAATTTACCTGACTTTTCTATTCCGCAACTTTCGGGTTGTATATGGACTGATGAATGCTGAAATTAGCATTCTATAATACATGGTATGAACGAACAGCAACAACTAAACTATAACCGTATAGCAGCGGCCATTGAATACATCCACACCCATTTCAGGCAGCAACCCAGTTTGGAAGAACTGGCGAAACAGGTGCATTTGAGCCCCTTTCATTTCCAGCGGCTTTTCAGTGAATGGGCAGGCACCACGCCCAAAAAATTTCTCCAGTACATCAGCACCGAACACGCTAAAACATTACTCAAAGAACAAAAAGCTACCCTTTTTGATACCGCCATGGAAGTTGGACTGTCGGGTACCGGAAGGCTGCACGATCTTTTTATCAATATCGAAGGTATGACACCCGCTGAATATAAAAACGGCGGTGCAGCACTCCATATACATTATAGTTATGCGGAAAGTCCGTTTGGTAACCTCATCATTGCCTCCACACCCAAAGGCATCTGTCATATGGCTTTTGAAGAGGATGAAACAACCGCATTGAATCAGCTGAAAGAAAAATTTCCAAATGCCAGCTATCAGCAGAAATTAGATATGGCTCAACAAAATGCACTCTTCATTTTTCAGAACGACTGGACACAATTACCTCACATAAAACTGCATTTAAAAGGAACCGGATTTCAACTCAAAGTATGGGAATCCTTATTAAAAATTCCGATGGGTAAACTCTCTACCTACGGCCATATTGCAGAACAGATAGGTAATGCCCACGCCTCACGCGCTGTTGGCACTGCTATCGGAAACAATCCTGTTGCCTATCTCATTCCCTGTCATCGGGTGATACAGTCAACCGGACAGATCGGTGGATATATGTGGGGTCCTACAAGAAAGACTGCTATTATTGGCTGGGAGAGCGCTAAAATAGATCAGCGTACAACATAGCAATTTTCGGGTTGTATCAACGGTTATGCATATTCAATTTTGCGGTATAGTTAATATGCAGACAATGAAAACATTTATCCTCGTTCATGGTTCCTGGCACAGTGCCTGGAACTGGCATAAAGTAATACCCATACTGGAGGCACAAGGTCATAGCGCCATTGCTATCGATCTGCCGGGAATGGGTAGAGATAAAACTCCGATCGGTGAAGTATCACTTCAGCTATCAGTAGACAAATTATGTAAGCTGATAGATGAAGCAGCTGAAAAAGTGATACTGGTGGGTCATAGTAAAAATGGAATTGTCATTTCACAGGCAGCAGAATACCGGCCGCATAAAATTGAAAAGCTGGTGTACCTGGCAGCCTACCTCATTCCCAACGGAAAAACACAGGCCGAATATTCGGCTATGGATACGGCCGGTGTACTGAAGCCTTATGTAACCCGTTATCCCGAAACAGGCTCACATACTTTGCAAACCGAAATTTATAAAGTGGGTTTGTACCATGATTGTGATGACGATATAACAGAACTGGCAAAATTATTATTGAGTCATGAAAGTGTGGCAACGGGCATCACGCCATTGCAATTGAGTGAGGATAAATATGGATCAGTTCCCCGCTTTTATATTGAATGCACAGCAGACAGGGCAGTAACTCCTTTTATTCAGCAGCAAATGTATACTGAAACCACATGTGAGAAAGTGTACCGGATGGCAACCAGTCATTCTCCCTTTTTCAGCAAACCAAAAGAACTCTGTGCTATTTTACTGGATATAGCTGCGCAATGATAACAGCTTCTTGAGAATTATTTATCTTCGGCATAACTGACTATAGATCATAGAAGCAATGCCACTCCTCAAGCGTTTATGGAAACCCACTAAATCGATTTTTCTGTATGCTGCAATCATGGCACTGCTGGTATTTGCGTTGAAGTGGATGCAGTGGAAATACCTGGTAACCGATCATTCATTAGATATTTATGTTGGACTGATAGCTGTTTTCTTCACATTGTTGGGTATCTGGGTTGCTTCACAACTTACAAAACCGAAAGTGGAAACGGTGGTTATTGAGAAACAGGTATATATCACTCCACCGGAAGCATTTGTTTTGAATGAACCGGAATTGAAGAAATTGAACCTCACTACCCGTGAGTATGAAGTGTTGCAACAGTTGTCGAAAGGCCTTAGTAATGCTGAAATAGCGGAGAACTTATTTCTTTCATTGAGTACGGTAAAAACACATGTATCAAACCTGTTTTTTAAAATGGACGTGAAAAACCGTACACAGGCTATTGAAAAAGCCAAACGCCTTAAACTAACCCCGTAATTTAATTTCCTTACATAACTCCCTTTCTCCCCTTCTCCCTGTTAAAGCCTCTGGCAAAAGTTAATCTTTAAATATTCGGAATTTTTTTGCACGGAGAAGGGGAGAAAGGGAGCTGATACTTTGGTATCAAATATACCAGTTTAACCCATTTTGGTACTTTAGTATGAGGATCTGGCTTGCAGGTACGGATAGATTTGCGTAAAATTATACACGATGAAAAAGAACGTACTCATTTTTGGTCTGATCCTCGGCATTATTCTCGTAGGTCATATGATCTACATGGTGAACCTGCTCTACACAAAACCCGATCTGCAAACCAATGATATTGTAGGCTATGCAGCTATGATTGTGGTGTTTTCTCTTACTTTTTTTGGCATCAGGAATTACCGGAACAAAGAATTGGGAGGGGTTATTTCCCTTGGCAAAGCATTTAAAACCGGAGCATTGATTGCATTCCTGGGCTCAACCCTATATGTGGGGGTATGGCTGTTTTATTATTATCTTTTTGTACCCGATTTTATCGATGTATATGCTTCTCATGTGATTAATATCTGTACCAGAAATGGCGATTCGGCTACTGTTGTTGCTGCAAAAACGGAAGAAATGAAACAGTTCAAAGAAATGTATAAGAGTCCGTTTTTTGTAGTATTGATTACTTATTTTGAAGTACTACCCATTGGACTTGCAGTAGCATTCATCAGCTCTTTGGTATTGAAGAGAAAGGCAAAATCCAACGAAGCTTAATTCTAACCTATGCATAAAGATACCCAACAATACCACAAAGCGCTTGCTGCCGGAGATAAAGCTATTTGCGATTTGTTGTATGAAATTATCTCCGAAAACCTTCCCGAAGCCGAACATAAAATATGGCATGCCCATCCGGTATGGTTTCTGGAGGGTAATCCTATAGTAGGGTACGATAAATTGAAAAACGGTGTACGACTATTGTTCTGGAGCGGTGAAAGTTTTGAGGAAGAGGGATTACAAAAAGAGGGTGGTTTTAAATCCGCAGGAGCGCGCTATACAGCTGTGGAGCAGATCAATAAAAAAGACCTGAAACGCTGGCTTAAAAAATCGCGTGATATTCAGTGGGATTATAAAAATATTGTAAAAAGAAAAGGGGTATTGGAGAGATTGAAATAGTTTTCTTCATTACCTCATTCCCTGCTCCGGATTTAAATCCGGAGCAGGGAATGAGGTAATGAAGAATGATTTACATTTAACCAGGAAATGAAACCTGTTCAACCCATTAATATTGTACCTGTATTTTTCAGGTGGTTGCTCATTTGTTTAATGGTAGGAGTAGGTGCCGGCACTGCTTCTGCTTTTTTTCTGCAAACCCTCGACTGGGTTACCCATTTTCGTGAAACACATTTATGGATGATTGCTTTTTTACCTGTTGGCGGTTTGCTGATTGGTTTATTGTATCATTATTATGGTAAAGAGGTAACTGCAGGAAACAACCTGTTGATAGATACCATTCATGAACCCCGGCAAATCATTCCATTCAGGATGGCACCCTTTGTGTATATTGGCACCATGGTAACACATTTGCTGGGTGGTTCAGCAGGAAGAGAGGGAACGGCTTTACAAATGTCAGGTGCCATGGCCGATCAGTTGAGTAGGCCCTTTCGTTTATCGGATGAAGAAAGAAAAATATTGATCATAGCTGCAATTGCCGCCGGCTTTGGATCGGTATTCGGAACACCTTTAGCCGGTATTGTTTTCAGTCTCGAATTACTGCGCATCGGTAAACTGAAATACAAAGCATTTATTCCGGCCACTGCTACCGCATTACTGGCCGATCGGGTTACCCGGCTCTGGCAAACACCACATACCGAATACGAGATTTCAACAGTACCTCCTATTACAGGAATGAATTTGTTATACATAGGACTGTCAGGTATTGCATTCGGACTTTGCGCTATGGTTTTTTGTAAGGGGATGAAAGTGAGCAGCGATCTTTTTAAAAAGGTGATTCCTTATGTTCCCTTACGATCAGTGATCGGAGGAATCATAATTGCTGCTGCCATTGGGCTGATGGGTACTACAAAATATATAGGGTTGGGTATACCAGGCATTGTACAGGCATTTGAAACCCAGCAACCTGCCTATGATTTCGCGCTTAAAATATTGTTTACCATTGTTACACTTTCAGCGGGGTTTAAAGGTGGAGAAGTAACACCCTTATTTTTTATAGGTGCGCTATTAGGTAATGCTTTAGCGCTTATCATCCCTGTACCTTTGTCACTACTCACTGCTGTTGGTTTTGTTGCGGTATTTGCTGGCGCTACCAATACACCCATTGCATGTACCATCATGGCAATTGAATTATTTGGGTTTGATATTGCAGCATATGCTTTCATTGCCTGTATCGTAGCCTATATCATTTCAGGTAACCAAAGTATCTATGAAAAACAGTTAGACGGAGAATCAAAATACAATAAATGGAAATCTTATTTCAATTTTGATAAATTATAATAATTCTCTGCTGCTGATGTAAATCCAGAGCAGGGAATATTATACATAGCAATTTTGCCGGTTAACTATTTTTACTATTTTATTTAAAATAGCAGCTGGTATTTTCTGTCTATTAAAACACAACTGTTATACTGAAGGTTTGTTCATTGGTGTGAGCTTTTTTTCTTTTCTTCTCACACTCTATAACAAATCGCATTAATATTCATACCAGCACCTACCGATGCAAACATAACGATATCGCCTGTTTGTAAGGAATGATCATCGAGTACTCCGCGTTTAACAAGATCGTATAATGTTGGAATGGTAGCTACTGAACTATTGCCCAGTTTATGAATACTCATGGGCATAATATGTGAGGGTACTTCTTTCAACCCATAGAGCTTGTATAATACTTTGATGAAACCTTCATCCATTTTCTCATTGGCCTGGTGCAGGAAGAATTTTTTTACTTCGGTTACATGTATGCCACATTTATCAAGGCAATCCTTCATGGCAGCCGGTACATTTTTAATGGCATACTCATATACTTTTCTGCCCTTCATTTTTATGTAACGGATACGTGGATCTGATTCGGGTAAATTAGATTTGCCCATATAGAGATAATAGGCTTCATCAATACAATGGCTTTGTACACTGGCGGCGAGTATGCCACTATCTCCTTCTTTCTCTTCAATGATACAGGCGCCTGCCCCATCACTGAAAATCATACTGTCGCGGTCGAAATGATCGAGTACACGGCTCAGGGTTTCAGTTCCGATGACTAAACATTTTTTGGCAATACCTGCTTTGATATATGCATCGGCCTGAATCACACCCTGTATCCATCCCGGACATCCGAATAAAATATCATAAGCTACACAGGAAGGATTGCGTATCTGCAATGCCTGCTTTACACGTGAAGCAAGAGCGGGTAATACATCAGTTTGAATGGTATGTTTTACCACATTACCGAAATTATGCGCCACAATAATCTGGTCGAGGGTTTCAGGATCAATACCTGCATCTTCAATCGCGTGTTTGGCCGCAATAACAGCCATATCAGAAGCATTGAATTCATTTCCTACATATCTTCTCTCTTCAATGCCGGTAATATCACGGAACTTTTCAATGATATCATTCGGGGCTGCTACAATGCGTTCATGGTCTTCTGTATAAAAATCCTGGGCAGTGAAATCACTGTTGGTTTTAATATGTGGAGGGATATAACTTCCTGTTCCGGTGATGACTGTTTTCTTTTCTGGCATTGCTATTAGAATGGGAGTAATACCAAATCTACTGATTATGAAGGAACTTCTGTGAAATTGTATAGGGTTTCTGGAGGAAAAATATACGCCACAGATTCACAGATTATTGGGTTTGATATCTGTGAATCTGTGGCTCAAACTTATAAATATTTATCGCCTTTATTTCTTTTTACTTCAGCTACATATTCCTTGATCGACTGTTCTTTATCTTTTTTACAGATCAGCAGCACATCTTTTGAATCTACTACGATAAAATCGTCTAACCCCTGTAATACCAGCAATTTTTCTTTGGGTGCCGATACCATACATTTGGTCGCATCAATTACAATTACGTTATCGCTGGCCACCGCATTGCCGAGATAGTCTTTTTCCAGGTTATCATATGCGCTGTTCCAGGTACCAAGATCACTCCAGCCAAAAGAAGAAGGTATAACATATACATTATCTGCTTTTTCCATGATAGACACATCAATGGAAACATTGGTACACAATGGATAGATGCGGTAGATGGCTGCTTTTTCTTCACTGGTATTATAGGCGTCTTTAATGCCATCAAAAAGTTCAAACATTTCAGGCTGGTGTTGCTCAAATGCTTTAATTATATTTTTTACCTGCCAAACAAAAATACCCGCATTCCACAGAAAATCGCCACTACCGATGAACGTTTTAGCCAGCTCCAGGTTGGGCTTTTCAGTGAAGGTTTTTACTTTGTAAATACCTTCTGCAACGGTCATGCTGTCGTGTTGTATATAACCATAGCCCGTATTGGGATGTGTGGGTGTAATACCCAGCGTTACTAATGATTTAATATGACTTACAAAATCAAGTGCTTTAAGGGTTACGGCTCTGAATGCTTCATTGTCCAGAATCATATGATCGCTGGGAGCTACAATCAGTGAAGCTTCAGGATCTTTCTGTATTAGTTTAAATGAAATATAAGCAATACAGGGAGCAGTGTTCTTGCGACTTGGTTCGGCTACAATATTTTCAACAGGTAAATGCGTGAGCTGTTTTTGAACAATGGATACATACTCTTCAGAAGTAACAATGAAGATGTTTTCGTTTGGAATAAAAGCTGCATAGCGTTCATAGGTCCATTGTAACAATGATTTGCCAGTGTGTAAAATATCAAGAAACTGTTTTGGATAAGCTGTTCTGCTCATGGGCCAGAAACGACTACCGATTCCTCCAGCCATGATGGCCACATAATGATGTTTGTTCATTCCTAATTAATTTGATCACCTATTCAGACCTGCAATATTACAGGCTTATTAGCCAGCACCTTAAAATAGTTTTAATCCCTTCTTTTACTTTCTGGTTTATTATTCCTTATTCTTTATTTCTTATTATATAATCCCTTCTCTTATCAGATCATGTATATGCAGGATGCCTAAGTACTGTTCGTTTTCAGCAACGATCAATTGACTGATATCATTTTTCTTCATGAGTTCCAGTGCCTCAACGGCAAGCATTCCCGGTTCAATGGTTTTGGGATGTGCCGAAAAAATAGCGGCGGCAGTAATAGTACTTAGCTCATTGGTTTTTTCAAGCATTCTTCTCAGATCACCATCGGTGATAATACCCAGCACTTTGTTTTGATGATCGACTACAGCGGTAACACCCAATCTTTTTTCGGTGATTTCCACAATCACTTCTTTCAAACCGGTATCGGCTGATACTTTTGGTTTTTCATTGTTCTTATACAAATCAGCTACACGCAGGTATAAACGTTTACCCAGATTACCACCGGGATGATAACGTGCAAAATCGTGATCAGAAAAATTATTTAACTGCATGAGACATACAGCCAGCACATCGCCCATCACCATTTGTGCAGTGGTGCTGCTGGTGGGAGCGAGGTTGTTGGGACAGGCTTCCTGGCTAACAGTGGTATTTAACACTATGTCGGATGATTTTGCCAGGAAACTTTCGGTATTACCTACCATGCCAATAAGGGTATTACCAAAGTTTTTAAGGAGTGGAACCAGTACTTTAATTTCCGGGCTCTCCCCACTTTTACTGATGAGTAATACAATATCATCCTGCTGAACCATCCCAAGGTCGCCATGAATAGCATCGGCTGCATGCATAAAAAGTGCAGGGGTGCCGGTAGAATTTAAAGTGGCTACAATTTTCTGCGCAACGATAGCGCTTTTGCCTACACCACTGATGACTATTCTGCCTTTGCAAAGGGCAATTTCATTGATGGCTTTATCAAAATTATCATCGATAAAAGCTGAAAGACCGGCAATGGAAGCCGCTTCCAATTGAATGGTTTCTAAAGCCGTTTGTACAATCGTTTTTTTCATGCCGCACAAAGGTAAACTTTAACAGCAAACTCTATGTAATCAGCCCATTCTTCGTTAACTTCGCCGTCCTTTCGAAAAAAGCAGGTAGCTTCCTCAGAAGGGCCACCATGGACCGGTTCCGCCGGAAAC